>Ga0209369_1000022_pt1 | contig 429756 bp, 382 predicted proteins | sample EBPBio142010_DNA_FD_185865 | JGI IMG/M metagenome (GOLD analysis project Ga0209369, IMG submission 185865) | Wastewater treatment Type I Accumulibacter community from EBPR Bioreactor in Madison, WI, USA - Reactor 1_10/4/2010_ DNA (SPAdes)... | ecosystem: Engineered > Bioreactor > EBPR >...
AAACGCCAGACCTTGCAGCAGCGTCGCTTGCAGCACCACGCCAAGGCCGCCTAACCTCAAACCAAGATGAGCCAGAACCTCCGTTCCTGAGAAACGAAAACCGTCTCAAATCATCTGACGACGGACAGAGGCGCTGCTCGTTGAGCGCTGCGAGCAGCGCCTGCTCGACATCCGTCATGACTTGGCTTTCCGGCCCTTCCGGCTCAGCCAGAGCCGGTGCGGATCGTAGCTCGCCCGCATGATCGGCGTGTTCGGAACCTGCATGGGCGCGACGAAGAAGTCCTGGAACGTGATGGTCCCGCCCGGCAGGAGCAGGTCGAGGAAGAACTCGCCATGCGCTGAGAAATGGCCACGGGCGATCGAGCCGAACTCGTAGTAGGTGCCCGAGCCATCCATCTGTAGCTGACCCAGGCGAGGCCAATCGCCGACAACTGGCATCGCTCCCGTCTCGCGAAGGACCGGCATGTAGGCGGCGTCCCAGAGGTCAACGGGCAACATCGTCGGATTCTTGTAGGCGTAGTCCTCCATCACCGAGGAGAACACGTCAGGGTGCCGCAGCACGGCGTTCCCCTGCCAAGCCGCGTTCTTCTGGCTAGGCGTGAAGGGCTCGGTCAGGGTGAAGACCTGGAAGGTCGCCCGCCACTTCATCCACTCGAAGTTTTTGCCCTTGTCGGAGTTATCGAAGATGTAGGCGTTGGCCAGCGTGATCTCGTCGAAGGCAGGCAACCGGGACAGAGGCCGCCCGACCGGGGCAGCCGGAGCCGCCTGTGTCGGAGCCGAAAGCGTCGCGGGAATGGCAGTGGTGTTGGCGAGCTTGTTGAGCGCTTCGAGCGCTGAGAATGGGGTCATGGCAATGGTCCAAATATCGATCTGAAATGAGGTCTACGCGCGCCGCCTCGCTCTTCGAGCCAGCGCGACCGGCTAATGCTCCGGCCTCATCAGAAGGACACAGCAGCCCTCGGAATGTCGAAATTAAAATGCGGGGGCAGGACGCGCGTCGAGATTACAGACGCCATCGGCATCGGCTTCCAACCCGCCCCTGCCACGAGTTGACCAGATCGGGATTGCGCCGAGCTTCGTCACTCGACATAACTCACTGATATCGCTCGCCAGCGAACTCAGGACCTCGCCAAGGGCACCCCTAGGGAGCGCCACGGCACCGTCTCCAAACGGTCTCTAAGTATCTGGCGTGCAAGCGTTTCCAACGTTTTCTGATAATGTAGAGTGAAGCTCGATTTGCTGCATCCAGCGGTGCTTCACTTCTAGTGAGTAACCAACACCATATTTGTGGCCGACGCCTTGGGTGGTCCACCCTCCGATCGCATCGACGATGTCGGCTGGACACTCAGCAGCGCGCAGTCGGTCGCGTAGACTATGCCGGAAAGAGTGGATGACGCAGCCTGCCGGTAGGCGACTGCGCAGCCAGTTGTTCAACGAAGCGCTCGCGGAATTGGCGCTCACATCAGTCAGCGTTGCGTACCTAGGAAACAACAGCCTGCTGTTTGTGACCGCGACGAGTCGCTGGGCCGCCGCGAGGGACGCACCGACAAGCGGGACTTCTCGGGTGCTGGAGGCGGTCTTCAACGAACGCCAAGGATGCGCCCGAACCATGATGTGCGGAGTGACACTGGAGAGCTTGAGGTCCGCTTTCTGTAACCCCAGAGCTTCCGCCAATCTCAGCCCGGTATCACTGATAAGCGCGATGAGAAGACGCTTGTCGTCGTCCATGTCCAGACAGGTCGCCTGCACGGATCGGATCACATTGTCGGGGACCGGGGGCCGGACAGTCCTGACCCCGACTTCGGGGAGGAAGGTGCGGGAGAACGGGTTTGGGCACGGCAAACCATGCTCGGAGATGGTTAGGTTCACCACCGCCCGCACGGTCGCGAACACCCTCCTGATCGAACTGGTCGTTAGCTTCTTGGCGATCAGAAAGTCGCGGAATCTACCTGCATCGGAACGCGTCAGTTCCACAACAACGGCGTCGCCGAGGCACTGAACAACATAGCCGAGGTTCCGATCGGTTGAAGTGTTGAACACCTTGCCTCTGCCAACGCCTTTGAGGCGTCGATACAGAGCCCCGGCATCCGAGAGCCTGATCGAAGGCGCTGCGGGAGCGATCCCGGCAATCACAGGGGAAAGCGACGCGGCAGGGGCACTGCGCAGCACCTTCTCCAGTCGCATCTGAGCCCAAACAACCTCCAACTGCGCAGAAAGCGCGCTGGCTGCTTTCCTGGCCTGGGGCAAAGAGCGCGTGTGGAGGCAGGTGACGATTCGCGGCTTATCGAAGCGATCGAGAAGTGACTTCGGGACCCGGCGGGAGAAGTAAAACACCCCGCATTTGGTGAAGGTATAAATCGCTTTTTGGTCTACCACCCGGTACACTCTGAGCATGATCAAACGTTGGAAACGCTTGCACGCCAGATACTTAGAGACCGTTTGGAGACGGTGCCGTGGCGCGCCATTCAGGATAAAACTGCGAACACCTATGTATTTGAAGTACCTATATAATTTCTGCTCTCGGTTTCTACGATGCGCCGGCCTCCGCTTCCGGTTGGCCTTACCGCTTCGCCAGGCCCGCATTCTCCAACGGCGCAGCGATCGCAGCGCTCGTCGCGTCCGTCACATCGCTGATTGAATGGCCGACCTGCTCGACCTTGTCGTTGAAGTTGCGGCGGGTGTTCGGATCGGCCATCTTCTCGATGCTGTCGACCTTCTCGATCTGCGTGGTCTTGCCGCCCTTGAAGCCATGATAGAGACCGTCGCTCGCGCCCGTCCTGCGCAGCATCTCCAGCCGCTCCGGGTTGAGGACAAGGTCCGGATAGCGGCGCTTATCGACATATTGCGTCAACTCCTTCTCGGCCTGGTAGTAGCCGCAGAACTCATCGAAACCGATGTCCTGAGGGCGCATGCCCTCGGCCTCGCCGACATGCCACCTTGCCTGACAGCACAGTCTTGTAACCCGAATCGCCAAGCAGCTTCGGCAGGGAAATCTCGTCCGCCCAGGGTTTCTGGTGATGTGGTCGCCCGCCAGGATCGGCCGGTCAGGCTGGTGCGAACGGGCAACCGGCCCGTCAGAATCGCCGAGCGGGTCGGCGTGCAGGTCGCCTGCGAATAGGTCGAGGTGAGCTTGAGGCCTTCCCGCGCCAGTCGGTCGATGTTCGGGGTAGCCGCACCGATCACCGCGCCGCCGCCGAAGGCGCCGGGATCGCCATAGCCCATGTCGTCGATGACATCGATACCGTGAAGAACGCGGCTGTGCCCCGGCTGATCCCGAGCACCCGGACCTGCCCGCTCAACGGCAGATCATGCCCGCGATCGATCATCGCTTTGCGCTCAGAAGGCCGGCCTTGCCGAGCGTGCCGGACAAAAATGTATGGTCCGCCCCCGCGTTGCAAGGGATTTGGACGTCTGTCGGGCGCATTTAACGGCCGGTGCCCGCTTGCGGATAAGTTCGGCGACGACCCTTGGGTCAGAAGCACACTTGCCTCGCCATATCCGCTTGCCATCGCGGCGGATCGATACCGCCGTCTCATTCATCGATACGTCGAGACCGATATATTCTTCCACGGCTGTTCTCCATTCGATGCTTGGGCCCGGCGTCCAGTCGTGAGCCCGTATTTCCATCCTATCGGGGAACAGCCACCTTCCAACGCTATGGTCAGTTTACAGGGCGCCTCGCTCCCGCGATTACCCCATGTGGATGCCCCTCCTGCCAGCGCTCGCGTGTGTCAGAAATGCAGGCCTGCGGATTGGCCGCAGCGGGAGGCGAACATGAACGACGTCACCATCATCGGCATCGACCTTGCAAGGCGGGTCTTTCACGCGCACGGCGCTTTTGCCGATGGCGCTGTCGCCTTCCGGAAAAAGCTGTCGCGACCGCAGGTGCTCCCGTTCCTCGCGCAACAGCATCGCTGCATCGTCGCGATGGAAGCATGCGCCACTGTTGTGAATGGGGCCGACGGCTAAGCGCGAAAATTCGTTTTCGGGGGACGTGACCCCTTTGAGGTGGGTTACCGATTCCGAGTGATGCGGATGCCGTGCCCTGCGACTCGTTTGGCGCGCGTTCACTCAACGCGGATGACGATCAGCACCTCCGCATCCTCACCGGTCAGAGATGTCAATTTATGTGGCACTGCCCCATTGAATTGCGCGCAGTCGCCCTTAGCCAACTCTTCGGTGCAGCTCGGCAACTGGAGGCTGACGCGACCGTTCAGCACATAAAGAAGCTCATCTCCTTCATGATGGCTCATCGGATGATTGGGCTCATCAGATAGACCCGGTCGGACGACGAAGGCGATCATCCTCTGGCCGCTTCGAGTGCTCGCCACCAAGCGCGGAGCCCCCATCATATCCGGCGGCGGGTTTGCTGCGTGCGCGCGAGTGATAGCGATGGAATCGCTCGTTTGAGCGTCCCCGAAGAGATCCTCGACAGGCACGTTAAGTATTTTCGCGAGCTTGAGCGCGGAGCCGACTGACGGCTTTACCAAGCCGCGCTCGACTTTCGACAGGTACCCCCTGGTGACGCCAGCAGCTTGGGCAACCTCCTCGAGGGTGAGGTTTCCGCGAAGGCGAAGCAGCTTGAAACTGAGTGACATTGTTTCCTACAAGAAACTTGTTGACTAAATGGCCCGAGCGGCATTTGCTCCCCCTCGCTAAGACCAAAATAGGGAGGGGTCCATAATGGTAAGCCGCCGCAGCCTGAATCTATCAGCCTTACCGTTCGCCCTAGCAGGCCTCGTCGGCGCCAGCTGGTCGAGCGATGTTCGTGCACAGTCCGACTACCCGACACGCCCGATAAAACTCGTGGTGCCATTCGGCGCCGGCGGCATCACGGACGTCGTGGCGAGACTGGTGGCGCAAGGCCTCACCGAACGCCTAGGGCAATCAATTGTCGTCGAGAACCGCCCTGGTGCCGGTGGGGGCCTTGGAGCTCTGGCCGTCGCTAACTCCCACGCTGACGGCTACACGCTGCTGTTGGGTACGGTTGGAACCCAAGTCGTCAATAAGATGGTCTATCCCAAGATCTCTTACGATCCCGCAGCTTTCGTTCCCATTTCTCTGGTTAGCAATTCTCCCTACGTCCTCGCTGCTGCGCGGTCAGCCGGTATTGCCAGTCTGGCTGCCCTGATTGCGGAAGCGAAAAGCAAGCCAGGCAATCTCAACTTCGGTTCCGCCGGACACGGTTCCTCGCCACACTTGGGACTGGAGCTTTTAAAAATTCTGGCCGGGATTGATATTACTCACGTCCCTTTCAAGAGCGGCGGAGACGCGGTCAATAACGCGCTGACCGGGCAAATTCAGCTCGTTTTCGACGCCATTCCTGTGATCATGCCTCAGGTCGCAAGTGGCGGATTGACGGCTCTCGCAATCGCCCAGCCGACGAGGAACCCTTCCGCTGCCGGCGTGCCGACCACGGCCGAGCAAGGGTTCGAGGGTCTCCAAATCGGCTCTTGGAACGCGCTGCTGGCACCAGCAGGCACCCCTCCAGCTCGCGCCTCAAAGATTAGCGAAGCCCTCGGGCTTGTGCTCGCTGACCCGACGGTGGGAGAGAGGCTTCGTACCCTTGGCATCGAACCAATGCCGCTTGGGCCTGACGCTTATCGGCAGCACGTTGCCGCCGAGACCGAGCGTTGGTCGAAGGTTACCGCTGCCGCCAAAATTAGCCTCAACTGAGGGCGATCGCATGCGCCTGTACGAAACGCAGCGATCCGGCAACGCTTGGAAGGTTCGGCTTATGGCCGGCTTTCTTGGCATCCCGCTGGTGCGAAGTGCGCTCTCCATCAACCGAGGGGATTTGAAAACTGCTGAGTTCGGGAAACTGAATAGATTTCGCCAGGTTCCGGTGTTGGAGCTTGCCGACGGGAGAACGATCTCCGAATCGATGGCCATCCTGTTTTATCTATCTGCCGGTACGCCTTGGTGGCCAGATGACAGGCTTGAGCAAGGTCAGGTCATGAGCTGGTTGTCGTTCGAGCAAAGCCAGCACATGCATCCGCTTGCCCAGCTGAGATTACATCTCGCGCTCCATCCCGACTGGCCATTGGAGACGGAGAAACGCGAAACCTGGCATGAACAAGCGGAGCGGGCGCTTTCGACGCTAAACTCACGACTTGTCGATTGCGGCCGAAACGGCTGGGTCGCGACCGAAGGCCGGCCCAGCATCGCGGACGTTGCACTGTATCCCTACAGCCGTCTGGCCCCAATGGGAGGGGTCGATCTAGGCCGCTTTCCGGCGGTCTCTGACTGGATCCAACGCTTCGAAGACCTGCCCGACTATCAGCCCCTTTTCCCGGGCCGGCCGGAGCTTACTGAAAACAATGAGGAGATTGAACATGCAAACCGATGACAGCTTCGCGCTGGATAAAGCCAGCCTGATGGAGCGCTCGCAGGAAGCGATGAAATCGCACCTTGGTGATGGCAACTATTCTGTGCGCTAGAAGGTCACGTTGACCTGTCTATTTCTCTTTCACAACGGATACTATTCCTGCCTTGCTGATCAAATAAAGATCATGAAAGATCAAAACACATTCACTACTCAATGATTTGGTTTGTTATTTGATGAATTAATCAAATCTAATCTTCAATTCGGCGACGAACGGTTGCGGATGCTTGAATAGAACGGTATAGTGAACCCCGCCAACCGCTTCTAGTCATTGGTCTACTGGGCCCGACCTGACGTTAGCTGCATCGTTCACAGCCATACACAAAGCACGAAGACATGAACACGAACTGGTCCGGGCGAATCGCCCACATTCATATAGGCACTGCCGCATCCTACGAGATGGAAGAACTCGCCGAGGCGAAGCTCGTGGCGGGGCGCGGCATTGAGGGTGACCGCTATTACTCCGGCACTGGCACATATTCACCCAAGCCGGGTGTACGAGACGTCACGCTTATTGAAATGGAGGTGCTTGAGGCGCTGGCGCAAGGTGAGCCCCAAATGCCAGGCATCCGAGCACGGCTCACTCCGCAGGATCATCGTCGCAACCTGACCACGGTTGGCGTTCCGCTGAACCACCTGGTCGGCCGACGCTTCAGGGTGGGCGAGACCGTCCTGTACGGCGCGAGATTGAATTTCCCGTGCAAGTACATCGAAGAGCTGTTGGGTATCCCGCGGCTCTACGAGGCTCTGCTAAACCGCTCCGGACTCAACTGCGCGATTGAAGTGGGAGGAACGATCCGGCCGGGCGATCGGGTCGAACTGGTGGGAGAGTGACATGGGAAGCCCCCGGCTGATCATGAAGATGAAGGTGGCGGAGCTTCGTGACGAGCCTGGCGACGTGCGGGTTTTCGTTCTGCGTCACCCTCTTCGTCCCACCCTGCCCGAATTTGAGGCGGGTTCGCACGTCGACGTCCATCTCCCGGACGGGCGCGTTCGCCAGTATTCTCTCTTCGGTACACCTCACGACCGGTCACAATATTCGATCGCCGTAAAACGTGAGGTCGAGGGCCGTGGTGGCTCACGCTGGCTTCATACGAATGTCGGCGTCGGCCAGGAGATCCCGGTTTCTACCCCTCGCAACCATTTTGGCCTGTCGGAAGGGGCAGGCACGCATATCCTGATGGCGGGCGGCATCGGGATCACTCCCATGCTGGCAATGGCGCAAGCGCTGAACACCGCCGGGATCAGCTTCGAGTTGCACTACTTCGCCCGGAGCCGGTCGCTGGCGCCCCTGCTTTCTGAAATCGCTCAGTGCCTTCCTGAGGAATGCGTCCATCTGCACTTCGACGATGAGCCGGCGACACGTACCAGTCTGACTACTCCCCTCGACGGTCGGTCCGCTGATGCGAACCTTTATTACTGCGGCCCTCCAGGTTTCATGGAGGCGGTCCGCGCCGCGGCAGCCGACTGGCCCCCCGAGCGGGTTCATTTCGAGGCATTTCAGCCGGCCTTTGACGAGAATTTCGTGCCGGAGGCTTTTTCAATAAGACTTGGATCGACAGGCGAGATTCTTGAGGTACCTGCGGATACCTCGGCGCTCACGGTGCTGCGTGAAGCCGGTGCCGCTCTCTTCTCTTCTTGCGAGAACGGTGTGTGCGGAACCTGCGAGTGTGGTTATCTCGACGGTGAGCCAATCCATCTCGATGCCGTGCTGAGCCCCGCTGCTCGCTCCAGCCGCTTCATACCCTGTGTTTCACGAGCGAAAGGGCAAGTGACGCTGGATCTCTGAAGCCGACGCCCGTGGCCTCACTTTCGGTGGAGCACTCGTCGATCCTACGCCATGACTAGCGTAGTCATCGGCGCCGAGTGCCGGGTTTATCGCTCGCATATTTCCAAGGCGGGAGGACTGGGCCAATCAGGCCCGGATCGATTGGCACTACATCGCGCCGGGCAAACCGATGCAAAACGGCTTCATCGAGAGCTTCATGTTTGGACGGCCCCTGCGTTGCAAGGTTCGAGATGAGGGTCGGGCAGCGTGCGGGTCGGGTGCGTTCATGTATGCGGCCTGTTCGTGCGGCCCATCTTCATGATCGCTGGCCCTGATGTCATATGTGGAACGACCCGCCAGGCAAGGGCTTTTTCAGACGTTTGATCGCGCGGGAACGGTGCGGTCATATGTACGGCCTTTCAGCGCGGCTTTGGACCGCTGGCCTCGATGAAGTCCGCGATGCGAGTGGCTAATCAACGGCACGCGCTTTGAGCGCATTGACACAAGCGGCCTCTCTCGCCCCGGGATTTCGCCCCATGGAATCATCGTCTGCTTTGTGCACCTCGCCTCTGCCGGCTACCGCGCCGGTCAGCTCGTTTTGGCCGGCTCCGGTTCAAGCGCTCGCTACGCCATTTACCGGCTCCAGACCCCGATATGTACCGCCCTTGGTCAAAAGCGCCCAAATGACCCGCGCCATCTTGTTGGCGAGCGCGACGCCCGCGACCTTGTACGGCCGTCGCGCCAGAAGCGCGCTCAGCCATTTCGGCGCTTTATCGTTGCCCCGCACGCGTCGCAGGACCGAGCTCGCGCCAAGAACAAGCAGAGAGCGAAGCTCCGGATTGCCCATCTTCGATATTCCTCCCAACCGCTCCTTGCCACCGCTCGAATGAGACCTCGGCGTCAATCCCAGCCAGGCGGCGAAGTGACGGCCGGATTTGAACCCGCCGGGATCTGGAACAAGCGCCTTGATGGACGCCGCCGTGATCGGACCGACGCCCGGTATCGTGGCCAGACGCCGCATATCCTCGTCACGCTTTGCCCCGGCGACAATCTCCCGTTCGAACTTGTCGATCTGCTCAATCACCGCCTTGATCTGATCGGCGATGGCCGTCAAAGCGAAGCGCGCAGCCTTCGGCAAGCGAGCATCGCTCGCATCGCGCACGATATCGATGAGCCCGGCAACCTTCGCCGTGCCGATGGCGGCGATGATGCCCAACTCCGACAGATGAGCGCGCAGCGCGTTGATCGCCTGGGTTTGCTGTCGAACCAGAAGGCCGCGCGTCTTCAGCACCATCGCTGCCGCCTGTTGCTCGGCCGATTTGATCGGGACGAAGCGCATTGTCTTGCGGGTCACGGCCTCGCTGATCGCCTCGGCGTCGGCGGCATCTGTCTTGCCCCGCTTCACGAACGGCTTGACATAGGCTGGCGGGATCAGACGCACCTCGTGACCGAGTGCGGCAATCTCGCGCGCCCAGTAATGCGAACTGCCGCAGGCCTCAAGGCCGACCAGACACGCAGGCTGCTTCTCGAAAATGCGTGCCATCTTGTTGGCGAGCGCGATGATGACGACATTTGGCGGTCGACGCTCCTGAAGCCCCTGGATCCACGCCTCGCCTGTTGCGGCGCGAGCCTTGGCAAAGCGGATTGCATTGATCGCCCGCGGCCTCTCGGCGCGCGGCTCGATCATGTGCAGCGCCGCCACCCGATCGGCATACCCATCGGCCTGCATCAGGCAGGCATCGACCAGAAGGCCATGGCGGTTCGCGACGGCCGGCGACGGGACTCTAGTCGATCAGCTTGGCAAGCTCGTCGAGCGATGAAGCCGGGCGTGTGCGCCCAGCGAAACGAATTTATCCCTGGCCGGTCAAACGTTGTGCCACGTCCAGCTCTCTTCTTCAGAAAGCCCATAGAATCAGCAATCAAACCGCTGTCTACGCCCATCCACAGGTCTCATGAGTCGGCAATTTTAGCCCGTGCGCCGATCTCGACAGGGGACCCGGTCTTTCAATGCAATTTCACGAAGAGTGTGAGAATCGCTGGTTGACAGCAGGCAAGCATGGATATAGCGGACGATCATTCGACGAATGAACGTTCGAGGATTTCATGCGCAGTCGCGATGCCGCTCTTAATTCCGACCGCCGCGAGGCGATCCTGCGTGCGGCGGGAAGCTGTTTCGTTCGCGATGGTTTCAGCGCCACCAGCATGAAGACTATTTGCGCCGATGCGGAAATGAGTCCGGGAACGCTCTATCACTACTTCTCATCCAAAGCGGAAATCGTTGCCGCCATCATCGCGCGCGAGTCGGCGCGAACGACGGAGCTCTTCGACGTGCTAGAGAGTGCCGATGACGTCTTTGCCAGCCTATTCGACGTCATCGACATCATCGCTCTCGGGATCACCGATGCTGAGCTTGTTCTGCACGCCGAGATCGCGGCCGTGGTCTTGCGAGACCCCATTCTGCGCGAGCAGGCTCGGATGGCCGATGAGGCCGCAATCATGGGACTGGCTGGCCGATTCGCGCGCGCGCAGGCTGAAGGCCAGATCGATGGTCGCCTCAAGCCGATCGCGGTGGCGACCTTGGTCAGCGCACAGATCGATGGCCTGATCTGGCGTGCCAGTCTGCATAACCGAACAGCGCTCGTGGAACTGCTTCCTGCGCTGAAGCAGGCCGTCGCGCGCATCTTGACGCATCCGGACGACGCCATATAGCGCCCACGCGCGCCAGACGGCCGAGTCCCGGCTGCGCCGTCAATCGCCTTCTCATCACGAACAACGAAACGAGGACGAAAGATGAAGTCGTCGCACCACGCCGACACAGCCGTTTCGGCCGAAACATCGCCGACCCGTTTCCGCGCCGTCGATGCGCTGCGCGGTTTCGCACTGCTTGGCATCATCATCGTCAATGCGCCGTTCTTTGTCAGTCCGACAGCTCTGGCGCCTGCGGGGGAGTCCCCGCTCGACTTCGTCGCCTTCTGGTTCACCAACGCATTCTTCACCGGCAAGTTTTTCCTGATCTTCTCGTTCCTGTTCGGCTTCGGCTTCGCCGCGATGCTACGGCGCTCGTCGGAGCGATCAGTCGAGCTCGGCCAGCGCTTCGCGAGACGCTTGCTCGGTCTCTTCCTCTTTGGATTGTTGCACGCCGCCTTATTGTTCTTCGGTGACATACTGATGCTCTATGCCGTCCTTGGCGTGATCTTGTGGACGACACGCAACTGGCCGGTGCGGCGTTTGCTGATCGCCGCGACGGTGACTTATGTCGTCGCCATCCTGTGCCAGGCGAGCATCCTTGAGCTCGCGCTCCTGGAGCCGCTCCCGGCTGCCAGCCAAGGCAGCGGATACCTTGGCGGCTTCTGGGACGGGGTGGGTCAGCGCATCGCCGAATGGCCGATGACGCTCAGCTTCATCTTTGTCTTCAACGGGCCGGCGGCGCTGGCCATGTTCTGGTTGGGTCTGGCGCTCGGTCGGCTTGGCCTGTTTCCGCCGGACGCCTCGCTGCGCCGGCGATTGAAGACCGTCGCCATGTCGGCTTTGGTCCTCGCGGGATTGGGAAGCGGCGCCGTGACGGCGACGGCTGTCCTCATTCCCAGTGCGCCCCAGACGGCCGACGCAACCGTCTGGCTCGCAGCCGCTGCCTTTGCCGCATTGGCGCCGATCTTTTCGTTCGGCCTTTCCATCACGATTCTCGACCTGGCCGAACGCCGACGCGAGACATGGGTCGTTCGTGGTCTCGCAGAGACCGGCAGCGCGTCTCTAACCGGCTATTTGCTGCATTCCGTCATACTGAGCGCTGTGGTTTCGGGCTGGGGGCTTGGCTACTATGGGGCGCTTGGACCCGCCGCCTGTCTGGCGGTTGCGCTTGCGACCTTTGTGTTGGTCGCGACCCTCATCAATCTCTGGAAGCTTCGCTTCCGCTTTGGTCCAGACGAGTGGTTGCTCCGCAGCCTCGTTGAACTGCGCTGGCAGCCGTTATCGCGACCTGTTCGGACCGATCCTGTTTGAAAAGACCTTCCTTGCGGGCGGGGCGTTGGAACCGATACATCGCTCGACGAGCTTGCCAAGCTGATTGACTGCCCCGTCGCTGGCCTTCGCGATCCGATCTAGGTTCCCGTTGCCCGCGCTCGGATCAGATCGCGCATCGCTTCATGCGCCGGGTCCGGGACCCAGACCGGCGTCAATTCTCCGGCGCGATGCAGCTTCGCCAGCATCAGTGCGTCGCGGCGGTCGGTCTTCACCCTGTCCCCGGCTTTGATCGGGATCAGTGAGGGCGCAATCACGATACAGTCGTGGCCCGCCTCGACCAACTGGCGCTGCAGGCCATAACCGCAGGGTCCGGCCTCGTAGCAGAAATGCAGCAGCGATCCGTCCGCAGCCAGATTCTCCACCAGCTTGCGGACATGATCGGGTCGGTGCGGGACGGATCCCCAGTGGCGGACTTCGCCGCCACGCTCGCCCCGCGCAACTGCGACCGAATCGTGGCCTTGTGGACGTCCAGCCCGATGAACGTGCTATTCTGCATCCGGTCTCTTCCCCATTCTTGAGGCTCGGCACCAGCCAATCTGGCGCAACCCTCGAACGGAGAATGCCGCGGGAGAGGCCGCCGACCCAGTCAGCTCACTCCGCCATGGGGTCTAGTCGGCGTCACATATGTTGTCCGCCGTCAGGCGCCAAACTAACAGGCATTTGCAATGTATCTTTGTCTCCCAAGAAATGTTTGTGTATCTTCGTTGGAGTCGAGCGATGAACAGTCCACCTCGGAGCGCTTCCAGCGCTGACAGCACCTTGGTGCCGATGTTGATATGGGGCCTTGTCCTTATCGTCGCCGGAATGACGCTGGTCATGATTCTCGTGTAGCGCATTCGGCCCTCGCGGCCCGGCGACTTGCGGGGATGGCAGCGTGTATGAAATCGATCAGTGCGGCACCCTGCACCACTTGGCCGGGATGGGGCTGGCTGTTTTGTGGGCGCCTTCCTGCGGGCTCATCCTGCTACGAGCTGCAGCCCAGGGAGAACGTCTGATACGATCGGAGAGACCGCCGGAACGTGCCGAGTATCGCGTTCTATCGGAGGGCATCAGCTCAGGAAAGCCGAATGCCTGCGAACGCTCTGGCGAGCTCGTGTTGGTCAAACTGCGTCAGAGATCGGAATTGGGGAGATACTGCGCCAGGCACCCGATCGTTGCGCTCGTCGAGCCCTGCGGCGGAGGCAGTAGCTGCATGGTTGGCAGCGCTGTTGTCCGGGCGGGTAGAAGGAGCGGTCGATGACGCGGCTGGTGTTTGATCATGCCCTTGGGCTCGACGAGGACAGCCTGCACGACATCGTCGTCATCCTGAGCGAGCGGCTGCGGGCGCACCCCCGCTTGCGCTGCCCGCTTGATCGCGTCGTCGGCAACCGCTGGTCCGAGTTCGAACACGGCCTCGCGCATTTTCTCGCGGCTCTGAGCGCGCGAACTGGCGATCATGGCGGCGGCTTGTCGGCGTTTGCCCCCGGATAGGCGTCGAAGCATGATCTTGTCGGTCACCTCTCAAGGGTTTGCGAAAATTCATCAATTTGACCCGTGGACGGGGTCATGTTTCGGCGCCGGAAGGGGTCAAGCTTCGGTGCTTGTTCACACCTTGTCGGCGCAGAGGACGCCGCTTTGCGATCCGGACATGCTCAACTCGTTGATCTTGCGCAAATTCCTTTCATTCAACAACTACCGGCCGACTAGAAAGCGCGTTAGAGAGAGGCATCCGTCTGGTGCCGGCGCGGTAAGCCGCGCGGGAGAATCGGGAACGCGGTGGAATTCCGCGACGTGCCCAACGCTGTGAGGGGGACTGTCCGGGCAACCGCCACTGGCTTCGGCTGGGAAGGCGCCCAGGCGGGGCGAGCCCGAGTCAGAAGACCGGCCAGACGGAGATGGCCCGACCGGTGCGGACGACCGGTCGCGGCGTGCCATCACAGGGGAATGACGATGGTCACCACTGCCCTCCTGCCTGCCGACCCTCTGCCTGCCAGCCAATCCGAAGGGGTCTATCGGGCGATCCTGACCCGCCGCGACACGCGCGGCGAGTTCCTGCCCGATCCCGTGCCCGAGGACGCTCTCAGCCGCATCCTGATCGCCGCCCATCATGCTCCCTCGGTCGGGTTCATGCAGCCTTGGAACTTCGTCCTCGTCCGCGATCCGGCTGTCCGCCGGCAGGTTCACGACGCCTTCCTGAAGGCCCATGCTGAGGCCGCCCTGATGTTCCCCGAGGACAAGCGCGAGGTCTACCGCTCGCTCAAGCTCGAGGGAATCATGGAAGCCCCGATCAATCTCTGCATCACCTGCGACCGCGACCGGGCCGGCCCCGCCGTGATCGGCCGCACCCATATCCGCAGCATGGACCTCTACAGCTCGGTTTGCGCCGTCCAGAACCTCTGGCTCGCCGCCCGCGCCGAAGGGCTGGGCGTCGGTTGGGTCAGCATCTTTGACATCGCAGCGGTGCGGTCGATCCTCGACCTGCCCAAGCAAGTCGTGCCCGTCGCCTATCTGTGCATCGGCTCCGTGCGCGGCTATCACCCGCGCCCGGAGCTGGAGGCCGCGGGCTGGCTAGGCCGCTTGCCGCTCGACAAACTGATCCATTTCGAGCAATGGGGCCGGCAAGATGACGAGCCCGGCCTGCTTGAGCGCGTCCGGGCCGACCAGCGCGCCGTCGAGGAAGGACGGTTTGAGATCAGGCATCCGGCCGGGTCCCGATAGTCGTCGCCAGCGTCGGGCGCGCCGGACAGGGGGGCTCGACTCCCTGCCATCCGTGCGGGATCGGGTCCGCAGAGCGAGGCGCTCCCCAGGCGCCGTGGCGATGTGGACCTACCCTTCCCGAGGCGGCGAACCGTTATCTTCCCCACCGCGCCTTGCGAACCGTTCTTTCAGCACGGCCAGCGTTTCCCCTGCGAGCACTCGCTTGGCGGCGATCACAGGATCATCCTCGATGCCTTCTGCGATGTAGCCGACGACGTCGAGATAACAGGGCTTCGGCGCGCAGAAGCAGACGAGCCGCCGGCCCTTCATCAAGCGATAAGCGCCACGGCGTCGAGGTCATATTCGGCCAGAGCTTGCCTTCGGCCGTCATCCTCGCCGCCGAGGCGATCGGCATTCGGCAGATCGCCTAACCAGAAACGAAGGGGACCAACATTATGCATACGATCGATCATCGGCGGCCTGCGAGCGGCGGGAAACGCAAGCGGCGGGCTCCAATCCTGGTCAGCTAGATGAGTGCATCGAATTGATTTCCCGCTAAACAACGCTAACGCAGATCAGATCGTGAACACCAAATGGCTGGAGCGCCGGACAATCCCGTGCTTGCGGCAGATAGATGGCAAGTGGACAAAACTCGAAATGCGGCGGGGGGCAGTGGTTGAACAAGAGAGTGGTTTCAAGCGGATCGCCGTCAGCACGACGAAGTCGGCAACCGGCGACCTGCTCGGCGCCGCCGGAGGGCTGGGCGCCATCTTCTCCACCCTGGCTCCGCAGCACCAAGTAGCGCCGCCGACCCTCAATCTGAACACGCTCGATCCGGCCGGCGACGGGATTGATTTCGTCAGACACCAGGCCCGCCCGGTGGCGATGGATTACCCGATCGCCAATGGCTTCGGCTTATCTCTTTAGAAAGTCATCTTCGCGGTCAGCTCGACGCTGCGTCCGGGCCCGGGCAACTCGCCCAACGAAGGCCGGTAGGGCATGTCGAGGATGTTGTTCACTGCAATGGCGAGCGAATAGCGGCCGTTCGATCCGAAATTCGTTCCCAGGGCCAGATTCAGCGTCGCCCAGCTCGGCACCGAATCCGTCACCAGCCCGGCCGTCCCCTGATAGGTCTGGCGGACGCCGCTGGCGGCGCGCACATAAAGGTCGGTCCAGAACGGCAGCGACTGCCAGTTGCCCTCATAGCGCAGGCCGAAGCGACCGCTCAGCAGCGGGGTATCGGAATTGTAGGTCGAGAAGGTGCTGTATTCCAGCTCGCGACGGATCAGCGCCGCCGAGACATAGGGTGTAAACCCGGTATCGGTGATCTTGTATTCGGCAACGAGCTCCAGGCCATAGCTCGTGGCGCGGTCAGCGTTGACATAATAACTTACGGCGCTCGCAGCCGTCGCGGCCGTCAGGCAGGCAGCGCTGACCGAAAGGCAGCGCGTAGTGCCGATATAGTCTTTCGACTTGGACAGGAAGGCAGCGGCATCAAGGACCAGCCCGTTGTGCTCATAGCGGATGCCGGCTTCGATGTTGCGCGACGTCTCCGGCTTGAGCGCGGGGTTGCCATAGGTCACGCCCTGGCCGCCAGCCGTGGTCGAGCTGAACATCTGCAGCAGCGTCGGCGTGATGTAGCCTTCCGAATAGCTGGCACGCAGCACGGTGTTGGAGAGGCCGGACCAGGTCAGTCCGAAGGATTTGACTGCCGCCGTGTCTTCCTGGGCCGGCAGGTTGGCCCTGGCAGCGACGGTGGTTTCGTCGAGGGATGTCCGGGTGTGGTAAAGGCGCGCACCGGCCGTGAACTTGAAGTCGTAGGGCAGCGTCCATTCGTCCTGGACGTAGACCGAGGCCGTATTGATGCTGGCCTTGTCGCGGCTGGTACTGCCGGTCGTCACCGGGCGCGGCGCGTAGCCGGTCATCACCGTAGTGCTGCCCTTTTCGCTGTCGAGCTTGTCGGCGAGGAACTGCAGCCCGAGGATCGTGCGGTGCTGGTCGAAGGCAGTCAGGTCGATCTGGAAGTTGCCGCCTATATTAGTGATGCGGTCGTCCGAGGTCGACTTCACTGCGACGCTGCGGCCGCCGGCGGAGGTGACCGTCACCTTGTTCTCGAACAGGCGATCGATGGTTTGGACATAGGTGTCGGCGTGGATCTTCGCGATCGTCGCGCTGATGTTGTCGACGTCGTAGTAGAGCCCGACCTTGGTCCTGTCGCGCTGGGGCAGGTTAATCCTGAAGTCCTGCCCGGCGACCGGCGGGCCGGGCCAGCCCTCGCTCTCCAGTCGGTGCCGCTCCAGCTTCATCGCCAGGTAATGGTTGTTGTCGGCGCCGAACCTGTAGCCGAGATGAGCATAGAGATTGTCGTTCCGGAACGCGGTGTCCTCAAGCTTACCGGTCGGTGCCCAGCGGCTCTTCGCCACGCTGCGATCGGAATGACGGTCGGCGCCGCCCGAGAAGCGGTAGTCGAAGTTGCCGAGCGTGCCGGACACGGCCCCGAAGCCCTGCCAGCCCTGGCTCGCCGAATAGTAGCTCCCGCCGGTTTCGAACTGGATCGGCTTGTCGGCCCCGCGCTTGGTCACGATGTTGACCACGCCGCCGATGGCCTTGGCACCGAAGAGCACGGAGGACGGGCCGCGGACCACCTCGATGCGCTCGACTCCGGCCGGATCGACCAGCAACGGCGTGCCATAGGTGCTGTGGTCGGTGATCTCCTGCCCGTCGACCAGGATCGTCACGCGCCGCGAGGATTCGCCGCGGATCCGAATCCGCTTCATGCCGGCGACGGATTCGTCCGCGACCTGGACGCCGGGCACGTCGCGCAGCAACTCGGCGATGCTCTCCGGCGCCCGGCGCTCGATCGTGCTCTGGTCGATGACGCTGACCGAGCGCGGATTGTCGCGCACCGACATGGCGGTGCGTGTGCCGAGCACCGTGATCGTGTCAAGGAAGGTCACCTCCTCCGCCTGCGCAATGGCGGTGGGCGAGACGCTCGCCAGCAGGGTAAGGAGGGGCAGGCTTCGCGATCTCATCGGGCATTCTCCTTGAAGTTCTGTCTGGACAGCGTGCAATGCTGGTCGCCGGCGTCGCCGGAGGCGGCGGCCCGTTGGCATTCGGCCGCGTTGTCATGTTTCGTCACGGTCGCGCGCGTACCGGAGAGCACGACCCGGTAGACATTGGAGGGGGCGTCCTCCGGCAGGCCGTGGCTGAAATCCTCGAAGGACTGCGTGGATGAGAAGCAACCCGATTTGACGATGCTGGAGGAATCCGCGCCGCTGCCCTGGTTGATGATCAGGCGCACGCGTTCGAGTCGCTCCTGACACTCGGTCAGATTTCCCGTCCCGACGAAGGCGGATGAGAGGCCGCCGCCGGACATCGTGGTCAGCACGACCATCAGGATTTGAGCATTCATCGCGTCTTTCCCTTCGTGGATTACGGTGTGGCGGCCGGCCTGGAATGGCGTCGCCGCTTTCAGGGGGCCGGAGCGCAGCCCAGAGGAAAGGGCTGGACGGGATGGACGCTGCGGGCGCGCGCGGCATCGACGACGGCGAAGGCTCCGCCGATCGTGCCGGGGTCGCGCAGCACGCGGCGGATCAACTCCGCCACGTCGGCGCGATGGATGAAGCCATGCATCTGCGCATCGGTGGACAGAATGCCTCGGCCGGTCGCCGGTTCCGACAGGAGCCCGCCCGGTCGCAGAATCGTCCAGGGCAGGCTGCTGGCGCGCAGGCCGTCCTCCGCCTTCGTCTTGGCGTCGACCGCGTCGCCAAAGGCCGCGATCGCCCGTTCGGATCGGAACGGCGCCATCTCGCCGCAACCGATCGAGGTGACGAGGACGAAGCGCGCGACGCCTCCGGCGCGCTGTGCCTCGGCGATCAGATTGAGATTACCCTCGTCATCGGCCCGCCGGCCGTCATCGGCCCGTCCGCCGATGGTCGAGACCACCTCCACGCTTTGCGGACCATGCCGGAAGGCCGCCGCGACGCTGTCGCGGTCGAGCGCATCGCCGGTTACGATCTCGACGCCGAAATCCGACAAGGCCCCGCTTTCCGACCCCGGCCGCAGCAGCGCCAGCACCCGCCGTCCACCCCGGCGCTCCTGCCGCGCCAGCTCGAGGCCGACGCCCCTGCTCGCGCCGAAGATGAGCAGAGGCAGCATCTCAATGGCCCTTCGCGCACGCGGGAAAGTGGCGCTCGAGACGGGCGAAGCGCTCGACCTGGTCCGCCTTCAGCTCGCGCTGCGCGTCGCGGCCGACATAGATCTTGAAGATCGCCTCGCCCTCGGCGTTGAAGAACTGCACGGACAGCGTATCCATGCCCATGAAGGGGCGCCGCACGAAGAAGATCGCCTTGCAATTGTCGTGGCGCAGATGGCCGCCAAGCCCACGCCCGGCGCCGTGCAGATTGTACATGCCATGCCCGATCTTGCCGTGCGGCACCGGGCCGGAGAACTCGACCACCGCATCCTTCGAATGGCAGATGAAGGTGATGTCGCCCCAACCGGCGATGTCGGTCAGCACGTCGACGAAATGCACGCCATCGATCCGCGTCGTACCATCTCCGGGGACGCATTCGATCACCGCCTGGAGTGGCACCCCGCATTCCGCAGCCACCTGTTCCAGGATGCCGTCGGGCTTCTGCGCCAGCGCCTGCCGGATGCGGTCGAGTTTGGCGGCATGATCGGAAATCTGCATGGTCTGGTCTCGCTTTCCGTTGTGATGAAGTCCGCCCGAGCGGCGTCAGGCCGCTTCCCGCTTGGGAAGCAGCCTGTCGTTCAGGATGTCGTGGAAGGCGCTGATGAGGTTGCCGTACCAGAAGCGCCCGGCGACGCTGAGTTCGACGACGCCGTCGTCGAATGTCAGCAGACCGGCTTTCTGCCACTGCGCCAGCAGCGGCGCGACGAGCGGTGTGACGGGCGTCGATGCTTCGATGTCTAGCCTCAAGAGGTCGAGATGGCCGACCTCGAACCCCGCCGTGACGCGGTTGCGAAGGAATTCGAGCCCGTCGGATTCCAGCATCATCCCGATGGGCTTGGCGCCGGAGCGGATATCAGCGGCATAACGCTCGATATCGCCGGTCAGGGCGTAGCTGCTGGGACCGATCGAGCCGCCCGCCCCCGAGCCATAGGCCAGGCAGTCCGCCCCGTCCTTGATCAGGAGATTGTACAGGTTCCGCTCGCGCGTCGTGCGCGCCCAGTGGTTGTTGCTGACCTGCCGCCAGTTCCGGCGCCGGAAGAATGCCGTGCCCGCCTCGTAGAAGGGGCCGAGATCGGCGAGACGGGCGGCCGCCGGAAATTTCCCCGCCGCGATGGCCGTGAACAGCGGCGTGCCCGGAATGACGTTCAGCCCGTAGAGGTCGATGCCGTCGGGTTCGAGCGCCGCCGCAGTTTCCAGGTCCTGGCGCCAGATCTCAGGGCTCTGGCCCGGCAGCCCGTAGATCAGGTCGATCACCACGGCGGCCCGATCGCGCACACGCAGATCCTCAAGGAAGCGGATCGCCTCCTGCTTCGTCGACCGGCGCCCCTGCCGACGCCTGACCTCGCTGTCGAAGCTCTGCACGCCGATGGAGAACCGGTTCGCGCCGGCCTCCAGGCACGCGTCGATCTTCTCCGGATCGAAATGGATGATCCGGCCCTCGACCGTGATCTCGCAATCGGGCGCGAGTGGCAGGCTGCTGCGGACGCTGCGCAGCAGGCGGGAGAGTTCGTCGGCCGTCAGCGCACTCGGCGTGCCCCCACCGAAATAGACCGCATGGACGGGATTTCCGGCGATCGCAGGCGCCTCGGCCTCGCCTGCGATCTCGGCCAGAACCATCTCGACGTAATCGGCGCCGCGCGGCGCCGTGTAGGCGTTGCGGTAAAAGCCGCAGAACAGGCAGTGATTGGCGCAAAAGGGGATATGGATATAGGCGAGACGCTTTCGCGGCGGGCTTGCGGACGCCATAAGGGCCCGCCAGCGCTCCGACACCTCCTCCGCCGCGATCCGGCGTTTGCCGCGAAACGGCATCACGGCGCGGCGCGACAGAAACGCTTCCCTGAGCGGATTGACGCCGGTCTTGGCGAAATACTGACCGATGTCGATAGCGATATCCATAGGGTCATCCGGCTTCGGCGCCCCGGACAATATGGGGCGCGTGGCCTGATGTAGCGGAACCGAAAGTATAGATGTTTGCTCTAGCGCAAATTTGGAAGTGATACTCTAAAGACTCTCGAATTACAATTATTCTAATCTGAATAATCCTCGATGATCATATCTGTTTATTCTAAACAAAGTGATTACTCAGTGTGATTGGTGTTTGAATAGCCCCTAGATTTGTGGACGCCTTCTTCCCTAATTTTGAGGCAAGGAGGCCACGATGGGGCCCGGTCATTTTACGGACGATTTCAAGCGTGACGCAGTCGCGCAAATTACCGAGCGGGCTACCCTGGGGGGTCGGCTTTTGCCACGGCTCGACCCCGGTCTTGAGAAATCTGGACTTCATCGCGCCGGCTGGCGGACTGACGGCGATTGTCAGACCATCCGGGGCGGGAAAGACGACGGTTCTGCTGCTCGCCGCCCGATTCTTCGATCCGCAGCAGGGCGCCGTCGAGGTTGGCGGCATCGACCTGCGCAAGGTGGCTCCATCGCACCGCCATGCCCTCATCGCTCCGGTCTTCCAGGACGCTTTCCTATTTCGTGATACGATCGCCGCCAATATCGCGCTCGGCTGGCCGCAAGCCAGCGAAGCCGAGATCATCTCGGCGGCAAAGGCGGCCGACGCGCATGATTTCATCCTGGCTCGCGCCGGCGGCTATCAGGCCATGGTCGGACAGGGTGGGCTCGCGCTCTCCGGAGGCGAGCGCCAGAGGATCGCGTTGGCTCGGGCGCTGTTGCAGGATCCCCCCGGTCATCCTGCTCGACGAGGCGGTTTCGGCGCTCGATCCTGGCAGCGAGGCGCAGATCCGTGCGACCTTGCGCAGCCTAGCCCGCGACAAGACGGTCCTGATCGTCACCCATAGCATGAAGACCGCCCGCAGCGCCGACCAAATCGTCATCATAGAAAACGGCAGCGTCTTGGCATGCGGTGAACACAGGGAGCTGCTTGGAACGTCTGCCCTGTATCGCCAATATTGCAGGCGACAAGGCGTCGACTGAAGGTGCGCCGCACTGCACCTGTCAGTAGGGTCCTTTCGCGCTGTCCGGCCGACGCAGCTGGAGTGCGCCCCCTGAGGCGGACAGCGTGACGGCGAGCAATTGACCGGGGAGCCGGCTTTCGAAGGATGGAAGCCCATGGCCCGACACCGTTCCCACAGCATCGAGTTCAAGCGCCAAGTGGCGCAGGATTACCTGGCTGGCGAGACGCTCCATAGCCTCGCCCGTCGATATGACCTGTCACGCAACCTGGTCCGGATCTGGATTCAGAAGTTCGAGGCTGGCGCCTTCGACGACGAGGCAGTCGCCGCCGATACGATCGAAGCCTACGAAGCGCGCATCGCCGCGCTGGAACGGCTCGTCGGCAGGCAGGCCCTGGAGATCGAGTTCCTAAAGGGGGCTCTGAAGCACGGACCGCGGCCGAGAAGCGCGCCTACATCCGTCGTCACCGGCCCCGTGGCATCTCCGTCGCAGAAGGATGCCGGCTGATGGGGATCGCGCGCTCGACCTATTACGACAAGCCGGCCATCAGCATCGACAACACGGCGCTCGTCGAGACGATGGCGGCGATCTCCGACAGTTTCGAGGCCTATGGCTACCGCCGGATGCAGGCAGCGCTGCGGCACCGCGGCTTTGTCGTCAATCATAAGAAAATCCGACGCCTGATGCGCGAGCATGGTCTTCAGCCGCGTCGGCGCCGGCGCTATGTCGCCACCACCGATGGCGATCACGAACTGCCGATCTTCCCGAACCTGGCGAAGGATATCGTGCCGGATGGGCCGAACCAGCTCTGGGTGGCCGACATCACCTACGTCGCGATCACCGCGGGCTTCGTCTACGTTGCCGTCATCCTCGACGCCTGGTCGCGCAGGGTCGTCGGGTATGCCATCGGCCGCTCGATCGACGTCAGGCTGACGCTGGCCGCCCTGCGCTCGGCCATCGAACGGCGAAAACCGCCGCCCGGCTGCGTGCATCACGGCGATCGCGGATCGCAATATGCTGCGGGGCGCTACCGGCAAGCACTTGCCGAACATGGTCTCGTCGGATCGATGGGGCGCCGCGGCAATCCGTACCATAACGCCAAGGCCGAGAGCTTCATGAAAACGCTGAAGGTCGAGGCCGTCTATCCGATGGCCTATGAGACCTTCGACGACGTCGCTGCCGACCTTCCACGCTTCATCGATCAGGTCTACAACGCCAGCCGACTGCACTCCGCGCTCGGCTATCTCAGTCCGCAGCAGTTCGAGCAACAACACGCCCGGCTCACGGTCAAATCCGCAGCCTGATCCTGTCTACCCGCAGGGGCCGAAACACACGCTGGCGTGGGCAGCACAACAGCACATCGACCGATATCGTCGCGGCCGTGCGCGAACTGGTGCTGATCGCCAGCGACGACTTGATAGCCGGTCTTCTCAACCGCAACGGCCTGAAGACCGGCAATGGCAATCGCTGGACGCGAGAGCGCGTCACTTCCATGCGGTCGAACTATCGCATACCGGTGTTCAGACCCGCCGCCGATGGCGTCGAACCCTGGCTCAACCTCACCGACGCCTCCAGGCTCCTCAAGGTCTCGACCAGGACGCTCAGGCTCGCCGCCGAAGCCGGCGAGATCAAAGCCATCCATCCCTTGCCGGACGGGCCTTGGGTCTTCGCGCGCGCCGCTCTGGCCACGGAGGCCGCCCAATCCACCACCGCACGGGCGCGGCAGAACCCCAAACACCCCGCGGGATCGCAGCCCACACAGCAAAGTCTTTTCGTTTCAATCACATGGCCAGATGGGTGTTCTGATGCGCGGTTGTAGACTAGGCTCAAGGTAGCGTGGTCGGCTGCGACGTCCTCTGCTGGCGCCCCATAAGGTGCACAGGTGTGAATGAATCACTTCGAAGCCTTCTGAGGCATTCCGTAGCGTTTTGGAATGCTGCGAATTGCTTCTGCCTGCTGCATGATACGCTCAAGTTGGCTTGACCGCGATCGAGGCGATTTTTCACGATTGCTTCAAATTGCTGCGGTCGGCTTCAAGCTCCAGCAGAACTTTCGCGATAGCCGTATGTCATGGCACGCGAGACATTGCAGGGCTGGGCCAAGCGCTTCGTTGCAGATCTGAACGTTGACGGCGAGGCGATCCCGCTCGATCGGGCTTTGCGACGGCATCTGCCGGCCATCTCCCGCTTGCGCGCCGATGGATTGACCTGGGAAAGCATCGCCGCGGCGATCAGGCAAGCTGGCGGGCGGCGCCGCAATGGACTGCCGTTTACCGCTGCGCAGGTCCGAGCAGACGTCTCGCGAATGACGAGACGGCGGTCTGAAAGGGAAACGTCACATCCTCGATCGCGCTTCGCCGCTGGCGCGGCATGTCCCGTCGGAATCGAAGGTGCCGTATCGAAGCCGGCCCACCGGTCTCTCATCGATCCATTGCAAGCGCGGCCGCACGCCGCACCAGCCTCGCCAACATCCGTAGCCGACGACGTCAGCGACGCCGAGTTGATGCGCGTTCGCGCTCGGCTTACCCGAACCTGATCCCCTACCGCGAAACAAAGCTCGACCATGCCGCAAGAAGCCATCGTGCGCATCGACTATCAGGACGAGACCTTCGTCGAGAAGACGTTCGACGAGTTCGTAATAAGCGTCGTCGATCCGACGTTCATCTCCGCGCGATCGCGCTTGTTGTGGAACAGGCTGCATTCAGCTGACGAGGTAGTGGTATCGGACCTTCTGCGGGAGTGCCGGCGGCGGTCCGGCTTGGACGTCGGCTTCGGTACGATAACGTCTGGCGAGCTAGACGCGCTCGACATCCCGCTGAGCGAAAAGGATAAGCTCAGTTTTCTCGCTGGCAGCCCGGTCTGGCATCGCCAAGGATTTTTCACTGAGAACGGCGTCGGAGAAAAACAGACGTCTCATTTCAACCGAGGCTTCAATGCCTGGCTGGCGGTTCTTACGACGCTATTCAGGGCCTCTCTCGTTCAAGCCTTCCGCAACGATGACGGGCGTTACACTCCGCCCCGACGAGGTAGGCGGTTGAAGCTCTCCGAGGATGTCAACGCGATCCTCGCACGCGCACTCGGTTACAATCCTGACGTCGTGCGCGGTGACCCAGGCTGCATTGTGAATTCGCTCCTGCGCGAGGCCAATGGCACCGTGCTGGAATTCGAAACGCTTGCAAGGCTCACGATCGAGTCTGCTGCTGAGCGGGGTCGCTGCGCGATCGACCAGATCTACGCTGTTGAGACGATATCGAAATCGATTGATCCTGAAACTGGCAACTCGGTCAAAAAGCGCGTGGTCAAGCGACATTCGCGGGCACATACGTCGAATGGCGGTCCAGCCGCGATCTACGCGGACCTGATGGCCGCGATCGCCGTTGAAGCCAAGCAGTTCGAGCGCTTGCGCGGAGCTCCGCTTGATCCGTTTGCCTTGGCGGGGTGGCACGTCCACGTCTTGTCGGTGGTTCGCTTGGCAGCGAGCGCCGCAATGACGCTCGACAAGAACCGGGCCCGTGCGATGGTGGAGTTGCGCAGCTTGATGCGGGGCTACCATATCCTGCGCGGGCGACCCAATCCGGACGCCGCGATGCTGGCCGAAGAGGCCGCGATGAGGGTGCGGATCGAGGTCTGCTGTCAGGAATTCCATGATCGCCGCGCGACGGCCCTGCCGAGCTGCAATCCGCGAGATGCGTCGGCCTTGATCCGCGTTTTCGATCAGCTGAACACCGTGGCTGTCGCCTTTCACACCGGGCTCGACATCCGAGATTTCGACAGCGGCATCGCCGACGCCTGCGATCCTCCGTCGGCGGCCTTGATCGAGAGCGCGGTCTGGGCCGGGAGGCTGCAGCGGGAGCGCATCGCGCAGATGACGCCGATCGTCGCCTCGGCCATCTTGTCGATGGTTACCGAACAAGGCTGGGACGGCGACAGTGACCAATCGCTGCGACGGTGCCGCGACCTCATCTTCTCGTGCCTATCCGAGAATTCCTGGCCGATCCTGCTCGATGTGGCTCGGGATGTCCACGAGAGCGGTCAAACGCGGACGATGCTCTTCCATCTCGCAATCCACGGTGAGCGCTTGGGCGAAGCTTCGCTGGGCGACGTGGATCGGCAGCCTGCGCTGCCCTCACGCTCCCGGCTGGCGAACCTCCCGCATACGGATCGTCCTCGAGACGATTATCTCGGCTTCGATATCCGGACCGGCGCAATGATATCGGTCACACGCCCGACCTATGTCACCGGATACCTGACGGCCCTTCCCCCGCTCTACAGCGAGGAATGGCAGGGGCGCTGGGGGCCTGCGGGTGCGCATCTCCGCGACGGTGTTGCGCCGGATCAGGAGTAGCCCCTTAACGCGCCAGTATTTCCATTGGCTGCGGGAGCTATCGAAATCGACAATTTGGCGGCTCCACTGAACAGGGAGCCGACGAATGACCAACCTTACAAACTCTTCTTCCCTCTCCGCCCTCGTCGCTCGCACCGCTGAAGCCGTGCGCAGTGTCCTTCATGCGGCGATCTCCGCCGCAAATCACGCGTGGTCTTTCTGCCGTCTGAGCGAGCAGGCTCGGACCGTAGCGCTCGTGCGGCACTTCGAGACGCACTACGAAACCTGCCGGCTCGTGGCCTACTCCGTCGATCCGACGGCGGTTGCCATCAGCCTAGCGCAACTCGATCCGGCCACCCCCGAGGGCCTGAGCATGCCGGCTGTGCGGATTTCGCTCGATCACGCCTGTGATCCGCGCTTCGGCTTTTCCGAAGAAACCATCCGTGCGCTGGCTGCCGGTGAAATCGTATCCCTGCCAGGCAAGAACGATGATTTTCATCCCTACAGCTGGTTGGGACAGCTTCGGCACGAAGGCCTAGCGGCCTTGTTTCCGGGAGAAGCGTTCGAAATTGTCATGCGGTTGGCTGACGAGGTCGAGGGACGCCCTGTCGAACCAAACCTGATGCTCGACACGCGAGTCAAGGCCTGGAAAATTCTCATGCCGTTGTTCAGGCTCGCTAGACGCATCGCGTTGGGACGAGAAGGCTGCTTGGTGATGTACAATCCAGCACTGGTTTGGCCATTGAAGCTGATCCCGCTCTCGTTGCGCGACATTCTTGTATGGCCCGAGCGATCGAAGGCAGACCATTCTTAATGTGCCCCGGGTCCGCAGCAGCAATGCTGCGGACCTTCGCGTTAAAGGGTTCGTACTCCGCGGAATATACCCCGAGATATTTCCATTGGCCGACAGACCGGCATTTTGGCGTCATTGACATGCTCCCGATCGAGACCCGGCGTGCCGCCGGCTCCGATCCCAACTCTGGAGCAAAACCATGACTATCTCCATCCTCCCCCCGCCCTACGTCGCCATCTTCGCAAACCAGAAGGGCGGCGTCGGCAAGACGCTCCTGGCTTGCACGCATATCGATTGCCTCGCGCTCGCCGGCATTCCCTGCACGGTAATCCAGATCGACGACCAGCAGCGGCTGGCTTCGCTGATCGGCGCGCAGGTGTTGACGATCCTGCCGGATCTTCAGGAAGCTCGCCGCAATCCGCGCGCGCTCATGGCGGTTTTTGCGCCGATCTACGCCGCATGTGAAGCAGCTGCGAAGTCGGGCAGCGTCGTCGTCATCGACGTCGGCGCCAACCAGTTTGCCTCCCTGTGCGCTTGGCTGCAGGCCGTCGACCTGGACGAAGATCTCAGGGCATGGCGTCTGCCGGTCTTGCTGTTCGTGCCCGGCGTCGCCGAGCCCGAAGCGCTGCGGCAGGGAGCAGCGACGCTGGCGGCGGGCGCCAAGGCTCTACCGTCGGCGAAGCGCGTCTTCGTCGAGAACCGACGCAACGGCGCGATCGCCGATCTCTCGCCTCATTCCGAGGCCGCGGCGATCGTCAAGGGCGAGCTCGCGCCGGCTCTGAAGGGCGTTGCGCGCGTGACGATGCCAGCTATCGAGGGCGAAAGCTGGCAGCCATTCGAGAACGCCTCGCTGCGCTTCATCAAGGCGATCGCCATGCCACCGCTGGAGGCTGCGGCGCTGATCAGCGAAGACGTCGCCAATGCCAAGGTCATGCGCAGCGACATCGCTCGGTACTTCAAGGCGATGCAGGCCGAATTCGGCCGGCTCGTCGCGCTTTCGCAGGAGTATGACCGATGAGCGACGACGACAACGACAAGCGTCGCTTCGAGCGCATGGCCGACAAGGCCGTCGCCGAAGCCGGGAAGGTTCGCCGCGAACTTGGCCGCGGCCTGGCGCTGGCCTCGGCGAAGGATCCGCGCGTCCTCTCGCCAAAGGCGCTGGCCCGCCTCGGCCCGGAGGGCGTGACAGCCTATGTCGGCGAGCTTCGCCGCGTCTTCGGACGGCCATCGTCGGATCTCGCGGGCGCTGCTGCCAAGGCGACCACGGCTCATCGCCAAACGCCGGCTGTCGGCTCGTCGCGCCCGCCCGAGACGGTCGAGGGGTGGAGCGAGCTTCGCTTCGAAAAGAGATCACCGGTCGCCGCCGGCATCTTGCTGGGGTCCTGGGTCGGCTTCGCTCTGCTGCTCCTGTGCGCGCTCTGGCTTGCTCCCGGCCCGTTTTGCTGACCCATCCAGCTCAAGGACTATCGTCATGTCGAGTACAGTTCTTCGAAAGAGCAAGCCTCACGATTTCGCAGCCGAGGCTGCAATCGTCGCGGCTTCCGTCATGGCCATTGCCAGCATGGTTGTGCTGCTCGTGGCCGTTCCGGTCCTTCACCATCTGTATTGGGAGAGTTGGAACTTCGATGCCTTGGCCAAGCTCTCTCGCCGCGATTTTGTGGACGGTTTGCTCCAGCGCTCCGTGATGGTGGCAACCTGCATGGCTCTCGCCGCGCTAGCGGCAGGAGTTCATGCTTTCCGCCTCACCGATGCGCAGGATCCAGCTCCCAATCTGATCGACGGCGACGCGCGACTGTTTCGCGGTTCACATGCGCGAGTGAGGCTTGCGCAGTTCTTCGCCAAGGCTAATGGACCTCATGCTCGCGGAGGGCTATGGCTCGCCCCACACATCCGACTGCCCTTCGGCGACGAAGTCGGAAACATTTTCATCAGCGGCAATCAGAAGTCGGGGAAGTCCACCCTGATGCGCGCCCTAGTGGAGCAATGTGTCGAACGCGGTGACCGGATCTTCATCCACTCCTTCAAGGAAGAATTCAGCGAAGCGTTCGGCCGCGACGACGCAATCCTGATCGCACCTCACCTGGCGGGCGGTTGGGCCTGGGACGCCGCCGGCGACATTCTCAACGTCCAGGACGTCCGGGAATTCGCTGGGCGCGTCATCCCGTCTTCCGAGAACCCGTTCTGGGCCTTAGCGGCACGCGCCGTGATGACGGACATCATGACGTCGATGATGCAAGAGAATCTGCGCTCATGGACCTGGATCGATCTTGCGTTGGCCATGTTTAAGACGCCCGCCGAGATCGTCGCCATCCTCGAGAAAATCCGGTTCGGCGCCAAGCCCCTGTTCCTCACCGACGAGGACGGCAATCCCAACAATACGACCCACGGCATCCTGGCGACCATGATCGCAGCCGTGCTGAACACGATCGTGCCGCTAGCGCTGGCATGGGAGCACGTCCCGCCCGCCCGGCGCTTCTCGATCAGGACCTGGCTGCTCGATCCCAGCTCGCGCCATCGCGTCGTCATCTTCCAGTCGGCCGGCGCCTATCCGCAACTGACGCAGCTCGTCGGCGGCGGCCTGATCGAGGCGATCCGCGCCGCGATGACGACGGAGATGCGCGACAGCCGGACGCGCAGGGTGGTGCTGGCGCTTGACGAGCTGAACGAGCTCGGCACGCTGCCGGGATTCGACCGCATGGTCGCGACCTGCCGCAGTCGCGGCATGGTGCTGATCTGCGCGACCCAGTCGATCGGGCAGTTGCGCAAACTCTATGGCGACGATGCGGAAACCATCCGCCAGCTGTTCCGCTGGCAGATCGTCAGCAAGGTGCCGCAGGGCAAGCCCGGCGACGAGATGGCGGCGATGGTCATGTCCAAGCGCAAGATCGTCTGGCACGAGAAGGTCGATGGCCAGAAGGACCTCGTGCGCCACGAGGAAGAGCGTTATCCCGTCATGCCGGCGAGGATGGAGCGCGATCTCGGGCTGACGACGAACGCGAAAGGCCAAAAGATCGCTCGCATGATCCTCACTGGGGCGGGCGACGTCTACGAGCTCGAAATCCCCGAAACGAAATGGGCCGTCCGGCGCAAGAATTTCGTGCGTGCCGATTGGACAAAACCGATCGGCATGGAGTGAACCTGTTCCTCGCTCGCCGGCGGCTTACGCCGCCGGCGAGCGAGGCCGCGACGCGATTTTACCGTCCCGCCCTTTCGGGCGGAACGGTTTCCGTCGTCCGCTTCACTCGGCGGTCCTGCGGGACCAGATGAGAGCGAAGTTGCCTGCGGTGTCGGCGTCCTCGATCAGGGTCGCGTAGATCGCAGCGTTGAAGCTCGGATCGTCGATCTTGGCGCTGAGGTATGGCTTGCCGTCCTTCGAAACCTTGGCCCAGGCCGCGCCGATTTCGGACTTCGCCGAGAAGAGCCGGTGGCTGGGGCCTTTCTCGCTGTCGCCCTCGGTGCGGATGAAGCGGACCTTCGAGCTGAGGGTCAGGGTCGCAATCACGCCGGTGAAGCCGCCGTTTTCGTCGCGCTTGAAGGTGCCGATCGTCGCCATGATGTCTCTCCTGTTTCGCTGTTCGGGCCGCGACCATCGCGTCCTCGATGTCGGTCGAAGTGCCGGGCAGGCCCGACGCGCACCCGCAGGGTCGAAACGGATGTGGAGAACGGCGACAGCCGTTGCGCGGAATAGGGCCTGCTCGGCAACGAAAACCAGACATGAGAGGTCGCGATGGTCGCGGCCCAAACTTGCGGACGGAGAGACCCTCCCGCGCCGATCGGCACCTTCAAGCGCGACGAAAACGGCCGCCCCAACCGGAGCGGCCGCTCACTCTCTCAAACCTGCAGGTCCGCCTATTCCGCCGCGTTGGCGAACGCGACCGGCTCCACCTCGCCCACAACCTCGCTGGCAGAGGTTCGCAACATGGCCGGCAGCCAATCGGTCTCGATGAGACACCGCTCGGCCTCGCGCGCCATCTCGACCTTGGTCAGGTTCGAAAGCCGCTGCGCCGCCGCATCCGAGACGCCCTCGCCGACCGCTTGCAGGATCGCGGCCTTGGTGACGCGCCCGAGATAGGCCGGCACGGTCGGGCTCCAATAGTCCCGCATTGCGAGGCCGGTCGCGCTTGCCAACCGATGCGCGTCCCGGATCGCAGCGGTCCTGCGCGCATGCGGCAGGATCACCGCATTGACGCTCCGCGCCACGACATGGGCCAGAAGCGCGTCCCGGCTGTCGCGGTCAAGCGCGGCGAGCCAGTCCCACAAGCCCGCCGCCTCCTGCGGCATCAGTCTCGCCCATTCCTCGTGGCGCTCGGCGATGGCGCGCGCCGCCGGGCCGTCGTCGATCCCCTCGGCGTGGTGGCCGAGCGCGGGAGAATCGATCCGGATAGTCAGGCTGCTCGGGGCATCATAGCGCGCGCGATAGAAGCCCTGCAGGATCAGGCAGTGCGCCAGCGCTAGCAGGGCGATATCGGGCTGCTTCGCCAGCGCATCGCGCAGCGCGATGGTGCGCTGCGCAGACAGATCGGCGATCAGCCGATCCGACAGGCCGACCCCGCCGCTATCCGGCTCCGACGCCGCAACCTCTGCGCTGATGCTCTCGCTGGTGTAGGCTTCCGCCGCCTTCTCCCCTCGTTCGTCGGCTTCGCTTGCGACCTCGTCCTGCGGCCGCACAAAACCGCGCTCGATCCGGGCGTTGCCGTCATGGCCGAGCACGACGAAGACGCCGGCACGGGCGACGACCTCGGGATCGTAAGCATAGGCCGCACCCGCCAGCGCCCCGATCTCGGCCTCTAACACCGCCATGTGGTCGGAGACCTCCTGCGGCACCTCGTCGAAGGGATGCTGCCCATAGAGCGCTTCCAACTCGATATTGGCCTCGACCCTTCGCGCCTCGATCTCAGAGAAGGTCGCAGCCGGTTGCGGATACACCCGCCGGCAGCCATGGCCGTGCGGGAATTCGAGTAGCGCTTCCGTCCAGAGCCAGCCCTCCTTGCTCACCTCCTCCGCGATCTCGCCGAGCTTGCCGAGGCAGAGGCGGTCTAGAAGCTCGACATCGGTCAGCCAGACCTCATGGCTGGCGGAGAACAGGTCGCGCAGCACGCCGCCGCCGGCCGCCTCATACATTTCGACGCCAAGGAAGGCGGCGCGGCGGTCAAGGCCGGAGACGTCGCCTTGCGTGAGCGCGGCCCTGATCCGCCACGGGTCGCGGACATGACCGATGCTGCGGAAGGCTTCGTTCTGGCGATGGTGGTCGTCCGTCACCGTGAAGGCCTCGAGCTGCGCGAGCGTGAGTTCGCCCTCGCGATAGGCCGCCATCAGCTCGGGCGAGACCGCCCCGAGCGCGAGCCGCTGCCGCACCGTCCTGAGCGAGACGCCGAAGCGCGCCGCGATCTCGGCCGCGCCTTGCCCAGACAGCTCCAGCCGGCGAAACGCCTCGAACTGGTCGGCCGGGTGGAGCGGCATCCTGACGACATTCTCGGCCAAGCTCTCTTCCTCGCCGGCCTCCCTAACCATCACCGGGACGGTGAAGCCGCGCGCCAGCGCCCTGCGCTTCGACAGCAGCTTTAAGGCCATCAATCGGCGCAAGCCGGCGACGACGGCGTAACGTTCGTCCTCGCGGGCGACGACCAGCAGCGGCTGCAACAGCCCATGCGCCAGAATGCTGGCGGCAAGCTCCTCGACGCCATCGGCCGCGCCGGTGCGGCGGACGTTCCGGTCGCTTGCGACCAGCTTGTTCAGGGGGACTTCGATCAACTCACGCGACATGACTACCCTCACTTGGTTGCCGGCCGAGGCATGGTCCCCGGCCATGCCTCCCGGGGCCGCGTGAGCGGTGGGGAGAGGGGTGGCGAGCGCGAGCGGGCCCGGCCGCTTTGCGCGACGGGCGGATCGGGTCGGGAGATTGGTGACCACGGAATACGGCTCCCCAATCTGCGCGACGCGCGAGGCTGCCGGCGCCGACGCCGAGCGCTCGCGAGGGGAGAGGGGCGAAGCCCCACTCCCCTGAAGTCGGACCATCGGGATAGTCGCTGGTTGCATCCGTCGATCCGTCGGGATATCGAATTTGGTCTATTGGCCCGCGCGATCATGACGGTCGCGACCGCGGCCGGAAGCCCTGTTGGAATAGAGAAGGTCCTGGCTGCATCGCGGCCAGAAAGGTTCCTGCACCAGCGCGGCGACCTGATACATTTCCATTGGCGGTTTCGACCGGCGAACTGTGATCAATGAACGACCTCCTGATGGAGGTTGTCGTGGTCGCTACCTGGAACCCTGCCGCTCACTCCGACTATTACACGCGCCAGACGGAGTACTATCTCGGCGGTGTCGAGCCGCAGGGCTCGTGGTGGACGCGCACCGGCGATTTCGACGTGGGACAGGACGCGCCGGTCGAACGGGCGGTGTTCGAACGGCTTTACGCCGGCCTCGGAACCGACGGCCAGCCGCTGATCACGACAAAGGGGAACCGCCTCGATCGCGTTCCGGCTTTCGATCTGACGTTCTCGGCGCCCAAGTCCGTCTCGCTGGTCTGGGCTTTCGGTGGCGCCGATAGGCGTCGCGCCGTCGAGATCGCGCAGCAGCGCGCGGTCGAGGCGGCGTTGCGCATGCTCGACGACGAGGGAACGTTTTGCCGCCATGGTCGCGGCGGCGCGATCCTAGGAAGGGCGAGTTTGACAGCCGCCTGCTTCCAGCATGGCGAAGCTCGTCCGGCAGAGCATGCGAACGGGCAGGTATTTGCCGATCCGAACCTGCATACGCATACAATTTTATTGAATCTGGCGGTTCGTCGCGACAACCCGCGCGAGTTGACTCCTTCTGCCGAAACCGACGGCGAGCCGACGTCGCCGCTCAAGATTGGTGCTCTCCACTCGGTATTGATCAGGGACTTCAAGCTCGCGACGGGCGCGATCTATCACGCCGCGCTCGCCCAGGAACTGGAGCAGCTCGGATTCGCCATCGACGATGTCGGCTACAATGGCACATTCGAGATCGCTGGCGTGCCGCGCGCGCTCGTCGATGCGTTTTCGGCGCGCCGCTACGATATCGCGGAGGAACTGGCCGCTCACAGCTCGACTTCGGCACAAGCTCCAGCCCTGGCGGGAGCCATCGCTCGTGGGACCCGGCGCGAAAAGCTCGATCGGGACGGCCCGAACCGTTTCGTCCATTGGGCGACCTACGCCCGTAGCTTCGTTGTCGAACCCGACCGCTTGCTGGCCGATCTCGACAGGGATACGTCGCGCGAACCTGATCATGACCTGCTGAACCGCCGCCTTGCAACTTTGGGCGACGAGCTGACGCAACGCCAGAGCACCTTTCGGCGTCAGGATCTGATCCGCGCGGTCGCATCGGCCTTCGTCGGCACCGGCCTCTCCGCAGAGGGCGTAGCGCCCGCCGTCACAGCATTGCTGGCGTCCGGCCAGACCGTCGAGATTCGGCGCGATCGCCAGAACCTGCCAGTCTACTCGACGCCGGCCATGGTCGCGATCGAGCGCGAGCTTCTAGACGCGTCCCGTCGTCTCGTCGTCAAGCCGTGGATGGCGCCAGATCGAGCCCGTCTCCAGAAGCTCTGCGACAGCTTTGGCCTCAGCGGCGAACAGCGCGACGCTGTTTTCGCGGCAACCGAGGCAAACGCCATCGCCATCGTCGAGGGCGCGGCCGGCGCCGGCAAGACGCATGCGCTGCGTCCGATGGTTGCCGCCTATCAGGAACTCGGATGTCGCGTCATCGCGACCTCGACGGCGTGGCGCGCGGCCAAGATGCTACGCGAGGAGCTTGGCGTCGAAGCCCGTGCGACCGCAAGCTGGCTGGCCAAGTCGCGGGCCGGCTCGCCGTTTCTCGACGAGCGCACCGTCCTGATCGTCGATGAGGCCGGGCTTTTGGGGTCGAGGGACACCCACGCGCTGATGACCGCGGCCGAAGCTGTAGGTGCGCGCATCGTGCTGTCTGGCGACCGTGCCCAGCTTCAGGCGATCGACGCCGGCCCCGGCCTTGCCATCGTCGCGCAAGTCGTTGCCGCCTCGCGCATCGATACGATCGTGCGCCAGCGCGAGCCATGGATGCGCGAGGCCGTCACCGACCTCGCGAAGGGACGGATCGAGGCCGGGCTCGAGGCGTTCCGCCAGCACGGCGACGTCGTTGAGGCCGACACGTCGCGCGGGGCGATCGCCACCGCCGTCGCAGCCTGGTTCGAGGCCCGGGCGGCAGCGCCGGACGGCCGTCATCTCCTGATCGCGAAGTCGAACGCATCCGTTCGCGCGCTGAATGCGGAGGTGCGGCAGCGCCTGCGCGAGCGGCTCGAACTCGACAGCGAGGATCACGTCGTCCGGGCCGTGACGTCGTCAGGCCACGGCGTCGCCTTGCCGATCGCGATCGGCGAGCGCATCAGGTTCATGCATCGCGACGATCGGCTCAGTGTCATCAACGGAACGACAGCGACCGTCGAGTCGATCGACCCCGACGCCGACGGCCATCTCGGCTTGCGCCTGAGCGTCGAGGGCAGACAGTTGTTGCTTTCGACGCGCGATCTCATCGACGAGCGCGGTCGTGTCCGCCTCGCTGCCGACTATGCGATCACGGCCTTCTCGTCGCAGGGCTTGACCGCCGACACGGCGTCGATCCTCGTCGATCTCTCATTCGATCGACACGACATCTACGTGGCGGCGTCGCGGGCTCGCGATCGGTCGCAGCTCGTCTTCGACCGAAATGCTCTCGACCTTGCGGTCAGGGCAAGCCGGTCGATCGATCTACAGAACGCAGAGGTCGAACCGGAGGAGCGGCAGCGCCTCCTGATCGACAGGCTGAGCCGGCAGACGATCAAGTCGACGACGCTGCAGCTCGGGGCGGAAGCGGCGATCGCGCCTGAACCGTCACGCGCGAACCCGCAACGCCGCCGCGATCGCACGTTTGAGCTCGACCATGACTAGGCCGCGCTCGAAGGCCGGCACGAGCCCGGCGACGCCAAGCGCAACTGCCGCCACCGTCGCTGCGGTCGGGGAGCGCGCCTGGACCGTCATCGACACGCTTCCGGCACGGGTTCCGGTCACGACCGGCGAAGTCGAAGCGCTTCTCACCTATCTGTGGCCGCGCATCGAAGCCCTGTTGCGGGAGGGCTAGCGATGACAGTGCGGCGGACACCCACGAGCGGTGACTACGCGCGCAGACACCGCGGGTATGCGTGTAAAACGAAGCTAAATCATTGAAATCAGTACAGTAAAATGCCAGTATTGACCATCCTTAGGCAGGTGCGTGCAGTCATGAACAAGCCATTCTCCAAGTCTTCTAACGGCGGCACACCGATCTTGGTCGGCGAACGCGCCTGCGCCTATCTGCGCGTCTCCACCGGCAGGCAGGCAGAGTCGGACCTCTCGATTCCGGATCAGCGGAGCCAGGTCGAAGCCTTCTGCCGCACCCGTAGGCTCGACCTCGTCATGGAGTTCGTCGAGCCCGGCGCATCCGCGACCGATGACCAGCGTCCAGAATTCCAGCGCATGATCGAACGCGCATGCGACGGCGACAGGCCGTTCGACGTCATCGTCGTGCATTCCTACAGCCGCTTCATGCGCGACTCCTTCCAACTCGAACTCTACATCCGCAAGCTCGCCAAGGCCGGCGTACGCCTCGTCTCGATTACCCAGGAGCTTGGCGACGATCCGGCTCAGGTGATGATGCGCCAGGTGATCGCCCTCTTCGACGAGTACCAGAGCCGCGAGAACGGCAAGCACGTCTTGCGCGCGATGAAGGAAAATGCCCGGCAGGGGTTCTACAACGGATCGCGCGTGCCGCTCGGCTACAAGACCGAGGAAGTCGAGAAGCGTGGCATCCGCGTCAAAAAGCGATTGGTCAAGGACGATGTCGAGGCGGAGACCGTCCAGTTGATCTTCACGCTTTACCTCGTCGGCGACGGCAAGAGCGGACCGCTCGGCATCAAGAAGCTCGTCTGCTGGCTGAACGAGAAAGGCTATCGCTCGCGCATGGGAGGCCGATTCTCGGTCAACACGGTGCACGGCATCCTGACCAACCCGATCTATGTCGGAGAATGGTCCTTCAACCGCCGCAACGCCAAGACCCAGGCTCTCAAACCCGATTCCGACCTTATCCGAATCGAGGTGCCCGCCATCGTGACGCGTGAGGAATTCGACGCTGTGCAGGCGACGATGAAGCTGAACGCTCCCGCCAACACGCCACCGCGCATCGTCACCGGCCCGGTCCTGCTAACCGGCTTGACGACCTGCTTGACCTGCACGGGCGCGATGACGCTTCGCACCGGCACCTCGAAATCGGGCAAGGTGCATCGCTACTATTCCTGCTCGACCGCGAACCGACAGGGCGAGACCGGCTGCAAGGGGCGCTCGATTCCTGTCGACAAACTCGACGCACTCGTCACTGAACGTCTCGTAGAGCGCTTGTTCGAGCCAGAGCGCCTGACAGAACTGCTCGCTTCGGTCTGTGCCGATCGCGCTGACAAGCAGGCTTCCGTGAACGCGCGCGCCACGCGTTTGCAGACCGAGGTAACGGACGCGCAGGAGAAGCTCCGCCGCCTCTACAAGCTCGTCGAGGATGGGCTGGCGGAACTCGACGACATCCTGAAAGAACGCATCGCGACGCTGAAACTCAGCCACAACGCAGCGAAAGCGGCGCTCGATCGAATCCGCTCTACAATGCCCGAGACAGCCATCGATCCAGAAGTCGTGGAGAAGTTCAGCCGGCTCATGCGAGAGAGCATCACCACCGGCGACATCCCTTTCCGCAAAACCTACATCCGATCCGTCATCGATCGCATCGAAATCGGCGATGACGTCATCCGGATCATTGGCGACAAAACAAAGCTAGAAAAAGCTGTCACTGCTCGCGGCAGCTTTGTGCCCGGTGTTCGCAGTTTTGCACCGGAATGGCGCTCCCTAGGGGACTCGAACCCCTGTTTTCGCCGTGAGAGGGCGACGTCCTAGACCGCTAGACGAAGGGAGCAGCGCTGGCCGAGGGCGCCTATGTAGTCGGACAACCGCGCCGCCGCAACAGCTTTTTGCATCGTCCGCGCATAAAGATGCCAGACCGGCCCAAAAGCCTCCGAAAGGCCGTGCATAACCTCGAAAAGCCCCCCGATGATGCCTGGTTCCTGAGAATGTCGACGAACGCGGCCGGCTCTGCCCCCACCCGCAGTGCGCGGATTTCGTCAAAAGATGAACGGTGCCACCGGAAACGGTGCCATCGGAAATCGATATCCGATGGCAGCCACGCCCCAGGTTGCCCTTCGCCGCATGAAGCCCGATGCTGGGGCGTCCCTGGCCGGAGCAAGCTTGGCCGATGGTGGCGATCGGATAGCGACGACCCATGGCGGAGTGGCGGATCGACATGCCGGATGGCGAGGCCGAGCCCGGCTTCGGGCACGCCTTGCCCGCGGTCGGCGCGGCCGGAGCCTCGCGATCAGCCGTGGCCTTCCTGTGTGAACCCGCGACACGCGCCCGCCTGACGCTCCGGACCGGCCTGCGCGGGTTGATCGGCATCGTCTATCCGCCGACATGCATCGCCTGCCAGGCCGCAACCGGTGAGGCGCAAGCCCTGTGCCCGGCTTGCTGGCGCGGCATCGGCTTCATCGAACGTCCCTATTGCGAGCGACTCGGCACGCCGTTTCCCGTCGATCTCGGCGCCGGCCTGCTCTCGCCGGCCGCGATCGCCGATCCGCCGGTCTTCGCCCGAGCGCGGGCCGTCTGCCGCTTCGAAGGCACGGCACGGGAGCTGGTTCATCGTCTCAAATATGGCGACCGCGTCGAGCTCTCGCTGACGCTCGGCCGGATGATGGCGCAGGCCGGGCGTGAGCTTGCCGCCGAGGCCGACCTCATCCTGCCGGTTCCGCTGCACCGGACGCGGCTCTGGCGTCGACGCTTCAACCAGGCTGCGGCGCTGGCCCGAACGGTCTCTAGGGAAACCGGATTGCCGCTCGTGACGACGGCCCTGACCCGGATCAGGCGGACGCGACAGCAGGTCGGGCTCACGCGTGCGCAGCGCGCCGACAATCTTCAAGGCGCGTTCCAGGTCTCCGCGGCCGCGCGCGGGCTGGTCGAAGGCCGGCGCGTCCTGCTCGTCGACGATGTGCTGACCACGGGTGCGACGGTCAATGCCGCCTCGCGCGCCTTGTTGCGGGCCGGCGCGAGCGCCGTCGACGTCCTGACCTTCGCGCGGGTCGTGACGGATGGCCGGGAAGTCACTACATGAGGGACATCGCAAACAGAGACACATCCTCATGCCGCCGGTCACGATCTACACCACCTCCTGGTGCCCCTATTGCAAGGCCGCCAAGGCGCTGCTGACGCGCAAGAGCGTGGCCTTCACCGAGATCGATGTCGACGGCAAGCCGGAGCTGCGCCAGACTATGACTGCCCGCGCCGGCGGGCGCACTTCGGTTCCGCAGATCTTCATCGGCGAGCGGCATGTCGGCGGCTCCGACGATATCCATGCCCTCGACGCACGCGGCGAGCTCGACAAGCTCCTGGCAGCCTGAGGCGGGGCACCCCGCCCTGCCGCAGCCTCTTCCCTCTGACCCATTTGCCTTGGTGACCCCGCGCCACCATCTATGACGACATGATCCATTACGCCCTCATCTGCGACAACGCCCATGAATTCGAGAGCTGGTTCGCCTCCTCGGCCGGCTTCGAGGATCAGGTGAAACGCGGCTTCGTAACCTGCCCCATCTGCAACAGCGCGAAGGTCGAGCGCGCTGTCATGGCGCCCAATGTCGCGCGCACCGATCTCGGACCGAAGGCGCCTGGGCCCACGGCAGAAGCTTCCGCCCCGGCGGCAGCGGCGCCTGCGCCGGTCGCATTGATCAGCGAAAAAGAAACGGCTTTCCGCGAGATGGTGACGGCCCTGCACCGGCAGGTCAGCGAGAATGCCGAGCATGTCGGCAAGCGTTTCGCCGACGAGGCCTTGAAGATCCATCACGGCGAGGCGGAAGAGCGCGCGATCTATGGCGAGGCGACGCCCGACGATGCCCAGATGCTGCATGAGGAAGGGGTCGATTTCCTGCCGCTGCCGCGCCTGCCGGGCTCGGGGAACTGACGCGTCCCTCGGGTCGGCTCTGATCACAAAGCCGCGCTCACGGCGACTTCGTCGATGCAAACATTACGGTTCCGGCAAGGAAACCGAGGCCGGCCGGACGAAAATTTTCGGCGCGGCACTTTGGCCTTTTCCATTTTGGAACAAGGCGCTATCAGCCGGGCGCCTTCCTCGGGTAGGCGCGGCGAGGCCGTCTGCGCCCCCTCCCCCCTTCCGCCCCGGATGAACTTTCTGTTAAGGAATTCGCGGTTCCTTGCCGGCAATCCCGGTTTGCCGCCCTCGGCGATCACGGGTCCGGAACTCTGGAGGTTGCCGCATGAGGCGGACCGCGATCGCTGCGCATGGTCTTCGTTCCGGTGAGAAAACCCGGCATGGCAGCAAGGCGATCCCGCTTCTGATTGTGCTCGCGGCGCCTGTTCTCGGCGCCTGCAGCCTGTCCCCGGTCGAGACCGGCGCCACCTCCGCTGCCGCCGCTCCGGCCGCGAAGGAACCTGCCAGGGCCCGTAAACACGCCGTGGCGCTGGCCAAGGCCGATCCGCGCGAGAAGGAATGCCTCGTCCGCGCGATGTATTTCGAATCGAACCGGTCGAGCGAATCCGGCCTGCTCGGCGTCGGCACCGTCGTGATGAACCGCGTCGAATCGGCGAAATATCCCGAGACGATCTGCGGCGTGGTCGGCGCACCCCGCCAGTTCGCCGCCGGCGTCCTGACCCGTCCGATGACGGACAAGGTCCTGCCCAAGGTCGAGGCCATCGCCGAGGACATCCTCAACGGCCGCCGCAACGAGTCTGTCGGCGCCGCCAAGCATTTCCACATGGCCGGCCTGCGCTTCGGCTACAACAACATGCATTACGTGACGGTGGCGGGCGGCAACGCCTTCTATGTGAGAGGCGAACGCCCCGAGCGCCGCCGCATCGAGGAGCCGACGATCCAGCTCGCCTCGGCCTCCACCACTGCCGTGCCGCTCACGACCGTGTCGTCGTCGGCAACGACGGCAACCTCCTTCGCCTCAGCACCGCTCGCCTTCGCACCCGAGATGCCTGCGCCGCAGCGGCCGACGCTCGAGACGCCCCTGGTCACGCTGATCAAGAACGCACCGCTGCCGCCTGGCCGGCCGCTCGATCTTGACCTGCCCAAGGCGCCCTTGCGCGCCTTCGTCGCCCCGCCGAGGGACGATCGCCGCGTGGCGCTGCTACAGGCCTCCGATATCCGCGGCAACCTGCCCTCGCGGTAAGCGTCGGCCCTTCGGGGCCTTACCCGCATCGTCAGCCTAACGTCGCACGGGACATCTCCGAAGCTCTGGCGTTATCTTCGCCGCAGTGCAACATTCAGATTGCTCTGCAATACGGGGAGACGCCATGACCGCGACGGACAAGGGCGGCCGGGAGACGGCCCAGCGCGACAAGCCGTGGATCTTTCGCACCTACGCCGGCCATTCCGACGCGGCCGAATCCAACCGGCTCTACCGAACCAATCTCGCCAAGGGGCAGACCGGCCTCTCCGTCGCCTTCGACCTGCCGACCCAGACCGGCTACGATCCCGACCACGTCCTGGCGCGCGGCGAAGTCGGCAAGGTCGGCGTGCCGATCTCGCATCTCGGCGACATGCGGGCCCTGTTCGACCAGATCCCGCTGGCGCAGATGAACACCTCGATGACGATCAACGCGACGGCGGCCTGGCTGCTTTCGCTCTACATCGCCGTCGCCGACGAGCAGAGCGCCGACCGTAAGCTCCTGCAGGGCACGACCCAGAACGACCTGGTCAAGGAGTACCTGTCGCGCGGCACTTATGTCTTCCCGCCGCGCCCCTCGATGCAGCTCACCACCGACATCGTCGTGTTCACGGCCAGCGAATTGCCGAAATGGAACCCGACGAACGTCTGCTCCTACCACCTGCAGGAGGCCGGCGCCTCGCCCGTGCAGGAGCTCTCCTTCGCGCTGGCAACCGCGATCGCCCTGCTCGATTCGATCCGCGCCCGGCCGGAGGTCTCGGCGGAGGAATTCCCCGGCACGGTCGGCCGTATCTCCTTCTTCGTGAATGCCGGGATGCGCTTCGTCACCGAGCTCTGCAAGATGCGGGCTTTCGTCGAGCTCTGGGACGAGATCACGCTCGGTCGCTACGGCATCACCGATGAGGCGATGCGGCGCTTTCGCTATGGCGTGCAGGTCAATTCGCTGGGGCTGACCGAGCCGCAGCCGGAGAACAACGTCTACCGCATCCTGATCGAGATGCTGGCGGTCACGCTCTCCAAGAAAGCCCGCGCCCGCGCCGTACAGTTGCCCGCCTGGAACGAGGCGCTGGGTCTGCCCCGCCCCTTCGACCAGCAATGGTCGCTGCGCATGCAGCAGGTCCTGGCCTACGAGACCGACCTGCTCGAATTCGGCGACATCTTCGACGGCTCGACTGTCGTCGACGCCAAGGTGGCGGCGCTCAAGGCTGCCGCACTGGAGGAACTCGCCAAGATCGACGATATGGGCGGCGCGCTCGCTGCCGTCGAGAGCGGCTACATGAAGCAGGCGCTGGTCGAGAACGGCGCGCGCCGCATCGAGGCGATCGAGCGCGGCGAGCAGGTCGTCGTCGGCGTCAACAAGTTCACCAACAGCGAGCCCTCCCCGCTCTCGGCCGGCGACGGCACTGTCGTCACCGTGCCTGATTCAGTCGAGACCGAGGCCATCGCCCGGCTCAAGGCCTGGCGCTCCGCCCGCGACGCGAAGGCGGCCGAGGCGGCGCTGGTCGAGCTTGCAGCCAGCGCCCGCGAGAACCGCAACGTCATGCCGGCTTCGATCGCCTGCGCCAAGGCCGGCGTCACCACTGGCGAGTGGGCGCAGACCCTGCGCGAGATTTTTGGCGAGTACCGCGCGCCGACCGGCGTCGACACCAAGAAGCTGGGCGATGCGACCGGTCTCGCCACGGCGAAAGCCGCTGTCGAGAAGGCGACCGAACGCTTGGGCCGCGCGCCGCGCTTCCTCGTCGGCAAGCCCGGCCTCGACGGCCATTCCAATGGTGCCGAGCAGATCGCCGTTCGCGCCCGCGATGCCGGGATGAGCGTCAGCTATGGCGGCATCCGCCAGACGCCGGAGGAGATCGTCAGCGAGGCCCGCGAGCAGCAGGCCGACATCATCGGGCTCTCGATCCTGTCGGGCTCGCATCTGCCGCTGGTGCGCGACGTCACGGCGCGGCTGCGAGTCGCGGGGATGGACGTGCCGGTGGTGGTCGGCGGCATCATCCCGCCCGACGACGAGAATGCGCTCCGCAACATGGGCGTGGCGCGGGTCTATACGCCCAAGGATTTCGCGCTGGACGGCATCATCGCCGATGTCGCGGGGTTGGCGGTGAAGGGGTAGCGGGTCATCCCGCACGCGCTGCGGCACGCAGTGCTGCTGCGCAGATGCGGGATCGTCATCAGGTAGGGCGCCTTACCGTCACGCGGTCCCGTGTCTGCGGCGCATCGCTTCGCGCTGCACCGCGCACGGATGACAGCGCCCCTTGCCGTCAGACCATCCCCACGCTCTTGAGCTGCTGATACGCCTTCAGGATTTCCTGAAGCGTACCCTCGCGCGAGCGGTCGCCGCCATTGGCGTCCGGGTGGAAGCGCTTCACCAGTTCCTTGTAACGCGCCTTGATCGCGACGGAATCGGCGGTGTCGTCGAGGCCGAGCGTGTCCAGCGCCTTGCGCGCCACGATGCCGACGCGCGATTCCGGCTGGGCCGCCTGCTGCTTGTTGCGGGCGCCGAACAGGTTGAAGGCGTCGTGCATGTCGGCGCTGGCCTCGCCATTCACCTTGCGGCCGCGCTGCGACATCCGCGCAGCCTTCGAGTTGACGCCGAGCTTCCAGGTCGGCCGATGGCCGATCTCCTCCTGCTTCGCGTAGGCGGCCAGCGCATCGTCGTCCATGCCAGCGAAATAATTGTAGGTCGCGTTATAGGCCTTCACATGCTCCATGCAGAACAGGAAGAACTGGCCCTCGCGGCCGCGCCCCTTCGGCGCACGGAACTCGCCCGTGCGCGTGCAGCCCGGATGGCTGCAACGCGGCGCATCGCTTTCCACGGGCGCTTCCGCCTCGGAAGCTCCGATCCTGATGCTGTCGAAAAGGCGCGAGTTGATGTTCATCGTCGACGGGTTATGAAACGCAGGGATCAGGGCGGCAAGTGCGATGCAGCGCATCGCCGAACCGACAGAACAATCATGGCAACGGTGGCGCGATCATGACCGCAATCAGTGAAAGAATCACGCACAAGCTGACCGAGGCCTTTGCGCCACAGGCGCTCAGGGTCATCGATGAATCGCACCAGCATCAGGGCCATGGCGGCTGGCGCGAGGGCGGCGAGACTCATTTCAGGGTCGATATCGTGTCGGAAGCCTTCGTCGGCAAGAGCCGGCTCGAACGCCACCGCCTCGTCAACGCGGTTCTGGCACAGGAGTTGGCCGACCGCGTCCACGCTCTGGCGATCGCGGCGAAGGCTCCGGGTGAGGCGTAAATCCCTCTAGCGCTTCGGCCGGGCCGGCGACAGCGCGTAGATCGCGACCGAGGCCAGCAGCAGCGCGGCGAAGGCCCAGTGCAGGTTGGCGAAGGTCTTGGCCGCATCGAGCCCTACGGCACGCTGCTCGGCGATGAACCAGCCGGAGGCCGACTGAACCGCCGCCGCCCCGGCGATGAAGAGGAAGTTCACGAAGGTCATGCCGCGCCCGATCAGATGCTCGGGGAAGAACTGCCGCGCATGCGCCATCAGGATGGCGTAGGTGAAGCCCGCCGCACCGACGAGCGAGAACAGTGCGACCGCCGTCAGATGCGATTGCTGGCCGCTGAGCGCCAGCGCGGCGAAGCCGAGCACCGTCAGCAGCGTCCCCCAGGTGACGATCGTCTTGGCCCGGCCGGTCCGGCTTTCGAGCCAGCCATAGACGAAGGCGCCGGCAATCATCGCAGCCGCCATGATCGAGGCCGCATGGCCGGCCGCGACCGGATCGAAGCCATGGACCTGCGTCATGAACGGCCCGATCCAGAGCCCGCGCGCCGTAGCGACGATCGCATAGCCCGTGATGGTCAGGGGTGCGATCAGCCAGAGCGGCTTGAGCGCCAGAATGCTGGCGAGCCCCTGCAGCAGGCCCTCGTCGGGTGTGGCCGAAGCCGCCCGCGGCGGCGGGTCACGCACCAGCGCCACCGCCAGCACGGTCGCGACGAGGAAGCCCACTGCCATCGCCATCATCGCGCCGCGCCAGCCGAAATGCCCGGCGGCGATGGCGAGCGGCGCGGCGCCCGCGATGTTGCCGAGGGAGCCCAGAGCGATGAAGAGCGAGGTCAGCAGGCCGAAGCGCTCCGGCGCGGCATTGCGCGCGAACAGGAACAGCGAGGACATGAAGACCGGCGAGCAGCCGATGCCGATCAGCGCCATCGCGAAACCGGCGGTCGCGGCGCTGCCGGCCTGTGTCAGCAGGAAGGCGCCGACGGTGCCGATCGCCATCGCGAAGGCTACCGTCCGGCGCGGCCCGAGCCGGTCCAGCGCCCAGCCGACCGGGAACTGCGCCAGCGCGAAGGCGATGAACCAGGCGGCGCCGAGCAGGCCGAAGGCAGCCGGGCCGATGCCGAGATCGGCCATGACAGGCCCGGCGATCACGCTCAGGAAGGAGCGGTAGAAGATCGAGAGGACATAGGCCGGCAGCAGCGCAATGAAGACGATCACGTCGGGAGTTCCGCTTCTGCCGGCCGGTAGGAGGCTTACTTGATGCGCTCGAGCACGGAGACGTAGTTGGCGACCGCCGCTCCGCCCATGTTGAAGATGCCGCCAAGGCGCGGGCTGTCGAGCTGCATGCCCTCCGGCGCCTCCCCCGTCAGCTGCATGGCCGAGAGCACATGCATGGAGACGCCGGTCGCGCCGATCGGATGGCCCTTGGCCTTGAGGCCGCCGGAGACGTTGACCGGCAGCTTGCCGTCCTTCTGCGTCCAGCCTTCCTTGATGGCGCGGGCGCCGTCGCCTTCCTTGGTCAGGCCCATCGCCTCGTATTCGATCAGCTCGGCAACGGTAAAGCAGTCATGCGTCTCGACGAAGGAGAGATCGTCAAGCGTGACGTTCGCCTTGGCCAAAGCCTTCTTCCAGGCCAGCGCGCCGCCCTCGAATTTCAGGATGTCGCGCTTCGACATCGGTAGGAAATCCTGGACATGGGCCATGCCGCGGAAGCCGACGGCGCGGCGCATGCGCAGCGCCGTTTCCTCGTCGGCCAGCACCAGCGCGGCGGCGCCGTCCGAGACCAGCGAGCAGTCGGTCCGCTTCAGCGGGCCGGCGACATAGGGGTTCTTCTCGCTCTCCTCGCGGCAGAAGGCATAGCCGAGATCCTTGCGCATCTGCGCATAGGGGTTGGCGACGCCGTTCTTGTGGTTCTTCGCTGCGATCATCGCGAGCGCGTCGGACTGGTCGCCATGACGCTGGAAATAGGCGGCGGCAATCTTGCCGAAGACGCCGGCGAAGCCGCCCTGAACCTCGCTGTCCTCCGGCAGGTAGGAAGCCTTGAGCAGGTTCTTGCCGATCTCGGGGCCGGGCGTCTTGGTCATCTGCTCGACGCCGACGACGAGCACGACCTTGGCGTCACCCGCCTTGATCGCTCGCACGCCCTGATGCACCGCGGCCGAGCCGGTGGCGCAGGCGTTCTCGACGCGGGTGGTCGGCTTGAAGCGCAGCGCCGGATCGGCCTGCAGCACCAGCGATGCCGTGAAGTCCTGGGCGGAGAAGCCGGCGTTGTAATGGCCGAGCACGATCTCGTCGACATCGTCGGCGGTGATGCCGGCATCGACGAGGGCCTCGACCGCCACCCGCACGATCAGGCTTTCGACGGTCTCGGCATCCTGCTTGCCGAACGGTGTATGGGCCCAGCCGACGATCGCAGCGCTCATGGCGAAATCTCCCTTACTGTGCAGTTACACGTTATTTTGTCAGCCCAGAGCCATCGGGCAAGCCGGTATCCGCGCATGGTGGCCGTGCGCGGATCGGCTGGCGGGCTTCTGCCTCCAGAACTAGCCGGCCCGCCTGCTCATCGCAACGCCAGCGAGAGCAGCAGCCCGACCCCGCCGACGATCATCGCCATGCCCAGCATTTCACGTCGGCTGGTGCCCTCCGCAAACAATTTGCGCGAGGCGATCTGCGCCAGCGGCACCTCGATCAACGCCAGCGTGCGGACATTGGCCGCCGTCGTCAGCGAGAAGCCGATGAACCAGAACTGCGAGGCGGCCGCGCCGAGAAAGCCGGCCGAGAGCGAGCGGCGCCAGCTCTTCAGGCTGAGGATGAGCGCCTGCCGGTCGGCGATGAGCATGTAGACGACCAGCAGCAGGGTCTGGAGGCCGAGGCCGAGGACGAGGATAGTCGAGGCGCGGATCAGGAACGAGCCCTCCGGCAGGGCCTGGATGCCGCCGCGGAAGCCGATCGCCGACAGCGCGAAGAAAGCGCCGGAGACGATGCCGAACACAGCCGGCCGCAGGCCGGCCCGGGTCAGCTTCTCGCCGGGCTTCCACGACACGACGATCACGCCTGCCGTCGCGATGGCGATCGCCAGGAACTTCATCGGCGTCAGCGCGTCGCCGAGCAGCAAGGCGCCGAACAGCGCGACCTGCACGGGCTCGGTCTTGGTATAGGCGGTCGTCACCGCGAAGGAGCGCTCGCGCATCGCCGCCAGCATCAGCGCGGTGGCCGCGATCTGCGTCAGCGCACCCCACAGCGTATAGCCGAGCGAGGCCATGCCGATCTCGGGTGGCAGACGTTGCAGCCCGAGGCAGGCCAGCGCCAGGAACAGCATCGCGAAGGGCAGGCCAAAGAGGAAGCGCACCTGCGTCGCGCCGACCACGCCGATGATGTCGGTCAGCGAGCGCTGCGCCAGGTTGCGCGCGGTCTGCAAGAGCGAGGCGGCGATGGTCGCCGGTATCCAGAGAAGGCCGAAAGCCACGCGATAAAGCCTCGGAAAAGCTGAAGAACGTTCCGCTTGTGGACCGGCTGCCGCAGCTAGGCAAATCGCTCCGCAAGGGGTAGGTATGCATTCACGGGCGGGCGATTGTGGCGGCCGTCTCGAAATTGCCGCATGCGTCGCGTTGAACCCAGCGCCGTCGCTACCCGCAAGACGCTACCCGCCCGCTTCGAGCAAGACAGGTTCAGACCCGCCCGATGATCGCTTCCCGCCTCGCAGCCGCCCTCGCCCTCGGCGCCGTCCTGACGGGGCCGGCTCATGCCGGAACGAGCCTCGTCGTCGACGCCTCTAGCGGCGCCGTGCTCTCGAGCGAGAATGCGAACCAGGCTTGGCGCCCGGCCTCCACGACCAAGATGATGACGATCTATCTCGCGCTGAAGGCGGTGCGGGAAGGGCGGCTCAGCCTGGAGACGGCGATTCCGGTCTCGAAGCTCGCCGCGAGCCAGCCGCGCGTGAAGGTCTATGCCAGGCCGGGCCAGGAGATCACGCTCGACAACGCCCTGCGCATCATGATGGTGAAATCGGCCAACGACATCGCCTATGTCGTTGCCGAGGGCGTCGGCGGCGATGTCCCGACCTTCGTCGCCATGATGAATACGGAGGCGCAGCGCCTCGGCATGCGCGACACCCGCTTCGCCAATCCCAATGGCTGGGACCATCCCGACCAGCAGACCAGCGCCCGCGACCTCGCCGTACTCGCCATGGCGCTGATGCATGATTTCTCGCAGTACTCCGATTACTGGGGCACCCCGGCCGTACAGCTCGGCAAGCAGGTGATGCAAAACACCAACGGGCTGGTCGGGCGCTATTCCGGCGTCAGCGGCATGAAGACGGGCTTCACCTGCGCCTCCGGCTTCAACGTCGTCGCCACGGCGAGCCGCGGCGGACGGACGCTGATCGCCGTCGTGCTCGGCTCGACCTCGGGCACCGACCGGACGGTGAGAGCGGCCCAGCTCCTCGATGACGGCTTCGCCGCCTGGGGCGGCACCGGCTACAGCGTCGCCTCGATGCCGCCGAGCGGCACCCGCGCGCCCAATATCTGCGACGATGTCCGCCGTCGCGGCGGCGGCGTCGCTCTCGCGGATGACGCCGACATTTCCGGCCCGATCGCAGCCGGTGTTTCCAATGGCGACGCCAATTCGCCCGATGGCGGGCGCTTCGCGATCTTCAACGCCCAGTCCGCCCCGCAGTCGTCCGGTTCCGTCGCGACCCGCTCGCCGCGCGGGCGTGTCGTGCTCGGCCCGCGCGCCGAAGCGGTTCCGATGCAGGTTTCCTTCGGCCGCAGTCCCGGTTCGGCCTCGGCCCCGCTCGCGGCCAACGCCACGGCGCAGCCGGGCTCGCGCGTCGCGCGCGGCACCCCGACCATCGAGCCGGAAGCCCCGGTCGCCGCCGGTCTCGTCGTGCCCCCGACCCGCCGCACCGCCTCGAACAATGGCGCGATCCCGCGCGGCGCCAACGCCTTCGCGCCGGCGAGCGCGCCGGTCCAGCCCTCGACCGATGCCTTCGAGGGGGGGCCGCTGCGCCTCCAGGGCTCGGTGCAATCCGGTGCGGCCAATGCCGCGAGCCTGCGCCCCGGCGCGGCCGCAGGTATCAAGCCGGCGGCGCGCACTGCGAAGCCCGAGAAGGCGCAGGCCGCCAAGGTCCAACCGGCAAAGACCCAGCCGGCCAAGGCGCAGCCGCTCAAGACCCCGCCGGCTCGCGCTGTGCCGGCCAAGCCCAAGCCCTCCCAGGCTGCCGTGAAGCCGCCGGCGGCCAAGCCCGCCGCCGGAGCCAAGGCCAAGCCCGCCAACGACGCCTGAGGCCTGATTGGATCTGAAGAGCCCTGACCGGGACCGAACCGGCGAGCGCCAGGGCCTCGTCTTGGCGCTCGCCTCGGCCGCTGCTTTCGGTACCAATATCGTCAGTGCCCAGATCGCCGGGCAGGCGGGTCTCAGCGGCCCCCTCCTCGTCTTCTACCGCGTCCTGCTGATGCTCGCCCTCGCCGGCGGCGCCGCTCTCGTCTGGCGCGCCTCGCTGGCCCTCAAGCGCGGCGAGCGGCAACCCGTCCTGCTCTTCGGCCTGGCGACGGCACTGGTCGGCATCGCCTACCTCTCTTCGGTCGCTTTCGTGCCCGTCTCGGTCGCGGCGGTCGTGTTCTACACCTTCCCGGTGCTGATCGTGCTGGCCGAGCCGCTGCTGACCCCGGCCCCCTTTCGTGCCGACAGGCTGGCGGTCGCACTCGCGGCCTTCCTCGGCATCGCCCTCGTCGTCGGCCCCGATCTGCACGGGCTCGATCCGCGTGGCCTCGCGCTCGCCATGCTGGCGAGCGTCAGTGCCGCCGCGCAATTCTTCGCCGCGGCACGCTGCGCTGAGACGCCGACCCTGCCCAAGCTGTTCTGGTCGCATGTCGTCATCCTGCCGGTGACCGCGCTGGTGCTGCTCGCCACCGGCGGCTTCCTGCCGCCCCAGACCTTCCTGCTCGCGCCGATCGCTGTCGCCATCACCTATGGCGGCTATATCGTCGGCTTCCTCTTCCAGATTCTCGCGCTCGCCCGCGTCGCGCCCGGCCCCGCCGGCCTCGCCTTCTGCGCCGAGCCGGTCTTCGCCGTCATCATCGCCGCCTTCGTGCTCGCCGAGCGACTGGGCCCTCTGCAATATGCCGGCTGCGCCCTTGTCATCGCGGCCATCGCCACTAATGTAATACTAGAACAAACGAGGCGGAGCGTTGTGCCTGCCTAGATCGTCACGCGTCCTGCCGGGCGCGGAGAAGATGGTCTTTCCCATTGATGGGACATCGGGTTTGCCTGATGTCCTCGAGGCTTTGCGACCCATGACCGGCGATCCCGCCCGCCCTCTCCCCGTCCCGCTCACCCTGCTCACCGGCTTCCTCGGCGCCGGCAAGACCACCTTGCTGAACCGTCTGCTCAAGGACCCGGCGCTGGCCGGGACGCTCGTGCTCGTCAATGAGTTCGGCGAGATCGGCCTCGACCATCTGATGATCGAGGGTGTCGAGGAGAACATGATCCTCCTCGAATCCGGTTGCCTGTGCTGCACCATCCGCGACGACCTCATCGTCACTCTGGAGGACCTGCTGCGTGGCCGCGACAATGGCCGCATCGCGCCCTTCTCCCGGCTCGTCATCGAGACCACCGGTCTTGCCGACCCCGCGCCGATCCTCAATGTCCTGATCAACCATCCCTATCTCGCCATGCGCTTCCGGCTCGACGGCGTCGTCACGCTGGTCGACGCGGTCAACGGCATGGCGACGCTCGACGCCCATGAAGAGGCCCGCCGACAGGTCGTCGCCGCCGACCGGCTGGTCCTGACCAAGGCCGAACTCGCCGCGGCGAATGATGTCGCCGCCCTGCGGCAGCGCCTCGACGGCCTCAATCCCGGCATCGCCATCCTGTCGCCGGACGCACCCGCCGCCGAACTGATCGACGCCGGCCTCTACGATCTCGCCAAGCAGCCGCAAGCACTGCGCCGCTGGCTGGCCGAAGACGCGTTGCCTGGCCACCATCACCATGATCACGATCACCACCACGGCGATCATCACCACCATCACGGGCACGACCACGCCCATGGCCAGGACCCGCATGACGTCAACCGCCACGACGCCTCGATTCGCGCCTTCGTCCTGACTGCCGAGCAGCCGGTCGCCCGCACCACCTTCGAACTGTTCTGGACCCTGCTGCGCTCGATCCACGGCCCGCGCCTGCTGCGGCTGAAGGGGTTGGTCGATATCGCCGGCGAACCGGGCCGCCCCCTGCTCGTTCATGCCGTCCAGCAGATCCTGCATCCGCCGATCCAGCTCGATGCCTGGCCTGATGCCGATCATCGCTCCCGCCTCGTGCTGATCGTCAGGGATATCGAGGAGGACACTGTCCGCAAGCTCTGGTCGGCCTTCCTCGGGCAGGCCACCGCACAGCCCCAGACCGCCTGAGAACCGGCCCGCTTCTTGAACCTGCCCCTGTGAGAGGCGAGGCACGCCAGCCTGCCTTGCCGTTCCGGCACAGCAATGCGCCGGAACGATCCAGGAAGGGTACGGGCAGATGAGCACGATCAGAGCTCTGGCGGCGACCGAAGGCAGCGCGACAGCAGCCCTGCCAAACCTGCCACTGCCTCGCCCGGATGCAGCGATCTATAGCGAATTGCGCGCGCTCAGTGCCTGCGACGCCATCCGCAACGAATGGGCCGATCTCGCAAGCCGCGCGCTCGAAGCCAATCCCTGCCTCGAGCCGGGCTTCGCGCTCGCCGCCGCGCAGCACCTCATCTCCTTCCGCGATGCAGAGTTGATGCTGCTCTGGCAGGGCGAGCCGAGCTCGGAACGGCGCCGGCTCGTCGGGCTCGTTCCTTGCCGGACGCGCCGCCACATCTTCGCGGCCGATACGCTGGATGGTTTCGCTAATCCGCGCCTGCTGAACGGCACGCCGCTGCTCGACAGCACCTTCGCCGCCCCCGCGCTCGCCGCCTTCCTGCGCGACTGGCGCCGGGGCAGCCATGCCACCGAGGCCTTTTCCCTGTCGGGAATCGACCCTGCCGGCGCCTTTGCCACCACGCTCGCGCGCGTCGCCGACGGCCAGGGCGTGGCGGTCGGTTGGCAGCCCCTGGTTGGACGCCGGCTCGAGCTGCCGCCCACCGCCCGCATCGCCACCTCCGACGAAGCCTTGCGGGACAAGGGCCGCCTGGTCCTCGCCGAGGCCACGAACCAAGCCGACCGGCGCGACGCCGTCGAAATCCTGCTGGCGATCGAAGCTTCCGGATCGCGCGGCCGGGCCGGCAAGGCGACGCTGCAGGACACCCGCGAGGTCGGCTTCCTGCGCAGCATGAGCCGCGATCTCGGCCGACAGAAGCTCTGCCGCGTCGCCGTTCTGGTGCTGGACGACCGGCCGATCGCCGCCGCGCTCACGCTTGGAAAGGGCGCCTCCTGCTGGCTCTATCACGGCGTCGGCGACGAGACCTATGCCGCGCTGGAGCCCCTGCCGATGCTGCTCGCCATGATGCGCAGGGCGCAGCCCTCGCGGCAGATCCTGCTGCCCGGCGGCCTGCCCTTATTCGGCGCCCGCGAGGAGGCCTTCGGCACGATCAGCCTCACGCGCCGCCGGGCGCAAGGCACGCGCCGGCCGGTCGATCTTGCGGTCCGCATGCGCGAGAAGATCGTGCGCTCGCTGTTCAGGCCTCGGCCCGCAGCAGTCGACGGATGATCTTGCCAGTCGTCGTCAGCGGCAGCTCGTCGCGAAAGGCGATCTCGCGCGGATACTCATGGGCCGAAAGCCGCGCCCGCACGAAGCCCTGAAGCTCGGAGACCAGGGCCTGCGAACCACCGTGGCCGGGTTTCAGTACGACGAAGGCCTTGACGATCTCGGTGCGCAGCGGATCGGGCTTGCCGACGGCCGCCGCCAGCGCCACCGCCGGATGGCGCAGCAGGCAATCCTCGATCTCGCCCGGCCCGATACGATAGCCCGACGAGGTGATGACATCGTCGTCGCGGCCGATGAAGCGGACATAGCCCTCCTCGTCCTGCACGCCCTCGTCGCCGGTCGTCATCCAGTCGCCGACGAATTTGGCCGCCGTCGCCTCCGGGTTGCGCCAGTATTCCAGGAACATCACCGGATCGGGCCGGCGCACGGCGATCTGCCCCTCCTCGCCGGCGGCGCAGACCGTGCCGTCCGGCCGGATGATCGCGACCTCATGGCCGGGCACCGCCTTGCCGATCGAGCCGGGGCGGCTGACGCCGATCGCGGCGCTCGACGCCAGCACGAGATTGCACTCGGTCTGGCCATAGGCCTCGTTGATGGTGAGGCCGAACGCCTCGCGCGCCCATTCCAGCGTCTCCACGCCGAGCGCCTCGCCCGCCGCCGCGGCCGTGCGCAGGTCGAGCTTCCAGCGCCCTTGCGGGCTGCCGGCGCCGCGCATCATCCGGAGCGCCGTCGGCGGCACGAAGGCGTTGCGGATGCCGAGATCCTGGATCAGTCGGTAGGCTTCCTCCGGCTCGAAGCGGGTCACCGGCCGCGCCACCACCGCGACGCCGAAATGCAGCGCCGGCAAGAGCATGTTGAGCAGCCCACCGGCCCAGGCCCAGTCGGCCGGCGTCCAGGCGAGATCGCCCGGCCGCGGCATGAATTCATGCGGCATCTGCACGCCCGGCAAATGACCGGGCAGGACGCGGTGGCCATGCAGCGCACCCTTTGGATTGCCTGTTGTCCCCGAGGTGTAGATCATCAAGGCCGGATCGTCCGGCGTCGTCTCGACCGGTGTGAAATCCGCGCCGCCTTCCGCCAGAAGCGCGTCCCAGCCCTCCACCGCGCCATCGGCACCGTCGGTAGAGACGCGCAAGGCGAGCTCGGGCAGGGACTGGGTGATCTGGCCGAGCTTCGCCAGCCCGCTGGCATTGGTGACCACGACCTTGGCAGCCGAGTCGGTCAGGCGATAGGCCAAGGCATCGACGCCGAACAAGGCCGCCAGCGGCACCGCGATCGCGCCGAGCTTGTAGGCGGCGAGATGTGCCGTCAGCACCGCCCGCCCCTGCGGCAGGAGGATGGCGATGCGGTCGCCCCGGCCGACGCCACGCGCGCGCAAGGCATTCGCCAGCCGGTTCGAATGCTCGCGCAGCCAGCCGAAGCTGACCGGGCTCACCTGCCAGCCCGTGGAAACCTCGATGATGGCCGGGCGGTCAGGCGCGATAGCGGCCCAACGGTCGCAGACGTCGACGGCGATGTTGTAGCAATCCGGGATGCGCCAGTGGAAGCTCTCGCGCAGCGCGGCATAATCGGGCAGGTCTGGCAGGATCAAAATCGACGTCCGGTGGGAGGCGCGGCACGATAGGCAGGCCACCCCCCTCTGTCACCCGCGTCTTGCGTATCATCTCCCAGCGTAACGATGCGCTCAGAACATGCGTTCGCTGGCCGGGGGGAGATAGGCGTCGGTGAAGGCATCGCCGGCCCGCGCCTTGTCACGGAACGCGCCCGCCGAAGCGAGCTGGCCCAGCGCCTGCCCCCAGCGCTCCCGATCGATCCCGCCAAGCCCGTGCGCGCGCACATAGGGCGTCAGCACATTCCGTTCGATCACAGCGGCGAGCTTGTCGCGCTCGACCTCGACCTGAGCGCTTTCGTTGCGGCGCAGGACGAGCTGCGCGCCGGCCCCGGGATTGACGGCGGCGTCGCGGATGCCGCGCATGACGGCGCGCACCAGCCCGCGCACGGCATCGGGCTTGCTCGCGATCAGCTTGCCGGAAACGATCACCGCGCTGCCATAGAGCAGCAATCCGTGCTCGGCCATTTCCATCAGCACGATATCGTCGCCGGGCACGCCGCGCGCCCTCAAGGAGACGGCGGTGGAGGAGCCGAAGGCGAAGAGCGCGTCGATCTCGCCGGAGGCCAGCATCGGCTCGCGCACCGGCACGCCGATGGTCTCGATCCGGATCTTGCTGTCGTCGATCTTGTTGAGGCTCTTGAAGAGCGGCCATTGCGCGAAGCTGGCATCGATGCTGGCGGTGCCGAGCTTGCGGCCTTCCAGGCTCGCCGGCGCGGTGGTGATTCCCCGGCTCTTGCGGCCGATCAGGGCGTATCCCGGCCGGTCATGCACGATCGTCACCGCCGTGAGATCGGAACTCGGGTTCTCGTCGCGGAAACGGATCAGCGCATTGATATCGCCGAAGCCGGCATCCTGCGCGCCCGACGCCAGCCTCTGGAGCATGGCACGCGCGCCATTGCCCGGCTCGATCACGACATCGAGCCCTTCGGCGCCGAAATAGCCCTTGTCCTGCGCCGTCAGGAACGGCGCCGCCAGCGCATCGAAACGGCGGTCCAGCGCGAAGCGAACGGCAGTGTTTCCCTCGGCACGCGCCCCCCTGCCCCCGGCGAAACTGGCGGCCAGGGCCCCCACTGCCAGTTGTCCGAACCTGCGCCGACATGGCATTGGGGAACGAGAGGGCGAAGCGATCGCCATACCTAGCCTCCGGGCGCCTTGCTGGCTGCGACACGGCACATCCGTGCGTTCCGTCTTCCTGACATCATAAGATGTTGAAATGCCGTCAACATGACGGAAGTTCCATTATAAATTCGGGCATCTTTCGGCCCTGCCCTCTCCTGTCGCAATGGATTGCGCCAGTTTCGCAGCGGCGCCGCCCCCGCACCTCCCACGAATGAAGGAGGAGCCGGGAAGCCCCTCCTTCAATCGACGTCGCCTCGTGGAAACGCCGTCAGGCGGCGCGGTAGCGCGCCAGCCAATGCGCATAGGGCGCCGGCAGGGTCGCCCAGGCCGGGTTCTTGACGCCGAGCGCCTGCGCCGCCGCATAGGGCCAGTGCGGATCGGCCAGCAACGGCCGGCCGAGCGTCACCAGATCGACCTTGCCTTCGCGCACCAGCGCATCGGCCTGCTCTGGCTTGCTGATATACCAGCTCGTCGAGGCCGGCAGGCCAGTCTCGCGGCGCACTCGCTCGGCAACCGGCCCCAGGAAGGCAGGCCCCCACGGAATCTTCGCCTCGGTGGTCGAGAAGCCGACGCTGACATCGATGAAGTCGAGCCCCTCGTCCTTCAGGCGCTTCACAAGTTCGATCGACTCGGCGAGCGTCTCCTCGTCGCGCCCGTCATATTCGATCACGCCGAGCCGGGCGGACAACGGCCGGTTCTCGGGCCAGACCTTGCGCACGGCGGCCAGCGTCTCGATCATGAAGCGGCTCCGGTTCTCGAAGCTGCCGCCATAGGCATCGTCTCGCTTGTTGGCGTGCGGCGACAGGAAGTTCTGCGCGAGATAGCCGTGGGCGAAATGCAGCTTCAGCCACTGGATGCCGATATCGCGGGCGCGCTCCGCCGCGGCGACGAAATCGCCGCGCACGCGCTCGATATCGGCCATGGTCATCGCGCGAGGCACGCGCGGCAGTCCACCACCATGCGCGACGGCCGAAGGCGCGATCGTCTCCCAGCCGCGCTCGTCATTGGCCGGGATATGGTCGTCGCCTTCCCAGGGCAGGTTGGCGCTGGCCTTGCGCCCGGCATGGCCGATCTGGATGCCGGTGACGGCGCCGGCCTTGCGCATCTCGGCGACGATCGGCGCCAGCACTTCTGCCTGCCCGTCATTCCACAGCCCGAGGCAGCCGGGCGTGATCCGGCCCTCCGGCGAGACGCCGGTCGCCTCGATCACGACGAGGCCGGCGCCGCCACGCGCAAGCCCGGCGAGATGCGCCCGGTGCCACTCATTGGCGACGCCATCCTGCGCCATGTACTGGCACATCGGCGAGGCGACGATGCGGTTGCGAAGGGTGACGTCCTTCAGACTGAAAGGATCGAACAGGCCAGGCATAATGCGGCTCCACACAGGTGAGTTCCCATGTTTCGATAGTTCGATATTTTTCGAACTTTGGCAAGTTCAAAACCCTGTGATAGACTGCGCTCATGCGCCACGCCCGCCTGCCCGCCCCCCAAGAAATCGCGCTCGAAGACGTCTTCCATGCGCTGAGCGACCCATTCCGGCTCGAAGTCGTGCGCCGGCTGGCGGTCGAGGGTGAGCAAAGCTGTCAGGCTCTCGAGGGCGACCGGCCGAAATCGAGCGTCTCGCACCATTTCCGCGTGCTGCGCGAGGCCGGGCTGATCCGCACCCGCAACGAGGGCGTGACCCGGATGAACGCGCTGCGCCGCGACGATATCGAGCAGCGCTTCCCCGGCCTGCTCGCCTGCGTCGTTCCCAAATCGAGCGAATGATCCGCGCCCGGTTCCGCTCAGCCAGCCGCCAGCCTATGCTCGCGCCATGAGCCTCCCCTACCGCCCCAATGTCGGCATCGCCCTGTTCAATGCGCAGGGCATGGTCTTCGCCGGCCGCTCGCACAGCGCCGGCCCCGAGATCGTCCTGCCCGGCTTCGACTGGCAGATGCCGCAGGGCGGCATCGACCCGGACGAGGACATCGTCGCCGCCGCCCGCCGCGAACTGGAGGAGGAGACCGGTGTCACGCAGGCTGAACTGCTCACCGTGACCGAGGACTGGTGGAGCTACGATTTCCCGCCCTATGACGGCCCCTGGCACAAGCTCACCGCCTTCCGCGGCCAGCGCCAGCGCTGGGTCGCCTTCCGCTTTACCGGCGACGAAACTGCAATGGATATCGGCAAGCCCAATGGCGACGAGCCGCCGGAATTCAGCGAATGGCGCTGGCATCCGCTGGCCGAGATGCCGGCGCTGGTCGTGCCGTTCAAGCGGCCGGTCTACGAGAAGGTGGCCCAGGCCTTCGCAGCTTTCGCGGCGACCTGAGCCCTGCTTGTCATTCCGGACAAGCCGCAAAGCGGCGCTGATCCGGAAGCCACTCAAGGGCGAGGCACCCAGTCGTGGTTTCCAGGTCTCCGCTTCGCTCCGCCCGGAATGACAAGGATGCGCATTCAGGAACGAAAAAGGGCCGCTTGCGCGACCCTTTCGCATTCCGAAGCTGCGGCGGATCAGGCCGCCTTGCGCTGCTCGAAGACGTGCTTGAACTCGCGCAGCTGAACCAGCGTGTCCTCCAGGCGCTTCTTCTCGTCGTCGTTATGCGAACCGGCGAGACGGGTCTCGGCGGTCAGGATTTCGGCGTTGAGGACGGCGGTGTCGACGTCCTCGATGAAGCGGCCCTGCTCGGCCAGGATCGTCGTCGACGTCTGGTTGACCTCGACGAGGCCGCCATTGATGAAGAATTCCTTGCCGTTGCTCTCGGTCGTCTGGACGAAGACGATGCCGGCCTTGAGCGTCGCGACGAGCGGCGCATGACCCGCGAGCACGGTCATCTCGCCCTCGACCGAGGGGATGATGACACTAACGACATCGCCCGAGAACAGGATACGTTCCGGCGAGACGAGTTCGAACTTGAAGGTGGCCATCGCCTGTCTTTTCCTCCGACGTCACCCCGGTCGCCGGACGACGCCGGGGGCCATGCCACATGTGTCAACAATCCATGCCAGGCATGGTTCCGGGCGGCCGGAGCCGCCCGAAAGGAAGGATGCGCGAAGCTTACGCGGCCTCGGCGGCCAGGCGCTGCGCCTTCTCGACGGCTTCGTCGATCGAGCCGACCATGTAGAAGGCCGCTTCCGGCAGGTGGTCGTACTTGCCCTCGACCAGGCCCTTGAAGCCCTTGATCGTGTCCTCGAGCGGGACGAGCTTGCCGGGGGAGCCGGTGAAGACTTCCGCGACGAAGAACGGCTGCGACATGAAGCGCTCGATCTTGCGGGCGCGCGCCACGGTCAGCTTGTCGTCTTCCGAGAGCTCGTCCATGCCCAGGATCGCGATGATGTCCTGCAGCGACTTGTAGCGCTGGAGGGTCTGCTGCACCGCGGTGGCGACAGCGTAGTGCTCCTCGCCGACGATGTCGGCCGAGAGCATGCGCGAGGTCGAGTCCAGCGGGTCGACCGCCGGGTAGATGCCCTTTTCCGCGATCGAACGCGACAGCACGGTACGGGCGTCCAAGTGGGCGAACGAGGTCGCGGGCGCCGGGTCGGTCAGGTCGTCCGCCGGCACGTAGATCGCCTGCACCGAGGTGATCGAGCCCTTGTTCGTGGTGGTGATGCGCTCCTGCAGGTTGCCCATGTCGGTCGCCAGCGTCGGCTGATAGCCCACCGCCGAAGGAATGCGGCCGAGAAGCGCGGACACTTCCGAGCCGGCCTGCGTGAAGCGGAAGATGTTGTCGACGAAGAACAGAACGTCCTGGCCCTTGTCGCGGAAGTCCTCGGCGATGGTCAGGCCGGCGAGAGCGACGCGCATGCGGGCGCCCGGAGGCTCGTTCATCTGGCCATAGACCAGCGCGCACTTGGAGCCAGCGGTCGAACCGTTGTTCTCCTTGGGGTTCTTGTTGACGTTGGACTCGATCATCTCGTGATAGAGATCGTTGCCCTCACGGGTGCGCTCGCCGACGCCGGCGAACACGGAGTAGCCGCCGTGGGCCTTCGCGACGTTGTTGATCAGCTCCATGATCAGCACGGTCTTGCCGACGCCGGCGCCGCCGAACAGGCCGACCTTGCCGCCCTTGGCGTAAGGCGCCAGCAGGTCGACGACCTTGATGCCGGTGACGAGGATCTGCGCCTCGGTCGACTGCTCGGAATAGGCCGGGGCCGGCTGGTGAATGCCGCGGGTGGCGGAGGTCTTGATCGGGCCGGCTTCGTCGACCGGCTCGCCGATGACGTTCATGATGCGGCCGAGCGTCTCGTCGCCGACCGGAACCGCGATCGGGGCACCGGTATCGGTGACCGACTGGCCACGAACCAGACCTTCGGTCGAGTCCATCGCGATGGTGCGGACGGTGTTCTCGCCGAGATGCTGGGCGACCTCGAGGACGAGGCGGTTGCCGAGGTTGTCGGTCTCGAGCGCGTTCAGGATCTCCGGCAGGGCGCCGTCGAACTGCACGTCGACGACGGCGCCGATGACCTGGGCAACGCGGCCGGTGCCGGTGTTGGCGGGCTTCTCGGCGGTCTTCTTGGTGGTCTTGGTAGCGGCTTTGGCCATGGCGGAACCTCGGGACTAGCGCATTCGGATGTGACGGCAGCCGGCGGCTCGCGCCACCGGCGAAGATTAGGCGGTTAGAGCGCTTCCGCGCCGGAGATGATCTCGATCAGTTCCTTCGTGATCATCGCCTGGCGCGAGCGATTGTAGATCTGCGTCTGCTTCTTGATCATCTCGCCGGCGTTGCGCGTGGCGGAATCCATCGCCGACATGCGCGCGCCCTGTTCGGAGGCGGCGTTCTCGAGCAGCCCGCGCAGGACCTGGACGGTCAGGTTGCGCGGCAGCAGCGCTTCCAGAATCTCGCCCTCGTCCGGCTCGTAATCGTAGACGGCATCGGTCTGCTTCGTCCCTTCCGGGATTTCGGCCGGGATGATGCGCTGCGCGGTCGGGATTTGGGCGATCACCGAGCGGAAGCGCGAGAAGAACAGCGTCGCGACGTCGAACTCGCCATTGCCGAAGCGGGCCAGCACGTTCTGGGCGATCGCCTCGGCATTGACGAAGCCGACCTGCTTGAACTCGCGCAGGTCGATGAACTCGATGATATCCGCCGCGAACTGGCGACGCAGAATGTCGTAGCCCTTCTTGCCGACGCAGATGATCTTGACCGTCTTGCCCTCGGCCTTCAGCGCATTCGCCTTGTCGCGGGCGAGGCGCGCGATCGAGGAGTTGAAGGCGCCGCACAGGCCGCGCTCGGCGGTCAGCACCAGCAGCAGATGCACCTTGTCGGAACCCGTGCCGGCGATCAGGCGCGGCGCGCTCGAACCGGACACGCCGGAAGCGAGGTTCGACAGCACCGTCTCCATGCGCTCGGCATAGGGACGCGCGGCCTCGGCGGCCGTCTGCGCCCGGCGCAGCTTCGCAGCCGCGACCATCTGCATGGCCTTGGTGATCTTCTGCGTCGACTTCACCGAAGCGATGCGGTTTCTAAGGTCCTTCAAAGAAGGCATGTGGCGCTCTCACCCCGTCATGGTCGACCTTGTGTCGACCATCTACGTCTTGAACCTCGGTCTCATCTCCCACGCTCGCCGCATGCGCGGCAAAGACGTGGATGGTCGGGACAGGCCCGACCATGACGCCTGTAAATCAGGCGAAGGACTTCGCGTAGCCCGCGACGATGTCCTTGAGCTTGGCGGCGTTGGCGTCCGACAGGTCCTTCGACGAACCGATCTCGCCGAGCATGTCGGCATGCTTGCCGCGAACCAGCGCGAGCAGACCGTCCTCGAAGGCGCGAACCTTGCTGACCGGCAGCGCGTCGAGATAGCCGTTCACGCCGGCATAGATCACGACGACCTGCTCTTCCATCTTCAGCGGCGAGAACTGCGGCTGCTTCAGGAGCTCGGTCAGGCGGGCGCCGCGGTTGAGCAGGCGCTGCGTGACCGCGTCGAGATCCGAACCGAACTGGGCGAAGGCGGCCATCTCGCGATACTGGGCGAGCTCGCCCTTGATCTTGCCGGCGACCTTCTTGGTGGCCTTGGTCTGCGCCGAGGAGCCGACGCGCGACACCGACAGACCGACGTTCACCGCCGGGCGGATGCCCTGGTAGAACAGGTCCGTCTCCAGGAAGATCTGGCCGTCGGTGATCGAGATCACGTTGGTCGGGATGTAGGCGGACACGTCGTTTGCCTGCGTCTCGATGACCGGCAGAGCCGTCAGCGAGCCGAGGCCGGCGTCCTCACCCATCTTCGCCGCGCGCTCGAGCAGGCGGGAGTGGAGATAGAACACGTCGCCCGGATAGGCCTCGCGGCCCGGCGGGCGGCGCAGCAGCAGCGACATCTGGCGGTAGGCGACGGCCTGCTTGGAGAGGTCGTCATAGATGATGACGGCGTGCATGCCGTTGTCGCGGAAGAACTCGCCCATCGAGCAGCCGGCGAACGGCGCCAGGAACTGCATCGGGGCCGGGTCAGAGGCGGTAGCCGCCACGACGATGGAATACTCCATCGCGCCGCGCTCCTCGAGCACCTTCACGAGCTGGGCGACGGTCGAACGCTTCTGGCCGACGGCGACGTAGACGCAGTAGAGCTTCTGGCTCTCCGGAGCGCCTTCGACGTTCAGCGGCTTCTGGTTCAGGATCGTGTCGAGCGCGATCGCGGTCTTGCCGGTCTGGCGGTCGCCGATGATCAGCTCGCGCTGGCCGCGGCCGATCGGGATCAGGGCGTCGACCGCCTTGAGGCCGGTCGCCATCGGCTCGTGCACCGACTTGCGCGGGATGATGCCGGGCGCCTTGACGTCGACGCGGGCACGGGCCTTGGCCTTGATCGGGCCCTTGCCGTCGATCGGGTTGCCGAGAGCGTCGACGACGCGGCCGAGCAGCTCCTTGCCGACGGGAACGTCGACGATGGCGCCGGTGCGCTTGACGGTCTGGCCTTCCTTGATGTCGCGGTCCGACCCGAAGATCACGACGCCGACATTGTCGCTCTCGAGGTTGAGCGCCATGCCGCGCACGCCGGACTCGAACTCGACCATCTCACCGGCCTGGACCTTGTCGAGGCCGTAGACGCGGGCGATGCCGTCGCCGACGGAGAGAACCTGGCCGACTTCGGTGACCGAAGCTTCCGAGCCGAAGTTCGAAATCTGGGCCTTCAGGATGGCGGAGATTTCAGCGGGGCGGATGTCCATCAGCCGACCTCTTTCATGGCAAGACGAATTGAATTGAGTTTGGTTTTCAGCGACGCGTCGACCATGCGGGAGCCCATCTTGACGATGAGCCCGCCGATCAGGGCCGGGTCGATCTTGATGGATACGTCGACATCCTTGCCGGCGACGCCCTTCAGCGCCGCGCGGATCTCGTCGACGCGCTTGGCCGTGGGCTCCTCGGCGACCGTCACCTCGGCGGAGACGATGCCCTTGGCCTCAGCGACCAGACGCTTGTAGCCGGCGATCATGCCCGGCAGCGCGAAGAGGCGGCGCTTGCTGGCGACGAAGCCGATGAAATTGGCGGCGATGCCGGTGATGCCGGCCTTCTCGAGCACGGCCTTGATCGCCGCGACCTGCTCCTCGGCAGTGAAGGCCGGGCTCTGGATCAGGCGGGTCAGATCCTCACTCTCGGCGAGCAGGCCGTTGAAGCTATCCAGAGCGGCCGCGACGGTGTCGATCGCGCCCGTCTCCTCAGCCAGCTCGAACAAAGCGGTGGCATAGCGCTGAGCTACGCCCGACACCAATGTCCCCTGCGATCCGCCTTCAGCCACGCTTCCCGTCTCTCGTTTCAAGGGACCACACCAGCGACCTTCCTGACGAAGGTGGAGTGTATGCTCCCGACACTGCGAGTATCATAGGCGCAAAGCCGGCAAGACGACTTCGCGACCGAAATGTGGCGGTGCACTAGCATGCGGTTCCGGGCCGCGCAATCGCTGATTGCCCTTCATAAGCGGCGATTTTGCTGCGCCTTTCAGCTCTTCAAAGGAAGCTTTGCGGATCGACATCGACCGCGACCCGGACCGAGCCCTTGGGCCGGGGCGCCCGTTTCAGCCAGGCGCGCAGGTAATCCTGCAGGTTGATCTCGCGCGCCGTCTTGACGATCAGGCGCATGCGATGGCGCCCGCGCAGCACCGCCAAGGGCGCTTCCGCCGGCCCCAGCACCACGATTCCGTCGCTGGCCTCGGCACAGCGCGCCAGCGCCCTGGCATGGCTTTCGGCCTCCGCCTGGCTGTTGGCGGAGACGATCAGCGCCGCCAGTCGCCCGAAAGGCGGCAGGCCCGCCGCCTCCCGCGACGCCTCCTCTGCGGCATAAAACCGCTCCGGATCACCCGAGATCAACGCCTTGAGGACGGGATGCTCGGGGTCATGCGTCTGAAGCAGGGCGCGGCCCGGCTTCTCGCCCCGCCCCGCGCGCCCGGTGACCTGACGCAGCGCCTGGAAGGTCCGTTCCGCCGCGCGCGGGTCGCCGGATGTGAGGCCTAGATCGGCGTCGATCACGCCGACCAGCGTCATTCCCGGGAAATTATGGCCTTTGGCGACGAGCTGGGTGCCGATGACGATGTCGAACTCGCCTTCGGCCACGGCCATCAGCTCCGTCTTCAGCCTTTCCGTGCCGCCTGGAAAATCACTGGAGAGCACGATCGAACGCGCCTGTGGAAAAAGCGTCGCGACCTCCTCGGCCAGCCGCTCCACGCCCGGTCCGCAGGCGATCAGGCTCTCGGGCTTGTGGCAGGCGGGGCATTCATGCGGCCGGCGCTCGACATGGCCGCAATGATGGCAGACCAGCGCCCGCCGGAAGCGATGATCGACCAGCCAGGCCGAACAGCTCGGGCACTGGAAGCGATGGCCGCAATCGCGACACAGCGTCAGCGGGGCATAGCCGCGCCGGTTGAGGAAGAGCAGCGACTGCTCCTTCGCCTCCAGATTGGCCTCGACCGCCTTGACCAGCGCGCCCGAGAGCCAGCGCCCGCGCTCCGGCTTGTCACGGCGCAGGTCGACGAGGCCGAGTTGGGGCAATTCCCGCCCGCCGAAACGCTCCGGCAGCCTGAGATGGGCGTAGCGCCCGCGCTCGGCATTGACACGCGTCTCCAGGGAGGGGGTCGCGGAAGCGAGCACGACCGGCGCATTCTCGATCCGGCCCCGTACCACCGCCATGTCACGGGCATGGTAGGAGACGCCGTCCTCCTGCTTGTAGGCGCTCTCATGCTCCTCATCGACGATGATGAGGCCGAGATCGCTATAGGGCAGGAACAGGGCCGAGCGGGCGCCGGCCACGACCTTGGCCTCGCCGGATGCGATCGCTGCCTGCAGGCGCTCGCGCTTGCGGCCGGTCACGGCCGAATGCCACAGGCCCGGCCTGACGCCGAAGCGGGCCTCGAAGCGATCGATGAACTGCGCGGTCAGCGCGATCTCAGGCATCAAGATCAGGCTCTGCCGGCCGAGCCGGATCGCCTCCGCCACCGCCTCGAAATAAACCTCGGTCTTGCCGGAGCCGGTGACGCCTTCGAGCAGCGAGACACCGAAGGCCTTCGCCTGCACCGACTTGACCAGCGCCTGAGCGACCTCGCCCTGCCCCTCCGAGAGTTCCGGCACGGCATGGTCGGGATCGGGCAAGGCCGCGATCGCCTCGCGCGGCAGGGGCTCGACGATGAAGGTGCCGGCATCGACGAGGGAATCGATCACCGCCGCGCTGACCGAGGCCGCTTCTGCCAGCGCCGATTTGCCGATCAGCAACCCGCCCTCGGCAGCCGCGATCGCCCGCGCTCGTGCCGGCGTCATCCGTCCGGGCAGCGGACCTGCGAGCCTGATGCCGAGCTTCGGCCGCTCGGGCGTGTCATCCGGCTGCCGACGTAGGGCCAAAGCCAACACCGAGCCCTTGGGCGCCAGCGTGTACCAGGCCACCCAATCGACGAGCTTGCGCAAGGCCGGATCGAGCGGCGGCATGTCGTATTTGCCGGCGACCTTCTTGAGATTACCGCCGCGCCCGCTGCCGACATCCCAGACCACACCGACTGTCTCGCGCGGCCCGAGCGGAACCTGCACGACATCGCCCGGCTTGAGCACGAGCCCGGCCGGCACGGCATAGCTATAGGCCTGATCGAGCCCGAGCGGGATCAGCACGTCGACCGTGCCGCCTTCGATCATGTCCGCCGTCTCATCCATCGCGCCAGTGTCTAGCATCGATTCGGCTGCTGTTAAGGCGGGAGCGTCATGCTTTCGCGATGACCGATTTCGACTCCTTCCGGCGCGACTGGCTCAGCCACCTCTCCGCCGAGCGGCGTCTCTCGCCAAAGACGCTGGAGGCCTATTCGCGCGATCTCGGCCAGTTCCACGCGTTCCTGACCGAGCATCTCGGCGGCGCGCCCTCCCTTTCCGATATCGCCGCGCTCAAGCCCGTCGATCTGCGCGCCTTCCTCGGCCAGCGCCGCCGCGACAATGTCGGCAACCGCACCCTGATGCGCCAGCTTGCAGCACTCCGCTCCTTCGCCCGCTTTGGCGAGCGCCAGGGCAGGCTCACAGCCGCTGCCTTCGCCGCGACGCGTGGGCCTCGCCTGGGCAAGTCGCTGCCGCGCCCGCTCGAACCCGCATCAGCCCGCGCCGTCACCCAGGCCGATACCAGGGCCGGCGAAGAACGCGAGCAATGGATTTTGGCTCGCGACGCCGCCGTGCTCGGCTTGCTCTATGGCAGCGGGCTGCGCATCTCGGAGGCGCTCTCGCTCGCCCGCACCCAGGCGCCGCTTCAGGCCGGCGATACGCTGACCGTCATCGGCAAGGGCAGCAAGACGCGGATGGTGCCGGTGCTCCCCGTCGTGATCACCGCCATCGCCGAATATCTCAAGCTCTGCCCCTGGCGCCTGCCGCCGGAAGGGCCGCTCTTCGTCGGCGCCAAGGGCGGACCACTCTCGCCGCGCATCATCCAGCTCGCGGTCGAGGGCTTGCGCGGCGCACTCGGCCTGCCCTCGTCGGCCACGCCACATTCCCTGCGCCATTCCTTCGCGACGCATCTGCTCGGGCGCGGCGGCGACCTGCGCGCCATCCAGGAGCTGCTCGGCCACGCCTCGCTCTCGACGACGCAGATCTATACCCGCATCGACTCGGCCCGGCTGATGGCGGCCTATGACGCCGCCCACCCGCGCTCCGGGCGCTAGACTCGCATCGCCCTCTTGCTGCCCAAACGGAAAGCCTTAAACAGCGCCGCCACCATGGCTCTGCGAGGTGATTCGTGTCCGATTCCGTCGAAACGCCCCAGGGCGGCAACAAGCGCGTCGCGCTGCTGATCGCGCTGCTCGCGCTCACGCTCGCCTTCTCCGAGATCGGCGGCAAGAATGCCGAGCAGGAGGCCGTCGCCAAGAATATCGAGGCCTCCAATCTCTGGGCCTTCTTCCAGGCCAAGACGATCCGCGGCACGACCGTGCGCACCGCCGCCGAGGCGCTGGAAGTCGAGCTTGCCGGCATCACCGACGAAGCCAGCCGGCAGCGCCTGACCAAGCGCATCGAGAGCTGGAAGCAGACCGTCGCGCGCTATGATTCCGAGCCCGAGACCAATGAAGGCCGCAAAGAGCTCGCCGCCCGGGCCAAGGCCGCCGAGGCGCAGCGCGACATCGCCGCCGCCCGCGACGACAAGTTCGACATCGCCTCAGGCCTGATCCAGATCGCGATCGTGATTTCATCCGCCGCGATCATCACCGGCGTCGGATTGCTCGCCGCGACCGGTGGCCTGCTCGGCATCGCCGGCATCGCGCTGATGGCACTCGCCCAGTTCGCGCCGACAGCCCTGTTCTGACGGCTTTACCGGCTGCGGCGCAGGCGCGGATCGACGGCATCGCGCAGGCCGTCGCCGAGCAGGTTGAAGCCCAGTACGGTCAGCGCGATCGCGGCACCCGGAAAGATCGCGAGCCAGGGCTGCACTGCCATGAAGGTCTGCGCCTCGTTGAGCATCCGCCCCCAGGACGGGTTCGGCGGCTGGGTGCCGAGCCCGAGATAGGACAGCCCCGCCTCGGCCAGCACCGCAAGCGCGAACTGGATCGTCGCCTGCACCACCAGGATGCCGGCGATGTTGGGCAGGACATGGCGCAGCGTGATCTGCCGGTTGTTGAGCCCCGCCGCCCGGGCCGCCTGGATGAAGTCCTGCGCCCAGACCTGCAGGGCCGCGCCGCGCGCCAGCCGCGCAAAATAGGGCAGGTTCAGAACGGCGATGGCAACGATCGCGTTGAGCATGCCGGGGCCGACGATCGCGGTCATCATGATCGCGGTCAGCACGGCCGGGAAAGCATGGGTGAAATCGGCCGTGCGCATGATCGCATGGTCGAGGATGCCGTCGCGGCGCACCGAAGCCGCGAGCCCCAGCGTCGTCCCGACGACCATGCCGATGCCGACCGCACCCAGGCCCACCGCCAGCGAATTGCGCGCGCCGACCATGATCATCGAGAACACGTCGCGGCCGAACTGGTCGGTGCCGAACCAGTTCACGGCGGACGGGCCCTTCAGCCGGTTCAGGATCATCATCTGCGTCGGCTGGTAAGGCGTCCAGACGTAAGAAATCAGCGCCGCCGCGATGACGAGCGCAGCCAGCACCACGCCGATCACGAAGGAGGGCGCGAGCCACCAGTGCCGCTTGCCGCCCGGCGCCTTGTCCTCGACCGCGCTCATGACTGCCTCAGGCGTGGATCGATCAGTCCGTAGAGCAGTTCGACCGCGAAATTGATCAAGATCGCGAGCCCCGCGAAGAGCATGACGAGGTCCTTGACCACGATCAGGTCGTGCTGAGCGATGGCCTGGAAGACGAGCCGCCCCAGCCCCGGCAGCGCGAAGACGTTCTCGATGATGATGGCGCCGGCGATCAGCACCGAGAACTGGAGGCCGAGGATCGTTACCACCGGGATCAGCGCGTTGCGCAGGGCGTGCCGGCGCATCGTCGCGCCCTCGCTCAGTCCCTTGGCGCGAGCAGTGCGGACGAAATCCTCCTGCAGGGTGTCGAGCATCGAGGAGCGCGTCACCCGCGCGATGATCGCCGCCTGCGGCAGGGCCAGCGCCAATGCCGGCATCAGGAGGGCTTTCAGCGACACGCTGATCCCCGCCTGCCAGCCCGGAAAGCCCCCTGCCGGCAGCCAGCCGAGCCCGACCGCGAAGACGAGGACCAGCAGCAGGCCGAACCAGAAATTCGGGATGGCGAGCCCGGCCTGCGCGAAGGCCATCACGCCGGCATCGGCCAGCCGGCCATGGCGCGAGGCCGCGAGCATGCCGAGCGGAATGCCAATCGCCGTGGCCAAGGCGATCGCCATCAGCGCGAGCGGCAAGGTCACCGCCATACGCTCGGTGATGAGCTGCAGCACCGGCACGCGATAGGTATAGCTCTGACCGAGATCGCCGGTGACGAGCCCGCCGAGCCAGATGAAGAAGCGCAGCACCGCCGGCTTGTCGAGACCCATCTCGGCCCGGAGCGCGGCGAGCGCCTCGGGCGCGGCATTGAGGCCGAGCGTCACCGCTGCCGGATCGCCCGGCAGGATCTCGAGCACGACGAAGATCATCAGCGCCGCCGCGAGCAGGGTCAGGCCCAGCGCGACGAGCCGGCGCAGGATGTAGCCGATCACACCCTGCCCCTACCCACCTTGTCATCCCGGACAAGCGGCGAAGCCGCGCCGATCCGGGATCCATGCCAGAACGATTCCGAGAAAGATTCAGGCATGGATCCCGGGTCTCCCTGCGGTCGCCCGGGATGACCCGGTTGAATCCATGAGGATGGGTTCACCGCCAGCGCAATTCCGCCAGCGGCGTCACCGGCAGCGGCCAGTCGGTCCACATCCCCTCCAGCGCGGCATTCGCTACCGTGATCTTGGGCAGGATGAACAGGAAGCCGTTGACCGCGTCCTGAGCCAGCTTGCGCTGCGCCTGCTTGTAGAGCTCGTTGCGCTCGGCTTCCGGCAGCGTCACCGCGATCTTGGCGATCAGCGCCTTGAAGCCCGGGTCCTTGTACTGGAAGTAGTAGCCGTCCCGCGCGTAGATATCGATGTCGAGCGGCTCGGTATGGGCGATGATGCTGAGGTCGTAATCCTTGTTGCGGAAGACGCGCTCCAGCCATTGCGGGAATTCCAGCGGCTCGATCGCCGCGTTGATGCCGACCTGCGCGAGCAGCGCCGCGACGATCTCGCCGGAGCGGCGGGCATAGGAGGGCGGCGGCAGCTTCAGCGTGCAGTTGAAGCCATTCGGGAAGCCGGCCTCCTTGAGCAGCGCCTTGGCCTTGGCGGGGTCATAGGGGTAAGTGCCGGTCAGGTCGACATAGGCCGGATGCAACGGCGAGAAATGGCTGCCGATCAGATTGACGTCGAAGCCGTAGACGCCGAGCGCGATGGTCTTGCGGTCGAGCGCATGGGCGATCGCCTGCCTCACCTTCAGATTGTCGAAGGGCGGCTTGGCATTGTTGATGCCGAGCACCGTCTCGCCCTCGGTGCCGCCCATCGTCACCTTGAGCTTGGCATCGGCCTTGAGCTGCGGCACGGCCTCCGGTGCCGAAAGATTGGTATGGGCATCGACATCGCCGGCCCTGAGCGCCGCGACCTGCGCCTGCGGGTCCGACATGAAGCGGAAGGTCGCCTTGGCCAAAGCCGGCTTCTCGCCCCAATAGCTATCGTTGCGCGCCAGCTCCAGCCGGTCGCCGCGGTTCCAGCGCACGAACTTGAACGGGCCGGTGCCGACGGGGTTGGTCTTGTTGTTGGCGGCTGTCGCCGGCGCCACGATCACCGCATCGCCCCAGGCGAGGCCGAACAGGAAATTCGCGGTCGGCTGCTTCAGCTTGATCACCACCGTGGCGGCGTCCGGCGTCGCGATCTCGGCGATCGGCGTGAAGAGCTGGCGCTGGGCATTGGTCGAGTCGGCCGCGACCGCGCGCTCGAACGAGAACTTCACCTGCTCGGAGGTGAAGGGCGTGTCGTCATGGAACTTCGCGCCCTGCCGCAGCTTGAAGCGATAGGTGATATTATCGTCGGCGATCTGCCAGCTCTCGGCAAGGCAGGGCTGCAGCTTGCCGGTCCGGTCGATCTTGACCAGGCCCTCGAAGATGTTCTGCAGGGTGACTTCGCGGATCGCCTGCGCGGCGCCGGATGTCGGATCGAGCGTCGGCGGCTCCAGCGTCTGGGCGATGGTCACGCTGTCCTTAGCCTGGGCCAGCGCGACGACGGGAAGCTGCGCCGCCAGCGCTGCCAATCCCGCCCCTGCCAGGAGTTCACGCCGCGTCGTCATGTCCATCGCTCCGGTGCCGTTGCGGCGCGAGGATGGCGCGGGAAACAGGCCGAACGCAAGCCCGCTTCCGATGCAATCCCCGCTGGGTATAAAGCGGCGTCTGGCGCACTAGTATACCAGGCGATTGACCCTCACCTCAGCCGGCTTTAGAGATCGGGACGACCGATGGAGATGCCCATGCTGCTGCACGACGATCGCCTCTTTCCCGCCGATCCGGTGACGCGCGGCATCGCGCGCCGGCTCTTCGCCACGGTCCGCGACCTGCCGATCATTTCGCCGCACGGCCACACCGATCCGCGCTGGTATGCCGAGGACAACGCCTTTCCCGATCCGGCGACCCTTTTCGTCAAGCCGGACCACTATATTTTCCGCATGCTCTACTCGCAGGGCGTCCGGCTGGAGCAGCTCGGCATCAACAGAAAGGATGGCGGCGAGGTCGAGACCGACCCGCGCAAGATCTGGAAGCTCTTCGCCGACCACTGGCATCTGTTCCGGGGCACGCCGACGCGTCTCTGGTTCGAACACGCGACCTCGACCGTCTTCGGCGTCAACGAGCGCCTGACGCCTGAGAATGCCGACAAGATCTACGACAGGATCGCCGCGAAGCTGGAAGAGCCCGAACTGCGCCCCCGCGCCCTGTTCAAGCGCTTCAACATCGAAGCCATCAGCACGACCGAGGGCGCGCTCGACGATCTCCGCTGGCACGATATGGCCCGTGAGTCCGGTTGGGACGGCAAGGTCGTCACGGCCTATCGCCCCGACAGCGTCGTCGATCCCGAGTTCGAGGGTTTCGCCGACAATCTCGAAACATTCGGCGAACTGACGGGCGAGGATATCGGCAGCTGGACCGGCTATCTCGCCGCCCATCGCAAGCGGCGCGCCTATTTCAAGGAGCGCGGCGCCACCTCCTCCGACCATGGCCACGCCACGGCCCGCACCGCCAATCTCTCGGATGCGGAGGCCGAGAAGCTCTACGCCAAGATCCTCAAGGGCAAGGTCTCGGCCAAGGACGCCGATCTCTTCCGCGGCCAGATGCTGACCGAGATGGCCAAGATGAGCCTCGATGACGGGCTCGTCCTGCAGATCCATCCGGGCTCCCATCGCAACCACAACGCCGCGCTGTTCGAGCATTTCGGCCGCGACATGGGCTGTGATATCCCAACGCAGACCAATTACGTGGAAGCGCTGAAGCCGCTGCTCGACGCCGTCGGCAACGAACCGAACCTCACCGTCATCGCCTTCACCCTCGACGAGACCGCCTATTCGCGCGAGCTCGCCCCGCTTGCCGGGCACTATCCGGCGCTGCGGCTCGGGCCAGGCTGGTGGTTCCTCGATGCGCCCGAGGCGATGCTGCGCTTCCGCGAGCTGACGACCGAGACGGCTGGCTTTTACAACACCGTCGGCTTCAACGACGACACCCGCGCCTATCTCTCGATCCCCGCCCGTCACGATGTCGCGCGCCGGGTCGACTGCGCCTATCTCGCGAAGCTCGTCGCCGAACACCGGCTGGAAGAAGACGAGGCGGCAGAGGTCGCCTATGACCTCGCCTATCGCCTCGCCAAGGAGGCCTACAAGCTGTGACCCGCCTCTCCGCTTCCACCCTCGCCGGCCTGCCGGCCTCGGTCCGCTGCCCGGCCTATGACCGCTCGGCGCTCAAGTCCGGCATCGTCCATCTCGGCCTCGGCGCCTTCGCCCGTGGCCACCTCGCCGAATATACCGAGGACGCGCTGGAGAAGCGCTTCGGCGCCTGGGGCATCGTCGGCGCCAGCCTCCAGCGCCCCGACCAGCGCGACCGGCTGCAGCCGCAGGACGGGCTCTACACACTGCTCAAGCTCGCCCCGGCCGGGCCGGAATTGCGGGTCATCGGCTCGGTGCTCGACGTCCTCGTCGCGCCCGAAAGCCCCTCGATCCTCATCGCAAGGCTGGCCGCCCCCGAGACTCGCATCGTCTCGCTCACCGTCACCGAGAAGGGCTATTGCCACGACCCGGCGACCGGCAGGCTCAAGGCCGATCATCCCGATATCGTCCACGATCTCGCCAATCCCCATGCGCCGCGCTCGGCCGTCGGCATTCTCGTTGCCGGCCTGAAGGCGCGCCGCGATGCCGGTCTCGGGCCGTTCACCGCACTCTGCTGCGACAACCTCCCGTCCAACGGCCACGTCCTGCGCGGCCTCGTCCGCGATTTCGCGGCGCTTCAGGACGACAGGCTCGCCGCCTGGATCGAGGCCAACGGCGCTTTCCCGGCGACCATGGTCGACCGCATCGTGCCGGCCACGACCGACGCGGACATCGCCCAAGTCGCCAAGCTGATCGGCGCCGAGGATGCCGCCCCCGTCATCGGCGAGCCCTTCCGGCAATGGGCGATCGAGGATGTCTTCGCCAACGGCCGCCCGGACTGGCACGAGGTTGGCGCGCAGATGGTCTCCGAGGTCGCGCCCTTCGAGTTCATGAAGCTGCGCATGCTCAACGGTGCGCATTCCTCGCTTGCCTATCTCGGCTATCTCGCCGGCCATGAGACAGTCGCCGAGGCCAGCGGCGATCCCGTCCTTGCCCGCTTCCTGCAAGGGCTCTGGGCGGAGATCATCCCGACCGTGCCGGCCCCGCAAGGCGTGGTTCTGGCGGATTATGCCAAGGCCCTGCTCACCCGCTTCCAGAACCCGGCGATCCGCCACCGCACCTGGCAGATCGCCATGGACGGTTCGCAGAAACTGCCGCAGCGCCTGCTCGGCACGATCCGCGAGCGGCTGAAGGCGGGAGCCCCGATCGACCATCTCGCGCTCGGCGTCGCCGCCTGGATGCGTTACGTCACCGGCACCGACGAGAAGGGCGGCGCCATCGACGTGCGCGACCCGCTCGCCGCCGAGCTGAAGCGCCGCACGGAAGCTGCAGGGCGCGATGCCAAGGTCCTGGTCGAAGCCCTCACCGGCATCGAAGCGATCTTCGGAAGTGACCTGCCAGGTGATGCACGCTTTACGAAACCGCTGACTGCTCACCTCGCCTCGCTCTTCGACAAGGGCGCGAAGGCGACGGCGGCGAGCCTGGGCTAAGCCCAAGCCGTCATTCTCGGGCGAAGCGAAGCTTCGACCGGAGAATCTCATGACCAGAAGGCGCTGGAACTGCGAGGAACCCCTCTCCTGTAAGGAGAGGGGCAGGGGTGAGGTGTAGGCCCCTCGACCCGTAAAGCGCGCGCTGACCGCAGCGGCGGTCAGGTCTCAGCCACAACGTCCAACGGCCTGCCCCTCACCCTGCCCTCTCCCTATGGGAGAGGGTCCCTCGCGGTTCGCGCGCCTACTCCCGTCTGTCTAGCGCAGCTCCCATCCCCTTGATCCACGCCTCCATCCAACGCCACATAGGCGCGATGCTTCGCGCGCTCACTCTTGCGGTCTCGCTCCTCATCGCTGCCACGGCCCTGGCGCAGGAGCCGCCACGCATCGCCATCCCCAATCTCTGGGACCCGCGCATCCGGCTCGACCGGCCGGAGCCCGGCCCGCCGCGCGTCGTGCGCTTCCTCACCGATGACGACTACCCGCCCTTCCATTTCGCCGGACCGGACGGAGCCCTGACCGGCTTCTCCGTCGAGCTCGCCCGCGCCACCTGCGAGAAGCTGGCCTGGACCTGCACGATCCAGCCGCGCCGCTTCGATACGCTGGCCGACTCGCTGGCCGAAGGCCGGGGCGACGTGCTCGCCGCCGCGATGAACCTGACGCCGGCCCTGCGCGAGCGCTTCGCCGCCAGCCATCTCTATTTCCGCGCGCCCGCCCGCTTCATCACCACGCGCGGCAATGCACGGGCAGCGCTCGACGGAACGGTTCTGCAAGGGAGACGCGTCGCGGTCGTCTCTGGAACGGCCCATCAGGCCTTCCTCGAACGGCTCATGCCCTTCGTGCAGCGTCGAGAAAGCGCCAATCTGAATGCCGCGATCGCGGCGCTCCGCAGCGGCGAGGCGGAGTATGTGTTCGGAGACGGGGTCGCCCTGTCGCTGGCGCTCGCCGGCAGCGGCGGCGAGTTCGCCTTCTCGGGCGGGCCCTATCTCGAAAGCCGCTATTTCGGCGAGGGCGTCGCCTTCCTGCTGCGCAAGGACGATCCCGCCCTGAAGCGCGCCATCGATTACGCGCTGCAGGGTCTCTGGGAAGACGGGACCTATGCCCGCCTCTATCTGCGCTTCTTCCCGGTCAGTCCGTATTGACCGAACCACACCTTTGTCATTCCGGCGCGCGCCGCAGGCGTGAACCCGGAACCCACGCCTGGGTGAAACATCCGATACCCGGTTGCCGATCGCTCACCCGGTCGTGGGTTCCGGGCTCTTCGCTACGCGAAGCCCCGGAATGACAAGGCGGGCTGATATCAGGGCGCGTTGCTGGCCAGCGCCTGCTTCGCTACGGCCGCGAGCCAGCCGGAAGCGGCGGGCAGGATCTCGTCGTTGAAGTTGTAGCGATCGTTGTGCAGGTCACCGCCATTCACCGACGGGCCGTTGCCCATCCAGATGTAGCAACCGGGACGCTTCTCCAGGAAATAGGCGAAATCCTCGCCGGTCGTGCTGGCCTTCATGTCGCGCCGGACGGGAAGCCCGGCAGCCTCGCCGGCGGCGGCGGCCATGTCCTCTTCCGCAGGCGTGTTGATCGTGGCGCTGCCATAGGTGAACTCGACTGCGGCCGTCATCTCGAAGGTCGCGGCGATGTTCTCGCCGATACCCTTGAGACGCGAGAGCAGGCGGTCACGCACGGCCGGCACGAAGGTGCGAAACGTGCCCTCAATGAAGACATTGGTCGGAATCTGGTTGGAGGCGAGCCCGCCATGGACCTGGCCGATCGAGACCACCGCCGATTCCATCGGGTCGACATTGCGCGAGACGATCGTCTGCAGCGCGACGATCAGGTGGCCCATCGCCACGATTGGGTCGTGGGTCTGCTCTGGCAGCGCCGCATGGCCGGCCTTGCCGCTCAGCGTGATCTTGAAACGCCCGGGCTCGGACATCACCGGGCCGCGATGCACGGCGACAGTGCCGGCTGCGAGCCCCGGCCAGTTATGCAGCGCGAAGACGCGCTCCATCGGGAAACGCTCGAGAACGCCATCCTCGAGCATGGCGAGCGCGCCGCCCGTGCCTTCTTCCGCCGGCTGGAAGACGAACTGCACCGTGCCGCTCCAGCCGTCATCGGCCTTGAGCAGCGCCGCCGCACCGAGCAGCGAGGTCGTGTGGCCGTCATGGCCGCAGGCATGCATGACATTCGGCGTCTTGGACTTGTAGGGGAGATCATTGACCTCCTGGATCGGCAGCGCGTCCATGTCGGCACGCAGGCCGACGGTGCGCTCGGAGGCGCCCTTCGTCAGCGTCGCCACCACGCCATAGCCGCCGACATTGGCGACGAAGGGCACGCCGAGTTCGGTCAGCTTCTCCTGCACGAAGGCGCTGGTCAGCTTCTCCTCGCGGCCGAGTTCAGGATGGGCGTGGAGATGTCGTCGCCAGGCGGTCAACTTGTCGAGCAGGTCGCGGTCCAAGGCGGGCATCCTTTCAAGGCGTAATCGAACTGGAAAAAGGCGAGGCAGACCCTATACGGTCATGCCGAGCCGGCAAGGCGCTTTGCGCGAGGGCCGCACCCTCGTTTGCCGCATCTCAAGCGCCTTCTCGCATTGACGGCGGCCTTCGCAATCTGCGAAAGCCCCTTCTTCGCTTTTGCGATATCGCTGTCTCACTCAGGAGAGGACACCGCCCCTCATGCCCGCCTTCGACGCAGCCCTCGTTGACGCCGCCCAGCGTTCGGCCTCCTGGCCGTTCGAGGAGGCGCGCAAGCTCGTGGCCCGCATCGAGAAATCCGGCAAGAAATCGGTGATCTTCGAAACCGGCTATGGCCCCTCGGGCCTGCCGCATATCGGCACCTTCGGCGAGGTTGCGCGCACCTCGATGGTCCGCCACGCCTTCCAGGTGCTGACCGGCAACACGATCCCGACCCGGCTCGTCGCCTTCTCTGACGACATGGACGGCCTGCGCAAGGTGCCGGACAACGTGCCGAACAAGGAAATGCTCGCCGCCAATCTCGGCAAGCCACTGACCGAGGTGCCGGACCCGTTCGGCACGCATGACTCGTTCGGCCGCCACAACAACGCGCGGCTCTGCGCCTTCCTCGACAGCTTCGGCTTCGACTACGAGTTCAAGTCCTCGACCGACTCGTATCGTGCCGGCGAGTTCGACGCGACGCTGCTCAAGATGCTCGCCCGCTACGACGCCATGATGAAGATCATGCTGCCGACGCTGCGCGAGGAGCGGGCCGCGACCTATTCGCCCTTCCTGCCGATCCACCCGAAGACGCGCATCGTCATGCAGGTGCCGATCGACGAGGTCGATGTCGAGGCCGGCACCATTGCCTGGACCGATCCCGATACGAAGGAGCGCTTCGTTTCCCCGGTCACCGGCGGCCATGTGAAGCTGCAATGGAAGCCGGACTGGGCGATGCGCTGGGTCGCGCTCGGCGTCGATTACGAGATGGCCGGCAAGGACCTGATCGACTCGGTCAAGGTCTCCTCGCAGATCGCCCGCGCGCTCGACGGCACCCCGCCGGAGGGCTTCAACTACGAGCTCTTCCTCGACGAGCAGGGCCAGAAGATCTCGAAGTCGAAGGGCAACGGCCTGACCATCGAGGAATGGCTGACCTATGGCCCGCCTGAGAGCCTGGCGCTCTACATGTTCCAGCGCCCGCGCGAGGCCAAGAAGCTGCATTTCGACGTGATCCCGCGCGCGGTCGATGAATACCTCCAGTTCCTCGGCGGCTACGAGAAGCAGGACTGGAAGAACCGGCTCGGCAACCCGGTCTGGCACATCCATGCCGGCAATCCCCCAGCGCCGGAGGTCATCGCCTCAGGCGAGGGCGACAACGCGGTCCGCACGCAGGTCACCTTCGGCCTGCTGATGAACCTCGTCGCCGTCGCCAATTCCGAGGACAAGGCCGTGCTCTGGGGCTTCCTCCAGCGCTATGCGCCCGGCATGTCGCCGGACACCCATCCGCGCCTCGATGCGCTGGTCGGCTACGCGATCGCCTATTTCCGCGATTTCGTGAAGCCGGCGAAAAGCTATCGCCCGGCCGACGAGGTCGAGCGCGAAGCCTTCGCCAAGCTCGACGCCGCCTTAGCCGCTCTGCCGGCCGATCCGACACCCGAGATGGTGCAGGACACCGCGCTCGACGTCGCCCGCGCCATCCCGCGCTACCAGAACCTCACCGCCAAGAACGCGACGCCGGAGCGGCCGGGCGTGTCCGGCGACTGGTGGAAGGCGATCTATCAGGTGATGTTCGGTGAGGATCAGGGCCCGCGCTTCGGCTCCTTCGCCGCGATCTACGGCCTGCCGAATACCCGCGCCCTGATCGCCAAGGCGCTGGCCGGTGATCTGGTCAAGGACCACGCCGCCTTCCTGGCGGCACGCAAAGCCGGCTGACGAGCTGACGGAGCCTGCCATGACCATTCCCGACGACGCGCTCGCGGCGCTGGCGGAGGTGGTCGGCGCCAGTGGCCTGCGCAGCGGCGAGGCGATCCCCGCCCGCAACCGCAAGGACGCGTCCAGGACGAAAGAGGGCCTACCGGCCCTCCTTGTCACGCCCAGGACGACCGAGGAGGTCGCCGCGGTGCTGGCGGTCTGCTCGCAGTTCTCGCTGCCCGTCGTCGTCCAGGGCGGAATGACGGGCTTGGCCGGCGGCTCCGCGCCGCAAGCCGGCGAGATCGCGCTCTCGCTCGAGAAGATGACCGGCATCGAGGAGATCGACCCGGTGACGCGGACGATGACCGTGCTCGCCGGCACGCCGCTCGCGGTCGTGCAGGAGAACGCGGCCGCTGCCGGTTTCCTCTACGGCATCGATCTCGGCGCGCGCGGAACCTGCACCATCGGCGGCAATGTCGCGACCAATGCCGGCGGCGTGCAGGTGCTGCGCTACGGCATGACCCGCCGCAACGTGCTCGGCCTCGAGGCGGTGATGGCCGATGGCCGTATCGTCAGCCATCTCAAGAAGGTGGTGAAGAACAATGCCGGCTATGACTGGACGCAGCTCTTCATTGGCAGCGAGGGCACGCTCGGCGTCGTCACCCGCGTGCTGCTCGCCCTGCAGCCGGCCGTGACCGGAACGCAGACCGCGCTCTGCGCCGCCGGCAGCGTCGCCAACGCGCTCGCGGCGCTCAACCGCCTCGAAGCCCGGCTCGGCGGTGGCCTGCTCGCCTTCGAGGCGATGTGGTCGGAATACATGAAGGCCGCAATTGAGAAAGTTGGCCTGCCCGCTCCCTTTGCCGAGCAACCGGAAGTCGTGCTCGTCATCGAGGCCGCGATGGGGCCGGGCAGTACGGGCGAGGAGACCTTTGCCGAGGCGCTGGCCGAGCTGGCGGAGGAAGGCCTGCTGGGCGATGCCCTGATCGCGCAATCAGGCCGCGACCGGCAGCGTTTCTGGGCCTATCGCGAGGCGAATTACGAGTTCTACCGCGAGCTGCCGACCGGCGTGCATTTCGACGTCAGCATCCCCCTGGGCGCCATGGCGGATGCGGTCGCCCTGCTGCGCCAACGGGTCAAGGCCCGCAGCAACACGGCCATTCCCATCGTCTTCGGCCATCTCGCCGACAGCAACCTGCATCTCTCGATCCATGACGAGACCGGCGATCTCTCCGGCTTTGCTGACATCGTCTACGAGTTGGTCCGCGAGAAGCAGGGCAGCATCTCGGCTGAGCATGGCGTCGGCATCCTGAAGCGGCCTTATCTCGGCATGAGCCGCTCCGATGCCGAACTCGCGCTGATGACGACGCTGAAGCGGGCGCTCGACCCCGGCAATATCCTCAATCGCGGACGCATCCTGCCGGCCTGACCGATGCCGACAGGCTGTAGCGCCGGGCCGTTGGCTCTGCCAGACTCACACGCCGTGACGGATCGGGGGCGGAGCATGATCGACGAGATGACGCCTGACCAAGCCATCGAGCGCGCGATCCGCTCGCGCCGCGCCATCCGTGCCTTCCGACCTGACCCGGTCGAGCCCGCCCTCGTCCGCCACCTGATCGATCTCGCCGCGCAGGCGCCTTCCGGCACCAATATGCAGCCCTGGAAGCTCCGGGTGATCGGCCCGCAGACGCGCGCGCGCCTCGAAGCCGCACTGCTCGCCGCGCTCGATGCCGGCGGGCGCCCCGGCGTCGAGGAATACCGCTACTATCCCGCGCAGTTCCGCGAACCCTATCTGGCGCGCCGCCGCAAGGTCGGCTGGGACCTCTACAGCCTGCTCGGCGTGGTGAAGGACGACACCGAGGGCATGAAACGCCAGACCGCCGCAAACCTGCGCTTCTTCGATGCGCCGGTCGCGCTGATGCTGACCATCGACCGCGATCTGGAAATCGGCTCCTGGCTCGATCTCGGCATGTTCATCCAGACCCTGCTGATCGCCGCACAGGGCCATGGCCTCGATTCCTGCCCGCAGGCGATCTTCGCGCAGTTCCACCCGATCGTGCGGCGCGAGCTCGCAATCCCCGAGGACGAGGTCGTGGTCTGCGGCATCGCCATCGGCAAGGCCGACCCCGATGCGCCAGCCAACCGCCTCGTGCCCGAGCGCGAGCCGGTCGAGGGCTTCACGACCTGGCTGGATTGAGCCGCGCTCGAAAACGAGGCCCTTCGCGGAATCTCTTCCGGTCAGCCCCCGGTTGTCATTCCGGGGCACGCCGCAGGCGTGAACCCGGAATGACAGTGGTGGTGCCAAGTCGCTACGATCCAGCGGTGACAGCGCCTAGGCGCCCGTCTGCGCCGCCGTACCCTTCCGGAAAAACTTCACCGCCGGCCCGACCAGCCAGTGCATCACGACGATGGTGAGGCCGCCGACGATCACCCCGAACACGGCTGCGAGCGCCGCCCCGGCCAGCCATTCGCCGGCACCGGCCAGTGCTGCCGGCAAAGCGCGCCCTGCCGCGACCGCAAGATCATGGACGTCATGGCCGAGACCGCTGAGGCCATATTCTTCCAGCCCGTGGATGATGATGCCGCCGCCGACCCAGAGCATCGCGGCCGTGCCGACCACGCCGAGCAGATTGAGGAAATGCGGCATGGCGACGACGAGGCCACGTCCGAAAGGCTGCGTCAGCCACGAAAGCGCACGATCGAGCGCACCCGCCTCGCCCGGCTCCAGCCGCCGCAGGCCGAACAGGCTCGCCGCTGGCCGCCGGTTCGCCGCGAGCGCCATGCCGGCATCGTCGGCCTTCACGATCAGCGCGACGACGCCATAGACCGCGACGGTGATGCCGATGCCGACGATCGCGAGCACGGCTGCCTTCATCCGGAAGGACTGGTCGGCGACGCCGGCCAGCGTGATCGCCATGATCTCGGCCGAGAGGATGAAATCCGTCTTCACCGCGCCCGCGATCTTCTGCTGCTCGAGCGCTGCCGGGTCGCCAACCGCCTCACCGGCCTTGCCCTCGCCATGGGCGCCATGCGGCATGACCAGTTCGAGAAGCTTCTCGGCGCCTTCGAAGCAGAGGAAGACGCCGCCCGCCATCAGGAGCGGCGTGATCGCCCAGGGCGCGATCAGCGCAAGGATCAGCGCGCCCGGCAGCAGGATGAAGAGCTTGTTGCGCAGCGACCCCAGCGCGATCCGCCAGATAATCGGCAGTTCGCGGGCCGCCGCGAAACCGACGGCATAGCGCGGCGTCACCGCGGCATCGTCGATGACGACGCCCGCAGCTTTCGTCCCGGCCTTGCCGGCCTGCGCCACGACATCGTCGACGGAGGACGCCGCGACCTTGGCGATGCCGGCGACGTCGTCCAGCAGCGCGAACAGCCCCGAAGCCAAGCGGCTCTCCTCGGAAGGTTATCGGATCAGACGAGGATAAAGAGGTTTTCGCTCATCGCAATGACAGCGCGCCGCATCACCCTTTCAAGCTGACGAAACCCTTGCCCTCGGTCGCGAGACGCCTGAGTAGCGGCGCCGGCTCCAGCGCCTTGTCGCCGATCTCGGTAGCCTGCGCCTCCAGCCGCTTGACGATCACGTCGAGCCCGACGCTGTCGGCCCAGAACATCGGCCCGCCCCGCCAAGCCGGCCAGTTATAGCCGTTGATCCAGACGATATCGATGTCGCCCGGCCGCGCGGCGATGCCCTCTTCCAGGATGCGGGCGCCCTCGTTCACCATCGGATCGAGCAGGCGGGCCAGGATCTCCTCCGGCGTGAAGCTGCGCCGCGTCAGGCCCTGCTCGGCCGAGATGCGGGCGATCAGCGCCTCAACCTCGGGGCAGCGTTGCCCGGCCCGCGCGCCCTGCGGGTAGATGTAGTAGCCGCGCCCGGTCTTCTGGCCGAACCAGCCGGCCTCGCAGATCGCGTCGGCCACGGCGGCCTTCAGGCCGCGTGCCTTGCGCGAGCGCCAGCCGATATCGTTGCCGGCGAGATCGGCCATGGCGAAGGGCCCCATCTTGAAGCCGAAGCCGACCAGCGCGGCATCGACCTCATGCGGCAGCGCGCCCGCGACCAGCAGGCGCTCGGCGGCGCGAGTGCGCTGCTCCAGCATGCGGTTGCCGACGAAGCCGAAGCCGTTGCCGACCACCACCGGCACCTTGCCGAGCTTCCTGCCGAGCGCGACGGCGGTCGCGATGGCGTCGTCGGCCGCCCCCTTCGGTCGCACGATCTCCAAGAGCTTCATGACATTGGCCGGGCTGAAGAAATGCATGCCGATCACGTCCTGCGGGCGCTTCGTCGCCGCCGCGATGGTGGGCACGTCGAGATAGGAGGTGTTGCTGGCGAGGATCGCTCCGGGCTTGGCCACCTTGTCGAGCTCGCCGAAGATCTGCTGCTTGACGCCCATTTCCTCGAACGCCGCCTCGACGACAATATCGGCTCCTGCTGCAGCCGCGAGGCCGACCGCCGGCTTGATCAGCGCCATCCGGCCGGCCTTGGCCTCCGGTGTCAAGGAACCCCTGGAAACCGAGATATCGTAGATCGCGCCGATGCGGTTGATGCCGTTGTCGAGCGCAGCCTTGGCCGTCTCGATCAGGGTCACCGGGATGCCGGCATTGGCAAAGCACATCGCGATGCCGCCGCCCATCGTGCCGGCGCCGATCACGGCGGCGCTGGCGATCTCGCGCGGCTTCACCTCCGGGCCGATGCCAGGCACCTTCGCAATGTCGCGCTCGGCGAAGAAGACATGGCGCAGCGCCTTCGAGCGCTCGTCGACGAGCAGCGACAGGAAGAGCCTGCGCTCGACAGCGGCTCCCTCGGCGAAAGAAAGCGTGAAGCTCGCGCGCACGGCCTCGACCAAAGCCGGCACGTTCGGCATGCCCTCGGCCTTCTTCACGGCATCCTTGGCCAGCGCCTCGAAGGTCTCGCGATCGGCCTCGGTCAATTCACCGCTCGCGGTGCTCGTGACCGGACGGCGCCCTTCCGCGGCCATCCCTTCGGCCAGCCGGATCGCGGCGGCCACGAGATCGCTGGAGACGACCTCGTCGAGGAGCCCGTATTCGAGTGCCTTGCCGGCCGAGATCGGCTCGCCCGAGAGCATCATCGGGAAGGCCTTGGCCGCCCCGATCAGGCGCGGCAGGCGTTGCGTGCCGCCGGCGCCGGGAATGAGCCCGAGCTTGATCTCGGGCAGGCCGAGCTTCGCCGCCGGCAGCGCGATGCGCCCGTGGCAGGCGAGCGCGACCTCAAGCCCGCCGCCCAGCGCCACGCCCTGGATCGCCGCGACGACCGGCTTGTTCGAGGCCTCGATCGCGTCGAGCACATCCGGCAGGTTGGGCGGGGCCGGCGGCTTGCCGAACTCGCTGATATCGGCCCCGGCGATGAAGGCCTTTCCGGCTGAGGCGATCACGATCGCGGCGACCGCCTTATCGGCATTGGCCTGCTTGATGGCGTTCGCCAGCCCTTCGCGCACGGCGGCGCCCAGCGCGTTCACCGGCGGATTGTCGATGGTGGCGATCGCGACCTTGCCGCGCACCTCGAGCTGAACCTTCGTCATCGACGTCTCCGCAATCCCTGTCCCGCGCGCCTCGACTCGCACGCGAAGGCAGCGAAGGCGTCTCGCCGCGCAGGGGAGGATCGCGCCCGCACGATGTCAAGCGCCGGCCGGCGACGAAAGGCGCACCCGGCCTCGCTTGACCCCTCGCAAAGGCCCATGCGATCCCGGCACGACAATCAGGAGCGGACCGATGAGCGAAGTGCTGAGCGAAACCGTCGCGGCCGGCGTGGTGCAGGTCACCATGAACCGGCCTGAGCGCAAGAACGCGCTCGACCGTGCGAGCTATGCCGGGCTGATCGCGGCGATCGCCGCCGCCGAGGCCGACGCCTCCGTCCGCACGATCCTGCTGACCGGTGCCGGCGGCACCTTCACCAGCGGCAACGACATCAAGGATTTCGCTATGGCCGCCGCGGCCGGCGAAGGCCCGCGCGTCGCCATCGATTTCCTCGAGGCGATCTCGACGGCGAAGAAGCCGATCGTCGCGGCGGTCGAGGGCTTCGCCGTCGGCATCGGCACGACGATGCTGCTGCATTGCGACCTCGCCTTCGCCGCCCGCTCCGCGACCTTCCGCCTGCCCTTCGTCACGCTCGGCCTCTGCCCCGAAGGCGGATCGAGCTATCTGCTGCCGCTGGTCGCGGGCTCGAAGAAGGCCGCTGAACTGCTGATGCTGGGCGAGGCCTTCACTGCCGAAACCGCCGCCGCGGCCGGCCTCGTCAATGCCGTCACCGAGGACGGCACGGCGCTGGAAGCCGGCCTCGCCAAGGCGAAGGCGCTTGCCGCGCTGCCGCCGGAATCGCTGTCCCTGACCAAGATGCTGCTGAAGCGCGGCTCGGCCCAGACCGTGGCCGATACCATCGCGACCGAGGCCCGTCATTTCGGTGAGCGACTGAAATCGCCGGAGGCGATGGCCGCTTTCATGGCCTTCCTGAAGAAGTGAGGCGTGGCGGCCCTCAGGCCGCCACCATCCGACGCCGGTTCTTCAGCCAGTCGCGCGTCCAGGCGAAGAGCGGCCAGAGCAGCGCGGCGAAGGTCATCGCCGCCAGCACCGACGAGACCGGCCGATCGAAGAAGGGCAGCACCGACCCGTCCGACTTGATCAGCGACGTCACGAAGTTCTGCTCCACCATCGTGCCCATGACGATGCCGAGCACCATCGCCGCGACCGGATAGCCGTTCTTCTCCATCACGAAGCCGAACACGCCGAAGAAGGCGACGCACCAGACCGCGAACAGGTTGTTGCCCGCCGTCGCGAAGGCGCCGACCGCGCAGAAGATCATGATCACCGGCATCACCGCCGAACGCGGCGCCCCGACCACCTTGCTCGCCAGCCGGATCATGATGATGCCGAAGGGGATCATGATGATGTTGCCGAGAATGAAGATGATGTAGAGCGCGTACATGCTCTCGGCCTGGCTGGTGAACAGCGTCGGCCCGGGGTTCAACCCCTTCATGTAGAGCACGCCGATCGCGATCGCGGTGATCGTGTCGCCGGGAATGCCGAAGAGCAGCGCCGGCACCCAGCCCGAGGCCAGCGAGGCGTTGTTGGAGGCGCCGGCCTCGATCAAGCCTTCCGGATGGCCCGTGCCGAACTTCTCCGGCGTCTTCGAGAAGCGCTTGGCCATGGCATAGCTGACCCAGGCCGCCATGTCGGCACCGGCGCCGGGCAATACGCCGATGATGATGCCGACGATGTTCCCGCGCGTCTGCTGCTTCGGATATTCCTTGGTGAGCTTCCATTGCCCCTTCAGGATCGAACCGAGCTTGCGGTTCTCGATCTTCGGCGGGTCGCGCTCGGTCAGCGAGCGCATCACCTCGGCCAGCGCGAAGACGCCGACCAGCGCCGGGATGACCTCGATGCCGCCGAGCAGGTTGGTCGAGCCGAAGGTGAAGCGCGGCACGCCGCCGGGATTGTCGATGCCGATGCAGGTGATCAGCAGGCCGAGCAGCATCGCCGCGATCGCCTTGATCGGCGAGGAGCGCGCCACCAGCGTCGAGCACATCAGGCCGAGCATCGCGAGCCAGAAATTCTCGTAGGTCGAGAAGGACAGGGCCATCTCGGCGAGCAGCGGCGCGATCAGCATCAACGAGAGCGTGCCGGCGATGCCGCCCAGTGCCGAGAACCACAGGCAGATGCCGAGCGCGGTTTCCGCCTGGCCCTTGCGCGTCATCGCATAGGCTTCGTCGGTATAGGCGGCCGAGGCCGGCGTGCCGGGAATGCGCAACAGGCAGCCCGGAATGTCGCCGGAGAAGATCGCCATGGCGGAGGCGGTGATAATCGTCGCGATCGCCGCAATCGGCGAGAGATAGAAGGTGACCGGCACGAGCAGCGCCGTCGCCATGGTGGCGGAAAGGCCGGGCAGCGCGCCGACCGTCAGCCCGTAGAAGGCGGACGCCACAATGGCGATCATCACGTCGAATTGGAAAACCAGCCCGAAGGCCTTGATGACGGTGTCCATCGTCAGGCCTCGCTCACCAGGGGAAGGGCAGCATGCCGCCGGGCAGCGGCACACGCAGCAGCTTCAGGAAGATCAGGTTGATCATGAAGGGCGCGATGATCGCGAGCGGCACCGCAAGCTTCGGCTTGGCGCCGAAGGCGAGACTACAGAGCAGCACCATGATCGCCGTCGTCGGCAGGAAGCCCAGCGTCTCCGACACCAGCGCATAGAAGGCGAGCAGTGCCGGCGGCAGCAGGGCCAGCCAATTGCGCCAGGCCGGCACCGGCGCGAGTTCCTCCGGCGTCGCATGGCTCGCGACATCGGCCTCGGCGACCTCCTCGAAATGGCGGCCGATCCCGAAGACGATCAGGCCGCCGCAGAGCGCGAGCCCGGCGCCGACGACCATCGGAAAGGCGGAAGGGCCGACCTGCTGGCCGGGCACCGGCGGCAGTTTCGAGCCGTAGAAGAAAGCGACGGCTCCAAGCGCGGCAATCGCTGAGCCGGTAATGCGGTCGGACAACAACATGCTGGGCCGTCTCGTAAAATGGCGCTTTCAGACACTTGATCGGAAACGCGCCGTCATCCCGGGCTTGACCCGGGATCCATGCCGGAGCGCTTCCGATCAAGATTCAGGCATGGGTCCCGGATCTCCCTTCGGTCGCCCGGGACGACACGCGCGAGTAGGCTCAGCCCTTGGCGAGGCCTGCCGCCTTCATGGCGGAGGCCATGGAGGTGTCGCTCGCGGCCATGAAGTCGGCAAAGCCCTTGCCGTCCGCGAACTTCATGCCGAAGCCGCGGGAATTCATGAAGTCCTGGTAGTCCTTCGAATCGAAGGCCTTCTTCAGCGCCGCCGTCAGCTTGGCCGCGATCTCGGGCGGCAGGCCCTTCGGCGCGCCGATGCCGCGCCAGGCGCCGATCGAGTAGTTGATGCCGAGCGTCTCGTTGAGCGTCGGTACGTCCTTGAACTGCGGGTTGCGCGCGCTCGCCATGATCGCCAGCGACTTGGCCTTGCCGGCATCGATCATCGCCCGCGCCTCGGGCACCGAGCAGGTGACGATATCGATGCCGCCGGCCGCGAGGTCCTGCATGCCGGGCGCAGCACCATTCGACGGCACCCAGGCGACATGATCCGGCTTCAGGCCCATGGCGACGAGCCAGCCGATCAGCGCGAGATGCCAGATGCCGCCCTGGCCGGTGCCGGACGCCTTGAGCTTGCCGGGAGGGGCGGCCTTGATCGCGTCGGCCAGCGCCTTGATGTCCTTGTAGGGACCGGCGGTCGACACTTGTACGCCCGGCGGGTCCTCGTTCATCAGCGCGAGCGAGGTGTAGCTCGTCGACTTCAAGTCGGTCAGGCCCTGATGGTGCATCATGGCGATCTCGACCGTCAGCATGCCGATATTGTAGCCGTCCGGCGCCGCCGTCGCGATGGCCGAGTGGCCGACCACGCCGGAACCGCCCGTGCGGTTGACGACGTTGACCGGCTGGCCGAGGTCCTTTTCCAGGAGCTGCGCGACGATGCGCGCGGTCGCGTCGGTACCGCCGCCCGCACCCCACGGGCAGACCATGGTGATCGGCCGCGACGGATAATTCGCCTGCGCGATGGCGGGCGCCGCGATCAGGCTCGCGCCGGCCGCGGCCGCGCCCTTGAGCACAGTTCGTCTGTCGATGAAATCGGTCATTCCCCAGTTCCTCCCGTTAAATCGATTTAGTGTCCGGGCGCTCCTCGTCCACGACGGGGCTCCCTTGATATGACGGGCATCATCTGAGCCGATCGCGCGGCCAGTGACAACCCTCATTTTGGCCGAGGCTACAGCCCGCAGATGATGGGCTGGACGGCGCCGGAAACCCGCTCGACCACCGCCCCGGTGCTGAGCTCCGCCCCCGCCGCTGCGGCCGGCAGCGCGACGCCGGCCTTGCCCAGCACCGCCTGAATCGCAGTCGCATCGGCGAAGCCATAACTGCGCTGCGGTGCGACGCCGGCGATCAGGATCTTGTCGGAAGGGTTGTCGGTGACGATGCCGACGAGCCGCCCCTGCCTATCGAAGGCCGGTGCGCCCGTCTGCCCCGGCTGGAGCGGCGTCTTGAGCGCCGGTTTACCGCCGGCTTGGACGCTCTGTCCGGGCAGGGCGACGGCGGCCCGCTTGCCGGCATCGTTGCCATAAGCCACCAGCACCAGCGCCTCGGAAGCGCCCGCGGCTTCGCTGCGCAGGCCCGGCGGCTTCGCCGCGCCCGTGCCTTCCAGATCGAGCAGCACGAGGCCACTCGCATCATCCTTCAGGCGCAGCTTGGCGTTGCGATTGCCGACACGCAAAGTCCGGCAGTTATCGACCGCCGCCGACGCGCTGAGCGCCACTCGCTCGTTGAGCGCCAGCGCGACGCCGTAGCGCTCATTCGTGCGGGCAGCCGGCACCAGCAGCGACGACAATCCCGAGGACGGGCTGGCGGTGGTACCGGCGACCGCCGCAGGCTGGGCCGGAACCGCTCCGGTCGGGAAGGGCTCGAAGCTCGCCGCGATCCCGATGACCAGCTTGTCGACGCTCGGCGCCAGCGCCTTGTCATAGCCGATCGAGAAACCGCGCAGGCCCTGCGGCCCGGCCGAAAGCCTGCGATAGAACCGCCCGTTCGGCGTCTCGCCGGTGACGACGAAGAAATCCGGCCGCAGCAGCTTGTAGGTGATCTTGCGTGGGCTGTTCGGGCTCACCGCGATCGCCTTCTCGAAGATCGCCGCGAGGTCCTCGCCGCCCGGCGGCGTGGTCGAGGTGTCGAGCGTCACTTTCTCATCGGCGCTCTGCCAGCGGCTGCCGCCGGATGGCGTCACGTCACGCTTCGGCAGGAGCTTCTGGGGGATGCCGATCTGCACGCCGGTCTTGTCGTCGGCCAGAACCTTGAAACCGGCCGCGTCGCGCGCCGCCTGCGCGGCCTTGGCGAGCGCCGCCCGCTCGGCCGGCGGCAGCAACCCATCAGCCGGGCCGCGCGCGCCCTTGAAGGCATTGATCGCGCGGAAAGTCAGCGGGCCATAGGAGCCGGAAACCGCGCCGTTGAACTGCCCCGCCCAGATCAGGTCGTTCTGGATCGCCTTGCGCTCGGCCTCGGGTAGCGCCTCGAATCCTGCTTGCGCCGCAGCCATCTGTGGCGAGGGTCCGGCGGCCGGAGCAGGCGCCTGCGCGCTCGCAAAGGACGGTGCCAGCAGCACGAGCGCCACAGCGACACTGCGGAGCAGCGTGATTCGCGGGGGATGGAGAAGGGTGCGCGGCATGGGTCTCGTCCTTGAGAACGGGCGAAGCGGCTGCATTGAGCGTCAGAACGCGCCGCGCCGCAACCGGGAGATGGCATTTACGCGCGGGTCATCCCAGGCGACCGGACGGAGACCCGGGATCCATGCCGGAACCTCTATCGGCAGGGCTCCGGCATGGATCCCGGATCTTCGCTTCGCTGCGTCCGGGATGACTCGCGCGTGAGGATCGGAATGGGTATCTCAACCGTTCAACACCGAGCGCCCTGCATTCGCATGACTTGAACGCGCGCGGCACGGTGATAGCCTGCCGGCCCGTCTCACGCCGTCATCGGCCTGAAGCCATGCCCGCTGATCCTTGGCTGGCCGATCGACGAAGAGGACCGACGATGACCCTGCTTTCCCGTCTCGCGCTCGCCCTCTCGCTCACGCTGGCGGCGGCCCCTGTCCTCGCCCAGAAAGCCTATGTCCGCAACGATCTGCAGGCCGACGGGCAGCGCCTGGAAGAGCGCCTGAAGCGCGAGGTCGCGGCCGGCAACCGCTCGGCGGCGGACGCCATCCGCGCCGGCGAGATCGCGCTCGGTCGCGGCGATGCCCGTTCCGCCCTCCCCCAGGCCAATGCCGCGATCATCGCCGATTCCGCCAATGCCGCCGGCTGGCGCCTGATGGCGCGCGCCGCCAATGCGATCGAGCCGCGCGACTATCGCGAGCGCTGGGAATTGCGCGAGCGCGCCGTCGCCGCCGCCTATCTCGCCTATCAGCGTTCGACCAATCGCAATGACGAGGCCGCCTCGCTCGGCGTGCTCGCCCGCACCTTCGAGAAGAACGAGCTCTGGCGCCCGGCGCTGACCACCTATCGCCTCAGCCTCGACCTCGCCGCCAATGCCGCCCTGCAGAGCTCCTATGAGAGCCTGCGCGAGAAGCGCGGCTTCCGGCTGCTCTCGAACAAGACCGATTCCGACGCCGCCTCCCCGCGCGCCTGCTTCGAGTTCTCGGAAGCACTGGCCCGCGGCCGCGTCGATTTCGCGCCTTACGTGGCGATTTCCGGCGGCAAGGGCGATTTCGCCGTCAGCGCCGAGGATCGCCAGATCTGCGTCGACGGGCTCAAGCATGGCGAGCGCTATGCCATCGTCATCCGCCAGGGCGTGCCTTCGAGCATCCCCGACGAGACTCTGCTGAAATCGGCCGATTACGAAATCTATGTCCGCGACCGCACCCCCTCGGTGCGCTTCACCGGCAAGAACTATGTACTGCCGCGCACCGGCCAGCAGGGCATTCCCGTCGTCTCGGTCAATTCCGGCAAGCTTGACCTCGAAGTCATGCGGATCGGCGATCGCAACCTGATCAACTCCGTCCATTCCGAGGATTTCCTCAGCCAGATCGGCTCCTATTCCGCCCGGCAGATCTCCAGCGACAAGGGCCAGACCGTCTGGACCGGCACGATGGACGTGAAGTCCGAGCTGAATCAGGACGTGATCACCGCCTTCCCGGTCACCGAAGCGGTCGGCAGCCTGAAGCCCGGCGTCTACGTGATGTTCGCCAAGCCCTCGGGCGGGCCGGCCGCGGCGGCGCCCAGCGACGACGGCGATTCCTATGATGACGGCTCGACGCGGGCTACGCAGTGGTTCGTCGTCTCCGATCTCGGCCTGACCTCCTTCACCGGCCCGGACGGCGTGCATGTGCTCGCCCGTTCGCTGGCCGACGCCAGGCCGATCGCGAATGCCGAACTGCGCCTGATCGCCCGCAACAACGAGGTGCTCGGCACGGCGAAGACCGACGGCAACGGCTATGCCCGTTTCGATGCCGGCCTCGGCAAGGGTCAGGGCGGCAATGCGCCCGGCCTCGTCACCGCCGCCCTCGCCGAGGATTACGGCTTCCTCGACCTCAAGCAGACCGCCTTCGACCTTTCCGACCGCGGCGTGAAGGGCCGCGTCGCCCCCGCCGGGCTCGACGCCTATCTCTACACCGAGCGCGGCGTCTATCGCTCGGGCGAGACGGTCTATCTGACCTCGCTCCTGCGCGACGCCAAGGGCGCGGCCGTCACCGGCCTGCCGCTGACCATCGTCGTCAAGCGCCCGGATGGCGTCGAATATCGCCGCCGCCAGGTCGAGGACCAGGGCGCAGGCGGCCGCGCCCATTCGATCCAGCTCGTCTCGGGTTCCGCGACCGGCACCTGGCGCGTCCTCGCCTACTCCGACCCGAAGGGGCAGGCGATCGGAGAAACCTCCTTCCTCGTCGAGGATTACGTGCCCGAGCGGCTGGAACTGACGCTGACGCCGAAGGCGCCGCTGCTCCAGGCCGGCCAGCCTGCCGAGCTCGACGTCAACGCGCGCTATCTCTACGGCGCGCCGGGCTCCGAGCTCGACGTCACTGGCTCGATGACGATCCGCGCCGCCGATGCCAGCGCCATCCGCGGCTTCAAGGACTATCAGGTCGGCCTCACCGACGAGGCTTTCGAGCCGGTCCAGAGCGAGTTCGAGGAGAGCACCACCACCGACGCCGCCGGCAAGGCGACGATCACCAACCCGGTCCAGCAGGCCGACACCAACCGCCCGCTCGAGGTCGAGATGACCGTGCGCGTCGGCGAGCCCGGCGGACGCGCCATCGCCCGCTCCGTCACCTTGCCGATCGTGCCCAAGGGCGCCGCCATCGGCGTGAAGAAGCTGTTCCGCGACGGCGATCTCGGCAACGGCCAGACCGCCAATTTCGAAGTGATCATGGCGACCGGCGACGGCAAACGCCTCGCCCGGCCCGGCGTCAAATGGGTGCTGTCGAAGGTCCGCCGCAATTACCAGTGGTTCTTCCAGGACGGCCGCTGGAACTATGAGGGCGTCAAGACCACCCGCCGCGTCGCCGATGGCGAGATCGCAGTGGCGGAAGCCACTGGGGCCAAGATCGCCGCGCCCATCGAATGGGGCAATTACCGGCTCGACGTCACCTCGGACGGTAATGAGGCGGCCGAGACCTCGGTCTCCTTCAGCGTCGGCTACGAGAGCGACAAGACGGCCGATACGCCTGATGTGCTCGACGTCGCCTTGGACAAGGCCGCTTACGCCGATGGCGAGAGCCTGCAGGTCCGCCTATCCCCGCGCTTCGCCGGCAAGGCGACGCTCGCCGTCATCACCGACAAGGTCGCAGATATCCGCACCATCGACATTACCGAGGGCGGCACCTCGGCCTCGATCCCGGTGAAGGCGGAATGGGGCGCCAGTGCCTATCTCGTCGTGCTCGCCCATCGCCCGATGGACGCCGCCGCCAAGCGCCTGCCCGGCCGCGCCATCGGCCTCTCCTGGTTCCAGATCGGCAAGGAGACGCGGACGTTGGCGCTCGATCTCGGCGCGCCCAAGCTGGTGCGCCCGCTCACGACGCTGTCGCTGCCGGTCAAGGTCACCGGCATGAAGGCGGGCGAAGAGGCCTATGTCACACTGGCCGCCGTCGATATCGGCATCCTCAACCTCACCCGCTACGAGAGCCCGGACCCGAGTCAATTCTTCTTCGGCCAGCGCCAGCTCGGCCACGACCTGCGCGATCTCTACGGCTACCTGATCGACGGCATGCAGGGCACCCGCGGCGCGATCCGCACCGGCGGCGACGCCGCGCCCAAGATGGACGGCGAGAAGCCGACGCAGGAGCCGCTCGCCCGCTATTCCGGCGTGGTCAAGGTCGGGCCGGACGGCACCGCGAAGATCGATTTCGACCTGCCGGCCTTCAACGGCTCGGTCCGCGTCATGGGCGTCGCCTGGTCCGCCGGACGCGCCGGCCAGGCCAGCGCCGACGTGATCGTGCGCGACCAGATCGTCGCCCAGGCGACGCTGCCGCGCTTCCTCGCCATCGGCGACCAGTCGCGCTTCCATCTTCAGGTCGACAATGTCGAAGGTCCCGCCGGTGCCTATACCGTCGATCTCGACGTGAAGGGCCCGGTTCTGGTCGCGGCCGACGCCACCCGCCGCACCATGCAGATGGGTGCCGGCGCCAAGACGCAGATGACGATCCCGGTCACGGCCGCCGGCCTCGGCCGCGCCGAGTTCGACGTGCGCGTCTCCGGCCCCAACGGCATCGGCACGGTGCAGAACCTTGCCGTGCGCGTGCAGCCCTCGGCCGCAACCATCGCGCGCCGCATCGTCCGCGCCATCCCCGGCAATGGCGGGGCGATCACCGTCTCCTCCGACCTCCTGGCCGATCTCGTGCCGAATTCCGGGCAGGTCTCGGTCACGGTCTCGCCCTTCGGCTCGCTCGACGTGCCGGCCCTGCTCAAGGCGCTCGACCGCTACCCCTATGGCTGCACCGAGCAGACCGTCTCGCGCGCCCTGCCGCTGCTGGCCGTCAACCAACTCGCCTCGCTGGAGCAACTCGCGCTCGACGACAAGGCCGATGAGCGTGTCGTCAACGCAATCGAGCGCGTGCTGGCCCGCCAGGGCGGCAACGGCTCCTTCGGCCTCTGGGGCGTCGGCGGCGACGATCTCTGGCTCGACGCCTTCGTCACCGACTTCCTGACCCGGGCCCGCGAGAAGCAGTTCGCCGTGCCGCAGATCGCCTTCAACCTCGCGCTCGACCGCCTGCGCAATCAGGTGGTCAACACCAGCGAGATCAACAAGGAGGAGGCTGCCGGCATCGCCTATGCGCTCTATGTGCTGGCCCGCAACGGCCGGCCGGTGATGGGCGACCTGCGCTATCTCGCCGACAACAAGCTCGGCGATTTCGCGACGCCGCTCGCCCGCGCCCAGATCGGCGCAGCGCTCTCGGCGCTGGGCGATCGCGGCCGCGGCCGTGCCGCCTTCGGCAGCGCGCTGGGTCTGCTCCAGCAGGCGAGCGACGACGGCCTGTCGCGCCCCGATTACGGCTCCCGCCTGCGCGACGGCGCCGGCGTGCTCGCGCTGATCGCCGAGGCCAATGGCGAGCGCGCCGACATCTCCCGCGCCGTCTCGATCGTCGACGCCACCCGCAACAGCGCCCGCTACAACTACACCTCGACGCAGGAGCAGATGTGGATGGTGCTGGCGGCGCAGGCCATGGCCAAGGACGCCGAGGGCATGACGCTGACGGTCGACGGCGCTCCCCGCAAGGGTGCGCTCTACCGCACGCTTTCGGCCGAGGCGCTGGAGGCGAAATCCCTGACCATCGCCAATCCCGGTGCCGGCAATGCGCAAGCCGTCATCACCGTCGCGGGCATCCCGACCGCGCCGGAGCCTGCGCTGAACCAGGGTTTTGGACTGGAGCGCGTGATCTACACGATGAAGGGCGAGAAGGCCGATCCGGCCCGCCTGCGCCAGAACGAGCGCTATGTCGTGGCGCTGACCGTGACGGAAGCGGCACCGCGCTATGGCCGCCTGCTGCTGGTCGATCCGGTTCCGGCCGGGCTTGAGATCGAGAACGCCAATCTGACGGAAGGCGCCTCGGTCGCAGGGCTCGACTGGCTGAAGCAGGAGGTCTACCCGGTCCATACCGAGTCGCGAGACGACCGCTATGTCGCGGCTTTCGAGCGCTCGGGCTCGAAGAGCGACAAGTCCTCCTACACCGTCGCCTATATCGCGCGGGCCGTCTCGCCCGGCCGTTATGTCTCGCCCGCCGCCGTGATCGAGGACATGTACCGGCCGGACCGCTTCGGCCGTACGGGCTTCGGCGCGGTGAAGATCACGTCGGCGCGGTGAGGCCCGTTGCCATGGCGCAGGACGAAGACAGACCCGTCAACGTGCCCCCTCTCCCCTCGGGGGAGAGGGATGGGGTGAGGGGTCGCGCCGCGTTTCCCGCGTCATGGTCGGGCTTGTCCCGACCATCCACGTCTTCGCTGGTCGAAGACTGTGTTCAAGACGTGGATGCTCGCCACAAGAGCGAGCATGACGGAGAGGTCGCGAAACCCCTCATCCGTCTCGGCTTCGCCGAGCCACCTTCTCCCACAGGGGGAGAAGGGAGGCGGCGGCCACGCTTTCGCAAATTGAAGATCGCGGCCGGCATCTGCGCATTTGTGCTCGTCGCAGCCGGCACCGCCCTCACCCTCTACGCCCGCGCCCTCCCCCCGCTCGACCTCGCGGCAGCGGCAGATCGCTCGACTGTGGTGCTCGATCGCGAAGGCAAGCTGCTGCGCCCCTTCCTGACCGCGGACGGGCGCTGGAAGCTCCCCGTCACCAACGAGGATGTCGACTCGCGCTATCTCGCCATGCTCAAGGCCTTCGAGGATAAGCGCTTCGACAGCCATCGCGGCATCGACCCGCTCGGCATGCTGCGCGCCGCCGGCCAGATGCTGCTGAACGGCCGCGTCGTCTCCGGCGGCTCGACCCTGACCATGCAGGTTGCCCGCCTGCTCGAACCGCGCGAAGAACGCACGCTCTCAGCCAAGCTGAGACAGGCCGTGCGCGCCGTCGAGCTGGAACGGCGCTTCGACAAGGCAGGCATTCTCGACCTCTACCTCACCCTCGCGCCCTTCGGCGGCAATCTCGAAGGCGTGCGTGCCGCGAGCTTCGCCTATTTCGGCAAGGAGCCGAAGCGGCTCTCGACAGCGGAGGCGGCTCTCCTCGTCGCGCTCCCGCAATCGCCGGAGACGCGCCGGCCGGACCGTTTCGTCGAAGCCGCCCGCAAGGCGCGCGAGCGCGTGCTGGAGCGGGTCGAGCACGCCGGTCTCGCCACATCAGACGAGGTTGCCGCTGCCCGCGATGAGCCGATCCCGACCGCGCGCCGCCCCTTCCCGAATCTCAGCCCCCATATTGCCGAGCAAGCCGTGGCGGAGGCGCCGTCCGAGCGCGTCCAGAAGCTCTCGCTCGATGCGCGCCTGCAAACGGCTCTCGAAGGGCTCGCGCGCGAGCGCAGCCTCGGACTGGCACCGCAGGTCTCAATCGCGATCCTCGCCATCGACAATGAGACCGGCGAGATTCGCGCTTCGGTCGGCGGCGTCGACTATTTCGCCGCCGAGCGTGCCGGCGCTCTCGACCTGACGCGCGCGCTGCGCTCGCCCGGCTCGGCGCTGAAACCCTTCATCTACGCGCTCGCCTTCGACAACGGCATCGCCCATCCCGAGACGATGCTGGAGGACCGGCCGGCACGCTACGGCATCTACATTCCCGAGAACTTCGACATGACTTTCCAGGGCATGGTCAGCGCGCGAAAAGCGCTCCAGCTTTCGCTCAACGTTCCCGCCGTCGAATTGCTCTCGGCGCTCGGCCCGCAGCGCTTCCTGTCGCGCCTGCGCGATGCTGGCGTCGCCATCGCCATGCCCAGGGATAGCGGCGCGCCCGGCCTCGCAGTGGGTCTCGGTGGCCTCGGCATCACCTTGCAGGATCTGACCCGCGCCTATGTCGGGCTGGCGCGCGGCGGCGAGATGCTGCCGCTGCGCTTCCGCCAGCAGGCGACGCAAACCGGTCCAGCACCGCGCCTCGTCGATCCCGTCGCGGCCTGGTATGTCGCCGATACCTTGCTCGGCGCGCCGCCGCCGCTCAATGCCGTGCCGGGCCGCATCGCCTACAAGACCGGCACTTCATACGGCTATCGCGATGCCTGGGCCGTCGGCTTCGACCGCAAGCACACGATCGGCATCTGGGTCGGCCGCGCCGATAATGGCGCCGTGCCCGGATTGGTCGGGCGCACGGTGGCGGCACCGATCCTGTTCGACGCCTTCGCCCGGCTCGGCATCGATCCGCGTCCCTTCCCGCAGCCCGCGGATGCCATCGTCGCCAGCACCGGCCACCTGCCGCCGCCGCTGCGGCATCTCCGGCAGGACGTCCCAAAGACGATGGCGGCAATGACGACGCCGACGCTGAAGCTCGCCTTCCCGCCGGACGGCGCTCGCATCGACCTCTCCGCCGCCGCGCTCGACGGCTATGGCCGGCTCAATCTCAAGGCCGTCGGCGGGTCGCCGCCCTACACCTGGCTGGTCGACGGCACGCCGGTGACCGAGCCGCAGCGCCGCCGTGAGACGCAGTGGCAGCCGCCGGGCAAAGGCTTCATGCGGATTTCGGTGATCGATGCGACCGGCGCGAGTGAGAGCGTCTCGGTGAGACTGCAGTAGCGCTCCCGCGTGTCATCCCGCACGCGCTGCGGCACGAAGTGCTGCGGCGCAGATGCGGGACCGTTCTCAGGAAAAGGCGCCCTACCGTCACGCGGTCCCGTGTCTGCGCAGCAGCGTTGCACGCCGCGGCGCGCACGGGATGACGGCGGGTGTCATTTACTCCGCCGGGGCCGGATGAGCCCCCTGCGCTCCGTGCCCTTCTTCATGCGGGGCATGGCGCGAGCCATGGACCGTGCGGGCGAGATAGCTATAGGCGACCGGCACCACATAGAGCGTCAGCAGCGTGCCGAACGTCATGCCGCCAACGATGACCCAGCCGATCTGCGAGCGGCTCTCCGCGCCGGCACCGGTCGCGATGGCGAGGGGCACGGCGCCAAGCACCATGGCGCCGGTCGTCATCAGGATCGGCCGCAGGCGCAGCTCCGCCGCCTCGACGAGGGCGTCGATCGTCTCCCGGCCCTCCTCGCGCAGCTGATTGGTGAACTCCAGGATCAGGATGCCGTGCTTGGTAATCAGGCCGACGAGCGTGATCAGGCCGATCTGGCTGTACACGTTCATCGTCCCGCCCGTGTAGTACAGCGCAGCCAGCGCGCCGGTCAGCGAGAGCGGCACCGAGACCATGATCACGACCGGATCGACGAAGCTTTCGAACTGCGCCGCCAGCACGAGATAGATGAAGCCCAGCGCCAGCAGGAAGACGATGAAGATGCTCGCGCCCGACTGCTTGAACTCGCGGCTCTGGCCGGAATAGTCGATCTGCACCGAGGAGGGCAGCACGCGCGCCGCGCCATCCTCCAGCACCTTGAGCGCATCGCCGAGCGAATAGCCGGGCGCAGGGATCGCGGTGATCGTCGCCGAGCGTAGCTGGTTGAAGCGGGTCAGCTCCTTGGGCGCCACGTTCTCGTCGATCCTGACCAGGCTGGAGAGCTGCACCACGGCGCCGCCGCGCCCCATCATGTAGATCGACTGCAACGCCTGCGGCGTATTGCGCTCCGAACCCTCGACCTGCAGCATGACGTCGTACTGCTTGCTGTTCATGTTGAAGCGTGTCACCTGCCGGCCGCCGAGCAGCGTCTCCATCGAGCGCCCGATGATGTCGACGCCGACGCCGAGATCGGCCGCCCGCTGCCGGTCAATCGAGACCTTGATCTGCGGCTTGTCGAGGATGAGGTTGGTCTCGACATTGGTCAGCACCGGCGAGTTCGAAACCTCGGTCATCAGCTGGTCGACATAGGACTTGATCTGCGTATAGGGCTCCGACGAGCGCAGCACGAACTCGACCGGCTTGCTGTTCGCCTGGCCCTGCCCGAGCGAGGCCGGGTTGGTCGCGAACAGGCGGATGCCCGGAATCTGCGACAGACCCCGGTTGATCTCGGCGACGATGTCCTGCTGCTTGCGCTGGCGCTCCTCCCAGGGCTTGAGCCGCGCGAAGGCGACGGCGCGCGTCACGTCGGGGAAACCGACGATGACCAGGTAGGTGTCGACCTCGGGAACCTTCTTGAAATACTCCTCGACCTGACGGGCATACGCCGCCGTGAAGGAAATCGTCGCACCCTCCGGGGCGACGCCGATGGCATTGATCGTGCCGCGATCCTCGACGGGCGCCAGCTCCGCGCGCAGATGGGTGAAGAAGTAGTAGCCACTTCCGGCCACACCGAGCGCCAGCAAGACCACAAGCGGGCGGATCGCGAGCGCCCCGCGCAGCGAGGCCTTGTAGCCGCGCGACAGCCCGTCGAAACCGCGCTCGAGCACGTTGTAGAGCCAGTTATGCTTTTCGTGGTGGCGCAGCAGCTTGGCGCACATCATCGGCGTCAGAGTCAGCGCGACGAAGCCGGAGACCAGCACGGCGCCGGCCAGCGTCAGCGCGAACTCGATGAAGAGCTTGCCGGTGCGTCCGGTCGAGAACGCCATCGGCGCATAGACCGCGACCAGGGTCAGCGTCATCGCCACCACGGCGAAGGCAATCTCGTTGATGCCGCGGATCGCCGCCGGGGTCGGCTGCATGCCGTCCTCGATATGGCGGTGCACGTTTTCCAGCACCACGATGGCGTCGTCGACGACGAGGCCGATGGCGAGCACCATCGACAGCAGCGTCAGCGTGTTCACGGTGAAGCCGAACGCATACATCAGCGCAAACGAGCCGATCAGTGAGACCGGGATCGTCACCAGCGGGATCAGGGTCGCGCGGACCGAGCGCAGGAAGATGAAGATGATCAGCACAACCAGCACGATCGCTTCGATGATCGTCTGGTAAACCGCCTTGATCGAGCGGTCGATGAAGACCGAGGTATCGTAGGACTTGGCGATCGACATACCCTCGGGCAGGTCCTCGATGATGCCCGGCAAGGCTTCCTCGATGCCGGCGGAGACGTCGAGCGGGTTCGCCGTCGCCTGCTTCACGATACCGATCGTCACCGAAGGCGTGCCCTTGAACCAGGCGGCATTGCGCTCCTCGCGCGCAGCGAGCTCGACCTTGGCGATGTCCTTGACCTTGACGGCGAAACCGTTGGCGTCCTTGACGACGATCTCGCGGAACTCCTCCGGCGTCGTCATGCTGGTCTGCGAGAGCACGGTGAATTCGCGGTCGTTGCTCTCGATCCGGCCTGACGGGATCTCGACATTCTGCGCCCGGACGGCCGCCTCGATCTGCTGGACCGAGATGTCGTAGGCCGAGAGGCGGGCGCGATCGAGCCAGATGCGCATCGCATATTGCCGCTGGCCGAGAATGCGGACCTCCGCCACGCCGGTCACGTTCTGGACCCGGTCGGAGATGAAACGATCGGCGAAATCGGTGAGCTCGAGCGGCCCGTGCCGCGAACTCGTCAGCGAGAGGTAGAGGATCGGCTGCGCGTCGGCCTCGACCTTGGCGATGACCGGTTCGTCGATCTCGTCCGGCAGGCGGCTGCGCACGCGGCTGACGCGGTCGCGCACGTCGGACGCCGCGACGTCGGGGTCGACATCCGGGCGGAAGCGCACCTGGATGAAGCTGCGCTCCTGGCGGCTGGCCGAGGAGATGATCTCGATGCCCTCGATACCGGCGATCGAGTTCTCCAGGATCTGCGTGACCTGCGTCTCGATGATCTCGGCCGAGGCGCCGCGATAATCGGTACGGACCGAGACGATCGGCTCGTCGATATTCGGATATTCGCGGATCGTCAGGCGGCCATAGGAGACGATGCCGATCAGCATCACCAGAAGGCTCAGCACCGTCGAGAGGACGGGCCGGCGGACGAAGAGTTCGAAGAGGCTCATGGGCCGGTCCTCAAAGCATTTTCGTAAAGAGCGGAGGCCGGTTTACGTGAAGAACCGAAGGTCCGCGTCAGCGAATATGCGATAAACAAAGAGATAGAGCATTTCGCGGAAAGCGCGAAAATGCTCTAGAGCTGGCTCGTCCGGACGACCTTGTCCTTGATCGCGATGATCGCGCCGTCGCGCAGCCGCATCTGGCCGGCGGTGATGATCTGCATGTCGGGCGTCAGCCCGCGGACGATCTCGACCTTGCCCGGCAGGCGCTTGCCCAGCTCGACCGTGACCTTCTTCGCCTTGCCCTTGTCGACGACGTAGATGATCTTGCCGACGGCATCCGGCACTACGGCCATCTCCGGCACCACGATCGCCTTCTCGCGATAGTCGACCGTGATCGCGAGCCGGGCGAAGAGGCCGGGCTTCAGCGCGAGATCGGCGTTCGGGATGTTGGCGCGCAGGCGGATCGCCCGGCCGTTGACATCGACCACCGGGTCGATCGCGTAGATCTGCCCCTGGAACCTCCGGTCCGGAACCGCATCGACCCGCATCTGCACGGGCTGGCCGACCTTGAGGCGGCTGAGATAGATCTCGGGCACGCGGAAATCGATCTTGATCGGGTCGATGCTGGTCAGCACGATCAGCGGCTTGCCGACCGAGACGTAGTCGCCGACGCCGACCGAGCGCAGGCCGACGACGCCGTTGAACGGTGCCACGATGGTCGACTGCGCCAGCTTGGCCTTGGCGAGCTGGACGCGCGCCTCGCTCGAAGCGAGCTTCGCCGCGGATTCGTCGAGCGCGACCTGCGTGCCCGAGCCGCGCGAGACCAGCCCCCTGAGCCGGTCATTGGTGTCGCGGGCGAGGCCGAGATCGGCCATTGCCTGCTTCAGCTCGGCATCGAGGATCGCCGTGTCGAGCTTGACCAGCTCCTGCCCGGCCTTGACGCGCTCGCCCTCGCGGAAGCCGAGGAAGATGACGCGGCCGGCGATTTCCGGCGCGATCACCACGGATTCATCGGCGGCGAGCGTGCCGAGCGCCTCGACCTCCTCGCTCACGGTCGCCAGTTCGACGGACGCGACCTCCACCGGAACGGCGCGCGGCCCCGAGACCGCGCTCGCCTGAGCCTGCTGGGTGCCGGCGCGCTGGTTGCGGTAGGCATAGTAACCACCGCCCGCGATGGCGGCGACGAGAATAAGGAGAACGAACCGCTTCATCAGGCTGGAGGCTCCGTTGCCGCCCATTGGTCTTAAATGGAACGAAAGGCATTGCTAAGATGCCGGCACGCCACAGCGGCACAAAAACAAAGGCTTTTGCGCCGATGCCGCATCGATCCGGCCTCGCAGGCATCAAAGCAAGATGCTTGCCGATAAGAAGCCCACCGTCACGGGCATCTCCGCCGCACACAGACATCCACCATCATCCTGCCGGGAAGCCGCTGATCGTCCAAGCGCATTCTCGAGACCTCACGAAACGTTGACCGGTCCACGGGTCGCACATCGTTCTTTTCAGGGCCGTCACGCCGCTGTCATCCGCGGCATTTAGGGCTCGCCGCGATCGAGACGCTTCCTCCCGCACCGCCGGACGGGGACGCGTTCATGCCCGCATCGTGCCCGAGAACCAGTCCATGCTCCGCATCGAAGGCCTGACCAAGCGCTTTGGCGACAGGAACGCGGTCGACACCGTCACCCTGACCGTCCCGAAGGGAGAGATGGTCGGCGTTATCGGCCCCTCCGGCGCCGGCAAGTCGACGCTCTTGCGCATGCTGAACCGCCTGACCGAGCCGACCGCAGGCCAGATCGTCTGCGAGGAGCAGGACGTCACCGGCCTGAAAGGTGCCTCGCTCCGGCGCTGGCGCCGCGACACGGCGATGATCTTCCAGCAGTTCAACCTCGTCGGCCGCCTGGACGTGCTGACCAATGTCCTGCTCGGCCGGCTGAACCATCGTTCGGCGGCGCTGACGCTGGTCAAGAGCTTCTCCGAGGACGACAAGGTCCGCGCCATCGCGGCACTCGAGCGTCTCGATATGGGCCATCTGCTGGCGCAGCGCGCCGAGACGCTTTCGGGCGGCCAGCAACAGCGCGTCGCCATCGCCCGCGCCCTCGTCCAGGAACCGCGCATCATCCTCGCCGACGAGCCGATCGCCTCGCTCGACCCGCGCAATACCCAGGTCGTCATGGACGCGCTGTTCCGCATCAATCGCGAGGACGGCATCACCGTGATGTGCAACCTGCACGACCTCGACATCGCCGCGAAATACTGCGACCGCCTGATCGGCATGTCCGCCGGCAAGGTCGTGTTCGATGATGTGCCGCAGGCGCTGACCCGCGAGATCGCAGCTGAACTCTACGGCATCGAGGCCAAGGATGCCGGCGCCGAGGCGCTGGATGCGCTCGACGCCATCGCCGCCTCCGAGGCGAAGCGCGCCCGCCAGAAGATCGCCTGATTTCCAGAGATCGCCGGACCGGCCCGAAGGCCGTCGCCGCGAGAAGACCATCCCCGACTACAACCAGGAGCACATCGATGCTGACCCGCCGTCATACCCTCTCGCTCGCCGTCGCCGGCCTCGCGCTCGCAGCCGCTCCGGCCTTCGCGCAGGACTGGAAGGCCAAGTATCCCGAGCTCGTCTTCGCGATCATCCCCTCCGAGAACGCCTCCGGCGTCACCGAGCGCTACACCCCCTTCGTGCAGTATCTCGCCAAGGAGCTCGGCACCAAGGTCACCCTTCGCATCGCCAACGACTACGCCGCGATCATCGAGGGCCAGCGCACCGGCAACATCCACATCGCCTCCTACGGCCCGTCCTCCTTCGCCCGCGCCCGCATGACCGGCGCCAAGGTCGATGCCTTCGCCATCGAGACCAATCTCGACGGCACGAAGGGCTATCACTCGGTCTTCTACGTGAAGAAGGACTCGCCCTATCAGAAGGTCGAGGACCTCAAGGGCAAGAATCTCGGCCTCGTCGACCCGAACTCGACCTCGGGCAACAACGTCCCGCGCTTCGCGCTGAACGGCATGAAGATCGAGCCGGAAACCTTCTTCTCGAAGGTCGTCTATACCGGCAGCCACGAGAACGCGATCATCGCGCTCCAGCAGGGCACCGTCGACATCGCCGCCAACTGGTGGAACGACGAGCAGGAATCGAACCTGCAGCGCATGGCCCGCAAGAACATGGCCAAGGCCGAGGACTTCCGGATCATCTTCAAGTCCGAGCAGATCGTGAATTCGCCGATGGCCTATCTCACCGACATGCCGGAAGAGCTGAAGGCCAAGATCCGCGACGCCGTCCTGAACCTCGCCACCAAGGATAAGGCCGCCTTCGACAAGATCTATGAAGGCAAGCAGGGCCCGCTCGTCGCCGTCGACAACAAGGCTTACGACCCGATCATCGAGCTGAACAAGTTCGTCGACGAGCTCCGCAAGAAGAAGTCGTCGTAATTCAGCAAACCGTCATGCCCGGGCTCGACCCGGGCATCTCCTGATCGAGATTCCCGGGTCTGCGCTTCGCTTCGCCCGGGAATGACGCCCTTGTCCGGAATCGCACCCGCCGATCCCGCGACCCCTCGGAAGCGCCTCTCCATGACCCTCGCGATCGACAGCAACGACCCGGCCATCCGGGCCCATGCCGAGGCCTATCGGCAGGCTTCAGCCGCCAAACGCCGGCAGGCCCTGATCGGCATCGCCGTCTTCATCGTCTGCGTGCTGTTGTCGGCGCGCGGTGCCGAAGTCGATCTCGCCAAGTTCTTCGAGAACATCCACCGTTTCCCGAAATACATCTACGAGACGCTGCCGACGCTTAGGCTGAGCAGCATCAGTGCCGATCTCGCCGAATGGTACTGGGGCCTGAAGGGCTGGCTGAAGCTGCTCTGGCAGACCGTGCTGATCGCCTATGTCGGCACCATCCTCGGCGTCGCCGGCGCTTTCCTGTTCTGTTTCGCCGCTGCCGCCAATCTCGGCCGTGCCACCTGGCTGCGCTTCGCCGTGCGACGCTATCTCGAATTCTGCCGCACCGTTCCCGAGATCGTCTTCGCACTGATCTTCGTCATCGCCTTCGGCCTTGGCCCCCTGCCCGGCGTGCTCGCCATCGCGATCCACACGATGGGCGCGCTCGGCAAGCTCTTCTCCGAAGTGGTCGAGAATATCGACCTGAAGCCGGTCGACGGCGTCACCGCCGCCGGCGGGAGCTGGTGGCAGATCGTCCGCTTCGCGGTCGTGCCGCAGGTGCTCTCCAATTTCGCGAGCTATGCGCTGCTGCGCTTCGAGATCAATGTCCGTGGCGCTTCGATCATGGGGTTCGTCGGCGCCGGCGGTATCGGTCAGGACCTGATCGAAGCCATCCGCAAGTTCTACTTCACCGATGTCAGCGCCATCCTGCTGCTGATCATCGTCACGGTCATGCTGATCGACTACGGCACCGAGCGGCTGCGCCACGCCCTTCTCAGCCTGGAGCACGGCCGATGAGCCTCGCCCTCTCGACGGCCGAGCGCGCCGATATCCTGCGCCGTCATGACGCCGCGATCCGCGGCTCGCTCAAGACGAAGCTCGCGACGATCGGCACCATCGCTGCCCTCGCCGGCTTCTTCCTCTACGGGCTGACCACGCTCGAAACCTCGCTCTGGAAGATCATCGCCGGGCTCAGTAATCTCGGCACCTTCGTGATGTTGATGCTGCCGCCCGATCCCGGCTCCGGGGCGCGCGCCGTCATCTTCGTGAAGGCGCTGTTCGAGACCATCGCCATCGCATTTCTCGGCACAATCCTTGCCGCCATCCTCGCCCTGCCGCTTGGCTTCGTCGCGGCGCGCAACGTCGTCGCCAACCGCGTGGTGCATTTCCTCGCCCGCCGCTCGCTCGACACGGTGCGCGGCGTCGACGCGCTGATCTGGGCGCTGATCTGGGTGAATGTCGTGGGCCTCGGCCCCTTCGCCGGCATGCTCGCGATCATGACCAGCGATCTCGGCGCCCTCGGCAAGCTCTATTCGGAGGCGATCGAGGCTGCCGACCGCAAGCCGGTCGAGGGCGTCTCCTCCGTCGGCGGCGGCAAGGCCCATGAGATCCGCTTCGGCCTCCTGCCGCAGGTGCTGCCGGTAATTGCCAGCCAGGTGCTCTATTTCATCGAGTCGAACACCCGTTCCTCGACCATCATCGGCATCGTCGGCGCCGGCGGCATCGGCCTCTATCTGGCCGAAACGATCCGCACGCTGGAATGGCAGCAGGTCTCCTTCCTGATCCTGCTCGTCCTCGCCGCGGTCTCGGCGATCGACTTCCTGTCGGGCAAGCTGCGCTTCGCCATCATCGGCAAGCGGGCGAGCTGAGGGCGGAGACGAGCCTGAAAGCCCCGCGTCTCACAGCGTCCTGCTCGCCCTTGTGGCGAGCATCCACGTCTTGAACACAAGCTTCGACCAGCGAAGACGTGGATGGTCGGGACAAGCCCGACCATGACGAGGGCAGCGCCTCTCAATCCCCGAACGGCTCGATCACCATCTCCATGCGCTCGGCGGCGAAGATGCTGCTCACGAGATGCACCGGCGTCAGGTCCGGCAAGGCGTCGACCGCCGTCGAGATCATCACGGCCGACTCCGGCGCGATCTCCAGCAGTTCCGCCTCGCCCTCGTCGGCAAGCCGGGCCGTCAGTCGCGTCGACAGGCGCACATAATCCGCGATGCCATAAATCTTGAAGGCGGCCGTGATCGAGCCAGCCGCCTCGCGATAGGCCTTGTCGAAATCCGGAAAGCGCTCGACCGAGAGCCAATGCGTGCCGGTTCCCATCGGCACGCCATCGGCGAGACTCACACCCCGCACGCACCAGAGCGGCGTCCCGGTCTTCAGCTTGAGCGCCGTACAGGCCGCAGCCTCGCCCACGACCACCTCCGCTGAGAGCATCCGGCTCGTGCCGGTGATGCCGAGCTTGCCCATATTGGTGCGCATGCTGACGCGCCGGCCAATCGGATAAGGCAGACGCGGCGCCGTCACCTGCGTGCCGCGTCCACGTGAGACCGTCACCAAGCCCTGATCGGCAAGATGGCGGAAGGCCTGCCGCACCGTATGCCGATGCACGCCGTAGCGTTCCGCCAGCGCGACCGACGCCGGCAACATGTCGCCGAGCTTGTACTCGCCGCGCCCGATCGCCTCCGCCAGTTCGTCGGCAATGCGTCGCCAGGCCGTTCCGCCGTCGCGCTCCGCCAGTGCCGCATCCGTCATCAAAGTTTCATCCAAAAAGTATAGACCTTTGCCATCAACTCCCCTAGCATAGTCTAGACATTCGGACCTGACCAGCGAGCCCGCGCCGATGACCCCAAGAACCCCGAGGCAAAGCTGGATGGCGACGCTGGCGCGCGCCTCCCGCAATGAGATCGAAACCCTGCTCGGCGATCCGCCGGACCATGACCTGCTCAAGGCGCCGGAGACCGGCACCGTGATGGTCGAGGGCCGCGCCGGCGGCGCCGGCCGCCGCTTCAATCTCGGCGAGGCCACCGTGACGCGCTGCGTCGTTCGTCTCGCCAACGGGCGGATGGGCTTCTCCTATGCGCTCGGCCGCGACGGCCGGAAGGCACGGCTCGCCGCCCTGCTCGATGCCCGCCTTCAGGACGAGGCCGAGGACAGCGGACTGCGTCAGGGCGTCGCGACCCTCGCTGCGCAGCAGGCTTCGGCCCGCGACCTCGCTTCCCGGAAGGCGGCTGCGACCAAGGTCGATTTCTTCACGCTGGTCAGGGGCTCATGATGCCGGCTGAAACCATGATCACGCCCGGATTCTCCGATCCGGTCTTCCAGTCGCAGGCCGCCTTCCGCGCCCTGCTCACCGCCCTCTCCGAGCCCGGCACGCTGCAGCAGGTCGCGGGCGAGATCACGCCGCCGGAAGGCCTCGCGACCGCGACGGCCACTGCCCTGCTAACGCTCGCCGATTACGAGACCCCGGTCTGGCTGCCGGAGACCCTGCGTAATGGCCCGGCCGGTGCCTGGCTACGTTTCCATTGCGCCGCCGCGCTCGTTGACGATCCCGCCGAGGCCGCCTTCGCGGTCATCGACGGCACGGCCGGTGAACCCAAGCTCTCCGCCTTCAACCTCGGCACGGACCAGTTCCCGGATCGCTCGACCACGGTGATCGTGCAGGTCGCGGCGCTGGAGAACGGCCCCGCCCTCACTCTGACTGGCCCAGGCATTCCCGGCTCGCGCAATATCGCGCCGCAGGGCCTGCGCCCTGGCTTCATCGATGAATTGCGTGAGAACGGCGCGCTCTACCCGCTCGGCGTCGATGTCCTGTTCGCCCATGGCGAGGGCCTGATCGGCCTGCCGCGTACGACGCAGGTTGAGGAGGCGCGCTGATGTATGTTGCAGTCAAAGGCGGCGAAGCCGCCATCCTCGCCACGCATGATCTCGTCGCCGAGGCGCGCCGCGGCGATCCGGCAGTGCCGGAGATCAGCGTCGCCCAGATCCGCGAGCAGCAGGCCCTGGCCTGCGCCCGCGTGATGAACGAAGGTTCGCTTTACGATCAGGATCTTGCCGCACTCGCGCTGAAGCAATCGCAGGGCGACGTGATCGAGGCCGCCTTCCTGATGCGCGCCTATCGCACCACGCTGCCGCGCTTCGGTTCCTCCGAACCGCTCGACACCGCCGCGATGGCGATCCGCCGCCGGGTCTCGGCGACCTACAAGGATCTGCCCGGCGGGCAGGTGCTCGGCCCGACCTATGATTACACGCACCGGCTATTCGATTTCACCCTGATGGACGAAGGTGGCGAGGCCGCACCGCGCTCGGCCCCCGCGCCGCTAGACACCACCATGCCGCGCGTGCCTGACATCCTTGGCGCGGAAGGCCTTATGGAAGCAGAGGAGCCGCCAGAAGGCGACCCGCGCCCCTTCGACCTGACCCGCGATCCCGTCTCCTTCCCGGCCGATCGCGACGTGCGCCTGCAATCCATGGCACGCGGCGACGAGGGCTTCCTGCTCGGCCTCGGCTATTCCGTGCAGCGCGGTTTCGGCGGCACCCATCCTTTCGTTGGCGAGGTTCGCGTTGGCGAGGTTTCAGTCGAGTTCGTGCCGGAGGAGCTCGGTTTCGCGGTCGATCTCGGCGACGTCACCCTGACCGAATGCCAGATGGTCAACCAGTTCCAGGGTTCGAAGGAGGTGCCGCCGCAATTCACCCGCGGCTACGGCCTCGTCTTCGGCCACGGCGAGCGCAAGGCGATGTCGATGTCGCTGGTCGACCGCGCCCTGAAGGCGCGCGATTTCGGCGAGGCGACCAATTACCCGGCGCAGCAGGACGAATTCGTCCTCTATCACGCCGACAACGTCGAGGCGGCCGGCTTCGTCGAGCATCTCAAGCTGCCGCACTATGTCGATTTCCAGGGTGAGCTCGAACTGATCCGCCGCATCCGCAGGGAACGCGAGGAGCGGCTTGCTCAAGAGCAGAATGCCAAAGGACCCGATACAATGCCGGAGGCTGCGGAATGACCGTCCATCAGATGCCGGCGGACGATACCAAGCCGGCTTACAACTACGCCTATCTCGACGAGCAGACCAAGCGGATGATCCGCCGCGCCCTGCTCAAGGCCGTCGCGGTGCCCGGCTATCAGGTGCCCTTCGGTTCGCGCGAAATGCCCCTGGCTCGTGGCTGGGGCACTGGCGGGATCCAGATCACCGCCGCGATCATCGGCCCAGCCGATACGCTGAAAGTGATCGATCAGGGCGCCGACGACACCACCAACGCCGTCTCGATTCGCAGGTTCTTCGAGCGCACTGCCGATGCCCGCACCTGCGAGGCAACGGATGAGGCGACGATCATCCAGACCCGCCACCGCATCCCGGAGGCGCCGCTGAAGAGCGGGCAGGTCATGGTCTATCAGGTGCCGACGCCCGAGCCGCTGCGCCGTCTGGAGCCGCGCGAGGCCGAGACCCGCAAGATGCACGCCTGGGCTGAATACGGGCTGATGCAGGTCAAGCTCTACGAGGACATCGCCCGCTATGGCGAGATCACCAAGACCTATGACTATCCGGTCATGGTCAACGACCGTTACGTGATGGCGCCCTCGCCGATCCCGAAATTCGACAATCCGAAGATGCACATGTCGCCCGCGCTGCAGTTGTTCGGCGCCGGCCGGGAGAAGCGCATCTACGCGCTGCCACCCTATACCAGCGTGAAGAGCCTCGATTTCGAGGACCACCCCTTCCGCATCCAGAGTTGGACCCAGCCCTGCGGTTTGTGTGGTGCGGGCGACAGCTATCTCGACGAGGTCGTGATCGACGACCAGGGCGGGCGCATGTTCGTCTGCTCCGACAGCCATTATTGCGAGACCCGCCGGGCGGAAGGCCATCGCGGCACCATGCTGGGCGACGCGGCCGCGAGCGGCCTGGTCGAGGAGATTACCCCATGACGCTCCATGTCGCAGCGGCCGAGTTCGCGCTCGAACCCGCCCCCCTGCTCTCCGTCGAGGGCGTCAGCCGCTTCTATGGCGAGCGCATCGGCTGCGCCGATGTCTCCTTCGATCTCTGGCCGGGCGAGGTCCTCGGCATCGTCGGCGAATCCGGCTCCGGCAAGTCGACCCTCCTGCGCTGCCTCGCCGGCATCGACAAGCCCGACGAGGGCGAGGTGCTGTTCCGCGGCGGCACCGAACCGCTCGATATCTACTCGGTCTCCGAGCAGGAGCGCCGCCGCCTGATGCGCACGGCCTGGGGCATCGTCCACCAGAACCCGCGCGACGGCCTGCGCATGGATGTCACCGCCGGCGGCAATGTCGGCGAGCGGCTGATGGATCGCGGCGACCGGCACTACGGCCAGATCCGCGAGCGCGCGCTCGACTGGCTCCAGCGCGTCGAGATCGCCGGCGCCCGCATCGACGACCGGCCGCGCCAGTTCTCCGGTGGCATGCAGCAGCGCCTCCAGATCGCCCGCGTGCTGGTCTCGGAACCGCGCCTCGTCTTCATGGACGAGCCGACCGGCGGCCTCGACGTCTCCGTGCAGGCCCGCCTGCTCGACCTCTTGCGCGTTCTGGTGCGCGATCTCGGCCTCGCCGCGATCATCGTCACCCACGACCTTGCCGTGGCGCGCCTCCTGACCGACCGGCTGATGGTGATGAAGGACGGCCGCGTCGTCGAGCAGGGCCTGACCGATCAGGTGCTGGACGACCCGCACCACGCCTATACGCAGCTTCTCACCTCGGCGGTGCTGAGTGTGTGACCTGTTCCCTTGTCATTCCGGAGCTTCGCGCAGCGAAGAACCCGGAACCCACGATCGGGTGAGACCTACGCCAATGGCAATCGGGGCCGCGCGCCCAGTCGTGGGTTCCGGGTTCGGGCCTGACGGCCCGCCCCGGAATGACAAGAACGATCCGTCACACCCTCGTCACCTCGCCGGCACAAGGCACTGACCCCATGACCACGATGATTCAGGTCGAGAACGTCGCCAAGACCTTCACCCTGCACAACCAGGGCGGAGCGCGTCTGCCCGTCTTCGACAACGTCAATTTCCATGTCGAGGCCGGCGAGGCGCTGGTGCTGGCCGGCGCGTCCGGCGCCGGCAAATCGAGCCTGCTGCGCATCCTCTACGGCAACTACAGGCCGACATCAGGCGCGATCCGCATCACCCATGCTGGCCAGCCCGTCGATATCGTCGCCGCCGTGCCGCGTACCGTGCTCGACATCCGCCGCCGCACGCTCGGCTTCGTCTCGCAGTTCCTGCGCGTGATCCCGCGCGTCTCGACGCTCGACATCGTGCGCGACCCGCTGCTGGCGCGCGGCGCCGCGCCGGAGACCGCGACCGAACGCGCCAAGGCCATGCTCGCCCGCCTCAATTTGCCCGAGCGGCTCTGGAACCTCGCGCCCGCCACCTTCTCCGGCGGCGAGCAGCAGCGCGTCAATATCGCCCGCTCCTTCGTCGATCCCTCGGCGATCATGCTGATCGACGAGCCGACCGCCTCGCTCGACGCCGCCAACCGCGACGTCGTCGTCGAGCTCATCGCCGAGGCGCGCGCCGCCGGATCCGCCATCGTCGGGATTTTCCACGACGAAGCGGTTCGCGAACGCGTCGCGACGCGCTATCTCGACATCACCGCTTTCCGGAAGGCCTGACGATGCAGACCGTTCTCACCAATGCCAGGTTGATCCTCGAGAACGAGGTCGTCACCGGCACGATCGCTTTCGATGCGAGCGGCATCACGGCGGTCGACCAAGGCAAGTCGTCCTTGCCCGGCGCCATCGATGTCGGCGGCGACTATGTCGCGCCCGGCCTTGTCGAGATGCACACCGACAACATTGAAAAGCACTTCATGCCGCGCCCGAAGGTGTTCTGGCCGAACGGGCTGGCGGCGGCGCTCGTCCATGACGCGCAGATGGCCGCGGCCGGCGTCACCACGGTCTATGACGCGGTCTGCGCCGGCACGCCCTTCTCGGCCAAGGACTATCGCAAGGACATCTTCGCCGACGTGATGAAGTCGCTCGCCCATGGCAAGCGCGAGAACGTCTTCCGCATCGACCACCGCATCCACATGCGCTGCGAGCTGACGAGCCCGCATCTGCTCGCCGATATCGCGCCCTATCAAGACGACGCGCTGGTCCAGCTCGTCTCGCTGATGGACCACACCCCCGGCCAGCGCCAGTGGCGCGATCTCCAGCACCTCAAGACCTACGCCGTCGGCAACGGCAAGACGGTCGCGGAGTTCGAGGAGGACGTCGTGCTGCGCCAGCGCGAAGGCGCCGCCAATGTCGCCAAGAACTGGCAGGCCGTGGTCGACATCTTCCGCGCGCGCGGCATCCCGCTCGCGACCCATGACGACACGATCCCCGAACATGTCGAGGAAGGCGTCGCTTCGGGCGCCGTGATCTCGGAATTCCCGACCACGGTGGAGGCCGCGACAGCCGCCAAGCAGCACGGCCTCGCGACGGTCGCGGGCGCGCCGAACGTCGTGCGCGGCGGCTCGCATTCCGGCGGCGTCTCGGTCTCCGAGCTCGCCGAGAATGGCCTGCTCGACGGCCTGTCCTCGGATTACGTGCCCGCGAGCCTGCTGCAGGCCGTGGTCAAGCTCAATGCCGGCCATGACATCGCGCTGCCGGAAGCCATGGGCATGGTGACCTGGAAGATCGCGGACATCCTCGGCCTCCGGGATCGCGGCCATCTCAAGACCGGCCTGCGCGCCGATCTCGTGCGCTTCAAGGTGCTCGGCGCGACGCCGGTGCTGGCCGCGGTCTGGTCGCAGGGCGAGCGCGCATTTTGAGCAAGCCGCGCTACGCCGTCTATTACGCCCCCGCCGCCGACAGCGCCCTCTGGCGCTTCGGCAGCGCGACGCTCGGCTATGACGCGCTGACCGGGGAGAACCTGCCTTTCGCGGTCCCGCCGGGCGGCGATCCGGCCCTGTGGCCGGGTTTCACCGAGGAGCCCCGCCGCTACGGTTTTCACGCCACGTTGAAGGCGCCTTTTGTGCTTGCCGATGGCCGCAGCGAGGAGCAGTTGCGTGCCTTCGCCCGCAACCATGCGGCCGGGCTTGATGCCGTGGAGTTGGCGGGGTTGAGCGTGACCGCACTCGGCTCCTTCGTCGCGCTGACGCCGTCCGCGCCGAGTGAGGCCCTGCAGCGCTTCGCCTTCTCGATCGTGCAGGCCTTCGAACTCTTCCGCGCGCCACTTTCCGAGGCGGACAAGGCGCGGCGCCTCAAGAGCCCGCTCACCCCGGCGCAGCACGCCTATCTCGAAGCCTACGGCTACCCTTATGTCGGCGACGCCTTCCGCTTCCATATGACACTGACCGGCTCCCTGCCGGCGGAGCATGTCGGGCCGGTGAAGCAGGCGCTTGAAACCGCCTGTGACGCGGCGCTGCCGGCCGGGCCTGTCAGGATCGATCGCTTCGCGCTGTTCAGGCAGGATGATCGCGCCAGCCGCTTCCGCCTGCTCGATTCCTACGCTTTCGGCTAGGAGCGATGTCGTCCGAGCGCACGCAGGACGGCCAGAAGCTCCTCCGCTGCCTCGGCAACGCTGCGGTCGTTCAGAATCGTGACGATCTCCGCACGCTCCGCCGTCAGGGGCGCCTCGCGCTTCAGGCGAGCCGCGATGTCGGCCTCGGCCTCTCGCCCGCGCGCGGCCAGCCGCTGCGCCAGCACCGCGACCGGCGCGGCAATGTTGAGCACCACCACCCGCTCAGCCAGCCGCTCGGCCGCCGCGATCGCGCGCCGCGAAACATTGACGATCACCACAGCACCCGTGCCGATGCCGGCAAGCTCAGCCTCAGGAATGCCGTAGCTCAGCCCATGCGCCTGCCAGCTCAACGCCAGCCCGCCCTGCGCTTCGATCTCGCGAAAACCCGCCTCGTCGCAGGAATCGTGATCCTCGGCCCCCGCCATGGCCGGCCGGGTGATCAGGCGGCGTGCAAAACGATAGCGCGGATCTCCGGCGAGGCCGGCGCGCGCCGCTTCCATCAGCGTGTCCTTCCCCGCTCCGGAAGGGCCGACGACCAGAACAAGTACGCCCGCTTGAACGGCGGGGATGGCGATATCGAAAGAGGATGAGGACATGGCCGCGAAGAAACTGGGACTCGAACCGCTGATCGACCCGACTGCCCAGGTGAGGCAGGCGACGCTCGGCCGCTACACCGCGATCGGCGCGCGCACCGTCTTCGCCGAGTCGACGATGGGTGACTACTCCTATGTCGTGAACGACGCGAATGTCATTTACACGACAATCGGCAAATTCTGCTCGATCGCGGCGATGACGCGGATCAACCCCGGCAATCATCCGATGCATCGCGCCAGCCAGTCGCATTTCACCTATCGCGCCACCGCCTATTTCGACGATGCCGAGGATGACGAAGCCTTCTTCGACTGGCGCCGCGCCCATGCCGTGACGATCGGCCATGATGTCTGGATCGGCCATGGCGCGATCGTGCTCGCCGGCCGCAATATCGGCACCGGCGCCGTGGTCGCGGGCGGCGCCGTCGTCACCAAGGATGTCGCGCCCTACACCATCGTCGCCGGCAATCCTGCCAGGCCGGTGCGCCGGCGATTTTCGGAAGATGTCGCCGAGCGGTTGCAGGCGCTGGGTTGGTGGGATTGGGACCACTCCCGCCTGCGCGCTGCGCTCGCGGATTTCCGCCATCTGTCGGTGGAAGCCTTCCTAAACAAATACGAGGCCGACGGCGCTGGCAGATGAGGCATTCGGCCGCGACCGAATTGATCAGGGTCAAGCCGGCCATCACCGGCTTGTTAACCCCGGCCGCGCGAGACAGCCCCCAGCCACAGCCATCACGCCCAACTGGGAATGTCCGTTTCATGTCCGTACCCGATCATCTCGCCAGGCGCCTGGCGTTCATCGGCCTCGATCAGGCAGCGCAGGATCGCATCCACGATGTCGGCGATGAATTGGGCGCCGCCATCCCCGCCGCGCTCGATGCCTTCTACGCGCAGCTGCGCAGCTTTCCGGAGACCAAGGCCTTCTTCGGCAGCGAGCAGCACATCGAGAGCGCCAAGCAGCGCCAGATTCAGCACTGGGGCGGGATCGCCACCGGAAAATTCGACGAAAACTATGTCGGCGCCGTCACGAAGGTCGGCAAGGTCCATGCCCGCATCGGCCTTGAGCCACGCTGGTATATCGGCGGCTATGCGCTGATCCTTGAAAAGATGCTCGCCGGCGTGCTGGAAGCACGCTGGCCGAAGAATGCACTGGGCCGGCGGATGCCGGGCGCCGCCGAGCGAGCGGCCGAGATCGGCGCCATCGTCAAGGCGGCATTGCTCGACATGGACTATGCCATCACCGTCTATCTCGAAGCCTCCGAGGAGGCCCGGCTGAAGGCCGAGGCCGAGGCTCGCGCCATCGAGCAAGCCAAGGCAGCCCAGCGTGACCAGGCCATCGCCTGCGTCAGCCAGAGCATGGCCGCGCTGGCCAATGGCGACCTGACCTTTCGCATGAGCGCCGAGATTCCGGCCGAATATTCCGAGATCCGCGACCATTTCAACAGCGCGATGGCGCGCCTCCAGGAGATGGTCGGCACGATCAAGGCGACCTCGGCGGCGATCGCCTCCTCCTCGCAGGAGATCAGCACCGGCGCCCAGGACCTCTCGATGCGCACCGAGCAGCAGGCCTCGGCGCTGGAAGAGAGCGCTGCGACGACCGAGCAGCTCGCGGCCTCGGTCAAGACTTCGACGCAGGCCTCGCGTGAATCCGTTTCGCTCGCCGACGAAGCCCGCAATGTGGCGCGCACCGGCGGTGACATCGTCCGCGAGGCCGTCGAGGCGATGGCCCGGATCGAGGGCGCTTCGAAGCGCATCTCGGAGATCACTGACGTAATCGACGGCATCGCCTTCCAGACCAACCTGCTGGCGCTCAATGCCGCCGTCGAGGCTGCCCGTGCCGGCGATGCCGGCCGCGGCTTCGCCGTCGTCGCCGCCGAGGTCCGGGCGCTGGCCCAGCGTTCGGCCGGCGCCGCCAAGGACATCACAGGCCTGATCTCATCCTCGGACGTCGAGGTCGCCGAAGGCGTCAAGCTCGTCCGCCAGGCGGGCGAGACACTCGACCGCATCGTCGCGGCCTCCGCAAAGGTCTCCAGCACGGTCGAGGAGATCGCCTCCGCCTCCAGCGAGCAGGCCAACGGCATCGACGAGATGAGCCAGACCGTCAGCCATATGGACGAGATCACCCAGCAGAACGCGGCTCTGGCCGAGGAAAGCGCCGCCTCGGCCCGCGTGCTGCTCGACCAGATCGAGCAGCTCAACCGGCTGGTCGCGGCTTTCCGGACCGAACAGAACGGGGCTGTCGACAGCGCCACCATCCGGCGGCGCGCCGCCTGAGCTTTCCCGGTCTGGCGGCAAACCTACCCGGCGAGCCGCCAGACCGAGCTGCGCTTGATCTCGGCATCCTCCAGCGCACGCGTCACCGGCACCTCATAGGTCGCGAGCGCTTCCAGCCTTTCGCGGGGCAGATAGCTGCGGCCGGGATCGCCGATCAGCACCGTCGCGCCTCGCGCCGACAAGCCGGACAGCCAATCGATGACGCGCTCGGCCATCTCGCGCTCGTAGCAGACGTCGCCGGCGCAGATGACGTCCCAGCCCTCGTCGCGACCGATCAGGTCCTCGCAGCGCGGCGTCACCGCGACCCCGTTCGCCACCGCGTTGATATCGATCGCCGCCGCGGCGAAGCCGTCGATGTCGCAGGCCTCGACGGGCGTTGCTCCGACCTTCGCCGCCGCGATCGCGACGAGCCCCGAGCCCGAGGCGAAGTCCAGCATCCGCCGCCCGGCGACGACCTCTGGATGATCCAGCAGATAGCGCGCCAAGGCTTGCCCGCCCGCCCAGGCGAAGGCCCAGAACGGCGGCGGCAGGCCGATCACGGCAAGCTCGTCCTCCGTCTTCTGCCAGAGCTCGGTCGCCTCCTCGGCGACATGCAATGCGAGCTCCGGCGCATGCGGCACCGGCAGCAGCCGGGTGTGGGCGCGGATGAAGGCTTCGCGATCGAGGGCGGCGGCCTCGCTCATGCCGCGGCGTCCGGCGGGGCGCGGCCGAGCAGGCCGAGATAAAGCGCCTTCACCCCGTTCATCACGTCGCGCTCGGTATGCCCGTCGAGCAGGCGGGCGCGGGCGCTCTCGCCCATGCGCTCAACGAGGCGCGGAGCACCGGCGAGGGCGACGAGCGCCCAGGCGAGTGCCGCAGCATCGTCGGCCGGCACGACCATGCCGTCCTGCCCGTCGCGGACGAAGCTGCGGCAACCCGGCACATCCGTGGTCAGGATCGCCCGGCCGCAGGACGCCGCCTCCAGGATGGTGCGGGGCAGGCCCTCCCCGCCCCGCGATGGCAGGATGCAGAGATGATGCGCCTTCCAGACACCCTCGATATCGCGCGTCGGCCCGGCCCAGTTGACGCCTGGCCGCGCCGCCCATTCCTTCAGCGTCGCCTCCGGGATAGCCTTGGGATTGGACGGGTCAGGCGCGCCATGGATGGTGAGCGTGACCTTGGCACCCTCGGCCCGCGCGAGCCGGACCGCCTCGACGGCAAGATCCACGCCCTTGGACCAGAGCATGCGCGCGACCAGCGCCACCTTGAGCGGCGGTGCCGGAGGCATCGGCGCGGGCATCAGGATCAGCGGATCGACGCCGGCCCCGCCGACGATCGCGACCTTCGTGATGTCCTGCGGATCGAGCCCGAGGGTGACGGGGTCGTCTGGATTCTCGAACAAGAAGCGCACCTGCGGCCCGTCGATGGCGCCGCGCAACCAGGTGATCGCCGCGAAGCGGGCTATCGCCGCGAGCACGCCTTGTTTCGCGCCGAGGAAGCCGAGCCCGGTCAGCGCATAAACCCGGCGCTCGACGCCCGTCAGCTTACCGGCAAGACCCGCGAGCGCGATCGGCTTCAGCGCGATGCAATGCAGGATGTCTGGCTTCTCCGCCGCGATCAGGCGCTTCAACGCCGCGATTTGCTTGAACAGCGCGCGCGGATCAAGGCTGCGCCGTTCCGCCTCCAGCCCGATCAGCCGGGCCCCGGTCGCCTCGATCACGCGTCGGTGGTTGCGCTCGCGTGCGATCACCGCGACGTCGAAGCCGAGTTCGCGCGCCGCGCGCGCCATCGGCAGGAAATGCGAGGCGAAGAACCAGTCCTCGGTCACGACGAAGAGAAGCTTGGGGCGCGGCATCGCGCCATCAGGCCGATGCGGCGGCGAAATGCAAGCTGCCACTGCACTGTCGTGCTAATGTCGGGTCGATGTCGGGCTCCTGACGTGGCGCACCCGTCCCACTCCGCCGCATCCTGCGATCGAGGCGAGCAACGAGGGATCCATGCTCATTCAGAAGCTCAGACTTCGGCACGGCTGGTCGCAGGAGCAGCTTGCGCATCTCAGCGGGCTCAGCGTCCGGACGATCCAGAGGATCGAGAACGGCCAGACGCCAAGCATCGAATCCCTCAAGTCGCTCGCCTCCGTCTTCGAGATGGATTTCAGCGAACTGAGAGGCAACGACATGACATTGGCAGATCAGGCGACCGGCATCACGCAGGACGAGGAGCTGGCACTCAACCAGGTTCGGCAGATCAAGCGCTTCTACCTGCGGGTGGTGCAATCCTGCGTCTTCATCGCGATCCTGGCCGCGATCAACCTGACTTTGACACCCAACTATCTGTGGTTCCTGTGGGTCGCCTTGTTCTGGGGCGTCGCGCTGGCCTTCAAAGGGCTGCGCGTCTTCAACAAGATTCCGTTCCTCAGTGCCCGCTGGGAGAAAAGGCAGGTCGAACGCCGGCTGGGCCGCCAGCTCTGAATCTGCGGAGCGTCTTTAGGGCCGCGCGGTCGCGACCGGTATCACGCGGGCCAACGCCGTCGGCGGATCGATCCGGCCCGCGCCATAGACCGGGTCGCGCCCGCGCGAGCCGAGATCGGTCGCGCTTTCACTGAGCACCCGGCGGGCACCGTCCGAATCGAGCTCCGGCTGCTTTTCGAGCAGGAGCGCGACCAGCGCCGTAACATGGGCGGCAGCGATCGAGGTGCCCGAGGTAAAAGCGTAGCGCCCCCCGGGCTCGGCCGTCAGCACGTCGACGCCGGGGGCCGCGATAGCAACGTAAGCGCCCCGATTGGCGTCGCCGAAGACCTTGTCCTCCGCATCGGTCGCCGTCACCGCGATCACACTCGGATCGGCGCCGGGATAGAGCGGGGCCGACCGCGCGCCGCCATTGCCGGCGGCGGCGACGGTGATGACGCCGCGCTCCTTCGCGCCGGCGAGTGCCTTGGAGAGCAGGCGGTCCTGCGGGCCTGCGAAACTGAGATTGACCACCTTGGCGCGCTGCTCGACGACCCATTCGAGCGCGGTCAGGATCTGGAACGACTTCCCGTTGGCGGAAGCCGCCTGCGGGCCGCCGAAGGCGCGGGCGACGATGAGGCGGGCCGCAGGCGCAATGCCCTGCAATTCGCCATGAGCGACGATCGCCGTCGCCATCGAGGTGCCATGGGCATGCGGCGTCGCCAGCCCGTCGACCGCATCGAGATAACCGAGGACCGATCCCCGGATCTCGGGATGCTCCATGTCGACGCCGGAATCGATCAGGCCGACCCGGATGTTGCGTCCCTGCGCAAACTTGCGCGCTTCGCTGAGCCGCAGCTTGTCGACCACATATTGCGGCGGCAGGATGCGCCGCACCGCCGCGCTACCCCGCGCCGCCGTCGTGGGGTCCGCCAGCCGCAGGCCCTGCGTCGGAGCAGGCGTGCTCGCCTCCGAGGATGCGGTGGACGCGCCCGCCGGCGCGCCGGTGCCGGACAGCGAATCCTGCTGCAGTTCGAAAAGGAAGTTCGGCTGTGCCCCGGCGATATTGGTATCGTCGCCCATCTCGGTGAGCACGGCGCGCAGGTCGCGTCCCGCCTCGAGCTTGGCCCGGATGATGGTGACGCCGGCGAGATCGAAGCGCTGGCTGGCGATCAGGGTCGCGCCATAGCGGCGCAGCACCGCCTCCGCCTCGACATTCGGCGCGAGCTCGAACAGCACCTCGTCGGGCACGAAGCGGGTCTCGTCCAGGGCAGGGACGATGCTGCGCTGGGTCCGCGGCTGGAGCCAGGAACCCGGCGGCACGCGCATCGAGCGATTGGTCCCGCCGGCCGAGGGCTGCTGCGGGCTCGTCGTCGGCGCGACGCGCTTGCTGTCGCCGCTCCCGACAGCCGTTTGAGCGGAAGCCAGCGCCGGCACGAGCGCCAGCACGCTTGCGAGCAGGCCGGCACTGGCGAGGCACCGAACCGTGGATTTGCGGCGAGCAAATGGGGACGGCAGCATGACCTGACCCTCCTGCGACGACGATATCATGCCATGGCGCCCAGCGACCGCGCCAGCAGGATCACGGCGCCGGCGCGACGAAGCTGACGATCGCGCTCTCGCCCTTCATCCGCGCCGCGATCGCATCGAGCTGGGCGGAGGAGAGCGAAGCATCGCCGACGCGCACCTTGAAGAAACCGTTGGCGCGCGGGCCATCGACCACCGAGGCATCGAAACGCTTGAAGAAGGAGGCAATCTCGCCGGCTCGAGCCTCAGGCGAGAAGCTCAGCAGCACATAGCTTTCCGAAGGCCGCGCGCCGGGAGCCGAGGCGGTCTGGAAGCCGGGGCCGCCATCGCGCAGCGCGAGGCCGGTGATCGCCACGCCCTGCAGCGCGATCAAGGCGACGGCCGCAGCGCTGGCATAGGCGAGGCGGCGCGGCGATTGTGCGGCCAGAAGCCCGCCGAGCCAGCCGAAAAGGCCACGGCTGTTTTCCTGGGCGCGGGCTAGAAGAGGCACCGAACGGGCTTCGGCCTCGATCCCGGCCATCAGCTTGTCGAGCGCATTGTGGGAGGGAGCCCCGAGGCTCTCGTTGAGCAAAACAGTCTCGGCCATGTCATCGCGGATGAGATCGAGCCGGGCGGCGAGCTCGGCATCAGCGGCGAGCGCCGTCTCGACACGACGCTTGTCCGCATCGGAGATGCGGCCATTGGCGTAGAAGGGCAGCAGCTCCTCGAGCTCGCGGCGCTTCGGATCGCTGGCGATGCTGTCGTTCATCACGCCACTCCCTGGGCGGCGGGGCCGCGCCTCATGAAAACGGAAGCATTTTCAAGCGAAGTGGATACCGGTTCGCGTGAAGAAAATGCGGCAATAAAAAGCACCAAGATATTACGGCCAACCGCGGTCGATGCCGGCTGACTTGAGCATCTCGCCCAGCTTCTTGCGGGCGTGGAAAAGCCGGGTCTTGACGGTGTTCTCGGGGATGCCGACGATCCGCGCGACCTCCTCGACAGAGGTCTCGTGGTAATAGACGAGGTCGATGACCTCGCGATGCTCGGCCGAGAGGCGTTCGAGGCAGGCGCGGATGGCGAGACCCTTGTCCTGCTTCTGCAACACGATCTCGGGGCCGTCGGCATCGTCTTCGAGGCTTTCGGCATAATCCTCGTCCAGCTCGGCATCGCGGCGCTTGCGCAGCAGCGACCAGGCCTTGTTCCGGGCAATGGCGAGCAGCCAGGTCGAGACCGAGGCGCGCGCCTCGAACCGGTCCGCCTGTCGCCACAGATCCATGAACACGTCACTGATCACATCCTCGGCAAGCGTCTCGTCGCGGACGAGCCGCAGCACGAAACGGTAGACCCGCACCTGATGCCGCGAGAACAGCACCTTCATCGCGAGCCGGTCACCAGAGGCGATCCGTTTGACGAGATCCTCGTCCGATTCCGTATGCATTGCCCCTCGAAGGCCAGGCATCCCGGCTCGCATCCGGTTGTCGCGGCGAGCGGGGAAAAGGTTCAACCCGGCGTGCACATTAATCTGCACATGCGGATTTGCCGATAGGCGGATGCGGAACGGATACGTGTTTTTTGCCCGAAAAGCAGCCACATGCCGACCCAGGCGCTGCCATCGCGGTTAAGCGGATATGAAAAGGGGCGCTCGCGGCGCCCCAGATCGCATTCAGCTATATCAGGAAATTCCTGGCGTCAGCGGCGCTTGCCGGCCGTGCGCATCTGCATGTACTGCACGGCTTCCAGCAGCACCTTGCGCGGACGCTCGGCATCGCGCTTGGCCTGCTCGGCCTTGCGGGCGACTTCGCGGGCGATCTCTTCCTGGCGCTTCTCTTCCTCGATGCGCGCACGCTCGATCGCTTCCAGGCGCTCTTTCTCGGCCCGGATCTTCGCCTTCTCGGCTTCGCGCTCGGCGCGCGCCTGGGCGATGGCTTCCCGCTCCTCGCGTCGCTGCACCATCACCGGGTCGTCGGCCTTCGGCCGGGCCTTGAAACGCTCGAGTAGCGCCTTCTTGGCATTGGCGGAATTGGACTGGCGGTCGGTAAAGCTGCGGTCGTTCGGGTTCTTCAAGGGTGATCTTCTCTCGGGTTGTTACGGGCGTTCACTCGGCCTGCGCGGGCGAGATAATCCAGATCCGGCCGGATTGGTATCGAAATCGACGCGCGGCTGCCCCGCTTCCAGCGCTTATCGGGCGGCAGGTCCTGCATTCCGCACGCTTGAAACGCATGAGAACGGCAGGATCGGTACCCTTCAGGCGGGCGGGCCGGGTCCTGCATATGGGCAGCCCGCCCTGCCCTGTCAATGCAAAGAGCCCTTAGCGAGCGGCATCGCAGCCCGAAAAACGGCTCTATGCTTTACAAGCGCCGCATTTTCCCCAACAGGCAGGACGACTGCCGCAACAACGTCGTGCTCCCGTGAAGACGCCTCAGCTCTCCGATTTCCGTCGCATCGTCGTCAAGGTCGGCTCCAGCCTGCTGGTCGACCGCAGCCGCGGCCGTCTGCGCCATGCCTGGCTCGCGGCGCTGGCCGAGGACCTCGCCGACCTCCACCAGCGCGGTGCCGACGTGCTCGTCGTCTCCTCCGGCGCGATCGCGCTCGGGCGCACCGTGCTCGGCCTGCCCTCCGGCCCGCTGCGGCTGGAGGAGAGTCAGGCCGCCGCCGCCGTCGGCCAGATCGCGCTCGCCCGCAACTGGGCCGAAGCGCTTGGAGCGCACGGCCTGACCGCCGGACAGGTGCTGCTGACGCTGGCCGATACCGAGCAGCGTCGCCGCTATCTCAACGCGCGCGCAACGCTCGGCCGCCTGCTCGACCTGCGCGCCATCCCCGTGATCAACGAAAACGACACCGTCGCCACCACCGAGATTCGCTATGGCGACAACGACCGGCTTGCCGCCCGGGTCGCAACCATGGCCGGCGCCGACTTGCTGGTGCTCTTCTCCGATATCGACGGACTCTATACCGCCCCGCCCGCGAAGGATCCGGACGCGCGGCATATCCCCGTCGTCGAGCGCATCACACCGGAGATCGACGCCATGGCCGGCGGCGCCGCCTCCGAATTGTCGCGCGGCGGCATGCGCACCAAGATCGAGGCCGGCAAGATCGCGGCGGCCGGCGGCACCCATATGCTGATAGCCGACGGGCGGGCCAAGAACCCGCTCGCCAGTGTCGCCGAAGGCGGCCGCTGCACCTGGTTCCTCACCGGGTCGACACCCGCCACCGCGCGCAAGACCTGGATCGCCGGCTCGCTGGAGCCGCGCGGCACGCTGCATCTCGATGCCGGCGCGGCCCGCGCGCTACGCGGTGGCGCGAGCCTGCTGCCGGTCGGCGTCACCCGCATCGAGGGCGAGTTCGCGCGCGGCGACGCCGTTCTGATCCGCGATCCCGAAGGCCAGCTCCTCGGCCGCGGCCTCGTCGCCTATGACGCCTCCGACGCGGCGCTGGTGCTCGGCAAGGCCTCGCGCGATATCGAAGCCGTGCTGGGCTATCCCGGCCGCGCCGAGATGATCCACCGGGACGACATGGCGCTCGGGCTGGGTTAGGATGCCATTGGTTTTCAAGGAAGACGCGCGGTCATCCCGGGCGGCCGAAGGGAGACCCGGGATCCATTCCGGAACGGTTCCGGCATGGATCCCGGGTCGGCGCAGCTTCGCTGCTTGTCCGGGATGACACGCGTTTTTCCGGCAATCAGGCAAAGTTCGATCGACGAATATCAGTTTGGGCTGAGTGACATGACCGGCGACAGCGCATTGCGCATCATCGCGACGAACGAGACCGCCGATACCGGCGGCGTCATGCAGGAGCTGGGCCGCCGTGCCCGCACTGCCGCGCGCAAGGTCGCGCTCAGCCCGGCCGAACAGCGCAATGCGGCGCTCCTCGCCATGTCCGAAGCGCTGCGCGCCCGCAGCGCCAGGATTCTCGCCGCCAATGCGCAGGACCTCATCGACGGCAAGGCCGCGGGCCTGAGCGGCTCGTTCATCGATCGCCTCGCCCTCGATGAGACGCGTCTCGCTGCCATCGCCGATGCGGTCGCCGAGGTCGCCGAGCTGCCCGATCCGCTCGGCCGCGTGCTGGCGGAATGGACACGGCCGAACGGCCTGCGCTTCGAGCGCGTCGCGACGCCGCTCGGCGTCATAGCCGTGATCTTCGAGAGCCGCCCTAATGTCACGGCCGATGCCGGCGCGCTCTGCCTGAAGAGCGGCAACGCGGCGATCCTGCGCGCGGGTTCCGATTCCTTCCGCTCCTCGACCGAAATCGCCGCCGCCATGCGCGCGGGCCTAGAAGCCGCCGGCCTGCCCGCCGACGCGATCCAGCTCGTGCCGACGCGCGACCGTGCCGCCGTCGGCGAAATCCTCTCAGGGCTCAACGGCAATATCGACGTCGTCGTGCCGCGCGGCGGCAAAAGCCTCGTCGCCCGCGTCCAGAGCGAGGCGCGCGTGCCGGTCTTCGCCCATCTCGACGGCAACTGCCATGTCTATGTCGACGCCAAGGCGGATCTCGCCATGGCCCGCGAGATCCTGCTCAACGCCAAATTGCGCCGCACCGGCGTCTGCGGCGCCGCCGAAACGCTGCTGGTGGACCAGGCCTGTGCCGCGACCCATCTCACCCCGCTCGTAACCGCCCTGCTCGATGCCGGCTGCGCCGTGCGCGGCGATGAGGCGGCCCGCGCCGTTGATGCTCGCGTGACCGCTGCCACCAAAGAGGACTGGGCAACCGAGTATCTCGACCGGATCATCGCGGTGAAGACTGTGCCCGGCCTCGATGCCGCGATCGACCATATCGAGCGCTACGGCTCGCATCACACCGATGCGATCGTCACCGCCGACGAAGCAGCCGCCGCCCGCTTCCTGGCCGAGGTCGATTCCGCCATCGTCATCCACAACGCTTCGACCCAGTTCGCCGATGGCGGCGAGTTCGGCTTCGGCGCCGAGATCGGCATCGCCACCGGCCGCATGCATGCCCGCGGCCCGGTCGGCGTCGAACAGCTCTGCTCCTTCAAGTACCGCGTCCATGGCGCGGGCCAGACTAGGCCCTGAGGCGAAGCCCGACGCATGACGAGCGAGCTTACGCGCCTGCCGTCCCGGTTGCCCTCTTTTGCGCCCGGCCTGCGCATCGGCCTGTTCGGCGGCAGTTTCAACCCGGCCCATGACGGTCACCGGCTGGCAAGCCTCACCGCGCTGCGCCGGCTTCAACTCGACCGCGTGTGGTGGCTGGTCACCCCCGGCAATCCGCTGAAGGACAACACCAGGCTGCCCTCGCTCGCCGAACGCATCCGCCAGGCGAAAAGCATCGCCGGCCATGCCCGCATCGACGTCACCGGCGTCGAGGCGATGCTGCGCACGCGCTACACAGCCGACACGCTGCGCGCCTTGAAGCGGCGTTGCCCGGGGGTGAACTTCGTCTGGATCATGGGCTCCGACAATCTCGCCGGTTTCCACCGCTGGAACGAATGGCGCACTATTGCCCGGATGATGCCGATCGCGATCATCGACCGGCCGGGCTCGACCCACAGCGCCATGGCCTCGCCCGCCGCCAACTGGCTCTCGCGCTGGCGCCTGCCCGAAAGCCGGGCCGCAAGCCTGCCGCGCATGCGGCCTCCCGCCTGGGTCTTCCTGCATGGCAAGCGCTCGACGTTATCCTCCACGATGCTACGCCGGCAGGCCGGCCGCGATTGAACTCCGGCGCCTTCCGGCTTATTTTGGACCCATCGCGCCACACGCGCATCAGGATCGAGAGGATACGTCACTGACCCGTCAAACCCTTGGTGAAGCCGAGCCGAAGCCGCTTCCCCAGGCTGCCGTCGCGGACAATCCCTCTGCCGACAGCATCACCCTCGCCCTGCGTGTTCTCGAGGACATGAAGGCCGAGGACATCACGGTGATCGACCTAGTTGGCAAGACCTCGCTGGCCGACGCGATGATCATCGCCTCGGGCAACGTCAACCGCCATGTCGCGGCCATCTCGGACGCCCTGGTCGAAGCCCTCAAGGCTTCGGGACTGCCCACGCCCAACGTCGAAGGCGTGCCTGCCTGCGACTGGGTGCTGATCGATACCGGCGACATCATCATCCACGTCTTCCGGCCCGAAGTGCGCCAGTTCTACAATCTCGAGAAGATGTGGGGCACCGACCGGCCGAACGAACGCCTCGACAGCTGACGTTCGCTTCGCATGCGGCTCGCGGTCATCGCTGTCGGCCGGCTCAAGGATGGGCCGGAACGCGAGCTCTGCGAGCGCTATCGTGAGCGCGGCGTCGCGCTTGGCCGCGGCATCGGCCTTAGCGGTCCCGACATCGTCGAGATCACCGAGGGCCGGGGCCGCCGCCCCGAGGAGCGCAAGCGCGAGGAAGCCCAAGCCATCCTTGCGAAAGTCCAGCCCGGCCTGATCATCGCGCTCGACGAGCGCGGTCGCCAGCTCGGCAGCGAGGCCTTCGCCACCCGCCTCGCCACCGCCCGCGATTCCGGCACCGGCCATGCCAGCCTGATCATCGGCGGCGCCGACGGGCTGAGCGAGGAGATCCGCGACAGGGCCGACATCACGGTGGCCTTCGGCGCGCTGACCATTCCGCACCAGATCGTACGGGCGCTCGTGCTCGAACAGCTCTATCGCGCGATGACGATCATCTCCGGCCACCCCTATCATCGCGTATGACCTTGCTGATTCGCCCCGGACTGCGCGGCCTGTGCCTTGCCGCCCTGCTGGCGAGTTCGGCCGCCGCCCTTGCCCAGACACCCCAGCCCGACCCGGAAGCCCTGCAGCGCGAGGCAATGCAGAAGCTCGTCGAGAAACAGGCCCGCGAAAGCGAACTCAAGGCGATCGAGCAGCGCCTCGCCGGAAACACCGAGGCCCGCGCGAATCTGGAAAAGGAAGTAGCTGCGATCCGCGCCGATCGCGCCGCCCTCAACAAAGCGTTGCTCGACACCACCGCGAAAACCCAGACCGCCGAAGAACGCTTGGGCGCGCTGGAAAACCGGCTCGGCCTGCTGCAATCCAGCGAAGCCGCGATCCGGCGCTCGCTCGAGGGCCGGCGCAACCTGATCGCCGAGGTGCTGGCCGCGTTGCAGCGTATCGGCCGGCGCCCGCCGCCCGCCGTGCTGGTCCGCCCCGAGGATATCCTGGAAGCCGTGCGCGCCTCGATGCTGCTCGGCGCCGTCGTTCCGGATCTCCGGCAGGAGGTCGAGATTCTCGGCACCGACCTCGCCGAGCTCGTGCGGCTGCGTCAGGGCATCGCCACCGAAAAAGGCCGGATCGGCACCGAGATGGAGCAGATCGCGGGTGAGCGCCAGCGCCTGGCCTCCCTGATCGAGGCAAGACGCGAGCGCGAGGCCAGCGCCGCCAGGGATGTCGAGCAGCAGGCCGCTCTCGGCAAGGAGCTTGCCGGCCAGGCCCGCTCGATGCGGGATTTCGTCGAGAAGATCGAGAAGGAGATCTCCGTCGCCAACAAGGCGGCCGACGCCGCCCGTCAGGCGATCGAGCAGGAGACCCGCGAGCAGCGCGAGCGCATGACGGCGCTCGCCTTCAAGGATCCGGCGCGGCTTGCCCCCAAGATCGCCTTCGCCGAGGCGAAGGGCCTGCTCTCCCTGCCCGTATCGGGATCACGATTGCGTGGTTTCGGCGATCCTGACGGTGCCGGCGGCAGCATTCGGGGGATTTCTCTGGAAACCCGCGCCAACGCCCTAGTTTCGGCACCTTCCGACGCTTGGGTAGTGTATGCGGGACCGTTCCGTTCGTTCGGGCAACTCTTGATCCTGAACGCCGGCGGGGGGTACTACATCTTGCTAGCCGGCATGCAGCGGATCGATGTCGCGCTCAATCAGTTCGTGTTGGCGGGGGAGCCGGTTGCGACGATGGGCGAAACATCGGAAGCTGCCGCGACGACTGTAGGGGTGGGAACCGGGCAGCCGGTTCTGTATATCGAATTCAGGAAAGACGGCGTTTCGATCGACCCGGGCCCGTGGTGGACGAAATCGCAAGGCGAAAAGGTTCGCGGATGATGCGCAAGGTTTCCCTCGTTCTCGCCGGCGCCATCATGGGCGCGGGCCTGACAGGACTGGCTACCCAGACGCGGTTGCTCTCCTCGACCAGCGCGGTCGCGGCCTCGGCCGAGGTCTATCGCAGCCTCAACCTGTTCGGTGACATCTTCGAGAAGATCCGCACCGACTATGTCGATAAGCCCGACGAGCAGAAGCTGATCGAGGCCGCCATCAACGGCATGGTCTCCTCGCTCGACCCGCATTCCTCCTATCTCGACTCCAAGTCGTTCCGCGACATGGACACCGACATGCGCGGCCAGTTCGGCGGCCTCGGCATCGAGGTGACGATGGAGGACGGCGTCCTCAAGGTCGCCAAGCCGATCAGGGACACGCCCGCTTCCAAGGCCGGCATCCTCGCCAACGACATCATCCGCCAGATCGACGGCGCCGAGGTGAAGGGCCTGTCTCTGACCCAGGCGGTCGAGAAGATGCGCGGGCTGATCAACACCCAGGTCACGCTGAAGATCGACCGCCCCGGCAAGACCGAGCCGCTCGAATTCACCCTGACCCGCTCGACCATCGTCGTCCCGGCCGTCGAGGAGCGTGTCGAGGGCGATATCGGCTATATCCGCATCGGCACCTTCTCCGAGCAGACCTATGACGGCCTGCGCAAGGCGATCGAGAAGACCATGAGCGAGATCGGCGCCGACAAGATCAAGGGCTACATCATCGACCTCCGCAACAACCGCGGCGGGCGCCTCGACCAGTCGGTCCTCGTATCCGACGCCTTCCTCGACCGCGGCAAGATCGTCTCGACCCGCGGCCGCAACGCCGAGGAGACCCAGGTCTTCAACGCCAAGTCGGGCGACCTGACCAAGGGCAAGCCGGTCGTGGTGCTGATCAACGGCTCGTCCGCCTCGGCGGCCGAGATCGTCGCCGGCGCCCTGCAGGACCACAAGCGCGCGACCGTGATGGGCACGCGCTCCTTCGGCAAGGGCTCGGTCCAGACCGTGATCCCGCTCGGCTCGAACGGCGGCCTGCGCCTGACCACCGCGCGCTACTACACGCCGTCGGGCAACTCGATCCAGGCCAAGGGCATCACGCCGGATATCGAGGTCCAGCAGGAGATCCCGCAGGAGATCAAGGACAAGCTCGTCGAGAACAAGGGCGAAGCCGCGCTCAAGGGCCATCTCAAGGCCGGCGAGGGCGAGGAACAGTCCGGTTCGAGCTCCTATGTCCCTTCCGACGCGACCAAGGACACCCAGCTCGTCGCCGCGCTGAACCAGCTCCGCGGCGTCAAGAAAGATGTCGCGGCGCCCGCCGACAAGCCCGCGACGCCCGAAGCGCCCAAGCAGCCGAACTGAGCCTGCGGGCTTCCGAGGCGACGGGCCGAGAGCCGGTCCGGCTCTTGTTTCCAGATCGATAACGCGTGACCGATCGGATTGCGATGCAATCTGATCGGCGCGTACTCTGACGCGCGGGCTGCTGATTCGGGTCCGCGTTGCAATTTCGAGGACGGCCTCTCTCGGCCGATACGCCGCTGACGGAGCTCAATCGACCGCTCGGCCAGGATCGCCCGGCGGCCTCTGGCAGGCCCTGGGGACGTTGGCTCGCGACGGCGGCGGCCGGCAGCGTTGGCGTGGCCATTCTGGGGCTCGTGCTGACGGTGGCGCTGCGCCGCGATCCCGATGGCGGCGAGCCGATCGCCGTCGCCTCGATCGAGAAGCGTACCGCTCCCGTCTCCTCCGCCCCCGCCAACGCCGATCCCGCGACTGCCACGCCTCGCGGTCCTGCCACCGCCGCCCAGCTCGAGAACAGCGCAGGCGTGACCGTGGTACGCGTCGGCGAGGACGCTCCAGAAGCCATCGTCATCACCATTCCCGACACAGCGCGCACGATCAAGCTCGCGACGGCCCCCGACAATCGCCTGGTCGAGCGCTCGCGTTACGGCCTGCTGCCGAAATCCGGGCCCGAAGGTGCGACGCCGGCCAAGATCTATGCCCGTCCGCTCGGCCCGGAACCCGCGACCAAGCCGGTCGGCCGTATCGCCCTCCTCGTCGGCGGGCTCGGCATCAGCCAGAGCGGCACGGCCGACGCGATCGCGAAGCTGCCGGCGCCGGTCTCGCTCGCCTTCGCGCCCTATGGCGCCGAACTCGAACGCACCGTCCAGCGCGCCCGCGGCGAAGGCCACGAGGTCTTCCTGCAACTGCCGATGGAGCCCTTCGACTATCCCGACAACGATCCCGGCCCGCATACGCTGCTGACCGGCCCGAAGGCGCCCGACAACCTCGACAAGCTGCATTGGGCGCTCGGCCGCTTCACCGGCTATGTCGGCATCGTCAATTTCCTCGGCGGCCGCTTTACCGCGGATGAAAGCGCGCTCTCCCCCGTCCTGCGCGAACTCGCCGGCCGCGGCCTGATGGTCGTCGACGACGGCTCCTCCGCGCGCAGCCTGCTCGCCGGCTCGGCCGACCGCGCCCGCATACCCTCCCTGAAGATCGACCGCGTCATCGACGGCGTCACCCGTGCCGACGCGATCGACAAGGAACTGGCCGCGCTCGAAAACCTGTCGCGCGAGCAGGGCATTGCGGTCGCAGCCGCCAGCGCCCTGCCGGTCTCGATCGAGCGGATCAACCGCTGGGCACAGTCTCTGGAAGCCAAGAAGATCGTGATCGTTCCCGTCAGCGCCGCCCGCGACTTCCGTTCGCCCAAGAGCACCGGGTCGATCTCCACCGGATCGATCAAGGCCACCGGATCGCAGCAATGATCGACAAGGCCCCCGAAGGCTACCGCCCCTGCGTCGGGCTCGCCCTCTTCAACGCCGAGGGCTTCGTCTTCGTCGGCCGGCGTGCCGACAAGACCAAGCGCGAGCATGTCGCGCCCGGCCATGCCTGGCAGATGCCGCAGGGCGGCATCGACGAGGGCGAGACGCCGCTGGAGGCCGCGCGCCGCGAACTCGCCGAGGAAACCAACGTCACCTCGGTCGAGCTTCTCGCCGAGGCGCCGGGCTGGCTCGCCTATGATCTGCCGGTCGATATCGGCAAGGAAGCCTGGAAGGGGCGCTGGCGCGGCCAGGCGCAGAAATGGTTCGCCTTCCGCCTCACCGGCTCGGATGATGAAATCAACATCCTGACCCCGGCCGGAGGCCACAAGGCCGAGTTCGATGCCTGGCGCTGGGCAAGGCTGGATGAAACGCCAGAGCTGATCATCCCCTTCAAGCGGGAGATCTACCGGCAGGTCGCGCAGCATTTCGCGCCCTTCGCGGACGCCTCCAGCAAGAGGCGCTGAACGCGCGTCAGCCCATCGTGTAGACGACCCGCGCGATCCAGTAGCTCTGATAGAGGATGTGCACGCTGGCGAGCGCGATATGGACCCAGCGTTGCGCGGAAACATACGCGACGAGGCAGAGCGCCAGCCCGATCGGGACCTGCACGAGATAGTCGCCGCTGAGCTGGCTCCAGTGCTCGTTGCCCTTGATCAGGGTATCGACGACATCGAGCACGAAGGTTGCCGCCAGCAAGCCGAAGAACCAGTGCCGCCGCCGGATAAAAAAATCCTCATAGCCGGCATATTCGGCGATGTTGTCCGGGAACAGCAGCGCCGAGATCAGATAGAGCACGACGGCATAGCCGATCAGGAAGAGATAGACGCCGAAGCTCCAGACCGGGATGCGCGACAGGCCGAACTCCCACCACCAGAACAGCACGAGTTCGAGCAGGATCGAGCCGACCCAGAGCATGTGGAGCAGCGAGGCGCGATGGCGCCCGGGATGCTGGATGAAGCCGGCGATCCCCGCCAGCATCCGCGTGATGCCGAGGCCGATGACCATGCCCATGACGATGCGGACATGGGTGAAGATTTCATGCGGCGAGGCGGTCTCCATGCTTCGTGCTTAGAGCATGCCGCTTTTTCGCGGAAGCACCGTCATTCCGGACCGTCCGGTTCATCAATGGCGGCGCGATCGGTCGAGGACCTCGCCATTCAGGGCAGAGCTTCCACTTGCCACGACACAGCGATGGCCGGAGTGGATCGTCAGCTCCCGCCCCTCCCAGTCGGTGATCGCGCCGCCGGCATTGCGCACAATGGGCGTCAGCGCGCAGCAGTCGAACGGGTCGAGCCCGCCATCGACGCTGATATCGAGCGCTCCGTCCGAGACGCGGCCATAGGCATGGCAGGTTAAGCCGGCGTCAGGCCGAAGACGGTCTCGGCGGTCTGGCCGGCCTTCAGGGCAGCCTCCCATTTCGCCTCGAGCACCAGCCGGGCCTCGGCATCGGCGATGCGGCTGCGGATCGTCGCCGGCGTCAGCGCGACCAATCCGTCATCGTCGCCGATCAGGAGGTCGCCGGGCGAGACGATCGCGCCCCCGATCACCACCGGGCGGTTGATCTCGCCCCGCTCTGCCGAGGACGGGCCGCGCGGCGTCACCGAGCGCGTGAAGACCGAGAAATCCGTCCAGCCGGCGAGCGTCCCGACATCGCGGATCGCCCCGTCGCAGACGATGCCGACGGCGCCCCTGTGGCGGATGTGGCCGCCGAGTATCTCGCCGATCATCGCGCTCTCCGCATGGCCCGCAGCCGCGATGACCAGGACGTCGCCGGGGCCGATCACATCCATGGCACGCACGACGGAGCCGAAATCCGGCGCCTCGCAGAATGCGGTGACCGCCCGCCCGAACAGGCGCGGCTGCTGTCCGGGCGGCATCAGCGGGCGGATCGCCGGATCGATCTGGTTGAGGTTGCGGCCGAGATCGACCGCGACTGCGACGGGGATCGCCCGCCAACGTGCGATCTCGGCTTCGGTCAGGTCGCTCTTCGGGGCGGAATGGATGATCACGGGCATGGTGCGGTCCTCATCTGCCGGTATCGAATGGGTAGGTTTCGCTCAGCCGGCTGCGCGCGACCCGAGATGGGCCTTCAGGACGTGGCCGAGCGCCGTGATGCCGGCCACGAGCCGCTCGTCCGTCTGCGTGGAATAGCTCAGCCGGGCATGGTTCGGTCGCTGCTCGAGCGCGAAGAAGGTCGCGCCGGGCACATAGGCGACGCGGGCCTCCGGAAGCGCATGGTCGAGCATGAAGGCGGCGGCATCGAAGCCTTCGGGGAAGGTCAGCCAGGTGAAGAGCCCGCCGCTCGCGTCGGTGCAGGCAATCTCCTGCGGGAAGCTCCGCCGGATCGTCTCCAGCATCAGGTTCTTCTTGTGCCGATAGGCGCTGCGGATCGTGGCGATATGGGCGTCGATGTCGTATTCCGCGAGGAAGCGCGAGGCGACCGCCATGTTGAGCGTGCTCGTCTGCGTATCGGCCGCAAGCTTAAGCAGGCCGAGCTGCTCGATCAGCTCGGTCGAAGCAATGGCCCAGCCAAGTCGCAGGCCCGGCGCGAGTATCTTCGAGAAGCTTCCGAGATAGATCACCCGGCCCTCGGTGTCGAAGCTCTTGATCGGCGGGATGCGCTCCCCCTCGAAACGGATCTCGCGATAGGGCGAATCCTCGAGGATGATCACATCGTGCTCGTTGGCGATCTCGACCAGCCGCTTGCGCCGCGCGAGGCTCATGGTGACGCCGGTCGGGTTCTGGAAATCGGGGACCGTATAGATGAACTTGGCCCCCGGATTGGCCTTCAGCGCCACGTCAAGCGCTTCGACATCCATGCCGTCCTCGTCCATGCCGACGGTGACATAGCGCGGCTCGTAGGGGTTGAAGGCGATCAGCGCACCCAGGAAGGTCGGATCCTCGACGACGATGATGTCGTCCTTGTCGATCAGCAGCTTGGCGACGAGATCGAGCCCCTGCTGGCCGCCCTGGAGGATCAGGACCTCGTCCTCTGTGCAGGGAACCCCGTCGCGCGCCATCCGCTCGGCGATCTGCCGGCGCAGCAGCGGCATGCCATTCGAGACGGTGTATTGCAGCGCCTCCTGCCCGTTCTCGGCCAGCGTCTTGCGGAAGACCTCGTCCAGCCCCGCGATCGGGAAGAGCGAGGCGTCGGGATAGCCGCCGCCGAAGGAGATCACGCTGGGATCGGCGCCCAGCCGCAGAAGCTCGCGAATGGCGGAGGGCTTGACCCGACTCATCCGGGCAGCGAGGCGATGCGTCATGGTATGGCTCTCCGGCACTCAGGCGGTGACGTTGAGCTCGACGGCGCCGATGCCTTCGAGTTCGAAGCGGTAGGTCTCGCTCTCGGCCGGGAAGCGGGTGGTGACGAGGCTGCCGGTCATCACGATCTCGCCGGACTTCAGGCTCTGCCCCTTTGCGGCCTGCGCATTGGCGAGCCAGGCGAGCGGAGCGAAGGGATGGCCCAGCGCATCCCGGCCATGGCCACGGTCGATCTCCGTCCCATTACGGCTGATCGTTCCCGAGACGGCATCCAGCGCCGGCCAGTCGCTGCAAAATTTCGACAGGATGACGCCGCCATTCCAGGAATTGTCGGCGACCAGCGAAAGCACGTCGAGTTCGGCATAATCGGCGGCCCGGTCGTCGACGATCTCGATGGCGGCGCTGACACCGGCGACATGGGCCGCGATGCTCTCCGGCGTCCAGGCCGGGCCTCCGACGGGGAGATCGCTGGCCATGCGCACCGCGATCTCGAACTCGAGGCCCATGCGGCCATAGTCGGCAATCGCGAGGCGTGCGCCGGAGTGATGCAGCCGGTCGGCCAGCACGACGCCGGCGATCGGATGGGGAATGCCGCACATCGCCTGCATGCGCTGCGAGGTCAGGCCGATCTTGTAGCCGACGACAGCGCCGCAGCGCGGCTTCAGGAGCGAGACATAGCGCTCCTGCACCGCATAGGAATCGTCGAGCGAGGCAATGCCGTTCGCCGCGGCGAAAGGCCGGAATTTTTCATTGCGGTCATGCTCGTCGATCAGTCGCCGCGCCAACCCGTCCCTGTCCGTCATCCCATCCTCCTGTCCCGGCCCTGCTGATGCCGGGGTGAAACGATCAATTCTAAAAGCCTCAGGCCGCAGCCATGATCTCGGCGAAACGCCGCACCGCCGGGGTGATCCGTTCGGGCGCGGTGTTGCCGAAGCCGAAGACGAAACCCGTGGCCGTCTTGTCTTGCAAGCGGTAGCGCGACAGGGCGGGCGCATCGATGCCGCGCTGGCGTGCTGCATCGGTAACGGCAGCGTCGTCCAGCGGTCCCAGCGCATGGACCGTCAGATGCAATCCCGCGGTGACGTCTGGAATGAGCAGGCGGTCGCCGAGTGCCTGCCTGAGGGTATCGACCAGGATCGTCGCCCGCTCGCGATAGATGAGCCGCATGCGCCGGACATGCTTGGCGAGCACGCCGCGTCCCATGATGTCGGCCACCATCTGCTGCAGCGGCGGCGGCAGATAGCAGGAGAACACCAGCTTCGCGCGATAGAACAGCTCGACCAGATCGGGCGGCAGCACCAGATAGGTCAGGCCGAAGGACGGCGAGAATATCCGGTTGATATTGCCGATGAAGATGACGCGCTGGTCGGCATCGAGCGAGAGCAGCGAGGGGAGCGGCTGGCGGTTGATGCCGATCGGGCTGCTGTAGTCGTATTCGATCACCCAGGCATTGCGGGCCCGAGCCCAGGCCAGCAGGGAAAGCCGGCGCTCCATCGACATGGTCGAGCCATAGGGAAACTGGTTGGTCGGCGAGGCGACCACGATCCGGGCATCGTCCGCCTCCGGCCCGAAGCGATCGGTGCTGAGGCCCTCCAGATCGACGCGCTGCGGCAGGATGCGGGCGCCGTTGGCGACCATGGCGGCTGTTCGTGTCGGATAGCCGGGGTCCTCGATGACGACGCCGTCACCGGGATCGAGCAGCAATTGCGCCAGCAGGATGAAGGCCTGCGTCGTGCTGGCGACGACGGCGATCTGCTCCGGCCGGCAAGGCACGCCTTCGTATTCGCCGAGATACTTCGCGATCTGCTGGCGCAAGGCGGGCAGGCCCAGCCGCTCGCTGAAATTGAACTGCGGCCAGGGCTCCGAGCCCCAGTATTCGGCGGTGCTGCGGCTGATCTCCCCGAAGGGCAATTCGTCCAGCGCCGGCAGCAGGGGACTGAGATCATAGCCGAGCTCGCGCTCGCTCGGCAGTGCGAGCCCCATCAGGGCATTGCCACGCGCGGCCAGCACACGGGGTTGCCGGGGCGGCTGCGGAGCGGGCGACGGCTCGCCGATCCGGCGGTGCATGTCTTCGGGCAGATCCTTCTCGATATAGGTGCCCGCACCCGTGCGCCCATGCGCGTAGCCTTCGTTCTTCAGGCGGTTATAGGCGAGCACGATGGTCGAGCGGGAGACGCCGAGCTCATCTGCCAGCTTGCGCGACGGCGGCAGATGCATGCCGCGAGGGATCGCACCGTCGACGACCAGCGCCCGAATTTGCCCGGCGATCTGGTCATAGAGCGGCTCCGGCCCGTCCGGCGCCAGCGCGATCGTGTTCCAGAAGGGATAGTTGAAGCGCGCGTTCATATCCTGTCATCGGCCGGGTCGGAACGGGTCCGGTCATCTGCTGCGGGAGTTGAGCGTCTGGTCGCGCCCATGGTCAAGCACGTCGCCAAATTGGTATGTTCGACTCGAAAGAATTGGTACTTGAGGCGATTTTTGGCCGTCGGTACCGTCCCTGCCAATCGCAATCGGACAAAGCCGGTCATCCAGCGCAAGCGGAGGGGAAAACGTGTCTCGACCCGAGGCGAAGACCGTCCTCACGGCGGACGACATCCACAAGAGCTATGGCGACTTCCCGGTTCTCAAGGGCGTCAGCCTGACGGCCCGCGAACGCGACGTCATCTGCATGATCGGAGCGAGCGGTTCGGGGAAAAGCACCTTCCTGCGCTGTATCAACCTGCTTGAAACGCCCGAAGCCGGCTCGATCCACTTCGAGGGCGAGCAGCTGAACCTCGGGCGCCGCAGCAATGGCACTGCGGCTCTGGACGTCCGCCAGATCAACCGCATCCGCAGCCGGATGGGCATGGTCTTCCAGAGTTTCAACCTCTGGAGCCATCTGACCGTCCTCGACAATGTCACGATCGCGCCGATCAAGGTGCTGGGCGTACCCAAGGCGGAGGCCAAGGAGAGGGCCGAGGCCCTGCTCGCCAAGGTCGGCCTGTTCGACAAGCGCTTCCATTACCCCGCCCATATCTCCGGCGGCCAGCAGCAGCGCTGCGCCATTGCGCGTGCACTCGCCATGGAGCCCAAGCTCCTGCTCTTCGACGAGCCCACCTCCGCCCTCGACCCGGAACTGGTCGGCGAGGTGCTGGGCGTCATGCGTCAGCTCGCCGAGGAAGGGCGCACCATGATCGTCGTGACCCACGAGATGGGCTTCGCCCGCGAGGTCTCGAACGAGGTGCTCTTCCTTCATGAGGGGAAGATCGAAGAGCGCGACACGCCGGAGAACATCTTCGGCAATCCGACGTCCGAGCGGTGCAGGCGCTTCCTGCAGCGGGTTCTGTGAGGAGAAGAACCATGAACAAGACGGCACTCACCCTACTGACCGGTGCAGCGCTGCTGCTGGCCGGCTCTGCCTTCGCCCGCGAGGTCAAGGTCGGCACGGAATGCACCAACCCGCCCTTCAACTATCGTACGGCGGGCGGAGAGCTGACCGGCTTCGACGTCGACCTCGCCCGCGAGATCGGCAAGCGGGCGGGCTTCGAGCTGCAATTCGTCTGCCAGGCATTCGAGGGACTGATACCGGCCCTCTCGGCCCGCAAGTTCGATCTCATCCTCGCCAGCCTTTCGATCACGGAACCGCGCCGGAAGAGCATCGATTTCAGTGTTCCCTATCGCGCCTCGACCGGCCGCTTCGTCGGCCCGAAGGGTTCCAAGCTGGAGCCCGTGACCGCGGATGGGAAGCCCAACCCCAAGGCGCTCGACGGCAAGGTCGTCGGCATGATCCGCGCCAGCACCTATGACCGCTACTTCACCGAGCAGTTCCCCGGAGTGCAGATCTCGCGTTACGAGAATTACGAGACCTTGCTGCTCGACCTCATCTCGGGCCGGGTCGACCTGATCATGGCCGGGCCGATCAAGATGGAGGGCTTCTTCGAGGACAAGCAGGGCAAGGACTTCGCCTTTGTCGGCCCCGAGCTGGAAAGCATCAAATATTTCGGGCCGGGCGTCGGCGTAGGGCTTCGCAAGAACGAGCCGGAGCTGCTGGCCAAGGTCGACGAAGCGCTGAAGGGCATGTTCGCCGACGGCACCTTCAAGGCGATCAATCGAAAATACTGGAAGTTCACGGTCATGCCGAGCGTCTGGGCCGACTGAGCCACCCCCGCGGCAAGAGCATGATCCGATGCCGCAGGTGTCAGCCATGTCCGGCACCATCCTCCCCTGACGGGAACGCAATATGACGGCAGACCTCTTTCAGGGCTGGGGCACCCAGCTCTTCTGGGGAACGATGGTCACGCTCAAGGTCGCGTTCCTGGCCCTGGCGGCGGGGCTCGTGATCGGGCTCCTCGTCGCGCTCGCCAAGCTCTCCACGTCGCGGGCCTTGCGCGCGGCGGGCGATCTCTACACTACCTGCATTCGCGGCACGCCGGAGCTGCTGATCATCCTGCTCGTCTATTTCGGCAGCACCGTCGCCTTGTCGGCCGCGCTGCGCTGGATCGGCGGGCCGAACACCTCTTTCGAGATGCCGGCGCTCGGCGCCGGTGTGCTGGCGCTGAGCCTGGTCTTCGGCGGCTACGCGGCCGAGATCTTCCGCGGCGCCTTCCTCGCCATCCCGCCGGGCCAGATCGAGGCGGCCAGGGCTTTCGGCATGTCGCCGCTGACGCTGTTCATCCATATCCGCCTGCCGCTGATGTGGCGCTACGCCTTGCCGTCGCTCGGCAATATCTGGATCTCGCTGATCAAGAACACCTCCCTGATCTCGGTGGTCGGCCTCGAGGAGCTGATGCGCGTCAGCTACATCGCGACGTCGGTGACGCGCAGCCCGTTCCATTTCTACATGCTCGCGGCGCTCATCTATCTCCTGCTGACGATCGCCAATTCCCTCATCATCGAATGGCTGGAAACCCGCGCGAACCGCGGCGTCCGGAGGGTCTGATCATGGACCTCTCGCTCATGATCGAGAGTCTCCCGCGTCTGCTGCAAGGCGCGGTCCTCACCCTCAAGCTCCTGCTGCTGACGGAGATCATCGGCTTCGTCTGCGCGCTGCCGCTCGGCATCCTCTACGCCAATGGCAGCCGCGCCGCCCGCGCGCCGATCTACGGCTTCGTCTATTTCTTCCGCGGCACGCCGCTGCTGGTGCAGATCTTCATCGTCTATTACGGCCTCGCCCAGTTCGAGTTCGTGCGCCAGAGCTTTCTCTGGCCCTGGCTGCGCCAGCCCTTCGTCTGCGCCCTGCTCGCCTGCGCCCTGCATTCCACCGCCTATACGACCAACATCCTGCGCGGCGCGATCCAGGCGGTGCCGGCCGGAGAAGTCGAGGCGGCGCGCGCCTGCGGCATGTCCGCCTTCCAGGTCCAGCGCTTCATCGTGCTGCCGATCGCGTTCCGGCTCATGCTGCCCGCCTACAGCAACCAGGCGATCGGCATGCTGAAGGGCACCTCGCTCGCCAGCACGATCACGCTGATGGAGCTGACCGGCGTCGCCAACACCATCGTCGCCAGCACCTTCCAGCCCTACGAACTCTTCATCATGGCGGCGCTGATCTACCTCACGATCACGCTCGTGATCACGCGCTGCTTCAAATACCTCGAATACGCGCTCAGCAAGCACCAGCGCCCGCTCAAAAGCACAGCCGCGATACCCGGACAGGTCCGTCATGCCGACTAACGACATCAGGAACTTCATCGCCTTCGCCCAGGAGCTGGCCGAGGCAAGCGGCGCGATCATCCGCGACGCCGCCCGCCGGAACAACGCCTTCGTCTCCAAGGGCGACGACAGCCCGGTCACCGAGATCGACCGCGGCGTCGAGACGGAGCTGCGCCGCCGCATCGGCGAGGCTTTTCCGGAGCACGGCATCCAGGGCGAGGAATTCGGCGCGCAGGCGACGGATGCCGAATATGTCTGGGTGCTCGACCCGATCGACGGCACGAAGGCCTTCGTCGCCGGCATCCCGGTCTTCGGCACGCTGATCGCCCTCACCCGCAAGGGCGTGCCCGTCCTCGGCGTCATCGACCAGCCGATGACGCGCGAGCGCTGGGTCGGCGCCGACGGCTACCCGACGACCCTGAACGATGTTCGCGTGGCCACCTCCGGCCGGAAGCTCCTCGCGGAATCCGTCCTGTCGACCAGCAATATCGAGCTTTACGACCCCGAGACCCTGCCGGTCTTCCAGGCGCTGCGCTCCTCCGTCCATTGGTGCGTCTATGGCGGGAGCTGCTACTCCTACGGGCGGCTCGCCTCGGGCGGGATCGACATCGCGATCGACCGCTTCACCACCCCGCATGACGTCCTCGCCCATGTCCCGGTCATCGCCAATGCCGGCGGTGTCATCACCGACTGGAGCGGCGCGCCGCTGACGCTGCACTCGAGCGGGCATTGCCTCGCCGCAGCCAATCCCGACCTGCACCAGGCGGCGCTGCGCGCGATCGCTGGCCCGCGAGCCGGGATCATGCCGGCAGCGTGAGCCGACCGACCAGTGCACCAACTCCAGCCAGGTTAACCACGATGTCCACCAAGCCACGGACCCGCAGCGAGATCGTCGAGGCCATGAAGCAGGCCGCTCGGATCGGCGGCGCCTTGCTCGCCGAGAATTTCGCGCGTCTCTCGGCCCTGCCCATCCTGGAAAAGGGCCCGTCCGACTTCGTCTCCGCCGCCGATATCGAATCCGAGCGCCTGATCGTCGCCCATCTCAACCGGGAGCTGCCCGAGGTCGCGGTGCTCGGCGAGGAAGGCGCGGCCTCTCCCGATGCCGGCAACGGGCTCAGGATCATCATCGACCCGCTCGACGGGACCAACAATTTCCTGCACGGCATCCCGCAATTCTCGGCCTCGCTCGCCCTGATGGAAGGCGACGAGGTGACGGCGGGCGTGACCTTCAATCCCCTGAGCGGCGAGATGTTCTGGGCTGCGGTCGGAGAGGGCGCCTATCTGGGCAATCGAAGACTGAGCGGCTCCAGCCGTAAATCCCTCGCCCACGCGGTCGTCGGAACCTGCTTCCCCTATAACGGCAAGGGCGACACCGAGAAGGCCGCCCGCGAGATGGCGGCGATCATGCCGCGTGTCTCCGGCATCCGCAGCCCGGGCTCGGCTGCGCTGGAGATCGCCTATGTCGCGGAGGGCCGCTTCGACGGCTTCTGGACTTCAGGCGCCAAGCTCGACCTCTGGGACCTCGCCGCCGGCGTGATCATCGCGCGGGAGGCCGGCTGCCTGGCGACCGAGATCGATGGCGAGGGCGACCCCCTCCAATGCCGCAGCCTCGTCGTCGCGCCCCGACAATTCCACGGGCAGTTCATCGATATTTTTCGCGAGCCCCCTGCGACAGGCGCACTGAACAGAGCCGCTCTTGCCTAGTATCGCGCCCGTTTCCGAACGTGGGAGGGGTTCCGGATGCCGGCTCGGGCTGAGGGCTGCCTAAAGCGGCCGTACGGCAGACCCGGATCATACTCATCGCCTTGAGTCGGCCGTGGCTGAGCAGATGGCGCGCGAGACAAGCCTCCGCATGCCAACATAGGATATCCGTGCCCTCAGCGAAGGCCGCGCCATGATCGGCAACAAGCCCCCGATCCTGCTGCAGAATCCCGGCAGCACGCCCGGCCCGCTGCCGCGATCGAAGGCCGGAAACTCCAGCTACCGGCGATCCAGAATGTGGCCTCGGATCACATGTTTTCCGCGACGGGGCCCGCGCGTAGCCCCGGCCCTCGCGGGGTTTCCGCGCCCTGCCGCCGGAGGGGATGGCGCACCGGCGTTGAGGCACCGACGGCCGGGTGGCGCGAACACCCACGGAAGCCTACGGCCCGGGCGAGGGCCCTGCTGGATCGCCGAGCCGTTGCCGCCGAGGACGAACTGACCGGCATCAACAAACGCCAGCACGAAAGGCGGTACCGGTGAACATCCGCTGGCATCCAACGCCGACTTCCGGGTGAGCGCGAATGTTGTTCAACAGCTGGACGTTCTGGATATTCTTCGCCGTCGTGCTCCCCGTCTACTGGCTTCTGCCGTTTCGTGCCCAGACGTTTTTCATCCTCGGGGCCAGCTACTTCTTCTACGGATGGTGGGACTGGCGCTTCATGCCCCTGATCGCCTTCTCGACGGTGATGGATTTCTACCTTGGCTTGCTCGTGGCTTCGGCGCCGTCGGACAAGGTAAAGCGGCGATACGTCTGGCTCTCGGTAGCCACGAACCTCACGCTGCTGGGCTTCTTCAAGTACTACAACTTCTTCACCACCGAGTTCGTGGCGGCGCTCAACGCGGTGGGCCTCGACGTCTCGCCGCCGCTCATCCAGGTGATCCTGCCGGTCGGGCTCTCGTTCTACACCTTCCAGAGCATGAGCTACGTCTTCGACATCGCTCGCGGCGTCACCAAGCCGGCGACGAGCTTTTGGAACTTCGCGCTCTACGTGTCCTTTTTCCCCCACCTGGTCGCCGGCCCCATCATGCGCTCCGGCGCCAAAGGCCAGGACCCGCTCGGCCGAGGCCTCCTAAAGCAGCTCGAGATCCCCCGGGTCCGACGCTCCGACGACTTCGTGGTCGGCTTGTACTACATTCTGATCGGTCTCTTTAAGAAGGTCGTGATCGGCGACAACCTCGCGCTGGTGGTGAACTCCATCTTCGGTCGCGATCCGTCCCAGCTCACCGGGGTCGAATGCCTGATCGGCGTGTACGCGTTCGCCTGGCAAATCTACGCGGACTTCTCGGGGTACAGCTCCATCGCACAGGGCATCGCCCGGTGGCTGGGCATCGACCTGATGGACAACTTCAAGTCGCCCTATTTCGCCATTTCGCCGAGCGACTTCTGGCGGCGCTGGCACATCAGCCTGTCGACGTGGCTGCGCGACTACCTGTACGTCGCCCTCGGCGGCAATCGCGGGACCGGATACATGGTCATCCGCAACCTCATGATCACGATGCTCCTGGGCGGCATCTGGCACGGGGCCAACTGGACCTTCGTGTTCTGGGGCCTCTATCACGGCGTGCTGCTGTGCCTGTACCGGATCGCGGGGTGGGAGAAGGAGCGGCCTCTGAGCGCCTTCGCGCGCGGCTGGCGCATCGTGCTGATGTTCCACCTGGTCTGTTTCGGTTGGCTGCTGTTCCGGGCCGAGAGCATGCGGCAAGTCGGAACCTTCCTGCACCTCATGACCACGGACTGGCGCGTGACGCCGGACGCCGTGTCCATGCTGCTCCTGATCGCCTTCTACGCCCTTCCGCTCTACCTGTTCGAGTACTGGACCGGCGCCCGAGCGAAGAATTCCCTCGCCCTGCTACGCAGCGCGTGGCCTGCCCGCGCGGCCGTCTACTCGTACGCCGTGCTGATGCTGATCTTCTTCCAATCGCCGAACAGTCACGAGTTTGTCTATTTCCAGTTCTGACGATCGAGGGGGGACGCCCGTGCTTCGAAGCGCTTTCGGCGGCGGATCCGACTGGAAGGTCCTCTCCGCCGTGCTGGCGATCCTTCTCGCCGGCGAATTCGGCCTGTACCTGGCCGAGCCCCGCCTGTCGCTCGACGTCCAGCACATCAGGAGCATTCCCACCATCGTGCGGAACTTCGAGGCGGCGCCGGGACCCGGCGTTCTCTTCCTTGGAAACTCGCTGACCCGGGCCGGAATCCGGCCCGACGTGGTCGAGGGCGCGTGGCCGCCCCACCGCCTGCCCCAAGCGAAGTTCGCCCTCGTCTACCCCGACGACACGAGATTGCTGGACTGGTTCTACGTGTACCGGCGCTTCGTCGAGCCGGCTCGATCCCTGCCGCGCGTCATCATCATCTGCTTCGCCCAGAGCCAGCTCGCGGACGGCCAGCCTCTGCAGCCCGAGCGCCTCGGCAGTCAGTTCGCCGGGTTCCCCCTCCTCTCGGAGGCCTTCTCCGACGACGTCCTCTCCGCGAGCGACCGGATCAGCTACCTGCTCGGCGCGACTTCGAGGGTGTGGGCCAACAGGGAGCGAGTGCAGACGCGCGTGCTCGCGCTCATTCCCGGCTACGAGGCACTGGCGCAGACGCTGAACGAGGCCGCGAGCGTGCGTCAGCGTGCCTCCGGGCACGGCCGGCCCGACACCTACACCCGGCTGGCGCGCTTCATCGAGAGGGCCGGGAAGGACGGCGTCGGCGTCGTCTTCGTCGCGACCCCCCTGCCCAGGCGCTTCCCGTTGCCCGACGACCTTCGAAGAACGATCCGCGACGGCGGTGCCGAACTGCTCGACCTGCAGGGAACGGAGCCCGCCGATCCGCGCGACTTCCCGGACGGCTATCACTTGTCCCCGACGGCGGCCGAGCGGTTCTCCGCGTCCCTCGGCGTCGCGCTGGCGGCGAACGCCTACTTTCGGACGGCCCTCCTGGGAAGGCGCCCGGCGGACCATTCGAGGTCGGCCGCAGGCCGATCCGGCCTGGAGGCAGTGGCGCACTGAGCGAAACCCCGGCGACGAGGGCCGCGAAGCGGCTCGCCGCGGCGGGGCGACGGGTCCCCGATTTAGTCTCGTTTGAGGGTTCGCCAAAACTCGATGGGCGTGACGCCGGTCCAGCACCTGAAGTCGCCGTTAAGCTGAGTGAAGTGGCGAACGGCCATTTCGGCCTCGATGACCGTCTGCGGGCGTGGCTTTCGGCCTCCAGCCATGCCACTGCCTTTCTTCCATGCCGCCAGCGCCTTCGACAACGTCGGCCCGCGCTTCGCTTCCTCAGCCGCCAGATCGACACCCGGTGCGGAGAGGCTACCGCCCGGCTGGTATGACCGCCCGCTCAGCCCTGCGAGCGCGAGCCTGCTCCCCTCCACGGCAGCCCCGCGTACAAGACCTTGCAAGTCGGCGTACTGGGGCAACGCCCTATCGGCTGAGATGGCTGCTCCGCCAGAGATCGTTCCTATTAGAGCACGCTCTGTTGGCCACCCTCCGCGTTGAAGGGCAAGATCGGCCGTTGCCCGGACAGTATCGCTCCCCGCCTCATCCTCGCAGAGGAGAGACGCCAGAACCTCGTTCCACTCCTCCACGCGTTCCGCGTGTTCGTCGGGGTCATCTGAGCGGCTCTTGGCCGCAGGCAGCAGCCCCTCGCGATAGTAGCCCATCGCCAGCCGCGCCAGATCGGCCCTGCTCAACGCGGAGAGGTCACGGTACTTTAACGTCGCGGCAGCTCGTAGCGCTGTGAAGCGTTCCAAGATCATCGGGAGCCGCTTATCACGTTCCCGCAGGGCCTCGGCATGATCCGACGTAGAAGGCTCTCCAGGATCTTGGGCTGGTCATAAGCCTTGGCACGAACCTCTGCACGACCCTTCTCAATGTCCTTGCCGTGTTTTTTGGCATGAGCCTCGGCTCGATCCTCGGCGAGAGGCCTAACATAAGCCGCGACATAAGCCTCGGCTATGTCCTACGGCACGCGGAAGTTCGGATACCAAGCCCCCGCTTGTTACGACGCCAAAGTTTCACGGACGCGCGTTTCCCGCGCATGTGTGTTGCAGGTTGAAGCGTCGATAATGCTGACATCTGAGGAAGTTGCAGCAAATCAAGGATCTGCATGGAGAGCTGGCGTCCCGGAAGGGATTCGAACCCCTGACCTACGGTTTAGGAAACCGTTGCTCTATCCTGCTGAGCTACCGGGACGCACGAAACTCCGTGTAGCATAATCACGATGCGGGTGAAGTCCCTTCTTGCCATCGTCATGTTCGCCGCCTTCGCGACAACTCCGGTGCGGGCAGCGCCCGGCTGCGCGCCCGACGCCGATGCGGCCACGACGGTGCAACTCACCGGCCTCGACCCGGCCGGAGACCCGCTTCTGGACGACGGCCGGAGATTGCGCCTCATCGGCCTCGCACCACGCCAGAATGCCGAGGAGGTGGCGCGCTTCGATGCCGGCCTGCGCAGCTTCCTCGGCCGACCGCTCAGCCTTTCCGTCCTCGGCGAGCCCGATCGCTGGGGCCGCCTGCCGGCGCGTCTGTCGGTCCCATCGGCGTCAGCGCCTGGGCCGGCACAGGACCTCGCACAGCTGCTGCTGCGGCGGGGAGCGGCCCTGCCCATGCCGGAGCCAGGCTTGTCCCCGTGCGAAACGCCGCAGACGGCCCCCGTTCAGAAAACGGTAACATCTGGGACGCAAGTTTCGCCGCTGACGGCGGTCGATGGCCATGATCTCGCCGCGGTAAAGGCGCAGGAGGGGCGATACGTCATGCTGGAAGGCCGGATCGCCTCGATCGGCGAGCGCTCCCAGCGGACCTATCTGAACCTCTCCCGCCGCCCGAAGGAGGCTGCCTCGATCGTCCTGTCGCGCAGCCTCTGGCGCGAACTCAAGAGCGCCGGCTGGACCGCGAGCGATCTCGGCGGTAAACGGCTGCGCGCCTATGGTGTCCTGTCCGGGCGCGACGGCCTCCTGCTGGAGGTCGCATCCTGGGCCGCGCTGGAACTGATCGACTGAGGACATGCAGCAGCCCCCGCGAGCATCGCTTTCGCGACTTTCGAAGCGGCTGGCAGCCATCGTGCTGCCCGGCCTGCTGCTCGTTGGCTGCCTTGGCGACCAGAGCCCGCTGCTGTCGGCGAGTTCCACCTCCGAAAACGAGATCGCGCCGCGCATCAGCACGGTCCAGCGCGCCTCCGACCAGGAGCATCAGCGCCTGCTCGCAGCCTTCGGCGGCGAGTATCGCGCGCCGCGCGCCCGCGCGGCCCTCGACGAGGTCGTCCAGCGCCTTGCCAAGGCCGGCGAGGGCCAGATCGGCCATTACGAGATCACCATCCTGAATTCGCCGGTGGTCAACGCCTTCGCCCTGCCCAATGGACGGCTCTACGTGACACGAGGCCTGCTCGCGCTCGCCAACGACACCTCCGAGATCGCCTCCGTGCTGGCGCATGAGATCGCGCATGTCACCGCGCAACACGCCGTCGAGCGCGCCGAGAAGGAAGCGGAATCGGCGTTGGTGAACCAGGTCGTTTCGCAGGTCCTGAAGGACCCCACGCGTGGCGCGGCTATCAGCGCCGGCTCGAAGCTCTCGCTCGCCAAGTTCTCGCGCCAGCAAGAACTGACCGCCGACCAGATCAGCGTCCGCAACATTTCCCGCGCCGGCTACGACCCCTATGGCGCCGGCCGCTTCCTCGCCACGCTCGGCCGCAACACCGCCTTCCGCAGCAGCGGCCAGAACCAGAGCGCCGACGACAAGCGGCTCGACATCCTCTCCAGCCACCCGCAGACGCCCGAGCGCATCGCCGCCGTCACCGCGGCCGCCCGCCAGATCGGCGCGCCCGGCATCGGCGAGCGCGACGCCAATCGCTGGCTGGGCGCGATCGAGGGCCTGGCCTATGGCGACGATCCCCGCGACGGCGTGGTCCGGGGCCGGCGCTATCTCAACAGCGCTCTGCGCATCGGCTTCAGCGCGCCGGACGGCTTCAGCCTGGAGGCCGCCCAGGACATGGTCATCGGCGTCAGCGCCAATGGCACGCAGGCGCTGCGCTTCGATTCCGTCACGCTGAAGAGCGGCCAGACGCTGGAATCCTATGTCGCCGCCGGCTGGATCGAGGGCGTCGAGACCACCGGCATCGAGAAAATCGAGGTCGCCGGCCAGCCCGCCGTCCGCGCCCATGGCCGCGGCACCGACTGGACCTTCCGGCTCGCCGCCGTGCAGATCGGCGACCGGGTCTATCGCTTCATCCTGGCTGCGCGTGGCGGCAGCGACCCGGAACGGCAGATGCGCGGCATCGTCGACAGCTTCCGGGTGATGACGCCCGCGGAAGCGCAATCCGTCCGCCCGATGCAGATCCGGCTCGTCGCGGCCGAGGCCGACGACACCATCGCCAGCATGGCCGAGCGCATGCCCGAGCAGGACCGGCCGGGCGAACTCTTTCAGCTTCTCAACGGGCTCGACCGCAATGCCGCTCTGACGCCCGGCCAGCGCTACAAGGTCGTCGCCGAGTAGCCCTCGCCTTCACAAGGCCGCGAGCCGTTTCCCACACCCCTCCTGCATCACGCGGTGGGCGCTATGATCGGCGCAAGACCACGATCAAGGGAGGCAAGAATGGCGCTCGATCGCCGGATCGTCGAACTCTACGACGAATATACGCATAAGCCGCTCGATCGCCGCGTCTTCATGAACCGGCTGCTCGCCATCGCCGGCACCGCGGCGGCGGCCGAAGCCGCACTCGCCCTGCTGGAGCCCAATTACGCGCATGCGCAGCAGGTGGCACCGGACGATGCCCGCATTACCGCCAGCCGGTTCGACCAGGCCGTCGATGGCGTGGCCTTGAAGGGCTATCTCGTCACGCCCAAGGCCGAGGCGAAGCGCGGCGGTGTCCTCGTCATCCACGAGAACCGCGGCCTCAACCCCCATATCGAAGACATCACCCGCCGCATGGCGCTGGAGGGCTTCACCGCGCTCGGCCTCGATTTCCTGACTCCGCTTGGCGGCACGCCGACCGACCCCGACGCGGCTCGCGCGCTCTTCCCGCAACTTCCCGCCGAAGCGGTCATCGCCCAGGGCCGCGCCGCGCTCAAATACCTGGCCTCGCGCCCGGATGCGACCGGACGAACCGGTGCAGTCGGCTTCTGCTGGGGCGGCGGCGCGGTCAACGACCTCGCCGTCTCGGTGCCCGAGCTATCGGCCGGCGTCGTCTTCTACGGTCGCTCGCCCGATCTCGCCAAGGTGCCGCAGGTCAAGGCCCGCCTCCTGATCCAGCAGGCCTCGCGCGACACCCGCCTCGTTCAAATGCTGCCGGATTACGAGAAGGCGCTGAAGACAGCGAATGTCCAGTACGAGGCCATCGTCTATCCCGATGTCGACCATGCCTTCATGAACGACACCAGCGCCGAGCGCTACAATGCCGCGGCGGCCAGGCAGGCCTGGGCGCGAACGGTTGCGTTCCTCAAGGCTGAAACGGGGACGGCGTAGCGCCCTTTGGCTCAACCCAACAAAAAAACCCGGCGGTCGCCCGCCGGGTTTTTCGTCGATAATGAATAGAACGCCGCTCAAGCGGCCTCTTCCGCCAGATCGTCGTTGTCGCCTTCCATCTCGGCTTCGGCTTCCGCCTCGGCCTTGCTGGCGCGGCGCGGCGACTTGGCGAGCTGGCCCTCGATCTTCTTGAGGGCCTCGGTCTCGGTGACGTCGTCGACCACGGCGATCTCGCGGGTCATACGGTCGAGGGCAGCTTCATAGAGCTGGCGCTCGGAATAGGACTGCTCAGGCTGAGCCTCGGAACGGTAGAGGTCGCGCACCACTTCGGCGATGGCAACGAGATCGCCGGAATTGATCTTCGCTTCGTATTCCTGCGCGCGGCGCGACCACATGGTGCGCTTGACGCGGGCGCGGCCGGTGAGCGTGGTCAGTGCCTTGGAGACGGATTCCGCATCGGCTAGCTTGCGCAGGCCGACGCTGGCGGCCTTGGCGGTCGGGACACGCAGCGTCATCTTGTCCTTGGCGAAGCTGACGACGAACAGTTCCAGCTTGAAACCCGCGACTTCCTGCTCTTCGATCGCCGTGATCTGACCCACGCCATGGGACGGATAGACGACGTACTCGCCCGTCTTGAAACCCTGGCGCACAACAGCTTTCTTCGCAGTGGACATGCCGTTACGACTCCTGACCGGCCCGCTCGACGCGAGCACGTGATGATCTGGCCTCCTGCCGGCTGGCAGGAGGCTTCCGCCTGATGCGACGCTTTAAAAAGGCACCGCTTCACGCTCCCTAGTCGATTGTTTCATTGGGCCCCGACCAGAACGACGACCGAAGCTCCGGCCTCGAAGCCGGCTCTTCCATCGTCTGTGATCTCTTGGGGGCGCCCCGATTGCTGGAATCTCGCAGGGGCATGCGGAACGACTTCGACTAAGGCTAGCTTGTAGCACAAAAAACACGCCGAATCAAAGGTAAACGCCGGACGGCGCTCCCCTGCGGCAGCATGGTGAGGTCGTGGTGAATGCAGCGCAGCGGCGAAAATCGCCTGGCTCAGTCGCCTTCGCCCGGTTCGGGCGAGAGCATCTCGAGCTTGCCGGGCACGCCGTCAAACGCCTTGGCGTCCGCCGGCGGGTCCTTCTTCTGGGTGATGTTGGGCCAGCTCGCCGCGAACTTGCCGTTGAGCTGCAGCCAGCTTTCGAGGCCCGGCTCCGTGTCCGGCTTGATCGCTTCGGCCGGGCATTCCGGCTCGCAGACGCCGCAATCAATGCACTCGTCGGGATGGATGACGAGCATGTTCTCGCCTTCATAGAAGCAGTCGACCGGGCAGACCTCGACGCAATCCATGTACTTGCACTTGATGCAGTTCTCGGTGACCACATAGGTCATGGGTCGGCCCTTCCAACACTTCTAAACAGCCCCATAAACCCTTGCCCGGCGCAGGTTTCAAGGTCGTTTTGATGATCTCTTGCAGAACGATTTGTCATTCAGGGGGCGTCACGGAGAAGATTTCATTCCTCCGGCCGCTTTCGGCACCTGCCGGCTGACAGGGCGCGGATTTAATCCTCGTCCCCGGGCTCCGCAAGGGACGTATCGCCGCTGCCGCCGTCGAGCCGCTCGTAAAGCTGCTGGGCCACCGCGAAGGAGCCGCGCCGTTCGGCGAAGCCGAGGACCCTGACCACGACGGTCGCGTGCGGCAGCGCAAGCGTCAGCACGGCCCCGATCCGAATTCCCTGCGCCGGGTTGTCGCATCGGCGCCCCGCGATGCGGACATGGCCATCCTCCACCAGACGCACGGCTGCCGGCCGATTGCGGGCAAAGCGCGCGAACCAGAGCCATTTGTCGAGGCGCTGACGATCGTCCTGCAAGCCGCCCGCGCCTCCCTGGAGCCTTGTCGAGCGAAGTGGGCACCGATTCGCGCGAAGAACCGAAGGCCCGTGTCAGCGAATATGCGATGAGACATCGAACTGGACCCATTCCGCGTTTCGGAGGAACGCGGAATGGGTCCAGCCTCAGTTCTTGCTACCTTCGAGCTGGGCCTTGAGGGCCGCGAGCTTGGCGAAGGGCGAATCCGGGTCCGGCTCGCGATTGGCCGGGCGCGGACGCGGCGCCTGCTGGAAGCGCTCGGCCCCGCCCCGCTCCTCGCGACGCGGACCACCGGGGCGACCATCGCGCTTGAAATCGGGGCGCGGACCACGATTGCCCTCGGGACGGTCCTGCCGCTGCGGGCGATCGTCGCGACGCGGACGGTCGTCCTGGCGCGGACGCGCCTCACGCTGGGCCGGGGCGCCCTCGCCTGCGGCAGAAGCAGGCCGGTTGTCTGGCCGCCCGTCACGGCGCTGGCCACCGGGGCGGCCCTCGCGCTGCGGCCGGTCGCCGCCACGGCGCTCGCCACCTTCGCGGCGCTCGCCGCCCTCGCGACGGCCGCGCGGATTGCCCTGCTCCGGCCGGCGTCCGCCCTGATGGCGATGCGGTCGCCAGATCTCGATCAACTCGGGCTCGGCCGGCGCCGCTTCGGCGGCGGGAGCTTCGTTAGCAACGGCCTCGGCAGAGGCCGTCTCCTCGGCCGCAACAGCCGGAAGCGCGACCATCGCGTCGGCCGGCACCGGTTCGCGTGCCGCGTCCTGCTCCGTCTCGCTCAGGATCGGAGCATCGGCAGTCTCGACGACAGGCGTCTCGCCCTCAGGCGAACCATACGCGTTCAGCGCGGTCGCCGGCTCGCTCGCGCCCTCGGTCTCTGCGGTCGCCGCGGCGACTTCGCCCGAAGCCACAGCCTCTTCCGTTTCACCAGCGACCACAGGCTTCGCCGGCTCGGTCGCCGCCGGAGGCGGCGCCAGCGGCACGGTGATCGCCGGACCCGGGCGCTTGACCGAGACATAGCCGAGCGAACGCAGGATCGAGGCGAAATCCTCGCCCGCGCAGCCGACGAGCGAAGTCATCGCGCCGGTCGCGACGAAGCCGTCCTGATCGGCAGCGCCAGCCGGCGGCGTGCCCTGCGTAACGCCGGGGCGATAGGCGATCGCGGGACGGATGAGGTCGGCAAGCCGTTCGAGGATATCCACGCGCACGGCCCGCTCGCCGCAGACGCGGTAGCCGGCAGCGCGGTACAGGCCCTTCGGCACGGCCTTGTCGACCGGGAACGAGGTCCGGCCCGAGGCCGCGAGATGGGCGATGTCGTCGAGCCCGGCCGTCTCCGGTCCGCCATGCTTCAGCGCCCAGAGCTGGGCGGCGAGCGCGCGCGGCGCAGGCTTCAGCAGCGCCGGCATATAGATGTGGAAAGCGCCGAAACGGATGCCGAGCTGGCGCAGCGCCGCGCGGCCTTCCTGATCGAGCGTCTTCATCTCCTCGCCGACCTTGGAACGCTCGAGCACGCCCAGCGCCTCGGCCGCCTGATAGGCGATGCCGCGCGCGATGCCAGTGACGTTCTCGGCCGCTTCCAGTATCTGCACGGCGCCGAGCAGGCGGGTGATGTGGTTCTTCAGCCAGAGATTGAGGCGTGCCTCGACCTGTTCACGCGCGGGACCGCCGAGATGCTCTTCCACCAGCAGGCGCAGCCGCGGCTCCAGAACCTTCTCGCCGGCGGTCAGGCGCGCCACCGGCTCGCCGGTCCAGCGGATCAGCCCGTCATGCGACAGCACGAAGGCATCGTCGCCCGCCAGCACGACGCGCGCCGCCCTCGCCTCGATCTCGGAGCCCAGGGCCTTCATCGCCGCCAGGTTCAGGGCCTTGACCTCGGAACCGCCGGCCTTTGGATCCGCCGTGAAGCGGAAGCCCTGCAGCATCCCCACATGCTGGCCCTCGACGAGCACGTCGCCCGTCGCGGTGACCTCAGCCTCCAACATCGCATTCTCCCGCAAGCGGCGCATCAACACGCTGGTGCGCCGATCGACAAATCTGTGAGCCAGCCGCTCGTGCAGAGCGTCCGACAGCTTGTCCTCTACAAGACGCGCCATGCCCTGCCAATGCTCTGGATCCGGTAACCAGTCAGGACGATTGGCGACATAGGTCCAAGTTCGGACCTGCGCAATCCGCGCCGAGAGCGTGTCGATCTCGCCATCGGTGCGGTCGAGCGCGGCCAGTTGCGCTGCGTACCAATCGGCATCGAGCCGGCGATGGCGCATCAGCCTGAGGTACAGCGTCGTCGCAAGATCGGCATGCTGCATCGGCGATATCTTGCGATAATCCGGCAGCCCGCAGACCTCCCAGAGTCGTTCGACCGCCGCGCGGCCCTGCGCCAGCTTCGCGATATCCGGGTCCCGCGCCAGCACTTCCAGCGTCGTCATGTCCTCGGCGATCAGCGCCCGCGTCAGCCCCTGCTCGGACGGCTGGATGTTCAAAGTGTCCAGAAGACCGCCGACCGAGCGCAAATCGAGATCGGAATTGCGCCATTGCATCTGGCGGATCGGCTCGAAGCGATGATTCTCGATCGCCTCGACGAGTTCGGCATCGAAAGGCGGGCAGCGCCCGCTGGTGCCGAAGGTGCCGTCGCGCAGGTGCCGGCCCGCCCGCCCGGCGATCTGGCCGAACTCGGCCGGATTGAGCCTGCGGTAATGGTGCCCGTCGAATTTCCGGTCCGCGGCGAAGGCGATGTGATTGACGTCGAGATTGAGCCCCATGCCGATCGCATCGGTCGCGACGAGATAATCGACATCGCCGGACTGGTAGAGCTCGACCTGGGCATTGCGGGTCCGGGGCGAGAGCGCGCCGAGCACGACGGCCGCGCCCCCCTTCTGCCGGCGGATGAGCTCCGCGATGGCATAAACCTCCTCGACCGAGAAGGCGACGATGGCCGAGCGCGGCGCCAGTCGCGTGATCTTGCGGTCGCCGGCGAAGGTGAGCTGCGACAGGCGCGGACGCGTGACGACATTGACGCCCGGCATAAGCTGCTCGATCAGCGGGCGCATCGTCGCGGCGCCGATCAGCATGGTCTCGGCCCGGCCGCGCCGGTTGAGCAGGCGGTCGGTGAAGACATGGCCGCGGTCGAGATCGGCGGCGAGCTGGATTTCGTCGATCGCGACGAAATCGACCGCGAGATCGCGCGGCATCGCTTCGACCGTGCAGATCCAGAAACGCGGCCGCTCAGGCTTGATCTTCTCCTCGCCGGTGACGAGGGCGACGGACTGCGCGCCGACCTTATCGACGACGCGCTGGTAGACCTCGCGCGCGAGCAGGCGGAGCGGCAGGCCGATCATCCCGGTGGGATGGGCCACCATGCGCTCGATGGCGAGATGGGTCTTGCCGGTATTGGTCGGGCCCAGCACGGCCGTGACGCTATTGGCGCGGGCAGCGGGCGGCAGCGAACGAAAAGGAAGCAAGGCGAAGGAGCCGATCTTCTCGCCCGCCCATGCGGGCGGGAGCGTGGACGGAGCTTATGCGAGTCTCAAACAGAGACTCGCATAAGAACGAGTCTGGAACGAAGCGGGGTCGAATCGCGGACTCCGGCAGAATCGGGTTTTGTTCCCTTTTCGGAATCCGTTCCCCGGCGGCATGGGCCATGTCGTCATCGCGCCCTCCCGGATTGGCGTGGCGAGGCAGCGTTCAACGCCGCCCGGCAGGAACCTATTTAAGCCTTTTCGCGCGGGAGACGAGAGGTAAGGCAGATTTCGGGCCCGTGCCGACGCCTCAATGATGGGCGTGGTCGCATTGTCCGTGATCGGCGAGCGCCTCGATAATCGCGCAGTCGCAGGCCGCGACGCCGCCCGAGCAGGTGGTCGCGATCCGCTCAAGCTCCTTCTCCAGCGAGCGCAGTTTCGCGATCTTGTCGCGGACCTCGTCGAGATGGGCGACCGAGATCGCATGCGCCTCGTCGCAAGCCATGCCGGGCGTGTCGGAGAGCTTCAGCAATGTGCGGATATTCTCGACCGCGAAGCCGAGATCGCGCGCATGCTTGATGAAGGCGAGCCGCTCGGCATGGCGCCGGCCATAGCGGCGCTGGTTGCCCTCGGAGCGTTCCGGCGGCGGCAGCAAGCCGACCTGCTCGTAATAGCGGATGGTCTCGACCTTGACCCCGGTGCGATCCGCCAGCGCGCCGATCGGCATCACGCGTTCGAGCTTGTTAGTCGCAACCATGGCTCACCTCTAAAAGCTATAGTCTCTATAGCTTTAGATAGTGTGCTGCTGCCGACTTGCAAGCCCGATCAGGCGACGCCCATCGCCAAGAGGTCGTGGACATGGACGAGCCCGGCCGGGCGCCCCTCGCCGTCGACCACGATCAGCGCCGTGATCCGGCTGCGATTGACCAGCTCCAGTGCCTCGACCGCCAGGGTATCGAGCCCGATCCGGTGCGGATTCGCCGTCATGATGTCGCGCGCCCGCAGCGAGGTGCCGCCGGCCATCGCCGCCTTGCGGCGCAGGTCGCCATCGGTGACGACACCGGCGAGCTTGCCGTCCAGATCCATCACCACGGCACAGCCGAAACCCTTCTCCGAGATCATCGCGATGACGTCCGGCAGCAGCGTGTCCAGACCGATCAACGGCAGGTCGGCGCCGCGATGCATGATGCTCTCGACGGTCTTGAGCTGCGCGCCGAGCTTGCCGCCGGGGTGGTAGACGAAGAAATCCTGCCGCGAGAAGCCGCGCGCCTCCAGCAAGGCCACCGCCAGCGCATCACCGAGCGCCATCTGCATCGTCGTCGAGGTCGTCGGCGCGAGCCCGTTCGGGCAGGCCTCCGTCGCCTTGGGCAGGACAAGCGCGATATCCGCCTCCTTGCCGAGCGTGCTCTCGGCATTGGCGGTGATGGCAATCAGCCCGACGCGGAAGCGGCGGGTGTAGCCGACGAGCGCGGCAAGCTCGACCGCCTCGCCCGACCAGGACAGCGCGATCACCACATCCTCGGGCTGAACCATGCCGAGATCGCCATGGCTCGCCTCGGCGGGGTGGACGAAATGGGCGGGCGTGCCGGTCGAGGCCAGCGTCGCCGTGAGCTTGCGCCCGACATGGCCGGACTTGCCCATGCCGGAGACGATCACACGCCCGCTCGAAGCGCGGATCATGGCGATGGCCTCGGCGAAGGGCCCGCCCAGGCCATTCGTCAGCGCGTCATGAAGGGCATCGAGCCCGGCGCGCTCGGTGGCGATGGTGCGAAGGGCGGAGTCGCGAATATCGGCTGTCATGGCCGGCGCTTTAGCACGGCAGCCTCAGCCATTTCCACCATCCGCCGACGCCCCTGTAAGCGTTGACGGCTCCTTAACCCTGTTCGTTCTAACTCCGTTAACCATGCGCGCCATCCGCGCGCCCCGCCATCTGGAGCCCTGCGACGCCCGTGTCCGGCCGCGCGACGATCCTGCTTCTGTCCGGCACGGCCTTGGCCGCGCTGGCACTCGCCTGCGCAACCGCGCAAGCGCAGCAGATGCCGCGCGCCAATCTCAGGACCGGCACGCCCACTTACGTCGCGCAGCAACCGGCGACGCCCCAGCCCGCCCTCTCTCCGGCAACGGCAGAGCCGGAAGCCGTCCGCGATCCGGCGGGGCTGGTCCAGCGGCAAGGTTCGGCCGTCTCGGGACGGCAGCCGCCGCGCGCCAGCCAACCGATCCAGGCGCCGTCACTGCGCGGCGTCACTCAGCGCCAGTTCCGGCCGCCGCAACCCGCTGTCACGGTGTTGCCCCCGCCTCCGCCTCCCGCTCCGCCGCCCCGGCGTCGCGCCGCGAGCGAAGAAGATCCCTATGCCGCACTCGGCATCCGCCTGGGCTCGATCACGCTACGACCTTCCGTCACCAACTCGGTCGGCTACGACACCAATCCGCAGCGCACATCGGCGCCCGGCACCAAGGGCTCGGGCTACAGCCGCCACGAGGGCGAGCTGGAAATCCAGTCCGACTGGAACGTCCACGAGCTCAAGGGCAGGTTGCGGGGCGGCTATATGGAGTTCTTCCGCGCCAAGGACGCCTCGCGCCCCGATGCCGAGGGCAATCTCGACCTGCGGCTCGACGCGACGCGCGATACGCGCATCCTCCTGGAGTCGCGCCTCAGGCTCGACACGCAGCGGCCGGGCTCGCCAGACCTGAGCGCCGCGGTGACGGGCCGCCCGCAGATCTACCAGTATGGCGCCTCTGCCGGCGTCACCCACGACATCAACCGGCTGCAATTGACCCTGCGCGGCTCGGTCGACCGCAGCGACTACGAGGACGCCCGCCTCTCGAACGGTGCCGTACTGTCGCAGAAGGATCGCAACCAGACGCAGTACGGTGTCCGTCTGCGCGCCGCCTACGAGGTCACCCCAGGCTTCAAGCCCTTCGTCCAGGCCGAGATCGACCAGCGCGAATTCGACGAGAAGGCCGATTCCAGCGGCTATATGCGCTCCTCGAACGGCGTGACCGGGCGCATCGGTTCCACCTTCGAAATCAGCCGGCAGCTGACCGGCGAGGTCTCGGGTGGCTATCAGGATCGCAAATACGACGATTCCCGCCTGAAGAACCTGCGCGGCTTCGTCGGCGATGCGGCGGTATTGTGGTCGCCGACGCCGCTCACCACGGTGACGCTGCGCGGCGGCGCAGAGCTCGGCGACACCACCATCGCCGGCTCCTCCGGCACGACCGTACGGCGCGCCACGCTGGAAGTGGCGCATGCGCTGCGCCGCAACCTGACCGTCACCGGCTTCACCAATTTCAGCCGGACCGAGTACGACGGACAGGGCCTGCGCGAGGATTACACCAATGTCGGCGCGCGGCTCGAATACAAGCTGACGCGCACCTTCGCCGTACGCGCGAGCTTCACCCATGAGCGCTTGAACTCGACCGCGCAGGGCTCGGACTACACCGCGAATGTCTCGCTGGTGGGTCTCAGGGTGCAGTTCTGATTTTCACCGCAACCTCGCGGTCATCCCGGGCGTAGCGCAGCGAAGGCCCGGGATCCATTCCGGAACGGTTCAGGCATGAATCCCGGATCGGCGCCGCTATCGAGGCTTGTCCGGGATGACTCGCAAAAAATGGAGACGGCAGCAGGGGCCAGCACCCTCACTCCATCCCTTCGAGCTCGATGATCATGTTCTCGATCATCCTGAGCCCGATCTGCCAGAAGCCGGGGTCCTTCGCGTCGAGGCCGAAGGGCTTGAGCAACTCGGAATAAGGCTTGCTGCCACCGGCCGAGAGCAAGGCGAAATAGCGCTCCTGGAAGCCCTCGGCGGCGTTCTGGTAGACACCGTAGAGCGAGTTCACCAGACAGTCCCCGAAGGCATAGGCGTAGACGTAGAAGGGCGAATGGATGAAGTGCGGGATGTAGCACCAATAGGGCTCGTAACCGCTCGACAACCGGATCGCCGGTCCCAGGCTCTCTTCCTGCACGCTCATCCAGATCTGGCAGAGCGCTTCCGGCGTCAGCTCGCCTTCGCGGCGGGCTTCATGGACCTTGCGCTCGAAGGTGTAGAAGGCGATCTGGCGCACGACCGTGTTGATCATGTCCTCGACTTTGGCCGCCAGCATCGCCTTGCGCTGCTTCTTGTCGTTGGTCGAGTCGAGCAGCTTGCGGAAGGTCAGCATCTCCCCGAACACGCTCGCCGTCTCGGCCAGCGTCAGCGGCGTCGGCGCCATCAGGGCTCCGTTAGGCGCCGCCAGCACCTGATGCACGCCATGCCCGAGCTCATGTGCCAGCGTCATCACGTCGCGCGGCTTGCCCTGGTAGTTCAGCAGCACATACGGATGCGCGGATGGCACCGTAGGGTGAGCAAACGCGCCGGGCGCCTTGCCCGGACGCGGCGGGGCGTCGATCCAGCGCTCGTCGAAGAAGCGCTTCGCGATCGCCGCCATCTCCGGCGAAAAGGCGCCATAGGCGGAGAGCACGGTCTCGCGCGCCTCGGTCCAAGGAATCGTGCGCTGCTCGACCTGCGGCAGCGGCGCGTTACGGTCCCAGAAATCCAGCTCCTCGCGGCCAAACCACTTCGCCTTAAGGCGGTAGTAGCGATGCGACAGGCGCGGATAGGCCTCGCGCACGGCGGCGACGAGAGCGTCCACGACCTCGCGTTCGACCCGGTTGGCGAGATGGCGGGAATCCGCGACATCCTCGAATTTCCGCCAGCGGTCGGAGATTTCCTTGTCCTTGGCGAGCGTGTTGGTGATTAGCGCGAAGGTCCGCAGCTCCTTGCGAAACACCGTGCTCAGCGCCTCCGCCGCCTTGCGGCGGACCTCGCCGTCGCTGTCCTGCAGCTTGTTGAGCGTGAGTTCCAGCGTCAGCTCCTCGCCATCGACCACGAAGCGCAGCGAGGCGATGGTTTCGTCGAAGAGGCGGTTCCAGGCAGCCGCGCCGGTCATCGACTTCTCATGGAACAGCGCCTCGATCCGATCGTCGAGCTGATGCGGCTTGTCCTTGGCGAGATCCTCGAGCCAGGGCTTCCAGTGCGAGAGTGGCGCTTGGGCAGCGACCTTCGCCAGCAGTTCAGGCTCGATCCGGTTCAGTTCCAGCTCGAAGAACAGGAGTTCGGTGATTGCAGCGTTCAGCTTGTCCTGCGTATCGCCATAGAACTTGGCGCGCTGCGGATCGGTGGTGTCGCCGGAATAGACCAGCCCCGCATAGGCGCCGATCCGGCCGAGCAGGTCGCTCAGGCCCTCATAGCTCTTAACAGCGGCAGCCAGCGCCTCGCTGCCCTCGGATGCGGCCGCGAGGTCCGCGAGCTTGCCGCGATAGCGGCCGGCCAGTGCCTGGGCCTCGACGAGACCGCGGTCGAGATCCCGCTTGAACTCCGGTGATTCGATGCCGGGATAAAGATGGGTCAGGTCCCATTCCGGCAGATCGCCGGTCGCCTGCGCCGGTTTCGCCGCCCCCGCCTTCGTGGCGGAACGCAGGACGGTGTCATGAAAACCCATTCGCTCGATACCTCTACGCACTGAAACGAGCCTCATCCTTAGGCCGGCACGGGCCGAACGATCAACGGCGGCGGCTCGCATCGCTGCGATCGGCCGCAGCTTAAACCCCCGCTTAACCCTTCTGGCCGACCATGCCCCAGAACGGAACAGGCGATTCCGCCTGCGGCCAAGATTTCTTTCATATTGCCCGCGCTTTCGAGGTGCCATGACCGACACCGTCCTCATCGTCGATGACGATCCCGTCCAGCGCCGCCTGCTCGACGCGATGCTGAAGCGCTTCGGCTACGACGTCGCCAGCGCAGACAACGGCGAGGCGGCTCTCGCGATGCTCGGCGTGCCCGAAGGCGAGCGCTTCAGCGCCATCGTCCTCGACCTCAACATGCCCGGCCTCGACGGCATGGGCGTGCTCGCGGCGCTGCGCGAGCGCGGCATCGAGATCCCCGTCATCGTCCAGACCGCCAATGGCTCGATTGAGACGGTCGTCACGGCCATGCGGGCCGGTGCGATCGACTTCGTGGTCAAGCCCGTCGGCGCCGAACGCCTGCAGGTCTCGCTGCGCAATGCGCTGAAGCTCGGAGCGCTCGAACACGAACTACGCCATATCAAGCGCCGCGCCTCGAACACGCTGGGCTTCCGCGACCTCGCCACCAAGAGTCCGGACATGGCCCGCGTCATCCGGCTGGCCGAGCGCGCCGCGAAATCGAACATCCCGATCCTGATCGAGGGCGAGTCCGGCGTCGGCAAGGAGGTGCTGGCGCGCGCGATCCAGGGCTCCAGCGACCGCAAGGGCAAGCCCTTCGTCACCGTGAATTGCGGCGCAATCCCGCATAACCTCGTCGAATCCATCCTCTTCGGCCACGAGAAGGGCGCCTTCACCGGCGCGACCGAGCGCCATCTCGGCAAGTTCGTCGAGGCCAATGGCGGCACGCTCTTCCTCGATGAGGTCGGCGAATTGCCGCTCGACGCGCAGGTCAAATTGCTGCGCGCCATCCAGGAGGGCGAGGTCGATCCGGTCGGCGGCAAGAAATCGGTGCGCGTCGACATCCGCCTGATCTCGGCCACCAACAAGAGCCTGCTCGACCAGGTGAAGCGCGGCGAATTCCGCGAGGACCTGTATTACCGCCTCAATGTCTTCCCGATCACGCTGCCGCCGCTGCGCCAGCGCCGCGAGGACATCGCCGATCTCGCGCGCGGCTTCCTCGCTCGCTTCGCCGCCGAGGAGGGGCGCAAGCTCACCGGGCTGACGGTCGAAGCCGCCGCCCTGATCACCGGCTATGATTGGCCGGGCAATGTCCGCCAGCTCGAGAACGCCGTGTTCCGCGCCGTGGTCCTCGCCGATGGCCCCGAGCTCGACACCACTGAATTCCCGCAGATCGCTGCGCAGATGGACGGCTACGAGGTCCGGATTCCGCCGGCCCCCGCCCCCCTCGCCCGTTCCGAGACGCAAGGCGAGCCGCCGCCGCGCATCATCCAGATGCCGGTGCGTGATCCCAACGCCCTCGACCTCGTCGCCGGTTCCGACATGCGCAAGCTCGACGACCTCGAACGCGAGATCATCACCTTCGCGCTCGCGCATTACCGCGGCCACATGTCCGAGGTCTCGCGCAAGCTCGGCATCGGCCGCTCGACGCTCTACCGCAAGCTCAAGGATTATGGGCTGATCGAGAGCGAAGCGAACGGCGATGAAACCGACGCCGCGTGACGCGCAACTAATCGAATGGGGCGGTCTGTTGCACCGCCGCATCTTGTCTCAACCAACCGAGTCACGCAGGAATGGCGGGATTCGGCAGCAATCGGGATAGCGACCATGCGTCCTCGCCATTGGGCGAACCTGACCTCGGCATCCGCCCTGGCCATTATTCTGGGATGCCTCCCGCTCCACGCCGAAACCCCTCTCAACACCGATGTGACGCTTGGCATTCCGCTGCCCGAGCAGCAGGAGCTCAACCTGTCCGACATCGCGCCGCCGGCCTCCGCCGCGCAGGCTGCGACTGCATCGGCCCATTCCACCGATGCCGAGATCGTCACCGGCACGGTCACGCCCGGCAACCGCCTGCAGGACCCCGCGAAGCAGGATGCTGCCGCCCCGCTCGACCTGACCGAGGAAGCGGTCACGCTCGACATTCCCGAAATAGAGATGCCGGCCGCCGATCCGGCCCTAACGCCCGTCGTCAAATCGCCGGCTCCGACCGAGATCGCCCCGCAAACCGGCCCGCTGCGCACCGTCGAGCCGCTGGTGCCAATGCCGGAGATACCGAAGGTCGTCATCGCGCTGCCGCCGGGCTCGGAGTTCTCCGCCGCCATCGCCGCTGCCCTGCCGGAGGCGCTGACGCTGCGCCGCCTCGGCGAGCGCGAGCGTAACGAGATCATCGCCGCCTATCAGGCCAATGAGAACCGCCCCTTCTGGGTCGGTGCCAAGGGCTGGAACGAGGCCGGCAAGCGCATCGCGACGCAGCTCGGCCGCGCCGCCGAGGATGCCTTACGCCCGAACGACTATGCCCTGCCCGTCTTCGAGGCGAGCGACAAGGCCAAGCTCGCCGAGGCCGATATCCGCCTCTCGGCCATCGCCGTGCTTTATGCCCGCGACGCCCGTGGCGGCCGTCTCAATCCGCGCCAGCTCTCGAAGCTGATCACGCCGACGCTCTATCTGCCCTCGGCGACCGAAGTGCTCTCGGAGCTTGCCGGCGCGACGGACGCCGGCGCCGTGCTCGCCGCCTACAACCCGCCGCATGAGGGCTATCGCCGCCTCAAGGCCAAGCTCGCGGAGATGCGCGAGCATCTCGACGACACGCCGCTGGTCCGTATCCCCGCCGGCCCGCCGCTCAAGCTCGGCATGCGCGACGAGCGCGTACCGCTGGTGCGCGCGCGCCTCGGCCTTGGGCCCAGCGAGGAGCCGGTCTTCGACCGCTCGACCGCGCTGGCGCTGGCCGACTTCCAGAAGAAGGCGGGCCTGCCGGCCAACGGCATTCTGAGCGAGCGGACGCTTGCGGCGCTGGGCAAGCCGGCGAGTGCACGGGGCGAGGAGGACATCGTCGCCCAGATGGAGCGCTGGCGCTGGTTGCCGCCCGATCTCGGCACCAACCACATCATCGCCAATGTCCCGGAGATGCGGGTGCGCGTCATCCGCTCCGGCGAGATCGTGCACGAGACCCGCGCGATCATCGGCAAGCCCGACACGGCGACGCCGATCTTCTCGCATGTGATGGACCACGTCGTCGTCAACCCGTCCTGGTATGTGCCGCCCTCGATCTTGAGGAAGGAATTCCTGCCGGGTCTTGCGGCCGATCCGGAATATGCTGCCAAGCGCGGCTATGTCGTGACCCGCACCAAGGGCGGCGGCATCTCGGTGCGCCAGCCGCCGGGCGAGCGCAACGCGCTCGGCTGGATCAAGTTCATGTTCCCGAACGAGCATGCGGTCTATCTGCACGACACGCCGAATCGCCGCCTCTTCGCAGGCGAGCGCCGCGCGCTCAGCCATGGCTGCGTCCGTGTCGACAACCCCTTCGCGCTGGCAGACCAGGTTCTGGGGCCGGAATGGACGAGCGAGCGGCTGAAGAAGCTGATCGGAAAGGGCGAGCGCCGCATCAACCTGTCGCAGCCCCTGCCGATCCACCTCGTCTACAACACCATCGTTGTCGGCGATCACGGGCAGATCACCCGCTTCGACGATGTCTACGGTTTCCACAGGCTCGTCAGGCAGGCGCTGGAGCAGCAGGGCGGCTGAACGAAGGGGCTCGCGTCGCGGGCACCTTTTCGCCATGATCCGACTTTAGCCACCTTTGACAGGAAATTCTTGGCGTGGCGATTGCCGGCTCGCTAACGAGACGTTAACGCTTCTCCGCAACTGTTCGTTCACGTTTATCGCACCGCTTCGGCGGGGGCACCGAGACGGGTCAGACAGATTGGGCAGGACAACCGCCACGCTTGCAGGATGCGCGCCGTCCGGCATGATGCCGACCGCGCGACAGGCGCTTGCGCTCGGCTTGGCCCTGGTCGCATCGCTCGTCGGTATCCGCGGCACGCAGAATGCTGTCGCCAACGGCGACACCCGCACCATCACCATCCGGCACATGCACACGAAGGAAGAGACGACTGTCACCTTCAAGCGTGACGGCCGCTATGATTCCGCCGGACTGGAGAAGCTGAACTGGGCTCTGCGCGACTGGCGCACCGACGAGCCCACCCGCATGGACCCCCGCCTCTTCGACGTCGTCTGGGAGGTCCAGCGCCAGCTTGGCTCCGACCAGCCCTTCCACGTCGTCTCGTCCTATCGCGCGCCGGGCACCAACGCGATGCTGCGCCGCCGCTCGCGCGCCGTCGCCAAGCACAGCCAGCACATGCTCGGCAAGGCGATGGATTTCTACCTGCCGGATACGCCGACCGCCCGCATCCGCGAAATCGGCATGCGGCTCCAGCGCGGCGGCGTCGGCTTCTATCCGAACGCCCATACGCCCTTCGTCCATCTCGATGTCGGCTCGGTCCGCTCCTGGCCGCGCATGACCCGCGACCAGCTCGTGCGCCTCTTCCCGGACGAGAAGACCGTGCATCTGCCAGCAGACGGGCAGCCACTCTCTGGTTACGAGCTCGCCAAGGCTGAGATCCTGTCGGGCGGCGGCGCCGTCGCCGGCTATGCCACCGCAGAGCTCGACGAGGGCGCCGTCATCGCCTCAGGCCGCAAGAGCCTCTGGGCGTCGCTGTTCGGCGGCGACGAGGAAGAGGCCGATGCCCGCCCGGCCGCGCGCGGCCGCCGCGCCGCGCCGCGGCAGCAGCCGACGGTCATGGCCTATGCCAACACCAACAGTTACGGTGATGCCAACTCGCCGGATGGCGGCCGCCTCGCCGTCGTCCTGGGACAGCAACAGCAACCAGCCGAACCCGTGACGCGTTCACTGACGCGCGAGCGGTCGGAACGTCTGGCGCCGCAGGTCAACGCCGCTCCGCCGCAGCCTGCTCCCGCCCCGCAAGCACCGGCTCAGGCGATTGCCGCTGCTGCCGTTCCACCGCAGCGCGGCCCGCAGGAAATCAGGCCGCAGTTGATCGACGCGCCGCTGCCGCTGGCGCGGCCGCGCGGCCTGGCGCTCCCGGCGGAGGACGGCGCGCCCGTCCAGATCGCCGCCTTGCCCGCAGCCGGTGGCGCGCTCGCCTTCGCCCCCCAGCCCGAGCAAAAGCTCGTGCTCGCCTCCCTGCCGCCGCGCCGCCCCGGCGAAGTGGCCGGCCCGAGCGAGATCATCGTCGCCGGCCAGCCCACCAACGCCCCGCTGCCTCCGGCCCGGCCGACCGCCCTGGCCGATGCAGCCATCGCCTCGCTGCGTGGAACCGGTTCCCCGGAAACCCCGCTCGCCCAGGCTGCCGAAGGACGCCTCGTTACCGCCTCGCTGCCGCCGGTGCGGCCGCGCGAGGGTGGTGTCAGCTACGCCACGGCGACCCAGCGCTCCACTCCTGTCCCGGAAGAGCCCGAGGACACCGCCGAGATGGATCGGGGCGGCCTGAACTCGCTGTTCGCCGCCGTCTCGCGCACTGGCAGCACGCCCGGCAAACCGGTGAATGTCGCGACAGCCCGCGCCCGGGCCGCTGGCCCCTCCGGCGCGCCGATCGCCGGCCCGAGCCCGGCAGCGGCGCTGGGCTTCAGCCATGCCGATCCGGTCGATGCCAAGCCCGGCACCTTCTCCGGCCCGGCCGTCCGCCCGCTGCCAACGAATTTCGTCCAGAACTGAGTATCGAAGGCGTCATGCTCGGGCTTGAGCCGGGCCGTCTTGACGAAACATGCGGGTCATCCCGGACGCCGCGAAGCGGAGATCCGGGATCCATGCCTGAACCTCCATCGGAACCGCTCCGGAATGGATCCCGGGTCAAGCCCGGGATGACAGCGTAATTCTGCAAGGATACGGCGGATGGCACGGGCTATTCCCGGTCGATCGGCCAGGCTTTGAACACGTCGAGCACCTCGCAGGCGCGCGCCTGCGCCGCGAGTGCCGGCCAGCGCTCCTCCGGCGCGAATTCCGGGATTACGAAGCGGCAGAAGCCCCAGGCGATTGCGGCCGCGATATCGCTCGGCAGCAGCTCCGGCCCGGCCGTCAACTCGCCCTCCTTCGCCGCCGCGTCGAGCAGATCGAGCGCGACATGCAGCTGGGTGACGATGCGCTCCTGCCAGGGCGCATAGCGCTGCGCCTCCGGGCGCTTGCGCTCGTACTCGATCGAGACCGCCTTGTCGGCGGCGACGATGCCGATGCCGGTCAGCGCCAGATCGCGCCGCCGCGCCACGCCTTCGAGCGGACGCAGCGAGCGTCCCGCGACATCCTCGAAATGCTGGATGATCAAAAGGGATTCGCTGATCGCGATGCCGTCGTCTGTGACGAGCGTCGGCGCCTTGATCAGCGGGTTGATCGCCCGGAATTCCGCCATGTGCCGGAAGACCGAGACCGAGCGATGCTCGAACGGCACCTCCAGCAAGGTTCCCGTGATCGCCGCGCGGCGGACATAGGGGCTATCCAGCATTCCGACGAGCAGCATCGCGACCTCCGTTTCAACGCGGCGGCAGACTGCCGAAGCCCGCCAGAAAAGCCACGCGAATTCGCGTGATGCGCGGGATCACGCCGCTTGATGCGCGGGGCTAGCGGCGGGCGTGAGCTGTTCGCTCAGCGGTTCGTCGAGCCTCAGGCCGCGCTGATGCGCCTCCATCTGGCAGGGGTCCCAGTAGGGCGTGCCGCCGAAGCGCTCGACCAGGAGGTCGATCAGCACCCGGACCTTGCCGGGGACATAGGCGCCGGGCGGGCGCACGACATAAAGCGCCCGCGTCGGCATCGGATAATCCAGCAGGATCGGCACGACCGCGCCGGAGCGGATCGCATCCGAGGCGATGAAGGTCGGCAATACGGTCAATCCCAACCCCGCCACCGCCCATGACAGCAGCGTGTCGCCGCTATCCGAGTGCATCCGGCCGGGCGGACGCACCGTGATCCAGCGTTTGCCGGTGCGGAACACCCAGTCCTGATCGTTCGTACCGCTATAGAGCAGGCAGTCATGGTCGTTGAGATCAGCGGGGATCGCCGGGCGCCCTCGCCGCTCGAGATAGGCCGGGCTGCCGACCACCGTGGCATGGACAGGCGCTATCTTGCGGGCGATCAGGCTGGAATCCTTCAGCGAGCCGATCCGGATCGCGGCATCGAAGCGCTCGCCGATCAGGTCGACATAGCGGTCGCTCGCCTGCACGTCGATTTCGAGACGGGGATAGAGCTCCGCGAGCTCGCCGAGCAATGGTGCGACATGCTTGTTGCCGAAGGTCATCGGCATGGCCAATCGCAGGCGCCCGGCGACGCCGCCAGCGCGCTGCGCCACCGCCTCCCGGGCTTCGTCGAGCTCGGCCAGGATGCGCTCGCTGCGTGCCTTGAACTCGAGCCCGGCCTCGGTCGCCGCGACGCCGCGCGTCGTGCGGCTGAGCAGGCGCGTGCCGAGCTCCTCCTCCAGCCGGCTCACCCGTCGGCTGACGATCGATTTCGCGAGGCCCAGGCTCTGTGCCGCACGGCCGAAACCGCCCGCCTCGACCACGGCGATGAAGCTTCGGATATCGTCGAGCTCCGCCATCGGCGTTCCTCCTGCAGCAACAGTCTGGTTCCGATTATGGCGGTTCTAGTGCCATTCGTGAACCACTACCTTCCCGGTCATCGAAATCATTCCGCCACAGGAACCATCGTCATGGCCTCCGTCCTCGTCCTCAACAGCAGCGCCTCCGGCCCGAATTCGGTCTCGAAGCTTCTCGTCCAGAGCACGGTCGAGCGGCTCGGCGGCCAGAACCCCGGCCTGAAGGTCGTCGAGCGCGATCTCGACGCCGCTCCCGTTCCGCATCTCAACGCCGAGACCACTGCGGCGGTGCGCGCCGGCATCACCGAGACCCCGGCCCAGCGCGAGGCGCTCGCCCTGTCCAACGTGCTGGTCGAGGAGCTGAAGGCCGCCGACACCATCGTCATCGGCGCGCCCATGTATAATTTCGGCATCCCCTCGACGCTGAAGAGCTGGTTCGACTACGTGCTGCGCGCCGGCGTCACCTTCCGCTACAGCGAGGCCGGCCCCGAGGGCCTGCTCAAGGGCAAGCGCGCCATCGTCGTCGAGAGCCGCGGCGGCCTCTACAGCAGCGGCCCGGCCCAGGTCATGGATTCGCAGGAGCCGCATCTGCGTACCATGCTCGGTTTCGCGGGGATCACCGACGTCACCTTCATCCGCGCCGAGAAGCTGGGCTATGGCCCGGAGGCGCGCGAGGAGGCGATCCGCAACGCCAATGCCGAGCTCGCCCTCGTCGCCTAAGTCTCCCTCAAACGAAAAGCCCCGCATCGGGAGACCGATGCGGGGCTTTTTCATGCCTGCGTGGAAAACGGCTTACACCGACTCGCCGACCGCCTGCAGATAGAGGTCGAGGATCGCTTCCTCTTCCTTGCGCTCTTCGAGATCGCGCTTGCGCAGCGCCACCACCTTGCGGAGCACCTTGACGTCGTAGCCGTTGCCCTTGGCCTCGGCATAGACCTCCTTGATGTCGTCGGCGATCGTCTTCTTCTCTTCCTCGAGCCGCTCGATGCGCTCGACGATGCTCTTGAGCTGGTCGCCCTGAACCGGATCGTCCATCTGATAACCTTCTCGGGTACGAAATTGGCCGGCAGCGTTCGCCCGGATGGGGGGCGCCCGTCAAGACCGAACTGGCCGATGCGCGCCCGCCCATCAACAGTCCTGACGCCGCATGGTTGAATGTCCGGTCCCGCCGGCCGCGCAATCCTCCCAAAAAGTATGACTAGATCGCCAGACGGCAGATGACGTCGCGTCCCAGCCACCCTACAACGGTAACAAGGAGAGCGCCGTCAGGCGGCCAAGACCAGGGGAGCAGGCGGCGTGCCGCAATCCACCACTGTCATCGCAGCGATGCGCGCGACCGCCCGCGCGATCTTCGACACCGCCGTCGCCCGCGCCCATCCCGCCGGCTGCCTGCCACAGCATCTCCCGCCACCACCGGCGACAGGACGCCTGATCCTGCTCGCCGCCGGCAAGGCTGCCGGCAGCATGACCGCGCTGGCCGAAGCGCATTACCTCGACCAGGGCCTTCCGCCCGAACGGCTTCTCGGCCATGCCGTCGCCCGGCACGGCTACACCGCGCCCACCCGGCATGTCCCGATGGTCGCGGCCGGCCACCCGGTGCCCGACCAGGGCAGCATCGACAGCGCCGAGCGGGCGCTCGCCCTTGCCGCTTCCGCGACGGCGGACGACCTCGTCCTCGTCCTGCTCTCCGGCGGCGGCTCCGCCAACTGGGTCGCACCGGCCGGCGGGCTCGCGCTCGCCGAGAAGCAGGCGGTCAACAAGGCACTTTTGCGCTCGGGTGCGCCGATCGGCGAGATGAACATCGTCCGTAAGCGGCTCTCCCGGATCAAGGGCGGCCGGCTCGCGCTGGCCGCCGCCCCGGCACGGCTGCTGACCCTTGCGATATCCGACGTGCCCGGCGACGAGCCGACCGCGATCGCCTCCGGCCCGACCGTGGCCGATCCCAGCACGACGGCGCAGGCCCGCGCCATCGTCGCCCGCTATGGGCTCGACCTGCCGCCCGCCGCGCGCGCCCTGCTCGACGATCCCGAAAACGAAACGCCGAAGCCCGGCCACCCGGCCTTCGCCAACGCAGAATACCGGATCATCGCCCGTCCAGCCGATGCGCTGGCTGCGGCACGCGCAGCGGCGGAGGCTGCCGGCTATGCCGTGCACGATCTCGGCGCCGATCTCGAGGGCGAGGCGCGCGACGTCGCAGCCGCCCATGCCGATCTCGCCCGGCGCCTGAAGCGCGAGGGCAGGCGCGCCGCCATCCTCTCCGGCGGCGAGCTCACCGTGACACTCCGCGGCTCGGGCCGGGGCGGCCCCAATCAGGAATATGCCCTGGCGCTCGCGATCGCCCTGGCTGGCGAGCCCGGCATCGTCGCGCTCGCCGGCGATACCGATGGCACCGATGGCGGCGGCGGCGAGGCGACCGACCCGGCCGGCGCGCTGGTCGATCCCCAGACTTTGACCCGCGCCGCCGAGATCGGCCTTGATCCCGCCCGATCCCTCGCCGACAACGATTCGACCGGCTTCTTCGAAGCGCTCGGCGATTTGCTGCAGCCGGGACCGACGCTGACCAATGTCAACGACTGCCGCGTGATCCTGATCGAACCGTGAGAATGCCGGGCTCCCCTCGAACGGTCCTCCCCCTCGCCTTCTGCGCGGCCGCCTTCTTCGGAAGCGTGGCGCCGGCGAAGGCCGATCTGCGCATGTGCAACACCACCTCGAGCCGCATCGGCGTCGCGATCGGCTATCGCGATGCGCAAGGCTGGATCACCGAAGGCTGGTGGAACATCAGCCCGCGCGGTTGCGAGACGCTGCTGCGCGGCACGCTGGCAGCGCGCTTCTACTACGCTCATGCCGTCGATTACGACAAGGGCGGCGAGTGGACCGGCAAATCGGTCATGTGCGTGCGCAACAAGGAATTCACGATCCGGGGCATCGAGGACTGCCTGGCCCGCGGCTACGACCGCGCCGGCTTCTTCGAGGTCGATACCGGCGAACAGAAGAGCTGGACGATCCAGCTCACCGATACGAGCGGCGGCGCGGCTCCTCGGCCTTAACCAGCTTACGCCGGACGAAAATCTCGGCATAAGGTAGATAACCGACGCAGGGTCAGCCGGCCCTGCGGACAAGAAACGGAGGCGAGGCCCCGGCGACGGGCATACCTCGCTCCACAACGAGCGAAAGGGCGCGGCCGGAGCCATTTGGGCTCGCCGGTCGCAGGGGAAGAACAATGAAGCGCGAACGCCGGATCAAGATCATCGCCACCCTGGGCCCCGCCTCCTCGACCGAGGAGATGTGCGCAAAACTGTTCTCCGCTGGCGTCGACGTCTTCCGCATCAACATGAGCCATACCCAGCGTGAGACGCTGGCCGAGAAGGTCGCGATGCTGCGCGGACTGGAAAGCAAGTTCCGCCGCCCCGTCGGCATCCTCGCCGACCTGCAGGGTCCGAAGCTGCGCGTTGGCCAGTTCGGCGGCGACGGCGGCGTGATGCTGGAAAAGGATGCGCGATTTATACTCGATTCAAATCCCGCCCCTGGCGATGCCAAGCGCGTCCACCTGCCCCACCCCGAAATCCTGACTGCGCTCGAGCCCGGCCACCACCTCATCCTCGATGACGGCAAGCTGCGCCTCGTCGTCGAGAAGGCTTCGCCGACGGAAGCCGTGACCAAGGTCCTGATCGGCGGGCGCCTGTCTTCGCGCAAGGGCGTGAGCCTGCCCGACACCACGATCGCCGTCTCCGCCATGACCGAGAAGGACCGCGCCGATGCCGAGGTTGCGGCCGAGGTCGGCGTCGACTGGATCGCGCTTTCCTTCGTGCAACGACCCGAGGACATGGCGGAACTGCGCAAGATCGTGCGCGGGCGGGCGCTCGCGCTCGCCAAGATCGAGAAGCCGCAAGCCGTGGTCCGCATGGAGGAGATTATCGACGCATCCGATGCGATCATGGTCGCGCGCGGCGATCTTGGCGTCGAGATGCCGCTGGAGAAGGTGCCGGGCACGCAGAAGCGCCTGACCCGCATGGCCCGCCTCAAGGGCAAGCCGGTCGTGGTCGCCACCCAGATGCTGGAGAGCATGATCACGAGCCCGGTGCCGACCCGCGCCGAGGTCTCCGACGTCGCCACCGCCGTCTTCGAGGGCGCCGACGCGGTCATGCTCTCGGCCGAGAGCGCCGCCGGCCAGTATCCGGTCGAGGCGGTGACGATGATGAACAGCATCGCCGAGGAGGTCGAGAACGACGCGGTATACCGCTCGATCCTCGAATCGCAGCGCAACGAACCGGAAGCCACCGGCGCCGACGCCATCGCCAAGGCCTCCCACGAGATCGCGGAGACGCTGAACCTCAAGGCGATCTGCGCCTGGACCTCCTCGGGCTCGACCGCCTTCCGCATCGCCCGCGAGCGTCCGAACTCGACGGTGATCGCGCTGACCCCGAACCGCGCCACGGCGCGGCGCCTGACGCTGGTCTGGGGCGTACACGCGATCGTCACCAAGGATGCCAGCGACGCCGACGACATGGCCTTCCGCGCCTGCAAATTCGCGGTGCGCGAGCATTATGCCAAGATGGGCGACAGGATCATCGTGGTCGCCGGCGTGCCTTTCGGCACGCCGGGCGCGACCAACATGGTCCGCATCGCCTTCGTCGCGCAGGAGCATGTCGAGAAGGCGTGAAGGGCGGGGCCCGGAAGACCTGCATACACCGTCATTCCGGATCAAGCCGCTTCGCAGCTTGATCCGGAATCCATCGTAGGGCGCTTCGCCTCATGATGGATTCCGGGTCAGTCCCGGAATGACGGCGTGTTTCCGCACAAGGCGAGGCAGCACCGACTACGCCTTACGCGTCGCGGCCGTCGACATCCGTCTTCAGCGAATCGACCGCCTTCTTCACCGCGTCGAACTGCGGATAGATTTCCAGCGCCTTGCGGAAGGCCTTCATCGCGGCCTTGTCGTCGCCCTGCTGGCGCAGGATCATGCCCAATCCCATCATGGCGCCGTAATGGCGCGGCTCGCGCTTCAGCGTCTCGCCGATATCGAGCATGGAGCGAATCGCATCGCCCATCAGGTAGAGCGCATTGGCGCGCTGGTTCCAGGCCTCGGCCCAGTCCGGCTGCAGGCTGATGACGCGATCGAGCAATTCGATCGCGAGCTCGTTCTGCTTGTCCTTGAGCGCCTGCTGGGCACGGGTCATCAGCAGATCGGCCGTGTCGGAACCCGAGCGAGCCCAGCGCCGCTGGATCAACCGCGCGACGCCCTCGGCCTCCTCCTGCGTGGCGGCATCGTGCAGGCGCTGGAACAGCCGCTCCAGCGTCGCCGCCGGACTGCGCTGCGGCGTATTGGGCGTGACCGGATTATCCGCCTTGTCGTCGGGCACCACGGTGCCGGGCCGCGAAGGCGGTACGGGCTGCGCAAGAGTCCCGCCAACCGCAAACGGGCCGGCGACAGTCAGCAGCAGCACGAAAGCGGCAGGCACGATGCGAGAGCGGATCATGCTCACAACTCTAGCTGGCACCGCCGTCCCGTCAAATCACAGCCGGGCGAGCGCGCAACGCAAAGAGCGGGCACGCCATCGGCGCCCCGCTCTTCAAAATCGCAACCGAGGCAACCGCGCGGCAGAAGCCGCGCGACGTCTCAGCCCTGACGCGCCTTGAAGCGCTTCTGGACCTTGTTGATGATATAGACGCGGCCCTTGCGGCGCACGAGCTGGTTGTCGCGATGGCGCGCACGCAGCGACTTCAGCGAATTACGGATCTTCATCGTCTCAACTCCATCGGCCCGCCCGCGTGAGATGGGCCGGTCAAAAACCTTTCAGTCTGCGACGCGAACCTCAACGGCCCTCACCGCCCATGCAATGGTGCGACTGATGCGATGCCGGCTGTATACGGATTTTTGCGCGGACCGCAAGAGCGATCGCCATCATTGCCTTGCAAAAGCCCGACTGGGACCGCTTTGACAGGACTCACCCAGCCACCACGGCTGGACAATCGAAGGAACCGACCATGCGTATCTCCTCCCTTGCTGTCGTCGCCACCGCCCTCATGCTCGGCGCCTGCGGCAATACCGTCGAGCAGCGCATCGGTGGCGCGGCCGTCGGCGCCGGCACGGGCGCCGTGGTCGCAGGACCGGTCGGAGCCGTCGTGGGTGGCGCCGTCGGCGCGGTATCCGGCCCGTCGGTCGCGCGCGCCACACGCCGCGCAACGCGCTGATCCGGCGCAGCGGTCATCGCAAGCGGGCTGGCGTCCGCTTGCGACCCCGCCCATCCTGCACGACCTCGGGCAGGCGCTCCGCATTCATGGCATCGCGACCCACGCCGGCCGAGGCCCGCCAGAGGCCAATCACAACAATTCGATGACTTCGCGATTTTGAGGGTTGCCAAGACAAAACGGACCGGCTATCTCCCCCGTCATCAGGCCGGACGCAACGCGTCATGACGCTCTGAGACGCGCCCGTAGCTCAGCTGGATAGAGCATCAGACTACGAATCTGAGGGTCAGAGGTTCGAATCCTTTCGGGCGCGCCATCACTTTGCTCATTCCAGAGCTCCGATTTTGCAGCGATTTTACAGTCCGGGGCTCACCTCCCCGTCCTGGTCGCTCTTGCGGCTCCGGATCGCGATCACCGAGTCGATCCGCCCCTGTCCGGAATCAGCCAAACGCCTGCGCTCAGCTTGCCGGCGATAGATTCTGGCGGCCCGATCCGTGGCATGCTCGAGTTGCGACATCAGGGACGGAGTGACCCCGCTCCACGACTTGCCTGACCGCCTCCTCCTTGAACTCCGGTGCAAATCTCTGCGAACTCATGACAAACCTCCTATGCTCAAGGGATAGGTCGGCTTTGTCTAACGGACCGGGCGCAGTCCAAGGATAGGTCGGCGGTCTCTAACGGACCGGGGACAGTCCAACCCCGACCTTCTTTTCGAACTCGACCAGGCTGATGTAGCCGATGGTCGGGTACCTCCGAACGGCGTTGTAGAACCGCTCAATGTAATCGAACACCGTGAACTTTTCGGGCTCAATCGCCCAGCGACCAAGCTTTCGATGCCCGAACGCCAGCACAACGCCTGGACCACAAACGGGTCAGGATCACGTCGCCTCGAAGCGGCAGCACCAGAACGCTTGATGCGCCAGAACGTAGCCGCTTAAGCTGCCTCGGTGGGGAGACAGGGCCGATCGAAGCGAACACTCCGAGGCCGGAAGAATGGCGACTTCAGTACAGTAAGCGAACCAAACCCATGCCGGCGGAGCAATGGACCAAGATCGCGACGACCACGCGCCGGTCGCTGCCCGCGCTTCTGTTCGCCTGCGGGATTCTTGGTCTTCTGGGATTTGAATCCCTGCGCAGCTACAGCGCGGTCCAGCGCGATGCCGAACGAAACGTTGAAAACTTGGTCCAGGTGCTGTCGGCACAGACCGAACGCACCATCGAGGCGATCGACCAGAACCTTCAGGATATCGCAACGCAAGTCGCGGGCGCATCGCACCTGCGTGCCGACGACGCGCTGTTTCGGATGGAACTCCGCAAACGATTGAAGTCCCTGCCCTATGCGGGTGCGCTCTATGTGGTGGGCGCCGACGGATTCATCTCGCACGACACCAATGATCCCGAGGCGCCCCGTGTCAACCTCGCCGATCGACCCTACTTCATCGCCCACAGGGACGATGCCTCGATCGGGCTCCGCATCGGCCTTCCGCTGCAGGGCCGCGCCGTCGGCTCGCGGTTCGTCGCCCTCTCGCGGCGCATCGAGGATCGGGACGGTGGCTTTGTCGGCGTCGCGGTCGCAGCGATGGAACCGCTGTACTTTGAACAGGCCTATCGTCGCCTCTGGGTCGGCAGCGGCACCATCGCGCTTTTCCGCACCGACGGCATACTTCTCGCCCGCTCGCCGGTTGTCGAGCAATTGATTGGAGCCTCGTTCGCCGGCAGCGATGCATTCAAAGTCCTGCTGCCCCCGAATACCCGCGGCACCTTCTGGGCGAAAAGCCCCATCGACAATGTCGACCGGCTCGGCGGCTTCCGGGCGACCGAGAATGCGCCACTCGTCATGCTCGTGACGGTCAACAAGGATGAGGTCATGCGGCCCTGGCAGTCGCACATGATCGTCACGGGCAGCGGGGCGGCCATTCTCCTCCTGATGCTCGCCGGCCTGGAGCTTCTGACGAGACGCCACCGGCTCAGGGAAGAGCGAGCTCGGGCGCGACTGGCCGAGGCCGAGCGGCTCGAATCGGTCGGCCGGTTTGCCGCCGGGGTCGCGCACGACGTCGGCAATCTGCTGAGGGTCGTGCGCTCCGCCGTCCTTCTGCTGCGCCGGCAGATGACGGACAAGCCGAACGCGGGACGCCTGCTGGATCAGGTCGACTCGACGCTGGCTGGCGGCAGGGAGCTTGTTTCTCAATTGCTGAGCTATGCGCGGACCGGCGATCGCAAGCTGCAAGTCCACGATCTCAACAATCTCAACGATCTTGTTTTCGAAGCCCTGCCGATGCTGCGCCGGGCCGCCGGGCCGCGAATCGAGCTCCATGGCACGTTCGCGGCTTCCGCGGTGATCTGCCGGGTCGATCGGCCTCAGTTTCAGGCCGTTTTGTTGAATCTGGTCCTCAACGCGCGCGACGCCATGCCCGAAGGCGGAACGATATCTCTTGAAGTCGGCCTTGTTCAAAGTTCTGGGGGCAACGGACAAGGCTGGGGGGAGATCAGCATTTCCGATGAGGGAGTGGGCATGCCCAAGGCGGTCCTCAAACAGGCGCTCGATCCCTTTTTCACGACCAAGGAACAGCGACGCGGCGGAGGCCTCGGCCTCAGCCAGGTGCGCTCGCTCGCCGACGACAGCGGAGGCAAGCTGCAAATCGAAAGCCTGGAGGGAAAGGGGACTACGGTTCGACTGCGACTGCCGCTCGCTCGGGGCGACACGGAAGGGCAAGCGCTCGAAGTCTGCATCTAGCTCCGGGCACAGAGCCAGGATTAAATACCTAAATCTACCATAGATTGCAATTTGCAGTATATCGGGTTGCTTGACCTCGTCACGCCACGGCGCAAAAATCTGCTGATATTCGAGCCGATTTCCGGTGACACATGCAAAGACAAGGGGTGAGCATACTGGTTGCAGACGATCATCCCATCGTAAGAGCCGGGATCAAGGTCGTTATAGAGGCGCAAAATGACTGGCGTGTTTGCGCCGAAGCCGAGAATGGCAGAGAGGCGGTGCGTCTCGCGTTAGAACATAAACCTGACATTGCATTGATCGACTGCGCACTTCCAGTTCTGAACGGGCTGGAAGCGGTCAGGCAGATTGGTAAAACGCTACCGAGCGTGCAGTTATTGATCTACACGATGCATGACGACGATGGATTGATCCGGGATGCACTGAGGGCCGGTGTGCGCGGCTATCTGCTCAAATCGGAAGACGATCGGGAACTCGTCGCCGGCATCCAGGCCTTGATGAAGGGAGGAACCTATTTCTCCCAACGCGTGGCGGAAAGCCTGCGCGATCAGATGCTCAACGGCGCGAAAACCGTGAGCCCGCAGACATTGACCGCCCGCGAGCGAGAGGTCGTCCAGCTGGTCGCCGAAGGGGAATCCAACAAGGCCATCGCGAGGCGCTGGGGGCTCAGCGTCAAGACCGTCGACACGCACCGTACCTCCGCGATGAGGAAGCTCAATCTGCGAACGGCGGTCGACTTGGCCCGCTACGCGTTTCGAAACAAGCTTACCGAACCATAGTGCCCGTCCTTTCACGAGCCGGGAAAGGCGCAGCGGCGCAGTCGAAACGCGCTGCCGGGGTGTGTTTCGGCCCTTTGATTGCGGGGAGTTGTCCACCTCAGATGTCGCGCCATCTTCGCCGGGATCACGGTCCTCATCCGACGTATCGCGCAAGCCTCATGACTTTCGAGGCGGTCTCTCAGCGACAGCATCAAAACTGTTCAGATGAACCGTGTCTGCTCTCAGTTTGTTGAATGAGGATCTTTCCCGTGGCCTATTGTGGCGCAGGGGCGGAGGAGCCTTTCCGATGACCAGTGCCACCGAAGCTCCGAGGAGAGGTCTTACGGGTCGCGATCGACGTGTCTCGTGGTCCGCGGCGGTTCTCGTTGTGATCGGGTTTCTGCTCTCCGCCTGCGCGATCCGGCCGACAAACGACGTCTTGAATCCGACGGCCGCGAATACAGCCGCACCGCAGGCTCGTTCCATCGAAGTCCTGGTCGCTACGACCCGCAGGCCTTCGCCGCCTCCGGCCAACGGGTTCACGCCGGATCGCCTGCCGGGCTTGGCCTATGTCAGCTACTCCGTTTCGCTGCCACCGTCGCATCGGATCGGAGAGATCGAGTATCCGGACGCGTCCCGCAATCCGGCTACGAGCTTCGTCGTGACCAGAGCGCAGACGCTGGACCAGGCCGGGTTCAGAGCCGCCATCACCGCGCGCCGCCAACGCGACGTGCTCGTCTTCGTTCACGGCTATAATACGAATTATCCGGAATCGGTCTTCCGGTTCGCCCAACTGATTAGTGACGCTTCCGCTCCCGGCCGCTCACCTGACCACGTCGACGTGCTGTTCGCCTGGCCATCACGCGGAGAGCTCACCGGCTATCTCGCCGACCGGGAGAGTGCCAATTTCTCACGCAATTACCTTGAAGCGGCGCTGAACGAGATCGCCGCGACGCCCGGCGTGCGCAACATCGACCTCGTCGCCCATAGCATGGGGAACTGGCTCACCGTCGAGACGCTGCGGCAGGCGAGGCTTCGCGCGAAGGCTCCCTTCCTCGCCAAGCTGCGCGGCGTGATGCTGGTCGCTCCCGACATCGACGTCGACGTGTTCGCCACCCAGCTCGACACGATCGGCCGGCTCCGAGAGCCGATCACCGTGGTGGTCAACAAGCACGATCTGGCGCTGGCGACCTCGCAATACCTCGCCGGTGAAATCTCCCGAGTCGGGAACACTCTGATCGACGACCGAGAGGCGCGGGCCGCGATCAGGAAGTATGACTTGCGGGTGGTCGATCTGTCCGAGGTTGAAGATGACGACCCGCTCAAGCACAGCACCTTCATCAAGGCTCTGCCGGCCCTCGGCCAGGTGATCCAGAGTCATGCGTTGTCCGGCTCGCCCCAGGCTTCGGGCCTGCGCGTGCTCGCCGCGGATGCTGCCGGGCAGATGCTGACAGCTCCGCTGCGCGCCGGCCGGGCTTTGATCGGCCGCTAAAGCATCGGCCCGAAAGGTGTGACGCGGCCTTCGGACAAAGCCGATGCAAGATCGAAGATCGTTATCTGGCCTGCCGCGAAGGGCATTCTTTGGGGGGAGCCAATCCAGCTGGGCGGATCAAGGGGCGGAAGATGGCATTGCGGATCGCCCCTCGACCAGCAACCCTTTGGCTTTCGCGATACGGGGATTCCGCATCGCGCTTTTGAGCCAGAGAATGTGATAGGCGGTCACGGGATTGCGGTTGGGGGGCCTTATCTCGGCGAGTGTGCCGTCAGCGAGCGCAGGCGCGACCAGATATCGTGGGATGATGCTCCAGCCCAGCCCCTTGACCACGAAGTTGCGCAACGCACGCAGATCGGGCGCGGTCACCATCTCGGGCCCAGGCACGCCTTTGATGCCGTTGCAGTCCAGCCACATCTGGATCAATGAACGCTGCACGTCATAGGTCAGATGCGGCGTCGAGGCCAAGCCAGCGGCCAGACTGCCCGCTCGCTCTATCGCAGCCGCCGTCTGCGGCGCGGCGGCCAGCACGAGCTCCTCTTCGCCAAAGACCTCATGGTCGATACGAAGGTCGTCGACCACCGAAACCGCAAAGGCGAAGTCCGCCCTGCCTTCGACCAGCAGCTCGACCGAGGTCGTATCGTTCGACGGGATGAGCTGCACCGCCAGGTCATGGACCGTCAAGGCACCCAGCCGATCTGCGATCAGATCCGACAGGATGTCCGACGGCCCACACAGATGGATCGTGCCCGAGAGGATGACCGAGCGTGCCCTGAACTCTGCCAGGGCATGCTCGGCCGTATCAAGCGCTCCGGCAACCCGTTGTGCGAGTTCATCAGCGATGACGGTAGGTTTTACACCGCGCGCGTGGCGGGTGAACAATTTGCGTTCGATCTGCGCCTCGAGGCTTGCGATGTGCCCGGACACGGCGGGCTGGGTCAGGCCGAGCTGACTTGCCGCCTTGCTCACCGAACCCTGCCGATAAACCTCGACGAAACTCCGCAGCAGAATGATCGACATGCCCGACGATATAGCGCGATGTTCGGCGACGGTCGATTGAGATCGCAATGCTCCCCGGTGGTGCGGCGGGATCAGACGGCGATCAGGATCTTGCCCTCGCGGGATGCCGCGCTCGCCGCCATGGCCTCGGTGCTGCGCGCCAGCGGAAAAATCTGGTCGACCGGCAACACGAGCTGCCCCGTGGTCACGAGCATGAACACCTCTGTGACCAACGCTTCAACCTGGTCGGGCCGGAGCTTCTCGAACGCCTTGAGGCTCCAGTAGCCCCGCATCGTGATCTGCTTGTAGATGAGGTCGGCAATGTCGACCATGAAGGGCTGGTTGGAGATCGCGCCGAAGCCCAGAAGCAGCCCGTTCTCCGAAATAAAGGAGGCGATCTCGCCCGTGGCCTCGCCGCCGATCATGTCGATGCCGCCGGCGACGCGGGCCGTTCCGATCGCCCGGCGCAGGACATCCTGCCAGCCGCTCTCCTCGGTCACGAAGATGTTTCCGAAACCCAGCTTTGCGAGGTCGGCGCGCGCGGCTTCGCGCCGGACCAGAAGCGCGACGTCGATCCCTCGCGCGCGGCCGGCGGCGGCAATGACCTTGCCGACGGCGCCATTGGCGGCGTTGACCACGATCCAGTCGCCCTTCCTGGTATCGAACTGGTCGAGCGCGAGGATCGAGCTCAATGGCATGCTGATGACCTGCGCGGCGGTCGCGTCATCCATTCCCTCGGGCACACGAACGACCAGCGCCGCCTTCGCGACGAAGTACTCGGCCCAGGTCTGGCTGACTCCGCCCACGGCGACGCGCGTGCCCTTGGTCAGGCCGCTCACCTCACTGCCGACGGCGGCGACGATGCCGACGGCCTCCGAGCCGCCGATCGCGGGCAGGCTCGGCTTGATGCCGTATTCGCCGCGGATCAGGATGAGGTCGTGATTGTGGATCGAGGTCATCGTGGTCTTCACGAGGATTTCGTCGGCACCGACCTCCGGAATGTCGATCTGCTCGACGGCGATAACCTCTCGCGGCTCGCCGAAACTCCGAAAAATGGCTGCGTTCATTCTGCTCATGGCCTTGATCCTTGTGAAGACCGGAGGCGAGCCAGTTGGGTGGCTCTTAGGCACTGTCGAACCTGCCGGCACCATGCCGGCCTCCATGAGATGAAGGTGAGCCTGGAGCGCGCAGAAGCCAAATTATGATATCGAGATCATTCCATAAATGAATTTATATCACTGTCGCTCGATGACCTGCTTTGATCGCCAGCCGGCCAGCCTCTGCTTCTGACGCCCGACGAAGTCTGTCGTTCAGGCCTTGATGGAATTCGTGGCGTAGAAGACGATGTTCTCGATGAAATCGCGCAGACGCGACGCCGAGGCAATGCGGCACCCGCGGAGGCGTCCTTGGAGCGAGAAGACCGCCCGCTCCGGCGCTTGCTCGGTTCCTACGCGACGGCTCGCGCCAGATCATGAAGCGAACGGGCATAGCCTGATGACGGAGCTGGGCGGCTCGAGAAGCCGCATCCTGCTCTTCTCCACGCTTCCCTAGGGTGTCCGGCGATCGGCTGCTTCATAAATGAAGATCTCCGGCGGTTCGGCCAGATACTGCCGGATGGCAGCCTGAAATTCGACCAGGTGCGGCTGAGCATTATGCGCATCCAATGCCGGCATATCACTCCAGCGTTCGACAAACCTGACGAGATCCGGATTTTCGAAGTCACGCGAAAAATCGTACGAAATACACCCGTCATCTCTGCGCGCGTTCGGCAGAAGTGTATTTAACGCTCGTTCAAACTCCGATGATCTTCCAGGATGCAGGAGTATTTTCCCGATTACGATTATCATCGTAGCTAATCCTCTTAAACAAGCTTCAGCCCGTTAGAAAATCAACCCCGTCGAGTATTTTGTCACCCATACGGTCTACGCTCATTTTGCCTGCCGGCTCCACGGACAGTGCTTCGCCTTTCGATAGATGGGGCCACTCGACCGCACGATCCTGTCGGATCATGGTTCTCCTCGATCCGAGACACACGATTGAATCCGTCCTCGCTCGTCCCGGGGCTTTCTGATCCAACTCGGCACCTCTCAAGCCGATTTACCTGCGCTGCCGATCCAACCCTTCACCTTCTCCCTGATGGTCTGGAAGATCACGTACAGGCCGGGAATGAGGAAGATGCCGACGATCGACGCAGCCAGCATGCCGCCGAACACGGAGGTCCCGACCGCGCGCTGCGTCGCCGCCCCCGCCCCCGCCGCGAGCACCAGCGGCAGCAGCCCCAGGATGAAGGCGAAGGAGGTCATCATCACCGCGCGGAAGCGCAGATTGGCGCCTTCGATGGCCGCATCGACCACGCTCTTGCCGTGCGCGCGTTGCTCCATCGCGAACTCGACGATCAGGATCGCGTTCTTGGCGGCGAGCGCGATCAGGATGACGATGCCGATCTGGGCGAAGACGTTGTTGTCGAGCCCGGTGAACTTCAGGGCCAGCATGGCGCCGAACAGGCCGGTTATCACCGAGAGCAGGACGCCGAGCGGAATCAGCCAGCTCTCGTAGAGCGCGACCAGGAACAGATAGGCGAAGACCAGCGCCAGGATGAGGATCGGACCGGTCTGCCCGCTGGCGCGGATTTCCTGGAAGGCCGTGCCGGTCCATTCGAGCTTGTAGGCCGAAGGCAGCGCCTTGCCGGCAACCTCGTTCATCGCCGCGATCGCCTCGCCCGAGGAGTGGCCCGCCGAAGGTCCGCCATTGATCATCACCGCGCGCAGGTTGTTGTAGCGGGTGATGAAGGCAGGCGCCGTGACGATCCTGGTCTCGACGAGGCTCGGCAGCGGCACGAGGCTGCCATTGGCGCTGGGAACGCGGATGCGGTCGAGCGCCTCCGTGCTCATGCGTCCGCTCGCCTCCGCTTGCACATTGACCTGCCAGGTCCGGCCGAAGAGGTTGAAGTCGTTGACATAGGCGCCGCCGAGCAATGCCCCCATGGTCGAGAACAGGTTCGAAATGTCGACCCCGAGCGTCTGGGCGACCTCGCGGTTCACCAACACTTTCAGCTGCGGCGTGTCGGTGTTGAAGGTCGTGTAGACCTGCCGCAGCCGCGAGTCCTGGTTGGCGTTGGCGACGAGGCCGCGAGCGACCTGGGCAAGGGCTTCTGGATCGGCGCCTTCCTGGCTCGTCACCATCGCCTGGAAACCGTCGCCGGTCCCGAGGCCCTGGATCGGGGGCAGGTTGAAGGCGAAGGCGACGCTGTCGATACGCTGCGACAGCTTGGCATTGACGGCGTCGATGACGCTGAACGCCGACATCGACTTGGCCTTGCGCTCCTCGAACGGCTTCAGGGTGACGACGAAGAAGCCGCGATTGGATAGGACCACCCCGTCGATGAGCGAGAAGCCGCCCACCATGAAGACGTCCTGGACGGCCTCGTTCTGGATGATCGTCTTGCGGATGTCCTCGGCGACCTTGGTGGTGCGCTCGACCGAGGCGTCGGCGGGAAGCTGGATCTCGCCCATGAAGGCGCCCTGATCGTCGAGCGGCAGGAAGCCGGTGGGGACGATCTTGGCGACATAGCCGGTTCCGAAAGCGAAGGCGACGACCAGCGCCGCCGCCAGGATCGCCTTGCGCGTCAGCGGCGCAGCGCCTTTCAGGTAGCCGCGGCGCATGCCATCGACACCGATATTGAAGAGCCTGAACACGCCCTTCGGTTCGCCCTTGTGCTTGAGGATGATCGAGCACAGGGCCGGCGACAAGGTCAGGGCGTTGATCGCCGAGATCAGCATCGAAAACGACACCGCGACGGCGAATTGCTTGTAGAGCTGGCCGGTGATGCCGGGAATGAAGGCCGTCGGCACGAAGACGGACAGCAGCACGAGGGTGATCGCGATGATCGGCGCGGTGATCTCCTTCATCGCCTCTTCCGTCGCCTGGGCAGGCGACATCTCGGGATGCTCCTCGAGCTTGTGCTCGACGGCCTCGACCACGACGATCGCGTCGTCGACGACAATGCCGATGGCAAGCACCAGCGCCAGAAGGGAGATGGTGTTGAGCGAGAAGCCGAGCGCGAGCAGCGCCGCGAACGTGCCGACCAAGGCGACCGGGACGGCGATGATCGGGATCAGCGTCGCGCGGAAGCTGCCGAGGAAGACCAGCACCACGATGGCGACGAGGACGAAGGCCTCGAGCAGGGTGTGGAGCACGCTCTCCATCATCTTCTCGACGAAGTAGGTGGAGTCGTAGGCGATCTTGATGCTGACGCCGGAGGGAAGGCGGCGCTCGACGTCCGCGATCACCTTCTTGACCTGCTCGGCGGTGGCGACCGCATTGGCTCCGGGCGACTGGTAGATGCCGATGCCCGCCGCGGCCTTGCCGTTGAAGGTGGGGTCGGCGTCTTCCGACCTGGCGCCGAGTTCGACCTGCGCGATGTCCTTGATCAGGACGCGCGAGCCGGTCGGGTTGACCCGGACGATGATGTTCTCGAATTCCGCGACAGATTTCAGGCGGCCTTCCGCCGTCAGGTTGATCTGGAAATCCGTGCCCGGCAGGGCCGGGTTCGCGCCGATGCGCCCCACCGCGGCCTGCACGTTCTGGCTCTTCAGCGCCTTGATGACGTCGGCCGGCGAGAGTCCCAGACTCGAGAGCACGTCCTGTTTCAGCCAGATGCGCATGGAGTAGTCGCGCGGGCCGAAGGCGTAGGCCTGGCCGACGCCCGGCACGCGCGCGAGCGTGTCGATCAGATTGAGCTTGGCATAGTTGGAGAGGAAGAGCGCGTCGCGCGAACCGTCGGGGGAGTAGACCGAGATGACCTGCAGGAGGCTGGTCGATTTCTTGGTCACGGTGACGCCGAGCGCCTGCACCTCCGCCGGCAACGACGCGGTTACCTGATTGACGCGGTTCGACACGTTCACCGTGTTCATGTCGGGGTCGGAGCCGACCTCGAAGCTGACATTGAGCGTATAGGTGCCGTCGGACCCCGAGGTCGACTGCATGTAGATCATCTTGTCCACGCCGTTGATGGAGGGCTCGATGACCTGTCCGACCGATTGCTCCAGCGTGGCCGCGTCGGCGCCCGGATAGAGCGCGGTCACGGAGACCTGTGGCGGCACGATGTCGGGGAACTGGGCGACCGGCAGAGCCTTGTAGGCCATGTAGCCGGCGATGGTGATGATCAGCGAGATGACGATCGCCATCCGCGGACGCTTGATAAAGACCGAGGAGATCATCGCTTACTTCCCGGTCTTGTCTTGCTTGGCCTCGCCCGGGTTCGCCGCCTCCTGTCGCTGGGCGTTGACCTTCATGCCTGGCCGGACACGCTGCGCGCCCAGCGTGATCACGAGGTCGCCTTCCTGCAACCCGGAGAGCACGGCGACGACACCGTCGCGCGTGGGCCCGGTCTTGACGTATCGCACCGCCACCTTGCCTTCGCCGTCGACGATCATCACGAAGGTGCCGGTCTGGTCGGCCGACAGCACGGCCTGTGGCACCACGATGTCGGGCTTGTCGGCCTGCTCCTCGATGATGACCCGCGTGGTCTGGTCGTTCACCAGCGTCCGGCTCGGATTGTCGAAGGTCGCGCGGAGAATCTGGCTGTTCGTCGTCGCATCGACCGTATTATCGACATAGTCTACCTCGGCCGTCCTGTCGTAGGTCGAGCCGTCGGCCAGGATCAGCTTGACGATCGGCGGCTTCGCGGCCGCGCGCTTCTGATACTCGAGCACCTCCCGCTGCGAGACCGTGAAGACGGCGTAGACCTTATCATCCTTGACGATCGTGGTCAGGGCGCCGGACGAGGGGGAGACGATGTTGCCCTCGGTGATCGCTGTACGGCCGACGCGGCCCGCGATAGGCGATGAGATCCTGGTGTAGCCAAGGGTGATCTCGGCGTTTTCGAGGGCGGCCTGCGCCATCTGCACCGCCGCATTGGCCTGGTCCAGCTCGGCCTTGCGCTGATCGTAGACCGCCTGCGACCCGGCATTAGTGCGCAACAGGTCGCTGGCGCGATCGAAGCTCACCTGCGCATTCTGCGCCTGGGCCTTCGCGGAGGCGACCTGAGCCTTCTTCGCGTCGACATCGGCCTGGAATGACGCGGGATCGATCTCGTAGAGGGGTTGGCCGGCCGCGACGGACTGGCCGTCCTTGAACCTGGGCGCCAGCAGGGTGCCGGTCACGCGCACCCGCACATCGACCTTCTCGATCGCCTGGATTTTGCCGACGAATTCGCTCCGCCGGGCGATTTCACGCTTCTGCGCCGGCTGGACAACGACCGTCGGTGCCTCCGAGGGAGACTGCGCGCGCGATGGCGTCACCGGCAAAGCCAACGCTGCGCATGCCGCCAGGGATGAAGCGATGATTACCTTAAAAGCGCGGCTCATATCGCCCTTCCTCTATCCGGACCGCGAGCCTTCCGAGAAGGCCCTCCAAAGAAGTCTCGTGAAAATCGGCATGAAGCGGTCCGGCGCCATTTCAGCGGCTGTCGCTCGCCATGGCATTGCGATGCTGTCATCAGCCGAACGGCGTATCTGAGAGATGTGAGAAGCCGCCCCGGCATCGAATGCCATATCGCTGCAACAACGATCCACCCCTTCGAATTGACGAGCACCCCCAGCTTCGCACCGGAACGGCCATTCGTACAGAGCCCCCCGGCTTTCCCGCAGCTTTCGACCCGCTCGCACGGCAACCCCGCGGGCAGCCGCCTCACGGGAACCCCCTGAAACCACACGATTTTAATGCTTGCAAACTCAAATTTCGAATAGCATTCTGAATCTGGTAAATCAAGGAATCCTGGTATTCGAGCAGAAAAATCAAACCGTTATAGCTGCCTGAACGCTCGCGACATCTAAGCTTCGTGTCAACGGAGGCTGGAGTTCCATGCGGAAATCAGAGAAGATTTTCGAGTCTGCTCGTTGGCCCGTCACTTTATTTTCGATAATATGCTTGATCTCAGGTGTTTACCTGATTGTCGGCGGTGCCTATCTGGTGGCATTATCGGGGTCCGCATATTATGTCGCGGCTGGAGCGCTGCTCGCCTGGTGTGGGCTTGAGCTGCGCAAGGGCAGGATGAGGGGCATCTGGCTCTATCTCCTGCTGCTCGTCGTCACCGTCGCCTGGGCGGTCTACGAGGTCGGCCTTTCCTTCTGGCCGCTGGTCCCGCGGCTCGTCGCTCCGATCCTCATGGGTGCCATCGCTCTCGCCCTGGTTCCGCTCATCAGGCCAGAGCATGGACGCCCTGCCGATGCCAGGCCGTATCTGGCCGGTGCGGCCGCGCTAGCCGTCGGCTTCTGCGGCTATTTCGCGCTGATGTTCAGCCCGCACGGCGTCGTAAAGAACCCAACCGCGGTCACGCCCGGGAAGGCGACCGAAGAAACCCGGGCCGTGGGCGACGCCTGGACCGCCTATGGCCGGACCGGCGAGGCGACGCGCTACGCGCCCTTCGACCAGATCAACCGCCAGAACGTCTCGAAGCTCGAGGTCGCCTGGACGGCGCGCACCGGCCATATCGCCGATGGCGAGAAGTTCCTTGAGGACCAGAACACGCCGCTCTACGCGGACGGCACCGTCTTCCAATGCTCGGCCGAAAGCGCGGTGACCGCGCTCGACGGCGTGACCGGCAAGATTGTCTGGCAGTTCGACCCCAGGGCCACGAATCCGTTCTGGAAGCGCTGCCGCACGCTCGGCTATTTCGATCCCGGCCCCGGGGACGCCTGCGGCCCACGCATCGTCGTGGCGACGATCGATGTCCGCATGATCGCCCTGCGCGCCAGGGACGGCCAGGTCTGCGAGAGCTTCGGCCAGAAGGGGACCGTCGACCTGCATATCGGCATGGGCCAGGTCGATACCGGCTTCCTGACGCAGACCACGGGCGCCATCGTCGCCGGTGACAAGATCCTGATCGGCGGCTGGGTCGCCGACAACGTCAAGGTCGACGAGCCCTCCGGCGTGGTGCGGGCCTTCGACGCCAGGACCGGCGCTTTCGCCTGGGCATTCGATGTCGGCGACCTCGGCAATCAGGGCCTGCCGGCTCCGGGCAAGGAGTTCACCCGCGGCACGCCGAATGTCTGGGCGCCGATCGCCGCCGATGTGAAGCTGGGCCTCGCCTATCTGCCGACGGGCAACGCCACGCCGGACTATTACGGCGGCAAGCGCCGCCCGTTCGACGACGAATACAACTCCGCCGTCATCGCCGTCGACCTCGCCACCGGCAAGGAAAGATGGCATTTCCGGACGGTCAACCACGACATCTGGGATTATGATCTACCGTCCCAGCCGTCGCTGATCGACTTTCCGGACGGCAAGGGCGGCACGACCCCGGCCGTGCTGCAATTGACCAAGCGCGGCCAGATCTTCGTTCTGGACCGGCGCACCGGAGAGCCGCTGGTCAAGAGCGAGCAGAAGCCCGTTCCCGGCGGGGACGGCACCGCGGAGGGCGAGTACTACGCCAAGACGCAACCCTACGCGACCGGCATGCCCGGCCTCGGCACCGAGCTCCTGACCGAGCAACGCATGTGGGGGGCGACGCCCTTCGACCAGCTACTCTGCCGCATCATGTTCAAGGGAGCCAACTACAAGGGCGATTTCACGCCGCAATCCCTGAAGCCGACGATCGTCTATCCCGGCAATAACGGCGGTCCGAACTGGGGCAGCGGCGGCTTCGACCAGGAGCGTAACATCTTCGTGGTGAGCGACATGCGCGTCCCGGTCTACGCGCATCTGATCCCGCGCAAGGACCTTCCGGCCGGGACGCCGGTGACGGCGCACGCCTCGCTCTCCCCGCAATTCGGCCTGCCCTATGCGCACAAGCTGGTGAATTTCTTCTCGCCGATCGGGATTCCCTGCCTCGAGCCGCCATGGGGCACCGTGACCGGCATCGACCTGGCGACGCGCAAGATCATCTGGCAGCGGCCGGCAGGCACGGCGAAGGACGTCACGGTCTTCGGCGTTCAGCCGCGGCTGTCGTTCTTCGTGGGCATGCCGACCCTCGGCGGGCCGGTCATGACCAAGGGCGGCATCGCCTTCCATTCCGGTACGCAGGACTACTATCTGCGCGCCTACGACACCGAAACCGGCGAGGAGCTGTGGAAGGGGCGCCTGCCCTCCGGCAGCCAGGCGACACCGATGTCCTATATCGGCAAGGACGGCCGCCAATACGTCGTCCTGACCGCCGGCGGCGCCCGCTACAACCCGAGCGACCGGGGCGATTTCATCATCGCCTTCGCGCTGCCGAAATAGCTCGGCCCAACTCCTTCCGCCCTCCTGCACGAAAGCGCAGGAGGGGCTCCCTGCCTCCAGCGAGACGCCTCCCACGACAGATACCCCAAAAACTCCGTTCCGGAGGGCATTTCATGACCCGGCCAACAGCGAAGCTTCCGCTAAGGAACGCTAGAGCATTCGTCAGTTTGGTGTTGGTCCTCCCGGCACTTTCGGCCTGCTCCGTGGCCAAGATGCCGATGCTCAACCCGGTCGGCGACGTCACCACGACGATCCTCGACCTCTTCAAGTTCTCCACCATCGTCATGCTGGTGATCATCGTTCCAGTCATTCTCGGCACGTTGTGGATCGCCTGGCGTTATCGCGACAGGCCTGACCACCAGGGCTACGACCCCCAGTTCGATCACTCCCCCACGATCGACAAGTTCACCTTCTACGTTCCGCTGCTGACGATCGCGACGCTGGGCTCCCTGACCTGGGTCTACACGCACCGGCTCGATCCCTACCGGGTGCGCGCCGGGGGCAGCACGCCGGTTCCCTTCGAGATCCAGGCGGTCAGCCTCGATTACAAATGGCTGTTCATCTATCCGGAAGCAGGCGTCGCGACCGTGAACGAAATGGCCGCGCCGATCGATCGCCCGGTGACGATCCGCATCACCTCCGATCCGATGATGACGTCGCTGTTCATTCCCAGCCTCGTCAGCCAGATCTACGCGATGACCGGGATGGAGACGCGCGCCAACTTCATGGCGCCGGTGACCGCCGAGCTCGACGGCGCGAATGCGATGTATTCGGGGCCGGGCTTCTCCAAGCAGCGCTTCAAGGTCCGCCTCCTCGCCCAACCCGATTTCGGCGCATGGCTGAAGACAATCGGCGGCGACGCGTCCGCAGGCACCGCCAAGCGCGAGCCGATGCTCGACATGGCACGCTACAGGACCCTGGCGGAGCGCAGCGAAGGCTATCCGGTGACCTATTTCCGCGCGGTGGCGCCGGGCCTGTTCGAGCAGGTCGTCCAGCAATACCAGCCGCGCTACCGGATGAACCCGCTCCTCGCCCGCGCCGAGGCGCCGGGCGCAACCACCGCCGCCGCTGCGGCGACACATCGGGGGCACTGATATGCTCGGTCGTCTCAACTACGACGCGCTGCCGTTCTACAGCCCCGTCGCCTTCTCCGGCGCGGCGGTGACCGTGCTGGCCGGGCTTGCGGTCATCTGGGCACTGTTCCATTTCCGGCTCTGGGGCTGGCTCTGGCGCAACTGCCTGACCAGCGTCGACCACAAGATGATCGGCCAGATGTACATCGTCCTGGCGCTGGTCATGCTGGTACGTGGCTTCGCCGACGCCTTCATGATGCGCTCCCAGCAGCTGATGTCGGTCAGCGGCAACGGCTATCTCGAAGGCGATCACTTCCAGCAGGTCTTCACCGCGCACGGCACGATCATGATCTTGTTCATGGCGATGCCGTTCATGAGCGGGCTGATCAATTTCGCGATGCCCCTGCAGATCGGCGCGCGGGACGTCGCCTTTCCGTTCCTCAATGCGCTGAGCTTCTGGCTCAACGTCGCCGGCGCCGGGCTGGTGCTGATCTCGCTCGTGCTCGGCAAGTTCTCGGCCGGCGGCTGGACCGGCTATCCGCCGTTCACCGGCATCGACCGCAGCCCGGACACGGGCGTCGACTACTGGATCTGGGCGCTGCTGATATCGGGGGTGGGAACGACACTGTCCGGCGTCAATTTCCTGGTGACGATCCTGCGTCGGCGCGCGCCCGGCATGCGCCTGATGGACATGCCGATCTTCACCTGGACGACGCTCGCCGCCAGCGTCATCATCCTGTTCGCCTTCCCGCCGCTGACGGTGGCGCTGGCCCTGCTGGAGAGCGACCGCCTGTTCGGCACGCACTTCTTCACCGCGACCGCCGGCGGCAACTACATGAACTTCGCCAACCTGTTCTGGATGTGGGGGCATCCGGAGGTCTACATCGTGGTCCTGCCGGCCTTCGGCATCTTCTCCGAGATCGTCGCGACCTTTTCCGGCAAGCGGCTCTATGGCTATCCCGCCATGGTGCAGGCCACCATGGTCATCGCCGTCGTCTCGATGCTGGTCTGGCTGCATCACTTCTTCACGATGGGGGCGAGCGCCAACGTCAATGCGGTCTTCGGCATCGCGACGATGGTCATCGGCATCCCAACGGGCGTGAAGGTCTTCCACTGGATGTTCACGATGTACCGGGGCCGGGTGCGGATGCACTCGACCATCTACTGGACGCTCGGCTTCATGGTCCTGTTCGTCATCGGCGGCGCGACGGGCGTGATCCACGCGACTGTCCCGGTCGACTTCAACCTGCACAACACGACATTCCTCGTCGCGCATTTCCACAACATGCTGATACCGGGCGCGCTGTTCGGTTTCGTCGCAGGCTATCAGTACTGGTTCCCCAAGGCCTTCGGCTTCACCCTGGACGAGCGCTGGGGCAAGCGCGCCTTCTGGGGCTGGGCGTGCGGGTTCGTGCTCGCCTTTACGCCGCTCTACATCCTCGGCCTGATGGGCATGCCGCGCCGTATCGCCGAGATCTACGATGCCGGCTTCACGCCGCTGCTGGTGATCGCCATGATCGGCGCCTGCACGGTCGGCTTCGGCATCTTCGCCATCGTCGCGCAGCTTCTGGTCAGCATCCGCGACCGCGAGAAGCTGCGTGATGCGACGGGCGACCCCTGGAACGGGCGCACGCTCGAATGGTCGATTCCTTCGCCGCCGCCGCCCTTCAACTTCGCCCGCCTGCCCGTCATCCGGGAGCGGGATGCCTTCGCTGAAGCCAAGCTCCGCGGCGAGCCGCTGGAGTACCTGCCGGCCGAACCGATCGAGATGCCGAATCCGAGTCCGGCGGGCTTCCTGATCGGCGTCGCCGCCTTCGTCTTCGGCTTCGCGGCGGTCTGGTACATCTGGTGGCTCGCGGCCCTCTCCGCGCTGGCGATCGTCGCGGTGATGATCCAGCGCAGTTTCCTCGACCATGACGAGTACGCGGTCTCCGCTGAGGATGCCGCGCGCGCCCTGGCCGGCACAGCATCCCGGACCTGAAGGAGGCCATGATGTCGGACGCGGTCGCCCACGATCCCCGGGTTTTCCCCGACAATGATGTGCTGGCCGAGAACCCCATGGCGGGGCTCGGCACGGTGCATTCCAATGCGATCCATGCCCAGCGCTCGCTCGGGTTCTGGTTCTACCTGATGAGCGACGCGGTCGTGTTCGCGATCCTCTTCCACAACTACATCGTGCTCCTGCCGGGCACGGCCGACGGACCCAGGCCGGGCGACGTGCTGGAACTCGGCCGGGCCGCCACGGAGACCGCGCTGTTGCTGCTCTCCAGCCTGACCTTCGGCCTGCTGTCGCTCAATGCGCTGACCGGGCGCAAATCCGCGGCCCAGTTCTGGCTCTGCGTCACCTTCCTGCTCGGCGCGGCCTTCCTGGTGCTCGAGATGCGGGAATTCGCCGAGTTGATCCGGCAAGGCGCCGGCCCGCAGCGCAGCGGCTTCCTGTCGGGCTTCTTCGCGCTCGTCGGCACGCACGGCTTCCACGTGCTGAGCGGTCTCGTGATGCTCGTCGTCATCGGCATCCAGATCACGCTGAAGGGCCTGACCGAGCCGGTCCTGTCCCGGCTCTACCGGATCGGGCTGTTCTGGCACTTCCTCGACATCATCTGGGTCGGCGTCTTCTCCGTCGTCTATTTGCCGGGAGCCCTAAAATGATCCCGTTTCATCTGCGCAAGCCGCATGTCGGCGATTACGTCAACGGCTTCCTGCTCGCGGTCATCCTGACCGTCATCCCCTTCGCGACGATCGCCTATACGGGGATCGAGCGCGGGCCGGCCCTGCTGATGGTGACGGTGTTCGCCGTGCTGCAGATCGGCGTCCATCTCCGCTTCTTCCTGCACTACTCCACGAAGCGGGTGCCCCAGGAGGTCACCGTCGCGCTCGCCATGGCGATCTTCATGGCCGCCGTCCTGATCGCGGGCGGCATCTGGGTGATGAAGGATCTCCATGAACGCATGATGCCGTGAAGGGCGATCCGTACTCCGCCAGAGATCGCGGTCGGACAGCGAAGCGGTCTCTGCCGGCCAGGTGAATGAGCCGATCCATAGTTTACGGCGAGCAAGGAAGCATCGATGAATGGTAGCGATAAAGAGCCGACGTCCGCCGCCACCCGGCATTTCGTCAACACGCTCGTCAAGACGCTGGCCGTGGTCATGTTTGCCGCCGGGCTGCCCCTTCTGCTGGGAGGGCTCTATCTGATCGCCCTCGGCGGGTCCTGGTATTATATTCCGGCCGGAGGCGGCATCGTGGCCTGCGCCTATCTGCTCTGGCAAGGCCGCCGATCAGGCATCTATGCCTATATCGCCGTCTTCGCCCTGACCCTGGCGTGGTCGCTGTTCGAAGTCGGCTTCGCGTTCTGGCCCTTGGTTCCGCGGCTCGTCGCACCCGTCTTCCTCTGTGCCACGGTCCTCTTCATAGCGCCCCTGCTGAGGGGAGCGGAACGTCCGGCCGCCGGAGCCCCGTTCCTGATCGGGGGCCTTGCGATGGCAACCGTTTTCGTCCTGTTCATTGCAGGCATGTTCAGCGCCCATGACGTCATCCGCAACGAGGCGGCCCTGACCAAGGGTACGATCAACAAGGTCACCGCGGCGACGGGTAATGACTGGCCGGCCTTCGGCCGCAGCCTCCACGCGACCCGCTATGCGCCGTTCGATCAGATCACTCCGGACAACATCAAGAATCTCCAGGTCGCCTGGACCGTCCGCACCGGCTTCATCGCCGATCAATGGCAGGAGCTGCAGGATCAGACCACCCCGATCCATGTCGATGGCGTGCTCTATCACTGCGCGCCGGCCGGACAGATTTCCGCCGTCGACGGCGTGACGGGCAAAGTGAAGTGGCAGTTCGATCCCAAGGCGACCTCCGACGACTGGAAGCGCTGCCGCTCGCTGGGCTACTACGATCCCGGTCCCGGCGATGCATGCGGCCCGCGCATCGTCGAGACGACGGTGGACGCCCGCCTGATCGCGGTGAGGACGGAAGACGGCCGGCCATGTAGCAGCTTCGGTGCAAACGGCATCGTTGATCTCTGGGCCGGCATGGGAGAGGCCGACCGAAATTACCTGGTCAACTCCAGCGGCCCGATCGTCGCCGGCGGCAAGATCGTGCTCGGAGGGCGTGTGACCGACAACATGTCGGTCGGCGAACCTTCCGGCGTCATTCGCGCCTACGATGCCAAGACCGGCGCGATGGCCTGGGCCTGGGACCTGGGCAACCCGCAGCTGACCGGACTGCCCAAGGAGGGGGATAGCTACACGCCCGGCACCCCCAATGCGTGGTCTTTCCTCTCGGCCGATCCGGAACTCGGCATGGTCTATGTCCCGCTCGGCAACGCCACCCCCGACATTTTCGGCGGCCTGCGTCGCAAGTTCGACGAGGAGTACAGTTCGTCAGTGGTGGCTCTCGACCTGAACACCGGCAAGGAGGTCTGGAAATTCCAGACCACACGCCACGATCTGTGGGATTACGACCTGCCGTCCCAGCCGGTGCTGGCCGACATTCCGGATGGAAAGGGCGGCACGATCCCCGGCCTGGTCCAGACCACGAAGCGAGCGCAGATCTTCGTGCTCGACCGGCGCAACGGCAAGCCGATCAAGCCGGTCACCGACAAGCCCGCCCCGAAGGGCGACGGCACCGTCGCCGGCGAGTATCATGCGGCGACGCAGCCTTACTCGACCGAAATGGCCGCGATCGGGGCCGAGCCGATGCAGGAGAAGATGATGTGGGGCGCCACACCCCTCGATCAGATGCTCTGCCGCATCCTGTTCCGGACCTATCGCTATGACGGCGAATTCACGACGCCATCGACCCGAGAATCGATCGTCTACCCAGGGCCGATGGGCGGCATGAACTATGGCAGCACCGCGATCGACGAGGAGCGCAACCTGATGCTCGTCGCCGAGATGCGCTTTCCACTCGTGAATCATCTGATCCCGCGCGCGAAGATAACCCCTGATCTCAAATATACCGGCGAGAGCGGCCCCTACGCGCCGATGGAAGGCACGCCCTACGGCGTCGCCCGCAAGCCTTTCATGTCGCCGCTGGGCATTCCGTGCCTGCAGCCCCCCTGGGGCACCGTCAGCGCGATCGACCTCGCCAGCGGCAAGCAGATCTGGCAACAGCCCGCCGGGACGGCCGGTGACCTCGCCCTCGGGCAGTTTCAGCCGGGCATCCCGTTCTATGTCGGGCTGCCGCCGCTCGGCGGCCCCATCGTCACCAAGGGCGGAATCGCCTGGCATGCGGGGACACAGGATTTCTATCTGCGGGCCTACGACGTGAAGACCGGCGATATCCTCTGGAAGGGCCGGCTGCCGACCGGCACTCAGGCTACACCGATGAGCTATGTCGGGAAGGACGGTCGCCAGTACGTCGTCATCTCCGCGAGTGGAGCGCGCTACAACATGGCGAATATGGGGGACTATATCGTCGCTTTCGCCCTGCCGAAGCAGTGACCCCGGTTCGGCGGGCGGGCGCCCGCCGGGACGAGGCAAGCACCAGTGAGTGGAGGCAGGAGGAATGGCGTCGTTTCCGTCCGACAGGTTGCGTCTGGCGCTGATCATCGCGCTGTCGATCACGACGGCCTACGCGATCTCCCTGTCCATGGGGTGGGCGAGGCCGTACTGGGCCGGGCTCGCGGTCGCGATGTGCAGCCTCGCCACGGTGGGCGAATCCGTCTTCAAAGCGGTCCAGCGCCTGGCCGGGACCGCGCTCGCCATCCTGATCGCGCTGATCCTCATCTCGACGCTGGCGCAGCATCGCTGGGCCTATGCGCTGGCGGTCAGCCTCTGGATGGCCTTCTGCTGCTACCGCATGCAAAGCACGCAGGCCTACTATTTCTGGTACTGCTCGGGCTTCATCGTCCCCCTGCTGACGATGATGTCCGGCTTCGACTCGCAAGGCAGTTTCTACGTCGTGGTCGAACGCTCCCAGGAAACGGTGCTGGGCGTATTGTGCTATGTCGTCTTCGCCACGGCCCTGTCGCGGCAGCCTGCGGCAGGCGCATTCCGGGCCAAGATACACCGGCAGATCGAGATGCTTCGCGAGCACATCGCCGCAATACGCGCCGATGTGCAGTCCGCAGGTGAGGCGACGGGCTCGCGCGAGCGGCATGGCGAGATCAGCCGCGCACTGACGGAATTGCCCACGCTTCATGCATCGGCCGTTCTGGAGAGCTTCAACATTCGCGAACGCGCCCGATCCTGGCTGCAGTTCATTGCGGAGCTGTCGCGTCTCGCGACGCTACTCGACCGCTTCCACCTGTCCTTCACGACACTGGGACCACAAGAATGGGGCGTGGGGCGGGAAATGTCCCTCGCAGCGCTCGCGGAGTTCGAAGCCCGCTGCCGGGCCGTCGCGCGGATCATTGAGCATGGCGAAAGCCTGCCTGTGCCGGAACCCGTCGCGGCGCTCGCCGAAGAAGGGCATATGAATGTCGCCGGCAATCCTTTCGCGGCGGGCGAGGCACTGCTGCGGCGCGACATTCTGCGCGCCATCGACGTCGCGACGCGAGACGCCCACGCCTGGGCGCTCGATATCGCCGACATCCGTCGCCACGCGGCCGAGCCGGCGCCATCGCTGCTGCCCCGTTCAGTCTGGCCCGACCCGGAATCCCTGCTGCGGTCGCTAACGCAGTTCATCGCCTTCTGGGGCTGCTTCCTGCTTTACATTTACGTCCCGGCACTGCCGGACGGGCCGATCGTCGCGATACTCGGTGCGATCATTTCGATGAATGTGATGCGCCAGCCCTGGATCAGCCCGCCGAAGCTGTTCATTCCGATTGCATTGGCGGCTCTCTATGGCGGCGCTGCGCATATCCTGGTGATGCCGGCTCTCGACGGCTTCGCCGGGCTTGGCGCCCTGATCTTCGTCGGCGCCTTCCTGATCGCCTATCTGCTTTATACCGGCCGCGTGCAGCCCTTGCGGGGCATGGCGCTCGCCCTGTTCATGGTCACGCTCCAGGTTACGAATGACGGGCAGGCCTATAGCGCGACCTATGTCTTCAACCTGATCGTTGCGGTCGGCATCATGCTGATCGCCATCCGGCTCGCCACGCTGATCCCGGTTTCCTGGAAGGCTGACGCGGTCCTGCTCCGCCTGTTCCGGCGTTACGCCGATAATCTCGACGCGCTGCTTGCCGGCCTGCGCTGGGACCTGCCGCGCTCGAACTCGTGGTTCGCCCGGCAGCGGCGCGCCTACAATATGCGGCAACTGGCGATCCTGCCGGCCGAGATCGCGGCCTGGATCGAAAAGCTCGACAATGCCGACTTTCCCGAGGTGGAAAGGCAGGCGCTGGCGCGGCTGAGCGACCAGCTGGCGGCGCTGAGCCATCGCGTTTCTGACCTTGCCCGGCTGCGCGAGACGAAGGCGGACGAACGCTTCGTTACACTGTTGAAGCCCGAAGTCGCGGGCTGGCGCCAGGGTCTGCAGGGCCTGGTCGCGACGCTGCGCGCCGCGGAGGAGCCGGTCGATCTCGGCGAACTCGGCCGCCGGCTTCAGAGCAAGATCGAGGCCATCGAGGGCACGATCGCAAAGGCGGTCGAGAGTGGCACGGTCCTGGATGCGACGCCGCAGGGCATAGCCCATATGCAGCGGGTCCTGTCCGCCTACCGGGGCGTCGCCCGTGCGCTGATCACCACCGCCGAACTCGCCGGCCTGGCCGATTGGCGGCGCCTGACGGAAGCTCGTTTCTGAAGGACGATGACGATGCCACGTGAATTGCCCCTCGGGGAGGTGTTCGTCCCCCCCCTGCTGGTGGTGGCGGTGCTCGCGATCATACTCGCCATGCTGACGACGACGCTGCTCAACAATCTGCGTCTGTCGCGCTTCTTTGCTGCTCCCAGCCTCGTCTTCGTGGCGATCGTCGCGATCTATTCCGTCATCCTCGGCACCTTCCTCATCCGGATCTAGGCTCGGTCATGAAAAAGCACCTGAAGCTCGTGCTGACCCTCGCCGTGGTCGGCATCGCCATCGGCCTCGTTGCCATGAAATATGCCGACTACTTGCACAACCCCTGGACGCGCGACGGCCAGGTGCGCGCCAATGTCATCGCGGTCGCGCCCCGCATCTCCGGCCCAATCGTCGCCTTGCCGATCGTCGACAACCAGCGCGTCAAGGCGGGTGACCTGCTGTTCAGGATCGACCCGCGAACCTTCCAGGCCCAGTACGACCAGGCCAGGGCCAATTTCGACGCGACGGTCGATCAGCTCGCCGGCCTGGACCAGCAGGTTCTGGCCGGCCGCGCCGCCGTCACCCAGTCCGAGGCGCGGGTCGATCAGGCGCAGGCGCAGGTTCGCGAGGCCGAGGCCAACGCCACCCAGGCCGAGCGTGAATACGAGCGCTATGACGAACTGCTGAAGAAGGGCTTCACCTCCCGCGCCAACTTCGAGGATCAGTTGCGTAACCGCCAGGTGACCAGCGCCACGCTCGAACGGACAAGAGGGGCTCTGGCCCAGGCGCAGGGCGGGTTCCAGGAGGCCCAGGCCCAGCTTGCGACCGCGGTCGCCAAGCGTGGTGCGGCCGGGGACGACAACGCCCAGTTGCGCGCGACAAAGGCCGCGCTCGACAACGCCCAGCTCAACCTCGATTTCACGGAGCAGCGCGCCTCGGTGGACGGCTATGTCACCAATCTCAATCTGAGGCTCGGTAGCCAGGCCGTCGCCAATCAACCGTCCCTCGCCCTGATCGACGAGAAGAGCTATTGGGTCGACGCCTATTTCCGCGAAACGGCGATCGGCGGCATCAGGCCGGGCGATCAGGCTTTCATTACGCTGATGGCCTACCCGGACATCGTTGTCCCCGCGCAGGTCGACAGCCTTGGCTGGGGCATCGCCAAGCAGGACGGCTCGACCGGCTCAAATCTGCTGCCGGTCGTGCAGCCGTCCTTCGAGTGGATTCGCCTTGCTCAACGCGTTCCGGTGCGGATCAAGCTCGGCGCGTTGCCAGAAGGAGTCGCGCTTCGGGTCGGAACCACGGCATCGGTGCTGGTACGAGGGGGGACATCGGAACGAGTTCCTCTCCCGGCGCCGAGATTGTTGCAATAACATTGAACTCGTATCGCTTTGAGCAATGACGCTGGTCACATGAGGAGGCATCTTGGTCGACCGTGAAGAACAGTTCTCAGGCGTGCAGATGCGGCACCGGCGAAGCGTTTGAGCTTGCGAGCCATACCAGCTTGAGCGTGCAAGGAAGAGCAAGCCATTTGAGTGTCTGCCGTCAGCGCCCTTGAGACCGTTTGGAAAGGTCGGGAAAGGGGCCTGCCCGGATTTGACCCGTTTCCGTGGACTGTTCACGGCTATAGCAGGTCAGGTCAGTTCATGGTGCAGCCTTTCGTATTCGATGGGCGAGAGGTATCCCAGCGCCGAATGGCGGCGTGACGGATTGTAGAAGCCTTCGATGAAGGGGAAGACCGCCATCCGGGCTTCGCTGTGCGAGCGGAAGCTATGCCGATCGAGCAGTTCGCATTCCAGCGTCGCGAAGAAGCTCTCGCACATCGCATTATCGTAGGCGTCACCGCCGCCTGCTCGGCCCGGCCTACCGGCTATTCTATGCCGACCCGGTGCATGTGCCCCGCGGCGAGGGTGTCTGGCTCTACGATCCGGAAGGGCGTGCCTATCTCAACGTCTACAACAACGTCGCCTCGGTCGGGCATTGCCACCCTCATGTGGTGGCGGCACTCGCCAGACAGGCCGGCCAGCTCAACACGCATACGAGCTACCTGCACGATCTGGTCCTGGACTATGCCGAGCGGCTGCTCGGGTATTTTCCGCCGAAACTCGGGCATGTCATGTTCACCTGCACGGGTAGCGAGGCCAATGATCTCGCCTTCCGCGTGGCCCGGGCCCATGCCGGCGGGACCGGTTTCATCATCACGCAGTTCGCCTATCACGGCGTCACCAACGCGATCGCCGAAATGTCGCCTTCGCTCGGCGCGGGCATGAAGCTGGGCGAAGGCGTCTACCGGGTGCCGGCGCCCGATGCCTACCGCAACCTCGATCAGGATATCGGCCGCATCTTCGCCGACCACGTGCGACAGGCGCTGGCCCGGATGCGGGCCGACGGCGTCAAGCCGGCGGGGATGCTGGTCGACACCATCTTCTCCAGCGACGGCGTTTTTGCCGACCCTCCGGGTTTCCTGCGCGAAGCCGTCGAGACCGTGCGCGAGGCCGACGGAGTCTTCATCGCCGACGAGGTCCAGCCTGGCTTCGGCCGGACCGGCGATGGGATGTGGGGCTTCCAGCGCCATGGCGTCGTGCCCGACATGGTCACCCTCGGCAAGCCGATGGGCAATGGACATCCCCTGGCCGGCATGGTCGCGCGGCTGGAGGTGCTCGCGCGCTTCGGCGAGCGCCTGCGCTATTTCAACACCTTTGGCGGCAATGCGGTCTCGGCTGCGGTCGGCATGGCGGTTCTCGATGTCATCGAGCGCGAAAAGCTCATCGAGAATGCCGCAACGGTCGGAGCCTATCTGCGCGAGGGGCTCGAAACCGTGGCCCAGCGTCATCTCCTCATCGGCGATATCCGGTCCGCCGGCCTGTTCGTCGGCGCGGAACTGGTGCGCGACCGAGCGACGCGCGAGCCGGCGACCGAAGAAGCAGCCCGCATCGTCAACGGTTTGCGCGCCCGGCGCGTTCTCATCAGCGCAGCGGGGCCAACCGCAAACGTGCTCAAGATCCGGCCGCCGCTCGTCTTCTCGAAGGAGAAGCCGACCTGTTCCTCTCCGCGCTGGACGATGAGATGACGGCTCTCACCGACTGACCGGCCGCGACCCTGGAGGCTGATCCCCAGCCGGTCTCGGACGCGGCGCCTTGGCGGCTTCCTCCGGGCACCGGCCAAAGCCAAGCGCAGTCCCGCCATTTCGCCATGGCCGGCCCGGCGCTTTTGCGTGTTGGAGAGCGCTGCCGCCTGTGATTACCTCGGCAGCAACCGGGGAGGGAACGGATGCCGCGCCGCATCGCATTTGGTGGTTTTCTGCACGAAACCAATACCTTCGCGCCCAGCAAAGCGGGGATGGAAGCCTTCCTGCAAGGCGGTGGCTGGCCGCCCCTGGCGCGGGGCGAGGCGATCTTTGCAGCGGTGAAGGATGTCAATGTCAGCGCCGCCGGCTTCGTCGACGGTGCCCGTGGCCGGGACTGGGAGCTCGTGCCGACGCTCTGGTGCGCGGCCAGCCCCTCTGCCCATGTCACGGCTGAGGCCTTCGAGACCCTCGCGGGCGAACTGGTCGAGCGTATCGCCGCGGCGCTGCCGCTCGACGGCGTCTATCTCGACCTGCACGGTGCCATGGTCACCGAGCATCACGATGACGGCGAAGGCGAATTGCTGCGGCGGGTCCGCGATGCGATCGGGCCGGATGTTCCGCTGATCGTGAGCCTTGACCTGCACGGCAATGTCACGCCGCTGATGATGGCGATGGCCGACGCGCTCGTCGCCTTCCGCACCTACCCTCATGTCGACATGGCGCTGACCGGCCGCCGCTCCGCCGATGTTCTGGCGCATCTCTTCGGGACGGGGGCCCGCCCGGCCAAGGCCTTCCGCCAGGTGCCCTACCTCATCCCCATCGCCTGGCAGGCGACGGCGATGGAGCCCTGCCACACCATCTATGCCGAGCTCGCGGCGCTCGAAGGCCCGGCCGTGCCGACGCTGTCCTTCCTGCCCGGTTTCCCGGCGGCGGATTTCCCCGATTGCGGCGCGACCGTACTCGCCTATGGCGCGACGCAGGCCGATGCCGACCGGGCGGCCGATGCCGTCCTCGCCCGCGTCATGGCGAGCGAGGCCGCCTTCAAGGGCCGAGTCTTCTCGCCCGAGGATGGCGTGGCGGAGGCGATGCGATTGTCCCGGACCGCGACGAAGCCCGTCGTCATTTCCGACACGCAGGATAATCCCGGCGCCGGCGGCGATTCCGACACGATGGGCATGGCGCATGCCCTCGTGCAGGGCGGGGCAACGCGTGCCGCGATCGGCGTCATCGTCGATGCAGCGGCGGCCGCAGCCGCCCACGCCGCGGGTGAGGGCAAGACGATCGCGCTGTCGCTCGGCGCGAATTCCGGCATCCCCGGCGACAAGCCGCTCACCAGCGAATTCTTCGTCGAGAAGCTGTCGGACGGGTGCTTCGTCGCGCCGGGCCCGTTCTACGGGGGCTCGCGCATGAATCTGGGCCCGAGCGCCTGCCTGCGTATCGGCGATGTCCGCATCGTCGTCGGCTCGCGCAAGGCGCAGATGGCCGATCAGGCCATGTACCGGCAGGTCGGGATCGAGCCGACCGAGCAGGCCATCCTCGTCAACAAGAGCTCAGTGCATTTCCGCGCCGATTTCGAACCGATCGCGGAGACGATCCTCGTCTGTGCCGCGCCGGGGCCGATGCCGGTCGATCCGGCCGCCCTGCCTTGGCGCCGTTTGCGGCCGGGCTTGCGCACCTCGCCCCTCGGCCAGCCCTTCGCCTGAACCATCCGATCCCTGGAGCCACCATGCCCGCACTGCCTGAGATCCTGTCCTTCACGGATGAGCTCGTCGCCATCCGCCGTGATCTCCATGCCCATCCCGAGATCGGCTTCGAGGAGGTCAGGACCTCCAACATCGTCGCCGAGAAGCTCGCTTCCTGGGGCATCGAGGTTCATCGCGGCATCGGCAAGACCGGCCTGGTCGGCATCCTCAACGGCACCGGCGGGCCCGGCCGGCGCATCGGCCTGCGCGCCGACATGGATGCGCTGCCGATCCAGGAAATCACCAATCTGCCCTGGCGCTCGACCGTCGCCGGCAGGATGCACGCCTGCGGCCATGACGGGCACACCACCATGCTGCTCGGCGCCGCTCGCTATCTCGCCGAGAACCGCGGCTTCAAGGGCACCGCCGTGTTCGTCTTCCAGCCGGCCGAGGAAGGGCTCGGCGGCGCGCGCAGCATGATCGCCGAGAAGCTGTTCGAGCGTTTCCCCTGCGACGAGATCTACGGGCTGCACAATTCGCCCGATCTCGACCCCGGCCAGATTTCGATCTTCCCGGGACCTGCCATGGCCGGCGCCGATTTCTTCGACATCAAGATCACCGGCCGCGGCAGCCACGGCGCCATGCCGCATATGGGGCGCGATCCGATCGTGGTCGCGATGAGCCTCGCCAATGCGCTGCAGACGATTATCAGCCGTAATGCCGACCCGCGCGAGGCCGCCGTGCTCTCGATCACGCAGATCCATGCCGGCTCGGCCTATAACGTCATCCCCGAGGAAGCGGTGCTCGCCGGCACGATCCGGACCTTCTCGCCGGAGATCGGCGCGCTCGTCCGCGACCGCATGCGCGAGATCGCAGCCGGCACGGCGGCAAGCTTCGGCGTCACCATCGAGGTCGACATCCGCAACATCTTCAACGTGCTGGTCAATCACGAGGCGCAGACCGACGCCGTTGTCGCCGTCGCCGCCGAGATCGTCGGCACCGAGGGCGTGCTGACCGACGGCAAGCCGCTGATGGGCAGCGAGGATTTCGCCGACATGCTGCGCGTCGTGCCCGGAGCCTATGCCTGGGTCGGCCATGCCGGCACCGTGCCGGTGCACAATCCCGCCTATGTCCTCGACGACGGTATCCTGCCGGTCGGCGCCAGCCTGCTGGCAAGGCTCGTCGAAACCCGCGCCGCCGCCTGAGGGTCGACAGGATGGACCTCGCCGCCCTGCCGCTCGACACCGAAGCGCTGCTCGCGGGCCTGTGTCCCTGGATCGAGTGCGAGAGCCCGACCTTCGACACCGCTGCCGTCAACCGGATGATGGACCTCGCGGCTGCCGATACGGCGGCGGCCGGCGCTTCGATCACCCGAATCCCCGGGCCGAAGGGGCTCGGCGACTGCGTGCGTGCGACCTTCCCGCATCCGCGCCAGGGCGAGCCCGGCATCCTCGTGATGTCGCATCTCGACACGGTGCATCCGGTCGGAACGCTGGCGAAGCTGCCTTTCCGCAGCGACGGCTCGCGCTGCTATGGGCCGGGCATCCTTGACATGAAGGGCGGCGCCTATGCCGGCCTGCAGGCCATCGTGGCCTTGGCGAAGGCCGGCGTCGCGACGCCGCTGCCGGTCACGGTGCTCTACACCTCCGACGAGGAGATCGGCAGCCCCGGCACACGCGAACTGATCATGGAGGAGGCGCGCCGCCATCGCTATGTGCTGGTACCGGAACCCGGCCAGCCGGGCGACGGCGTCGTCACCGGGCGCTATGCCATCGCCCGCTTCAACCTCGCGGCCGAGGGTCGGCCAAGCCATGCCGGCTCGCGCCTGAAGGACGGACGCTCGGCCATCAGCATGATGGCCCGGCAGTTGCTCGCCATCGAGGCTATGACCGGCGACGACTGCACCTTCTCGGTCGGCGTGATCCAGGGCGGGCAATGGGTCAATTGCGTGCCGACATCCTGTCGGGCCGAGGCGCTCAGCATGGCCAAGCGCCAGCAGAACCTCGATCGCGGCGTCGAGCGCATGCTGGCTTTGTCACAGCGAGAAGCCGACGGCACCGGTTTCACGGTCGAGCGCGGCGTCACCCGCCCGGTCTGGGAGCCCGATGAAGGCACGATGGCGCTGTACCGGCAGGCGCGGGGCATCGCCGCGGAACTCGGCTGGGACCTTGGCCATGCCTCGGCCGGTGGCGGCTCCGACGCCAATTTCACCGGCGCGGCCGGTATTCCCTCGCTCGACGGCCTCGGCTTGCTCGGCGCCGGCTATCACACGCTGGAAGAGCATATCGAGGTGGACAGCCTGGCGCGGCGCACCCGGCTGATCGCCGGGCTGCTTGCACGGCTTGCGGACTGAAAGGCCGGGCTGCCCCGCACGCGCGACCTCGGGCGGCCTCCGCTTCATCTGTAACGGCATGACGAGCCGCTTCAACCAGCATCCGGGGGCCGCCGATCGCGCCCGGCAAGCGCCGCGCATCGCCATCGGCGCGCCCACCCGCTACGCGATGGCATCGCATGGCAGGGCGATCGCCGTTTGAGATTCCCTCCGAAACGGACAAGAACATGTTCAAACGCAGCGGATAGCGGTTCGCGTGAAGAAAAGGCGATAAAACGGCAACAAGGAGCGCTCCGGCATTTGGGAAGCCGCGGAAGCGCTCCACGCCGGGTTCGGCGGGGGGTGGACATGTTCCTGAGCGTATTCGACGTCTTCAAAATCGGCATCGGCCCGTCATCCTCGCATACGATGGGGCCGATGACCGCGGCAGGGCATTTCCTCGAGCTGCTGCGCCAGCTCCCGTCGCGCGACCGGGCCGCGGCCGTGAAGGCGACGCTCTATGGCTCGCTCGCCTTCACCGGAAAGGGCCATGCCACCGACCGGGCCGTGGCGCTCGGCCTGCTCGGCTGGACGCCGGCCGCCTTCGATTTCGACGCAGCCGAACGCCAACTGGAAGAGCTCGGCCGCAACCATCTGCTGCGCCATGACGGCCTGCCGCCGCTGGTGTTCGATCCTGCAAGCGACATCGTCTTCGACTACGGTCCTCCCCTGCCCGGCCATGCCAACGGGCTCGTCTTTAGCGCCCGTGATTCAGTCGGGGCGGAACTCCTGTCCGAAACCTATTATTCGATCGGCGGCGGCTTCGTGGTGACGGCGCAGGAGCGCGAGGCGCCGGCCGCAGCGACTGAGGCGGCCTCCTGGCCCTACCCGTTCGCCAATGCGGCGACGATGCTGCGCATGGCCAGGGAAAGCGGACTCTCCATCGCGGAGATGAAGCGCGCCAACGAAATCCATCGCCTGTCGCCGGACGAGGTCGAGCACGGACTCGCCCGACTCTGGTCGGTGATGAACGACTGCATCGAACGCGGCATGAGTCAGGAGGGTGAGTTGCCCGGCGGCCTGCGCGTGCGCCGACGGGCGGCGCGCATCTACCAGCAGCTGACGGCCGAGAAGCTCGCCAATCGCGCGCAGCCGCATGCCGCGACGGACTGGCTCAGCGTCTATGCGATGGCGGTGAACGAGGAAAACGCGGCCGGCGGCCGAGTCGTAACCTCGCCGACCAACGGAGCGGCCGGCGTCGTGCCGGCGGTGCTGCGCTATTATCTCGACCATTGCGTCGGCGCCGAGCCCGGGAAGGTCGCCGATTTCCTGCTGACGGCCGCCGCGATCGGCGGCCTCATCAAGCACAATGCTTCGATTTCCGGTGCCGAGGCCGGCTGCCAGGGCGAGGTCGGCTCGGCCGCCGCGATGGCCGCGGCCGGGCTGTGCGCCGTTCTCGGCGGCTCGCCCGCCCAGATCGAGAATGCCGCCGAGATCGCCCTGGAGCACCATCTCGGCATGACCTGCGATCCCGCGGCGGGGCTGGTCCAGGTACCCTGCATTGAGCGCAACGGCATCGGCGCGATCAAAGCGGTGGCGGCCGCATCACTGGCGCTGCGCGGCGACGGCTCGCATTTCATGCCGCTGGACAATTGCATCGAGGCGATGCGCCAGACCGGCGAAGCCATGAACGAGCGCTTCAAGGAAACCAGCCTCGGGGGGCTCGCCGTCAACCTGCCGGAATGCTGAGCCCTCCCCTTCGATTTTTGCATGATGAGCTGGGCACGCGTTGGGTAGGTTGAACGCAAAGCCTGCAAGGATCGGATCGATGATCGTGGATGACTTCCGCTCGGATACGGTGACGCGCCCTGGCGAAGGGATGCGCGCCGCCATGGCCGCAGCCGAGGTCGGCGATGCCGTCTATGACGATTGCCCGACGACCAAGCGGCTGGAAGCGATGACCGCCGAGCGGCTCGGCAAGGAAGCGGCGCTCTTCTTCCCCACCGGCACGCAGGCCAATCTTGCGGGGCTGATGGCCCATTGCGAACGCGGCGAGGAATACATCGTCGGCCAGATGGCCCATACCTATCGATTGGAGGGCGGCGGCGCGGCCGTGCTCGGGTCAATCCAGCCGCAGCCCCTCCCCAACGAGCCGGATGGCACGATCGCGCTCGACGCCATCGCCAACGCGATCAAGCCGAACGATTTCCATTTCGCGATGACGCGGCTCCTGGCGCTGGAGAACACCTTCAACGGCCTCGTCCTGCCCGATTCCTATCTGGAAGCCGCCACCGGGCTCGCCCGCTCACGCGGCCTCGCGACCCATCTCGACGGCGCCCGCCTGATGAATGCGGCCGCGGCCAGCAACCGAGACACCGCCTGGATCGCCGGACAGTTCGACACGGTCTCGCTCTGCCTCTCCAAGGGCCTCGGTGCGCCGGTCGGCTCCATCCTCGTCGGACCGAAGGATTTCATCGCGAAGAGCCGCCGTATCCGGAAGATGTTGGGCGGCGGCATGCGCCAGACCGGCGTGGTCGCGGCGGCGGCGATCTACGCGCTGGAGCACAATGTCTCGCGACTTGGCGAGGATCATCGTCGGGCCGCAGCGCTCGCGGAGGTCCTGAGACGTTTCCCTGAACTCGGCGCGGGGCCGGCGCGCACCAACATGGTATTCATGGCGCCCAAGGCGTTCGATACCGCGGCCTTCGCCGCATTCCTGCGTGAGCGCGGCATCGCCGTCAGCGGGCGCTACGGCTCGCTGCGTTGGGTGACCCATCTCGATGTCGACGACGCTGCCGTCGCGCGCGTCGCCGAAGCCTGCGAGCGCTTCTTCGACAGGAAGCAGGCGCCCGCCGCATTGAAGGCGCGGGCCTGATACGCAAAAGCGCGGAAGCGGCGGCTACGCTGACATTGCCGGTTCTCTCCGGCTCGCACGCAGAAGCGCCAAGACGAAGACGAGCGACAGAAGCAGCACGATCGTCGGCGCCGGCGCGCTGTCGAGGAAGAACGAGAGATAGACGCCCAGCAGCGAGCCGCTCACGGCAATGGCGACCGATGCCAAGAGCATCGTGGCGAAGCGGCGGGTCAGCAGGAAGGCGATGGCACCGGGCGCAATCAGCATGGCGATGGCGAGGATGATGCCGACGGCCTGCAGCGCACCGACGATCGTCAGCGAGATCAGCCCGAGCAGGCCGTAATGCAGCAGCTTCACCCGCAGACCGATTGCCTGCGCCTGCGCCGGATCGAAGGCATGCAGCAGGAAATCCTTCCACTTGATGCCGATCACCGCCGCGGTGAACGCGGCGATCGCCGCAGCCCCGGCGATATCCGCCCCGGAGACGCCGAGCATGTCGCCGAAGAGGATATGGTCGAGATGCACGTCGGACTGGATCTTCACATAGAGCACGAGGCCGAGCCCGAACATGCCCGAGAAGACGACGCCCATCACGGTATCCTGCTTGATCCGGCTGTTCTCCTTCAGGAAGCCGGTGGCGGTGGCGCAGATCATGCCCGCCGCGAAAGCGCCGATGGCATAGGGAAAGCCGAGGATATAGGCGAGGACCACGCCCGGAAACACGGCATGGCTGATCGCATCGCCCATCAGAGACCAGCCCTTCAGCACCAGGAAGCAGGACAGGAGCGCCATCGGCACAGCGACGATCGCCGATATCACCAGCGCGTTGATCATGAAGTCGAAGCGGAAGGGCGACAGCAGCGTCTCGATCAGGATCATCAGCCGGCCTCCAGCTCGCATGCGGCACGCCGACGAGCGGCCAGCAGGCCGTGCTTGGGCGCAAGGAAGAAGGCGGTAAGGAAGACCAGCGTCTGCAGCACGACGATGATGCCGCCGGTGGCGCCGTCGAGGAAATAGCTGACATAGGCACCGGTGAAGCTGGTCAGCGCGCCGATCGCCACTGCGATCACCAGCAGCCGCGGGAAGCGGTCGGTCAGCAGATAGGCGGTGGCGCCGGGCGTGACGACCATGCAGATGACGAGGAAGGCGCCGACCGTCTGCAGCGCCGCCACGGTCGAGGCCGAGAGCAGGGTGAAGAACATCAGCTTCAGCGCCGTCGGATTGAGGCCGATCGAGCGCGCATGGCTCTCGTCGAAGAAGGTGACCATCAGGTCCTTCCATTTGACGAGCAGGATGGCGAGCGAGACGAAGCCGATGGCCGCAAGCTGGATCGTGTCGGCCGGTGTGATGGCCAGTACATTGCCGAGCACGATGGTCTGGATGTTCACGGAGGTCGGCGACAGCGACACCATGAACAGGCCGAGCCCGAAGAAGCTGGAGAAGATCAGGCCGATGATGGCGTCCTCCTTCAGCCGGGTCCGCTGGTTCAGGAAGAGCATCGCGCCGGCCGCAAGCCCGCCCGAGAAGAAGGCGCCGACCGAAAAGGGCAGCCCCAGCATATAGGCACCGGCCACGCCCGGCACGATTGCATGCGAGAGCGCGTCGCCGATCAGCGACCAGCCCTTCAGCATCAGATAGCAGGACAGGAAAGCGCAGACGCCGCCGACGAGGGCCGAGACCCACATCGCATTGCGCATGTAGCCATAGGCGAACGGCTCGAGCAGGACGGCGATCATTCCCGCTCTCCGCCCGGCGTCTCGGTCTCCCGGCGGGACGCCTTGCCTTCGCGCAGGATCAGCGGCCGTTCGTCATCGGTGAACACGCCGACCGGCGCCTGCCCGCCGCGACCGGGCTCGTTCAGCACGAAATGGCGCAGAACGCCGCCGAAGGCGCGCTGCAGGTTTTCCTGCGTGAAGGTCTCCGCCGTCGGGCCATGGGCCAGAACCGTTCCCTTGATCAGGATGGTGCGGTCGCAGAACTCCGGCACGGAGCCGAGATTATGCGTGGAGACCAGCATGACCCGGCCCTCGGCCCTGAGCTCGCGCAGCAAGGCGATGATCTGGTCCTCGGTCTTGACGTCGACCCCGGTGAAGGGCTCGTCGAGCAGGATGACCCGACTGTCCTGGGCCAGGGCGCGCGCGAGGAAGACGCGCTTCTTCTGCCCGCCCGAGAGCTCCCCGATCTGGCGCTTGCGAAAGGCGGCCATGTCGACGCGATCGAGCGCCACGGCGACAGCCTCGTGATCGGCGGCCTTCGCGATGCGCATCATGCCCATATGACCGTAGCGGCCCATCATCACGACATCCTCGACCAGGACAGGGAAGGTCCAATCGACCTCCTCGGCCTGCGGCACATAGGCGATGAGGTTGCGGCGCAGTGCCTCGCGCACCGTCATGCCGAGGATGCGGATGTCGCCCTTGGCCAGGCGCACGAAGCCCATGATCGCCTTGAACAGCGTCGACTTGCCGGAGCCGTTGACGCCGACGAGCGCAGAGATCGTGCCGGTCGGGATGCGGAAACTCGCATCCCGGAGGGCGGTATGGCCGTTGCGATAGGTGACCGTCGCATCGGTCACCGCGATGCCCGCACCCTGCTCCGCAGCGGGCGGAAGCGAGCGGCCGCCGACGGGAGCGTTCACCGCGTCAGGCCCTTCGCGATCGTGTCCGCCGTAACCTTGAGCAGATCGATATAGGTCGGAACCGGGCCGTCCGCCTCGCTCAGCGAATCCACGTAGAGCACCCCGCCATAGTTGGCGCCGGTCTCGCGCGCGACCTGCTGGGCCGGCTTCTCGGAGATCGTGCTCTCGGAGAAGACCACGGTGATCTTGTTCTTCCTGACAGCGTCGATGACCTTCCGAACCTGCTGCGGCGTACCCTGCTGGTCAGCATTGATGGGCCAGAGATAGAGCTCCTTCAACTCGAAATCGCGCGCCAGATAGGAGAAGGCCCCCTCGCTGGAGACGAGCCAGCGCTTCTCCGCCGGGACGGCGGCGAGCTCCGCCTTGACCGGCTCGATGACCGCCTTGATGCGGGCCTTGTAGGCCTCGGCATTGGCCTTGTAGGCCTCGGCGTTCTTCGGATCGTGCCTGGCGAAGGCGTCGCGGATGTTGTCGACATAGATCAGCGCCGCCGCCGGCGACATCCAGGCATGCGGGTTGGGCTTGCCCTTGTAAGGGCCTTCGCTGATCCCCATCGGTTCGACGCCCTGCGAGACGACCACGCTCGGGACATTCCTGAGATTGCGGAAGAACTTCTCGAACCACAATTCGAGATTGAGTCCGTTCCAGAGGATGAGCTGCGCGCCCTGCGCGCGCTGGATGTCGCCCGGCGTCGGCTGGTAGTTGTGGATCTCGGCGCCCGGCTTGGTGATCGACTCGACCACGGCGAGGTCGCCGGCGACGTTACGCGCGATATCGGCGATCACCGTGAAGGTCGTGACAGCCTTGAATTTCTCCTGCGCCGCAGCGGGTGTGAAGCCGCACGCGGCAACGAAGGCCGCGCCCATCATGCCGATGAGAGTCGATCTGCGTGAACCAAGGGCCATGAGGCATCCTTATTGACAATGAATTGCAAAAGCAGGTCATTGCTAGCCCGAAGTCAACATGCTTTGCAAGTGCGATTGATTGGCAATTAGAGGACCTGTCCGGCAAGCCACTCACACGGCCATGCAACGACTGGGCAGTTGAGAACGTTGCCGTTCACAGACAGCGCTTCGAAGCCGTGAGCGATCGGCGGTCGGCACAGTCGCGCCACGGTCGACAGGACCGGCACGATTGGAAATCATGCTCCCCTCAAGATCGGGGAGCATGCCACCCCTTTGTTCTGCGACTTCACAATGAGGCTGCCCAGCTTCTTCGATACCGACGAGCGGCCGAGGAAGCTGGGCACGCTCGGCGACCCGCACGAAGTTAATGGCGAGTTCAGAGACTCCGAGACGCCCGGTTCATCCTTTATTTCCGCTGTTCTAGCGTTCGCTTGGCGAGCGATCCGGATTTAAGCTTTAGGAAAGTGCTCTGCTCAATCGTCCGTTCGACAACCGGGACGAAGCAAATGCCGCCTAAAGCTCTGGAAACCGAGAAATCAGTCGGCTTTGAAGCCGGCGACGCGAAGCCGGATCAGACTTCGGTTTCGGCTTCGCCTGCGGTTCGCGAGGCGGTTTCTCCGCCCGCCTCTGCCAACGGCCCGGAATCTCAGGACGCGCGCGCCCTGCAGAGCAGGCTGAAACGATATGTCGACGGCGGCGAGCCCAAGCCGGAGGCCGGAAGCATGCCGCCGAAACCAGCCAGGCGGCCTCTGCTGACGCCTGGCGCCCGGCGGGCTGGCAAGGTTCTGCTGGGAGCGGCCGTTGTCGCGGTTTTCGGGCTGGTGCCGTTGCGCACGCTGCTTCAGACCTCCAGCGTCGAGGCCGTCGTCAATGCACGGCTCATGACGCTGCGCTCGCCCATCGCGGGTGAGGTCGTTGCATCGACGATGGACCTGGCGACATCCGATGCACTTGCGCAAGGCTCGACCTTGCTCCGCATCGTGAATCCGCGAGCCGATCGCGGCCGGCTCGACGAGTTGGAACAGACTCTTGGCAGGCTGGCGAGCCAGCGGGCGACGTTGAGCAGCAAGCTCGCCAGCGCGCAGACCGCCGAGGCCGATCTCGACCGTCAGGCCGAGGCGTTCAGGCTGGGCAGGATCGAGCAGTTGACCGCCCGCATGGCCGAGCTCGAAAGCCTGATCGACGTCGCCGTCGCCAGGCGCGAGGAGGCGGCAGCTGCCTATGCCCGGGCCGAGACGTTGGCGCGGACCGGGAACGTCACGGCTGCGGAGTTCGACCGTCTGTCGCGCGAGGTCACGATCGCGAAGGGGACCGAAACCTCGACGCGCCATCGGCTCACGGCCGCGACCGTCGAGCTTGCGGCGGCGCGCAACCGCATCTTCCTCGGCGACAGCTACAACGACCGGCCGAGTTCGGTGCAGCGCGGCGACGAGATGCGCCAGCGCATCGCCGATCTCAGCTCGGAACTGACGGGCCTCGACGCGGAAACGAAACAGCTGGAAGCCGCGCTCGCCACGACGCGTGCGCGCCATCAGGCCCAGTCGGACGTCGCCATGACGCTTCCGGTGAGCGGACGCATCTGGGAGGCCATGGTCTCTCCCGGCGAGCAGGTTCGCGTCGGCCAGGATCTCGCACGGTTGATCGATTGCTCGACGGCGGTCGTGACGGCGAATGTCACGGAGTCCGTCTATAACCGCCTCTCGGTCGGCAGCTCCGCCCGCTTCGTGCCGGCCGATGGCGGCAGTGACCTGCAAGGCAAGGTCGTCAACCTGACAGGCCGGGCCACCGCAGCGGCGAATCTCGCGATCGAACCTGCCGCGCTGAGCAAGGAGCCCTACCGGGTCACGGTTTCCGTGCCTGACCTCGGCACCGGAGAGGTCTGCGCCGTGGGGCGCACCGGCCGCGTCGTGTTCGGCGAACAGGCCTCCACGCCGTGACCCATGACCTCCTGACTGCGCTGGCGCCGGGCCTCGCCGCGGCGGGGCTCGCCGTCATGCTCACCCCACTGTTGAGGCACGACCGGACGCCCGCGCGCATGCTGATGGTCGGCGTCGGGCTCCTGCTGCTGCTGCGCTATTTCCACTGGCGCGTGACCTCGACGCTCCCGCCGGTCGGCTGGACCGTCGATTTCGCGGCGGGCAGCATTTTCCTCGTCGCGGAAACGGCGTCGCTGTCGGCGGCGATCCTGGCCTCGATTTTCCTGTGCCGGACACGGAACCGTTCGCCCGAGGTCGAGGCGAACAAGGCCTGGTTCGCAAGCCTGGAGCCGCCGCTGGTCGATATCATGATCTGCACCTACAACGAGGAAGAAGCCATCCTCGAGCGCACCATGATCGGCGCGACCGGGATGAACTACGGCAATTACCGCGTCTGGGTGCTCGACGACGGGCGCCGCCCGTGGCTCGAGGAGATGTCGCAGCGCCTGGGCTGCCGCTATCTGACCCGGCCGGACAACAGTCATGCCAAGGCCGGCAACATCAATCATGCCCTGGCGCATCTGGCGACCCTGCCGGATCCTCCAACGTTCATCTCAATCCTGGACGCGGATTTCGTCCCGCTCCCGGATTTCCTGCCGCGGGCACTGTGCCTGTTCCGGGATCCGGGCGTCGGCCTGGTGCAGACGCCGCAGCATTTCATCAATCCCGACCCGATCCAGACCAATCTCGCCGCCGCTCATGTCTGGCCGGACGAGCAGCGCTTCTTCTTCGATGTCGTGCTGGCCTCGAAGGATGCCTGGGGCGCGGCGTTCTGCTGCGGCACCTCTTCCGTCATCCGCTTCGAGCCGCTGATGCGGATCGGCGGCTTTCCGACCGATTCCGTCACGGAAGACTATCTGCTGACGCTGCGGCTGAAGGAAACGGGCTTCACCACCGCCTATCTGAACGAGCCGCTCACGCTCGGGCTCGCCCCCGAAGGCCTCAAGGAATACATCACGCAGCGCGGCCGCTGGTGCCTGGGCTTCATGCAGATCACGCGCGGGCGCAGCGGCCCGTTCTCGCGCACCTCGAGCCTCACCTTCATTGACCGCCTGTCATTGGTGGACACATTCCTCAACTGGACCGCCGTCTACATCGCGAAGCTGCTCGGGCTGCTCGTCCCAATCGGCTACCTGCTGTTCGGCATCCATACCGTCGATGCCGATCTCTACGACCTGCTGGGCTATTTCCTGCCGTTCTTCCTGTGGCACTCGGTCACGATGAGCTGGATCTCGCGCGGTCGCTCGCTGGTCTTCATGACCGACGTGTCCCAGTTCATCGCAGCCCCGGCAATCCTGAAAGCGGTCTTCACCGGGCTGCTGCGGCCCCGGAACCAGAAATTCAAGGTCACGGCCAAGGGGGGCGACCGGGGCCAGCGCTTCATCGAATGGCCGCTGGTGAAGATTTACGGCAGCATCATTCTCCTCACCCTGGCCGGGCTGGTCTATGCCTTCGCGATCCATGTGCGCGGCGACAGCCTGACTTCGGGCGGCCTGGCCTTCGCCTGGAGCTGGTATAACCTGATTGTCCTCATCATCGTCTGCTTCGTCTGCATCGAACAACCACGCCGCCGCAAGGCGGAGCGCTTCGCGACGGACGAGGCGGTCATGCTCGAATGTGCCGGGCAAAGCCTGATCCTGCGGCTGACGGACATTTCCATCACCGGGGCTAGGCTGCGCGGCGAACCTCCCGCGCCGCTGGGCACGGCCATCATCTGCACGATCGGCGGGCGCGCCGTTCGCGGCACGATCGTGCGCAAGCTGGCGGATGGTTTCGCGATCAAGTTCGACGAAGAGCTGACGACGCGCATCGAGATGATCCGCGGCTTCTACGCCGGCAACTATGTCAAAGCCTTTGCGCAGGTCGCGACATTGGGCGTGACCACCGCCGTCGTGCGCCGGCTCTTCGACTGAAGCCACCCAAAAGTGGGGCGTGGCAGAGCGATCGGTTGCGGCTGTCGGTATTCTCAACGCCCGCGAAAGTGACGCATGTCCCGAGCGTGAGCGACATCAGTCCAGAAGCGTTCGAGCGCGCTTCGGCGCGAGGCTCGGCGTTGTCCACGAAACCGGGGGCCGTCCAGAACTGCGCCTCACCCAAAATCCCGCATTGCCGAAGCGGCGGGGATCGGCTATCCAGCCTCCACGGATTGCGCCCGTAGCTCAGCTGGATAGAGCGTTGCCCTCCGAAGCTGGGAAACGCGCATGAAGCGCTCCCAAAAACTCCATATATTTCAGCGCACAGGACCGCGCACCATCGCTCTGAAACCTCTCGTGGATCTGGGCGGCACAATCGCGTCGTAGGCGGCTGAAATCTCTGTGGTAGGGATCGCGCCTCCTTGAGATCGGGGAGCCCGTCACCCCCTATTTCACGTTTCCTCGCTACGGGTCTTCGTTGCCGACCCAGACGGCTCGAACAGCTTCCAGCGCAGCTAGCGCTGCGGCTACCTTGGCGCGCACCTCCTCAATACCGGCCATGACCAAGCAGCCGTTCCGGTGGATGGCTGCAAGGACGGCAGGCGAGCGCCGCGCGGTCTTCCGAACTCACGACGACGATATTCCGCCAACGGTCGGTCCTGCAAACGGGTCCGTGCCGTCGCCATCGGAAAGCGGAGATTGCACCTCAGCTCCTTTCCAGCCGTGGCTCGCAACATCGAGCCGCGGACGGCCCTCGCTCAGTTCGCGACGCTCGACCTGACATTCTTGACCTTGCCGGCGGTTACGGCGGGCGCCGCATTGCCCCAGGAATTGCGAATGTAAGTCACGACGTCGGCGATCTGCTGGTCACCGAGCCGCCAGCCGAAGCTCGGCATGGCCGGCGCAGTGGGGGCGGCCTCGGTCGCGACCGCGCGGGACCCAGCGACGATCTTGCGAATGCTCGTCGTTGGATCTTCCGAACGAACATTGGACGATCCCGCGAGGCGTGGAAACAGGCGTGGAAGCCCCTCTCCGGAATCGAGATGACAGGCGGCGCAGTTATCCTTGTAGATCGCCGCCCCGGTCTTCATCGCAGCGACGCCGTTTTCCAACGCCGCAACAGTTTTCTCAGCCTTCGGCTCCAGGCTCTTGAGATAAACGGCCATGGCCCTGAGATCATTGTCCGTCATCTTCGAGGTCGAGTTCGTCACGACCTGGGCCATCGAGCCGGAGGCCAGAGCTCGCCCGTTCGTCCCGGTCTTCAGGTAATCGACGACTTCCTGCACGCTCCACTCGCCAAGACCGAGGCGCTTCGAATTGGTGATGTTCGGAGCGAACCAGCCTTCGATTGCCGCCCCCTGAAAATCGGCATCGCTCTTGTCGCCGAACAGGATCGATTTGGGCGTATGGCAGGTATTGCAATGGCCAAGCCCGTTGACCAGATAGGCGCCCCGGTTCCATTCCGCGCTCTTTGAGGAGTCGGGCTTGTAACGTCCTGCGTTGAACTCGATCAGATTCCAGACAAGCATGTCCTGGCGCAGCGAGAACGGGAAGGACAGCTGGTTCACCACAACATCGTTGGCGACCGACGGAATCGTCGCGAAATAGGCCCGCAGGGCCGCGACATCGTCATCCGTCAGCAGGGTGTAGGACGGATAGGGCATCCCCGGATAGAGCCGCTTGCCGTGGCGCCCCCGCCCATCTCGCAGGGTGGAGGTGAACTCGGCGTCGGTCATCGCGCCGATGCCGGTCTGCATGTCCGGCGTGATGTTGGGCGAAAGCAAAGTGCCGAAGGGCGTATTCAGTGCGAGACCGCCGGCGAAAGGCGCGCCGCCTGGCGCCGTATGGCAACTGACGCAGTCGCCGACCGTGGCGAGATAACGGCCGCGTTCGATCCGCGAAAACTGCTGCGGGTCGGTGGAGCTGGTTTGCGCGATTGCCGCCCCGGAAAGCACCGACACGCCGATTGCGGCCGTCATGGCGACAGAGCTGAATTTTGCTTTCATCTTTCCGCCCTCACATCAAGGGGCCAGGATTCTTCAGGTATTTTTCGACGATCGCGGCAGAGGTCCAGTAGGCGAGCGCACCGACCGTATTCGTCGGGTTGTAACCATGGTTCTGCGGAAAGACCGACGCGCCGCCGGGAATGAACAGGTTGGACACGTCCCAGCTCTGGCAATAACGGTTGACCACGCTGGTGGCAGGATCCGTTCCCATCACCGTGCCGCCGGTATTGTGCGTGGTCTGGTAGGCCTGCGTGGAGTATGGCCCCTTGCGCGGATGCTCCTCGACAATCTCCGCCCCATCCATCGCCCGGGCGATCTCGCCGAGCTTCTTCGTGGTGTGGGCAGCCATCGTGAGTTCGTTGTCGTGAAAATCGAACGTCATGCGCAGCAACGGCCTGCCATGGCGGTCGGTGTAGTTCGGGTCGAGATCGAGGAAGCAGTCCTTGTAGGAATAGCTCGAGCCGTGCACCGAGAGGCCGAAGCTCGCATTGTAGTAGTCGCGCACGGCCTTTTTCCAGCCCGCGCCCCAGGCCGGAGCCCCTGCCGGCGTCGGCGAGGTTTGGATCGGCCTGCCATTGGTCTGGCCCGCCCCCATATAGCCCCCGCCGACATAGCCGAGAGGACCATGGTCGATGTTGTCGCCGTTGAAGTCGTCGATCATCATGCCGTGAGACCCGGAGGCGATGAACGGGTTGATGATCTTGTTCTTGAAGAACACCTGGACGGACGAGGTCGTCTGATAGGCATAGTTGCGGCCGACGACACCTGTTCCGCTGGCGAAATCATAGGGCTTCCCGATGCCCGACAGCAGAAGCATCCGCACATTGAAGAAGGAAAAGGCACAAAGCAGGACGATCGAAGCCGGCTGGAACAGCTCCTCGCCGAACTCGTCGACATAGGTGACACCGGTCGCCTTCTTGCCGGCGCTGTCGACGTTGATCTTCAGAACCTCGCAGCGTGTCCGCGCCTCGAAGTTCGGGTTTCGGACCAGCACTGGCAGAACGCAGGCTTGCGGGCTGGCTTTCGAGTAGTTGCCGCAGCCGAAGCGTTCACAGTATCCGCAGTAGGAGCACTGCCCCATCTGGACACCGAGCGGATTGACATAGGCCTTGCTCAGGTTCGAGGCCGGTTGCGGGAATGGCTTGTAGCCGAGCTTGCGAGCCGCATCCGCGAACAGCGTCGGGCCATAGGCCTGGTTCAGCGCCGGCGTCGGGTATTCGGATGAACGCCATCCTTCGAACGGGTTCCCGCCTTCCTGGATCTTGCCCTTAAGGTTCCCCGCCTTGCCGGAGGTGCCGCACAGCTTTTCGAAGGCGTCATAGTGCGGTTCCAGCTCGTCATAGGACACGCCCCAATCCTGAAGCGTCATGTCCGGGGGGAGGAAGGCCTTGCCGTAGCGCTGCTCAAGGTGGCTCCGCGCCTTGAAATCGGTCGGAAGAAAGCGCCAGGTCTGGCCGTTCCAATGCACGCCGGCGCCGCCGACGCCGACGCCCGGGAGGAAGGAGACGTAATCGCGAAGCGGCAGGGCCGTTTCGTTCGGCTTGTTGCGGAAAGTCAGCGCCTCCTGCCGCGGTTGCAGGAACAGATCCCGCTGCACCGCGAAGCGGAGTTCGTCGGCTTGAACCGCGGGAGAAAAATCACTGGCCGTATCGCGCCAGGGACCGCGTTCGATCGCGACGACGCGCTTGCCGGCATTGACCATCTGCATGCCGGCGATCGCGCCGGTCCAGCCAAGGCCGATGATCACGACATCCGTTTCAGGGAGGTTGCGAGCCATGGCGCTATCCCTTCCTGGTCCATTCCGCGCGGCCCGTCAGCCCGACGGGCGGAAGCGGATAACGCTCATTGTGTCGGGACACCCAGTCGCGGTAGTCGTAGCGGGCGCCGGGAAAGCCGATCATGCGCCAGGAAACCATGTCCCGATTGCCGCCATAGATCGGATCGGCCAGGTAACCGGCCTTCGTGTCCTTGAGGATCGTGTTGAAGAACAGCGTCGCGCCGACCTCGCCATCGAGATGCGTGGAGCCGTCCGCCAACGACGTCAGCGCCTTGTCCTGGTCGCTCGTGGACAATGCGGCGAAGGTCTTGCCTCCGAATTTCGCCGACACGAACCGGTCGAACGCCCTCAGCCCCTTGCGGTAGATCGCCGCCGGCGCGTCCGCGCCCTGATAGCCTTGCCCGGGCGTCCCCGGCATGAACGGCGGCTGGAGATACAACCCTTCCGAGCTACCGTAAGGTCCGGCCAATTGGCGGTCGATGAAAACGGCGCAGCCCGCATCCTTGCCGCCCGCACCGCCTTCGTCCGGCGGGATCAGTCGATCGCAGATCGCCTCGACCATACGCCCCTCGAGAGGCGTAAAAAACAGCCACCCCTTACTCTCGAACGCCGATATGGCAGTTGATGTATTCGGCCTAAACGGAAGTTCGCTTTTGACGACTTCGGCATACCCGGTGCCGCCTCCGAAAATAATCAACATTGATCCGGAGAGAAAATCTCTTTTGCTTAATACTACCTTTCCATTTTTTGGGGCATCACCAAGCCGTCGAAGTGTATTCATTACACTCTCCCGCCGAAATAATCTTAGAATTGGGAGACTTTAAAGCTTATCTGTCAAGTCAGGTATTGACCTGAGACGCCGCTGAAGCGCTGAAGGCGAACAGCCTCATCGAGCAGTCGGCTGCACGCTTTTGAGAGCATTGCGTACCGAAGGTGATCTTGCTCACAGCACCGCTATTGCGGAACTCCTTGGCCGGCCAGGTATCATGATGTCTGGTCGGGTTGCCTGAGTGGCAACCGGCACACTAGCGCCACATCCAGCTCGGATTTCTCCGTGCCTCTCCCGGAATCCTCCTTGGCCCCGAGCGCCTGGCGTCCTTGCGCGTTGGGTTGTAGAACATCTCGATGCAGTCGAACACATCCTGCCTTGCCTCTTCGCGCGTCCGGTAGGTTTTGCGGCGGCTTCGCTCGCGCTTGAGCAGATTGAAGAAGCTCTCTGCCAGGGCGTTGTCGTGGCGGTTCCCGCGCCGGCTCATCGAATGCTCAAGATTGTGGTGCTTCAGGAAGGCTGCCCAATCCATGCTGGTGAACCGGGAGCCCTGATCCGAGTGAACCAGGACCGTGGTCTTGGGCTTCCGTCGCCATACCGCCATGAGCAATGCCTGCAGCGCGACATCGGTGACCTGCCGGCTCTGCAGGGACCAGCCAATGACGCGGCGGGAGAACAGGTCGATCACCACGGCCAGATAGTCAAAGCCCTCCTGGGTCCTGATGTCGGTGATGTCCGTCACCCACGCCTTGTCCTGCGCATCAACCTCGAACTGTCGGGCCAGGGTGTTGGCGACCACGACCGACGGCTTGTCGCCATGAGATCCCGGCCGGCGCCGATAGCCGATCTGGACCTTGATCCCGGCCAACCTTGCCAGGCGGGCGACGCGGTTGCCCCAGCCACACGCGCGGCGCGCCCGACACGATTCGAGCGGGCGAGTTTTACCTTCGGAGAACTGCGCCTCACCCAAAATCCCGCATTGCCGAAGCGGCGGGGATCGGCTATCCAGCCTCCACGGATTGCGCCCGTAGCTCAGCTGGATAGAGCGTTGCCCTCCGAAGGCAAAGGTCACACGTTCGAATCGTGTCGGGCGCGCCACCAATCGTCCTGCAAATTCAGCAGGTTAAGATAGCTAGCGCCCCCTTTGGAAAGCCCACGTCGGAACAGCCGGTCACAAACTGGTCACACCGAACGAAGGGCCCAGACATGGCTTCTCTCCGCAAACGCAATGGCAAGTGGCAGGCGCAGGTTCGCCGAACGGGGCACCTCCCGCGAGCCCGCACGTTTATCAACCGCTCCGCCGCCATCCTCTGGATCAAACAGACTGAGAGCGAGTTGGATCGTGCCGGCATCACCTGTGATCCGGGCAATTTGGATCGTATCACGGCTGCCGACATTATCGAGCGCTATAAGCGCGACGTCACGCCTTCAAAGCGCGGCTTCACTTCAGAGAACAAAAGGCTCGAGGTCTTTCTTCGGCAGCCTTGGACTAAGCTCACATTGTCCAAGCTATCTCCTGTCGCCTTCAACGAATATCGAGAGCGGCGCCTTAAGGATGTCGCTGGAGCCACTGTCAGACGTGAACTCGGACTGCTTCAATTGGACTGTCCCTGGTTTCGTGGACAAAGCCGAGCCTCACGCCGACGCACGAGCAATGTGCCATCAGGCCCGTTCTTCACTGACCGCAAGCCGTATCCGATCCCGAGAGTTGCACCCGCCCGCTACGGATCAGTTCCAACGTGATCCTCACTGGATGGCAGATCCGGAAGCCTTCGGGAGACGAGGTCTCGATATAGCCGGTGGTGGCACCGGGCACCTCGCCTGCCTGGTCGCCGAGCCAAGCCGGCTGCCGGGTGATCGTGCTCCAGATGTTGTTCATGGAGGAAAGGAGTGCGGGCCGGGGCAATCCCGGATTCTCGGCCACCGGGCGCGCCCTAATCCCGAAGTTCGAACCAACATAGCCCAGCGTATAGTTCGCGCCGAGCGTGAGCGAGCCCTGACCGATCGCATAATTGCCGACGTCCTCGCCCGCTGCGCGGCTTAACGCGCCGGAGAAAGCATCCGCTCCGACTAGGCTGCCCACGGTGAGGCTGTAGGCAAGCGTCGGATCGGCATCACCATAGGTCTTGCCCTGACCGGAAACGGCCGAGACGGTCACCGCTCGCGGTGTGATCGCGAAATTCGAGCCGGCATAGCTCAGCGCGTAGTTGGCATTCAGGGCCAGCGAGCCCTGGTTGATCGCGTAATTGCCGACATTCTCACCGGCAGCGCGGCCGAGCGAACCGGAGAAGCTGTCGCCGCCCAACAGGCTGCCGGCCGTCACCGTATAAGTCAGCGTCGGATCGGCATTGCCATAGGTCTTGCCCTGGCCAGCCGTCGCGGAGACCGTCACCGCGCGCGGTGTGATCCCAAAATCCGAACCGGCATAGTTCAGCGTATAGTTCGCATTCAGAGCCAGTGAGCCCTGGTCGATCGCGTAATTGCCCATGCTCTCGCCGGCCGCTCGGCTGAGCGAACCGGAGAAGGTATCGGCGAAGGCGAGGCTACCCGCGGTGACGCTGTAGGTCAGCGTCGGATCGGCATCGCCATAGCCCTTGCTCTGGCCTGCCGTCGCAGAGACCGTCACCGCGCGCGGCGTGATCCCGAACGTCGAGCCGACAAAGCTCACCGTATAGTTCGGGTTCGCCAATGTGCCCTGGTTGATCGCGTAACTGCCGACATTTTCGCCGGCCGAGCGGCCGAGCGAACCGGAGAAGCTGTCGCCGCCCAGCAGGCTGCCTGCCGTCACCGCATAGGTCAGCGCGGGATCGACATTGCCGTAGACTTTGCCCTGGCCGGAAGAGGCCGTCACCGTGACCGCGCGCGGCGTCACCGTCAGCAGGCCCGTGCTGTTGAAGGCAAGAGCATAACCCGTGATCGCGCTCAGCGATCCTTGCGCGATCGTGATCGCATGGGGCGATCCGGCCACGCCCGCCGCGGCGGCTGCACCGGTCGAGGTCACGCTAGCCGAGCCGGAAACGACGCTGCCGAGCGTGTCGCCGAGATAGGCATTGGCGACACCGGCGTTGAGGCCCGACACGGTATAGGCCGTCGCCAGATCGCCCGTCGCGTCGTCACCATAGCTCTTGGTCAGATTCGTCGAGTTATAGGTCAGCGTCGGCCGGAGGGCGAAGAGATAGCGGTTGCCGGTCTGCGTCACGCTGCCGGGCGCCAGGGTGGCGTAGGAGGCGTTCCAGACCGCCGTGTTGCCGCTGTCGAGATTGCCGAAGCTCGCCGCAGCCGGAGCGTCGGAATAGACCAGCCAGCGCCCGCCGCCGGTGAGCGACAAGGCCCCGGCGCCGGCATTGTTGGTGAAGGCGCCGTTGGAAGCCAGGACAATGGCATCGCCGGTGCCGCTGGCGGTCACCGCTCCGTTGAGCGCCAGGCCACCGCTGGCCGAGCTGTTCACCGCGCTGACCTTGCCGGCCGTGACCGTGCCGAGCGTGATGGCGCCCGCGGCCGTGTTGGCCTTGCCGGCGCCGTCGCGCAGCTGGACATCGACCGTGCCGGTGCCCGCATCGACTGCCGCGCCCAGCGTGATCACGGCCGCCCCGGCATCGCGCTGGGCATCGACGACGCCATTGGCGAGACGGTCGTTGCCGATCAGGGTGAGGTTGCCGTTGTCGGTGGTGATCGCCGCGTTGACGAGGATGCTGCGTCCGGCCTGCAGGGTGAGATGCCCGCCGTTCCCCGCTGGGTTGTTCGCCGTGATCGCGCTGTTGACGGTGATGTCGTTGGAGGCCTGCAGGGTCAGGGCGGAGCCCGCATTGAGCTGGCGCGTGATCGCATCGCTGCGGATCGTCACGTCCTGCGCCATGACGCGCCCGAAGGTCAGCGCGTTGAGATCACCGAGGCCGACATAGACCCGGCCGGAGACCGATTCTCCTCCGGAGCCCGCAATGAAGACATCGCTCATGTCACCCGCGGTCTTGAAAGCAAGGGCATTGGTTGTCGCGCCGACGAGGCTGTTCGACGACGATATCTCCCCCGAAACGCCGGCTGTCCCGCTCCCCCAGGTCACCGCGCCCTTGTTACTGCCCCAGCTGGTGGTGGTCACGACATAGTTGCCGCTGGCCAGCTCAGCGAGCACGCTGGCGCCAAAGCCGACGCGATCGGTCGTGTTCGTGCCGACGAGGCTGTTCGATGACGAGACCGCTCCGACCGTGGCGCCTGTCGCGCCATTGCCCCAGGTCACCGCGCCTTTGTTGGCGCTCCAGTTGGAGCTGCGAACGACGTAGTTGCCGTTGCTCAGCGCCGTGACCCCGGTGTTGCCGACGCGATCGTTGCTGGTCGAGCCCACAAGGCTGTTCGACGATGAGACCGCGCCAACCGTCGCGCCCGTCACGCCATTGCCCCAGGTTACTGCGCCCAAAGTGGGCTGCACGCCGTTCCCCCAACTGGCGCTGCGGACGACGTAATGGCCGTTGCTGAGGGCCGTGACGGCGTTGCCGGCGACGCGATCGCTCGTGTTCGTGCCGACGAGGCTGTTCGACGATGAGACCGCCCCGACCGTCGCGCCGGTCGCGCCATTGCCCCAGGTCGCCGCACCCCTGCCGCCGCTCCAGAGGCCGCTGGCAACGACATAGTTGCCGTTGCTCAGCGCCGTGACGCCCGAGCTGCCGATCTGATCGGTCGTCGCCGAGCCGACGAGGCTGTTCAACGGCGTGATCGCGCCGACTGTCGCACCCGTCGTGCCGTTGCCCCAGGTCACCGCGCCCTTGCCACCGTCCCAGGTGAGGGTGCGGACGACATAGTGGCCGTTGCTCAACGCGATGACGGGTTGAGCGCCAACATAGTCGCCTGACGCCGAGCCGACGAGGCTGTTCGACGCCGTCACCACGCCGACTGTCGCGCCTGTCGCGCCATTGCCCCAGGTCACCGCGCCCAGGGTGGGTACACCACCGGTCCCCCAGTTGGAGCTGCGGACGACATAGTTTCCGTTACTCAAGGCCTCGACGCCGTTGCTGCCGATCTGATCGCCTGCGACCCCGCCGATGAGGCTGTTCGACCCTGCCACCACGGCTCCGGTCATGTCCGTACCGCTGCGCCAGGTCACCGCGCCCTTATCGCCGGTCCAGTTGTAGCTGCGGACGACATAGTGACCATTGGTCAGCGCCGTGACGCCGCCGATGCCGACCCGGTCGCCGGTCGCGCCCATGAGCGTGCCGATGAGGCTGTTCGACGACGAGATGAGGCCGACGGTCGCGCCCGTGGCGCCGTTGCCCAGGGTCACCGCACCCTTGTTGTCGTTCCAGTTGGCGGAGTTCACGACATAGTTGCCATTGCTCAGCGCCGTGACGCCGTGAAGGCTGACATAGTCGCTCGTCGCCGTGCCGATGAGGCTGTTCGACGACGTGATCACACCCGATACGCCTGTCGTTCCGTTGCCCCAGGTCGCCGCGCCCTTGCCGCCGCCCCAGAGCCCGCTGCCGACGATATAGTTGCCGTTGTTGAGCGCGGCGATGCCGCTGCTGCCGCCGGCGCCGTCGCGATTGCCGACATAGTCGCCTGCAGCCGAGCCGATGAGACTGTTCGACGACGTGATCGTCCCCGATACACCGGTCGCTCCGCTGCCCCAGGTCACCGCGCCCTTGTTGCCGTCCCAAAGCCCGCTGCCCACGACATAGTTGCCGTTGCTAAGCGCGACGATGCCGCTGTTGGTGGCGTCGCGGTTGCCAACACGGTCGCCCGCCGCGCCGACGAGACTGTTCGACGACGAGACCGTGCCCGATACGCCGAGCGCCCCGCTGGCCCAGGTCACTGCGCCGCTGTTACTGCTCCAGCTGGAGGAGCGGAGGACATAATTGCCGTTGCTCAGGGTCGTGACGCCGCCATTACCGACGAGATCGTTCGCGGATGTCCCGGTTAGCGTAGAGATGAGCGCGCCCGTGACGGTATCGTAGAGATAGACCGCACCGGCCCCGCTCTGCCCACCGATCGCGGTGCCATGGGCCGTGACGACGGTCTTGCCTGAGCCCTGAAGCTGGGTGACGTTCGCGCCGAACTGGTTGCTGCCGGCATTCTGTAGCGGGTCGATGAGCTGATACTGCGGATATTTGCCCGTCGCGTCATCGATGACGATGTTCTTGGGGTCGAGCAGGACGGTGCCACTCGCGCCCAGCGGGGCGTTGACAGCGGCCGAGCCGCCGAACACCAGATCACCCTTCGAGGAGACCTCGACCAGCCCGCCATTGCCGCCGGCCTGCCCCCCGCGCGCGCTGATCGCGCCGTAGAAATCGGTCTTCGTGCTGGACCAGACAACGACGCTGCCGCCGTTGCCGGCCTGCGTGGCATCGGCCCGGATCGTCGTCGCCGGGCTGATCGTCGTCGACTGGGCATGTGCCAGCGTGCCGCCGCCCTGATAGTCGCCGCCGATGCGGACGGCCCCGCCGCCAGTCGCGCCGCTGGCGTCGATACCCGCGGCCACGAGCGCCAGGCGCTCTCCGGTCAGGGTGACCTTGCCGCCGCGACCGCCTGAGGACGAGGCATCCTGACGGCCGGAGGAGAACAGGTTGGGCGCATCGATGGCAATGCTGCCGCCGGCCGTCAGGCCCGACGCCAGCACGGCGCCGGACGTCGTCTCGACATAGCTCTGCGACCCGCGGGCCGTGAAGGCGCCGCCGACGCCGGACGCGCCCTGGAGGTTCCAGACGCCGTAGCTGCCGATGCTGATCCCGGCGACGTCGATCGCGCCGCCGCTCGCGCCGGAGACATCGACCGTGCCGCCGTTGCTGACGATATCGCCCTTGAGCGCGACCGATCCGCCCTGTCCCTGCTCGCTGCGCGCCTTGACGGAGGCTCCCTTGGCGACCTCGACGACGCGGCCCGAAAGCACGACCTTGCCGGCGCCGTCACGTCCCGAGGCGGAAACGCGGCCCGCGACGCGCACGGTGCCGCCATCGCCCCCGCCCAGCACGACGGAGCCGTTGCGGCCGGAAACCGAACGGGCCGAAACCCGGCCCGACACGTTGATCGCATCGCGCACCGCCGCCTGCGCGGTCGCAGCCTTGATCTCGACCCGGCCGCCATGGGCGGAGACCTCGCCGGAGACGTCGATCAACGCCTTGCCGTCGGCAGCGGTCGCATCGGACGGCACCGCGACCTGCAGGAAGCCGTCGCCGGTGGGGTCGAGCGTCGCCTGCGACGCCGCGCCAAGACCGACGCGGCCGAGCGGCACGCTGATCGTGCCCCCGTTGGAAACCACGCCGCCGAGCAATCCGACGAACCCGCCCGAGCCGGCCGTGATCGTGCCGTCATTCGACACCGCCGCCGGCGCCGAACCGCTATTGAACTGCAGGCGGCCAGCCATGAAGTCCCTGTCCTCGATGCCGAGCGTCGAGGCGACGAAGCCGCCGCCGACCTTGACCGACCCGGTCGCGGTGATGGCGATGCCGTTCGGATTGACAAGGAAAACCTGGCCGTTGCCCGTGATCTGCCCGGCGATCGTGGAGGACGCCGATCCGGTCACGCGGTTCAGGATCGCCGAGGACGCCGAGGGCTGGGCGAAATGCACGCTGTTCGGCTGGCCGACGGAGAAGCCCTGCCAGTTGACGATCGCCCGCTGGGCCCCTTGCGTCACCGTCATCGCGGGGCCGGATGTGCTGATCGTGACCGAACCGGCGGCGACCTGACCACCCGTCGGCAGGACGATTTGCGCAGAGACCAGAGCCGTCGAGGCCAGCAGGGCGGCGGTCGTCGCCGGAGCCAGTCTCAGCCTGATGCACCGATTCGCAGTCTTGATCGTCATCTGTCCCGCCCCCACGCGACGAATGCCCGAGGCACCCGCCGCGATCTCCCCCACGCCCCGCCGGACGCCTATTCACGAAAACCTTGTCGCGGTGCCCGATCGGGCGCTGCGCTCAGAACCGCACCGACACCGCCAGATTGCCGCGCCAGCCTTCGCGCTCGCCTGCGACGGTGGAGAAGCTGCGCCCAACCTCCGCGCTGACGATCGGCTTCGCTGCGCCGTCGGCGACGTCTCCGGCGATGCGCAGGCCGACACCCAACGCCGCCGCGCCGATCCAGGCACGCTCGACAGCGGTCGCCATCAGGATCTCGCCACGCCCGCCGCTGGCGAAGAGGTAAGGCGTCAGCGTCGCACCCCAGCCGTCCTGGGAGACGCCGAACGAGCGCCCCAACTCGCCCCGCAATGTCGCACCTTGATCGACATTGAACGTCCCGGCCGCGAAAGCGGAAACCTGATCGAGGCCGTCGAGAGAGAACTGCTCCGAGCTCAGCATCGGCTGGTTGAACGCCAACTGTGCCCTGGCGGTCAGATCAAACTGCATCTCCCAGGGCAGCGACTGGACGACGCGCACACTTGCCGAGAGCTTGGAGAAATCAGGGTCGCCGCCCAAACGCGACAGCGGAACCAGGGATGCGACCGCATCGGCCCGGTCGCGTCCGCCGAGACCTTGCGAATAGGTCGCATTCGCCTGGGTCGTCATGCCCCAGGGGAAAGCCGTTCCATAGGTCGTGCCGGCTCTCAGCACCGCGTAGCGATCGCGGCTCAGGTCGACCCCGAACCCCAGAGCCTCGGTGCGCTGCCGGATGGCTTCCAGCGATACGTCGAAATTCAGGGCCTGCGTGCGCGTGCGGATCAGCGGATAGGAACTGCGCAGGGCCAGGCGCTCGAATGTCCCCCGGGTCGCGGGAGCTCCCGGCAGCGGGGTCGGCTGCGTCTGGCTATGGGTGTATTCCGGGTTGATGGTCCAGCCATCGGAGCCCAGCGGAATGACGGCACCGCCACCGAACAGCCGCAGCCGGGCATCGGCGCCGAAAGCCTGCCCGAGATCGGTGCCGGAACCGACCGCACCGTAAAACTACTCGCCGAAGCCGAAAGGACTGTTCAGCGCGAGATTGCCGTTGAGCTGCCACCGGCCGAGCGTCGCGTCGAGCCGGTTGTCGGCACCGATGCTGCCGCTCAGCAGGCGATGCGTGCCTTCCAGCACGAGCCGCGTTCCGCCGTCGCGCTGGCCGCGCATCAGCGTGCTCTTCAGGCGGACGCCCGGCGCATCGCCGGCGATCAGCAGGCGCCGCTCGATCTCGGCGAGCGTCAGGCGCGACACCCCGACGAGGCTTGCCGTCCGGTCCGCGACGACAGCGCGAACTCACTCGGGAACGCCCGAAACGTCCACCGCTTCGATCTGGCCGTCGATCACCAGCAGGCGGATAGCGCCGCCGTCGCGCAGATGCTGCGGCGGCAGGACGACGCGGGCCAGGACATAGCCCGCAGCCGCGTAGACCTGCTCCACCGCGTTGGCGAAAGCATAGATGTCCGCAACGCTGACCCGCCGCCCCTCGACGCGCGGCAGCAAGGCCCGCGTCGCCTCCGCGAGGCCGGGGAAGCCCCCCTCGACAGCGACGCGTCCGACCCTGACATGAAGCCGCTCCGCACCTGTCGGCGCCCGCAGCTCCGGCGTTGCCGGCAAAGCAATACCGCCTCCTGCACCCCGCGTCGAAGGGCGCAAAGTCTCCGGCGTAACCTGACTCGGGGCAATCTGCGCGACAGCCAAAGACGGCAGGGTCATCGGCAGGAGCACAATGAGGGCCGAGGCGAAACGCTTGCGACTGAAGAAGCCGCGGCCGCACACGCCCCGACTCAAAACTGTACATGCCTCCGGCCAGCCGGAAGTGGCGAATCTCATCAACCGGCCCCCCAAAGCCATAGTGAGTCGAATCGACCTACCAAAACTACCCTAGCGACGCCAGCTAAAAATCTGACATAATAAAATGTATCTCTTGGAGTGACACAGCTCTTTGCGCCTTATATATACTAGAGAGTGTGAAGTAGACCCTCAATACTGTTTAGTTTATTGTCGAATTCATAGTATTTCTTAGTATTATTGGCTACAATTTTGCAATCAATCAATACGATATAGTCTTAATGTCAAATGATGACATGATTTATTATAGAAACTCCTCGATAAAGCCGAGGGTCGTCATCCGGACCTCGCTGTGGTCGGAACCAGCCTCGATAGGGCAGCCCGCTCCATGCTGCGCGTCGCTTCCACCGATGATGCCCACCGAGAAAGGCTCGCAAGCCCCGACGTTCCATAGCCAGCTAGCCACCCCTACCTCTTTGTCTCGGTGGCCGGATCCAGCGAGGTCCGGCTGGCTTGCGGCACGCATTTCAAGACCTTCGGATCGCGCCGCTATGCGCGGACACCGTCCGGCGTCGGAGGGACCCCGTGTCTTTCGCTGCACCTTGCCGCTTCCAGCGCGGCTGAGACGCCGCCGAACCATCCGAACGAAGGGACTTGATCACGATCTCATTTGCGGATGTCCTACGGGCGTTCCGATCGCGCCTTCGAGGCCAGACGGACACGGTCTGGCGCTCCCGAGGCTTCACGGTCGGCAACGATGCCGGAACTTGCGAGGATGGAAGATGAGACAGAGATCCGGCAGCCCCCGGCATGGGAAGAATTTTTCCGTCGGCGTCCTCGCTTGCAGCCTTGTGCTGCCCCTTATCTTGGCCGCTTGCGGCGGTGGCGAAAGCTTGCCGTCATCCGCAGCCGCCGCGCCGAGCACGCCCGCCCCCGCCCCGACAGGTGTCTCGCGCGATGCCCTGATCGGGCGCTGGGGCATCGCCTCCTTCCACACCGAGAAGGACCGCAAGCGCACTGAAGCGGAGGCCAAGGCACAATGTGGCCAGCCCTATACGATCACCAAGGGTCCCGGCGACGGCGTCATGATGCATGTCGCCGACGACCCCAAGGCCTACGAGCTCAGGCTGAAGGCGGGAGCAGGCGGCAAGACCTATGTCGGCTTCGAAGCACCGGCCGGCGATCCGCAGGATCGCGAACTGCTTGCGGTGAAGCCGAGGGAACTCGTGATGCGGTTCGTCGATGCCGATGCGCATCGGCGCTACGGCACCTTCATCTACATCCGCTGCGGCTGACCGGAGTGAACGGGACATGAACACCATCGATCACATCCTGCGCGGCCTCCTGCTCTCCGGTCTCGGCCTGCTGCCGCTGCTCGCCGCGCCGGGAGCGACCATGGCCCAGCCGCGCCCGCCGGCGGCGATCCAGGAGACGATGGAGGTCGGCGACGAGCCCGGCCGCGTCTCGACGGAAGAGGTCAGCATCACCGAAGGCCCCTATGCCCGCCAGATGGTGCTGTTTCGGTCGAGCGAGGCGCCGGGCACGGTGGTGATCCATTCGGCCGAGCGCTTCCTCTATGTGGTCCAGGGCAACGGCCGCGCGCTGCGCTATGGCATCGGCGTCGGGCGCGAGGGTTTCACCTGGTCCGGGCAGGTCACGGTCAGCCGCAAGGCGGAGTGGCCGGATTGGCGCCCGCCACCGGAGATGCTGCAGCGCCAGCCCTATCTGCCCCGCTTCATGGCGGGCGGCCCCGGCAACCCGATGGGTGCGCGCGCGCTCTATCTCGGCTCCACCGTCTTCCGCATCCACGGGACCAACCAGCCCGAGACGATCGGCGAGGCGATCTCGTCGGGTTGCTTCCGGCTCGCAAACGGCGACATCGCCGATCTCTACGAGCGCGTTCCGCTCGGGACCAAGGTGATCATCCGCCACAAGGCCACGCTGTAACTCGCCCAACCGCCCCCGACGATCTGCAAAAGGGACTGACAGACATGTCGAAAGCTTCCTGGATTCGCCTTGGCGGTCTCGGCCTCGCCGCCCTCTACGGCTTCGCCCTTCCGGCCAGCGCCGGAACACTTGACGCCGTGAAGCAGCGTGGCGCCCTCCAATGCGGCGTCAGCGAGGGCGTGGTGGGCTTCTCGGACAAGAACGCTCAGGGCAAGTGGAGCGGCTTCGATGTCGATTTCTGCCGTGCCGCCGCCGCCGCGATCCTCGGCGACGCGGACAAGGTCGCCTTCACCCCGCTCTCGGCCAGCCAACGCTTCGAAGCACTGAAGGGCGGCAAGGTCGACCTGCTCGCCCGCAATTCGACCTGGACGCTCGGGCGCGAAGCGGAACTCGGGCTCGCCTTCGCCGGCATCACCTATCACGACGGGCAAGGTTTCCTGGTGAAGCGCTCGCTCGGCGTCGACAACGCACTCGCGCTCGACAAGGCGAAGATCTGCGTCGAGGCCGGCACCACGACGCAGCTCAATCTCGCCGACTTCTTCCGGGCCAATTCCATGACCTATGAGGAGAAGGCTTTTCCGAGCGCGGCCGAGAGCCTGTCCGCCTTCCAGTCCGGGCAATGCGACGTGCTGACCCGCGATCAGTCGGCGCTCCACGGCGAACGTCTCAAGCTGGCGAAGCCGGCCGAAGCGATCGTGCTGCCGGACGTGATCTCGAAGGAGCCGCTCGGCCCGGTCGTGCGCAGCGACGACTTCGCCTGGTTCACCGTGATGAAATGGGTCAACTTCGCGCTGGTGAATGCGGAGGAGCTCGGCATCGCCAGGGCCAATCTCGACGAGGCCATGAAATCGGCAAAGCCGGACGTACGCCGCTTCACGGGAGCGGAGGGCGGCTTCGGCAAGGCGCTCGGCCTCGATGCCGACTGGGCGGTCCGCGCCGTCAAGGCAAGCGGCAACTATGCCGAGATCTACGAACGCAACCTCGGCACCGGCTCGAAGCTCGGCATCCCCCGCGGCCTGAACCAGCTCTGGAACATGGGCGGCGTCCTCTACGCACCGCCCCTGCGCTAAACCGCAGACGCCATGGCCATCGAGAAACGCACAGCGCTCGACGACCATGGCGTATCGCCGGCCTCGCCGCGGGCTCGGATGTCCGCTCCGGCCCCCTTCATCGGCGCGCGCAGCCCCATCGCGCTGGCCGCCCTCTGCCTTGCCGCGTTCACATGCCCTTCCGCGCAAGCCGCGAGCAAGCCTCCGCAGTTCCTGCGCAGCTGCACGATCACCCCACCCGATCCAGCACCGGTTTTTTCCCGGCCAGCCGCTCCGAAACCCGCTGCGGCAAGCGATGACGATGACGACGATTCCGAGGACGACGATGAGGATGATGAAAGCCCTCGCGGCTTCGTCTCGCCGGGCACCGCCACCTGCATCGCGGTATCCGGCACGGTCAATGTCGGCGTCCAGCACGACAGCTACAGGGCGAGTGATTTCGCGCGAATGATCGGGCTGGTGCCGCAAAATGCCCTAAGCTCTCCTCTGAGCACGACCTTCCGGATCGAGACCGGGCAAATGCTGGCGGAAGGCCGGTACCTCGCGACTGCCTTCGAGTTTTCGGTGGACGCGACCAGCGAAAGCAGCGAGCTCACGATGAGTGAGGCCAGCGTCACGTTCGGGGCATTCGCCTTCGGGCTTGCGAGTTCGCGCTTCGACTTCTGGACCGGCGACGATTTCACCTTCCTCGGGCGGATTCCGAACCGCACCGTGGCGCTGATCGGCTACGAGCGGCAATTGACCGATGAGTTCGGCCTGTCGCTGTCGCTCGAAGACGTCGACGCGGACCGGCGCACGGTGGTGCCGCCGACGGGAAAGCGCCTCCCCGACGGCGTCGTACGTCTTCTCTATGAGCAGGACGGGCTGACGCTGCACGGGGGCGTCGCCGTGCGGGATGTGCAGGGCGCCAGCGGCTCGTATCGCGTCGGCCGCGCTGCGATTCTCGGCGCGACCTGGGAGAGGAAGCTCCTCGATCGGCCGCTGACCCTGACGGCCCAGATCGCAGGTGCCGTGAACGCAGCTCCCTATCTCGGCTCGAAGCTCGACCAGCGCACGGCCTTTTCGGTCTTGGCCGGTGATCCCACGACACGCGGCTGGTCCGGCGTGGTCGCGCTCGGGCGCGACTGGACCGATGAATGGTCGACCAACGCCTATGCCAGCCGATACCGGCTTTCGGTTCCGAATCCGTCCGGATTGGCGGGCCGGATCCAGATCGACCGCGTGGCGGCCAACCTGATCTGGACACCGGTCGACGGATTGCGCCTCGGCCTCGAAGGCTCCGTCGCCTGGCAGAAGCTCGAACTCGCCGGCAACGCCCGCGCAACGAGCCTCTCCGGCCGGCAGAGCTCGGCGCAGCTCTTCGTGGAGCGAACCTTCTAGCCTTCGTGTTGCCGCGCCAATGCGGCCCTTTCGCAGCGCCCTTCCCGGATCCCGACAGACCGTCAGCAGTGGGCCAGTTGTGGTTTGACGCCCGCCGGCCTGTGTTCCTCTCCACTGACGATGTTCCAGAATTGCTCCACCACGGGGCGAGCATTCGACAGGGAGCGATAAAGCCTGATGTCGACCGTCAGATCCCAGCTCGGGTCGGCTGCGCGCACGAGTTGCCCGCCGGCAAGGTCGAGCCGCACGATGCTCTCCGGTATCCAGGCCAGTCCCCAGCCGGCCAGCGCCATCGCCTTCAGGCCCTCGGACATCGTGTTCTCGTGGATCGTGACGCGCTCGATCGGCCTGCTCGCGAACAGATCCGCCAGCGCGTGGCTGAAGAACGACCCGGTTCCATAGGCAAGGTGGCGCGCCGGCGCCGCTCCCGGCTCGATCCGGTGGATGGGGCGGCCATTCGCATCGGGAGCCGAGACCGGAATGACCCGCTCGTCGCCCAGGCGCGCATGCGTGATGTCGCTGTCGCCGATGAAGACGGGCACTGCGCTGTGCGAATACATCAGCAGGAAATCGCTGCCGCCCTCCCGCAGCAACGTCACGAGGGAGTCGATCCCGTTATTGTCGGCGCTCACCCGCGTCCTGAGTCCGCCGCAGCGCGGCTCGATCCGTCGCAGCCATTGCGGGAAGAAGGTCAGCGACAAGGTGTGGAGCGCGGCGAAGGTCAAGGTATTGGCGCGCAGACCCTGTTTCTCGCGCAGGCTGTCCCTGGCGCGCAGCAGATCCTGCAGCAAATCCTGCGCCGTCCCGCGGAAGCTCTCCCCTGCCGCGGTCAACCGGACCGGATAGGTCGCACGGTCGATCAGCGGCAGGCCGACCCAATCCTCAAGCTGACGGATGCGACGACTGAAAGCCGATTGGGTGACATGGCGCTCGGCTGCCGAACGCGAGAAGCTGGCCGTGCTCGCCAGGCTGAGGAAATCCTCCAACCATTTGACCTCCATCGCTTCCCCCCAGAGCATTTTCGAGCGAAGTGGGCACCGGTTCGCGTGAAGAAAATGCGATAAAACAAAGGCCTAGAGCAATTCCACGGTCCGACGAATTGCGGAATTGCTCTAGCTCGTCAGGATGGCAGCACGCGGCGACGCCCGGTGACAGGGCCCCGCAGGCATCGCCCTCTTCCGCCAACGCAAGGCGGGTTAATCCGAATCGAGGCTGACCAGGGCGCGATCATAGCCCGCGCTGGCTGCGATCAGCCTTTGCGTATAGCCGCTATGAGCGCGGCCGGACATCAGATCGGCGACGCTTAGCTCCTCGACCAGCTTGCCCTGGTTCATCACGGCGAGCCGGTTGCAGAGGTTGGCGACCACGGCCAGGTCGTGGCTGACGAGGACGCAGGTCAGGCCCTGCTCGACCTGGATGTCGCGGATCAGGTTGAGGACCTCGGCCTGCACGGAGACGTCGAGCGCCGAGGTCGGCTCGTCGAGGAAGAGGATGCGCGGTTCGAGGATCAGCGCCCGCGCGATCGCCACACGCTGGCGCTGGCCGCCCGAGAGTTGGTGCGGGTAGCGGAAGCGGAAGTTTTCGCCGAGCCCGACCTGCGCGAGGACGCGGGAAACACGCATGCCGATATCGGCGATGCCGTGCACCAGCAACGGCTCCGACAGGATGGTGTTGACCGTGTGCCGGGGATGCAGGGACCCGTAAGGGTCCTGGAACACGATCTGGGCCATCCGGTAGAAGGCGAGATTGCGCACCAGCCCGACAGCCTTCCCGTTGACCCTGATCGCGCCCGACCACTGCCGGTTGAGGCCGCAGAGGCAGCGCAGGATCGTCGTCTTGCCGCAGCCGGATTCGCCGACGAGCCCGTAGACGGTCGCTTCCGGGATCGTGAAGGAGACATCGTCGACGGCGATGGTCTGGTTTTCATCCGCGCCGAAGGCGACGCGCAACTGGCTGACTTCGATCATGCTTCCACCGGAATGGGTTCGTCGCGCCAGGAGGGGTCGCGCTCCAGCACCCGTAGACGCTTGTGGCCGTCTTCGAGCCGCGGCAGCGAGGCCAGCAGGCCGCGCGTATAGGGATGCTTCGCCCGGTGGAGCTCCGCGGCGGGGCAGCGCTCGACGATGCGCCCCGCATACATGATCAGCACCTCGTCGCAGAAGCTCGAGACGAGGTTGAGGTCATGGCTGATGAACATCAGGCCGATGCCGCGCGTGGTCACGAGATCGTCGAGAATGGCCAGGACCTGGAGCCGGACGGTGACGTCGAGCGCCGAGGTCGGCTCGTCCGCAATGATCAGCTCGGGCTCCGGGATCAGCATCATCGCGATCATGATGCGTTGTCCCATGCCGCCGGAGACCTCGTGCGGATAGAGCGAGAAGACGCGCCTGGGCTCGCGGATGCGAACCGCGGCGAGCATTTCCAGCGCCCGCTCCTCGGCCTCGGCCTTGGAAGCGCGATGATGGACGCGGAAGGCCTCGGCGATCTGGTGCCCGACCCGCATGACCGGATTGAGCGAATATTTGGGGTCTTGCAGGATCATCGAGATGCGCTTGCCGCGGATACCCAGCATCTCGTTTTCGCTCAAGCCCGCGAGATCGGTGTCTCCGAGCTTCATCGATTTGACGCTGGACGTCGCTCCGCCCGGCAGCAGCTTGAGGATGGCACGGCCGGTCATCGACTTGCCGGAGCCGGATTCGCCGACGATGCCGACCTTGTTGCGGCCGATCGCGAAGCTGATGCCGCGCACGGCTTCCACCGTGCCGCGCGGTGTCGGAAAGCCGACGCGCAGATCCTCGACCGTGAGGATGGGACTGTTCGGGGTCATCACCGTCTCCCTCAGCTGCGCGGGTTCAGCATGTCGCGCAACCCGTCGCCGAACAGGTTGAAGGCGAGACTGACGGTCAGGATGGCGAGGCCCGGCATGGCAGCGAGATACCAGTGCTCGAGCAGGTATTGCCGGGCGGTCGAAAGCATCGCGCCCCATTCCGGCGTCGGCGGTTGCGCGCCCAGCCCGAGGAAGCCGAGCCCCGCCGCCGTCAGCGCGACGCTGGCCATGCTGAGCGTGACCCGCACGACGACCGAGGGCAGGCACATCGGCATGACGTGCTTGAAGATGATCCGCGGCGTCGAGGCCCCCATGACGCGGACGGCATCGACATAGTCGCTGGAGCGGATCGTCAGCGTTTCCGCCCTGGCAAGGCGCGCGATGCCCGGCCATGACGAGAGCGCGATCGCGATGATCGCATTGTCGAGGCTGGGGCCGAGCGCCGAGACGAAGGCCAGCGCCAGGATCAGGCTCGGGAAGGACAGGAAGATATCCGTGATCCGCATCAGCAGGGCTTCGGCCCAGCCGCCGAGATAACCGGCGGTCGCGCCGATGCACAGGCCGATCGGCCCGACGATCACGGCGACGAGGCCGACGATGTAGAGCGTGGTCCGGGCGCCATAGACGATGCGGCTGAAGACATCCCGGCCAAGCTCGTCGGTTCCCAGCCAATACGCCGCGCTCGGGCGCTGGAGCCGCTCGGCCAGGACCTGCTCGAAGGGCGAGTGGGTGGCGATCCACGGTGCCATCAGCGCGACCAGCCCGAGCGCCAGCAGGACGATCACGCCGAGAACCGCCAGGGGGTTCGAGGCCAGGCGCAGCCAGGCGAGGTAGAAGCTCTGCGACCAGGCCTGGAAGCCGGATTGCGGCGCTTCGGCGAGAAGCCAGGATCGCAACGAGGCGTCGCGTTCGAAAGATTGAACCGTCATCGGGTGCGCGGGTCCAGGAAGCGATAAAGGAGATCGGTGATCAAGTTCAGGCAGATGAAGACCAGCCCGACGATGAGCGTGCAGGCGAGCACGGCATTCATGTCGCCGATCATCAGCGCGGTGGTCAGGTACTGGCCGAAGCCGGGCCAGGCGAAGACCGTTTCGGTGAGCACCGCCCCTTCGAGCAGCCCGCCATAGGAAATCGCGACGATGGTGGCGAGCTGGACCAGCACGTTGCGGAAGGCATGGCCCCAGACCACGCGCCGCCGAGACAGCCCCTTGACCCGCGCCGTGGTCACATATTCCTGCCCGAGCTGATCGAGCATGAAGCTGCGGGTCATCCGGCTGATATAGGCCATCGAGGAATAGCCGAGCAGGAGCGCCGGCAGGATGATGTGCCTGAACGCGCTGACGAAGACGTCCCAGTCGCCGGCCAGCAGGGAATCGACCAGCAGCATGCCCGTCCGCCGCGGCACGGCATCGAGGTAGAAGATGTCGACCCGTCCGGAGCCGCCGACCCAGCCGAGCCAAGCGTAGAAGATGATCAGCCCCATCAGGCCGAGCCAGAAGATCGGGACCGAATGGCCGACGAGCGACAAGAGCCGCACGGCATGGTCGATCGGCCTGCCACGATAGACCGCCGCCGCGACGCCGAGGGGGATGCCGAACCCGCAGCCGATGATGATGGCGACCGTGGCGAGCTCGACCGTCGCCGGGATGACGTGCCGGAGATCGTCGGCGACGGCGTTGCCGGTGAAGATCGCCCGCCCGAAATTCCCGCTCAGCATGTCGCGCAGGAACAGGCCGAACTGAACATAGAGCGGCTGGTCGAGCCCCAGCCTGGCGCGGACAGTCTCGTAGACGCTGGCATCGGCCTTCTCGCCGACCACCGCGGCAATCGGGTCGAAGGGCAATACGCGGCCGATGAAGAAGGTCAGCGCCAGCAGGCCGAGCAGGGTGAGCGCGATGGAGAGGCTGCCGCGCAGGGCGGGAAGCACCCAGCGCGGCCGGCGCGAGCGGACAGGCCGCGGCGGCGCGAGATCGGTCAGGGAGCTCACGGCTCAGTCCTTCTGGATCGTGTCGTAGAAGATCTCGGCGCCGTTGTAGTCGAAGCGCTTGACCCGCTTGTGCAGGGCCATCGCGCCCAGCCGCTGGAAGATGCCGATGATCGGCGATTCTTGCATGTGGCGGCGCTGCAGCTCGGCATAGAGCGCCAGGCGCTTGGCCGGATCACGCTCGCGCTGGGCGGTCTCGACCTGTTCCTTGAACCAGGTGCTGGGCGCCCAGGCCGCGCGCCAGGCGAGGAAGTTGGTGGCCTTCGCGGCGTCGCTGTTGTCGGGGTTGTAGGCCATCCGCAGCGCCATATCGTTGGCGTCGGGATAGTCGTAGTCGTAGACCGCCATCAGCATCTGGAAGTCGCGGCTGCGCATCAGCGTGTAAAGCTGCGCCGTCGCCATGGTCCGGACCTCCAGCGTGACGCCGGCCTTCGCGGCATTCTGCTGCAGGTTCTGCGCCAGATCCGGGAACGGATAGTTCGTCATCGTCAGGATGGTCTTCTTGAACCCGTCGCCATAACCGGCTTCGGCGAGCAGGGACTTCGCCTTGGCGATGTCGAGCCGATAGGGGTTCTCGCCTTTCGGCAGCGCCCCGAACACGCCGGCGGGCACGAAGCTCTGCCGGATTTCGGCGCGCCCCTTCTGCACCGTCTCGCTCAGGCCCTGATAGTCGATCAGGTAGCGGAAGGCCTCGATGACCTTCGGATTGGTGAGGACCGGGTCCTTCTGGTTGAGCGCGAGATAGACGCTGTCGAGCCGCGACTTGAACTGGAAGCGCAAGTCAGGATTAGCGACCATGGCCGCCAGCGACGAGGCTTCCACCGACTTGGCGTAGTCGATGTCGTTCTTCTCGAGTAGCAGCCGCTGCGCGCCCGGTTCCGGCACATGCCGCACGATGATCCGCTTCATCGCCGGCGCCCCGCTCCAGAATTTCGGATAGGCTTCCAGGATCACGACCTCCTGGGCGCGCAGCGTGTTCAGGCGATAGGGGCCGTAGCAAGCGACATTGGTGTTCAGCCAGCCGGCACCGAGATCGCCGTCCTTCTCATTCGCCATCACCGTGTCACGGTCGAGCGCAGCTCCGAGGCGGTGATTGGTGAAGGCGAAAGGCGTGATCGACGGCGCGAGGTCCTTCGTCAGGGTAATGACGAGCGTATGGTCGTCCGGCGTGGCGATCTGATCCGGCGAATTCAGCCCCCAGTCGCGCATCAGGCTGGCGGTGACGAGGTTCAGTTTCATCGACCGGCGCATCGACCAGGCAACGCTCGACGACGTCACCGGCTTGCCTGAGGCGAAAACCATGCCGCGCCGGATGGAGAAGGTCCAGGTCTTGCCGTCCGGAGAGTTCGACCATGTCTCGGCGAGGCCCGCGACGACCTTCGACGGGTCCTGATGGTCGAGCGACAGAAGCGGCGTGCACATCTGCCGCAGCAATTCATTGGGGAACGACTCGTTGGCCGCGGCCGGATCGAAGGTGATGAAGGTCGTGAGGTCGCTCGCCATGACGAAGACGTCCTTGGGCGTCGCGGCCTGCCCCGATGTCACGGCGCTGCCGAGCAGAAGCGACCCCGCCAGAGCGGCGCGGGCAAATCGGATCAACATGTCGGATATCCCTCCCAAGCGGATCGAAATCGACATCAAGGTCGCTTCGATCGCGATATTGTTGGGAGAAGAATGTTGTTAATCGCTGAAATCATCAAGCATAATATTATGCTTTAAATGCATAATCAAAATACTTTTTTGAATACATCGCAGACACGATCAAAATTACCTTGATGTAATGCAATATCACTTGACTCGAATTCGTCAAACGACTTCCTTCAAGAAAATCAACAGAGGTGGAATACGAATATGTCTCTCTTCGCATCGGACATCGCCTCCGCCAGCGATTGGATCATTCCGCTGAAATATGCCGCTGCCGCCTCGGTGCTGGCGCTGGGCCTCGCTCCATCAGCGCAGGCAGCGCCCGCCAATCCCTGGGAGGCTGTCGAATACCCGCGGCCGGGGCGTCTCTCCACCGACACCGAGCGTTCCGGTGAGCAGGCCTGGTTCGTCCCCGTGGGCAAGGACGCGCAGGGTGTCGACATCCTGCTGCCGGCCCGCGTCTTCGTTCCACCCGGTCCCGGCCCCTTCCCGCTCGCGGTCGTCAGCCACGGTTCGCCAGCAAACGCCGCCGCGCGCAAGACGATGGCGCCTCCCGAATACCGGGCAGGCACGGACTGGCTGCTGTCCCGCGGCTACATGGTCGTGCTGCCGCTGCGCCGCGGCTACGGTCCGCGCGGCGGCGTCTGGGCCGAAGCCTATGGTCCCTGCAACAAGCCCGATTACGTCGGCGGCGGGCTGGCGACAGCGGACGACATCCAGAACGTCGCCCGCTATTTCGCAGGCCTCGATACGGTCCGGACTGACAATATCCTGCTGGTGGGCCAGTCGGCCGGCGGCTGGGGGTCGCTGGCGGCGGCGAGCCGAGCCCCGGCGGGTGTGCGCGGGGTCATCAATTTCGCGGGCGGTCGCGGCGGTTACGCCGGAGGCAAGCCGAACCACAATTGTTCGCCGGACAGCCTGGTCGATGCCGCAGCGACTTTCGGTCGCTCGTCGAAAGTCCCGACCTTGTGGATCTACACCCGCAACGACCGCTTCTTCGACAGCACCCTGACATCGCGCATGGCGCAAGCCTATCGCTCGACCGGCGGGGATGCGGAATATCATCTTCTGGACTCCTTCGGCGAAGACGGGCACAGATTGTTCCCGACGGCGGAAGGCCGCGCGTTCTGGCAACCCCATGCCGATCGGTTCCTCGATCGCCTTTCGGGACCGGGCGCAAAGCCTTGACGCCGAAGCGCGCAGCGCCAGCATCGCCTGGCATCTGACCCGGCCGAGGAGGGAAACGGCCAGCTTCGGGAACGATACGCTCCCGGAGCCGGCAGACCGGAACAGTGTCACGATCACGAAAATTCGCGGGAGAGATCGTCTCGGGTCATCCGAGAAGGCGCCGACGGAGCAACCGCCCCGGAAACTCTCAGGCAAAAGAACCGCACCCGAATTGAAACTCTGAAAAGCGGAGCAGTCGCTCCCGCCGACGGTGTAAGCCTGCCGCTCGATGATGAGCGCAGGCGAAGCTCTCAGGCCAATGACAGAGGGGGCGCCATCTCCGCAGGGACTGCGGAAGGAGCGCCTTCTTGTCGACAGAAAACCTCAACATCGCCGTGATCGGCGCCGGGATCACCGGCATCACCACCGCCTACAACCTTCTCAAACGCGGCTGCCATGTCACCGTGTTCGAGCGGCATCCCTATCCGGCGATGGAGACCTCCTTCGCCAATGGCGGCCAGCTCTCCGCCTCGAATGCGGAGGTCTGGAACAGCTGGGGAACGATGCTGAAGGGCATCAAATGGATGTTCACGCCGGGCGCTCCGCTGCTCGTCGGTCCGCGGCCGGGATGGCACAAGCTCTCATGGATGGCCGAATTCGTCGCCGCCATCCCGCGCTACGAGGAAAACACCATCACGACCGCCCGCCTGGCGATGGAGGCGCGGCACCATCTGCGAACGATCGCTGCGGAGGAAGGCATCGACTTCAACTGCGAGGAGCGCGGAATCCTGCACGTCTATCGCGGCAGGAAGGATTTCGAGGCAGCCGCACGGGTGACCTCGCTCCTGGCCAAGGCCGGGCTGGAGCGGAAGGCGGTGACCCCGCAGGATATCCGGTCAATCGAGCCAGCCCTGCATGGCGATTTCCACGGCGGCTTCTACACCCCCTCGGACTTCACCGGCGACATCCATAAATTCACGGCCGGCCTGTCACGGGCCTGCGAGCGGCTGGGCGCCAAGATGCGGTTCGGCGTCGATGTCCGCTCGATTACGCCCGGGACGCGGTCGGTCGAGATCGGCTTCAGCCTGTCCGAAGCGGAACCGCGCACGCGGGAGGCGCAGGTCGCGACCTTCGATTCGATCGTGATCTGCGGTGGCGTCGGCTCGCGCCAGCTCGCCGCGAAGGCCGGCGACCGGATGAACGTCTATCCGGTGAAGGGCTATTCCATCACGGTGGAACTGCCGGAAAGGGCCGATCAGGACGCTGCTCCCTGGACGAGCCTGCTCGACGATCAGGCCAAGATCGTCACCAGCCGCTTGGGGGCGTCGCGCTTCCGCGTCGCCGGAACGGCGGAGTTCAACGGCTACAACAAGGATATCCGGGCCGCACGCGTCGAACCCCTGATCGCCTGGTGCCGCCGGCATTTCCCGAAGATGAGCACGCGCCAGGTCATCCCCTGGGCCGGCCTGAGGCCGATGATGCCGGACATGGTCCCTCGCGTCATGCACGGCCGCAATCCGCGGGTGTTCTACAACACGGGCCACGGCCATCTCGGCTGGACCTTGTCGGCGGCGACCGCCGACGCCGTCGGCGCGCTAGTCGCGCAGCGTCCCAACAGCCTGTCATAGAACCGGGCTGCCGGCGCGGGCCGGCCGGCATTCCGGCTGGCCCGCATCGCAAAGGTCGTCACGCTATCCGCGCCGCGGCCGGCGCTTTGCGGGCCGTTTGCTGCCAGTCGCGCTCAGATCGAGCGCGACGCGCTTGACGGAAACATCGTCGGGATCGAGCGTGATCTCGAAGCCGAGGTCGCGGCAGAGCGCGAGCATCGGGCCGTTCTCGGCCAGGACCTGGCTATGGACGCGCTGCAGCTCCTCGGCCTTGGCCCAGTCGATGATCAGTTCCATCAGCGCACGGCCGAGCCCGATGCCTTTCAGGTCGGAGCGCAGCAGGATCGCATACTCAGCCTCGACATGACCGGGATCTGCATGCAGGCGAACGGCGCCCGCTGCGTCCCCGCTGCCCTCCTCGATGGCGATGAAGGCCATCTCCCGCGCATAGTCGAGCTGGGTCAGGCGAGCGAGAAAAACGTGGCTGAACGACTTCAGCGGCGCGAAGAAGCGCAGGCGCAGGTCTTCCGTCGTGACCCGGGCCAGCATCGCGCCGATCAGCAGCTCGTCCTCCGGCTTCATCGGGCGGATGAAGAAGCGTCGTTCACCGAGCGCGAGCTGCGAGCTCCAGCTTCCAGGATAGGGCCGGATCGCCGGCCGGCGACGCCGCGCCGGGTCCGGTTCCAGCACGACGCGCGCATCGACCGTGACGACGCCGTTCGCATCGGCGAGGATCGGATTGAGATCCATCGCGCGGATCTGCGGAAGCGCCGAGGCGATGTTCCCGAGCGCCACCAGGACGGCGGCGATCGCGCGCCGGTCGGCGGCTGGGACGTCACGATAGGCAGCAAGGATGCGGGAAACCCGCGTCCGGGCGATCAGGCTCTCGGCCGAGGCGAGATCGAGCGGCGGCAGCGCCACATGCGTGTCGGCGATGAGCTCGGCCGCCGTGCCCCCACGGCCGAAGACGATGACCGGGCCGAAGCGGGGGTCGACGGAAAAGCCGGCGATCAGTTCGCGAGCCTTGGCGCGATGCGCCATCGGCTGCACCATGAAACCCGTCAACCGCGCCTCGGGACGCTGCTGCCGCAGGCGCTCGGTCATCCGGCCGGCGGCCTCCCGCACGGCCTCCTCATTGGCGAGATCGAGTTCGACGCCGCCGACATCCGATTTATGCGCGACATCGGGCGAGACGATCTTGAGGGCGACGGTGCGGCCGGCCGCGAACTGTGCCCTGGCGGCAGCGGCGGCTTCTGCGGCGTTTCCCGCGATGACCAGGCCGAGCGCCGGAATCCGGAACAGGGCGAGCAGCTCTGCAACCTCGTCCGGCTCGAGCCAGGCGCGGCCTTGCGCGATCGCCCGCTCGACCAGCACGGCGGCAGCCGCGATGTCCGGCTGATCGCCTTCGTCGAGCACGGGCGGCGTCGCCATCAGCTCCTTGAGCAGGCGGGCATGCCGCGTCAGATGCTGGAAACCGACGATCGCATCCCGCTCCGTGACGAAGGACGGAATGCCGGCCGCCGCGAAAATCCCCGCCATCTCCTCGCCGCCGCCGACCCAGACCGCCAGCACCGGCTTGGATGCCGGCGAGGCCGCGCGGGCCTCGGCCAGGGCGCGCGCGCAACCGACGGCGGCGTCCGGCGCGAGCGGAGCATTGAGCGCCAGGACGGCATCGACATCGCTTTCGCTCAGCAGGCGAGCGACCGCTTCGCGATAATCCTGCGCCGTCCGGACAATCGCCGGCTCCCGGAGCTGCCGGTCCATGCCGCCCGCCTGCCGCAGCCGCGCCGTGGCCAATGCCGCAAGCCCCTCGCCATTGCTGACGATCGCCAGCCGGCCGGCATCGGCCGCGCGTGCGCGCCCCAGCGTCTCGGCCGCCGCGAAGAGTTCGTCGAGATCGCTGACCCGCAGCAGCCCGGCCCGGTGGAAGGCGGCGTCATGCGCGGCGTCGCCGGTGACGATCAGGGCCGAATGCGTCAGGGCCGGCCAGGGCGGCTCGTAATGCGGCGGCTTCAGGACCAGAACAGGCTTCAGCCGTGCCGCAGCGCGTGCCGACGATAGAAAGCGCGCGGCGTCCGTGACGTCGTCGATCGCCAGCAGAATCGTCCGGGTCGAGGGATCGGCGCCGAAATGATCCAGGCAGTCGGCGATATCGACATCGGCCCCCTCGCCGAGGACCACGGCGCCGGCGAAGCCGACCCCGCGTCTGCCGGCCCAGGCCAGGATGCCGGCCGCCACGGAATTGGATTGCGCGACGAGAGCGAGCGAACCGGCAGCGAGATGCACGGGGACGGCAGTCGCATTGAGGCCGAGGCGCGGCGCAGCGAGGCCGAGCGAGGACGGTCCGAGCAGGCGCACGCCTGCGGCTCGCGCCGCGCGCCGCAGGCGCCCGGCATCGGCGGCCGTCCCGTCAGGTACGAGGAGCCCGGCACAATCCTGCCCTGCCGCGGCCGCCAGGATCTGCTCCGCGACCGCTGCCGGCGCGATCAGGAGATCGGAGGGCGGCAGCGCTGCGGGAATATCCCCATCCGAAAGCACCGTGAGCGCGCCGCGATACGGCTCCGAGCGGATCTGTGCCACCAGCACATCCGTTTCGGGCGAGCCGGCGATGGCCGTCACCGTCATCGGTTCAAGCGCGCGTCTGAGCAGGGCGAGCGTCATGGGTCGGCCGTTTCCGTATGGTGTCTGACCAGCAGACGCGATTCTCCGCGGTCAAGCCAGACATGTTCTATGGGCGCCCGGCCTGCGCTGCCAGTCATCCCGGACGTTTCCTTGAGCTTCGAACCCGGTTCCTCTTCGAGCGGAGCATGTTACAGGGACGCATGGTCGCGCGCCTTACCCTCGTCGGGGTCACGACGCTCCGGCAGGAGATCAAGAAGAGCCGCTTCATCGCGGTCGCCGGGCCCGTTGCCGACGAGGCTGCGGCCAGGGATTTCGTCGCCGCGCAGTCGGATACGGCGGCCAATCACAATTGCTGGGCCTGGCGCTTCGGCCAGAGCTATCGTTTCAACGATGACGGCGAGCCGAGCGGCACCGCCGGCAAGCCGATCCTCGCCGCCATCGACGGGCAAGGGCTCGATGGCGTCGTCGTGGTCGTCACGCGCTGGTTCGGCGGCGTCCTGCTGGGCAGCGGCGGCTTGGTCCGGGCCTATGGCGGCAGCGCCGCTCAGTGCCTGCGCGAGGCGGCGAAGACGCAGCTCATTGAAACGGTTCCGGTGGCGATCACTTGCGGCTTCGGCGATCTGGCGCTTGTCGGCGCACGACTTGGCGCCCTTCCCGGCGTAACGATCTGCGATCAGGTCTTCACAGATGCCGGCGCGGCGCTGTCGGTCTCCGTCCCGAAGGCCCAGGCCGACGACGTGGCGCGGCTGGTGACCGATCTCACCAGCGGGCGCGCCACGATCGACTGGAACGCCTAGCCGCGAGGTCCGCTTCAGATGCATCGCCACACACCTTCGTTGCGGCGGCGGCGCATGTCGCGATAATCACGGAGTTCGCGGCACGTGCATCCCGGAGCGACAGGCGCATGAATCGCTATCCGATGTTCAATCCGCAGGTGCTGATCAGCTTCGTCGCGGTCTGCGAGACACTGAGCTTCACGCGCGGGGCCGACCGGGTCTCGCTCTCGCAATCCACCGTCAGCCTGCAGGTCAAGCGCCTCGAGGACCTGCTGGGCTGCCCGCTGCTGGAGCGTTCCTCGCATCAGGTCCAGCTCACCGAGGAGGGCGAGCGGCTGCTGAGCTATGCGCGGCGCATCATCGCCCTCAACGAGGAGGCCCATGATGCCCTGACCGGCGCCTGGCGGGACGGCGTGCTGCGGCTGGGCATGCCCGAGGATTTCGCGGTGCCGACCATCGATCTGCTCGCCGAATTCAGCCGGGAGCACCCGCATCTCAGGCTCGACGTCAGCAGCGGGTTGAGCGCCGATCTGCGCGCAGCCTATGAGCGCGAAGAGCTCGACCTCGTGCTGGTGAAGCAGCGACGCGGACAGCCGCCGCGCGCCGCCCGGCGCGAGCCCCTGCTCTGGCTCGACAGCCTGGCGCATCCGGCGATCGAGCGAGCGCCGGTCTCGCTGGCGATGTTCCCGCTCGGCGGGCTCTATCGCGACGAGCTGTGCCAGGCCGTCGACGGGCTCGGCCTGCGCTGGCGCATCGGCTATTGCAGCGGCAGCCTGGCGGCGCTGGCCGCCGCCTCCGCGGCCGGGCTCGGCATGACCCTTCTGCCCGCCGGGTGCCGCCTGCCCGGTCACAGGGTCCTCGGTGCCGCCGAAGGATTTGCCGAGATCACCGACTTCGAGCTCGCGCTGTATCACCGTGACGATGCGCCGGCCTCGACCGCGATCCTGGCCGAGCAGCTCGCCGCCTTCTGCCGGCTGGAAACCTAGGCCGTGGCGGCAGCATTGCCGGCCGCAATCGCCGGTATTGCCAAATATCGCTGCCAAATCGCCGGCATCACGCTTATGGCCTCCGCAACAATCACAAGGAGGCGGCGACCATGGAACTGGCACATCATCAGAGCAGGCGTTCGTTCATCGGCCGGACAGGTGGCCTCGCCACCGCCTGCGCCGTGATGGCGGGATTGCCGGGCGGGGCTGCGCAGGCCCAGCCGGCCGCAGCCAAGTCGCCTTCCGCCAAGCCTGCGGCCGAGGCGAGCAAGCGCATCCCGACCGAGCCGCACTATCTCCTGACGGATGTCCGGCTCGAAGAGGGCTTCGTCTATGACGGCGATGTCGTCACGGGCACGCGCTCGGGGCTCCACACCCTGGAGATCAAGGCCGGCAGGATCGCCGCGATCCATGCCGCGGGCGCCACGCTGCCGGCGGGCGTGCCGAGCTACGAAGCCCATGGTCAGCTCGCCCTGCCCGCGATGCGCGACATGCACATCCATCTCGACAAGACCTTCTATGGCCGCGCCTGGCAGGCGCCGCTGCCGCGGCAGGGCAAGACCATCCTCGACATGATCGCCCGCGAGGAGAAGCTGATCCCGCAATTGCTGTCGGATTCGCAGGAGCATGCCGAGCAGCTCATCGCCCTGCTGCATTCCAAGGGCACCACGGTCGCCCGCAGCCACTGCAATATCGATCCGGTCAGCGGGCTGAAGAGCCTCGAAAACCTCAAACGCGCGCTGGAGAAGCATCGTGCCGATTTCGACTGCGAGATCGTCGCCTTCCCGCAGCACGGTCTGCTGCTCTCGAAGGTCGACAAGTTGATGCGCGAGGCGATGAGCATGGGCGTCGCCTATGTCGGCGGGCTCGACCCGACCAATGTCGACGGCGCCATGGAGAAGTCGCTCGACGCGATGTTCCAGATCGCGCTCGACACCGGCACCGGCGTCGATATCCATCTGCATGAATCGAGCCCGGCCGGCGTCGCCGCGATCCAGTACATGATCGCCACCGTCGAGAAGAACCCGGCGCTGCGCGGCAAGGTCACGATCAGCCACGGCTTTGCGCTGGCCACGATGTCGCCGGGCGCCCTCGATGAAGCCGCCACGCGCATGGCCGCGCAGGGCATGAGCGTCGCCTCGACGGTGCCGCTCGGCGCCTCGACGATGCCGCTACCGCAACTGAGCACCAAAGGCGTCTTCGTGATGACCGGTACCGACAGCGTCACCGATCACTGGTCGCCCTTCGGCCGTGCCGACATGCTCGAAAAGGCCAATCTCTACGCGCAGCTCTATCGCGGCAGCGACGAGTTCCGCCTGTCCCGCGCGCTGGCGATCGCGACCGGCGGCGTGCTGCCGCTCACCGACAAGGGCGAGCGGGCCTGGCCCAAGGCGGGCGATGCGGCCGATTTCACGCTGGTGCCAGCGAGCTGTTCGGCCGAGGCGGTCGCCCGCCTGCCGGAGCGCAGCGCGACCTTCCATCGCGGCCGCATGGTCTTCGCCGGCGTCGGCGCGGCCTGACGCCGTCCGGCCTTTGCGAGGCGGCCGGCGATCGCGCCGGCCGGGCTGGCATTACGACGCCGGCATCGAGCCCTGGTGCAGCGCTTCGATGGTTTCCGCGTTCGGGCAATAGCGCCCATGCGGCAGCGGCCCCTCATGCCGATCCAGATCGCGCCGGCAGCGGCGCGCCATCGTGCATCCCGCGCAGACCACCGCCATGTCCCGCATGACGCCGGCCTCGCTGCGCGCCAGGCGGTCAGGGTCGATGCCGACACGCTGGAGCAACCGGCGGACCAGCGCGGAATCGGTGTCGGTGCGGGAGGCGAGCCGGCGAAGATCGGCCTCCGGCAGGGCATTGTCCCGCGCCAGTCCGGCGACCGTCGTTTGGTCGAGGTCCTCGAACGCCCTCAAGAGAGATTGGTCTCGCCACCATTGGCGAACGGCTTCGGCGATATGCATGGCCACCTCCGCATTCTCGCGTGACGATCGGCCGATCGCCGGAGGTTGTCGTTGCGGCAGCTCAAATTGCGGAGCTAGACGCTCGCTTCGATCGCTTGCGCGATGACCTGAAGGTGGCGGCGCATGGCCTCTTCGCTCCGGGTATGGTTCCGACCGGCCATCGCCTCAACGACGGCCGCGTGCTGATCGCAGTGAAGGCCGGTGAATTCCGACGCCCCGATCCGGCGATAGGTCTTGTCCCATTGCTGCTGCCATGCTGCGCGGCGGCGCGCGCCCGCGAGATAATCGAGCAGGCCGAGCAGGATCGGATTGCGTGCGATCTCCGCGACGGCACGATGGAAGGCAGCGTCATGTCTTTCGCACTCGGCGCGCGAGCGGGCGCGCCTGCCTGCGGCCACGATATGCCTCAGGCGATCGAGATCGGACAGCGTCGCCACGCGCGCCGCCTCGGCCGCGATCGGCGGCTCGATGATCAGGCGCGCCTGCATGAGCTGCAGGGGCGATGTCGCCTGCAGCAGCACGGCCTCCCGGATCGGGTGGCCGTCCGGCCGGGGCCCGACGAAAGTCCCCTGCCCGACATGGCGCCAGATCGCCCCTTCGCTTTCGAGCGTGAACAGCGCCTGCCGCAACGTCTGGCGTGAACATCCCAGCGCGGCCGACAGCGCGCGCTCGTCGGGCAGTTGCCGGCCGGGTGTCATGTCCCGCGCTTCGAGCATCGCCCGGAGACGCGCGAGGATCGCAGCCTTGTTCTGTCTTGGCATCGAATGATCGATCCACCGCTGTCGAGCAGACCAATTTGCAGACCTTTCCGATTTCGGCAATCCAGCCGCGGTCCGAAGGAGGTCTCATGGAATCGAACATCGTTCTGATCGTCGCCGGCCTGGCCGCCGGAGCGCTGAACGCCGTCGCCGGCGGCGGCACGTTCCTGTCCTTCCCCGCGCTGGTCTGGATCGGCGTGCCACCGATCATGGCGAACGCCACGGCAACCCTGGCCGCCCTCCCCGGCTATGTCGGCGGCGCCTGGGGCTTCCGGAAGGATATCCGCGCGAGCGGGCCGGTCAGCCTTGCCTGGACGATCGCGATGGCCGCGCTGGGCGGATTGCTGGGGGCGCTTCTGCTGCTGGTCACGCCGAAGGAAACCTTCTCGACGCTGGTGCCCTGGCTGCTGCTTGCCGCGACCCTGATCTTCGCCGCCGGCCCTGCCCTGGTGCGCCGCGTCCTGCGCAACGGCGGTGGCCTGCCGAAGCTTGCGGCCCTGCTGCTGCTATTGGCCGTCTCGATCTATGGCGGCTATTTCAACGGCGGCCTCGGCATCATGCTGCTCGCGGCCTTCGGCTTCGTCGGCCTCACCAACCTCCACGAAATGAACGGGCTGAAGAGCCTGATGTCGGCGATCCTGTCGGCGGTCTCCGTCGCGACCTACGCCGTCGCCGGACTGATCGACTGGCGCTCGGCGCTTGTGCTAGGCGTATCCTGCGCGCTCGGCGGCTTCGTCGGCGCCCATCTGGCACGGCGCATCACCAATATGCTGGCACTGCGCATCTTTATCACGCTGATCGGACTCGGAATGGCAGCCGCCTTCTTCATGGCCTGAGCGCCGAATCCAGCACGCGCACGACATGCACGGCCTCGCGCTGCGCCCCGTCATGGATCTGGTGGCGGCAACTCGTGCCATCGGCAACGACGAGATCGCTCGGACCGGCCTTGCGCACGGCCGGCAGCAGCGAGAGCTCGCCCATCGCCAGCGAGACGTCGATCGTCGCCGCGCCATAGCCGAAGGCGCCGGACATGCCGCAGCAGCTCGACTCGATCGGCTTGACCTCCAAGCCCGGCACCGCCCGCAGCGTCTTCTCGACTGCCCCCATCGCGTCGAACGCCTTCTGATGGCAGTGCCCGTGCAGATGCGCGACGCGCCCGCCCTGATCGTGCAGCGGCAAGCTGGTCTTGCCAGCCGCCATGTCGGCCGCCAGCAGCTCCTCGATCAGCAGCGCAGCTTTCGCCAGAGGCTCGACCTCGGCCTTCGGAAGCAGCGCCGCGAACTCGTCGCGAAAACTGATTAGGCAGGAAGGTTCGAGCCCGACGATCCGCGCCCCCTTCGCCACGAAGGGCGCGAACGCATCGACTGTCCGCCGCGCCTCGGCTCGGGCCTCCTCGACCAGTCCAGCCGAGAGGAAAGTGCGCCCACAGCACAAGGGCCTCCCGCCACCGGCGGCTTCGACGCGGTGCAGGCGATAGCCGCCCGCCGCCAGCACGCGCTCGGCCGCCTCCAGGTTCTCGCGCTCGAAATAGCGGTTGAAGGTGTCGCCGAAGAGTACGATATCGCGGCCATCGCCCTGAACCGCCGAGGCATCCGTGGGGGCAGCCACCTCACGCCAGGGCTTGCGCCAGACCGGCAGCGAGCGCCGCGCCGAGAATCCGAGCCAGCGCTCGCTCAGTTTCGCCAGCAACGGAATGCGGTCGCGCAGATTCATCAAGGGCGCGAGTTTCGCAGCGAAGGGCGCATAGCGCGGCAGGAAGGCGATCAGGCGCTCCTTCAGCGGCAATCCGTGCTTCGCATGGTAGTGATGCAGGAACTCGATCTTCATCCGAGCCATGTCGACGCCGGTCGGGCAATCGCGCTTGCAGCCCTTGCAGGAGACGCAGAGATCGAGCGTCTCCTTCATCTCCGGCGCGGTGAAGGCATCGGGGCCGAGTTGGCCGGAGATCGCGAGCCGGAGCGTATTGGCCCGGCCGCGCGTCACATGCTGCTCGTCCTGCGTCGCACGCCAGGACGGGCACATCGTCCCGCCGGCCATCTTCCGGCAGGTGCCGTTGTTGTTGCACATCTCGACCGCGCCACCGAAGCCGCCCCAGTCGGACCAGTCGAGCGCGGCCTGTGCAGGAACCGGCGTGGCATAGCCCGGCGCAAAGCGCATCAGGTCGCGGTCGTCCATATGGTAGGAGCGGACGATCTTGCCGGGGTTCAGGCGGTTGTCGGGATCGAACCCGTCCTTCACCGTCTCGAAGGCGCGGGTCAGTGGCGCCCCGAACATCGGCTCGACGAAATCCGAGCGCGAGATGCCGTCGCCATGCTCGCCCGAGAAGGAGCCCTTGAAGTGGCGAACGAGTTCGCAGGCCCCCTCGGCAATGCCGCGCATCGCCTTCACGCCCGCTTCCGTCTTCATGTTCAGGATCGGGCGCACATGTAGGCAGCCGACGGAGGCATGAGCATACCAGGTTCCGCGCGTGCCGTGCCTCTCGAACACCGCCGTCACCGCATCGGTGTAATCCGCGAGATGCTCCAGCGGCACCGCGCAATCCTCGATGAACGAGACCGGTTTCCCGTCGCCCTTCATCGACATCATGATGTTGAGGCAGGCCTCGCGAACGTCCCAGACCGGCTTCTGCCGGGCCGGCTCGATCACCTCGACCACCGCATCGGGGAAGCCATGATCGGCCATGCACTGGTCAAGCCGCTTCAGGTCGCGCTTGAGATCGGCGAGATCGTCGCCGGCGAACTCGACCAGCAGCAGGCAGTTCGGCTGGCCCCTGGTGATGTCGGCGAGCGTGCGCACGAAGAGCGGGATATCGGCGCCGAGCACCAGCACATTATTGTCGACGAGTTCGACCGCGACCGGGCCGAGCCCGACGATGTGCTGCGTCATCTCCATCGCCGCGCGGAAACTCGGGAAATGGCAGACGCCCATGACGCGATGCTGCGGCAGCGGCGAGAGCTTCAGCGTCGCTTCCGTCGTGATGGCAAGCGTGCCTTCCGAGCCGACGAGCAGATGCGACAGGTTCGGCCGCGGCACGATCAGCTCATCGAGATTGTAGCCGCCGACGCGCCGCTGCACCTTCGGAAAGATCGCCTCGATCGCCGCGCGATGCTGCCCGGCAAGAGCCAGCATCCTCGTCATCAGGTCGCGGGCGCGCGGCGAGGCATTGTCGCTGATGGCGCCCTCGCCCAGCGCGAAGGGCTCGCCGTCATGGAACATCGCCTTCAACGCGACGACATTGTCGACCATCTTGCCGTAGCGCAGCGAACGGGCGCCCGACGAGTTGTTGCCGGCCATGCCGCCAATCGTGCAGCGGCTCGCCGTCGAAGGCTCGACCGGGAAGAACAGCCCATCCTTCCTGAGCTGCGTGTTCAGCGCCTCCAGAACAAGGCCGGGCGCGACCGAAACCGTGCGCGCGTCCGGGTCGTAATCGCGGATCGCGTTGAAAGACCGGCTCATATCGAGCACCAGCCCGTTGCCGATCGGCTGACCGTTCTGCGAGGTGCCGCCGCCCCGTGCGATCACCGGCACGCCGTGCTCGGCGGCGATCGTCAGCGCCGCCGCGATATCGGCCTCGCTCTTCGGGAAGGCCACGCCCTGCGGCAGGATCTGGTAGATCGAGGCATCGGTGGCGTAGCGGCCGCGCGTGAAGGCATCGAAGCGGACTTCGCCTTCCAACGCCCCGGCAAGCCGGCGCTCGAAGCCGAGATTGCGGCTATGCGATCGGGAAAGTGCCGTCTGGTTCATTCCGCAGCCTCGGCCGTTTCAGGGTGTCACGCCCAAGCAGAGCCGCGATCAGGGCGCACACCGCGCCCAGAAGAGCAGGAAGAGAGCCAGCTCGACAAGGGTCCCGACGTGACCGTTCACGCATGGCACCCCGGCACAGCCAGAGAGGTTTCCGGGGTTTGATCTTCGAAAAAGCGAAGGCAAGATGAAGCCGGCGACGGCGCATCGCTTGCCGCAGGCCGAATGCCGAATGAGGACAACAGCATCATGCAGGGCCGTCATTTCCTCCACATTCCCGGCCCGAGTCCGATCCCGGACCGCATCCTGCGCGCGATCGCTATGCCGATCATCGACCACCGCAGCGCCGAATTCGCCGCGCTCGGCAGGCACGTCCTGGAAGGCAGCAAGGCGGTCTTCCAGACGAAGCAGCCGGTCGTGATCTATCCGTCTTCCGGCACCGGCGCCTGGGAGGCGGCGATCGTCAACACGCTCTCCCCCGGCGATACCGTGCTGATGGCCGAGACTGGCCATTTCGCCACGCTCTGGAAGCAGATTGCCACGCGCTTCGGCATCGAAGTCGAGTTCATCCCCGGCGACTGGCGCCATGGCGCCGACCCGGCCGCGATCGAAGCGAAGCTTGCCGAGGACAGGGGGCGCAAGATCAAGGCCGTCATGGTCGTCCATAACGAGACCTCGACCGGCGCGACCAGCCGCATCGCCGAAATCCGCAAGGCGATCGACGCCGCCGGCCATCCGGCCCTGTTCATGGTCGACACCATCTCCTCGCTCGCCTCGGTCGATTACCGCCACGACGAATGGCAGGTCGACGTCACCGTCTCCGGCTCGCAGAAGGGCCTGATGCTGCCGCCCGGCCTCGGCTTCAATGCGATCTCGGAGAAGGCGCTCGCGGCCGCGAAGACCAACACCCTGCCGCGCTCCTATTGGGACTGGCAGGAGATGGTGAAGATCAACACCAACGGCTTCTTCCCCTACACGCCCGCGACGAACCTGCTCTACGGGCTCAAGGAAGCGCTCGCGATGCTGCAGGAGGAAGGGCTCAACCACGTCTTCGCCCGGCATCAGCGCCTCGCGGCAGCCTGCCGCGCCGCGGTCAAGGCGTGGGGGCTCGAGGTGCTCTGCCAGAACCCGGCCGAGCACTCGCCGGTCCTGACCGCCGTGCTGATGCCCCCGAGCCATGACGCCGATCGCTTCCGCAAGGTCGCGCTGGAGAGCTACAACATCTCGCTCGGCTCGGGGCTCGGCAAGGTCGCCGGCAAGGTCTTCCGCATCGGCCATCTCGGCGAATGCAATGAGCTCAGCCTGCTGGGTGCGCTCTCCGGCGTCGAGCTCGGCCTGTCGGCAGCCGGCGTGCCGCATCGCAGCGGCGGTGTCGCCGCGGCGATGGCGAGCTTCGAAGGGCGAGATCAGGCCAACGAGACGGCCGCCGCCGGCGCCTGAGCTGCCGCAGTCGAGGCCCGGCGGCTCCGATCGGGCTCAAGGCCCGACGAGTTGCCCGCCATCGACGACGATGCTCTGGCCGGTGACCCAGCTCGCCTTGGCCGAGGCGAGGAAGAGCACGACCTCGGCGACCTCCTCGGGCTTGCCCATCCGCCCGAAAGCGATGGACGCCAGCGTCGCGTTGTAGAGCTCGGGATTGGAGGTCTTTCGGTTCTCCCAGGAGCCGCCGGGGAACTCGATCGAGCCCGGCGCGACGCAGTTCACCCGGATGCCCTTGCGCGCCAGCATCTTCGCCTGGCTGCCAGTGTAATGCATCACCGCCGCCTTGATCGCGCCGTACGGCGCCGAGCGCGAGGACGCGCGCAAAGCCGAGATCGACGAGATGTTGACGATCGACGAACCCGGCTGGAGATGCGGGATCGCCGCATGGCTACCGCGCACCACCGCCATCATGTCGACGCTGAGCGAGGCGGCCCAGCCGTCCTCGTCATCGGTCTGGCCGAAGCCGGAAGCATTGTTGACGAGGATATCGAGCCCGCCGAGCGCCTTCACAGCCTCCGGCACATAGGCTGCGATCTGGTCGGCATCGGCAAGATCGACACTGGCCGCATGCCCCGTGACGCCGAGAGCCTCGATCTCCTTGCGCGTCGCCTCGAGCGGCCCGGCACCTCTTGCGCAGATCGAGACCGCCGCTCCGCCGGCCGCGAAGCCGAGCGCGATCGAGCGGCCGATGCCACGGCTGCCGCCCATGACGATCACGCGCTTGCCGGTGAATTCCTTGGCCATGTCGGCCTCCCCTTCCTGTTTGATTCCCGGCCCTTATTGCCGGTGGGAGGAGGCAAGCTTCAAGGCGGGCGGCACGCATGCCGCCCCTGCGATTTCAGGTAGGGCCGGCAACGCTACCGGTCGCGTGCGACGCGGAATCCGTTGGTGTAGAAGCGCACATCGGCCTCGTATTTGAAGCGCGCGGCCGAGCGCAGATAGCGCGGATCGTTGTTGAAGGAGCCGCCGCGCAGCACGCGCTCGCGGCAGCCGCCGACGGTATAGGCGCTGCCGTCGCGGGGCGCGCTGCGATAATTCTCGCTCCAGCAATCGGCGACCCATTCGGCGGCATTGCCGGCCATGTCGTAGAGCCCGAAGGCATTGGCCGGGAATTGGCCGGCAGGAACGGCGCTGCCGCGCTTCTGGTCGTTGCAGCCGAGGCAGTTGGCGCGCTCCTTCACCAGGGTCTGGCCCCAGGTATAGGTCGTCGCGGTGCCGGCGCGCACGGCATATTCCCATTCACTCTCGGTCGGCAGGCGATAAGACTTGCCGCTGCGGGCCGAGAGCCATGCAAGATAAGCATTGGCGTCGTTCCAGTGGATGTCGGTGACCGGCCGCTTGCCGCGGCCGAGCCCGCGATCGTCAGGACGGTAGTTGCAGCCGCCCTGGTCGATGCACAGGTCCCATTCCTCGAAAGTCACCTCGCGCGCGCCGAGATAGAAGCCGCGGATCGTCACCGGATGCACCGGCTTCTCGAACTCGTAGAGATCGTTCGAGCCCATCTGGAAGCTGCCGGCGGGAATCGCGACCAGCTCCGGACAGCCCGTGCAGTCGCGCTGCGGCGCGCCGGCGGCCGGCTGGGGCGATGCCGGCGGCGTGGCGACCGCAACGGCTATGGGAGACGGAGCTGCCGGGCTGGCGCGATATTCCTGCTCGCGGGTGCGGGCGAGCGAAGCGAAGCGCCCATTCGGATAGGCATCGAGATAGGCGCGATATTCCGCCGCGTTGCGGCTGTTGCGAATCGATTCCCAGAAGGCGAGATCATAGGCGGCGTCCTGGGTCACGCCCGGCGTCTGCGGCGGCGGGATCACGGCGCGGCTGCCTTGCGCCACGGCAACCGGCCGGGCAACGGGTGTGACGACGAGCCCCTTCGACGGCTCCGCCGAGAGCCAGACCTGCTGGCTGCGCCTTGTCTCGCGCGAAACCGCGTCCCGCACCTGCTTCACGGCCAGCGCCATCTCCAGCCCCGGCGTCCGGATCGCCTTCAACCAGGCCTCGCCAGCACGGTCGGGGCCTGCGGGCAAAGCCTTGCCCGGCGCTGTCGGGAAGAGCACTGCAATGCCCTCCACCGGCTCGAGCGGCAGCAGCCCCCTCGCCTTGCCCTGCCAGGGATTGTCGCGGCCAGCATTGAGGAACAGCAAGGCGCCAGCCGGCCGAGCGACGATCAGCGGATCGATGATCTCGTCGAGATCGACAGCCCCCTCTGTGCCGTCCTGCGTCGACAGCAGGAAATTGCGGTTTCGCTGCTGGATGGCGTGGCCGCTAAAAACCACCACGACCTGCACGCCGCGCCTGAGCTTGCTCGCAAAGCCGACGATCGCCTGTCGCATCGCATTGCGGTCGGCATTCTCGACCGCGACGACATCGAAACCGCCGGCGCTCAGGGCCGCGGCGATGGCTCGCCCCTGCTGGGCGGCGCCACCGATCGGCGCCTCCGGGTAGGCCTCGTTGGCAATGACGAGGGCGACACGCGCAGCCTCCCCCGGCTGTTGGGCGAAGCTGGGGGCAGCCAGCATCGGCAGCAGGAGAGCGGCAAACAGGACGCGCAACCAGGTCATCGGCAGACACACCCCTCGCGGCTAGCGGACATTGACCGTGATCTTCGGCGACATCACAGGCGGATTGTGCGGGATATGCATGTGGTCGCCGAGCAGCAATTGCAGCGTGTGCCGGCCCTTGGGCAGCGTCACCACCACCTCGGTCTGGCCGTTGCCGAGATGGATGTTGTTGTAGTCGGACGGAATCGGCTGGTCCGGCGGACCGGGATCGGTATCGATCAGCAGGTGGTGATGCCCCGTCCGCGCATGGTTGATGCCGGCGGGCGCGACGCCCATGCCGCGCAGGCCGATGCGCACGGTGAAGCGCTCGGGAACGCTCAGGCCATCGATCGGATAGTGGAAATAGACCTGCACGCCCGGCGGAGCCGGCTGGCGCGTCGGCGCCTGCGCCGCAGCCGGCGAGGCCGCCCCTTGCCAGACCATCAGCGCGAACAGGCTTGCTGCTGCGATGCAGGCTCGCGACATCACCGGCGCCTCCTCGCATGTGGCCCGCCCGGCGCCACGATCACCGTGATGCGCTCCGAGATCACCGGCGGATCATGCGGGACATGGTTCTCGTCGGCGAGCAGGAGCTGCAGCGTGTGCCGTCCGTTCGGAAGCGTCAGCTTGTATTCGGTCTGGCCACCGCCGAGATGGATATGGTTGAGATCGGCCGGGATCGGCTCGCCGAAGGCTGGCGGCTCGGTATCGACCAGGAGGTGGTGATGCCCGGTATTCGGCTTGGCGACGCCGGCCGGCGCCACGCCCATGTTGCGCAGGCCGAAACGGATCGTCGAGGTCGGATAGATCCGGTCGCCGTCCCTCGGATAGACGAAATAGACCGCTGCGTCGTTGGGCGACGCCGTGCGGGCGCGGCCGGCGCCATGAGCATGCGGCGGCGCAGGTGTCGCGACGGGGGCCTGCGCCTCGCCGACGACGCGGACCCGGATACGCTGCGAGACCACGGGCGGATCGTGCGGCACATGCTCGTGATCGCCGAGCAGCAATTGCAACGTGTGCTCGCCGGGCGGCAGCGAGAGTTCGACCTCGGTCTGCCCGCGCCCGAAATGCAGGTGGTTGAAGTCGCTGGGGATCTCGCGGTCGAGTGCCGGCAGCTCGGTATCGACGAGAAGATGGTGGTGGCCGCCATTCGCGCTGGTCGTCCCGGCCGGCGTCACGGTGATACCCTCCGTGCCGAAGCGGATCTTGGCGCGGCTCGGGATCGTCGCACCATCCTGCAGATCGATGAAGAAGACGCGGGCACCGGGCGCCGCGGCGGAACGCGGCTTCTCGGCCGCCGCCGCCGCAACCTCGACCGTGATCCGCTCCGACACGATCGGCGGATCATGCGGCACATGGTTGTGATCGGCGAAGAGCAGTTGCAGCGTGTGCTTGCCTGGCGTCAGCGCGATCTCGGCCTCGGTCTGGCCGCCGCCGAAATGGACATGGTTGAAATCGCTCGGGATCGGCTGGTCGAGCGGCGGCAATTCGGTGTCGATCAGCAGGTGATGATGCCCGCCATTGCGTGCGACTTGGCCGGCGGGAACGACCTCCATGCCGGAGATCGCGAAACGCACCGTGAGCTTGGCGGGGACCTGCGCCTTGTCGGCGAGCCCGACGAAGGAAAGACGGGCGGTTGCCGGGGCTGGGCTGCGCAGCCGGGCGCGCTCCTGTGCCGAGGCCTCGGCGAATGGGATCGCCACGGCAAGAACCGCCAGCAGAAGCGCCTGCGTAAGGCGAAGCATCAGCATCTTCCTTCCGCGAGAAGATGAGGCGAAGGCTACCAGCGCCGACTGGCGCCTTCAAGCTGAACGCCATCCCGTTTCAGTGAGGACCATGCATTGTTCTGGAGGTGGCCGGGATCATGCATTAGCATGACGCAGAGGCTGCCGGCAGCCTTTAGGAACGTGAGCCATGACCCTCGTCGCGCGCCTCTGCGGCCTGTTCCTCGTGCTGCTGTCCGGCCTTGCCCTGGCCGAGACACCGCCCGAACGCCGCGTTGCGCTGGTCATCGGCAATTCCAGCTACCGCAACGCCCCGGTCCTGCCGAACACGGTGAACGACGCCCGCGACATGGTGGTCGCCCTGCGCAAGGTCGGCTTCGAGGTGGTCGACGGCATCGATCTCGACAAGCGCGGCATGGATGCGGCGCTGACGCGCTTCGCCCGGATCGCGCAGGATGCGGACGCTGCGATGTTCTATTTCGCCGGCCACGGCTTCCAGTTCAACGGCGAGAACTATCTCGTACCCGTAGAGGCCAAGATCGAGGACGAGGTCGGCGTCCAATATGAGACGACCCGGCTCAACGACGTCGTCACTGCCCTGAACTATGCCAAGGGCGTCAAGATCATGGTGCTCGACGCCTGCCGCAACAACCCCTTCGTCGGCTTGCTGGCGAAACGGCAGGCGACGCGCGGCTTCTCGGTCGGCTCGGGCCTCGCCCCGGTTCAGCGCGCGCAGGGCATGGTCATCGCCTATGCCACGCAGGCGAATGACGTCGCCGCCGACGGCGCCGGCCGCAACAGCCCCTTCACCGCCGCCCTGGTCCGCGAAATCGACCAGCCCGGGCTGGAAGTCGCAACGCTGTTCCGCCGCGTGCAGAAGAGCGTCTACGACACGACCGCCGGCAGGCAGACGCCGGAATTGTCGCTGTCCCTGCTCGGTGATTTCTACCTCAACCGCGAGGAGACGGATGCCGATGTCTGGCGCCGCATCCGCGCCAGCGACGAGCCGGCCGCGTTGCAGGCCTTCATCCAGCGCTATCCACAGAGCTTCTTCGTCATCGACGCCCGCACGCGGCTCGACCTGCTAGAACGCCGCTCCTCCGTCTCGAGCGAGCGCGACAGGCTCGTGCGCGAATTCGCCGAACGCGAGCGCGCCCTGCTCCAGCGCCTCGAACGGGCGGAGCAAGGCCGGCAGCAGGCAGCCGACGAGCTCGCCCGCACGGATACCGGCGGCGCGGTCGGCGTCCCTCCACCTGTGCCGGCTCCGGGCTCGCCCCCTGTCGCGGCCGCTCCTGCCCAGCCCGCGCCACGCGCCCAGGACAAGGCGGAGCGGGCGCGCCTCGCTGACGAACTCGCCCGCCGGGAATCCGAGCTAGCAGCGATCGAAGCGGAAAAGCAGCGCCTCGCCGACGAGCGCCGGGCGGTCGAGCAGGCGCTGGCAGCCCGGCTCGGCGCGCCGGGAGCGCTATCGCCCAATCGATCGACGCAGCCCATCGCGCTGCCGGGTGCAGCGCCCCGCCCGGTGGAAGCGGCTCCCGGAGCAGCGCCGAGAGGGCGAACCTCCGGCGACTGTGCCGAACTCCTGATGCGGGCGCAGCTCGGCGAGCTGACGCCCGCGGGACGCGAGCAATTGCGGCAGTGCCGCTGATGCATGGTGGTCGTGGCGGCAAGCCCGGCCAAAGCTGGAAAGGTGAGGCATGACGGACCTGTCCCGTTTCAAGGTCGCCATCATCGCCCTGGTCTTGCTGGCCGGCGCCACCGCATCTGCCGGCGCCCAGACCGCGCCGCCGCCCCCGACGCCCACGCCCTTCGCCGAGGCGCTGCGCAAGGCGGCCGACGACCTGTTCAGCAAGGCGGCCGTTTCCGGGGACAAGATCAACCTTGTCATCGACCCGCTGATCGATGCCGCCTCGGGCGCGCAATCGACCGCGACGCGCTCGATGCAGGCGACCCTCATGGAGCTCGTCCGGACGAGCTACCCGCGCTTCACCGTCCTGCCCTTCGCCAGCGAGGCTTTGGCGAGCAAGCCGGTGGTGCTGGTCGGCACCTTCACCGCCGTGAACAACCAGGGCGTGGCGGACGGGCCGCGCGATGCCTACCGGATCTGCCTGACGCTGGCCGATCTCAAATCCAACAGCGTCGTCTCCAAGGGCGTCGCGCGCGCCCGCACGGAAGGCGTCGACACCACGCCAACGCCCTATTACCGGGACTCACCGCTCTGGGCGAAGGACCAGGCGACGGATTCCTACATCAAGGTTTGCCAGGGCACGAAGCTGGGGGATCTCATCGACCCCGGCTATCTCGAGAGGCTGACCGCCAACGCGCTGATCAATGACGGCATCCTCGCCTATGAAACCCAGCATTTTCGCGAGGCGCTCGCCTTCTACCGGACGGCGCGCAAGCTGCCCGGCGGCGAGCAGCATCGCGTCAGGATCGGGACCTATCTCGCCGCAAGCAAGCTCGCCCGGCGCGAGGACATGGTCGACGCCTTCGGCGACCTGGTCGATTACGGCCTCGCTACCGACCGGCTGATGGTCAAGCTGCTGTTCAAGCCCGGCACCACGCAATTCATCGATGATCGCCAGATCACCGATCCCTACCCGATGTGGCTGAGCCAGATCGCGACGCGCTCGCGCCAGAAGGGCGCCTGCCTCGAGGTCGTCGGCCATACCTCGCATACCGGCCTGCCGCAGGTGAACGACCGGCTCTCGGCCCTGCGGGCACAGTTCGTCATGGACCTGCTGCTGACCGGCGCGCCGGACAATCGCGGCCGCTTGATCGCGACCGGCCGCGGTTTCAGGGAGAACCTCGTCGGGACCGGCAAGGACGATGCCAGCGACGCGCTCGACCGGCGGGTCGAGTTCAAGGTGATCGGCTGCTGAGGAGCCCGCCGAGAACATGCGGGATCAGCCCACCCGATTTCAACAGGGTGATCTCCAGCGAGGTCTCGATCGCCGCGCGCGGGGTGATCGCGACGGCTTCGCCGGAGGGGCGGATGATCGTCAGTGGAACCGCGCAGCGCGGCGTCAGGCGACCGGGTTCGAGGTTGATCGCGAACAGGTCGCCCGAGTCGATGTCGAGCGCATCGCATTCTCGAACAGGATCCGCAGCACATGCGGCAGGCGCCGGAAATCCTGCCCCACAAGCGACGAGACATCGAGGCGGGCGAGAGCTCTCGCCCGCCGCTTCGAAGGATGCCCATTCGGTCTTGTCGTTCAACGTCACGGTCTCATTCGGGCCTGGAGCCCGCCTTGTTCGGAATGCCGGCCCGACCATCGCTTTCGGTCAGCCCACAAGCGGCGCCGTGAGGTTCCGACTGCGGCATCGGGCTTGTCGTTGCCACCGGAAACCTAGAGGCCAAGATTGGTTTTATAAATTTACAAAACCACCAAAGCCTGGACATGGATCGCATCGCTGGGGAGCGGCGCTGCTGCAGGGCTCGCCGACGCGGTCAGGCGGCGTGGCCGGCGGCGTCGGTGCGGGGATGCACGACCGGCGATTTCGAGGCGAGCGCCCCGCTGAGATGCCGGCGCATCAGATGCGCCGCCTCCAGATTGTCGCCCCTGGCGAGGAGATCGAGAATCTCCAGATGCTCGCGGCTCTGCACCGCAATGCGCTGCGGGTTCAGCTTGAGCCGGTACTCCGCCAGCCGCCGCAGCTGATTGGCGCGCTCCAGCGCATGAAGGAACATCGGATTGCCGGACATCTTGATGATGCCCTCATGGAATTCCACGCCGGCTGCAGCCATCGTTGCCAGCGCCAGCCCGTCGAGTTCGCCCGAGGCCAGTCGCTCCTGCGTCCGGCGCAGCGACGCGGCGACCGCCCGGTCGAACCGAAAGCCAGGCTCGAGCAGGGCCGCCGGCTCGATGACCGCGCGGAAACGGTAGATGTCCTCGAAAGCCTCGGCCGTCTTGGCGACCTGACGCAGTTTCCAGCCATAGCCCGGCTTCGGCTCTGCCCAGCCTTCGCGAGAGGCGCGGGACAGGAGATCCTGGGCCTGCGAGCGCGTCAGGTCGTAGCGATCCCGGATCGCCTGCTCGGTCTGCTCGGCGCCGATCCGGTCCTCGAGCTAATCTTCCGCCAATTCGTAATAGGGGTCGCTCTCGCGCTGACCGACAGGCTCCAGCCCCGCCCCGCCCGCTTTTCGTCGCGTGCACGGCAACACGAAGAAACCGCGATTTCGGCGCTTCTCGATGACGCCCTGGTCCAAGAGAATGGCCAGCGCCTCGCGGACCGGCGAGCGCGAAACCTCGAAGCGTTTGGCCAAAGCTTCCGTCGCCAGATGCGAGCCCGCGCCGAATTCTCCCATGCCGATGCGCGTGATGATGTCATTGGCGATGCGCAGAGCGAGAGGGCTGCGGGGCATGTCTGACGCCGTTCAATCGCGCGAGTGGTCACAAGTGAGGGCCATGATAGCAGATCAACAGGGCACCTTGACCGATTATTGGTCTTACACCATGCAATAGCCAATACGGAAATTGCCCGGCGCCGGAGCAGAGCCGATATGGAAATCCTCGCCCTCCCCTGCGACGGTATCGGCCCCGAGCTGGTCGCCAAGACTCCGCAGACGGCATGACGCTGGGCGAAGACGCACGACGGATCCGCGCGATCATCGGGGAGCCGCCGCAAGCGGCTCGCCAGGCGCTCTCGCGCCATGGCGTGCTGCGGGCCGGCATCAATCTGTCGAACTTCCTGTTGGTCTCCAGCCGCACGGCCGATGGCGGCCCGGCCGGCGTCTCGCCCGACATGGCGGCAATCCTGGCCGCGTGCCTCGGCTTGCCGCTGAGATACGTCCCCTATGAATCGCCCGGCCCGCTCGCCGATGCGGCGGAGCGCGACGAATGGGACGTCGCCCTAGTCGGTGCCGAGCCGCAGCGCGCAGCGGTCATCGACTTCACCCCGGCCTATACCGAGATCGAGGCGACCTATCTGGTGCCGCCGGGCTCAGCCCTGCAATCTGTGGCGGAGGTCGACCGGAAGGGTCGGCGCATCGCGGTTGCCGCTCGCACCGCCTATGGTCTCTGGCTCGAACGCAATGTCCAGGCGGCAGAGCTTATCACCGGAGAGGGCTTCGACGGAGCCTATCGGCAGTTCGTCGACCGGAAGCTGGATGCGCTCGCCGGCCTGCGGCCCAAGTTGATCGAAGATGAGAGGACGCTGCCGGGCTCGCGCATGCTTCCCGGCCGCTTCATGGCAGTCAAGCAGGCGCTCGGCACACCCAAGGCGTCCGGTGCCGCTCTCGCATATCTCACGAGCTTCGTCGTAGCTGCCATCGGCAGCGGCATCGTTGCGCAATTGATCGCCAGGCATGGCGTCACCGGCCTCTCCGTCGCCGGGGTGGATTCCGACCGCTGATCCGGTCGAGCGCGGGCCCGGACACCTGCACAGTTGGGAGCGGGCATAAGACCATCGTCGCCGTCGCCCGGTAATCGATTGATCAAGCGCTGCGCCGCCCGTACTCCTCTTGTCGACAAGAGGATTCCCCATGAAAGCCGCCAAGACCAAGGCCGTTGCCGTTCCCGAGCGAAAGCGCGGCTCGGGCGTGAAGTTCGTCTACGACCTGCTGCGCGACGAAATCCTTGATCTCGTCCTGCTGCCCGGTAGCCCGATCGACGAGGTGCAGCTCGCAGAGCGCTTCAGCATGTCGCGCACGCCGATCCGCGAGGCACTGGTGCGGCTGGCCGGCGAAGGGCTGATCGATACGCTGCCGAACCGCTCGACCATGGTGGCCAATCTCGATTTCCTCAACATGTCGCCGTTCTTCGATGCGTTGACCCTGATGTACCGGGTGACGACCCAGCTCGCCGCCCAGAACCGCCGGCCGGAAGACCTGGAGGCCATTCGCGCCCGGCAGGCGGAATTCGCCGCCGCCGTGAAGGCGCAGGATGCCCTAGCGATGATCGCGACCAATGCCGCCTTCCATGCCGCGATCGCGGATGCCGGGCGCAACCCCTATTTCAACAACCTGTTTAGCCGCCTTCTCGACGAGGGCCGGCGTTTTCTGCGGCTCTACTATCAGTCCTATGACGACAGGTTGCCGCAGCAGTTCGTCGACGAGCACGAAGCGATGATCGCCGCGATCGTGGCGCGCGACACCGCCCAGGCCGAGCGCCTCGGCAAGGCGCATGCCGAACAGATCGTCCTGCAGATTCAGAAGCTTATGATTGGAGAAGAGCGACTGGATATCTCGCTCTGAGTTCCCTGCGTAATTCTTGTCGACAAATAATATGCAAAAGACTATAAAGCACCCGGAAGGGGCGCGCCGTCAGAGCACGTCCGATCGGATGACAACGTGATCTGATCGGGTTCGGCTGTGACGGCAGGGTCTCCGCAGAAACGACAGCCAGAAGGAGAGCGAGATGAAGGCCAAGATTTTCTCCGGCGTGATCCCCGCGCTGATGACCCCTTGCAAGCCGGACCGCACGCCCGATTTCGACGGGCTGGTGCGCAAGGCCAAGGAGCTGATCGCCACCGGCATGTCCGCCGTGGTCTATTGCGGCTCGATGGGTGACTGGCCACTCCTCACCGACGCCCAGCGCATGGAAGGCGTCGAGCGCCTGGTGAAGGCCGGTATCCCGGTCATTGTCGGCACCGGCGCGGTCAACACGGCGTCTGCCGTCGCTCATGCCGCCCATGCCCAGAAGGTCGGCGCGAAGGGCCTGATGGTGATCCCGCGCGTCCTCTCCCGCGGCTCGGTCATCGCCGCCCAGAAGGCCCATTTCAAGGCGATCCTGACCGCCGCGCCGGACCTGCCGGCGGTGATCTACAACAGCCCCTATTACGGCTTCGCCACCCGCGCGGACCTGTTCTTCGCACTGCGCGCCGAGCACCCGAACCTCATCGGCTTCAAGGAGTTCGGCGGCGCCGACGACATGCGCTATGCGGCCGAGAACATCACCAGCCGCGATGACGACGTCTCGCTGATGATCGGCATCGACACCACCGTCGTCCATGGCTACGTCAATTGCGGCGCGACCGGCGCGATCACCGGCATCGGCAACGTCCTGCCGAAGGAAGTGCTGCATCTTTGCCAGCTCTCGGTGGCCGCGGCCGCCGGCGATGCCACGGCGCGCCGCCAGGCGCAGGAACTGGAGCAAGCGCTGGCCGTACTCTCCTCCTTCGATGCAGGCCCGGACCTCGTCCTGTTCTTCAAGCACATGATGGTGCTGAAGGGCGACGCGGAATACACGCTGCACTTCAACGAGAGCGATGCGCTGAGCGACAGCCAGCGTGGCTATGCCGAGGCCCAGCTCAAGCTGTTCGACGCCTGGTATGCCGATTGGTCGAAGGTGAACGTCGCCCGCAAGCAGGCGGCCTGATCATGCGCCCTGCGCGGCGGAAGCCCTTCCGTCGCGCAGGGGCAAGCTCCATGCTGGTTGTCCCGGCCAATTACCGGCCTGGACCCAAATCGCAGCACGCACCCGCGAAACATCCCCGCTGATGGCCAGTCCCGATGTCATCGTCATAGGCGCCGGCGTGGTCGGCCTCTCCGCCGCGATCGCGGCACAGGGGCGCGGCCTCGCGGTCACCGTGCTGGACAAGACCGGGCCGGCCGCGGGCGCCTCCGCCGGTAATGCCGGCGCCTTTGCCTTCACCGACATCCTGCCGCTCGCTTCGCCGGGTATCCTGCGCAAGGCGCCGAAATGGCTGCTCGACCCGCTCGGACCGCTCTCGGTCCCGCCGGCCTATGCGCTCAGGATCGCGCCCTGGATGTTCCGCTTCTGGCGCGCCTGCTCGCCCGCCCGCGTCGCGCATTCGACTGCGGCGCAAACCGCCCTGATGGACCTGTCCAAGGCGGAGCTGGAACCCTTCCTGCAGGAGACCGGCACCTTCGCCATGCTGCGCAAGGACGGCAATCTCCAGGTCTATGAAGGCAAGGCCGAGCTGGAGGCGTCGCTGCCCGGCTGGCAGGCCCGCGCGGAACACGGCATCGCCTTCCGCCATCTCGACGCCGCCGGAATGGCCGAGATCCAGCCAGGCCTCGCACCGCGCTTCACCCATGGCACCTTCACGCCCGGCTGGTATTCGATCGCAGACCCGCAGGGCTATACGATCGCGCTCGCGGATCACTTCCGCGCCCGCGGCGGCATCATCGAGCAGCTTGAAGTCGAAAGCCTGCAGCCGCTCGGCGATGGCATAGCGATCCATGTCCGCGACGGCCGCTCGCGCCAGGCCGCACAGGTCGTCCTTGCGGCCGGCGCCTTCTCCCATCGCATCGCTCGCAGCTTGGGCGAGCGCATCCCGCTCGAGACCGAACGCGGCTACAACACCACCCTGCCGCCCGATGCCTTCGATCTGCGCACGCAGGTCACCTTCGGCGGCCACGGCTTCGTCGTCAGCCGCCTGTCGATCGGCATCCGCGTCGGCGGCGCCGTCGAGCTCGGCGGGCTCGATCTCCCCCCGAACTTCCGCCGCTCGGAAGCGATGCTGGCCAAGGCCCTCGCCTTCCTGCCCGGCCTCAAGCCCGATAACGGCGTGCAATGGATGGGTTTCCGTCCCTCCCTGCCCGACAGCCTGCCGGCGATCGGACGCGCCCGCGCCACCCCGCGCGTGGTCTATGCCTTCGGCCACGGCCATCTCGGCCTGACGCAATCAGCCGGCACCGCCCGCCTGGCCGCCGACCTCTTGACGGATCGGCCACCCGCCATCGACATCGCTTCCTTCTCACCGCAGCGCTTCTGAGAGTCGGACCATGGCCAGCCACACCTTCTCCTGCATCGACGGCCACACCTGCGGCAATCCGGTGCGCCTCGTCTCCGGCGGCGGCCCGCGGCTCGAAGGCAACAACATGCTGGAGAAGCGTGCCCATTTCCTGCGCGAATTCGACTGGATCCGTACCGGCCTGATGTTCGAGCCGCGCGGCCACGACATGATGTCGGGCTCGATCCTCTATCCGCCGACACGCCCCGATTGCGACGTCGCGGTGCTCTTCATCGAGACCTCCGGCTGCCTGCCGATGTGCGGCCACGGCACCATCGGCACCATCACCATGGCGATCGAAAACGGGCTCATCACCCCGCGCGAGCCGGGCAAGCTCTCGATCGAAGCGCCGGCCGGCAAGGTCGATATCAGCTATCGCCAGGAAGGCCGCTTCGTCGAGGAGGTCCGCCTGACCAATGTGCCGGGCTTCCTCTATGCGGAAGGCCTGACCGCCGAGGTCGAGGGTCTCGGCGAGGTCGTCGTCGATGTCGCCTATGGCGGCAATTTCTACGCCATCGTCGAGCCGCAGAAGAACTTCCGGGACATGGCCGACCATACCGCCGGCGAGCTGATCGGCTGGTCGCCGAAGCTGCGCGCGGCGCTGAACGCCAAATACGAGTTCATCCACCCCGAGCATCCGCAGATCACGGGCCTCAGCCATATCCAGTGGACCGGCAAGGCGACAAAGCCGGAAGCCCATGCCCGCAACGCAGTGTTCTACGGCGCCAAGGCGATCGACCGCTCGCCCTGCGGCACCGGCACTTCCGCCCGCATGGCCCAGCTCGCCGCCAAGGGGAAGCTCGCTGTCGGCGACGAGTTCGTGCATGAATCGATCATCGGCTCGCTGTTCAAGGGCCGCGTCGAGGCTGCGACGACCGTGGCGAACCGCCCGGCGATCATCCCTTCCATCGCCGGCTGGGCTCGGATGACCGGCTACAACACCATCTTCATCGACGATCGCGACCCCTTCGCCCACGGCTTCGTCGTGGTGTGAGTGGCCACGGCGGCTCACATCATCTCAGCACGGGGCTTGCCTGCCCTATGCCCTAGCCATCGGCGACGATGACGCGTCCGACGACGTTCGAAAGGGCTGCCAGAGCCGGCAACCGCCTCGCCTTCCTGTCGGTCACGATGGAGGAAACCCGACTGAGCTCGCAGAAGCGGACACGGCTCGTCACGCCGATCTTGGAATGGTCGGCAATCAGCACGACGCTCGCCGAATTGGCGACCATGGCCCGAGCGATCTCGGCCGTGTGCTCGAAGAAATTGGTCGCCGCGCCATCCACGTCGACGCCAAAGGGCGACAGCAGCGCCACATCGGCCTTGAAACGATAGATGTCGTTGATCGTCGATGCACCGCCGGTCTCCGGCGGCTCATGCACGATGGCACCGCCGAGCAGAAAGACGCGGCTGCCTGTCCTGTGCTGGGTCGAGGCCATGCTCGTCGCGACCTGCAACGAGTTCGTGAGGATGTTGAGCTCGGGAACGCTCTTCAGCTCCTCCGCCAGCGCCGCAGTCGTCGTTCCCCCGTCGAGGAACAGCGTTTGGCCGCTCTTGATCAGGGCCAGCGCAGCCAGTGCGATGGCGCGCTTTTCCTGCAGCCTGACCGCGGAACGGGCCCCGTAGGACGCGTCCTGCTCTGCGGGAAGGCTGACCGCACCACCATGGACACGCCGCAACCGGCCGTCCCGTTCCATGGCAACGAGATCGCGGCGGATCGACTCGTGGGAGACATCGAACTCCTGGGCGAGCCGCTCGACCGAAACGCTACCGAACGTCTCGAGAAGCGTGCCGATGCGCTGCTTTCGATCGCCTTGCCACATGAGCAATCGCCTCCTCCGAAGCGTTCATGGCACCGCTCAGGGCGGCACACAACCGAAGCTCGCGCGAATTGCACAGAAATGCACATTGCCACATGTATCCACAAATGCTAAGCCGCCTCCAGGTTAGACGAGGATGGCGAATGCACGCCGGGAACGATCAGAGCGAGTGGCTGGCTTTCGCCCTCCAGCTAGCGACGAAGAGTGGCAGGATCCTGCGCGAGGCAGCGACCGTGCGCCCCGATGTCGAGGTCAAGCCCGACAAGAGCTTCGTCACCGCGCTCGACGCCCGCATCGAGAGGCGCATGCGCGAGATGCTGGCCGACCGCTTCCCAAGCCACGGCATCATCGGCGAGGAAGAAGCTCCCTCCGATGGCGATGCCGACCTCGTCTGGGTGCTCGACCCGATCGACGGCACTGCCGCCTTCATCGCCGGCCTCCCGGTCTACGGCTCGCTGATCGCGCTGATGCGGGAGGGCGAGCCGATCCTGGGGATCATCGACCATCCGATCACCGGCGACCGCTGGATCGGCGTCAAGGGCAGCCCCACCACGCATAACGGCCGCCCCTGCCGCACCCGCGCCTGCGGCGCGCTCGGTGAGGCTATCCTCTCCGCCAGCAATCCGGATTTCTTCGATGCGGAAGAGACCCCAGCGCTCGACGCCATGCGCGCCGCAACCGCCTGGCGCATCTGGGGCGGCGCCTGCATGAGCTTCGGCCTGCTCGCGAGCGGGCGCACCGATGCCGCCTTCGACACGCGTCTGAAGCTCTGGGACTTCGCGCCTTTCCGCCCGATCATCGAAGGCGCCGGCGGCGTCATCACCGACTGGGACGGGCGGCCGATCGACCATCTGACGGGCAAGCGCATCATGGCAGCCGGTGACCCCGCCCGTCACCGCGAGATGCTGCGGCTGGTCGAAACCGCGATGAAGCGCTAAGCCGACTACGGAACATGCGCTCCGAGACGGCGTCGATCCGCCGGAGCTTCCAGTTTTGAGGGGACGACGAGATGGGCATTGCGATCGAGGATCTGGCCGTCGCCTATGGCGGGCAGCGCGTCATCGACGGGCTGGCGCTGACGATCGAGCCGGGCACCTTCTTCACGCTGCTCGGCCCCTCCGGCTGCGGCAAGACCACGCTGCTGCGCACCATCGCCGGCTTCGTCCCGGCCGAACGCGGCCATATGCGCTTCGGCGGCACCGAGGTGACGCATCTGCCGCCGCACAAGCGCGATATCGGCATGTGCTTCCAGGACTACGCGCTCTTCCCCGACAAGACCGTGTTCGACAACGTCGCCTATGGCCTGCGCGCCCGCAAGCTGGCGGAAAGCGCGATCAAACTCAAAGTCCAGGCGGCGCTGGAGCGTGTCGGCCTCGGCCATCTGGGCGCCCGCCATCCGGCCGCGCTCTCCGGCGGCCAACGCCAGCGCGTCGCGCTCGCCCGCGCCCTCGTCATCCAGCCGAAGGTGCTGCTGATGGACGAGCCGCTCTCCAATCTCGATGCCAAGCTCCGCTTGCAGGTGCGCGAGACCATCGTCGAGCTCCAGCGCGAGGCGAAGATCACCACGGTCTTCGTCACCCATGACCGGGAGGAAGCGCTCGCCATGTCCGACCGGATCGGCGTGATGAACCAGGGCCGGCTCGAGCAGGTCGGCACCCCCGCGCAGATCTATCGCGAGCCGCGCACCGGCTATGTCGCGGATTTCGTCGGCGGCGCCAACATCATCGCGGTAGAGACGGCTGCCCGACAAGCCGGCGAGACCGCGACCATCGCGCTCGACGGCGTCACCATCACGGCGCGCGCACCGGCCGCCCTCGCTGCTGGCAAGGCGACGCTGGTCGCGCGGCCCGAGGACATCCTGCTGGCCGAGCACGGTACGGCCGGCACCCTGCCGGGCAGGATCGCGCATCGCCAGTATCTCGGCGGCAAGACCAGCTACAAGGTCGCACTCGACAGCGGCCGCATGCTCGCCGTCGACCTGCAGAACGGCGCGCATGACCGTTTCGAGCCCGGCGCCGCTGTCGGCCTCGGCTTCGACCCGGCCCGCACGCTGGTGCTTGCGTCATGACCCGCCAGTTCAGCTCGATCTGGTTCTGGTTCTCCGCGCTGGCGCTGGCGATCCTGGCCGTCTTCCTGCTCTATCCGCTGCTGAACGTCCTGACCGGCTCCATCGGCAGCGGCGGCCGCAACGGTTGGGTGACCCTGGCCGGCAATCCCAAATATTTCGCCGCCATCGTCAACACCATCGTGCTCGGCATCGCCGTGACGCTGACGACGACGCTGATCGGCGTGCCGCTGGCCTATTTCACGGCGCGCTTCGACTTTCCCGGCAAAGGCATCGTCGCGGTGCTGCCGCTGATCACGCTGGTCATCCCCGAGGTCATCGCCGCCCAGACCTGGCTGATGATGCTCGGCAACAACGGCTTCATCACCCGCTGGCTCGGCGGCCACGGCATCGACATGCCGAGCTTCTACGGCTGGCCCGGCCTGATCACGGTGATGACCTTCACCTATTACACCTACATCTATATCGGCACGCTCGCCGCCATCCGCGGCTTCGACGTCCAGCTCGAGGAGGCCGCCCAAAGCCTCGGCACCTCGCCCGCCCGTTCGCGCCTCAACGTCATGCTGCCGGTGGTACTGCCCTCCGTGCTGGCGAGCGCCTTGCTCGTCTTCACACTGGTCGTCGGCAATTTCGCGACCGCCACCATCCTCGGCAGCCGTGTGCCGCTGCTCTCGGTCCTGACCTATCAGGCCGCCGTCGCCGAGGGCGGCTCCGACCCGGTGATGCAGTCGACGCTCGCCACCGTCTCGATCGCGCTGGTCATGATCGTGCTCTTCGTCCAGCGCTGGATCGTCTCGCGCGGCCGCCACGAGGTCACCCAAGGCCGCGGCGCCCGCGCCGAGAAGCTGCGCGGCCTGCCCGGCCTCTTCATCGGGCTTGCCGCCGGGCTCCTCGTCATCGTTTCGCTGCTGCCGCTCGGCTCGATCGTGATCGGCGCCTTCACGGTCTCGCGCGGCCCGGTGATGCGCTGGGGCGAGTGGACCACGGCCCATGTCGAGCGGCTCGTGAAGATCGCGCCCGACCCGGTGATCAACACGCTGCTCTACTCGGCCGCAGCGACCGTGATCGGCATCACCTTCAGCGCCATCGTCAGCTACCTGATCGTCAAGAAACGCAACATCCTGACGCCCGCGCTCGACTACCTGACGGCGCTGCCACTGGCTCTGTCGGGCACGATCATCGGCATCGGCCTGATCATGTCCTTCAACACCGGCTTCCTGCCGCTCACCGGCACGGCCAGCATCATCGTGCTCGCCTATGTCGTGCGCCGGCTGCCCTTCGGCATCCGCAACTCCTCCTCGACACTCTACAACATCCCGAACTCGATCGAGGAGGCCTCGATCAGCCTCGGCGTGCCGCCGCTCACGACCTTCTTCAAGGTCGTGCTGCCGCTGATGCTGCCGGCCGTCGCCGCCGCCGCGGTGCTGACCTGGACGACCACCGTCGCCGAGCTTTCGGCCTCGATCATCGTCTATTCCGGCGGGCGCGAGACCATGCCGATCCAGATCTACAAGCTGATCGACTCCAACCTGATGGCACAAGCCTCGGCCTATGGCCTCGTGCTGGTCGCGGTGATCCTGATCCCGATCATCGTCGCGACCCGCGTCTTCAAGATCGACCTGTTCTCGTCGAAAAGCTGAACGGACCGAACCAAACAAGGCCGGGCCGGCGCCGCCTGCCGCCCGCGCTCAGAGGGGAAGGCGGAGTGAAAGGAACGACCATGACCCACCTGATCGACCGCCGCACCGTGCTCGCCGGCCTCGCCGGCATGGCCGCCGCGCCCGCATTCGCCCAAACCGCCTCGGGCACCGTGGTGCTCTACACCTCCAACAACGCGCAATCCGTCGATGCCGTGCTCGGCGTCGCCAAGGAGAAGCAGCCCAACCTCAAGATCAGCACGATCACCGGCGGATCGGGCCAGCTGCTGCGCCGCATCGAGGCCGAAGCCGCCAAGCCGCAGGCCGACCTCTTCTGGAGTTCCAGCGCCAACACGCTCGGCGCCTTCAAGCAGCTCTTCGAGCCCTATGCCTCCCCGGCCGCATCGGCCATTCCGGCGGCCCTGCGCCACCCCGAAAACCTCTGGACCGCCTCGAACGTCCACCTCGTCGTGGCGATGATCAACAAGAACCAGCTTGGCGGAAAGCCGGCGCCGAAGACCTGGAAGGACCTGGTCGACCCCGCCCTCAAGGGCAAGATCATCATCGCCGACCCCGCCAACAGCTCGACCGCCTTCACCATCCTCTGGGGCGTCGACAAGCTGATGGGGCCGGAAGGCCTCAAGGCGCTCGCCGCGAACCTGACCGTCTCGAGCGCTGCCTCGACCGTGCTGCGCGCCGTCGGCCAGGGCGAATACGCGATCGGCCTCACCTTCGAGTCGAACGCCTATGCCTATGTCGCCGGCGGCCAGCGCGAGATCTCGCTGCTCTACCCGGCCGAAGGCACCTTCTCGACGCCGGAATTCCAGGTCCTGGTCAAGGGCGCGCCGGCCGGCGCCACGGCAAAGGCCGCCTATGACCTGATGCTGTCGAAGGAAGCCCAGATCGCCCTGCTGGAGAACGCCTTCCGCCGCCCGAGCCGCAGCGACATCGACGTTTCCAAGCATGTCGAGCTGCCGGCCATGGAAAGCGTCAAGGTCTTCGCCATCGACGAGGAGGAAGCCGCCGCCAAGCGCGACGAGTTCCTCAAGCGCTGGCAGTCCTACGGCACCTCGACGAAGTAAGCGCAACGGTACCCAAGCAGTCATCAGGCGCCTCCGGGCGCCTGATTTCGTTGGAGGGCGCGCAACGCTTCCGCGCCGCCCTCACGACACCTCCTCGCCTCCGCGCCGGATCAGGAAAATCGCAGCGCCCGCGCTCATCAGCGCGAGGCAGAACCAGGTCAGCGCATAGATCAGATGCGTGTTGCGGAAGCTGACCTGAGTCATCCCGCCCTGCGGCAACGGGCCGGGTTCGGCGGCCGCATCGGCATCGACGAAATAGGGTGCGACCTCCCCCAGCCCGCGCGCGAAGGCGATCGCAACGACATCCCGCGAATACCAGCGCCCAGCAGCGGGATCGTTGCTGCGCAGGAATCCGCCGCCGGGCTCGTTCAGACGCAACAGGCCGACGACCCGGACATCTCCCGTTCCCGTCATACGCCGCTCGCTCGCGTTGCGCCGGTCCTCCGGCACGAAGCCGCGATTGACCAGCACGGTTAAGCCGGCATCACTGCGGAACGGCGCGAGGACCCAGAAGCCCGGCCCGCGCTCGGTCACCGCCATGGTCAGCGTTTCCGGAGCATCGAGATAGCGGCCCTGCAGCACGACGCGGCGATACTCGTCGGTCGCCGCACCGATGCTGGTCCACGCATCCGGCCCGGGTGCCGCGACCGGAGCCGCATGAATCCGCGCCTCGACGCGAGCGATCAGGTCGAGCTTCCGGCTGCGGCGCTCAAGCTGCCAGATGCCGAGCCCGGCGAAGACCAGCGTGAACAGGCCGAGCGCGGTCGCGAAGGCAAACCTCGCAAAGCTGCGACGCGTTCGCCCGTCCGCATTCACCGGCATCGACCCGACCCTACATCCGGTGCATGTCCGGCATCATGTTGGTGTTGAGGTGGTACATCACCCATAGCGAGCCAGCGAGCACGATCACCACGATGACGATGGTGAAGATCAGACCCATCATGTTCCAGCCGCCTTCCGAGCGGCCGTTCATGTGCAGGAAATAGACCATGTGGACGACGATCTGCACAGCGGCAAAGGCCATGATCACGATCGCCGTCAGCGTCGCATTCCCCAGCACGTCGTTCATGACGAGCCAGAACGGGATCGCGGTCAGGAGGACCGAAAGCAGGAATCCGGTGACATAGCCGCGCAGGCTGCCATGCGGGGCATGGTCGTCGTGCGCATCATGCGGTTGGGCGTGGTCCTGGCTACCGCTCATTTCAGCACACCCATCAGATAGACGAAGGTGAAGACGCCGATCCAGATGACGTCGAGGAAGTGCCAGAACATCGAGAGGCACAGCAGGCGCCGCCGGTTGGCCTCGATCAGCCCGCGCTTCGAGACCTGCACCATCAGCACCGTCAGCCAGATCAGGCCGAAGGTGACATGCAGGCCGTGCGTACCCACCAGCGTGAAGAAGGAGGACAGGAAGGCGCTGCGCATCGGCGTCGCACCCTCGCGGATCAGATGCGCGAACTCGTAGAGCTCGATCGCCAGGAAGGCGAGGCCGAAGAGTCCCGTAACGAGGAGCCAGCGCTGCATCAGCGCCTGCTTGCCTTTGTCCATGGCCAGCATGGCGAAGCCGTAGGTGATCGAGGAGAACAGCAGCATCGCCGTGTTGACCGCGACCAGCCTGAGATCGAACAGGTCGGCGCCCGACGGCCCGGCCGCGTAGTTGCGCCCGAGCACGCCGTAGGTCGCGAAGAGGACTGCGAAGATCAGGCAGTCGCTCATCAGGTAGAGCCAGAAGCCGAGCATGGTCGAGCCGCCGGAATGGGCGTGCTCGTCCCCGGCGACGTAGAATGCCGGAACGCTCGCGGCCTGTGCCTGTGCTTTCGCCTTGGCCATCATCGCACCTCAGGCCCGTCCGAGCTGCCGGCTGCGCGCGTCCTCTTCCCGCACGACATCGCCGGCAGGGATATGGAAGTCGCGGTCGTAGTTGAAGCTATGCGCAATCGCGGTCGCGATCACAGCGACGAAGCTCAGCGCCGCCAGCCACCAGATGTACCAGATCAGGGCGAAGCCGCAGATTGTCGCGAGCCCGGCGATGATCACGCCCGCACCCGTGTTCCGGGGCATGTGGATCGGCTTGAAGCCGCCGAGCGGGCGCCTGTAGCCGCGCTTTTTCATGTCGGCCCAGGCATCAAGGTCATGCACGATCGGCGTGAACGCGAAGTTGTAGGCCGGCGGCGGCGAGGAGGTCGACCATTCCAGCGTGCGCCCGTCCCACGGATCGCCGGTCGTGTCGCGCAATTGCTCGCGCCTGACGATGCTGACGGCGATCTGGATGATGAAGCAGAGGATGCCGAGCGCGATCAGCACGGCGCCCACCGCCGCGATCACGAACCAGATCTGCAGCGAGGGGTCCTCGAAGCGGCTCAGGCGCCGCGTCACGCCCATCAGGCCGAGAACATAGAGCGGCATGAAGGCGACGTAGAAGCCGATCACCCAGAACCAGAACGACAGCAGGCCCCAGAACTTGTCGAGCTTGAAGCCGAAGGCCTTGGGGAACCAGTAGGCGATGCCGGCGAAGACGCCGAAGACCACGCCGCCGATGATGACGTTGTGGAAATGGGCGATCAGGAACAGGCTGTTATGCAGGATGAAATCGGCCGGCGGCACCGCCAGCATAACGCCGGTCATGCCGCCGATGACGAAGGTGATCATGAAGGCGAGCAGCCACAGCATCGGCAGCTCGAAGCGGATGCGGCCGCGATACATCGTGAACAGCCAGTTGAAGATCTTCGCCCCCGTCGGGATCGAGATGATCATCGTCGTGATGCCGAAGAACGAGTTCACGCTGGCGCCCGAGCCCATCGTGAAGAAATGATGCAGCCAGACGAGATAGGACAGGATGGTGATGACCACCGTCGCATAGACCATCGAGGCATAGCCGAAGAGGCGCTTGCCGCAGAAGGTCGAGGCCACCTCCGAATAGACGCCGAAGATCGGCAGGATCAGGATGTAGACCTCCGGGTGGCCCCAGATCCAGATCAGGTTCACGTACATCATCGGGTTGCCGCCGAGATCGTTCGTGAAGAAATTCGTGCCGACATAGCGGTCGAGCGTCAAAAGCGCGAGCGTCGCCGCCAGGATCGGGAAGGTCGCGACGATCAGCACGTTGGTGCAGAGCGAGGTCCAGGTGAAGACCGGCATCTTCATCATGTCCATGCCGGGCGCACGCATCTTCACGATGGTCGCGATCAGATTGACGCCGGACAGGGTGGTGCCCACGCCTGCGATCTGCAGGGCCCATAGATAGTAGTCCATGCCCACCCCGGGCGAGTAGGCGGCCCCCGAGAGCGGCGGATAGGCGAGCCAGCCGACCTTGGCGAATTCGCCGACGAAGAGCGACATCATCACCAGCACGGCGCCGCCGACCGTCATCCAGAACGAGAAATTGTTGAGGAAGGGGAAGGCGACGTCGCGCGCGCCGATCTGCAATGGCACGACATAGTTCATCAGGCCGGTGACGAAGGGCATCGCCACGAAGAAGATCATGATCACGCCATGCGCCGTGAAGATCTGGTCATAATGGTGCGGCGGCAGGTAGCCTTCGTTGCCGGCAAACGCGATCGCCTGCTGGCCGCGCATCATCAGCGCGTCGGCGAAGCCGCGCAGCAGCATGATCACGCCGAGGATCATGTACATGATCCCGATCTTCTTGTGGTCCACGCTGGTGAACCACTCGTGCCAGAGATAGCCCCAGAGCCTGTAGCGGGTGACCAGCGCGATGAGGGCGAGGCCGCCGAGCGCGACCGCGGCGAAGGTGCCGATCAGGATCGGCTCGTGATAGGGGATCGCCTCGAGGGTGAAGCGCCCGAAGATCAGCTTCCACCAGTCGGGATAGGAGGTCATCGCTCACTCGCCTCAGTTGGCGACACGGGCGGTGACGCCCGCGGTGCCGTAGACGTCGGTCGGCGTGCAGATCGCCGTCACGAAGGGGCGCGGCGGCATCGGCTGCCCGCCCCGGCGCACGCTCTTGTCGTATTCGAGCTGCGCGACGATATGGATGCCCTCCTTGCCGCCGCCGCCCTTGGCGTCCAGCGCCATCAGGTCGCGGGTGCACATCTTGGCCCGGTCGACGCACATGTTGAGGATGGCGCTGTAGAGATCGGACGGGATGTCGCGGAAATAGCGGACCTTCTCGCGCTCGCTCGGCCGCTCCAGCACGAGATATTCCTCGCGCCCGAGCGTGCTGCCGTTGCGGATCGCGCCCTGCACCCAGTCGCCAAAACCCTTGTCGTCGACGCCGCGGAAGCGGAAGCGCATGTCGGAGAAGCCGGCGCCGCTGTAATTGGCCGAGAAGCCCTCGAACTCGCCGGCATGGTTGATCACGGCGTTGAGCTTGGTCTGCATGCCCGGCATCGCGTAGATCTGGCCGGCGAGCGCGGGGATGAAGAGCGAGTTCATCACCGAGGACGAGGTGATGCGGAACTCGATCGGCTGGTCGACCGGCGCCACGACCTCGTTGAGCGACGCGATGCCCTGTGCCGGGTAGAGGAACAGCCATTTCCAGTCGAGCGCGACGACCTGGATCACCAGCGGTTCCTTTCGGACGCCGTTGCCACCGGCCTTCGCCTCGACCACCGGCTTGCCGGCGCTGATGCGGTTGAGCGGGCGATAGGGGTCGAGCAGATGCGTTCCCATCCAGGTCATGGCGCCCAGGATGACGATGATCAGCAGCGGCACCGACCAGATCACCACCTCCAGCGGCAGCGAATGGTTCCAGTCCGAATCGTAGCTGGCCTTGGCCGAGGCGCGATAGCGCCAGGCGAAGAAGATCGTCAGCGTCATCACCGGCACGATGACCAGCAGCATCAGCCCGGTCGAGGCGAGCAGGAGGTTTCGCTGCTGCAACGCAACATCGCCGGACGGACCCAACAGGACCATCTGACAGCCACCGAGCAGCGCGAGAAACGGCAGAATCGATAGAATTCGAAAGATTCTCAAGAGACTCGAGACCTCCCTGATCCGGGAACAGCCGTTCTCTATTCCCATTCTTTCGCACCGCACATAAGACAATCTGTCCCATTGCGATGGTTTGACGGGTAGCTTCTATCCACCGTATCCATTTGTATGAGGTGCGGGCAAGCCCGGTCCTGCCGGCTCCGCCTCCTAACGAGGAATTCGCGGTCATGAGCACTGACGCGGCGAGCCATTCATCGAGGCATCCGACGGACGGGCATGGCCGCGATCACGTCTCGCCGGCCGATATCGCGCTCGGCGTCATCATCGGCCGGACCTCGGAGTACTTCGATTTCTTCGTCTTCGGCCTCGGCTGCGTGCTGGTCTTCCCCGAGCTGGTCTTCCCCTTCGCCGACCGCCTGACGGGCACGATCTACGCCTTCGGCATCTTCGCGCTGGCCTTCGTCACCCGCCCGATCGGCTCGGTGCTGTTCTTTGCGATCGACCGCAACTACGGCCGGGCGACCAAGCTCACCGCCGCGCTCTTCCTGCTCGGCGGCTCGACGGCGGGCGTCGCCTTCCTGCCCGGCTACGCCACGATCGGCATCTGGTCGATCGTCATCCTCGCGGGCTTCCGCCTGCTGCAAGGCATCGCGCTCGGCGGCGCCTGGGATGGCTTGTCATCCCTGCTCGCGCTCAACGCCCCACCAAACCGCCGCGGCTGGTATGCGATGCTGCCGCAGCTCGGCGCACCCTTCGGCTTCGTCCTCGCCGCCGGTCTCTTCGCCTATTTCGAGGGCGCGCTCTCGAAGCAGGATTTCCTGAGCTGGGGCTGGCGCTATCCGTTCTTCGTCGCACTGACGATCAATGTCGTCGCGCTCTTCGCACGGCTGCGCATGGTCGCGACCCATGAATTCGCCGAATTGATGGAAACGCGCGAGCTGGTGCCGGTCCCGGTCGTCGAGCTCATCCGCGTCCATGGCCGGACCCTCGTCCTCGGCGCCTTCGTGCCGCTGGCGAGCTTCGCGCTCTTTCACCTCGTCACCATCTTCCCGGTGAGCTGGATCAACCTCTTCACCGATCGCTCGGTCTCCGAGTTCCTGCTGGTGCAGGGGGCCGGCGCCGTGGTCGGTGCCGGCGCGATCGTCACCTCCGGCCTGATCGCCGACCAGATCGGCCGCCGCAACACCCTGCTGCTCTCGGGCGGGATGATCGCGCTGTTCAGCCTTTCCAGCATCGTCGCGCCGCTGCTCTTCGGCGACAGCCTGGCCGGGCAGACGATCTATGTCATCATCGGCTTCGGCCTGCTCGGCCTCGCCTATGGCCAGACGGCGGGTGCGGTCGCCTCCAGCTTCGGGCCGCAATACCGCTATACCGGCGCCGCCCTGACATCCGATTTCGCCTGGCTGATCGGCGCCGGCTTCGCCCCACTGGTGGCGCTGACGCTATCGAGCAACTTCGGCCTCGCCTGGGTCGGCCTTTACCTGCTCTCCGGTGCGCTCTGCACGCTGGCGGCGCTGTGGATCGATCGACGGCTGGAAGCGCGCTACGAATAGGGCGCTTCCCTGCCCCGCCTCAGCCTTGCCGGTAGAGGAAGCGATCCGGCTGGACCGGTTCCTCGCGCAGGCCCATGCGCTGCACCCGGTAGAGATGCTTGGTGAAGGCCAGTGCGTCGGCGCGCGACAGCTCGCGGCCGCGATAATAGGCCTCCATCTCGACGCGCACGGCTTCCGGCGGATGGCGCGAAATCTTGCCGGCGACCTCGCGCGCCGTCGCCATCAGCGCGTCAGGCGCCACCACCTTGTTGACCAGCCGGTGCGACAGGGCCTCCTCGGCCTCCATTGGCTCGCCGGTCAGGAGCATCCACATCGCGACCGTATGCGGCAGTTGCAGGCCGAGCCGCGAGGTGCCGCCCGCGCCGCCCATGCCATAGGCGACCTCCGGGAAGCCGAATTTGGCATTGGTCGAGGCGATGCGGATATCGGTGAGCGAGAGCAGGTAGATCATGCCCTGCCCCAGGCACCAGCCATTGACCGCGCCGATGATCGGCTTGAAGCGCTCAAGCGCGAGCACGTCGCGCGACCAGGAGAAGTCATGCGGCGTCTCGCCCTCGCCGTTATGCGGCCAGAGATGGTCGGCGAGTTCGTCGCGCGAGCTGGTGCCGCGCTTGTAAGGGGTCTTGATGTCGTCCCCTGCGCAGAAGCCGCGCTCGCCAGCCCCGGTCAGGATGCCGCAGCGGATCGAGGTATCCGCCAGAAAATCCTTCAGCGCGAGGAAAAGCTCCTTGTGGATCATCGGATTGGTCGGGTTCACCGACCCGTTCTCGATGGTGAAGACGGCGATGTCGCCATCCTTCTCGTAGCGAAGCGGCAAGGCGGTTCTCCTTCGGCGCGGATATCTCGAAACGGAAGCGGCTCAGCCGGCGAGCCAGCCGCGGGACAGACGGTCATAGGCGCCGGCGCGCAGGTCCTCCCGCTCGCCGACGATGACGTGCTTGGCGACCTTCTCTGACGGGGTTTTCGGCAGGCTCGCGCGGAATTCGAGGAAGCGCGGCACCTTGAACGGCGCGAGATGCGCGCTGCAATGCGCGAAGAAGCCGTCGACATCGAAGGCATCGGCCACGACGCCCGGCTTCAGCACGATGCAGGCCTTCACCTCCTGCCCGCGATCGATATCGGGAACGGGAATCGCGGCGGCTTCGAGGATGTCCTGCCAGCCGAGCATCACCGCCTCGACCTCGCGCGCCGCGATGTTCTCGCCCGAGCGGCGGATCATGTCCTTGATCCGCCCGACGATCGTGTGGAAGCCGCGCTCGTCGCGCCGGAACAGGTCGCCGGTGCGGAACCAGCCGCCCTCGCGGAAACTGTCGGCATTGGCTTCCGGCTTGTTCCAGTAACCTTGCAGGATACCAGGGCCGCGAATCCACAATTCGCCGATCTCGCCGGGCGGAACTTCGTTTCCGTCCTCGTCGCGGATCGTCGCTTCCCGGAACGGCGAGGCAATGCCGCAGGTGCCCGAGCCGACCATCGAGGTCGCGCCATAGGGCGTGAACAGCGCCGACCCCACTTCGGTCATGCCGAAGCTCTCGCGCGCCACCACGTTGAAACGCTCCTCCAGCTCGGCATGCATGTTCTTCCGCAGGCCGAAGACCGAGACCATCTTCAGCGGAATGTCGCGATCATCCGGCCGCGGCGCCTGCTTCAGGACGATCTGCGGGAAGATGCAGTATTCGATGCCGTAGCGCCGGACCCAGTCGAGGAAATTGGTGCCCGAGGCCTTGGCCGCGACGAAGAGCCTGCCCTTCAGGCGCATCGCCATCAGCAGCAGCCATTGCGGGTCCATGTAATAGAAGGGCTGGGCCGCGATGACATGCTTGACGATGCCGTTGGCGCGCATCGCCGCGACCCGGCCGAGCGTCAGCCAGTAGCGGTGGCTGAGCATGCAGCCCTTGGGAAAGCCGGTCGTGCCCGAGGTATACTGGATGTTGATGAGGTCATCGAGTTCCGGCTCCCGCGCCGGCACGAAATCCCCGGCCGGGGTCGCGGCCAGCGTTTCCCAGTCGCCCGCACCACCGACGACGATCGGCCTGGCGAAAGCCGCGAGATCCCTGACCTCCGTCGCCTCCCCGATCTCGGTGAGCACGCCGGCATCGATGACGATCGTCCCCGCGCCACTATCGGTCAGCACATAGGCGACCTCGCGCGGGGTATAGCGGACATTGACCGGCACCATGATCGCACCGATCCGCGCCAGCGCCAGCCAGGTCAGCGGAAAGGCCGGGATGTTCGGCAGCATCACGCCGACGCGGTCGCCGAAGCCGATGCCGCGCGCCGCAAGCCCCGCCGCGAGCGAGCGCGTCTTCTCCGCAAGCTCGCGATAGCTGAGCACGATTCCGGCCTCGAAGAAATTCGCCGCCGGGGCATCGCCCATCTCGGCCGCGCAACCGTCGATGAAGGCCGCGAGATTGCGCGGGAACGGCTCGGCCTCGATCAGCGCGCGCAGATCCGCGGCTTCCTGCAATTCCCTATCCATCGGCCTGTTCCGTCCTGAGCCGGCGCAATCCGGCGCTGCGTGCGATTTCCGCGATCCCGAGCCCAACCATCGACATCGCCACCATCACGCAGGCGGCGGCGGCGACGGTCGGGTCGAGCCTGAGATTGAGGTCGTTCCAGATCCGGAGCGGCAGGGTCTCGATCGCCCCGGAGACGAAGAGCGTGATGATCAGGTCGTCGAAGGAGGCGAAGAAGGCGAACATCGCCCCGGCCAGGATCGCGGGCCTGAGCGCCGGCAAAGTCACCAGCATGAAGCTCCGCCACGGGCCGGCGCCGAGCACGCGGGCGGCGCGCTCGATCGTCTCGTCGAGATTGCGCAGCGCCGCGCTGACCACGACGATCACATAGGGCACCGCCACGACCGTATGGGCGAGGACCAGCGTGGTCAGGCTCTCCAGCCATTTCAGGCGCGCGAACAGCATGAACATGCCGAGCGCGATGACGATGCCGGGCACGATCAATGGCGCGATCGCGAGCCCGTAGAGCAAGCCGGCGCCCGGCAGGCGATGGCGCACGATCGCCAATGCGCTTGCCGTGCCGATGGCGACCGACAGGATCGTCACCAGCACGCCGATCTTGACGCTGAGCCAGAGCGCCCCGCTCCAGGACGCATCGGTGAAGAGCACAAGGTACCAGCGCAGCGACCAGGCGCTCGGCGGAAAGCTCAGGATCTCCGACTCGTTGAAGGAGAGCGGGATCAGGAAGACCAGCGGAAACAGCAGGAAGAAGACGACCGCGCAGAACCAGAGGGCGAGCGCGATGCGGACGATACGGGGGCTCATCGCGCGCCTCCGTAGAGATTGCGCTCCGGCACCAGCCAGCGCAGTAGCGCGACCGCGGCGATCGTCGTCGCCAGTAGCACGAGGGCCATGGCGGAGGCTGCCGTCCAGTCGTTCATCTGGTGGACCTGGAGGTCGATCAGGTTGGCGATGGTGCGATGGCGCGGCCCGCCGAGCAGCGCCGGCGTGATGTAGAAGCCGAGCGAGAGGATGAAGAGCAGCATCGCCGCGGCGACGATGCCGGGCTTCGTCATGGGCAGGTAGACATGCCAGAAGGCGCGCCAGGGTGAGGCGCCGAGCACGCGCGCCGCCCGGACCAGCCCCGCATCGAGCTCGGTCATCACGCCGACCAGGGTCAGGATCGCGACCGGCAGCAGGATTTGCACCATGCCGAGATGCACGGCGAGCGGCGTGAACATGAAGCGCTGCGGCTCGGAGGTGACCCCGAGCCAGATCAGCGAGGCATTGAGCAGCCCCTCGCGCCCGAGCACCAGCGACCATGTGTAGGTGCGCACGAGCACGCTGGTCCAGAACGGCAGCAGCACCAGCGCGAGATAGATGCCCCGCCGCGAGGCCGGCTGGCCGGCGATGAAACAGGCGGCGGGGTAACCGAGGACGAGGCAGATCAATGTCACGCTCAGCGCGAGCTTCAGCGTGTTCAGGAAGACCACCGCGAAGACCGGCGAGGACATCAGCCAGCTGGCGCCGGCCCATGCCCCACCCTTGCCCGCAAACGAGATCCGCATGATCTCGACGAACGGGACCACGAAAAAGATCGCGAAGAGCAGCAGGAGCGGCGCGGCCAGAAGCGGCGCCACCATCGACTTCCTGAGCACGTTACCTGTCCCCGGCCCTTGCCCTCAGCTCAGCAGCCAGGCGGCCCAGCGCTCGGTCAGCTTCGGCCGGTGCTCGCTCCAGTATTCCGGGTTGAACGAATACTGGACCGCGACATTGTCGGGATGGATCGGCAGGATCTTGGCCAGTTCCGGATCGACCTTCTCGATCAGGCCGGGCGCAAAACCGGGATAAGGCGAATCCTGCAGGAGCTGGACGCCCTTGTCGGGATCGAGGCGCGTCTTCATGTAGCGCATCGCTTCCTTCGGATGCTTGGCGCCCTTCGGCACCGCCCAGTAGGAGAGCTGGAGCGCCCCGCCGTTCCAGACGATATCGACCGGCTTGCCCTCCTTCTTCAGCGGCGGTACGCGCCCATTCCAGACCGTGCCCATCACCGCCTCGCCATCGACGAGGAGCTGAACCTGCTGCGCGCCCGTCGTCCACCAGGCCGCGACATGGCGCTTGATCTGGTCGAGCTTCTTGAAGGCGCGCTCGACATCGAGCGGATAGAGCTTGTCGGCCGGCACACCGTCCGCGAGCAGCGCGAATTCGAGGTTCTGCACCGGCGAATCCTGCAGCGCGCGCGGCCCCGGGAAGCTCTTCACGTCCCAGAAATCGGCCCAGGATTTCGGCGCCTTGCCGCCGAACTTGTCGGTGCGATAGGCGATCACGGTCGAGAAGGTCGAGGTGACCATGCCGTATTTCTGGCGGGCGATCGGCGGCAGCTTGTTGTCGGGATCGACGATCGACCAGTCGACCTCGGTCAGCCAGTTGTTCTTGACGGCCTCGATCATGTCGGCCCCGCCCATCTCGGTCAGGTCCCATTCCATGTTGCCGGTCTCGACCATCGCCTTGAGCTTGGCGAGCGAGACGGGCGCCGTGGCGCGAACACCAACTCCGGTCTCGGCCGTGAAGGGCTTCTCGTAGATCCGCTCCAGCGACTTGGCGAGGCTGCCGCCCGAGCCGTTGACGGTGATCGTCACGGCCTGCGCGCGGGCGCTCGTGCCCAATGCGGCAAGCGCCACGCCGCCCAGCGCCAGGCGGCCCATGTCACGTCTCGTCACTGCGGTCATCGTTCGTTCCCTCCCCTTGTTATGTCGTGGAATCGATCGTCAGCCGTCGAGGAACGCTGCCCTTTCCAGGCTGAACCCGAGTGTCACCGGCGCACCGGAAACGGGGCCGTCGCCGCCATGGCGGCGCTGCTCCTGCACGATCACGCGCCCGGCCTTCTCCGTTTCGACGACATAGCGATAGCTGCCGCCGTGGAAGGCGACATCGGCGATCCGCCCGGCGAGCGCCGGCGCGCCGCTGGCCTCCGAAACCCGTGTGAAATGCTCCGGCCGCAGGGCCACCCGCCCGCGCCAGCCTTCCGGCAACCGAGCCGGCGCCTCCGTGTCGGCTCCCGCGAAGGCAAGCCGCCCACCGGCCAGTTCGGCCGGCAGAAAATTGGTCTCGCCAACGAATTGCGCGACAAATGCGTTGCGGGGGCTGTCATAGACCGCAGCCGGCGCGCCAATCTGCTCGATGCGCCCCTCGCTCATCACCACGATCCGATCGGACATGGCGAGCGCCTCGCCCTGGTCATGCGTGACATAGATCACCGTGCAGCCGATGCGGCGCTGCACCTCCTTGATCTCGTCCTGCATCGCTTCGCGCAGCTTGAGGTCGAGTGCGCCGAGCGGCTCGTCCATCAGCAGCACGCGCGGCTCGAACACGATGGCGCGCGCGCAGGCTACACGCTGGCGCTGCCCGCCGGACAATTCATGCGGCTTGCGCCCGCCATAGCCGGCAAGCCTGACCATCGCCAGCGCCTGCTCGGCGCGCGCATGGCGCTCGGCCTTCGGCACGCCGCGCATCCGCAGCGGGAAGGCGACATTGTCGCGGACATCCATGTGCGGGAACAGCGAATAGCTCTGGAAGACCATGCCGACATTGCGCTTCTCGGTCGGCAGGCGGGTGATCGAGACGCCGTCGATCAGCACGTCGCCGGCGCTGGGCTCGATGAAGCCAGCGAGGATATTGAGCGCCGTCGTCTTGCCGGAGCCGGAGGGGCCGAGGAACGTAACGAACTCCCCGCCCGCGATATCCAGCGAGAATTCCCGGAGCGCCTCGACCGGCCCGTAGCGCTTCGTGATCCCGGCAAAGGAGATCGGTGCTCCACCTGAGGAGGCCTGCAACCCTTTCGCGCCGCGGTGTGCTAAAGGTGAGTGCATCGCGATCCTGAAACTGATATCAATGTCACTATGTGAATCGGAGGCGAGACGTGTCAAGCGGTCATCCATCCGCAAAGCAGGCTGACGAAGCTGTAGATGCGACCAAAATGGCTGCCAGCGCAGCCGCCAGTTCAGGCGTGGCAGTGCCCGCACCCCCCGGCTTCAGCCTCCCGGAAGCCATGCGCGCGGAGCTTGTGACGGCGCCAAAGCTCTCTCGCTCGGAAATGACCCGTCGAAAGCTGATGATCGCGGCAGCAGAACTTATCCAGGATTCAGGCTTCGGTGGGCTCAAGGTCGCCGATATCTGCAAGCGCGCCGATTTCGCCCACGGCACATTCTATCTGCACTGGAAGGACAAGCGCGGCGTGGCACATGACGTGCTGACCGCCTTCATGGAGGTGATCCGCGCCCACCGGCCGCAACGCCGGCCCGGCCAGAGCTTCTACGAGCGCCTCGTGATCGGACACCTCTACTATATCGATCTCTACCGCCGGAACATCGGCCTGATGCGCTGCCAGGGTCAGCTTGCCGACGAACTGGACGAATTCGCCGCGATCGGCCTCAAGGCCAACCTCGCCCTGGCCCATCGCGTCCTGCGTGCGGCGGAACGCGAGGAGCCTTCCTTGGCTGCAGAGCCGATCCCCCAGCGCCTCGCGACGGCGCTCGGCTGCATCGCCATGGTCGACAAGCTCTTGCACGAGGTCTTCGCCCGTGGTCTCGCCCTCGGCCTCAGCGATGACGACTTCGCCGGGACGCTCTCGCTGAGCTGGCACCGCTCCCTGCTCGGCCGCGATCCCTGACCGGCAGGCGCCGCGTACTCAGGCCGCCTGCGACTGCTCCTGCGGCGCGAGATAGGCGCCCTGGAAGGTCTCCATCACATGCCCGACCATCTCGCGCGCGACATGGAGCTGATCGTCCTGGAAGGCGAGCGCGCGCGGCGAGTTGAGCACGATCTCATAGCTCGGGAAGTAATCGACGAAGTCGAAGCGGCGGAACAATTCCTCCGCCACGGCCCGCAGCACCGATTTCGAGGCGCTGTTGGCGACGATAACATCGGCATCCTTGAAGGTCGCGCCGAAGGGCACCGGCGAGACCGTGACGACGAAACGCATCTCCGGATGGCAGTGCTCGCGAATCAGCCCAATGATGTCGAGCATGTCGGCCAGCGTCGCGTCATAGCCATAATCGACGAAGCGGAAGCGCTCCGGCATGCGCTGCAGCCAGACCGGGCCGGGATGGGCGTTCATCGCGATGTCTGTCTGCGCATCAAGCCAGGTCTCGGTCAGGCCCAGCGTGAAAAAACAGACGCGTGCCTGCCTGATCTGCGCCGTCGCGGCGGTGAGCCGCTGGCGGTTGGCGAGCGCGGCCCCGCGATCGAGCAACCTGAGGCCGCTGGCCTGCGGATCGAACCATTGCCCGGGCGCAAGCTCGATCAGCCCCTCGTCGGGGTAGCTCTCGCCAAGCAGGACGCGCTTGATCTCGTGCGTCATCGAGCGCACCGAGTACTTGTTCAGCGCGCCCCGGCTGAGCTGGCCGCGATCAGCCCCACCGCCGCGCCCGCTCTCCTCGTTCCAGCTCTCGAAATGCTCCGCCGGCACGCCATGGCCTTCGAGCAGCAGCGGCAGGCCCCGCGCCATCAGAATGTTCTCGACCTCGCGCGCGAAGCAGGAACCCATGGTGAAGATCGGCTCGGCCGGGTCGAGCCGGAACTTCGACTTGTGCTCCACCGCGACATAGTCGCCCGTGGTCAGGCGCTCCTTCGCCATCTTCTCGGGTTTGCCCGAGGTCCAGCCGCGCACGGGATTGCCGCGCATGATCGAAAGGGCCGTGCCCGCATCATATTCGATCTTCATGATCGTCTCCTGGTTAGTGGAACCGATAGCCGGAAAGCCTAGCGCCTCCGCGAGGGCCGCTCATGGGTCCGGGCCAGCCCTTCACATCCGGTGGGGAATCCCGTTCCGGTCGAGGAAGCCGCGCATCCGGTCATAGGAGCCGGCATAGCTCTTCGCGAAGCCGTTCAGCGCCGCCTCCTGGTAGACAGCGCGCCAGCCGCCCTCGGCGAGCGCCGCTTCAGGAACAACCGGGATCTTCAGCGTTTCGGCGAGTTCCTGGCTGCGCGTGTCATAGGCGACGAGCACGCCGGGCACGCCATGCGCGACGGCCGGCAGCACGCCATGGACGCGATAGCCCACGGCCAAGTCCTGCGAGCGGGCGAAGGCGTCGTAATGCTCGACATCGAAGAAGGAGAAGAGCTGCTTCTCGTAGATCCGGCGCATCGCGGCATCATCCGCCCCGCTCCACCAGCCGGTGCGGGTGAATTCGGCGACAGCCTTCTCCTTGGCCGCGGGATCGCGCAGGAAGAACGCCTTCTCCTCCTGCTCGCCATGCGAGGACATCACCATCTCGCTTTGGGCGTCGACCTTGAGCAGGGCAGCCTTCTGGTTGCGCAGATAGGCTTCCGGATCGGCGGTATAGCTCTTGTCGGCCTCGCGGCGCAGACTGAACGCGACCTTGCGGATTTCGCGCTGGTCGTGGACGCGGATCTTGAGGTCGCGATTGCGGGTGCGGAAGATCGATGGGCAACCGACCACCTCGACATTGCGGATGCCGTTCTGCCGGAGCGTCTCGGCGCTGAAGGCCCCGCGCACGCCGATGGCGGCCGAGCGCTCGGCCACGATCGACCAGAAGCGCTTCGAGCCCTCCGACAATTCGATCCGGCGGTTCTGGCTAGCCTGCGCGCCGACGCCGATGGCGTAGACCGGCAGCTTGACCTTCTCCAGCACCTCGACGGCGCGGAACCACTCCATGCTCTCATGGATGAAGTTCGAGCCGCGCACGAAGACGAAATCGAACTCGCTGGCATAGCGCGCGATATCGGCCTCCGTCGGCGACATGATCTTCATCGGCTCCAGATGCACGTAGTCGAGGAGCTTCAGCGTCGAATCGTAGACGATCATGTCGCCGATATTGAAATAGTCGCTGAGCAGCTTCTCCATCGGCGCGCGATACCAGCGCACCTTGTCGTGGTCGTAGACCTCGCCCGCCGGGTAGATCACCAGCGCCCGCAGTGCCGTGGTCTTCGAGACCGGTCGCAATTCCGAGCCGGGGGCCAGCGCGCCGGTGCGCGCATCCGCAACCGCGATGGAACGCAATCGAGTCTCCGGCAGGGCCGGGAGCGGGATAGCGATCTCCGCCACCGTTGCGTCACCGGTGACGAGCGCACTCGGATGGATCGTGGCGTAGTCTTGCCCGTCGAGCAGCACGCGCAGCGACGGCCAGCTCCCGCCGGGCTCGCGGGCGACGAGGACGACGACCTCCTGCGTGGTCGCGCGCAGGATCTTCATGGTCTGCACGGCCTGGCTGGCCGGGAGCGGGTGGGCGGGCGCATTCATGGATTGTCCTTCACGATGCGGATTTTGATGCGGACGAGATCGCGCTGCGGCCCGATCTTGCAGTCGGCGACATGCATCTTGGTCATGAACAGAAAGGGTTCGTCGCCCGTGGTCTCGAAATTGCGCGAGCGCGAAGCCGGGTCGGCCACGGCGCCGTAACCATAGCGGTCGCGATCGCCGCAATCCTTGCTCCACATGGTCGGATGCGTAACAAGCGTCTGCAGCGGCGACCAAGCAACAAGGTCCTTCGACCAGCTATAGGCGACGCGCCCACCGGCGATGCCCTGCTTGGGATCAGGACCGAGATGGAAAATCGCGAGCCATTGCCCGCTCGCCTCGTGCCGGGTGACCGAGCCGACCGTGGTCGGCAAATACCTAAGCGGCTGGCACGGCCGCGCCTGGCTCAGGTCGTCGCGATAGGGATCGACCGCCGGAATCGTGAAATCCTGCCCGTCATAGGCGCGCCAGGTCGTCGGGTCCTTGAGGTCTGTGGAGCGGAACAGGCAGACGCCGTTCTTCTGGCCCTCACCGCCGGTTGTCGCGATCAGCGCATACCAGGCGCCGTCCTTCTGGACGATGTTCGAAGGGTTGAAGAAACCACGATGCCGCCCCTGCCCGACATACTGCTTGTAGGGCGGCGCCGCCACGAGCGGGCGCGGCTCGTCGATCTTGAAGCTGCGCCCGCCATCATCGGACTGCGCGGCCGTCACGACATTGTACCAGCAGCTCATCGCCTCCTTGAAGCGGCAGGCGCCGGGATGCTTGTCGGCATGGTACTCGGCATGGATCAACGCCTGGACATGGCGCCCGTCATCGGTCCAGGTCGCGGCGATCCAGCTCTTGTCGCTGAACTGGCTGGGATCAGCGCTGTTCTTCGCCTGGAAGGAGACCGCGCAGCTCTTGCGGATCGAGGTGAGGTCACGGCCGATCAACGGGCGGCTGCGATAGTGGCTGGCGAAGGCGACGACCTCGCCTTTGTCGTCGCGGAAAGCGCGCAAGGGCGCGTCCGGCAGGTCCCATTCCTCGCAGCGCTCCCGCGCCCAGGAGATGACGGTCTCCTCCTGCGCGCCGGGCGCGAGTTCGAGCCGATAGCCCTGCGCCATCGCAGGCACCGCCAGCAGCACAAGGGCCGCCGGCAGCCACCCGCGCAGGGTGCGGGCGCTCCTCATGCCACCTTCCTTTCGGGCGCAGGCGCCTCCTGGGCGGCCGCAGCCGGCCTGGCCATCTTGTGGTCGACCTTGTTCTCGCTGAGGAACGCGCTCATCGCGCGATAGACCTGCCCATAGGCTGCGTTGAATCGGTCGAAGCGCGCCTGCTCCCAGTATTCCTCCAGCTTGAAATCCTTACCGGAGAAGACGTCGATGCTCGGGATCTTGAACGTATCCGCGAACTCGACCGTGCGGCTGTCATAAGTGAAGTAGATCGAGGGCGTGCCGTTCGCGAGCGCCATCAGATTGCCGTGCAGGCGGTAGCCGAGCACGAGGTCGAGCCCGCGCACCAGCCGCTCATATTCCGCGACCACGTCGGAATAGAACATCCGGGTCTGGTAGAGCCGCTCGACCTGCTCGTCGAGATACCAGTTATTGGCCCATTCGTTCGCACGCAGCGCCGTCATCGCCTGCGCCTGCTGGTCGATCGTACCAAGCGCGAGCTTCTTCTCCTCGACCTCGCCCTGCGACATCAGTGTGACCTCGAAACGGTCCGCCATCGCCTTCACCAGCGAGCGGTGGAAGGTGAGGTAGCGCTTGATGTCCTGGGCATAGGTCTTGGAGACCTCGCGCCGCAGCGTGACGCCGGCGGTCTTGATCTGCTCCAGCGGCGGCAGGCGGATGGCGAGATTGGGGTCGTTGTTCCGGAACGCCGTCGGGCAGCCGATGATGCGGACGTTCCTGATGCCGAGATCGTTCAGCACCTCCGCCGAGTAGGTGCCGCGCACACCGAGCGAGGCCGCCGAGTCCGCGATGAGCTTGAGGACGGTCTTCGTGTCCTCGCTCAATTCCAGCTTACCGCTGACCGGGGCCTGCGCGCCGATGCCGAAGGCGATGACCGGAATTTTAAGCCGGCGCAGCACCTCGGCCGCCTTCGACCAGTTCATCTGCGCATGGACATAGTTGGAGCCGCGCAGGAAGACGTAGTCGTATTCGGCATTGAGCCGGTCGATATGGGCGGGATCGACGCGGTCGATCGGCAATTCGTCGAGCTTCTCGAAATTGAGCAGCTTCAGCGAGGAATCGAAGACGAAGGCGTCGCCAATATTGTGATAGTGCTCGATATGGCTCTGCAGATCGGCATGGCGATACCAGCGGACATTGTCGTGGTCATAGACCTCCCCGGAGGGGCTGATGACGAGGATGCGGGCCATGGTCGGGTCTCCCCTGTTGTTTCGTTATGGTTTCAGGCGATCATCGCGGCAGGGTCCTGCCGCATGGCGGAAGGCTTGCTGCGCTCCGCAAGGAGGCGGTGGTAGAGGTCGAGATGCGTACCCGCGCATTCGCGATGGCTCATCGGCCGCTTGATGCCGCCGCGCAGGCGCTCCCAGAGGCCGGGCTCGGTCAGCGCGCGGGTCATGCAGTCGACGAGATCTTCCGGGCTGCCGGGGCGGAAATGCAGGCCGTCGACCTCGTCGGTGATCTTCTCGGCCATGCCGCCGAGATTGCTCGCCAGGATCGGGCGGCCATGGAAGAACGCCTCCTGGATCACGATTGGCGAGTTCTCCCACCAGACCGATGGCATCACCATCCAGTCGACCGAGCGCATCAGGTTCGGCATCTCGCGGTTCTGGAAGGCGCCGCAGAAGCGCACGCGCCGCCCGGCCGCTTCGACGAGCCTAGCGAACTTGTCCTGATAAGCCTGAGGCTGGCGCTCCAGATTGCCGCCATAGACGAGCAGGATCGAATCCTCGCCCCAGACCTTTTCCGGGATGCGCGTCACCGCGTCGATCAGCACGTCGGCGCCTTTGTAAGGCGTGAGCTGGCCGAAATAGGCGAAGCGTGAGCGCCGCCCCTTGCCGTCCGGCAGAGGCCTCGGCGGCGCGACGCTGGCGACATCGATGCCGTTCTCGATCACCGAGAAGCGCTCCTCGGCGAGGCCCCAGTCGACATAGCGATCGACGAGGAAGCGGCTCGGCGAGACAAAATGGTCGGCCAGGCCCAGCATGCCCTTGATGAAGGTCTCTCGCGCCAGGAAGCGGGCCGGCGAGATGTCGGGGAAGCATGCGTTGCAGTCGGTCGGCGAGGCCCGGTAGCAGAGCTTGAAGGCGCCGGTCTTTACCATCTGGCCGTGGTGGTGGCAGATCGAGAGATATTCGTGGAAGGTCACCACGATCAGCGCGTCCGGCAGCGCGTCGCGCACCGCGAACAGGCATTCGAGCCCGAGCCCAATGAAATGGTGGAAATGCACCACGTCCGGCTTCAGGTCGTTCAGCACACGCACGAAATCGCGGTCGATCTCCTCCGTCGCGCGGTTCGAGATCAGGAAGTGGTCGTAATCCTCGGCGTAGTAGAGCAGTTCGCCGCCGCGCTGGCGGAGGCTCATCAACGCCGTGCCGGCATGGCGCGGCGTCGGCGCGCCGACGCGGGCGAGAAAATGGGAATCGACGCCCTCGCCGGCCTGCAAGCCCTTGTGCAGGTTGTAGGATGCCACCTCCGCCCCGCCGAGCGAGAGCGAAGGATGGCCGTGCGATATCACGAGAACCCGCATCCTCAGCCTTTCATGTTGGAGATGGCGAGCGCCCAGCGCCGGTCGAAGCTGGTGCGGTCGGCGAGTTGGGCGAGCGCGCCGGCATGGGGCGTCGCGGTCTCCGCGTCATCGACAGCATAGACCTCGACATCCGGCACCCAGAGCGAGGGCGAACCCGCCATCCGGAGCTTGAGGCAGAGATCGAGCCCCTTCTCCGCCGTGGTGAAATAGTTTCGCGCGAAGCCGCCGACCTCGATGAAGGCCGCACGCGACAGAACGCAGCATTCGCTGGCACCGGCCGCGACCTCCATCGGGCCGAGATTGCCGACCGCCTCCAGCGGGTAGCCAACGAAACGATTGGCGATGCGCCGGCTCGCCCCCTCGCCTTCGAGCCAGGCACCAGCCCAGCGGATGGAATCATCCTCGAAGAGCAGGGTTGGGCTCGCGACGCATTGGCCGCCGCGTGCCCGATAGGCCCGCTCCAATCGGCCGAGCCAGCCGGGCATGCGGATCTGCGCGGCACCGGAAAGCAAGGCCACCGTGTTGAAGCGGCAGGCGCGCACGCCCGCCTCCAGCGCGTCGCAGGCATCCTCGACGCCTTCCACGGCAACGAGGCGTACCGACAAGCCATAGAAGCGCGCGAGCCGCCGCGCTTCGGCGCCAACGCGGTCAAAGCTCTCGGAGGGCGCCGCGAGCACGATCGGCAGAGGCCGGGCCTCCGGGTCCATCGCGAGCAAAGCAAACAGCGCCGACAATTCGCGATGCCGGTGATCGAGGCCGATGACGAGGCCGAGCGAAGCTTCGGGATCGAAGGTGCCAACATCGAGCGTCTCCGCCGCACGCGGCGGCGCGATCTCGGCCGCTTGCAAGGCCGGCGCGATCTGGCGCTCGACCACGGCATTGGCCGTCGAAGAGCGTGCATCAAGCAGGCCGAGCACGCGCTCCAGGGCGCGCCGCACCGGGGCGCGATTGGGTTCGAGCGGCAGGAAGGCCGGGCCCGTGCCCTGCACCTCGAAGGCGAGATGCAGCGGCTGGCCGGCTTCGGGCAGAAGCTTCGGCGCGAAGACGATGAAGCCGTGATTGTTGCGGCGAGAGGCCAGAGCCGGGCCGAAGCGCGGGTCTTCCATGAAGGCCGCCGTCACATCGGCGCGCTGCACCCGCGTCCACAGGCGATCGACGGCGCAGGACTGGCCGCCGCTGCGCAGCGAGACGCCGCCGACCCGGCGCTCGGGATCGAACAGCCAGCCGATGATCAACACGCCGGTGCCCTCGACCACCGTGACGGAGTCGATGCCGGCCCGCACCGGCTCCTCCAGCAGGCAGACCGTGTCGCGCCCGTCGAAGCGCTGCGAGGCGCGCTTCAGCTTGTCGACAGTGGCCTGCGGGGCGGTGCCACGCTGCAAGCCGTCGTGCAGATGGCCGGGCACCGTGATCGGCTCAAGCAGGACATGGCGCTCATAGACTTCGAGCGCGCGCCAGCCATCATTGCCACGGAAATAGAGCCGTTCGATCTCGCCGGGATGCTGGGCGTGGCAATCCTCAAGCAGGCCGAAGAAGCCGCGCGCGCCCTCGCCGAGATCGTCGCGCTCGAAGGTCCCGGTTTCGAGATGGGCCGGCGACAGCCCGCCATGCGAGATCAGCAGCTTCACGCGCCCGGCGGCGAAATGCGAAGTCCAGCCCTGCAGGAAGATGCCGCCGCCCGAGCCCGCGACCTCGTCGAGCCTGCCCATCACCTCGACGAAACCGCCCGGCCGCGCAACCGTCTGCAGGAGCATCGCCACCGCCCTGAGGCGTCGCGGATTGGGCGCGCCGGTCAACAGCACTTCGAGCAGGCCGTCGACCACACTTGGGAAGGCCTGCCCGGCATCATCAGCGAGCTCGGAGAGGAAGGCCTGCAAGGGCTGCGGCTTCGGCGCCAGGATCAGCCGCAGCGGCCGGCCGGGCCGGCCGATCAGCAGGGCTCCGGTGCCACTGTCGTCTACGCTCGGCGCCGGCGCGAGGCACAGGAACCCGGTCGCCGCCGAAGGTTCGGCACCCGGCCGGCGCCAGCTCAGCACCATCGTTTGGGCGCGATTGCGCGGATTGCCGTCGACCGCGACCGGCACCTTCGCCGGAATGGCGTCGCAATGGCTGCGGACGAGGATCGCGTTCTCGCCGAGCGGCGTCCAGGAGACGGTCGGCGCCTGCGCGATCGCGGTCCTCTCGGGAACGATGACCTCGCTCATCGCCTCAGCCTCCCCACAACGTGACGGCGAGCGTGACGAAGGACATCAGCGCGGCGAGCGCCGAGAGGAAGCCGAGAATGACGGTGACCTGCCGCAGCGGCGCGCGCGCCTCCTTGCGGATCGCGTCCAATCGCTCGTCGAAACCGCGCAAAGTGCCGTCGAAGCGCAGTTGGAAGACGTCGAGCTCGCCGAGCCGGCGCACGATCTCGCTCTGGCTCTCGGTCTCGGCCTTGGTCGCCTCGGCCAGCGCGTGGTTCTCTTCGAGACGGGCCGCGATGCGGTCGAGCTTCTCGTTGAGCTCCTTCTGGGCGAGCTGGGCGCGCCGGTTGAGCACGATCAGCATCTCGACCTTGTCGAAGAAGCGCGCCAGCGGCACGGCGATCGCCGCTTCCGCCGCGAGCTCGTCCGCCGCCGGCAGGCGCAGTTCGAACTCCGCGCCCGTCGCAGGCGAGATGCCGACGACCGTCAGCCGGGCGCGCGCCGCGACCAGCGTCTCGTCGAGCTCGATCGAGAAGGCGTGCTTGCCGTCGCCGATGCCGTTGCGGCGCAGGTCGATGCGGCTCTGGTCGGCCTTGGTCTCGGCGGCGACCTTGCCGTCCAGGGAAATCCTGACGGTGATCGCCTCGTCCGGACGGGCCTCGTCCCAGATCCAGCCATGCAGGCGGCTGCCGTCGAGGGCATCGACCCGCCCGTTCAGACGGGCGGGATTGACGTTAGGCAGGCGGACTTCATTGTCCTGATAGTGAGCCGTTGTCATGCGGCCTCCGCGAGCTTGAGATCATCGAAGAGGGCGAGGTGGCGGCCGGCGCAGTCGGCTAGCGTTGGCTGCTCGGCGATGCCGTGGACGAGGCGCTGCCAGAGCCCGGCCTCCTCCATCGCCCGGCGAAGGGTGCGGGCCAGCGCGGCCGGGTCGCCCGGCCGGACATGCAGCCCGTCAATCTCGTCGCGCACCATCTCGGCCATGCCGCCGATGGCGCTGACGATCGGCGGGCGACGATGCTGGAAGGCTTCCTGGATGACGAGGGGGGCGTTCTCCCACCAGATCGAGGGCATCACCACCCAGTCGACCTCGGCCATCAACGCCGGCACCTCGTCACGGGAGTAGGCGCCGCAATGGGTGACGACGCCCTCCGTGCCAGCCAACGCCGTGTCGAGCGCGGTCGTGAAGGCCTCGCTCTGGAACGGCACACCGCCATGAATGCGCAGCGAGAATTCGCTCTCGCCGGAGGCGCGCAGCAATTGCGCCGCCTGCAACAGGGGCAGCACGCCCTTCCAGGGGTTGAGATTGCCGAAATAGCCGAAGCTGGTGCGCCGGCCCGTCGCCTGCCGATGCAGCGCGGCCTCCTGCGCCGGCCGCGCATTGGCGATGACCGCGATCCGCTCGGCGGGCAGGCCCCAGTCGACATAGCGCTGGCGCAGGAAGCGGCTCGGCGCGACGAAGCGGTCGACGGCGGCCAGATGCGTCTTGATGAAGCGCTCGCGCAGCAGGAAGCGATCAGAGCTGATCTCGGGGAAGCAGCCATGGCAGGCCGAGGGTGAGGAGCCCGTGCAGCGCTGGCGATCGCCCGGCCGCACCATCAGGCCGTCATGGTGGCAGATCGGGTAATAGTCGTGCAGCGTCATCACGATCGCCGCCTGCGGCAGGAGCCTTCGCGCCAGCGTCAGGAATTCGGCGCCGATCAGCACGAGATGATGGACGTGGATCACGTCCGGCCGGAACTCTTCCAGCAGCGTCGCGAGGTCCTGCAACGTGCCGTAATGGTCGATCTGGCTCATGTGGAAGCGGTCGTAATGCTGGCTCCACAGCACCACGTCCTCGCCGATCGCCTGCAGCGCCGTGCCCGGATGCGGCCCGCGATGCATCGCATTGGTCGCGCCGAGGAACAGCACCTCGCAGCCCTGCTCGCGATAGGCCTGCGTCAGGTCATGCGCGAAGATCTCCGTGCCGCCGGGATGCAGCGACGGGTGGTTATGCGCGACGACGAGGATGCGACGGCTCATGCCTGGCCTCCCGGTCGCTTGCCTCCAGGCTTCGTCGCGATCAGCAGGTCCTGGTAATGCGCCGCACTGATGCCGCGCCAATGGCCCGGCCTGAGGGCCTCGACCGCGAGCCCGGCCTGCGCCGTCTGTTCCAGCAGGAAGCGGCTGTCGATGCCGGCAGCCGCGAGCGGCGCCTCGTCGATCGCATACCAGCCGGGCCCGTCCTGCCAGCGCTTGAACGACAGGCGCTCCTGGCCCGTTGACGTGCCGTCGAGCGCGAAGGCGGTGAGGAACAGGCGCCCGCCCGGCGACAGCAGCCGCGCGGCCTCCTGCAGATAGACCACGAGCTCCTCGGGCGGCAAATGCGTCGCGACCGAGGTCATCGTCACGAAATCGAAGCTGCCATTGGCGAAGCCGAAGCGCACCTCGATACCCGGCAGGGAGCCCGCCGGATTATAGAGTGGGTGGGCGATGTCGAGCCGCTGGAAGCGGAAGCGCGGATAGGCCGGCGTGATCGTCTGGGCGCACCACAGGATGCCCTCCATCACCGGGTCGACCCCGTCATAGCTGCCGCGCTCGGGATCGAGATATTGCGTCAGCGGCACCGCCATCCGGCCGATGCCGCAGCCGATGTCGAAAACGCGCTCATGCGGCTTCAATCGGCCGATCCGGATGAAATGGCCGAGGAACTCGGCGCCAATCGCGCGATAGTCGCCGTCACCGACGAAGATCGAGTCCTCAGGCGGGTGCGGCATGAAGCGATTGCTCTGCAGCGCGGCCAGGAGCCAGTCGAGCTCCGGCCCGGCGGAAACCTCCGTGGGAGCAGGCTCGGGTGCGATCTGTCTCAGAGCAGTCATGCGGCGGTCGCTCTCCTGAAGGTGAAGCGGGGAACAAGGTCGGGTTCGGCAGGTGCGGGCGCCGGCAGGGCAAGCTCGGGCGCCGAGGTCTCGAAGGCCTGCATCAGCGCCTCGATCTGGGCGCCCCAGCGTTGGCTCTGGAGCCAGGCGTTGTGCTGGGAGGCCGCGCCGCGCGTATAATCGACACTGCGCGCGATCGATTGCCGCTCGAGATGGTAGAGCGCGACATCCGGAACATAGAGGATGCCGAAGCCGGCCCGCCTGATCTTGAGGCAGAGATCGCTGTCCTCGTAATCGCCGATGACATAGCTCTCGTCGAAGCCGCCGAGTTCCGCGTAGAGGTCGCGCGCCATCACGATGCAGGCGCCGGTGACGCCGGGCACGGGCCGCTCGATATTGGCCGGCGCATAGCTGCCGGGCATGCCCTTGAAGTAATGATGGTTGAGCCAGATGCCTTTGCTGTCGCGCTTGAAGAACAGCCCGGCATGCTGCAGCGAGTTGTCGTCGTAGAGCAGTTTGGGACCGACGGCGCCGACCTTCGCGCGACGGTCGAGCCTGGCGATCAGGCCCTGCAGCCAGCCATTGCCGGTCGGGATCACATCGGAATTGACGAGCGCGAGCGCCTCGCCACGTGCCGCGGCCGCACCGGCATTGCAGGCGGCCGAGAAGCCGCCATTGCGCCGCATCCCGACGAATTGCATCGGCAGGCCATAGGCGAGATGCAAACCGCCGAGGAGATGCGCAACCTCGGCCTCGTGCTCGGGTGAATCGAGCACATAGATCAGCTCGGCATGTTCCGCGAACCAAGGGTCGCCGGCGAAGGCCGCGACCTGCACGCGCAAGAAATCGTAGACGCGGTAGAGCGGGATCACGACCGAGGCCTTCGGTCGCGTCGGCAGTTGCCCGAATGTTTTGACCGACGGCTCCGGCCGGCTATCGCGCAGGTTCTCCTGGCAGACGGCGAGGATCGGCGCGAGCGTCGTCTCGATCATGTCCGACGTCAGGTATTGCGGCGGGATCGCCGCCAGCGCCCGCGCCCGGATCGTCACCGGGTCGGCCGGCTGCACCGGCGGACGCAACGTCAGCGTCGTCCCGGATTTCAGCTTGATCTCGCAGCGCGGCTGCAGCACCGGCGCGCCACCGGCATAGTCGGCCGCGAAAGCGGCGAAGCCCGTAGCGGCGCGCGTCTCGCCATCCGCCCCGGTCGGCAGACGCACGGGGAAGCGCTGCAAACGCGAGAGCATCGCGATCGGCTCACCATTACCCCGATGGAGCAGAACTTCTTCGAGGAGATCATCGGGATCGCGCAGCCAGCCGCCGATCAGCAGCCCGGCCCGATTACAGACGGCAAGATCGAGTTCAGCGGCGGGCAGGTCGTCGCTGCGGCGGACATGCTGGACGGCGAGCGGCACGCGCCGCTGCATCTCGATCGCCAGCAGGCGGCCCTGCTCGGACAGGCCAGCGAGCTGCTCGATGACCCAGTTGCGCAGGCCGTCGCGGCTAGCCGCCTTCCCGGCCCACCAACGGCCGAGCGAAGGCGCGGACTGCCGGCCGGGCAGCGCACGCAGCACCAGCGAGCGCTCGCCTTGCAGGATCAGCAGGCCACCGCCACGGCTCGGCGGCGCATCCAGCACAAGATGGGCTTCGCGCTTGCCGCTGCGGTCGGCCGCGCCGAGGCGCGACTTGAGATCGAGGCGGGTAAGCCCCGCGCCGTCGAGGCGGGCGACGCCCTTCAAAGCTCCGAATTCGGCGGGCACCCCCGTCTCGAACAGCCACTGCCCCTCGACCAGCGCCGCAGTCGGCTGCATCGCGACGGGCTTGGGAAACAAGGTCAGCAGGAACTGGCGCAGGAAGGACAGGTAATTCGGGATCGCGGCGAGGCTGAACAAGGGCGGCCAGGCGCGGACCAGCGCGTTGGCAAGCGTCAGGCGCGCCTGTGGCGTGAGGTCCCTGAGGATTTCAGCCGGATCGGCAAGCCCATGGACGAGCGTCGGGTCGAAGCCGGCCGTCACCTCGCCTTGCGGACCATGATCGCTAAGCGTCGCGACAACATTGTCATGGCCGGACGAGCGGAAAGCGACGGCGAGCCGCTCGCGCCCATCGCGCAGGCCGAGCGAGATTGAGGCGGCAGGCAGGCGCCGGCCGCCCGCCGTGAGCGCAACCGCAGACTTGCCGAAGGGCGAGGCCTCGAGCGTCCAGCAGAGCAGGAAGACCGACCCGCCGAGGCGGTGAAGTTCGAGCTGGGCCGGCGGTGTCGTCGCCATCGCGACGGGCGCGAGTGAAAGCATTGGGGCGTTCCTGCGGCACGGAGAATCCCGGAGCGCTTGCGGAAAGCGGGGGGACGCTTTCCGGGGGCGTGTGCGCTCCGGAAGCTGCAAGCCTCTCGCCCGGCCATCAGCCGGACGAGAGGCAGCATCAGGATCAGGCGACCGTGAAGTAGGAGTTCGGATCGGCCTGAACGTCGTCGGCGGAGACACCGACCAGGGTAAGGGTGTCGCCATTGCCGAGATCGACGACGGTGTTGCCGCCGACGGTGGTCGCACGCGCGGCGACGTCTTCCGCCGTGTGGACGCCCGTGCCGTTGATGTCGGACGCGATCTGCAGCATGTCCGTGCCGGCATGGAAATCGAGGACGACGTCGTTGCCGCCACCACCGGCGAAGACGAAGGTGTCGCTGCCGCCGCCGCCATGCAGGATGTCGTTGCCGGCACCGCCGAACAGCATGTCGTCGCCGGCGCCACCGTGCAGGATATCGTCGCCAGCACCGCCATTGAGGATATCGGCGCCATCGCCGCCCTGCAGGACGTCATTGCCGGCGCCACCCTGGAGGATGTCGTCGCCCGGGCCGCCTTGCAGGATGTCGTTGCCGTCGCCGCCGATCAGGACATCGTCGCCGTTATTGCCGCGCAGGATGTCGTCGCCCGCGCCGCCGGAGAGGATGTCGTTGCCCTCGCCGCCGAACAGGGCGTCATTGCCCTCGTCGCCGGACAGGACATCGTCGCCGAGCCCGCCGAACAGGGTATCGTTACCCTCGCCGCCGAACAGGGCATCGTTGCCGCCATCGCCGAACAGGGTGTCGTCACCCTCCTCGCCGAACAGGGAATCGACCTGATCCCCACCCTTGACGATGTCATCGCCGGCGCCGGCGAGGATCACGTCGCTGAAACGACTCCCAATCAAAAAGTCATCGAATGCACTTCCTTCGATCGTCGCCATACGGCACCTCCTGGGCGATCTGGTGAACCTGGAACGTTCGGCGGCCGCACCGCGGAACGAGAAAACCAGGAATGTTTCCGATAGCCATCGACAGATCAGGCCATCGCTCGACCGAGGGAAGATTGCTCAATGATCGCGGCGCAGCAAGAGTTTTATTATGATCATTTTGCGACGCAACATGATTTGGTCTTTATTTTACAATCAATAATCTATCGATATTCCGCAAGATATACTTTCAAATTCGAAATATGAGCCCGGCCGTGTCGTGCCGGCATCCGCGGCGGTAGCCGCTCAATCCTCGCGGAAGGCCCGGTTGAAGCTGTCTGTGATCGGCGAGAGCAGGTAGTCGACCGCCCGGCGCGCGCCGTTAACGATCATGACCTCGGCGGTCATGCCGGCATGCAGCGTGACCTTGTAATCCCTCAGACTTTCGGGATCGATCTCAGCCCTGACGACGAAATAGGGCGCACCGGTCTTGTCGTCGACGAGCTGGTCCGGCGCGACATAGTTCACCTTGGCCTGCAAGGGCGGCAGCAGGCGCGAGTTGAACGCGGTCAGGCGCACGCGGGTCGCGGAACCGACCTTCACCGCATCGATGTCGCGCGGATCGACCTTGGCCTCGACGATCAGGGGTTCGTGCTCCGGCACGATGTCGAGAATCGCCTCGCCTGCCGCGATCACGCTGCCGGCGGTGCGCATCCGGATATTGGCGACGACGCCCTCCTGGGGCGCGGTCACCACCAATCGACGCAGCACGTCCTCGGCCTGGACGATGCGCTCGGTCACCTCGGAGAGCATGAGCTGCGCTTCCTGAACCTCGCCGCCAATATCGTTCTGCCGTTCGAGGCTGATCGAGAGGATTTCGAGATTGGCGCCGGCCACCGCCTGCTCGGCCTTGGCCTTGCGGGCGGCGAGCTCGCCGGCCTTGCCGGACAATTCGCTCTGCTTGGTCTGAAGCTCGACGAGCTGGCTGCGCTTGGCATAGCGCTTCTCGTAGAGTTCGGCCATGATTCTGGCTTCTTCGTCGATCAGCGAGCGCTGCTGCGTCGTGGCGTCGATCTGGGCCTTCAGCGCATCCGACTCGGCCTGATGCTGCTCGATGACGCGCTGCTGGATATGGACCTTGCCGTCATGAACCTGGGCGCGGGACCTGAACAGGCCCTGCTCGGCCCGCAGCACCTCGCGCGCGATCGGCGAATCCATCCGTGCGATATCGGTGGGAAAGGCGATCTCGCCAGCCCCGGTCTGCTCGGCCCGCAAGCGCGCGAGCTTGGCTTCAAGCCCGATGCGCTTGGCCTGCAACTGCTGCAATTCCGCACGCTGGCGTGCATCTTCCAGCCGCAACAGCGGCTCGCCCCTCGCGACGCGCTCGCCTTCCGCCTTGAGCAGGGTCTTGAGGATGCCTCCCTCGAGATGGCTGACGGTCTTGCGCTTGCTGTCGACCGCGACGAGGCCGGGTGCGACGGCGGCATTGTCGAGCCGCGCGGTCACCGCCCAGGCGCCGAAACCGCCGAAGCCGACGCCGATCGCGGCGACACCGGCCAGCACGAGGTTGCGCAGGCTCGGCATGCGCTCCTCGGGTATCTCCGGCTCGACGTGAACCGTCAGGGAATGCTCGGGGCGCTTGATCAGGGAACGTCCGGTCATGCCTTCACCTCGCGAACCGGGGTCGGAGCATTGGCAGCGGGCTCGATCTCGACCCGGCCACCAGGCGTGATCATGCCGGCGATCTCGCCGCGCGGCCCGAATTGCTGGACGCGGCCCTCGCGCAGCACCAGCAGCTTGTCGACGACCTGCATCACCGAGGGGCGATGCGCGATCAGCACGACGATGGCGCCGCTCTCGCGCGCCGCCGCGATGGCGCGGATCAGGCTCTGCTCGCCCTCGGCGTCGAGATTGGCGTTGGGCTCGTCGAGCACGATCAGGCGCGGCATGCCGTAGAGCGCTCGCGCTAGGCCGATGCGCTGGCGCTGGCCGCCGGAGAGATTGAAATCGCTATCGGCGACATTGGTGTCGTAGCCGAGCGGCAGGCGACCGATCAGCTCGTGCACGCCGGCGATGCGCGCCGCCTCAAGGATGGCGTGCGGATCGGGATCGCGCATGCGGGCGATGTTCTCCGCGATCGTGCCGTTGAGCAGCGAAACCGATTGCGGGAGATAGCCGGCCATCGCGCCGAAGGAGCCGCGCTCCCACAGATAGGTGCTGTGCCCGTCCAGATAGACCCCGCCGACATTGGGGCGGAGCACACCGACGAGCAGGCGTGCCAGCGTCGATTTGCCGGCGCCGGATGGGCCGACCACGCCGAGCACCTCGCCGGGCTGCAACGAGAAGGAAACGCTCTTGATGACCGTCAGTTCCTGTCCCGCGGGCGCATAGATCACGCGGTCGACCACGAGATCGCCCTGGCAAGGCGGCGTCGGCACCGTCTGGCGCTGCGAGCTGCGGCCGAGCACGAGTTCGCGCACCCGCTTCCAGGCGGCAGCGGCCAGCACCCATTGCCGCCAGTCGGTGATCATCGAATCGAACGGCGCCAGCAGCCGGCCAAGCAGGATGCTCGCGGCCATCAGCGTGCCTGCGGTGACCTCGTTGCGGATGATCAGGATGGCGCCGGTCGCATAGACCGCAAGCTGCATCGTCATGCGCGAGGAGCGCGTCACGGCGGCAATGAACTTGCCGCGCCGCGTGCCCATGTCGAGCTGCTCGATCATCGCCAGTTGCTGGCCACGCCAACGCCGCGAGAGCGCCGGCAGCATGCCCATGGCCTCGATCGTCTCGGCATGGCGCAGACTCGCGCCGACCTCGTTGATGCTGGCGACGCCGGCCTCGTTCGCCTCCTTCAAGACGCGGCGGGTTAGCATGTCCGAGAGCACGCCGAGCAGCAGCAAGATGATCAGCGAGGCGAGCCCGACGAGCCCGTAGACCGGGTGCAACGCGAAGAGCACGGCGAGGAAGATCGGCGACCACGCCGCCTCCAGCGGCGTCGCGATGGCCGAGCTCGCGATGAAGAAGCGGATGTCGTTGAGATCGCGAATCGCCTGCGTCGCCTGGCCCGAGCCCTTCTCGAGCGAGGAGCTCACCGCCGCCTGCAAAGCCGGCAAATTGAGCTTGCGTGCAAAAATGCTCGCCATCGCCTGGAAGGTGAGCGAGCGGATGAACTCGATCGTGCCATAGAGCACGAGCGCGCCCACGGCGATGACCAGGAGCATCGTCAGCGTATCATGGCTGCGGCTGACGATCACACGATCCTGCACCTGCATCATGAACAGCGGCACGGTCAGCAGCAGCAGGTTCACGCACAAGCTGAGGAAACCCGCATAGCTCAGGCCGCCGACGAACGAGCGCTGGAGATTCCGGATCAGGGCGTCGGGCGCCGGCGTCACCGCCTTCATGCAAGGCTCCAAGAATGAGGGCGCGTTGGGTCCGAGAGAGCTGCGGGGAAAACCCCGTCATCGGGCTTGCAACGAGACATGGAGGGAGTGTCAAGATTATGACAGATTAGAAGCGTAGCTCACCGACTCAGACGGAAGCAAATAAGGCTGAACTATGAGAAATTTTGAATTTCGAACCAGTTTTTGCGCATCCGAAGAATGCTACAATCTTATCTATTAGCTAGCGTAAATGGCATGTGCTTTGCCTATAGGCTTCCAACCACAACCAAGAGGCAAAAGAGATGGATTGTTTAATTTTCGATCAGGTGGGGTAAGGAATGCACTTTAAATTGCACGGCGGCGAGCAATTCACAGGCAGTTCCCTGAACGGCCACCATCCGGCGAATGGCTCCGGGCCCCTCGAAGAGGTTCCCGATCGCCGAATTTCCCCTTTTGACCTGGCGCGGGTGATCGAACGGGTCAGCCGGCGCTTCCTCGACTACCTCCGGCTTGAGTTGGCCAAGCTCGGCATCGACGACATCTCGCCCTCGCAAGTGATGGTGCTGATGACGATCGGACAGGGCGAGATCGCGGTCCGCGATCTGCTTGACCGCGGCCATTACGGCGGCTCGAACGCCTCCTATAATCTCAAGCAGCTCGTCGAAAACGGCTATCTCGACCGTGGAGCCTCGCCGCGCGATCGCCGGCAGGCCCGCATCTCGCTCTCCCTGAAGGGCCAGATGCTGTGCGAGCGGCTGCGCCTGCTCGACGAGGCCAGCCAGTTCGGCCAGCGGCTGGAGAGCAACCGCGACACCGACCTGAACACGACCCACGAAACCCTGCGCCAACTCGAACAGTGGTGGAACGACGCGCTCCGCTACGGCGGAGTGCTGCTCGCATCATGCATGTCTTATTCGTTCATCGCGCAGGATCTGGTCAATTCGCTGCTCTGATCGGCAGCCTCGTCGCGGAGGGCGCCGAGGTCACGCTGATCACCGAACGCCCGGCGCAGGAGGCGCCGGGCGTTCGCCAGCTCGTCTACTCGGTGAATGACAGCACGACCCAGCATCCCGCGCTCGCGGCAACCGAATATCACCTGCGCACCGGCGAGGCGGTGGCCCGCCTGATGGAGCGCCTGAAGCGCAACGATCCGCCCGATGCCGTTCTCGGCCATATCGGCTGGGGCGGCATGCTCTTCGCCCGTGACGCACTGCCCGATGCGGCGCTGATCGGCTATTGCGAGTACTACTATCGCAGCACCGGCTCGGACCTCGATTTCGGCATCGACGAGCCCGTGCCGGTGGCCGACCGCCAGCGCGTGCGCATGCGCAACGCCGCCCAGCTTCTGGCGCTCGACACGCTCGATGCCGCCTATGCCCCAACGCAATGGCAGCGCCGGCAATACCCGGCCGCCTATCGCCAGCGCATCGCGGTCTGCCATGACGGCATCGACACGCAAACCTGCCGGCCCGACACCAACGCCAGCTTCGTCCTGCCCGACGGTCGCGTCCTGATACCCGGCATGCCTGTGGTCACGTTCGTCGCGCGCGACCTCGATCCCTATCGCGGCTATCCCGAATTCATGCGCGCTGCGGCGCTCCTGGCAGCCCGCCATCCCGATGCGCTTTTCGTGGTGGTCGGCGGCGACGGCTCCGGCTATGGCCGCCCCCGTTCCGACGGTAACAGCTGGCGCGAGGCGATGTGCGCGGAGACCGGGCTTGGGGAGCGGATCGTCCATATTCCCTGGCTGCCCCATGAGCAGCTGATCCGGCTGTTCCAGGTCTCGGCCGCGCATGTCTATCTCACCGTCCCCTTCGTGCTGTCCTGGTCGCTGCTAGAGGCGATGGCCTGCGGCTGCCTCATCGTCGGCTCCGAGACCGAGCCGGTGAAGGACGTGATCCGCGACGGCGCCAACGGCCTGCTCGCCCCGTTCCACGATGCACAGGCGCTGGCGGAGCGCATCGATGAAGCCCTGTCGAGCCCCGCATCGATGCGCTTCTTGCGCCACGCCGCGCGGGAAACCGTGATCGCCGGTTACGAGCGCGAGCGCTGCATCGCACGGCAGATCGGCTGGATTCATCAGTTCGGCGATTAGGTTCTACCGGTTGCCTGGCCAAATGGCGCCTTCAACCGGCTCCCTCGCCGGAAAAGTCTTCGACCGCAGCCCGGACCCGCTCAACGAAATCCAACGCGACGGCGGAACGGAAGCGGCCGGCCCCCCAGATGATCGCGATGTCGAACACGGCCTGCGGCTTGAGAGGACGTATCTCGATGCCCCGGCCGCGATACTCCGCCGCCGTGAACGGGTCGACGACCGCGACACCGGCACCCGCTGCGACCAGCCCGCAGGCGATCATCGACAAGGGCGTCTCGACGCGCGTCAGGCGCGTCACGCCATGGGCCAAGAACAGCGCGTCGATGCGGTAGCGCAACTGCGTCGACTGCTCGAGCGAGATGAACGGCTCCCCGGCAAAATCCTCCGGCACCAGCTCGGCCTTGGCGGCCAGCCGGTGCCCCGTTGGAAGCACCGCGACCTGCGCGATCGGCGGCAGCATCTCGATGTCGATCCCCGGGAAATCGAGCGGCATCTGCGCGAAACCGAGTTCGCAGAAGCCCGACGTGACCCAATCCACGACCTGCGAGGAGATGCTGCCATAGAGCGCGATCTCCAGATCCGGCTTTTGCTTGAGATAGCTGCCGACGACTCGCGGCAGGAAGCCGACATTGAAGGCCGGCAGCGCCGCCACGCGCAGCGAGCCGGCGCGCCCCTCGCGCAGGTTGCGGGCCGCGTTCTCGATGCGCTCCAGCCCGACGAACTGGCGCTCGACCTCGCGATAAAGCGATAGCGCCTCGTTGGTGGGCACGAGCCGCGCGCCACGCTTCACGAACAGCGGCAGGCCGAGCACATATTGCAGATCCTGGATGAGGCGCGTCACCGCCGGTTGCGTGACGTTGAGCGCCTGCGCCGCGGCGGTGATGCCGCCGGTCACGATCACGGTCCGGAAAGCCTCGATCTGGCGCGGATTCAGCATGCTCACCCCTCCCGAGGCAGACATAACATTTCGGCATGCCTTGCGCGAAACATTCGATTTGACCAGTTCCAGATCAGCACCGAACCTAACGGCATCACTCGAAAACGAGGAGGGGATCCCGTGAAACTCGCCATCACATTCGCTCTGGTTACCGGAACCGCGCTCGCCGGCTCCGCCGCTTTCGCCCAGCAGAAGACGCTTTATGTCGCCGGCTATGGCGGCTCCTACGAACAGACCATGCGCAAGGAGGTCATCCCGGCCTTCGAGAAGCAGGCCAATGTCAAGATCGAATACGTCGCCGGCAACTCGACCGACACGCTCGCCAAGCTGCAGGCGCAGAAGGGCAACCAGCAGATCGACGTCGCGATCGTCGATGACGGCCCGGCCTATCAGGCGGTGGCGCTCGGCTTCTGCGGCACGCTGACCGACGGCGCGGTCTACAAGGACGTCGCGCCGGTGATGAAATTCAAGTCGAACAAGGGCGTGGGGCTCGGCCTCGTCGGCACCGGCCTGTTCTACAACAAGAAGGTCTTCGACGAGAACAAATGGCCGGCTCCGACCTCGTGGAACGACCTGAAGTCGAAGACATACGGCAAGAAGATCGTCAGCCCGCCGATCAACAACACCTATGGCCTGCATGCTCTGATCGCCTTCGCGCAGATCGGCGGCGGCGGCGAGGGCAATATCGAGCCCGGCTTCGAGGCCTTCAAGAAGGGCATCAATCCGAACATCGTCGCCTATGAGCCCTCGCCGGCGAAGATGACCGAGCTCTTCCAGAACGGCCAGGCCGTGCTCGGCGTCTGGGGTTCGGGCCGCGTCAAGGCCTTCGCCGATACCGGCTTCCCGGTCGAGTTCGTCTATCCGAAGGAAGGCGGCTTTGCGCTCGGCGTCGCCGCCTGCCCGGTCGAGGGCTCGAAGAACGCGGTCGAAGCCAATGCCTTCATCCAGTTCATGCTCTCGCCCGCGATCCAGAAGGTGATGGCGATCGGCGCCGGCTTCGGCCCCGCCAACATGACGGTGACGCTGACGCCCGACGAGCAGAAGGGCCTGCCCTATGGCGAGGACGTGAAGAAGCTCAAGGCCGTCGACTGGGACATCGTCAACGCCAAGCGCGAGGAATGGACCCGTCGCTGGAACCGCGAGGTCGAGCGGTAACATAGTCCGCCTTCGAACCTCACCGTCATCCCGGACGAAGCGAAGCGCAGATCCGGGATCCATGCCTGAAGCTTCATCGGAAGCGCTCCGGCACGGATCCCGGGTCAAGCCCGGGATGACGGCGGTGTTTCGACGACCTCCTTCACGAAGCTCGCGGAATCCATGTCCCATCTCGTTCTCGAAGGCCTCGGCAAGTCCTACGGCACGGCGGTTGCCGTCGAGGGGCTCGATCTCTCGGTCGCGCGCGGCGAGTTCATCTCGCTGCTCGGTCCCTCCGGCTGCGGCAAGACCACGACGCTGCAGATGATCGCCGGCTTCGTGCCGGTCGATCGCGGCCGCATCCTGCTCGACGGCAAGGACCTTGGCGGCATCGCCCCCAACAAGCGCGGCCTCGGCATCGTCTTCCAGAGCTATGCGCTCTTCCCGCACATGACCGTGGCGCAAAACATCGCCTTCGGCCTCGAAATGCGCGGCATCGAGAAGGCGGAACGCGAGAAGCGCACGCTGGAGGCGATGGCGCTGGTCGGGCTCAAGGGCTTCGAGGACCGCTATCCCCGCCGCATGTCGGGTGGGCAGCAGCAGCGCGTCGCATTGGCCCGCGCCCTCGTCATTAGGCCGTCGCTGCTCCTGCTTGACGAACCCCTCTCCAATCTCGATGCCAAGCTGCGCGAGGAGATGCAGGGCGAACTGCGCCAGATCCAGCGCTCGATCGGCACGACCACGATCCTCGTCACCCATGACCAGCACGAGGCCATGGCGCTGTCCGACCGGATCGTCGTGATGAACAAGGGCCGCGTCGAGCAGATCGGCGCGCCGGACACGGTCTATGGCGCGCCCGATACCGCCTTCGTCGCGAATTTCTTGGGCAAGACCAATGTCCTCAACGCCACCGGCGACGGAAGCGGCCATGTCGCGATCGAAACCCTCTCCGTGCCGCTGGCCGGCGCCCCCTCGGGCACGCTGCGCATCGCCGTCCGCCCGGAGCGTCTCGGCTTCGCAACCGACGGCGCACCCGGCTTCGCCGCCCGCATCACCTCGCGCGTCTTTCAGGGCGCGCATTGGCTGCTGACGGCCGAAAGCACCGCCGGCCCGGTCACCCTGATCCGGCACAATGACGGCGCCCCCGTTCCCGCCGAAGGCGAGAGCGTGAAGCTGTGCTTCGGCGCGGGCGACGCGGCGCTCCTGGCGGAGGGCGCAGGCTCATGAGCCCGGATGCTTCCGCCCGCGCGACGCCCTATTGGCTGACGGGTCCTGCGCTCGCCGTATTCCTCGGCCTCGTCATCATCCCGCTGGGCATGACCGTGCTGCTCGCCTTCTACGATTGGGGTCAGTACAAGGGCATCGTCGCCGAGCTCACGCTGAAGAATTTCCGCGAGATTTTCGGCGACAGCTATTTCCTCGAAGTCTTCCTGCGCACGCTCCGCATCGCCGTGCTGGTGACGCTCTTCGCCATCCTGATCGGCGTGCCCGAGGCCTATATCCTCAACCGCATGTCGCCGGCCTGGCGCGGCCTCTGCCTGCTCGCGATCCTCGGGCCGCTGCTGGTCTCGGTTGTCGCCCGCACGCTCGGCTGGGCGTTGCTGCTGGGCTCGAACGGGCTGGTCAATCGCGGGCTGATGGCGCTCGGCCTGATCGGCCAGCCGCTCGAGTTCATGTTCACCGAGACCGGCGTGGTGATCGCGCTCGTCCACGTGCTGATCCCCTTCATGATCCTCGCGGTCTGGGCCTCGCTGCAGCGGCTCGATCCGCAGATCGAGAATGCCGCGCTCTCGCTCGGCGCCTCGCGCCTCACCATCTGGCGGCGCGTGATCCTGCCGCAAATCGTACCGGGCATCCTCTCAGGCTCGATCATCGTCTTCGCGCTGGCGGCCAGCGCCTTCGCCTCCCCCGCCATCATCGGCGGCAGGCGGCTCAAGGTCGCGGCGACGCTGGCCTATGACGAGTTCCTGAACACCCTGAACTGGCCGCTCGGCGCCGCCGTCGCCGTGCTGCTACTCGCCGCGCTGGTCATCCTCACCGTCGGCGCCAACCGGCTGGTCGAGCGCCGCTATTCACAGGTGTTCGAATGAGCGGCATCTACACTCCTCTCACCCCTCCCGAAGCCCTCATCCTGAGGAGCGCCGCAGGCGCGTCTCGAAGGATGCTCCAGAAGGTTGGCGGGAACTGGACCATCCTTCGAGACGCCGCTACGCGGCTCCTCAGGATGAGGGCTGTGGCGGACGAAGCCAAAGGACAGCGCGCATGAGCCGCAACGGTCCTTTCGCCATCCTGTTCCACACGCTCTTCGTCGTCTTCATGCTGGCGCCGCTGGTCGTGGTCTGCCTCGTCGCCTTCACGCCGGAGGGCTATCTCTCGCTGCCGGGTCGGGTCTGGAGCCTGCGCTGGTTCAAGGCGATCCTCGACTATCCCGAGTTCCTGCGCGCCTTCCGGGATTCGCTCTGGCTGGCGGCGCTCTCCTCGACCGTCGCGATCGGGCTCGCAGTCCCCGCCGCGCTTGCCATCGCGCGCTATCGTTTTCCCGGCCGCGAAGCGATGACGGCGCTGTTCATGTCGCCATTGATGGTCCCCCATGTCGTGCTGGGCATCGCCTTCCTGCGCTTCTTCACGCAGATCGGCCTTTCCGGGACCTTTCTCGGGCTGGTGCTGAGCCATATCATCGTGATCATTCCTTTTGCGCTCAGGCTCGTGCTCGCCGCCTCCTACGGCATCGACCGGCGCATCGAGCATGCCGCGATCTCGCTCGGCGCAAGCCCAGCCGTCGTCTTCCGGCGGGTGACGCTCCCGCTGATCCTGCCCGGCGTCGTCTCCGGCTGGCTGCTCGCCGCGATCAATTCCTTCGACGAGGTGACGATGACCGTCTTCATCGCCTCGCCCGCCACCACCACGCTCCCCGTCCGGATGTTCCTCTACATCCAGGACAATATCGACCCGCTCATCGCAGCCGTCTCCGCCTGCCTGATCGCCCTGACCGCCATCCTGCTGATGGCGCTGGACAGGCTCTTCGGGCTCGATCGGCTGTTCGTCGGAACCGGAAAAGGCTGACGCCAGTGTCCACCACCTCCAGAGAACCGGATGTCGCCGTGATCGGCGGCGGCGTGGTCGGCGGCGCCATCGCGCTCGGCCTCGCCCGCAACGGCGCCAAGGTTGCGATCCTCGATGAAGGCGACACCGCCTTCCGGGCCTCGCGCGGCAATTTCGCGCTGGTCTGGGTGCAGTCCAAGGGTTTTGGCATGCCCGATTACGCGCTCTGGTCGCGCCGCTCTGCCGATAGCTGGCACGAGTTGGCCGCTTCGCTGGCCGGCGAAACCGGGATCGACGTCGCCCATAGCCAGCCCGGCGGCTTCATGCTCTGCCTCTCGGAGGGCGAACTCGACACGCGCGTCGACGCGATGCGCCGCCTCCACAACAGCCGGCCGCTGACCGATTTCCCCTATGAGGTGCTCGACCACGCAGAGACAAAGCGGCGCCTGCCCGCCATCGGCAAGGACGTCGTCGGCTCGCTCTATTCCCCACTCGACGGCCATGTGAATTCGCTGAAGCTGTTCCGGGCGCTGCGCGAGGCCACGGTCCAGCGCGGCGTCGACTACCGCCCGAACAGCCCGGTCGAGAGCATCGTGCCCAAGGATGGCGGCTTCGCCATCACCGGCCCCTGGGGCGAGATGCGCGCCGGCAAGGTCGTGCTCTGCGCCGGGCTCGGCAATGCGCGGCTGGCGCCCATGGTCGGGCTCGACGCGCCGGTGAAGCCGAGCAAGGGCCAGATCATCGTTACCGAGAAGACCGAACCCTTCCTGCACAACCCGATGGTCACAGTCCGCCAGACCGACGAGGGCGGCGTGATGATCGGCGACAGCCAGGAGGATCGCGGCTTCGACACCGTCGTCGGCCAGCCGATCCTCTCGACCATGGCGGAACGGGCGGTGAAGATGTTCCCGCGCCTCGCCGGCCTGAACGTGGTCCGCACCTGGTCGGCGCTGCGCGTGATGAGCCCCGACGGCTTCCCGATCTACGACCAGTCCGAAACCCATCCCGGCGCCTTCGTCGTCACCTGCCATTCTGGCGTGACGCTCGCCGCCAATCACGCCCTGACGCTCGCTCCCGCGATCCTCGCCGGCACCTTGCCCGAGAGCGTCGCAAGCTTCACCGCACGGAGGTTCCATGTTCCGGCCCATAGCTGACCTTGCTGCGAGCGGGGAGCTGAGCTTCACCTTCGACGGCCGACCGATGACGGCGCGCGTAGGCGACACGGTCGCCGCCGCCCTGCTCGTCAACGGTATTACTGCCTGCCGAGAGACACCGGTCTCCGACACGCCGCGCGCGCCCTATTGCCTGATGGGCGTCTGCTTCGACTGCCTCGTCATCATCGACGGCATCGGCAACCGGCAGGGCTGCCTCGTCCCGCTCGCGGAGGGCATGCGCATCGAGACCCAGCATGGCCGCCGCCATCTGATGGAGGCCGCGGAATGACTCCGATCGCCAGCATCGAACAGCTCGCCGAGAGCTATGACCTCCTCGTCGTCGGCGCCGGCCCGGCCGGCCTCTCGGCCGCTGCGCGCGCCGCCGAGCTTGGCCTCTCCGTCCTGCTCGCCGACGAAAATCCGGCACCGGGCGGCCAGATTTACCGCGCCGTCACCACGACGCCGGTCAAGAACCGCGCCATCCTCGGTGATGACTACTGGCGTGGCACCGACATCGTCGCGCGCTTCGAGCGCTCGCAAGCCGTCTACGCCCCGCGCTGCACCGTCTGGTCGATCGGCCCGGACGAGACCGCGCCCGGCACGTTCGAGTTCGGTCTCTCGCTCGACGGCAAGGCGCGCATCATCGGCGCCCGGCAGGTCATCCTCGCCACCGGCGCGCAGGAGCGCCCCTTCCCGATACCGGGCTGGACCTTGCCCGGCGTGATGACGGCGGGCGCCGCCCAGATCGCGCTGAAATCCGCTGGCGCCATTCCTTCGGGACGCACGGTCATCGCCGGCTGCGGCCCTTTGCTCTACCTGCTGGCAGGGCAGCTCGCGGCGGCCGGCTGCCAGATCGCCGCCGTGCTCGACACGACACCCTCGGCCAATCGATCGAAGGCGCTCGGCGCTATCCCGGATTTCCTGCGCTCGCCCTATCTCGCCAAGGGCCTGAGACTGATGCTGGCCGCGCGGCGCAAGCTGCGCTTCGTCTCCGGCGTGACCAGCCTGACCGCAACCGGAGAAGGAAAGCTCGCCTCGGTCCAGTTCGAGCAGAACGGCCGCACCGGCACGATTGCCTGCGACACGCTGCTGCTGCATCAGGGCGTGATACCCAGCGTCAATTTCTCCAATGCCGCTGGCTGCGCCCATGATTTCGACACCGAGCAGCACGCCTGGGTGCCGCGCGTCGATGCCTGGTTCGCCTCGACCGTGCCCGGCATCGCCATCGCCGGCGACGGCGCCGGCATCGGCGGCGCGGAAAGCGCGGCCCTGCGCGGTGAAATCGCGGCTTTCGGCGCGGCATCGCGCCTCGGAAAGCTCAGCGAGGCCGAGCGCGACCGGCAGGTCGCGTTGATCCGCGCCGAACTGGACAAGAAGCTGCGCGGGCGACGTTTCCTCGACCTGCTCTACAAGCCGGCGCCGCAATTCCTGGCGCCACCCAAGGACGAGACCATCGTCTGCCGCTGCGAGGAGGTCACCGCCGGCCAGATCCGCGACGCCGCGAAGCGCCTCGGCGTCACCGGCCCCAACCAGATGAAGGCCTTCCTGCGCTGCGGCATGGGCCCCTGCCAGGGCCGCCTCTGCGGCCCGACCGTGGTCGAACTGATCGCCGAGACACGCGGCACGACCCCGGCCGAGACCGGCTATTACCGCCTGCGCCCGCCGATCAAGCCGGTGACGCTGGCCGAGCTGGCGGCGCTGCCGCAGACCGAAGCCTCGCTGACGGCGGTCGTGCGATGACGAAAAGTGGTCGCAGCGCCGATGTCATCGTCATCGGCGGCGGCATCCATGGCTGCTCGACCGCCATGCACTGCGCGATGCGCGGGCTCTCGGTCATCCTGATCGAGAAGGATCATGCCGGGCGCCATGCCTCCGGCGTCAATGCCGGCGGCGTGCGCCAGCTCGCCCGCCATGTCGCGGAAATCCCGCTCTCCAACACCTCGATGGCGCTCTGGCACAATATCGCCGATCTCGTCGACGACGATTGCGGCTTCACCAGCGACGGGCAGGTTCTGGTCGCCGAGGACGAGGCCGACCTCGAAGGCTGCCGCGCCCGCGTCGCCGACCTGACGCTGCGCGGCTTCCATCACGAGGAGCTGATCGACGCGAAAGAACTGCGCGAGATCGTCCCGGCCGTTTCCGAGACCTGTCCCGGCGGCGTGATCTCGCGCCGCGACGGCGCCGCGATCCCCTTGCGCGCCACGCAGGCCTTCAAGCGCAAGGCCGAAAGCCTCGGCGCGGCCATTCGCGAGGGCGTGCGTGTCACCAAGGTCGAACAGGACGGCCCGAACTGGCGCGTCGTCACCGATGCCGGCGCCTTCCTCGCGCCCCGCATCGTCAACGCCGCCGGCGCCTGGGCCGACCGGATCGCCAGCGATCTCGGCGAACCCGTGCCGCTGGACGTCATCGCGCCGATGCTGATGATCACTGCGCCATTGCCGGCCTTCATCAAGCCGGTGGTGATCCTGCGCGGACGAAAACTCTCCTTCAAGCAGTTCGATAACGGCACGGTGCTGATCGGCGGTGGCCATCTCGGGACACCCTTGCGCGACGAGAACGTCACCCTGCTCGACTGGAGGAAGCTCGCGATCAGCGCCGGCACGGTCTGGGACCTCTTCCCGATCATGCGCGGCGCGCCGGTGGTGCGCGCCTGGGCCGGCATCGAGGCCCGCATGCCGGACGACCTCCCGGTATTCGGCAGGAGCGCCAGGCACGAAGGCGTCTACCACCAGTTCGGCTTCTCGGCCCATGGCTTCCAGCTCGGGCCCGGCGCCGGCGCCGTGATGGCGGAGATCATCGCCACCGGCCGCTCGAACGTGCCGATCGACGGCCTCGACATCGCCCGCTTCGCCACCACCCGCTAAATTTCAACGCAGGAGAAAACCCATGGCCATCAAGCGCTCCATCCGCACGCCGATCCAGAATCGCATCGTCGAGACCGGCAATCTCGTCTTCGTCGGCGGCGTCATTGCCGACGACACCACGCGGTCGATGGGGCCGCAGACGCAGAACATCCTCGGCAAGATCGAGGGCTATCTCGGCGAGGTCGGGCTCGACCGCAAGGCGATCGTCGCCGCCCAGATCTTCGTCACCGATCTCACGCAGAAGAAGGAGATGGATGCCGCCTGGACCGGCTTCTTCGGTGAGGACATGCCAACCCGCGCGACCGTCGGCGTCGCCGATCTCGGCGGCGGCGCGATCATCGAGATCGTGGTCACCGCCGCGCGCTGAGGGGCGTCGGCATAGCACAACGCTATAGGCGCAGCGTCGCGCCTGTAGCCCATCCTTGGAAAGCGGAAACGGGGGTGCCCAACCTTCCGGTGCTGGCATAGGGTCGCCACCTGACGACTGCCTCGAGGCCCGCATGCAGCACCCTTCCGACCATGCCGAGATCCGCGAAGCGATCGCCCGGCTCTGCGCCGGCTTTCCCGGCGAATACTGGCGCAAGCTCGACCGCGAGATGGCTTACCCGGCCGAATTAGTGGCGGCGCTGACCGAAAGCGGCTTCCTCTCGGCGCTGATCCCCGAAGAGTACGGCGGCGCCGGCCTCACGCTCTCGGCGGCTGCGGTGATCATGGAGGAGATTCAGCGTCAGGGCTGCAACGGCGCCGCCTGCCACGCCCAGATGTATGTAATGGGCACGGTGCTGCGCCATGGCAGCGCGGACCAGAAGCAGCGCTACCTCCCGAAGATCGCCTGCGGCGAACTGCGCCTGCAGGCTTTCGGCGTCACCGAGCCGACCAGCGGCACCGATACCACGGCGCTCCGGACAACCGCCCGCCGCGAGGGCGACCACTACGTCGTCAACGGCCAGAAGATCTGGACGAGCCGCGCCGCCCAGTCCGACCTGATGCTGCTGCTCGCCCGCACCACGCCGCGCGATCAGGTCGCCAAGCGCACCGACGGGCTCTCGGTCTTCATCCTCGACATGCGTGAGGCCCTGAAGGACGGTCTGACCATCCGGCCGATCCGCACGATGATGAACCACGCCACCACCGAGGTCTTCTTCGACAATGTGAAGGTTCCGGCCCAAAACCTCGTAGGCGAGGAGGGCAAGGGCTTCCGCTACATCCTCTCTGGCATGAATGCCGAGCGCATCCTGATCGCCGCCGAATGCGTCGGCGATGCCAAATGGTTCATCGACAAGGCCTCGACCTACGCAAAAGAGCGCCATGTCTTCGGCCGCCCGATCGGCCAGAACCAGGGCATCCAGTTCCCGATCGCCAAGGCCTACGCGAACATGCGCGCCGCCGAACTGATGGTGCGCGAGGCAATCCGGCTCTACGAAGCCGGCACCAATCCGGGCGCCGAGGCCAACATGGCCAAGATGCTGGCGGCGGATGCCTCCTTCGAGGCGGCCAATGCCTGCGTGCAGACCCATGGCGGCTTCGGCTTCGCCGAGGAATACGATGTCGAGCGCAAGTTCAGGGAGACGCGACTTTATCAGGTCGCGCCGATCTCGACGAACCTGATCCTGTCCTATCTCGCCGAGCACGTGCTGGGCATGCCGCGCTCCTACTGACGGCGCAGGCACTCGCCACAACCCTTTCGAGCCTTCTTTGCCATAGTGCAAAGAAGGCTCGCCCGATCCCACCTAACCTCCGCTCATGGCATCGTCCCTGCATGACCGCAGGCCGGCGCCCGCACCTCGAACGCCCGCCGCAGGACTTGCGAGCAGGCCGACCCGGACGACCATGAGTATCGATCCCGACCTGCTGCGCGGGGCGCCCCTCTTCGCATCCCTCGCGACGAGCGCGCGGAAGACCATCGCCGCAGCCGCTTCCCTGCGCCATCTCGCTGCCGGCGACAACGCCTTCACGCAGGGCGAACCGGCCGGCGAACTCTTCCTCCTGCTTGCGGGTGGCCTGAAGTTGGTGCGCTCCGGCTGGGGCCGCGAGGCGGTGATCCTGCGCATCGTCCATCCCGGCGAGGTCTTCGACCTCGGGCACGGCCCGCACCGGCTCCGGCACGATGCGACGGCAAATGCCCTGCGCGACAGCACGCTCGCCGTCTGGTCGATCGCGTCCTGGCAAAAACTGCTGCATGAGCTGCCGGCCCTGCCCTTCGGGCTGGTGCGGGCGCTCGGCCTCGAACTGGCGGAGACGCAGGGGCGTTTCCTCGAGATCGCCTCGCTCGACGTGCCTCGGCGCCTCGCCCATGCGGTGCTGCGCCTGATCGACCGGGCCGGTCGGCACGAAGAGGACGGCATGCGCATCGATGTCCCGCTCTCCCGGCAGGATCTCGCGGCCATGACCGGCACCACCCTGCACAATGTCTCGCGCATCCTGACGCGCTGGGAGCGCCACGGCCTGATCATCGGCGGCCGGCGCACGCTGCTGGTGCGCGATATCCCGGCCCTGATGCGCCTCGCGACGGCGGAAGCCTGACCACGCGCCTTACGCCTGCATCCTGTTTGCCGAAGCGCAAAGAAGGACCTCCGGCCCCTCGCTATCACCGCCTTGTCCCCTGCCGCCCACCTGCGGGGGCTCTTGAGCCGGCGTCGCCGGCGCGCACGCGCAACGGAAGGGTGAACGCATGGCCGAACGTCTGACAAAGGCGGGAGCCCGAAATGTCTTCTACGGCGGATCGATCTTCTTCTTCGCCATCTTCGTCGGGCTCACCGCCCATAGCCACTGGTTCATGCGGACGCAGTCGACCGACGAATCGACGCTGACCCCGGCCGTCGCCCGGGGCAAGCATGTCTGGGAGCGCAACTCCTGCATCAACTGCCACACGCTGCTCGGCGAAGGCGCCTATTTCGCCCCCGAGCTCGGCAATGTCTGGAAGCGCTATGGCGGCGACAAGGACGCAGCCGGTGCTCGCGAGGGCCTGAAGGCCTGGATGGCGGCGATGCCGACCCGGATCGAAGGCCGGCGCCAGATGCCGCAGTTCAACCTGACCGAGCAGGAACTCAACGATCTCGCCGACTTCCTGGAATGGACGAGCCGGATCAAGACCCAGAACTGGCCGCCCAACGATGCCGGCTGAGACATCGCGACAGGAGAGAGCCATGCCAGGCTACAATACGATGAGATACCAGACCCAGAGCGTCGCGATGCTCTATTTCTACGGCGCGCTTGTGCTGTTCGTCGCGCAGGTCGCCTTCGGGGTCGTGGCGGGGCTGATCTATGTCCTGCCCAATACGCTCTCCGAGCTGCTGCCCTTCAACATCGTGCGGATGATCCACACCAACGCCCTGGTGGTCTGGCTGCTGCTCGGCTTCATGGGCGCGACCTACTACCTGCTGCCCGAGGAGGCGCAGACCGAGCTCTACAGCCGCAAGATCGCGGTGGTGCAGTTCTGGCTGTTCTTCGTCGCGGCGGCGATCGCCGTCGTCGGCTATCTCTTCCGCATCCATGAGGGGCGGGAGTTCCTGGAGCAGCCATTCGCGATCAAGGTCGGCATCGTCGTCGTCGTGCTGATGTTCCTGTTCAACATCACCATGACCTCGCTGAAGGGCCGCAAGACCACGGTCACCAACATCCTGCTCTTCGGCCTCTGGGGTCTGGCGCTGTTCTTCCTCTTCGCTTTCTACAACCCGGCCAACCTCGCGCTCGACAAGATGTACTGGTGGTACGTCATCCATCTCTGGGTCGAGGGCGTCTGGGAGCTGATCATGGCTTCCGTGCTGGCCTTCCTGATGATCAAGCTCAACGGCGTCGACCGCGAGGTCGTCGAGAAATGGCTCTACGTCATCGTCGGGCTCGCGCTGTTCTCTGGCATCCTCGGCACCGGCCACCATTATTACTGGATCGGCGCGCCCGGATACTGGCAGTGGATCGGTTCGCTGTTCTCGACGCTGGAGGTCGCACCCTTCTTCACCATGGTGATCTTCACCGTTCAGATGACCTGGAAGGCCGGCCGCAACCATCCCAACAAGGCCGCCCTGCTCTGGTCGATCGGCTGCTCGGTGATGGCCTTCTTCGGCGCGGGCGTCTGGGGCTTCCTGCACACGCTGTCCTCGGTGAACTACTATACCCACGGCACGCAGGTCACCGCCGCCCACGGCCACCTCGCCTTCTTCGGCGCCTATGTGATGCTGAACCTCGCGATGATGGCCTATGCCATCCCCGAGCTGAAGGGCCGCGCGCCCTACAACCAGTGGCTCTCGATCGCAAGCTTCTGGATGATGTGCACGGCGATGTCGGTGATGACCTTCGCGCTGACCTTCGCCGGCGTCGTCCAGGTCCATCTCCAGCGCGTCCTCGGCCAGAGCTTCATGGACGTGCAGGATCAGATCGCCCTGTTCTACTGGGTCCGGCTCGGCTCCGGCGTGGTGGTGGTGATCTCGGCGCTGATGTTCGTCTGGGCCGTGCTGGTGCCCGGCCGCGAGCGCAGCACCGATCCGGTCGCCCTCGCCCAGCCGGCGGAATGACGCTTCAGCCCGCCGGCCACCCGGCCGGCGGGCTTCCGTTTCCTTGCCCTACGGATTTTCGCGATGAACATGATTCCGCGCCCGCCGATCCCGGCTCCCGCCTGCGTCGACATCCCCGCCTATACCGCGTCCGGCAACGAGCGCTTCCTGTTCGAGAAGGCCTGGGAGAGGCGCCTGCCGCTGCTGCTGAAGGGTCCGACCGGCTCGGGCAAGACCCGCTTCGTCACGCATATGGCCGCGACGCTCGGACTACCGCTCTACACGATCGCCTGCCATGACGATCTCTCCGCCGCCGATCTCACCGGCCGCCACCTGCTGAAGGGCGGCGAGACCGTCTGGGTCGACGGGCCCCTGACGCGGGCCGTGCGCGAGGGCGGGCTGTGCTATCTCGACGAGATCGTCGAGGCCCGCAAGGACGTGGCGGTGGTGCTGCATCCACTCACCGACGACCGCCGCATCCTGCCGCTGGAACGCACCGGCGAGCTGCTCGCAGCCCCGGCCTCCTTCATGATCGCGGTCTCCTACAACCCCGGCTACCAGAACCTGCTGAAGAACCTGAAGCCCTCGACGCGCCAGCGCTTCGTCTCGATCAGCTTCGACTTCCTGCCGCGCGATCATGAGATCGCCGTGGTCGCACAGGAAAGCGGGCTCGACGAGGCCGCCGTCGCGCCGCTGGTCGATCTCGCCCGGCGCCTGCGCACGCTCAAGGGGCAGGATATCGAGGAGGGCGTCTCGACCCGCCTCGTCGTCTATGCCGCGAGCCTGATCGCCGCCGGCCTGCCGCGGCAGGAGGCCGTGATGGCCGCCATCATCGAACCCCTGACCGACGAGCCCGAAATCCGCGCCGGGCTGATCGAGATCGCCCGCGCGGTTCTCGTCTAGGGAGCCCTCCGATGCTGGACTTCCTCGAGCTGGAAGAGACGGTTGGGCGCTTCTGGCACCGGCTCATCGGCGACACAGCCAGCCTGCCGCATCACCCGCAGGCTGCGGTGACGCTGGCCAGCATGGCTCCGACGCTGGCCGTCTGCTTCCGCGGCTTCGGCGGCGAGCCCGGCATCAGGATCGTCCCGGCTCGCGAGCGCACAGCCGGCCACCGGCTCAATCTGCGCCAGCGCGTCGGCCTCGGCGAGGAAAGGCTGGCCCAGGCGATCCGTACGCCGGACAGCCTGCAATTGCCGGCTGAGATCGCGCTCTTCCCACAGCCCAGGCTCAACCGCGATCTCTATGTCTGGCTCGCCGCCTGCATGGCCGCGATGCCGCCGCGGCCGTCCACCGAAACCGATCCGCTCCAGCGCGACCTCGCCTTGATCGCCGCTGCACAGCGCCTCGTCGCAAGGGTCCTCGCCGCCTTTCCCGGTCTCGGCCCGACCTATCGCCGATTGGCCGACGCCCTGCTTGGGAGCCGGCGCCGCGCGGGCCTGCCCGCGACCGAGGCCAGAGTCGAGGCCTTGATCCGTGCCTTGCTCAGTGGCGAGGTCATCGAGATCGCCACTGAGGACTGGCTCGCCAAGGCCCCGGCCGGCTATCTGCCGGCGCTCGGGGTGCCGCTCTGGCCCCTGGCGAGCGCATCTGCCCCCGCTCGCACCCGTCGCCGCGACGAGGACCAGCCACTGCCGGCCTCAGCCAAGGCCGAGGAGCAGATGAAAGCCTATGCCGCCAGCCGCGACGAGACGGCCGAGGACTGGCGCGAGCGCAGCCCCTTCGCTCTCAACCGCTTCGAGACGATCCTGGCGATGTCGGAGATGGTCGCGGTCGACCGCCCCTCCGACGACAGCGAGGAGCACGAGCCCGAGGCCGCCGACGAGCTCGACGACATGGTGCTGAGCGAGCGCAAGGGCCGCCCGGCCTCGCGCTTCCGCTTCGATCTCGACCTGCCGCCGGAAGCGATGGACGAAACGGCACTGGCGGGCGCCCTGACCTATCCGGAATGGGATTTCCGCAGCGCAAGCTACCGCGACGACCATTGCCGCGTGCTCGCCGGAATGGCGCAGCAGGAGCAGGCTCCCCCGGAGCAGGACGCCGCGACGCGCGCGCTGGTGCGGCAGGTCCGCCGCCGATTCGAGGCCCTGCGCCCGCTGCGCGAACCGCAGCGCGGCCAGATCGACGGCCCCGATCTCGATCTCGACGCGGTGGTGCGCCGCCAGGCCGATCTCGCGGCCGGCGGCTCCGGCAGCGACCGCATCCATCTGGCGAGCCGGCCGCAGGCGCATGACCTCGCCGTGACCACGCTGATGGATGTCTCGCTCTCGACCGATTCCTGGTTCGACGATCTGCGCGTACTCGACGTCGAGAAACAGGCGCTGACCGTCTTCGCCCATGGGCTCGCCGCCTGCGGCGACCACCACGAGATCCTGACCTTCACCTCGCGCCGGCGCGACTGGGTCAGGATCGAGACGGTGAAGCGCTTCGACGAAGCGATGGGGCCGGCGGTCGAGGCGCGCATCGCCGCGCTCAAGCCCGGCTACTACACCCGCATCGGCACCGCGATCCGCCATGCAGCAGTGGGGCTCAAGGCCAGGCCCGACCGGCGCAAGCTGCTACTCGTCCTGACCGACGGCAAGCCCAACGACATCGACCATTACGAGGGCCGCTTCGCCATGGAGGATACCCGCATGGCGGTGATCGAGGCGCGCCGCGCCGGCATCAGCGTCTTCGCCGTCACCGTCGACCGGGAGTCGCGCGCCTATATCCCGCATCTCTTCGGCCGCAACGGCCATGCCGTGGTCTCCCGGCTCGACCGCCTGCCGGCGGCCTTGCCGGCGATCTACCGCGCGCTGGCGGCCTGAAGGTCCTCATTTTAAACGGAATCACGTGGGTCATCCCGGCCGGAGCGAAGCGCAGAGCCGGGATCCATGCCTGAACCTGGATCGGAAGCGCTCTGGCATGGATCCGGGTCAAGCCCGGGATGACGCCGTGGTTCGATGGAAAATCCCGCTCCGAGGAGAACGCCATGACCGACGCCCAGATGGGTCTCGTCGTCGCCACACCCGCGATCATCGTGATGGCTCTGCTGCTCTACCGGATGGGCGTGCTGCAGAAGGGCGGCGTGGCAGCCGCCATCATGATGTCGCTCGCCATCGCCGTCCTGCTCTTCCTCGAACAGTGACCCGGGCAAAGCGACGCTGTTTGCGTTTCGGCAAATTCCCGCTGGGGCGCCTTCGCTAGGCTGGAGAGCCGCCCGCATCGGGGCCGCAACCGGAGCCGAACCATGACCACCCAGCCCCTCGAGCCGCTCGACGTGCGCACCATCCCGCCGGTCGTGCGCCATGCCACGATCTTCGGCATCATGGAGCGGCTCTCCCCCGGCGACGCCTTCAGGATCGTCAACGACCATGATCCCGCGCCGCTACGCCGGCAGATCGAGGCGCGCTATCCCGGCGCCTATTCCTGGGACTATATCGTGCAGGGTCCGGAGATCTGGCAGGTCGAGATCGGCCGCAACGAAGCCGGCGCGCAGGAGCACGCCGCCGATTGCGGCGGCCATGACGAAGGCCATTCCTGCACCTGCGGCCACTGAGCCGAGAGACCGGGAGACCGCAGCCATGCCGATGGCATCGCTGTCCCGCTGGACGATGAGCTATTTCGCGACCGCGCTGGCTTTCCTGCTCGCGGCCGAGGCTCTCGCCGTCGCCGGCATCGGCTATCCCGCTGCCGGCCTCGCCGAACCCGCGACACTCGTCTTCGTCCATCTCGTGGCGATCGGCTGGCTCAGCCTCGCCATGGCCGGTGCGTTGCTGCAATTCGTGCCGGTTCTGGTCTCCCGTCCGCTCGCCTTCCCCCGCCTCGCCCTGCCAGCCCTGTTCGCGCTCGCCGTCGGCCTGATCCTGCTCTGCACCGGCTTCGCCACGCTGGCCGGCTGGATCGACGCCCCACTCGACCTGCTACCTCTCGGCGCCGCCTTCCTGCTCGCGGGCTTCTCCCTGCTGAGCCTGATGCTGGTCGCAACATTGCTGAGCGCACGGCCGGTCACCCTGTTCGCCCGCTTCGTCCTCATCGGCCTCGTTTGCCTGGCCGCCACGGTGCTGAGCGGTACCGCCTTCACGACGCTCCTGTCGGGACGCGGCGACTGGCTCGGCACCGTCACCCTGTTGCCCGATGGCCTGCCGTTCCATGCCCTGCTCGGCCTCGGCGGCTGGCTCGGGCTCATCGCCGTCGGCGTCAGCTACCGCCTCTTCGTCATGTTCATGATGGCGCCGGAGCCGCCGGCTCACCGGGTGCGTCCGGTTCTGCTGCTCGCGGGCCTGGGGCTCGCCCTCGCCTTTGCCGGTCTCATGGCGCCCTTCGTCGGCATCGAAGCGGGCACCGGGTGGATCGCTGCGACACTCGTTGTGCTGATCATGGCCGGTCTGTTCTACGGACGCGATATCCTCGCGCTCTATCGTGCCCGCCGGCGCAAGGCGCTGGAGATCAACATGCTCGCCAGCATCCCCGCCTTCGCCGCGCTCGGCCTCGGGCTCGCGCTGTTGCCGGTCGCCATCGTCGCTCATGCGGGCGACGGCCCGATCGTGGCGCTCGTCTTCCTGATCGCCTTCGGCTGGCTCGGCGGCTTGACGCTGGCGCAGCTCGTGAAGATCGTCTCCTTCGTGACCTGGCTCGAAACCTATGCGCCTCGCCTCGGGCGCGGCCCGGCACCGCGCGTCGGCGATCTCGTCGCCATGCCGCGAACCGGCTGGTGGTTCCTGCTCTATTATGGCGGGGTCGTGCTGGGGGCTGCCGCGCTGGCCATCGAGATGGCAGGCGGGCTCCGCCTGGCCATGACGCTCTGCCTGGTCGGGACTGCCGGCCTCGTCGCCGAACTCGTCCGCATCCGCCGTTTGTCCGAGATCAAGGCTGCCGACCGGCCGCCGGCGCATGAACGCCCCCGGCTCTTGGCCGCGCGGGCCGAGGAAAGGAAACCCTACCATGTCGAAACCGGAAGCATCGCCCATCCGCGAGCTTGACGTGCGCCCGCTGCTGCGGGCCGGCGAGGAACCGTTCCAGGCGATCATGGACGCCGTCGGGGCGCTCGCACCGGGCGAGTCACTTCGCCTGATCGCGCCGTTCCGGCCGGTGCCGCTGTTCTCGGTCATGGCCAATCGCGGCTTTTCCGCCAGCGACCGCCCGCTCGACGGCGGCGACTGGGAAGTCCTGTTCTCGCCGGTCGCCGGGATGCAGGCCGAGGCCGGGCTCGCCACCGGCAGCAGCCCCTCCGCCCTGTCCTGGGGCAATCCGATCGAGGAGCTCGACCTCGTCGATCTCGAGCCGCCCGAGCCGATGGTGCGCATCCTGGAAGCGCTCGAGGACCTGAAGCCCGGCGACGTCCTGTTCGCGCTGCTCGCCCGCGAGCCGGTCTTCCTCTTCCCCGAACTGGCCAAGCGCCAGCACGAATGGGCCGGCAATTTCGATGCCTCCGGCACGGCCTATCGCCTGCTCGTGCGCCATGGCGGCGAGAGGGCGCACGGATGAGTGTCAAGCTGGAACGCCTCGTCGAGATCGCGCTGCGCGACGTGCTCGACCCCGAGATTGGCCGCAGCGTCGTCGATCTCGGCCTGATCTACGCGATCACGGCCGCTCCGGATGGCAGCGTCGCGATCACCATGACGACGACCACGCGCGGTTGCCCGCTCGCCGGATTCCTGAAGGAGGCCGTAGCCATGGCGGCCGGCGCCGTCGAGGGTGTCGCCGGGGTTACGGTGACGCTGACCTACGAGCCGGCCTGGGAGCCGGCGATGATCGCCGCCGAATGACGATCCCGGCCAGGATCGTTGCAAATGTTGTGCTGCAACAAAGACCGATTTCGCCAGGCTCCTAAAGTGCTCATGACCGGGCGAACTCCGGTCTTCTGGCAAGGAGACAGGCCATGGGCCAAGGGCTCAAAATGGGCGAAGAACTCAAACTGACCCGCCGCAGCATTCTGGCGGGAGCGGCAGCCACGGGGGCGATCGTCCAGGCGGCTTCCGCGCCGGCTCAGGCGCAGGCCGTGATGACCAAGGCCAGTGCTACCGACATCGCCAAGCTGCCGCGCGTCAAGCCGAAGCTGGTCGATCCCCCCTTCGTGCATGCGCATGAACAGATCGCGACCGGCGGGCCGAAGGTCGTCGAGTTCACGATGACGATCCACGAGAAGAAGATCGTCCTCGACGATGCCGGCACCGAGACCTACGCCTTCACCTTCAACGGCACGGTGCCTGGCCCGCTGATGGTCGTGCACGAGGGCGACTATGTCGAGCTGACGCTGATCAACGCCGAAACCAACGAGCTGATGCACAATATCGACTTCCATTCGTCGACAGGTGCGCTCGGCGGCGGCGGCCTGACCGAGGTCAACCCCGGCGAGAAGGTCGTACTGCGCTGGAAGGCCACCCGACAGGGCGTGTTCGTCTACCACTGCGCCCCTCCCGGCATGGTGCCCTGGCACGTCACGGCGGGCATGAACGGCGCCATCATGGTGCTACCGCGCGACGGACTGAAGGACGGCCAGGGCAAGGCCCTGAAATACGACAAGGTCTATTATGTCGGCGAGCAGGACTTCTATGTGCCGCGCGACGCGAACGGCAAGTTCAAGCGCTATGCCAGCGTCGGCGAGTCGCATGAGGATGTCGTCAAGGCGATGCGGACGCTGACCCCGACCCACGTCGTGTTCAATGGCAAGGTCGGCGCGCTGACCGGCAAGAATGCGCTCACCGCCAAGGTCGGCGAGACCGTGCTGATCGTCCACTCGCAGGCCAACCGCGATACGCGGCCCCACCTGATCGGCGGCCATGGCGACTATGTCTGGGCCACCGGCAAGTTCCGCAACCCGCCGGAGCGCGACCTGGAGACCTGGTTCATCCCCGGCGGCTGCGCGGGCGCGGCGCTCTACACCTTCCTGCAACCGGGCATCTACGCCTATGTCAACCACAACCTGATCGAGGCCTTCGAGCTCGGCGCCGCCGGACACTTCAAGGTCGAGGGCGAGTGGAACGACGACCTGATGAAGCAGATCCTGGCCCCGGCCGGCATCTGACTTGTCCCCGCCTCCCCGCCATTCGGCGGGGAGGCCCTTCTTCCCGATGGGGATCCAATCATGGCCACCACGCTGCGCCCGACGCTGCCGGGGCTGACGACCTCGCTCGGCCTCATGCTCCTCGCCGGAGCCGCCGCTCTTTTGCTCACCGCACCGGTTCGCCGGCCTGCCCCCGCCTTCCCGCTGCCGCAGACGGCGATCGTGCCGCCCGCGACCCTGCTGCACCGGCTCGACGGCGAATACAGCCGCGCCGGCCGCCCGGTCGATGCGCCGCGTGTTACGGTCAGGATCACACAGCCCCTCGAAATCATGCGCTATCAGGTGAGCGCCGCCGATTACGCGCGCTGCATCGCGGCCGGCGCCTGCAAGCGCCTCGACAGCCCGGCACCACGCGGCGACCTGCCCGTGACCGGCGTCAGCCATGCCGATGCCAGCGACTATGCCGCCTGGCTGACGCGCGAGACCGGAGCCGTCTGGCGCCTGCCGACGGACCGGGAATGGGCCCATGCCGCCGGCTCGCGCCTGGTTGACGATGCCCGCGGCTTCGATGCCGATGCGAACAATCCGGCCCGGCGCTGGCTGGCCGATTACGAGCGCGAGGCCAACCGCAAAGCCGCGAGCGACCCCGCCCCACGGCCTGTCGGCAGCTTCGGCGCCAATGAACATGGCGTCCACGACATCGCCGGCAATGTCTGGGAGTGGACGCAGACCTGCCTGCGCCGCGTTTCGCAGGACGCTGCCGGCCGCACGACCGGCGAGACCAGCAATTGCGGCATCTATGTCGTCGAGGGCCAGCACCGCGCGCCGATGACCTTCTTCATCCGCAACCCGAAGAGCGGCGGCTGCTCGGTCGGCACCCCGCCCGACAATCTCGGCTTCCGCCTCGTCCGCGAGCGGAGCTGGCGCGACCGCTTGCCGGCGGCCTTCAACCGGCTATTGCCGGCATGACCGTCGCGGTTGCCGGCGGCAGCCTCGACAACGTCAGGCCGCTTCCCGAAACCGGCATGGAACTCCTGCTCTGGATCCTCGTCTGGAGCGAACTCATCGTCTTCGGCGCCCTGCTCGGCGCCTTCCTGCTGATCGGATGGCTCGATCCGCCGGCGCTCGCCGCGTTCCACCGCGAACTCGACTTGCCCCTCGCTGGCCTCGCGACGGCGACCCTGCTGACCAGCGGCTTCTTCGCCGCCCGCGCGGCATCGGGACGCAAATCCCGCCGGGGCCTCGTCCTCGCGGCGCTGGGCGGCTTCGCCTTCTGCGCCCTGAAGCTCGTTGCCTTCAGCCATGAATTGCCGGCGCTGACCGCCAGCGAGAGCCGGCTGTTCGAGCTCTATCTGCTGATCACTGGCTTCCATCTCGCGCATGTGCTGTTCGTCGCGATCCTGCTGCTTATGGTCGCCTGGCGCCCAGCGCCGCGACCGGTCGAGACGGTCACCACGATCTGGCATCTGGTCGATCTCGTCTGGCTGCTGATCCTGCCGGTCATCTACCTGGGCTGAGACGATGCCGGCGCGCGATCTCCCCTTCCTCGCCATCCTGTTCGCTTTGCTTCTCGCCACCGGCGCGAGCCTGCTCGCGGCAACGCACCTGCCGGCCGGGCCGCGCGGATTCGCCATCGCGGCGCTCAGCCTGATCAAGGCCGGGCTCGTCGTGCTCGGCTTCATGCGCCTGCATCGGACGAGCCCCGGGCTTACGATCGCGCTGATCGGCTATGCGGCGGCGTTGAGCGCGCTGGCGGGATTGAGGATCGCCATCGCCGGATAACATCCGACCACGGCAGCCTGGAGCCACACCTTTGTCATTCCGGGGCTTCGCGCAGCGAAGAACCCGGAACCCACGACTGGGTCGGTCGCCCGGAAAGGGGCATCCAATGTCTCACCCCGTCGTGGTTTCCGGGTTCGCGCCTACGGCGCACCCCGGAATGACAAGGGTTGTTTCGACCTGAAACCTTCAGCGATCGCCCGTCTCGCCTAAACCGCGCGGCTATACTGCCGCGGCGGCTGGTCGAGATGGGCGTCGAACGCCGATGCGACCTTGCGCACCAGCAGGCGTGCTTCATCCGGCAGCGAGACGCGGTGGCCATCGAGGCGCACCACACCCTCCTGCGAGAGCTGACCGAGCCGCTGGAAGGAGCTTTCGAGGATGCTCGGATCGGCCTGATGCCGGGCGCAGATCGCATCGATATCAACGGTCAGATCGCACATCACCCGCTCGATCAGTTCGGCGCGCAGGCGATCCTCGGCGGTGAGGCGATAGCCACGCGCCGTCGGCAGGGCGCTGTCGGCGATCCGTTCGGCATAGCGGCCGATCACCACCTCGTTCTGGACATAGCCCTGCGGCAACCGCCCGATCGCCGAAGCGCCGAAGCCGATCAGCGCCTCGCAGCGGTCGGTGGTGTAGCCCTGGAAATTGCGATGGAGCCCGCCCTGCACCAGGGCACGCGCCATCGGATCTTCGGGCAAGGCGAAATGGTCGAGCCCGATGCGGACATAGCCGGCCGCCACGAGCCGCTGCGCCATCGCCTCGGCCTGCTCGTGCCGCGCTTCGCCATCCGGCAGCTCGGCGGTGACGATGCGGCGCTGGTGCTTCTTGAATTCGGGCACATGCGCGTAACCGAAGATCGAGAACCGGTCGGGCCGCATCGCCAGGCATTGCTCGACGGTATCGAGACAGGACTGGAGCGTCTGCCGCGGCAACCCGTAGATCAGGTCGAAGCTCACCGCCGCGATGCCGGCGCCGCGCAGGCCGGTGACGACCGCCGCCGTCTGGTCGACGCTCTGGATGCGGTTGATCGCCTTCTGCACGGCCGGATCAAAGCTCTGCACGCCGAGGCTCGCGCGGTTGACCCCGGCTTCGGCAAGCGCGGCGATCATGCCGGGTTCGAGCCGGCGCGGATCGATCTCGACCGCGATCTCGGCGGTTGGATGCAGCCTGAAATGCTGCCGCAGCAACGCGACCAGCGCGACGAAATCCTGAGGATCGAGGATGGTCGGCGTGCCCCCGCCGAAATGGACATGGCGCACGTCGAGCGGCGCGGAAAGTCTCTCGGCGACCAGAGCGATCTCCCCGCGCAAGGCCGCGAGGTAATCGACAATCGGCCCGTTGCGCAGCGCGACCGTGGTGTGGCAGCCGCAATACCAGCACATCGAGCGGCAGAAGGGCACATGCAGGTAGAGCGAGGCAGTGGTCTCTGCCGGCAGCGTCCTCAGCCAGTCGGCATAGGTGCCTGCATCGACGGCGCCGCTGAAATGCGGGGCGGTCGGATAGCTCGTATAGCGCGGAAGCCGTTCGTCTCGGTATGGCGCGGCCTGCATCGGTCAGCTCCGGGCTGTTGTCCTGGAGCCCGCTGACTAGCTGGTTTGGCCGATGGCTTCCTTGATCAAGGGCAAACAGCATCCTCGGCCCGTGAACGCGGGAGCCTCGTCAACCCGCGGGCGAGGCAACCGCTTCCGGCGCGAGGCTGACACGGTCGAGCTTCGGCGTCATCGTATCGAGCAAGGGCAGCGCCGCCGCACCGAGCGCCGCCGTCAAACGCCCGGTCGCGCCGCGCTGAACGCGCGGGATCGTCCGTCCCGGCCGGTTCGCCACTGAGATCGGCAAGGGTGCCATCGCCGCGATCAGCGCATCGATCACGGTGTCCGGCATCTCGCCGCCGAGGATGACGGTCTCCGGATCGAACAGGTTTTCCAGCATCGTCACGACCGGGGCCAGCAGCCCGGCTGCTTCCGCGATCCAGTCGGACAAGGCGGGATGGCCCTGCGCGTGCAGGCGCGCGACCTCCTCCGGCCCAGGCTCAGCAATGCCGGCCTCGCGCAAGGTCTCCGCCAGCGCATGGAAGGAGGCGTAGCGTTCGAGACAGCCATGCCCGCCGCAGGCGCAGGCGCGGCCATCTAGCACGACCGGGATATGGCCGATCTCGCCGGCATTGCCGAAGGCGCCGCGATAGGGCTGGCCGGCGACGATGACGCCGAGACCCAGGCCCGCGCCGAAATAGATCTGGCAGAAATGGCGCAGGTTGCGGCCGAGCCCATGGAGATGCTCGCCGACCGCCGCCGCATTGGCGTCGTTCTCGATCACCACAGGCGTGTTGAGAGCGTCCTGCAGAAGCTGCGCCGCATCCTGCCCGGCCCAGCCTGGCAGAGGCGAGGTGCCGACCGAGTTCATGCCCTCGATCTCGAAGGGGCCGGGCATCACGACGCCGCAGCCGAGCAGGCGCTCGGGCAGGCCGGCCTCGCGCCTGACCGCTGCCAGCTCTGCCGCAGCCGTCTTCTGCACGCCCGCGACGGTCGTGTCCGCGAGAGGCGCGATGCGCTGCGCCCTGATCCGCCCGGCGAGGTCGACGAGAACGGTGGTGACGTGATCGGCCGCGATTTCCATGCCCGCCGTCATTCCGCCCTCGGGATTGACGGCGAATTCGACCGGCGGCTGGCCCCGCGCCGTCCGGCGCCGGCCGAGCTCGGTGAGGAAGCCCTCCTCGACCAGTTCGGCGACGATGTTGGAGACCGCCTGTGCCGTCAGCTTGGTCAACACCGCGATATCCGACCGGCCGAGCTGCCCGTGCTGACGCACGGTTTCCAGCACCACCCGGCGGTTATGGCTGCGCGTCCGCTCGGGATTGGTGCCGACGGCGACGCTGCGGGACGGGGGGAGGGGACGGTTCGGCATAGGCTATCGCGCTGGATCGGGTGGACAGCCTGCTCCGGCAATTAATCCAACTCAAGTGAATTAATTGATTGACAGCCGCGGGCCGGCGAGATGACGATACCGTCGAGCCTTCCGAATGCCGTCCGCCGGCAGGGACGGAGGACGCTGAAATCAGGGGAGAGGGTCATGCGCGGCTTACGCGGGATGCTGTTGGGTCTGATGGTCTCGGTCGGCGCGGTCGCCGGCGCCAAGGCGCAGACCGTCGAGATCGAATACTGGCAGTACGTCTTCGATGCGCGCGTCAAGGCGATGACCGAGCTGATCAAGCGTTTCGAGGCCGCCAACCCGAACATCAAGGTCAAGCAGACGACCTTCCCCTATGCCGACTACCAGACCAAGATCGCCGCGGCGATGCCGGCCGGCCAGGGCCCGGACGTCGTGCAGCTCTTCTATGGCTGGCTCGACAATTTCGTCGGCGCCAAGTTCATCCAGCCGCTGCCGCGCGATGCCTTCCCGCCCGCCGCGATCGAGAAGGAATTCTACCCGATCGTCTCGGCGATGAAGCGCGACGGCGAGTATTACGCGCTGCCGACGGCGGTGCGCTCGCTCGCGCTGTTCTACAACAAGAAGCTCTTCCAGGAGGCGGGGCTCGACCCGAACACCCCGCCGAAGACCGTCGACGAACTGCTCGACTTCGCGAAGAAGACGACCAAGCGCGACGGCGCCGGCAACATGCTCTCGGCCGGCATCACGCTCGATTTCCCCGGCCAGGACTACCATTGGTGGCGCGAGACGCTGCTGCGCCAGAACGGCGGCACGCCCTATAGCGACGACAACAAGAAGGTGACCTATGACAGCGAGGCCGGCGCCAAGTCGCTGAACTGGTATGCCGATCTCCAGCGCACCCACAAGGTCGGCCAGGTCGGCTTCATGGATGAGGGCCAGGCCGCCTTCCGCGCCGGCCGCGCCGCGATGACGATCGACGGCTCCTTCCGTCTTGGCGCCTTCGGCGGCATCAAGGCCTTCGAATGGGGCGTCGCCGAACTCCCGGCCTCGGCCGACGGCAAGAAGGCGAATTTCGCCAGCTACTGGGTCAACGCCATCACCACCAAGCCGACCGGCCCGAAGCTGGAAGCGGCCAAGAAGTTCCTCGCCTTCGTCACCACGCCCGAGGCGATGCAGCTCTGGCTCGAGACCGTCGGCGAACTGCCGGCCCGCAAGGAAGCGGCCGAGACCGAGAAGAACCTCAACCACCCGGTCTACGGGCCGTTCCTTAAGGCGCTCAATTACGCGCACGCCACGGTCTTCGTCGACGAGCTGGCTCAGCGCCAGGTCTCGCTCGACATGATCAACCGCGTGCTGCTGCAGAACCAGGACGCCAAGGCTGCGCTAGCCGAGTCTGCCAAGGCCGAGCAGGCCATCCTCGACCGCTTCTACAAGAAGTGATGTGGACCGGGCGCCGGATCGGATTGTCGCGATGAACGCTTCCTCGTCTCGTGTCGATGCACGGTCCGGCGCCCGTCTCTCTTCGGGCCTCGGCATGCGCCAGAAACAGGTCCTCTGGGCCTGGTCTTTCCTGGCCGTGCCGGTGCTGTTCTATGCGGTGGTGCGCTTCTATCCGACCTTGGAAGCGTTCTGGATCGCCACCACCAACTGGAACCTGCTGACCAAGCCCTCCTTCATCGGGCTCGCCAATTTCAAGCGGCTGATGGCCGATCCGGTGTTCTGGCAGGTCTTCCGCAACACCGCGCTCTATTTGCTGCTGGGCACGCCGATCAGCCTGCTGCTCGCCTTCACCATCGCCTATCATCTCGACCGCGTGCGCTTCCTGCACGGCTTCATCCGGGCGCTGTATTTCCTGCCCTTCCTGACGACCGCGGCGGCGATGGCCTGGGTCTGGCGCTGGTTCTACCAGCCGGTGCCGATCGGCCTGTTCAACAACCTGCTCGCCGGCATCGGCATCGCCCAGCAGCCTTTCCTGCGCTCGACCACGCAATCGCTGCCGGCGGTGCTTGCCCCCGCGATCTGGGCCGGGCTCGGCTTCCAGGTCGTGATCTTCATGGCGGGCCTACGCGCGATTCCGACGACCTATTACGAAGCCGCCCGCATCGACGGCGTCTCGAATGGTACGATCCTGCGCCGGATCACCCTGCCCCTGCTCAAGCCGACGATCGTCTTCCTCGTCGTCTTCTCCTCGATCGGGTTCCTCCGGATCTTCGATCAGGTCTACAACATGACCAGCCAGACGAGCAGCGATCCCGGCGGGCCGCTGAACGCGACCAAGCCGCTCGTGCTGATGATCTATCAGACGGCCTTCTCCTCCTTCGACATGGGCTATGCCGCGGCCCAGACCGTCGTGCTCTTCCTCGTGCTGCTCGTGGTCTCGCTGCTGCAGCTCCGGCTGCTAAGGGATCGCTGATGAGCGCCGCCGCCTCCCCTCTGGCCCTGCGCCTCGAGCCCGGCCGCATCCTCACCTGGCTCCTGCTTTTCGGCGGCGGCCTGCTGATGGTGACGCCGCTCGCCTTCATGTTCGCGACCTCGCTGAAGGATTCCTCCGAGATCTACGATCTCGCCTTCTTCCCGGCCCATCCGACGCTCACCAACTACGTGACCGTTCTCTCGGACGGCCGCTTCCTGCGCTGGTTCGCCAATTCCTTCGGCATCGCGGTCGCGGTCACGCTCTCGAACGTCTTCTTCGACAGCCTCGTCGGCTACACCCTCGCGAAATTCCAGTTCCGCGGCCGCTACCTCGTCTTCATCGCCATCCTCTCGACGCTGATGATCCCGACCGAGATGCTGGTCATCCCCTGGTACGTCATGGCCAAGAACTTCGGCTGGCTCGACAGTTACTGGGGCATCATGTTCCCGGGCATGATGACGGCCTTCGGCACCTTCCTGATGAAGCAGTTCTTCGAGACCGTGCCGAACGACTTCCTCGAAGCCGCCCGCATCGACGGCCTCAACGAATTCGCGATCTTCTGGCGCATCGCCATGCCGCTGGTGACACCCGCCCTCTCGGCGCTGGCGATCTTCACCTTCCTCAGCAACTGGACCGCCTTCATCTGGCCGCTGATCGTGACGACATCAAAGGAACTCTACACCTTGCCGGTCGGCCTCACGAGCTTCGCGGTGGAATCGCAGGTCCAGTGGGAATTAATCATGACGGGCGCCGCGCTCGCGACCCTGCCGACGCTGACCGTTTTCCTGCTGCTCCAGCGCTACATCGTGCGCGGCGTGGTCCTCGCCGGTCTCAAGGGCTGATTGCCATGACGAAAACCGATCCACGGGCGAGCGACACGTCCGTCTTCCCCGACCCCGTCTACAAGGAAACCGTGCTGCGCCCGCTCTTCGACGGGGCGAAGACGCATCACGTCCAGAGCTTCCACGCCATCGACCGCGCCCATCTCGTCATGCTCGCGGAGACCGGCATCCTGCCGCGCGCCACCGCCGGCCGTATCGCCCGCGCGCTCGACGCGATCGATGCCGAGATCGACCCGGCCAAGCTCAGCTATGACGGCACGGTCGAGGATTATTTCTTCCTGATCGAGGCCGAGCTGAAGAAGCGCCTGCCAGCCGACGATGCCGGACGTCTCCATACCGGCCGCTCGCGCAACGATATCGACCACACGCTGTTCAAGCTCGCCTTGAAGCCCCGGCTCGACCATATGGCCGGCCTGCTGCGCGCGCTGATCACCGCGACCCTCGACCTCGCCGAACGCGAGAAGGCGACGTTGATCGTCGCCTATACCCATGGCCAGCCGGCGCAGCCGACCACCTTCGGCCATTACCTCTCGGCCGCCATCGAAGTGATGCTGCGCGACCATGAACGGCTGGTGCAAGCGCGCGCGCTGCTCGACCTCTCGCCGATGGGTGCGGCCGCGATCACGACCTCGGGCTTCCCGCTGGATCGTGCCCGCGTCGCGCATCTACTCGGCTTCGCCGCTCCGCTGCAGAACTCGTATGGCTGCATCGCTGCGATCGACTACCTGACCGCGACCTATAGCGCGGTCGAACTCGTCTTCCTGCACCTCGGCCGCCTGATCCAGGATTTGCAGGTCTGGACCGCCTTCGAGGTCGGCCAGCTCTACGTCCCCAACGCCTTCGTGCAGATCTCCTCGATCATGCCGCAGAAGCGCAATCCGGTGCCAATCGAGCATCTGCGCCATCTCGCGTCGCAGACCGTGGCGCGGGCCCGGATGGTCAGGGACATCGTCCACAATACGCCCTTCACCGACATGAACGACGCCGAGGGCGAAACCAACGAGGCCGGCTATCAGGCCTTCGCGACGGGCGAGCGCGTGCTCGGCCTCCTCGCCGCGCTGCTGCCGGCCCTTCAGGTCGACGGGCGGCGCGTTGCCGAGAACATCCGCCGCTCCTGCATCACCATCACCGAGCTGGCAGACACGTTGGTGCGGTCGGAAGGCCTGTCCTTCCGCACTGCCCATGAGATCGCGGCCGATGTCGCGCGCGCCGTGGTCGCAGCCGATGGCGATCTGCAGCGCGATGGCTACGCCCCGTTCCGCAAGGCCTTCCACCAGCATGCCGGCCGTGAGCCGACCTTGAACGAGGCAGCCTTCGCCGAGGCCGTTTCGCCCGAGCATTTCGTCGCGGTGCGCGAGCGCTTCGGCGGGCCGGGGCCGCAGGCGCTCGCTGCCGCTTTCGCCGGCTATCGCGGCGTCCTCGTGGCCGCCGGGCTCGCCGCGACCGCGACCGCCGCGCGCGAGGCTTCCGCGCGCCATGAACTCGACGCCGCCTTCGCGGATCTGATGGGAGCAGCCTGATGGCGGGTATCGAGCTTCAGGGACTGGTCAAGCGCTACGGCAAGACGCAGGTCGTCCACGGCATCGACCTCGCGATCGAGGATGGCGAATTCGTCGTCTTCGTCGGCCCGTCCGGCTGCGGCAAGTCGACGACGCTGCGCATGATCGCCGGTCTCGAGGAGATCGACGGCGGCACCATCACCATCGGCGAGCGGCCCGTGAACCGGCTGGAGCCGAAGGAGCGGAACATCGCCATGGTGTTCCAGAACTACGCGATCTACCCGCATATGAGCGTCGCCGAGAATATCGGTTTCGGCCTCTATACGGCGAAGCTCGACAAGACCGAGAAGCGCCGCCGGATCGAGGAGACAGCCCGCATCCTCGGCCTCGAACCGCTGCTGGAGCGCAAGCCCTCGGCATTGTCCGGCGGCCAGCGCCAGCGCGTCGCCATCGGCCGCGCCATGGTGCGCGACCCCTCGGCCTTCCTCTTCGACGAGCCGCTCTCCAATCTCGACGCGCAGTTGCGCGCCCAGATGCGCCTGGAGATCAAGCGCCTGCACCAGCGCCTCGGCCGCACCATCGTCTTCGTCACGCATGATCAGGTCGAGGCGATGACGCTGGCCGACCGCATCGTGGTGATGCGCGATGGCCGCATTCTTCAGGTCGGCGCGCCGATGGAACTCTACGAGAAGCCAGCCGATGTCTTCACCGCCCGCTTCATCGGCTCGCCGACCATGAATATCCTTCCGGCCAAGGCGACCACCGCCGATGGCAAGCAGAAGCTCGAACTAGCCGGCAACGCCATCGCCCTACCGTCCCGCACGACACCGCTCCCTGCCGAAGTGCTGGTTGGCGTCCGCCCGCAGGAACTGCGCGTGCTGGCGGCGGGAGAAAACGCCGATCTCGTGCTCACCGGCAAGGTCGCGGTGGTCGAGCCGCTGGGGTCCGAAACCTTCGTGCATGTCGAGCATGGCGGCGGGCTGATCCTCGCATCGGCTTCTGCGAAGGCGCCGCCGGTCGTCGGCCACGAGGTCCGGCTCGGCACCGGCATCGATTCCTTGCGCCTGTTCGACGCGGCGACCGAGCGCGCCCTATGAGCGCCGGGCGCGACCTCGTCCTCAGCATCGGCCGGCTCTACTGCGACATCGTCTTCCGGGGGCTCGACGCGATGCCGCGCCTCGGTGAGGAGCGCTTCGCCGAGACCGTGGCGATCGTACCCGGCGGCGGCGGCTTCATCACGGCTGCCCATCTCGCCGCGCTCGGCACACCGGCTGGCCTGCTCGCCCGCCTCGGCACGGACCCGCTCTCGGGCACGCTCGCACCTGCGCTGATGGAAAGCGACGTCGACCTCCGCTGGCTCGAACGCACGCCAGAAGCCGGTCCGCAACCGACCGTTGTGATGGTGCAGGATGGCGAGCGCGCCTTCCTGTCCCGGCGCGCCGGCAGCGCCCGCCCGGCGACGCTGGACGCGGCCCTCGCCGACCCGGCCGCACGCCATCTCCATATCGCCGAATTCGCGACGCTCGCCGAAATCCCCGATCTGATCGACAGGGCGAAGCGCGCTGGCCTCACCGTGTCGCTCGATCCGAGCTGGGACGATGACTGGATCCGCCGGCCGGACCTGATCGCGCGCGCCGCCGGCGCCGACATCTTCCTGCCCAACGCGGCCGAGGCGCGTGTGATCACCGCTTGCGAGGATCTCGATCAAGCCGGCCGCCGCCTCGCCCGGCATTTCCCGATCGTCGTCATCAAGGACGGCGGCAACGGCGCGCGACTATTCCAGTGCGACGACGCCGTCGCCCTGCCCGCGCCCGAGGGCGGGCCGGTTCTCGACACGACGGGAGCGGGCGACGCCTTCAATGCCGGTTTCCTCGTTGCCTGGCTCGCCGGGCGCTCGTCTGAACAAGTCTTGGCGGAAGGCATCGTCTGCGGCACTCTCTCCGTGCGTTCGGTCGGCGGAGCCGGAACGCGGCTCGAACGTGCCGATGTCGATGCCATGAGCCAGAACCTGCTGCACAGCGATGACCGGATCGATGCCTGAAGCCCTTCTCACCCGCGAGGCGGCGGAGGCGGCCGAGGTCGCTGCCCGTCAGATTTCGGCCAATGCCGACGCCATGGCGGAGCTGGGCGAACAGCTCCGCCGGCGCAAGCCCGCCTTCATCGCGACCTGCGCGCGCGGCTCCTCCGACCATGCCATGACCTATGGCAAATACCTGCTGGAGCGCACGCTCGGCCTGCCCGTTGCCTCGCTCGGCCCCAGCCTCGCCTCGGTCTATCGCGAGGAGCTCGATCTCTCCGGCGCCGTCTTCATCGCCGCCTCGCAGTCCGGACGCAGCCCGGACGCGCTGCAACTGACCGAGACCGCCAAGCGCGGCGGCGCGCTGACGATCGGCCTGATCAACGACATGGAATCGCCGCTCGCCGCATTGGTCGATGTCGCCCTGCCGCTTGCCGCCGGCTCCGAGACCAGCGTCGCCGCGACCAAGAGCTTCCTCGCCACCGGCATCGCGCTGCTCCATCTCGCCGCCGCCTGGAGCTGCGAGCGAGGCCTTGCGGACACGCTGGTGAGATCCCCCGAACTGCTCCGGCAGGCCGGGCTCTGCGACTGGTCACCCTTCTTCCGGCGCCTCGAGAACGCGACGAGCCTCTATGTCATAGGCCGCGGACTCGGGCTCGGCATCGCCCAGGAGATGGCGCTGAAGTTCAAGGAAACCTGCCGCATCCATGCCGAGGCCTTCAGCGCCGCCGAGGTGCTGCATGGCCCGCTGGCACTGGTCGGGCCGGGCTTCCCGGCGCTGATCCTCGACCCCGCGGACGAAGGCAACGAGAGCACGCTTTCGATTGCCCGCACCTTCGCCGGGCTGGGTGCCGAGATCGCCTATGCCGGCTCCGATGTCGCGCCGGGCATCGCCCTGCCCGTACCGGCAGAGAGCCCGGCCGCGCTGATGCCGCTGCTGCAGGCGCGCGCCTTCTACGGCGGCATCGCCGCGCTCGCGGCCGCGCGTGGGCTCGATCCTGACCGCCCGCCGCATCTGCGCAAGGTCACGCAGACAATGTGAGTGGGCGCAGCGCCGGTTCCGTTGCGCCGCACGATGTCCTAGACCTGACCCGGTCTCACGCCTTGGATCGCCGCCCTATGAAACAGCCGCTCACGCCCGCTTCGCTCGCCCCTCCTTTCGGGCAATATTCTCATGGCATGAAGGCAGACGCACAAGGCGTTCTGCTGACCTCGGGCCAGCTCGGCATCAACAGCGACGGCAGTGTCCCTGACGATGCGGGCGAGCAGGCCCGCATCTGCTTCGAGAGCATCGCCGCGATCCTGCGCGAGGGCGGCCTGTCCATGGCGAATGTCGTGCGCCTCAACGCCTTCGTCACCGACCGCAAGCATATGCCGGCTTATATGAAGGCGCGCGACGAAGCGCTGGCCGATTGCCCAGTGAAGCCCGCCTCGACGCTGGTCATCGTCTCAGGGTTCAGCCGCCCGGAATTCGTGGTCGAGGTCGAGGCGACGGCAGTTTACTGAGCCCCTACACCTCCAGAGGCCTTCGAAAAAGCACGGGTCATCCCGGACGCAGCGAAGCGGAGATCCGGGATCCATGCCTGAACGCTGATGGGCAAGGTTCCGGAATGGATCCCGGGTCAAGCCCGGGACGACCGCGTGGTTCCGAGATAAATCACCACGTTCCCAGCCTTCCGCACGCTCAGTGAGCGCCCGCCTTGACGAAATTGGCGAGTTCCGGCGTCTGCGGATTGGCGAAAAGCTCCTTCGACGGCCCGCTCTCCCAGATCAGCCCCTGATGCATGAACACAGTGGTATCCGCCACGGTACGCGCGAAATTCATCTCGTGCGTCACCAGCAGCATGGTCATGCCGCCCTTGGCGAGCTTCTCCATCACCAAGAGCACCTCGCCGGTGAGTTCCGGATCAAGCGCCGATGTGACCTCGTCGAACAGCATGACCTTGGGCTGCATGGCGAGCGAGCGGGCGATCGCGACGCGCTGCTGCTGGCCGCCGGAGAGGTTGTCGGGATAGCTGTCGAATTTCTCGGAGAGGCCGACCTGCGCCAGCACCTCCTTGGCCAGCGCCATGGCCTGCGCCTGCGGCACGTTCTTGGTGATGCGCGGCGAGAGCATGATGTTCTGCCCCACCGTCAGATGCGGGAACAGGTTGTAGCTCTGGAAGACGATGCCGACATCCTTGCGCAATTCGCGCAGCTTCGTCGGGTCCTGGGTCATCGTATGTCCGGCAACCTCGATCTTCCCGGCATGGAAGCTCTCGAGCCCGTTGATGCAGCGCAGCAGCGTCGACTTGCCCGAGCCCGAGCGGCCGATGATCGCGACGACCTGCCCGGCATCGACGCTGAGCGAGACGCCTTTCAGCACCTCCAGCGAGCCGAAGCGCTTGTGGATGCCTTCAATGAGAACGGCTGGCATTCATCACCTTTTCGAGATGGCGGCTGAGCCGGGAGAGCGGGAAGCAGATCGCGAAATAGATCGCCCCGACCAGCGTGAAGATCTGGAAGGCCTGGTAGGTCGCGTTGTTGACCAGCATGCCCGCACGCATCAGGTCGACGAAGCCGACGACCTGCACGATCGAGGTGTTCTTCACGAGCTGGACGAGGAAGCCGACCGTCGGCGGCAGCGAGATGCGCACCGCCTGCGGCAGGATGACATGGGCGTAGGTCTGCGTCGTCGTATGCGCCAGCGAGGCCGAGGCCTCCCATTGCTGGCGCGGCACGGATTCGATCGAGCCGCGCCAGATCTCGGCGAGATAGGCCGAGACATAGATCGACAGCGAGGCCGAGGCCGCGAGGAAGGGCGGCAATTCGATGCCCAGCGCCGAGAGCCCGTAATAGCTCATGAACAGCACCATCAGCACGGGAATCGACTGGATCACCAGGATGTAGCCGGATGCGAAGCGGCGCAGCCAGCGGATGCGTGACAGCCGCATGATCGCGAAGGCGCCGCCGATGATGCTGCCGATGAAGAAGGCGATCGCCGTCAGCGCCAGCGTCCAGCCGGCGGAGCGCAGGATGAAGAGGGCCTCGGGCCAACCGAAGGTCTGCATCAGGCGGCCTCCCCATGCGCTTCGGTGAGGCGGGCGAGGCCTGACACCTGCGGGAAGAGCTTCCGGCCGAGCCAGTTCAGGAAGAGTTTGAAGGAGAGCGCCAGCACCAGATAGAGCACGGTGACGACGATATAGGTCTCGAACGAGCGGAACGTGTCCTGCTCGATGATCGCCGCCGTGCCCGACAGTTCCTGCACCGAGACGAAGGAGCAGATGCTGGAGGCCAGCATCATCAGCACGAACTGGCTCGACAGCGCCGGCCAGACCCGGGCGAAGGCCGGCTGCAGCACGACATGCTTCAGGACCTGCCACTTGGTCATGGCGAGCGCGAGCCCGGCCTCGATCTGCGATTTATGGATGGAGTCGACACCGGCGCGAATGATCTCGGTGGCATAGGCCGCGAGATTGAGCGTCATCGCCAGCACCGAGGCTTCGAGCCCGTTGAGGCGGATGCCGATCTGCGGCAGCCCGAAGAAGATCATGAAGAGCTGCACCAGGAAGGGCGTATTGCGCATCAGCTCGACATAAGCGTCGACGATGTAACCGGCCCAGCTGCCGGCGAGACTGCGCAGGGCGGTCATCGCGGTCGCCAGCACGAGCCCGAGCGCAATCGCAACGAAGGACAGTGCAATCGTGAGCCAGACCCCGTTGAGGATCATCGGCCATTTGGAGAAGACGTCTTGGAAGAGCAACGGCGCGCTCCTTCGTCCGGCAAGGTCGACGAGGGGTCGCCGGCGCGCTCAGGTTACGCGCCGGGACATCGGCGGATCCGATCGGAAAGCCCGATCAGGCCATCGGATCAGAAGGTCGGGAGCGGCGGCAGCGGGCTGCCGACCCACTTCTGGGCGATCGCGTCGAGCTCGCCGTTCTGCTTGACGTAGTAGATGAAGTTGTTGAGCCACTGGCGCAGCTCATAGGCGTCCTTGCGCATGGTCATCGAGTTCGGCTGCATGCCGAAGACGAACTTGAGCTCGGTCTCGGTCTCGCCGCGCGCCTTCATGGCCGCGTTGGCCTGGGCATCGGGGCCCGCAATCGCCTGCACCTGGCCGGAGAACAACGCCTGCATCGTGGTCGCGTCGTCCTCGAAGCGCAGGATGGTGAGGTTCAGTTCCTTCTCGCGGTTGGTGAACTCGCGCTCGACGCTGGAGCCGCGATTGACGCCAACCTTCATGCCCTTGAGATCGGCCCAGGTTTTGATCGCGACGTTCTTCTTGGCGTAGATGCCCGTCTGGAAGGCGCTGTAGGGGATCGAGAACATCACCGCCTTGGCGCGCTCGGGTGTCGGCGCCAGCGTGGCGACGAGGAAGTCGACCTTGTTGGCTTCCAGCGCCGGGATGCGGGCCGGCGGGGTGAGCTGAACCATCTCGACCTTCACGCCGAGATACTTTCCGATCAGCGCGATCACGTCGGCATCGTAGCCGATCGCGTTGCCCTGCGAGTCGACCGAGCCGTAGGGCGGGGCGCCGATCAGCACGCCGATCTTCACCGAGCCGCGCTTGATGATATCGGTGACCGTCTGGGCCGAAGCCTGGCTGGCGGCGAGCATGCCGGCGCCGAGCGCGAGCGCCATGCCGGCAATCTTGAGATGCTTGAGCAGTTTCACCTGGTGTCTCCTCTGCTGCGGCGGCGCCGCTTGTCTTGGCCCGGCTTCTTCTGGCCGGTTGCTGAAAACCCGATTGCCCTGTCGCGTCAGGCGCTGGCGCGCACGACGTTGACGAGCGGCTCACCCGCAAAGCGACGCCTGATGTTGTCGGCGATGACTCCTTGCCGGCGGCTGATGGTGCCGCTGGTCCATCCAGACATATGCGGCGTCATTAAAACGTTTGAAAGCTCGTGGAAAGGCAGATTTGCGGGCAGAGGCGTGCTGTCCCCAGACGTAGGGTAACGATACCAGGTGTCGATGATCGCCCCGCCGATGTGGCCGGCTTTCAGCGTATCGAACAGGGCCTGCTCATCGATGGTCGGCCCGCGCCCGACATTGATCACGACGGCGCCCGGCCGCATCGCCGCGAAGGCGGCCGCGCCGACGATGCCTTTGGTCTCCGCGGTAAACGGCACGGAGACGACGACGACATCGACCGATCCGCAGAATTCTGCGAGCGCATCGAGTGTGAAGGTGCGATCGACCAGCGGCGAAACCGGCACGGCGCTGCGATTGGCAACATGGACCTTCATCTCGAAGGCCTTGGCCCGCGCCGCGATCGCCTTGCCGATATGGCCGAAGCCTAGAAGGCCGATGGTCCGACCGGCGATCTCGCCATGGACACGCTCCGGCGCGCCGGCCCAATAGGCCCAATCGCCCTGCCGCAAGCGCCGGTCGGCATCAGCCAGCGGAATGCTGCGCGCCAGCAGGGCCGCCATCACATATTCCGCGATCGCCTGCTCATGGCCGAAGCAGTTGCAGACGGCGGCGGAGGCCGGCAGCGCACCGAGGTCGACCATGTCGTAGCCGGCCCCCGGCACGTGGAACAGCTTGAGCCCGGCGGGCTGCGGCAGGCCGGCATCGAACTTCACGCCGACGATGACCTCCGCCTCGGCATAGGCTTTCTGATCCGCCCCGGCCTCGAGATGGTCGGGCAGGAGGCTGATCTCGGCCTCATCGCCGACCAGCCCGGCGAAGCCGTGGCTGAAAGAGGCGGCGTTCTCGCCGTGGAAGACAATGCGCATGGTCCGATGGTTCCTTCCGTCAGGTCTTCAGCAGCGGCCCGACCCGGCAATCCAGCAAGGACGGATCGATCGCCGCCTCCATCTCGTCGAACATGCCGTCCACGAACCCGATCAGCGCGTCTGAAGCGGCGACGGCCTCATCCACCCGGCGCGCCGCAATCGCGTTGAGCACCGCGATGTGGTGATCGATCGACACCCCCAGGCTGACCCGCTGCGGCATGGCATTGTGATAGAGGAAGCCGATGCGCCGGAAGATCGTATGCAGCGGGCGCAGCGTGTGTTCGAGGAAGGGTTCTGCCGCCGCCGACAGCACCGTCTCGTCGATCCGGCGGTCCAGCGTATTGAAGTCCGCCAGGCTCAGCGTATCCCGGCGCTCCCGCAGCAGCCGCTCGACATGCAGGAACTGGTTGCGGTGGGATGGCCCCGCCCGCTCGGCGGCCAGTCCGATGACGAAGCGCTCGAGGTCGCGGCGCAGGCGCAGCAGCACGCGCTCCCGCGCCAGGTCGATCGGCGCGATCTGGAGACCATGGCGCGGACGGACGACGATCAGCGTATCCGCCGCCAGCCGATTGACGGCGTGATGGACCGGGGTGCGGCCATAGCCGGTCATGTCCTGCAGGTCCTGAAGCGATAGCAGGCGGCCCGGCGGAAGCTCGCAGGTGATCAGCAGCACCTCGATGCGCTCATAGGCGAGCTCGAACAGGTTGACGCGATTGCGCCGCTTCGGCGCAGGCGCCTCTTCTGCCTCGGCCTGTCGGGGCTGGACCGCAGCATGCGCCATTCCCGGTTTCCTCCATGAAGGCGCTCTTGATCGGCGCCCGTTGGAAGGAAGCGTAGACATGTTGTGAAATTTCACAAGAGGAAGATTCACCTCCGCGAAGGCGTGCGCCGGCCTGCACGGCTGAGGTTTGCGCGACCGACGCCTGCCTATTAGGCGCTTGCCCTGACGGAAGGCTTGTCAGGAAGGCTCGACTTCGGTCGAATCTGACGGATTCGCCGTCATTGCGAGGAGCGAAGCCACGAAGCAATCCAGGGGACTGGGGGCAGCTTCTCAGCCGGTCCCCTGGATTGCTTCGCTACGCTCGCAATGACGGCAGCCGCAGAGCGACGTTGAGGCTGGCCGACTTCGAAGCGAGAGCCGGCAAAGAGCCCTGCCGGATCAGCCCCAGGCAAACCGGGACAGAACGTAGCGTGGGACCAGCCCTTCGCGCGCGAAGAGCCGCTGGCAGCTCGCGAGATCGACCTTGCCGTCCTCGCTCCAGCCGAGATCGCCGCGATGGATCCCCCCCGCGATGAAGGCGGCATCGATCCCGGCCCTCGCCGCGCCGGCGACGTCGTGCTCCAGCGAGTCCCCGATGGCGAGCAGACGCTCGGCCGGGCGATCGAGATAGCGCAGGCAGCTCCGATAGATCCGCGGATGCGGCTTGCCATGATAATGCACGGTGCCGCCCATCTCCTCGTAGATCAGCGCGGCCAGCCCCGGTGCCTCATGCAAGGTGCCGTCGGCATGGACGCGATAGCGGTCGGGGTTGCCGCAGACCATCGGCAAGCCGCGCCGCAAGGCCTGCTCCAGCACCGGCGTCCAGCCTGCGACCGACTGGCTGTCGGGATCCATGCTCATCACGAACAGGAAATCCGCCTCCTCGGGCGTCTCCACCAGCATCAGACCGAGCCCGGCGGCCAGACGATCCTCGCCCGGCCGCGCGAGCAGCAGGCAGCGCGTGCCGAGATTGCGATAGGCAGGCTCGGAGCGTTCCAGCAGCGCCTCGCGCGCATCATCCCCTGCCGAGGCCACACGGTCGTAGAGATGGCGGGGGAAGCCCATGCTGGCGAGCACAGCCTCGTTGTCGCGCCCGCTCCGGCCCGAATTGGACAGGATGATCACGGCCTTGCCGGCGGCCCGCAGGCGTTCGAGGCAGGCGATCGCGTCGGGATAGGGCCTCGTGCCGTCATGCAGCACGCCCCATTGGTCAAGGAGGAAGCCGTCATAGCGGTCGACGATGGCCGAAAGGCCGCCTGGAAAGGCGGTCTCGATCCGCGGTTCAGACAATGCGGGAGCGGACATAAGCCGAAAGCGCCTCGCTGATGATGACGATGCCGAGGATGGCGATCAGGATCACGATCGCCTGCGACCAGGCGAACTGGTTGATCGAGGCGTAGAGCAGGAGCCCGATACCGCCGGCGCCGACGAAGCCGAGCACGCTCGACTCGCGCACATTGATGTCCCAGCGATAGATCGAGGTGCCGATCAGCACCGGCAGGATCTGCGGCAGGATCGCGACGCCATAGACCTGCAGGGTGCTGGCCCCGGTCGATTCCACCGCCTCGATCTGGCCGGCATCGACCTCCTCGATCGCCTCGGCGACGAGCTTGGCGATGAAGCCGATCGAGCGCGCCGCGACCGCGCAGATGCCGGCGACCGGCCCCGGACCGAAGATCGCGACGAAGAGCAGCCCCCAGATCACCGTGTTGATCGAGCGCGACAGCACCAGCATGGCGCGGCCGATCAGCCAGGTCGCCTGGTTGTAGGTGGTGTTACGTGCGGCGAGGAAGGCGACCGGCAGCGCGAAGACGATGGCGATCATCGTACCGAGCGTGGCGATGTGCAGCGTCTCGATCAGAGGCTGGACGATGCGCGGCAGATAGGTCCAGCGCGGCGGCCACATCCGCGAGATCAGGTCGGCCGCCTGCTCATGCGCATCGGCGAAGAAGGCCCATTCGATATCGAGCGCCGAGACCGACCAGGCGGCGGCGACCGCGATGCCGCCGAGCCAGATCCATTGCACGATGCGCTCGCGCAGCGAATAGCGTTCCCACTGGTCGGGGTAGCTGCGCTTGGCTGTGCTGCCTTGCGGGAGCTGATGTGCGGTCATCTCAGCCTCCGCCGGGCCCAGTCGCTGAACCATTCGCCGAAGGCGACCATCGCCGCGATCGTCAGCAGAATCGCGCTGGCGAAGTCGAAATCATAGCGCGAGAAAGACGCCGAGAGCGTCTGGCCGATGCCGCCGGCGCCGACGATGCCGATCACGGTCGAGTGCCGCAGATTGGAATCGAGCCGGTAGATCAGCACGCCCAGCGTCTTGACCAGAACCTGTGGCACCACGGCGTAGAAGAAGGTCTGGCCGAAGCTCGCACCGGTCGCGCGGATGGCCTCAACCGGGCCGGGCTTCATGTTCTCGATATCCTCGGCCAGCATCTTGCCGAGGAAGATCGCCGAGGAGAAGGCGAGCGTCAGCAGGCCGGCCACCGGGCCGAAGCCGAACAGTTTCACGAAGAAGATCGCGATGATGACCTCGTGGAAAGTCCGGCCCGTCACGATGAAGCCGCGCGCCAGCAGATAGAGCGGGCGCGGCGAGAGATTGGCCGCCGCCGCGATGCCGATCGGGATCGACAGCACAGCGCCGATGATCGTCGCGGCGATGGCGATCTGCACACTCTCGACCATGCCTGTGAACAGCAGGTGCCAGCGACCGAAATCCGGCGGCACCATCCGCGCCAGGATCGTCCAGGCGCGCGGCAGACCGGCGAGGATGCGGGCCGTGTCGACATTGAGCGTCGAGAGCGACCAGACCAGATAGGCGGCAACCAGCGCCCAGAAGGCGAGCCGCCGGCCGGGGCTGCCGAAGATGCTCGGCGCACGCCAGTGGCTCGGATAGGTAGCGGCGGCCGTGGTCATGACAGCGCGCCGACCGGCGCCATCGTTGCGACCGGGGCGGGAGCCTCGTCGTCCTCGTCCCGCGGGGTCGACCAGTCTTCCTCGCCATAGATCCGGGTCAGCGCCGCATCGGTGAGGGCCGAAGCCTCCGCGTCGAAAACGATCAGCCCGTCCTTCATGCCGATGATGCGGTCGGCATGGGCGCGAGCGAGCGCGACGTCGTGGATATTGATGATCGCCGGGGTCTGGCGCTCGGCCACGAGCTCGCGCACGAGGCGCATGATCTGGCGCGAGGTCTTGGGATCGAGGCTCGCCGTCGGCTCATCGAGCAGCAGCAGGTCCGGCCGCTGCATCAGGGCGCGCGCGATGCCGACACGCTGGCGCTGGCCGCCGGAGAGCGCGTCCGCCCGCTGGTTGTGGTAGCCGTCGAGCCCGACCCGGTCGAGCAGCGCAAACGCCGCCTGGATGTCCTCGGGCGGGAAGCGGTAGCGCAGCGAGGCGAAGAGCCCGGTATAGCCGAGCCGCCCCGAGAGCACGTTCTGCATGACGCTGAGCCGCTCGACCAGATTGTATTCCTGGAAGATCATGCCGATCCGGCGGCGGGCCGCGCGCAGACCCTTGCGGTCGAGCGCGACGATATCCTCGCCGTTGAGCCTGACGCTGCCGGCGGTCGGCTCGACCAGCCGGTTGATGCAGCGGATGAAGGTGCTCTTGCCGGCGCCGGAAGAGCCGATCACCGCCACGAGCTGCGGCCGGTCGATGACGACATCGACGCCGCCCAGAGCCTTCTTGCCGGTCGGATAGACCTTGGCCAGCCCCGCGACGGCCAGCAGCGGAGCGCCGCCGGCCGAAGTCCCCGAAACAGCCGACATCAATCGCCCTTCAGCTTGGCCAGGCCGTCCTGGGTATAGGTGATGCCGCTGTCGCGCTGGATGACGATGATGTCCGACCAGGCCGCCTTGTAAGTCAGCTCCTTGAAGCCCTTGGTGTCCTTGAATTCCTTGGCGAGCCCGGATTTGAGGAAGTCGAAGGAGAGGAAGGCCTGCTTGATCTTGGCCTGGAGTTCAGGGTTCAGGTCATGGGCGAGGCCGAAGGCCGTGCGCGGGAAGGGCGAGGATTCGTAGACGATGCGGATGTCGTCGCGCTTGAACATGCCGCGATCGGCCATGCGCTCGACCACGCTGGAGGCGACGGGCGCGGCATCATAGTCCTTGTTGACCACGCCCATGATCGAATTGTCGTGCTTGCCGGAATAGAGGACCTCGTAGTCCTTGCCGGGCACGACGCCCTTCTCCTTGAACAGGATGCGCGGCGCGGTGTCGCCGGAGTTCGAGGAGGGCGCGACATGGGCGACGCGCTTGCCCTTGAGATCGGCGATCGACTGGATCGGGCTGCCCTTGGGCACGATCAGCTGCAGCGTGTAGCCGATCGAATTATCGTGCTTCTCCATCGCCACGATCGGCCGGAAGCCGGCGAGGTTGACGGCGAAGGGCGTCGGCCCGCTGGCGACGCCGGCAATGTGCAGGCGGCCCGAACGCAACGCCTCGACCTGCGCCGCATAGGATTCGGCGCCGAACCATTTGATCTTCTTGCCGGTGACCTTGGTGAGATGCGCCAGGAAATCGGCGAAGACGTTCTCGTAGACCGACGGATCCTCGACCGGTGTATACGAGAAGATCAGCGTGTCCGGGTCCTTCTGCCGCGCCCTGTCGCTCGGGATGTCGGCAAGCAAGTCGCCATCGGCATCGCAATAACGGGCGTCGAGCGTCCCGCGGCTGGGGCAATTCTGCGCCTGCGCCGGGCCGGCGAGCCCGAGACCGAAAGCGAGCAGGCAAAGGGACGCGATCTTCGCGCGCAGCATGGAAACCTCCCTGGAAGCGGCGGCGCCCTGACGGCGCTCGTGTAAGATTTCTTCCATCCTGATCAAAAGCGATCACGGACGCAAGGGCGCCGGCTAAAGATTTGGCGGGAGGACAGGCTGCTTCAGGCGACGAGCCAGCGCGTGCCGCTGCGCTCCCAGCTCGCGCGCAGGCGCGGGCTTGGCTCGGCATCGACGACGACGAGGCTCAGCGCCTCGGGCGGCGCGACGCGGGCCGTGCCTGTTTGCTCGAACTTGCTGTGGTCGGCCAGCGCGATGCTCTGCCGGGCGCGGCCCATCGCAGCCTGGCGCACCGCGATCTTCTCGAGGTCGAAATCCATTGGCGCGCCGTCATCGTCGAAACCGCCGAGACCGATCAAGGCATAGTCGAAGCGGAAGCCCATGACGCTGGCAATCGCCCCCTGCCCGACGAGCGAGCCATTGGCGCCGCGCGTCGTGCCGCCGGTCACGACCACGTCGAAGACGCCGTGACTGCAGAAGATCTGGGCGACGGAGACGCTCGCCGTCACCACCCTGAGGCCAGGCTTGTTGATGAGCGCGCGCGCAGCCGCCTCGACCGTGGTGCCGACATCGAGGAAGACGGAGGCACCGGGTGGCACGATCCGCGCCACCGCGGCGCCGATCCGCTCCTTGCCGCGCGGCGAGACGGTGAGCTTCTGGGCGTAAGCCGAGCGGATGCCACCGGAGGCGAGCCCGGCCCCGCCATGGAAGCGCTGCAGAAAATTGCCGGCCTGCAACCGGATGATCTCGCGCCGGACCGTCTGCGCCGAGACGCCGAAACGCTCGGCCAGCGTCTCGATCGTGGTGAAGCCGAGATCCTGCACGAGGTCGAGGATCTGCCGCTGGCGCGGTGTCAGAGTCTCGGTATCGGGAGCGGTAGGGCTCATCGCGTATCCGTGCCAGGCTTGCCGGGCACAGGAAGGCCGCCCCGGCCACGCGCGTATGATAGCCGCCCGGCCCGAAAAGCAAGCAGGCCGGAACACGCGCCTAGCCGGCACCCCACAGCGCATGGACGGACTGCACGATGGCGAAGCCGCTGACGGCGAGCAGGATCACGATCGCGACGATGCGGTAGTGGCGCTGCAAGGCGGACCGGAAAAGGCGCGTCCCGATCACCTGCCCGACGAACAGCGCGGGGATGGTCACGGCCGCCAGCAGCACCGTCGAGGCTCCAAGGAGCCCGGATGCACCTGCGAAACCGATCGCGACGGTATCGGAGAGCAGGAAATACAGCACGATCGACGCGCGCCCGACATGCATCGCCGTCTGGGCGTTGAGGTAGAACAGCACGACGGGCGGGCCGCTCATCGCCGCGGCGCCGTTGAGCAGGCCGGAGAGGATGCCGACGCCGAAGGTCGCGGGCGCCCCCGGCTCGCGGCTCGCCTTCAGGCCCGCGGCAAGCGCACAGGTCGTCGCGAGCACAACAAGCGCGATGACGAGGCGCATCACGTCTGCCGGCAACGCCGCGAGGCCATAGAGCCCGATCGGCGTCGCCAGCAGCGCGCCGGCGACGAGCAGCATGACCGAGCGCAGATGCGCCGAGCGCCACAGGCCGGGCAGCAGTTGCAGGCTGCCGACCACCTCCAGCAAAAGCACCATCGGCACGGCGGTGACGGGATCGGCGATCAGGGCAAGCAGCGGCACGGCCACGAGCGCGAAACCGAAGCCGGTATAGCCGCGCATGATCGCCGTCAGGAAGACGACGAGGATGCAGGCTGAAACCTGTCCCGTGCTGAACGGCTGCAGCAGCCCGGCAATCGTCATGAGGCTCCCTCGAACTGGCCAACGCCGTATGGGCGCGACCGAGCCGCCTGCCTAGAGCCGTTCCGGCAAAACTGCTTGGCGGCTTTGCGCGAGGTCAAAGCGGTCCGCGTCAGCTTCAACGCACGAGCCATGAGGGTATGGCTTCAGCGAGGGACACCGGCCTCCAGCAGCGCGACCATGGCGGCGTATCCGCGCGAACGGGCATGCTGCAGCGGCGTCACACCGTGCCTGTCGGCGAGATTGCGGCTGGCGCCTGCCGCAAGCAGCGCCCGCACGGTCTCGACATGGCGCTTGCCGCCATCGCCGAGGATCACGGCCTCGATCATGGCGGTCCAGCCAAGATTATTGACATGGTCGAGCGGCGCGCCGGCCTTGATCAGCTCCTTGACGATGCCGTCATGCCCGAGATGAGCAGCAGCGATCAGCGCCGTCCCGTCATAGCGGCTGGTGGTGAGCTTCGCCGAAGCGCCCGAGGCCAGCAGGGCCTTCAGCGCCGGCACGTCGTCGCTCACGGCGACGATCGTGACGGCATCATAGCGCTGGTTGTCGAACAGGCCGGGATCGGCTCCCGCCGCGATCAGGGCGCGGATCGCCTCGGCCTGCCCGCGGAAGGCGGCGACATGCAGCGGCGTGCGGCCATTGCCGTCGCGTGCGTCAAGTCCCTCACCGGCTCCCGCGAGGCGACGGATCGCAGCGACATCGCCGGAGGCCGCCGCCGCGTGCAGACCACGATAGGCGGCGAGTTCGGCCGCATCAGGCGGCGTCTGTGCAACGGCCGGGCCGGTCAAGGCAGCCACGACCAGGGCAACAGCGATCAGCAGCATCCTCGCCATCACGGCGCTCCTCCCTTGCGACGATATGACGAAGCAGGCGGCCGCTTCCGCAACCGCCTGCCCCGTTTCAAACTGGATTCAGGCTCAGCGCAGCTTGGCCTTCACCTTCTCGATGCCGGCATTGGCGCATTCCTCGTCGAGATGACCGCCCGGCGCGCCACCGCCGAGCAGCAGGAAGCCTTCGATCGCGGCCACGTTGCGCTGGGCCGGGTTCCTCTCGACGCCCTCGGCCATCGCCGCGGTGGCGTTGCGGGCCGAAGCCGAGGTGAAGGCCTTGTCACGGCTGGCTGCGACGGTGTGCGGGCCTGCCCGGTCGGCGCGCAGCACGGCGCGGGTGACGCCGGCGCGGTCGACGACCGTCGCGGTGACGTTGAAGTTCTTGGCGGCGCAGGCCTCGACGGTCGCCTGGGCGATTTCCTGGGCGATGGCGAGCGGCATGTTGCGCTCCTGCAGGACCTGGGCGCCGGCAGCGGCCGGAACGAGCGCGAGCACAACGGCTGCAGCGGCGAAACGGATCTGGGTCATGATCTCTCCGGGACTTGAGCGAGGACGAGCCGTGAGCTCGATGACCGCAAGCTAACCGGTCCCGTCAGGCGTTTTGATCGGTGCGGTGCCGGAGCCGCCTCCGTAATCCTACGGAGAGACCTGCCTTCGATGGCTACCGACTTCCGATGGAGCCACTTCGTCATCCCGGACAAGCGGCGAAGCCGCGCCGATCCGGGATCCATCGTAGAACTCCGGAGCCCTCCGATGGATCCCGGGTCAAGCCCGGGATAACGTGGCGGTTCCGAGGAAAACGAGCCGCCTAGCCCTCCAATGCAAAGCGCACCATCTCGGCGACCGAGCCCGCTCCGATCTTCTCGGCGATATGGGCGCGATGCGTCTCGATCGTGCGCGGCGAGACGTCGAGCGCCCGCGCGATCTCCTTGGTCGATAGCCCCTCGGCGACGAGAGCGAGGATCTCGCGCTCGCGCTGGGTGAGCCTTGCCATGCGGGCGTCGCGGCCGGCGCGGGCGGCCTCGGATCGGTCGCGGGCGTCGAGCGCCGCGAAAGCCGCCTCGATCGCTTCGAGCAGCACCTGCTCGTCGATCGGCTTGGTCAGGAAATCGACCGCTCCCGCCTTGAAGGCGCGCCGGCAGGCGGCGACATCGCCATGGCCGGTGATCATCACCGTCGGCATGCCGCCGGCCTCCTTGGCCATGCGCTCCAGCAATTGCAGGCCGGAGGTGCCGGGCATGCGGATATCGACGACGAGGCAGCCGTCCTGGCGCGGATCGGGCCGGTCGAGGAAGGGCTGCACGCCGGCAAAAGCGCGCGGCGCGAAGCCCATCGTGCGCAGCAGCAGGACGAGCGCGTCGCGCACATCGGCATCGTCGTCGATCAGGTAGACGGTCCGGGCAGCGGGTTTCATTCCGCGGCCATCCCGAGCTCGGCCGCGAGCGCCGGGAAGCGCACGCTGAAGATCGCACCACGCTCTGCCCCGTTACGCGCGGCGATCCGCCCTCCGGCCGCTTCGACCAATCGCTCGCAGAGCGGCAATCCGAGCCCCATGCCGCTGCTCTTGGTGGTGAAGAACGGCTCGAACAGGCGGGCCATGTCGGCCTCGGCGATGCCCGGTCCATCGTCAGCCACGGTGATTTCGGCCTCGCCATCGACGAGCCGCGTGGCGAGAACGATCTCGCGCCGCCCGGCCGGCATGGCCTCGACCGCCTCCGCCGCGTTGCGGACGAGATTATGCACGACCTGCTCGATCGAGACCCGATCCAGCAGGGCCTGGGGCCCCGGCTCGCTCAGCTCCAGCCGAAGCGTGACGCCTCGCTCCTGAAGGTCGCGCTGGTTGAGCTCCACCACATTGCGGACGATCCGGTTGAGATCCTGCGGCTGCCGCTGTGGCTCGCGCCGCGTCACATAGGCCCGCAGCCGCTCCAGAATCTCTCCGGCACGGCGGGCATGCCGGACATTGGCCTCGAGCACGCCGGTGAGATCGCCGGGCACGACCTCGGCCGACCGGGCGAGCCGCAGGCCCGCCTGACTCTGGCTCAGGATCGCCGTCAATGGCTGGGTGATCTCATGCGCGATGCCGGAGGCCATCTCGCCGACGGTGTTGACCCGCATCGCATGGGCAAGTCGTGCATCGTGCTCGTGCAGGCGCACCGCCTCGCGCGCCCGCTGGCTGGCGCGTCGCTCGCGCAGTACCGCCAACAGCAGGAAAAGACCGAGTCCCGCGGCGATCGGCCAGCCAAATAGCAGGCCCGGCGGCAACAGCTCCGTGAGAGCCGGCCGCCGCGCCAGCTCCAGCACGAGCGGTTGCGACCGGCTGCCCAGCACCTTCGCGAAGGCGATCTCCGGGATGGACGCCCCGGCTTGCAGCGGCCAGCCATGCTGGACGATCGCGGTCCCGGCCGCATCGCTCAACTTCAGCGCCGCATCATTAGGCAGCCCGCCTTCCGGCTCGGCAAGAAGCCGAGCATCGATGATGAGGACCAGCGCCCGCGGCCCGTGGCCGACATCCGGCACGCGCTTCACCAGCGCATAGAACGGCTTGCCCGAGCGGCTCGCGAGCGTGACGACCTGGCCTGGCGCCAGCGCGCTCACGCGCGCAGACAGTGTCGCCGGATCGAAATCCGCAAGGCTGGGCGGCACGCCCCCGGCAGAGACGGTCTCGATCAGCTCGACGGCGGCGATGCGCGGATAGAAGCGCTGCATCGCCTCGATCACAGCCCGGAAGCTCGCCGATTCCGCATTCGAACTGGCGAGCACCGCAGCCAGGCTGGTGAGATGCGCGTCATGCTGCTCGACACGCTGCGAGACGATGCGGTGCAGCGTCGTTCCCTCGCGCTGGAGCACCTCGCTCGCACGCATGAATTCAACGGCGGCGCCGAGCCCCAACCCGACCAGTGCCAGCGGAACCCACAACAGCAGGAAAGGGGCGAGGCGCGGTGTCAAGGATTTCATCCGGTTTCAAGCCGAGCTTACAGCGCCGGGCGCCAGCCGTCACTGTCGGGCGAAAAGCAAGCGCTGTGACGCAAAGATAGAAAATCCCTCGCTGCGGACGCCTGCAATGCTCTTGCGGACGCCATCGAGCCCCAATAGGCTCCTCTTCGACGTGCCGGAGACAGGCGCGCACAAGGGGAAACGCCTATGTCAAAGATGATCACCAAAATGGTCGCATTCGGCCTTGCCGCTGCGGCCTTTTCCGTATTTGCGGCGCCGGCTTCGGCGCAAGCCACGCTCGAAACCGTGCGGAAGCGCGGCAAGGTGCTCTGCGGCGTCTCCCCGACGGCCCCGGGCTTCTCCTATGCCGACGACAAGGGCGTCCGCCAGGGCTTCGACGCTGATGTCTGCCGCGCTGTCTCCTCCGCCGTCTTCGGCGTGCCGGACAAGGTCGATTTCGTCCCGCTCAACACCAATGTGCGCTTCCAGGGCCTGCAATCCGGCGAGGTCGACCTGCTCTCGCGCCAGACCACGGCAACCTTCTCGCGCGACACTTCGCTCGGCCTCGATTTCGCACCGGTCGTCTTCTACGATGGCCAGGGCCTGATGGTTTCGACCAAGCTCGGCGTGAAGAGTGCGTCGGAACTCTCGCAATCGGCCGTCTGCATCCTGCCGGGCACAACGACGCTGCAGAACCTCGAAGACTACTTCAAGCCGCGCAACATCAAGTACGAGGCGGTCGTCTTCGAGAACCCCGACGAGTGGCGCAACGCCTTCTTCTCCGGCCGCTGCGACGTCATCACCACCGACCGTTCGGACCTCGCCTCCGTGCGCGCCATCGCCAACGATCCCAAGCAATACGTCATCCTGCCCGAGACGATCTCCAAGGAGCCGCTCGCCCCGGTCGTCCGTCAGAACGACAGCAACTGGCGCGACATCGTCTCCTGGACCGTCAACGCCCTGATCGCGGCCGAGGAATACGGCATCACCAAGGGCAATATCGACGAGCAGCTCAAGAGTAAGGACCCCGAGACCCAGCGCCTGCTCGGCGTCAATGGCGACCTCGGCAAGATGCTGAACCTCGACAACAAATGGGCCTATAACGCGATCAAGCAGCTCGGCAATTACGGCGAGCTCTTCGAGCGCCATCTCGGCGAGAAGACCCCGCTCGGCCTCACCCGCGGCCCCAACCAGCTCTGGAACAAGGGCGGCCTGATCTACTCCCCGCCCTTCCGGTGACCCTCGCCATCGCATCGAATCGGAAAGTGGGCTCCACTTTCCGGACGGTCCGGGGCGACAACAAGCACATCGATCGCCATTGCCGCGCCCGCCAGGACGCGACGCGATCTGCCATGCGTTCCCACCTTTGACCTGAGACCATCGGTCGCCACCCCGGCGGCCGATGCGTCCCCAGCCCGGAACAGCCCGATGGCCACCTCCGATTCCAGCCCGGTGCGGCTGCTTTATGACGTGCGCGTCCGCGCCGTGCTCTATCAGGTCGTCGCGGTTGCGCTCGTCGTCGGCATCGGCCTCTATCTCTTCGGCACCGTCTCGCGGAAGCTGGCGGCGCAGAACATCGCGACCGGCTTCGACTATCTGTCCCGGCCCGCCGGCTTCGTCATCAGCCAGTCCTTCATCTCCTACGATTCCGGCAACAGCTATGGCCGTGCCATCCTGGTCGGCCTGCTCAACACGATCTGGGTCTCGGTCTTCGCCGTCATCATCTCGACCGTGCTCGGCCTCGTCGTCGGCATCGCCCGGCTATCGCGCAACCCGCTGCTCTCGACGCTGGCGCTGATCTATGTCGAGGCGCTGCGCAACGTGCCGCTGCTGCTCTATCTCTTCCTCTGGTACGCACTCATCGTCGCGGTCTTCCCGCCGGTGCGCGAGGCCTGGCAGATCCTGCCCGAGGTCTTCCTCAGCAATGGCGGCCTGATCGTACCATCGCTGCGCTGGTCGCCGGCCCATACCGGCGTGCTGGCCGCCGTCGTGCTTGGCATCGTGCTGGCCTGCGTCGTCGCATCGGCCTTCCGCCGCAAGCGCGTCGCCACCGGCCAGAGCCGCATGGCCTGGCCCTATGTCCTTGCCGCACTCGCCGTCCCGACCCTCCTGGCCATGCTGATCTTCCAGCCGGACATGGTGGTGAACTGGCCGGAGAAGGGGCGCTTTCGCATCACCGGCGGCCTGCAGGTCACACCGGAATTCACCGCGCTGCTGGTCGGGCTCGGACTCTCCGCCTCGGCCGGCATCGCCGAGACCGTCCGCGCCGGCATCCTCTCGGTCGGACGCGGTCAGTGGGAGGCGGCGCGCTCCGTCGGGCTGCATGACCGCCAGACCATGCGGCTCGTCGTGCTGCCGCAGGCCTTGCGCGTGATCATCCCGCCGCTGACCAGCTCCTATCTCTCGACCTTCAAGAACTCGTCGCTCGCCATCGCCATCGGCTATCCCGACCTCGTCATGGTCTCGAACACCACGATGAATCAGACCGGGCAGGCGATCGAGGGCATCGCCATCTTCATGCTGGTCTATCTCGGCATGTCGATCACGATCTCCATGCTGATGAACTGGTACAACGCCCGCGTCGCGCTGGTGGAGCGTTGAGATGACCGACACCGCTCAGCTCAACACCCTCGCCTCCGTCTCCGACGAACGGCCGGTGCGGCCGGCGCAGAACTGGTTCGGGCTGCTCAAGCCCTATATCGGCTCGCCCTTCAATGCCGTCGTCACCTTCGCCTGCCTCTGGCTGATCTACCGCCTTGTCACCGGCGCCTGGGGCTGGCTCGTCACCCGCGCCATCGTCGAGGGCGGGCCGCAGACCTGCAAGGCGGCAGCCGGCGCCGGCGCCTGCTGGCCGTTCCTGGCGGCGAAGCTGCGCTTCATGATCTTCGGCTTCTTCCCCTATGACGAGCACTGGCGCCCGGCCCTGGCGGTGCTGCTCTTCCTGGGCGCGATGATCTATTCGATGATCCCGCGCTTCTGGTCGCGCCGCCTGCTCTGGCTCTGGCTGGCCGTCGTCGTCATCTGCGGCGTGCTGATGTATGGCGGGGTCTTCGGCCTCAGGGTGGTCAACACCACGAACTGGGGCGGCCTGCCGCTCTCCTTCATGCTCTCCTCGGTCGGGCTCGCCTTCGGCTTTATCCTCGGCGTGCTGCTGGCGCTGGCGCGCTCGTCGAAGCTGCCAGCGATCCAGGTCATCGCCGTCGTCTTCATCGAGATGGTGCGCGGCGTGCCGCTGGTCTCGATCCTGTTCATGGCCTCGGTGATGCTGCCACTGTTCATGCCGGATGGCGTGACCATCGACAAATTGCTGCGGGCCCAGGTCGCGATCATCATCTTCGCCGGCGCCTATATCGCCGAGACGGTGCGCGGCGGCCTGCAGGCGGTGCCGAAAGGCCAGCACGAGGCGGCGGCCTCGCTCGGTCTTGGCTACTGGCTGTCGATGCGCAAGATCGTGCTGCCGCAGGCGTTGAAGATCGTTATCCCGCCGCTGGTCAACATCTTCATCGGCTTCTTCCAGGACACGACGCTGGTCACCATCATCGGCCTGCTCGACTTCCTCGACACGGTGCGCTCGGCGATGCGCGATCCGGTCTGGCAGGGCATCGCCGTGCTGGAAGGCTATATCTTCGCGGCGCTGGTCTATGCCGTGTTCAGCTACGGCATGGGCTCCTATAGCCGCTTCATCGAAAGGCGCCTGAAGACCGACCACAGCCACGGCCGGCACTGAAAGGCGCTTTCGGAGCCGTTCCGCGGGCGCTTTCGCGCCCGCGCAATGTTCCAGCAAGCCGCCGCGCCGACCACTCCCGATGATTCTCATCGTGGAGATCGGACGATGCTCTTCAGCCCCGATCGGTCGGCAGCCCTCGCCGGCCGCGCCTTGCATGCCTATCTCGACCTCGTCAGGCGCACGACGCGCTTCAAGCCGGTCATCCCCGGCGCCCGCCCTTGGGAGCGCAACCGCGAGCCCTTCATCGCCCTGACCTGGCACGGCCAGCAGATGCTGACCTTCGCCGCGCTGCAAGGCGCCTCGCGCGTCGCGGTGCTGACCTCGCGGCATTTCGACGGCGCGGTCGTCAGCTCCGCGGTCGAGCGCGCCGGCTTCCGCAGCATCCGTGGATCGGGCACGCAGAGCCCGGCCAAGATCGTGGCGAAGCGCTCCGTCCCGGCCTTCTTCGAAATGCGCGACGCCTTGCGCCAGGGCACGAGCCTGATGCTCACCGCCGATGTCCCCAAGGTATCGCGCATCGCCGGCAAGGGCGCCGTCCAGCTCGCCCGCGCAACCGGCCGGCCGATCTATCTCTTCGCGGCCGTCACCAGCGCGCGGGTCGACCTCGATAACTGGGACCGTGCCAGCATCGCCCTGCCCTTCGGCCGCGGCTGCGTCCTCTGGTCCGAGCCTCTCTATGTGCGCAAGGCCGCCGACACCCGCGAAATCAGCCTGATCGCGCTGGACATCTCGGCCCGTCTCGACGAGCTCCATGCGACCGCCCAGCGCAATATCGGCCGCGAGCGCTAGCCTTGGCCGACGATTATCGCCGGCCTGGCGGCGCGCAGCCGCCGGGCACTCCGCAGATATCCGCCGGCGGGCGCAGCATCTCCGGCTCGCCGCCGGGCTCGATCCGAATCCGGCTAAGGTCTCCCGAAAGCCTCAGGCCCAGGCCGGACGAGATGAGCACGATCCGCGCCCGGCTCGATGCCAGGATCGTCGCATTGGCGCCGGCGAGGAAATGGGCGCTGCCGCCGAGGCTGGCATAGGTGCCGAACACGTCCTCCTGGCGGTCGAGCCCGTAGACCAGCATGATCACCCGCCCGTAATCGGCGCCGAGCCCGATGCCGACCGAGAGTGCCGACCAGACCACCGGCATCGGAATGCCGTCCGAGAACCGCAATTCGCCGCTGCCATGCCGCCCGCCGACCACGAAGGAGCCGCTGAGCTCGCCGCCGACGATATAGGCATTCGGCTCCCCGAAGAGCGCGAGCGAGCGCTCGATCGGCACGCTGACCGTCTTGGAGGCCGTGTCGAACACGCCTTCGACCAGCCTGACGATGTCATGGCGCGACGCGGTCGGCAGCTGGCCGGGCCGGATGTCCTCCCGCTGCGGCACGCTCTGCGCGAAAACCGCCGCCTGTGCCTGCGCGATGGCGAGCAGGCCCGCCAGCACCAGATGGCGCAGCCGGAACTCTCCCGCCATGGCGCGCAGCGCTTGCATCAGGCAAGGGGATCCATGAGGGAGTTGAACGACAAGGGTGATACGGTCCATGCAGAGCCCGGCAGGGCGACGCCCCCGACCCGAGAAGCCATACCCGCACAGAGGCTCCGTGACGACCCGCAACGTTGAAACCGTTTCGATATCCCCTGCGTCGAAACGCTCGCGGCTGTTGACGGGTGGCCGGCGATGACCTCGCTCTCGCGCGCCCTCACCATCCGGCTGACGCTGCTCGGCACCGTTCTGTTCGTCGCCTTCATCGCGGCCGTGCTCGCCTTCACCTTCATCACCGAGGACCCCGGTGTCCTGCGCAACGATGTCACCTCCCAGATCATTCGGCAAAGCGTGCGTCCGTCCGGCAGCGCCGCGCTGCAGGTCGAGAAATCGCCGGGCCTCCTGAAGATCGAGCAGGCCAGCCCGCTGCTCTGGTATCTGGTCTCCGACGGACGTTCCGTCGTCGAGTATGCGCCAGAATTGCGGCCGGGCCTGCCGATCGACATCCGGTTGGACGGCCCGACCATCGCCGCCCAGATGCGGGTCGGCGGCGATAATGCGCTCTCCGTCGACGTGGCCGAGCAGGACGGCAGCCGCATCCTCGTCGCCACCGGCGGCGGCCAGCCGGGCTGGGATGTCATCATCGGCTATTTCCTGCGCGCCATCGCAGGCTCCGCGGCGGCGATCTCGGTCGTGTTCGGGATCATGATCGCGGCGGCCATCGCCATGTCGGTCTCCTACATCACCAGCCGCCTGCGCAGCGCGGCCGAGGCCGCCGCCCGGATCGACCCGCGCGCGCCGCGCGGCCTGCTGCCGACGGAAGAGACGCCGGTCGAACTGATGCCCCTGACGACCGCACTTAACTCGGCGCTCGATCAGATCGCTGGCAATATGGAGGTGCAGCGGCGCTTCATGAACAATGTCGCGCATGAACTGCGCACGCCGCTCGCGGTGATGCGCACCAAGGTGGATTCGCTGCCGGATGAGACTGCGCGCCTTGCGCTGACGACCGATGTCAGCCGCCTCACCACCATCGTCTCCTCGATGCTGCAGCTCGCCCGCCTGCACAACACCGAGCTGCCCTTCGAGCCGCTGCGCCTGAACGTGCTGGCGCGCGACATGCTCGCCGATCTCGCCCCGCTCGTGCTCAGCAACGGCATCGGCATCGCGCTCGAGGAGGAAGGCGCGCGCGATGTCCTGGTCGCGGCCAACGAGGCCACCGCCCGCGCCGCCATCGCCAACCTCATCGACAACGCGTTGCGCCATGCGCAGGCTCGCTCATCGATCCTGGTCCGGGTCATCGACGGCAATGTGCTGGAGGTCAGCGACGACGGGATCGGGATTGCCGCCGCCAAGCGCGCGCAGGTGACCGAACCGTTCAACCGGATGTCCCCGCACTCGACCGGCGCCGGGCTCGGCCTGACGATCGTGCGCGACATCATGGCCGCCCATGGTGGAGCGCTCGATCTCAGCGACACCGAAGGTGGCGGCACGACGATCCGGCTCACCTTCCGGACCGTATAGCTAGATTGATCGGCGCTACAGCGCCGGCTCGGCCTTCTTCAGGATATAGCCGATGCCGCGCAGCGAAGTGATCTCGACATCCGCCCCAGCATCGCGGAGCTTGCGCCGGAGCCGCGAGATCTGCGCTTCCAGCGTGTTCGACTCGATCAGGTCGTCGAAGCCATAGACCGCCTCGATCAGCACGTCGCGGGTGACAACACGGCCGGTCCGCTGGACCAGCGCTTCCAGGATCAGCGCCTCGCGCCGGCGCAGATCGAGCGCCTCCGTCCCGACCGAGGCATTGCGGCCTTCGAGATCGAGCGAGAGATTGCCGGCGCTGAGGACCAGCGAGCGCTTCGGATGGCGCCGCCGCGCAAGGACACGCACCCGCGCGATCAGCTCGCCCGGCTCGAACGGCTTGACCAGATAATCGTCGGCGCCGCCGTTCAGGCCCTCGATCACGTCGGGCTTGGCGTCGCGCGCCGTCAGCATCAGGAAGGCCGGGCGGTTCTCGACCTTGGCCATCGCCTTGACGATCGACAGCCCATCGCCATCGGGCAGGCGCCGGTCGACCACGGCAATGTCGAAGGGCGCGGTCCGCAGGGCCGCGAGCGCGGCCTCCACGCTATCCGTGCGATCCACGACCAGCCCCGCATTGCCGAGCAGCAGCGAGAGATAGGACATGAGCTCCGGCTCGTCCTCGACAATCAAAGCGCGCATGTCTCGCCCGTCGTGATGCATGGATGGAACGTCATGTCGGAGAAGGGACAACAAATCCAGACATCGCGCTCCATCCATGCCCGGTTGCGGCCGGCGCGACAGCGACGCACGCGCGATACCGCAACCCGAACCGGACCGGCTGACGGGCCGGCCCGGAACCTTCGCGATCAGAACCGGTAGTTCAGGCCGGCCTTGACCAGATGCTCGGTGACGCCGACCCGCGTGCGGGTGTTGCCGAGCTGGAAGTTGTCCTTGCCGAGCGAGACGTAGTTGTACTCGACCTTGGCGGAGAGATTGTCGGTGATGCCGTATTCGGCGCCGGCGCCGACGACATAGCCGGTCTTGCCGCGCGTCTTGGAGACAAGGCCGTCGCTGGCCTTGATGCTGCCATAGGCGAGACCACCGGTTCCGTAGACCAGCAGGCGGTCGAAGGTGACGCCGGCGCGCGCCTTAAGCGTCCCGACATAGCGCATGTCGGCGCTGGTGCCGCCGCCACGCTTCGAGCCCTTGCCGAAGCCGTTCATCGACAGGTCGCTTTCGACGCCGAAGAGCATCGTGCCCATATGGACGTTGTAGCCGACCTGGCCGCCGAACAGCACTTCGTTGCGGCTCTTCTTGCTGACGCCGTTGAAGCGGTCGAAGGCGCCGCCGGTATGGGCGCCGACATAGAAGCCGTTCCAGTTATAGGCGCGCGGCGCCGAATAGGCCGGCCATTCCTGGGGCCGCTGCCTTGCGCGATCGGCCGCATGCGCGGGCAGTGTGAACAGGGCCATCAGGCCGAGCCCGGCCAGAGGAAGAATACGAGACATCGACTACTCCTTGCGGGGCTCCTCGCCGCCGACACATCTGCCAGCCGATTCGGCTCCGTGGGTCGGAGCGGGCCGGCATGCGCAGATTGCGGGCGAAGATTACGGCAAGGTTGCCCATTCAGGCGGCAATGGCGGCCGGAACGGAGCGATGTCGAAAAAGGCCCCGCCCCCAGGGGGCGAGGCCGGATCGGAGTGCGTCAGGGAACCGGCGCGGCCTGCTTGCCGAGTTCCTCGGCCGGCGGAATCCGGCCGCCCTCGAACCAGTAGGAGGCAGCAGCGCCGGACATCGCTGCCCCGTCATGGCCGATGCCGGCGACCGTGAGCAGTTGCCAGTTGCAGGGCACGCCGAGGCGGGCGGCTTCGGTCTTGCCGAACGCCAGCATGTTATGGGCGCGGCCATAGCGATGTGGCCCCTGCGCCAACGCCTCGGACTGCGACGGCAAGTTCGGATCGTCTGTGGCGATGTCGCGATCCCCCGCGAAGAGGATCATCGGATAGCCGAGCCAGCGCGTCAGCGCCGCCTTGTCGAGGCCAAGCCCGCCGAGGCCTTCCGGGAAGTTCCGTTCCGGCGTCGGCAAGGTGTACCAGCCGGGATTGGAGGCCATCGCCGCTTCGAACGGCGCGCCGCCTTCCGTCGCCAGCATGCGATGCACGAACTGGCCGCCCGCCGAGTGCCCGAAGATGCGGATGACCGGCTTATCGATCACGCCCGCAGCGCGCAGCGCATCGAGCACGCGGCCGGGAACCGCGTAGAGCCACGCGGCACGTGGCGCGATCTTGCCCTCGTCAGAAACCACCAGGCCGTTATTGTAACCCTCGGCCTTCGGGAAAGGCTCGTTCGGGAAGGTCGGCGCGACGATCAGGAGATTGTGCTTCTCGGCCGCATCGATCCAGAAATCGCGATATTCGTCACCGTTGCGCAGCATGCCGTGCTGCACGACGATGACTGGATCGTTCGGCTGGTGGCGGGCCGGGCGGTAAAAATTCACCTCCAGCGGCTTGTCCGGATGGCTGACGTCGATGAAGGGCAGCGCACTGCGCCCTACTGACGGGTTCAGGGTGGTGGTAGTCATGCGGCCTCCGGAGCCTTGTGCAGATGGCAGGCGGCGCTGCGGCCGGGCGCGACCTCGGTGAGGACCGGCCGGACCTCGCGGCAGACCGGCATCGCCTGCTCGCAGCGCGGATGGAACGGGCAGCCGGGCGGCGGCGCCAAAGGCGAGGGCAATTCGCCCTTGAGCGGCTGGAAGGCGCGCTTGCGCCGTGTCGCCGAGGGAATCGCCGCGATCAGCGCCGCGCTGTAGGGGTGCGCCGGCTCGGCGAATATCTCCGCCGCCGTGCCGACCTCGACGATGCGGCCGAGGTACATGATCGCGACGCGGTCGCTGATATGCCGGACGAGGCCGAGATCATGGCTGACGAAGAGATAGGTCAGGCCGTGGCGCTCGCGCACATCCATGAACAGGTTGATGACCTGCGCCTGGATCGAGACGTCGAGCGCCGAGACCGGCTCGTCGCAGACCAGGAAATCCGGCTTCACAGCGAGCGCCCGGGCGATGCCGATGCGCTGGCGCTGGCCGCCCGAGAACTGGTGCGGATAACGCTCGCGATAGGCGAGATCGAGCCCGACCTCGCTCAGCGCCTGGTCGACGGCCCCATCGATCTCCGCCTTCGGCAACAGCTTGTGGACGCTCAAGGCCTCGCCGACGATGCGGCTGACCTTCATGCGCGGATCGAGCGAAGCGTAGGGGTCCTGGAAGATCATCTGGACCTTGAGCAGGAAATCGAGCCGCTCCTTGCCCTTCAGCCCTACGACAGGACGCTGCTCATAGACCACCTCGCCGGTCGTCGGCTTCAGGATGCCGGTGACGACACGCGCCAGCGTGGACTTGCCGCAGCCGGATTCGCCGACGAGGCCAAGTACCTCGCCGCGCTTGACGCTGAGGTCGATGCCGTCGACGGCACGCAACACCGGCGGCGCCTTGCCCCGCCCCGTCGCCATCAGGATGCGCTCCGCCAGCGTCGGCTTGCGGCGGAAATGCTTGGTGATGCCCTTGAGCTCGATGATCGGGGCACCGGTCTGGGTGGTTGTCGAAGCACTCATGCGGCTTCTCCCACCGGCACCGGATTATGGCAGCGGAAGCTGCGGGCGCCCTCGCCCACGGCTTCAGGATCGCGCTCGGCGCAGACCGGCTGGACGCGCGGGCAGCGTGGGCGGAACGGGCAGCCGCTCGGGCGGGCATCGATGCGCGGCGCGACACCGTCGATCTGGTTCAGCCGCTCGCCCGGCGCGACATTGGCGGCCGAGGAATTGAGCAGGCCGAGCGTATAGGGATGACGCGGCGCGTCGAGCACCTCGTCCACCGGTCCGATCTCGACGACGCGGCCGGCATACATAACCGCCACCCGGTCGGCGAGTTCGGCCACCACCGCGAGATCATGGGTGATCCAGAGCACGGCCGTGCCGGTCTCGCGGGCGAGCTTCTGCACCTCGAACAGGATCTGGCTCTGGATGGTGACGTCGAGCGCCGTCGTCGGCTCGTCCGCGATGATCAGGTCGGGCGCATTGAGCAGCGCCGTCGCGATCGCGACGCGCTGGCGCATGCCCCCGGAGAACTCGTGCGGGAACTGCTTGAGCCGGGCTTCCGGCGAGGAGATGCCGACGCGAGCCAGCGCCTTCGCGGCCTCGCTGAGCGCTTCCTCGCGGTTGCAGTCGCGATGCTCCAGGATCGCCTCGCTCATCTGCTCGCCGATGCTGAGCACCGGGTTCAGCGTCATCAGCGGGTCCTGGAAGATCATGGCGATGCGGTCGCCGCGCAGGCCGCGCAGGCGCTCCTCGCTCGCCGCGCGCAAATCCTCGCCGCCGAAACTGATCGTCCCGGCGACGATCTCGCCGGGCGGGTCGATCAGCCGGATCAGCGAGAAGCCGGTCACCGACTTGCCGGAGCCGGATTCGCCGACGAGCCCCAGCACCTCGCCACGCGAGACGCTGAGATCGACGCCGTCAACGGCGGGCCAGGCGCCGTCGAGCGCATGGAAGACGGTCCTGAGGCCCCGGACCTCGAGCAAGGGGTCGGTTCTGAAATCACTCATGAGCGCACGTTGAAGCTGCGGCGCAGCCGGTCGCCGACGAGGTTGAGCGAGCCGATCAGCAGCACCAGCGCGATGCCGGGGAAGACCGCGATCCAGTACTCGCCGGAGAGCAGGAACTCGAAGCCGTTGGCGATGAGCAGGCCGAGCGAAGGCTGCGTCACCGGCACGCCGACGCCGAGGAAGGAGAGCGTCGCCTCCAGCGTGATCGCGCCGGCGATGCTGATCGAGGCGACGACGAGCACCGAACCGACCGAGTTCGGCAAGAGATGCGCGATCATGATGTGCCGGGTCGGCAGGCCGAAATTGAGCGCGGCCTCGATATATTCCTTGCGCCGCTCGACCAGCGCCGAGGCGCGCATCAACCGCGCATACTGCGCCCATTGCACCAGCACGATGGCGAGGATGACCTTGTCGACGCCGCGCCCGATCGAAGCGAGCAGCACCAGCGCGATCAGGATCGAGGGGAAGCCGAGCATGAAGTCGACGACGCGCATGATCACGGCATCGACGACCCCGCCGAACTGTGCCGCGACGAGCCCGGCCGAGATGCCGATGAACAGCGCGCCCAGTGTCGCGGTAAGACCCACCATCAGGCTGGTGCGCAACCCGTAGAGGATCGCGCTCAGCATGTCGCGGCCCTGCGAATCCGTGCCGAGCCAGTAGGTCATGCCGCTCATCGCGGTCTGGCCCGGCGGCAGGCGGTTGTCCATCACGCTGAGCGCGGCGAGGTCATGCGGGTTCTGCGGCGCGATGACGGGCGCGAGCAGGGCCAGCCCGACCATGATGCCGAGCAGGATCGCCGCGCCGCGCGTCGTCGGCCGGTTGCGGATGCGGCGCAGCACCTTCTCGCGGAGCGGCGTGTCGGCATAATCAGGGATGGTCGGGGCTTTCGCCGGGGCGCTCATGCCATCTCTCCCGTCAGCTTCACGCGCGGGTCGAGCGCCGCATAGAGGATGTCGACGAGAAAGTTCACGGAGACGAAGAGCAGCGTCGCCAGCAGCACATAGGCGACGACCACCGGCCGATCGAGCTGGTAGACCGAGTCGATCAGGAGCTTGCCCATGCCCGGCCAGGCGAAGACCGTCTCGGTGATCGTCGAGAAGGCCACGAGGCTGCCGAATTCGATGCCGACGACCGTCACGACCGGGATCAGGATGTTGCGCAGCACATGCCGGCCGACGACGCGGCGCGGCTTCACGCCCTTGGCGCGCGCGTATTTCACATAGTCCTGCGTCATCGCCTCGGTCGTGCCGGCAGCGACGAGGCGGATCATCAGCGCCATCTGGGGGATGGCGAGGTTGATCGCCGGCAAGGCGAGATGGCTGAGCCCGTCCCGGGTCAGGAGACTGGTCTGGATGCCCAGGACCGAAACCGTCTCGCCGCGCCCGGCCGTCGGCAGCCAGCCGAGCACGACCGCGAAGAGCAGGATCAGCATCATGCCCTTCCAGAAGCTCGGCAGCGAGAAGCCGAGGATGGTGCTGCCCATGATGATGCGCGATGGGCGGCTGTCCGGATCGAGCCCGGCATAGAGCCCGAGCGGCACGCCGGTGACGATGGCGAGCGTCATCGAGAGCAGAACGAGCTCGAAGGTCGCGGGCAGACGACCGAGGATCAGCTCGATCGCGGGCACGCCATGCACGAAGGAGCGGCCGAGATCGCCCTTCAAGGCGTTGCCCATGAAGACGAAATATTGCTGCCAGATCGGCAGGTCGAGGCCGAGGCGCCGGACCAGCGCCTCGCGCTCGGCCGCGCTCGCCGACGGCGAAACGAGCAGCTCGATCGGATCGCCGATGCCATAGACGGCGAAGAACACCACGACCGAGACAGCGAGCAGCACGAGCACGCTCTGAATCAGCCGTTGCAGGACATAGGCGGTCATGATGCTCGACCGGCTCCACTCAATGGTTCGCGGGCCGCCCTGCGAGAGGCGGCCCGGTTTTTCTTTGGCTTGATGGCCGGCGGCTTACTTGGCCTTCGGCTTCACCGACATCGCCAGCATGAACTGGTCGGCGCGGCCCTTCACGTCGAGCTCGGACTTGAAGGCCCAGATGCCGCTCTCGAAGTGCAGCGGGATGAAGGCGTAGTCGTCGATGACGATCTTGCCGGCTTCCTGCAGCAGCGACGCGCGCTTGCTGTCGTCGAGCGTGGTGACGGCCTCGCGGATGATCTTGTCGAACTGGTCGTTCTTGTAGCCGCCATAGTTCGAACCACCGAGGGTCTTGGCCTCGTTCGGGGTCGGCGGCCACTGGCGCAGGAACGACGCAGCCTCGCCGGTGCCGGAGCCCCAGCCGCCGATCGCGACCGAGAATTCCTTCTTGGCGCGGCGCGGGAAGTAGATCGCGCGGGTCATCGCGTCGACCTCGGCCTTGATGCCGACCTGGGTCAGGTACTGCGCGACGGCCTGGGTGATCTGGCTGTCGTTGATATAGCGGTCATTGGTGGTCGAGAGCGTGAGCTGGAAGCCCTTGGCATAGCCCGCTTCCGCCAACAGCTTCTTCGCCTGCGCCGGATCATAGGCCAGCTTCGGCGGGTTCGCCCGCGTGCCGAACATGCCGGTCGGCAGGTACTGGTAGGCCGGCTCCGCCGCGCCGTCCATGAGGCGCTTGACGATGGCGTCGCGATCGATGGCGAGCGACATCGCCTGACGGACGCGCACGTCCTTCAGCGGGTTCTTGCCGTCCTCGGACTTGACGAAGGGGCTCTGGTCGCGGGCGACGTCGAGCTGGAAATAGACGACGCGGGTCGAGGGCGTGATGACATGGCCGAAGCGCTTGTCGTCCTTGATCCGGCCGAGATCGCGCGCCGCCGGGTTCTCGATCACGTCGTAATCGCCGGCAAGCAGACCTGCGAGACGCGGGCCGGCATTGGTCACCGGCAGCAGGCGGACGGTGGCCCAGGGCTCGGCCTTGCCCCAATAGGTCGGGCTACGCTCGAGCTCGATCGCGGATCCCCGCACATAGGACTTGAGCTTGTAGGGGCCGGTGCCGATGGCGAGAGAGCCGTCGTTGAAGCCGGTCACGGTCGGCCACGGGCCGGTGACGCCGCAATTCTTGGCGATGTCGTAGCTGATCGGGCCGTGCTCGACGATCGAGGCCGAGAGGATGCTGAGGCCCGAAAGCAGGTTCGGCAGCAGCGGCTCGGGCTCCTTCGTGTTGATCACCAGCGTGTGGGCGTCCGGCATCTCGACCGAGGCGAAATTGCCGGTCACGTCGGCGAAGGAATCCGAGACCTTGGTCTCGTTCTTCAGCGTCCGGCAGAAGGTGAAGACGACGTCCTCGGCGACGAAGGACTTGCCGTTGGTGAACTTGACGTCCTGGCGCAGCTTGAAGGTCCAGCGGTTCTTGCCGTCATTCTGCCAGGAGGAAGCAAGATTGGGATGCAGCTGCTGCTTCTCGTCCTGCTTGACCAGCGAATCGAAGATGTGCTGCGCCAGCGCATTGTTCGGCGTCAGCTCATGGTAATGCGGATCGACCGCCGTCGGCTCCGAGGACAGCGCGATGCGCAGCGTCTGCGACGAAACCGCCGTGCCGGCGAGGCAGGCGGCAGCGAAAGCTGCGAGGAATAGGGGTTTACGCATGATCAGGTCCGCTCCCGGTTGAGACCGCTTTTGACAGCTTTATTTTCGTCTAGTAGCAAACATGAAAATTTTCGAACGTCAATCGGGTAGCCGCGCATGTCACAGGGCCTGAAGCCGACGACGGATCTTTCCAACCGCATCGCCCAGATTTACCCCTCGCTCAGCAACGGCCATCGCCGCGCCGCCGACTTCGTGCTGCAGCACCCGCTCGACGTGGCAACCATGACGATCGAGGGGCTGGCCGAGGGCAGCGGCACCTCCAACGCGACGGTCACGCGCTTTGTCAGGGCGCTCGGCTACGCCAACTACAGCGAGTTCCGCAGCGGACTTTCCGCCGCCCTGAAATTTGCCCATGACCCGGTCGACAGCTTCGCCGGCGCCCGCTCCGCCGCCGGCTCGACCTTCGCGACCTTCACCGCCGCCCTCTCCGACCAGAACGCCAATCTCCAGGCGGCTCGCGACGGGCTCGACGAGGCTTCCGTGACGAAGGCCGTCGAATTGCTGCTGACGGCGCAGCGCGTCTTCATCGCGGCCTCGGGCGCGAGCCACCATGTCGCCTCCTTCCTTGAGGACGGGCTTGCGCTCTACCTCGATGCCGACGTGATCTTCGCGTCCTCGCGCACCGGGCCGGAACGCGCCATCAGACACATGATGTCGGCAAGGCCGGACGATCTTGTCGTCGCGATCTCGGTGCCGCGCTATTCCCGCGCCACGCTGGACCTCGCGACCTTCGCCAAGAAGCGCGGCGCCTCGCTGCTGGCCCTGACCGACAGTCCGACCTCGCCGCTCGCGCCGGTCGCCGACGTCACCCTCTTCGCCCCCGCCCGCAGCCGCCTGCTGCCAAACTCACCGACCGCGGTCTTCGCCCTCGCGGATGCGCTCATCGCCGCCGTCGCGCGCGAGCGGCCGGATGCGGTCGAGGCGCTCAAGGAGCTCAGCGAAAGCCTGCTCTGGACCTTCCACCAATAGGTCGCCGGAGGCTCACGCCGCCCCGATGCGTGCCGATGCGAAGCGCTCGCGCAGCCAGCGTGCCGCCGGCCCGCAGGGGCGCTGCTTGTGCCAGACCATTTCCAGCGCCACCGGCAGGTCGAAATCGTCGAACTGGAGATCGGGCGTCACCAGATCGGCCGTCACCGGCGAATTCGCGATGACATAGCTGGAGACGAAGGCCCAGCCGATACCCTGCTTGACCAGTTGCAGGATCACCCAGTGGCTCTCGACCCACCAGACCTCGGCGGCGACGCGCAGGCGCTGCTTCTCCGGCCCGTCGCCGCGCGCCGCGACAAGGATCTGGCGGTGGCGCTTCAGCTCCTCCCAGTCGACGCGGGTGCCGGCGAGCGGATGGCTCTTGCCGCAGACGAGCTTGATCGGCACCCAGCCGACCGTCTGGAAGCCGAGCTCCGACGGCAGTGCCTCCTGGCGCCACATCACCCCGATATCGGCCTGCCCAGCGAGCACGAGCTGGCTGACATCTTCCATCAGCGGGAACAGCAGCTCCAGCTCGACATGCGGAAAATGCCGCGCGAAATCGGCGAAGAGCGTGCCGAGCAGATGCTCGGGATAGAGTTCGTCGATGGCGACGACGAGCCGCGTCTCGACATGGCTCTCGAAGCTGCTGGCGACGCCGATCAGATGCGCGCGACGGTCCAGGATCACCTTCGCCTCGCGCAGCAGGCGCTCGCCCGCCACGGTCAGCACCGGATTGCGCCCGGCCCGGCTGAACAGCGCGACGCCGAGGTCCTCCTCAAGGTTGGCGACCTGTGTGCTGATCGCCGACTGCGCCTTGCGCAATGCCCGCCCCGCCGCCGAGAAGGAGCCCTGTTCGGCCGCTGCGACGAAGGCTTCGAGCTGCTCGAAGGAGAGATTCATCTATCTTATATCCAGATGCGACCTAACTTGAATCATCCAGTCTTGGCGATAGAAGGCAGCGCGTCAACAAGATCAGACGACAGGTGTTTCGAATGTCCATGCGCTCCCTCCCCGACCGGATTCGCCATACGGTGATGTTCGAGGTGATCGGGCTCGCATTGGTGATCCCCGGCGGCGCCATGCTCTTCAACCTGCCGGCGACCCATATGGGCGTGATCGGCGTCGGCTCGGCCACCGTCGCGACGCTCTGGAACTTCGTCTTCAATCTCGGCTTCGACCACGCGATGCTTCGCTTCGCCGGCCACACCCGCAAGAGCCTGGGGCTGCGCGTGCTGCACGCGCTGCTGTTCGAAGGCGGGTTGCTGGTCCTGCTGCTGCCGCCGATGGCCTGGTATCTCGGCATGGGTCTGTGGCAGACCTTCGTGATGGACCTCGCGATCGTGGTTTTCTACGTGGTCTACGCCTTCCTCTTCAATCTGGCCTATGACCGGGTCTTTCCGGTCTCGGGCACTGAGCAAATGGCGATCGCCTGAAACGCTCGCTGAGCGGGATACATCGCGATTGCGAAAAGGCCATGCCGCGCTTGCGTCGTGACGATGGACATTCTCCCGCGTTCGTATTCTGATCGCGCCGGAACCCCCGGGGCGGCCCGCCCGTCTCGGCGCGAATGCATGTCGCGGCAGTAGGCCGCGCCTTGGGAGGAACGATGACAGGTAAGATCTATGACGGCCCGGCAGCTGCGCTGGAAGGGCTGCTCTTCGACGGAATGACGATCATGTCGGGCGGCTTCGGCCTGTCGGGCAACCCGGAGAGCCTGATCCCGCAGATCCGCGATTCCGGCGTGAAGAACATCACCGTGATTTCGAACAATGCCGGCGCCGATGGCTTCGGCCTGTGGATGCTGCTGCAGAGCCGCCAGATCAAGAAGATGATCGCGTCCTATGTCGGCGAGAACAAATTGTTCGAGCAGCAATACCTGGCTGGCGAGCTGGAACTTGAGCTGAACCCGCAGGGCACGCTGGCCGAGCGCATCCGCGCCGGCGGCGCCGGCATTCCGGCCTTCTACACCAAGACCGGCGTCGGCACCGTCGTCGCCGAGGGCAAGCCGGTCGAGGAATTCGAGGGCCAGCTCTATGTCCGCGAGACCTGGCTGCGCGCCGATGTCGCCATCGTCAAGGCCTGGAAGGCCGATACCGCCGGCAACCTCGTCTATCGGAAGACCGCGCGGAACTTCAATCCGAACATGGCGACCGCCGGCAAGGTGACCGTGGCCGAGGTCGAGGAGATCGTCCCGGTCGGCTCGCTCGATCCCGAGGCGATCCACACGCCCGGCATCTATGTCGACCGCGTCATCAAGAGCACGATCAACGAGAAGCGCATCGAGAAGCTGACCGAGCGCAAGAGGGAGGCAGCCTGATGGCCTGGACCCGCGAAGAGGTCGCCGCCCGCGCGGCCAAGGAGCTCAAGGACGGCTTCTACGTCAATCTCGGCATCGGCATCCCGACGCTCGTGGCGAACTACATCCCCGAGGGCGTGGACGTCACCTTGCAGTCCGAGAACGGCCTGCTCGGCATCGGCCCCTTCCCCTATGAGGGCGAGGCCGATCCCGACCTGATCAATGCCGGCAAGCAGACCATCACGATCCTGCCGAGCTCGAGCTTCTTCTCCTCGGCCGATTCCTTCGCGATGATCCGCGGCGGCCATATCGACCTAACCATCCTCGGCGCGATGGAAGTGGCCGAAAATGGCGACATCGCCAACTGGACCATCCCCGGCAAGATGGTGAAGGGCATGGGCGGCGCGATGGACCTCGTCGCCGGCGTCAAGCGGGTCATCGTCGTGATGGACCACGCCAACAAGGCCGGCGAATCCAAGGTGCTGGAGCGCTGCTCGCTGCCGCTGACCGGCGCGGGCGTGGTCGACATGATCATCACCGATCTCTGCGTGATGACCTGCGACAAGGCCAATGGCGGCGGCCTGACCCTGATCGAACTCGCCCCCGGCGTCAGCCTCGACGAGGTCAAGGCCAAGACCCAGGCCACCTTCGCCGTCGCGCCAAGCCTCGCAAAGGCCGCGTGAGCGGCTTCCTTCGCGCAAGGCCGGCAACGACCCCAGCCATGCTGGCCGCGTTCTCGGACGCGGCCACGTTGCGCCATGCCCTCGCCTTCGAGGCGGAGCTGGCCCGCGCCGAAGCGGCCGAGAGCCTGATCGGCACGGACGCAGCCGAAGCGATCGCCGCCCTCTGCGCTTCGATCACGACAGACCCCGCCGAGCTGGCCGAGGAAGCGGCGCTTGCCGGTACGCTGGCGATCCCGCTGGTGGCGCGCCTGCGTGCCGCCCTGAGCGGCGAGGCCGCAAAAGCCCTGCACAAGGGCGCGACCAGCCAGGATGTCGCCGACACCGTCCTGGCCTGCCAGATCCGGGCCGCGAGCGGCCTGCTCGACGCAGACCTGACCCGCATCACGACGGCGCTCGCCGCCCTTGCCCGGCGACATGCCGCAACCCCGGCCATCGGCCGCACCCTGTTGCAGGATGCCGTGCCGATCGGGTTCGGCCTGCGCATCGCGCACTGGCAGGCCGGCATTGCAGTGTCCGCAACCCGCCTCCACCGCGAAGTCGAGACAGGTGCCGTCCTGCAATTCGGCGGCGCGGCTGGCTCGCGTGCCGGCCTTGGCGGCAAGGCTGCGGCGGTCTCGGCCCGCCTCGCCACTGCACTTGGCCTCCCCGACGCACCGCCCTGGCATGCGCGCCGCAGCGGCATGGCCAGCATCGCAGCGGCGCTCGCCATCGTCATCGGCTCGCTCGGCAAGATGGCGCGCGACGTCTCGCTTCTCGCGCAAAACGGCATCGCCGAAGCCCGCGAGCCCGCCATTCCCGGCCGCGGCGGCTCCTCCGCCATGGCCCATAAGCGCAACCCGACCGGCTGCCAGGTCGCGCTCTCGGCCAGCCTGCGCGCGCCCGGTCTCGTCGCCGGCATCCTTGCGGGCCTCCCCGCCGAGCAGGAACGAGGCCTCGGCGGCTGGCAGGCGGAAGGCCCGGCACTGGCCGATCTCTTCCTGCTCGCGGCCGGCGCAACCGATGCCATGGCGACGGTCGCGGAAGGACTTGAGATCGACGAAGCCGCCATCGCCCGCAATCTCGCGGCGGCGGAGCTCGGCGACGATATCGGCGAGAGCACGGGCCTAGTCGCCGCGCTGCTCGCGCAACACGACTGAGGACCGCACGATGCCCTTCGCGACGAGCAACGGCGCCCGCATCTACTGGAAGCTGGAAGGCACCGACGACAAGCCGGCGCTCGTCCTGCTCAACTCGATCGGCACCGATCTCGGCTTGTGGGATGCGTCGATGCCCGCGCTGCTCGGGGCATTCCGCGTGCTGCGCCTCGACACACGCGGCCACGGCGCTTCCGATGCTCCCGACGGCGATTACACGCTCGCCATGCTCGCGGGTGACGTCGCCGCCGTCATGGACGCAGCCGGCATTGCACAGGCGGCTGTGGCCGGCGTCTCGCTCGGCGGCATGATTGCAATGGAACTGGCCCTCTCCCGGCCCGAGCGCGTCTCGGCGCTGGCATTGATCTGCACCTCCGCCACCATGGACAAGGCGGCCTGGCAGGACCGGATCACAAAAGTCCGCACTGGCGGCACCGCCGCGATCGCCGATCTCGCGATGCAGCGTTTCCTGTCGCCGGCCTTCACAGCCGGCCAGCCCGCCATCGCCGAGAGTGTCCGGCGCAACCTGATTGCCATGGCCGGCGAGGGCTATGCCGGAGCGGGCGCCGCGATCCGCGATATGGAGCTGATCGGCCGCATTCCCGGCCTCGCCTGCCCGGCGCTCGTGGTCGTCGGTGAACGTGATGCCTCCACCCCCTTCACCGGCCATGGCGAGAACCTCGTCGCGGCCATCCCCGGCGCCGCGCTGGAACGGCTCGATTGCGGCCATCTCGCGCCGCTCGAAGCCCCCGCCGCGCTGGCCGGCGCCTTGCGCGCCTTCCTCCTGCCCGGGCCGGATACGCAGGATGCGGCAGAAACCCTGTTCGAGGCAGGCCTCAAGAACCGCCGCCGCGTGCTCGGCGATGCCTGGGTCGACCGCTCGCTCGCCAACCGCACACCCTTCAATGCCGAATTCCAGGCGATGATCACCCGCATCGCCTGGCAGGAGATCTGGAGCCGGCCCGGCCTCGATGACCGCACGCGCCGCCTGCTCGTGCTGGCGATCACCGCGAGCCTCGGCCGCTGGGAGGAATTCCGGCTGCATGTCCGCGCCGGGCTGACGCGCGGTGGCTTCACCCGCGACGACCTCAAGGAGGTGCTGATGCAGACGGCGATCTATGCCGGCGTCCCCGCCGGCAACACCGCCTTCGCCGAGGCTGCCGCGGTGATGAAGGAGATCGAGGCGGCCACCTAAGCCGCCTCAGGCCTTCGCCCGGTAATCCGAGGGCGACACGCCTGCCCGCTTGGCGAAGAAGCGCGAGAAATAGGCGGGGTCGCCAAAGCCCAGCCGGAACGAAATCCGCGAGATCGACATCGACGTATAGACGAGATCGCGCCGCGCCTCGATCATCAATCGGTCCTGGATGACCCGCGCGGCGGAGCGGCCGAGCAACTCCCGGCAGGAGCGCGAGAGATGCGGCACCGAAGTGCCGAGCGTCCACGCATAATCGGTCAGCGCATCATGATGCTGGAAGCGCGTCTCGACCCGCTCGACGAAGCGGCGCACGAGTTCGGCCCGCGCATCCCGCGCCGGTTCCGCGACAGCCCGCGCCCCGCGCATCGCCCGCACGAACCAGGCAGCGATCAGGTCGGCATAGGCACCGAGCGAGAATTCCCGCACCGGCCGATTGGCGGTGAATTCGCCCATCGCCAGCCTGAGCGTGGCATCGAGCTCGGCATACTGCGCCCCGCCGACCGGCACATGCAGCACAGCCGCGCTGCCAAGCAGCGCACGCGCCTCCGGCTCAGTGCCGAACAGGCGCTTCAATGAGGTCGCGGCCGCGCTGGCGACGAAGCCGTCGGTATTGTCGAGAAAGGCGAATTCATGGATCGTCGACGGCGGCAGCAGCAGCACCGAGCCCGGCGAGAGACCATGTTCGCGCCCGTCCACGCGCGTGCGCCCTCCCCCCGCTGTGACCAGGAAGAACTGGAAGAGATCGTGATGCATATGCGGCTGGATCGTCCAGCCATGCAGGGAGCTGCGCGCCGCGATCGGCTCGATATGCAGTGCGTCCGGAAAGCGCTCCGTCAGGCGTTCGCCATAGAGCCAGTAGGCGGGGACGCTTCTGCTGGGCATGTCGCGCTCACGATCGATTTGTCCAAGACAATGCGCGAATCCTCCATTCCGTCAACAGCAGCGAGCGCGTTAGCATCACCCTGCGGATCGAACGGTGCAAACCGTGAAACCGCGGGAGGCAAAGAAGAACAATGCGGACGCAGGTCGCCATCATCGGCGCCGGGCCCGCGGGATTGCTGCTCGGGCAACTCCTGTCGCGCGCCGGCATCGACAACGTCATCCTCGAACGGCGCAGCGCCGACTATGTGCTCTCGCGCATCCGCGCCGGCGTGCTTGAACAGGGCACGGTCGACCTCCTGCACGAGGCCGGCGTCGGCGCGCGGCTGGATCGGGAAGGCCTGGTCCATGACGGCTTCTCGCTCGCCTTCGGCGGCGCACTCCATCGCCTCGATCTGAAAGACCTCAGCGACGGCAGGACGGTCACCGTCTACGGCCAGACCGAAGTCACGCGCGACCTGATCGAGGCCCGCCATGCGCTCGACCGCCCCACGATCTACGAGGCCGAGGATGTCGCGCTTCACGATTTCGACGGTGCCGCGCCGCGCGTAACCTTTCTGGCGAACGGGCAGGAGCAGGAGCTGAATTGCGATTTCATCGCCGGCTGCGACGGCTATCACGGCGTCTCGCGCGCCTCTGTCCCGGCGAAATCATTGCAGACCTTCGAGCGGGTCTACCCCTTCGGCTGGCTCGGCCTCCTGGTCGACAAGCCGCCAGCCGCGCATGAGCTGGTCTACGCCCATCACCAGCGCGGCTTCGCGCTCTGCTCGATGCGTTCGGCCGAGCGGAGCCGCTACTATGTCCAGGTCCCGCTGGAGGAAAAAGCCGCGAATTGGTCCGACGACGCCTTCTTCGACGAGTTGCGCCGCCGGCTACCCCCCGATGTCGCCGATGCCGTGCAAACCGGCCCCTCGCTGGAGAAGAGCATCGCGCCGCTGCGCTCTTTCGTCGCCGAGCCGATGCGCTTCGGCCGGCTCTTTCTTGCCGGTGACGCCGCCCATATCGTGCCGCCGACCGGCGCCAAGGGACTCAACCTGGCAGCCAGCGACATCCGCTATCTCTTCGACGCCTTCCGTGAGCACTATCGCGAGAGTTCGAATGCCGGGCTCGACGGCTACTCGGCGCGCGCGCTCGCCCGCGTCTGGAAGGCCGAGCGCTTCTCCTGGTGGATGACCAGCCTGCTGCATCGCTTCCCGGAACGGGACGGCTTCGACCAGCGCATCCAGCAGGCGGAGTTCGATTACCTCGTCCATTCCCGCGCGGCGGCCACCGCCGTCGCCGAGAACTATGTCGGCCTGCCATATTGAGGGCATTGCCCCGCGGCAGAAAATTGCGTTGGTGACAACAAGAGGTGCGGCGCCATGGCGGCGACCGGCCCGAACAGCTAGAGCTTCGACCCAGGCAAGGCATTTGCGGGATCGCAGGCAGGATCGGGAGGAGATGGAATGACAAAGGGTTTCCTGAACAGATTGCTGCCGGCCGGCGCGCTGGCCCTCGCGGGGGCGCTCACGCTCGGCGCTTCCGCCATGGCGGACACGATCAAGGTCGGCATCATCGGGCCGTTCTCCGGCCCCTTCGCCCTGCAGGGCAAGAACTTCCAGGCCGGTGCCGAGGCCTGGCTGGCCCAGAACGGCAAGACTGTCGCCGGCCACGATATCGAACTGGTCTATCGCGACCTGCCGACCGCCAATCCGCAGCAGGCCCGCGCGCTGGCGCAGGAGCTGATCGTGCGCGACAAGGTGCAGTATCTCGGCGGCGTCTATTTCACGCCGGATGCGATGGCGATCACCCCGCTCCTGAAGCAGGGCAATGTCCCGCTGGTGATCTTCAACGCCGCGACCTCGGCAATCATGACCTCTTCGCCGCTGGTGGTGCGCACCTCCTTCACCCTGTCCCAGACCACGACGCCGCTCGGCAAGGCGGCGGTGGAGCGCGGCGTCAAGAAATTCGTCTCGATCGTCAGCGATTACGGCCCGGGCGTCGATGCCGAAACCGCCTTCAAGAAGGCGATCGAGGCGGCCGGCGGCGAGGTCAAGGAAGCGATCCGCATTCCCCTGAACACCACCGAGTTCAGCCCGATCATGCAGCGCATTCGCGATGCCGGGGCCGAGGGCGTCTTCGCCTTCCTGCCGTCGGGCCCGCCGACGCTCGGCTTCGTCAAGGCTTTCAGCGATACCGGCCTGAAGAAGGCGGGCGTCAAGCTCTTCGCGCCGGGCGACCTGACCCAGGAATCGGACCTGCCGGCTCTGGGCGAGGCGGCCTCCAGCCTGATCACCTCGTTCCACTATGCGGTCTCGCATGATTCCGAGATCAACAAGCGCTTCGTCGCCGCCGCCGAGAAGGCAATCGGCGCGCCCGATCTCGTTTCCTTCCCTGCGGTCGGCGCCTATGACGGGATGTTCGTGATCTCGAAGATGATCGCGGCCACCGCCGGCAAGCAGGACGCGGAAAAAGCCGTCGAGGCGGTGAAGGGGCTCGGCTGGGAAAGCCCGCGCGGCCCGGTCAAGATCGACCCGGAGACCCGCCACATCACCCAGACCATCTATCTGCGCGAAGTCGCGAAGGATGCGCAGGGCCGCTGGATCAACAAGGAGATCGCCAGCGTGCCGGAACAGAAGGATTCCGGCCTGGCGAAGTAACGACGTCGTTTCCCACTGGAAACACACCGTCATTCCGGGCTTGACCCGGAATCCATCGTAGAGCGCCGGGCCTTACGATGGTTTCCGGATCGGCGCCGCTTCGCGGCTTGTCCGGAATGACGGTGGTTGTTCCATTCAAATCCGGCACGCCGGAGCATCGGAAAGCCCGCAGAATGCAGACCGCGCTGAGCATCGCCATGGACGCGCTGGCCTATGGCATGGCGCTGTTCATCATCTGCATCGGCCTGTCGCTGACCATGGGCCTGATGCGGGTGGTGAACCTCGCCCATGGCGCCTTCGCCATGATCGGCGGCTATATCGCCTCCTATGCCGCGCGCGATCTCGGCCTCGGCTATGGCTTCGGCATCGTGCTGGCCGTGATCGGCACGGTGATCATCGCCGTGCCGCTGGAGCGCCTGCTCTATCGCCGCATCTATGACCGCAGCGAGCTCTCGCAGGTGCTGATGACGATCGGCATCACCTTCTGCGTCATCGGCATCACCAACTACTTCTTCGGCCCGACCCTGAAGACGATCCCACTCCCAGCAGAGCTCGCCCGCTCGGTCGATCTCGGCTTCCGCAGCATCGCCGGCCATCGCCTTTTCGTCATCTTGAGCGGTCTCATCGTCGCCGGCGGCCTGTGGTTCCTGATCGAGCGCACCGGCTTCGGCATCCACCTGCGCGCCGCCGTCGAAAACGCACCGATGGCGCGCACGCTCGGCATCCGCACCGAGATCATCTATGCCGCGAGCTTCGCGCTGGCGATCGGGCTTGCCGCCTTCGGCGGCGTGGTCGGCGCCGAGTTCCTGCCGATCGAGCCCTATTACGCACTGCGCTACATGGTCACCCTCCTCGTCGTCGTCTCGGTCGGCGGCGCGGGTTCGATTCCGGGCGCGCTCGCCGCCTGCCTGCTGCTCGGCGCCATCGACGTCACGGCGCGCTATCTCGTGCCGGATTTCGGCAATTTCTTCTTCTATCTCGCGGTGATCCTGGTGGTCTGCGCCTTCCCGCGCGGTCTGATGGGGCGGGCGCAGTAAATGGCAAGCGCGATCTCCATGCCCGCTGCCGCCTCCGCAAGCCGCACGCTCGGCCGCGACCTCCTCGGCCTCGCGCTGATTGCGCTCATCGGCCTCGCCGGCTACTGGCTCTTTCCCGACAACCTCGCCTTCCTGACCCGTGTGATCTCGGTCGCGCTGCTCGTACTCTCGCTCGATCTGATCGTGGGCTATTGCGGCGTCGCCTCGCTCGGACAGGGCGCGCTCTATGGCGCCGGCGCCTATGCCGCCGGCATCGCCTGCGTCCACGGCATCACCGACCCCGTCCTGCTGATCCTGATCGGCGCGGGGGCCGGCGCAATCATGGGGCTCCTGATGGGCGCTGTGATGCTGCGCGCCCATGGCCTGCCGCAGCTCGTGCTCTCGATCGCCATCGTCCAGCTCCTGCACGAGGCCGCCAACAAGGCCTCCTCGATCACCGGCGGCAGCGACGGTCTCTCGGGCATGAGCCCGGCCCCGCTCTTCGGTATCTTCGAATTCGATCTCTGGGGCCGCAGCGCCTATCTCTTCGGCCTCGGCCTGCTTCTCATCGTCTTCGCCGTTCTGCGTTTCGTCACCCGTTCGCCCTTCGGCATGGTCTGCCGCGGGCTGAAGGAGGACCCGCTCAGGATCAGCGCGCTCGGCATCTACGCCTTCCCGGTCCTGCTCAAGATGTTCGTCATCTCCGGTAGCGTGGCCGGCATGGGCGGCGCGCTGGCCGCCATCGCGACGCAGGTCGTCGGGCTCGACAGCGTGAGCTTCGAAATCTCGGCCAATGCCCTGGTCATGCTGGTGCTCGGCGGCATCGGCCATCTCTATGGCGCGCTGGTCGGCACGGTGATCTTCATGACGCTCGAACATGTCGTCGCCGCGATCAATCCCTTCCACTGGATGACGCTGGTCGGCGCGGTGCTCATCGCCATCGTGCTCTTCGCCCCTCGCGGGCTCTCCGGGACATTGGACGAATTCGCCCGCCTGCTGACGCGCGACCGCTGGAGGGCCGGCCGATGAGCGCGGTCTTCGAGGTCTCGCATCTCTCCAAGGCGTTCGGCGGGCTCAAGGTCAACAGCGACATCTCGCTGGCGATGAACGAGGGCGAGCGGCTCGCCCTGATCGGCCCGAACGGAGCCGGCAAGACCACCTTCGTCAATCTCGTCACTGGCCGCATTCCGCCGAGCGCGGGCAGCGTCCACCTTGCCGGCGAGGACATCACGAGCCTGGGCGCCGTGAAGCGTGTCAGGCGCGGCCTCGTCCGCACCTTCCAGGTCACGCGCCTCTTCCCGGACATGACCCCGGAAGAGCATGTCGTCATGACCATCCTGCAGCGCCTCGGCCGGGCGACGCGCATCTTCGCCCGCTTCCACGGCGGTTCCGCAACGCGGGACGAAGCCGCCGAAATCCTCGCCACGCTCGGCCTGACCGAGGTCGCCCGCCGTAAGGTCGCGACGATCGCCTACGGCCAGCAGCGCCTGCTGGAGATCGCGATCGCGCTGGCGCAGCGCCCGAAAGTGCTGCTGCTCGACGAGCCCGCGGCCGGCGTGCCCTCCAGCGATACCCCGCGCATCGAGGAGGCGCTGGCGAGGCTGCCCGCCTCGCTCGCCGTGCTGATGATCGAGCACGACATGGACCTCGTCTTCCGCTTCGCCAGGCGTGTCGTCGTGCTGGCGGCGGGAGAGCTGATCTTCCAGGGCTTGCCGGCCGAGGTCGCCAGGGCCCCAAAGGTCCGCGAGGCCTATCTCGGGAGCTATGCCCATGCCGGCAGCTGAGCTCGACGTCCGCAATCTGAGCGCCGGCTACGGCCAGACCCATGTGCTGGAGGATGTCTCCTTCGCGGTCCCGGCCGGCGGGCGCCTCTCGATCCTCGGCCGCAACGGCATGGGCAAGACCACGCTGCTGGCGAGCCTGATGGGCCTGACCCGCCGCTATGCCGGCAGCATCAGTCTTGGCGGGCAGGATGTCACCGCGCTCGGCACGGCAGCCCGCGCCCATGGCGGCATCGGCCTCGTCCCGCAGACCCGCGAGATCTTCAAGGGTCTGACGGTTGAAGAAAATCTCTTCGCCGGATTGAAGGGTCGCCCGCGCTCCGCGATCGAGGAGGCCTATGCCCTCTTCCCGCGCCTCGGCGAGCGGCGCCGCAATCTCGGCTCCCAGCTTTCAGGCGGCGAGCAGCAGATGCTGGCGACGGCCCGCACCATCCTCGGCCAACCCTCGGTGCTGCTGCTCGACGAGCCGCTGGAAGGCCTCGCACCGGTCATCTGCGACATGCTGATGGAGGCTTTCGGCCACCTCGCCGCGAGCGGCGCAATGACCATCCTCTTCGTCGAGCAGCGACTGGAAAGCGCGCTCGCCTTCGCCGACGACATCATCATCCTCGAACGCGGCCGGATCGTCTGGTCCGGCAAGCCGGATGCGCTGCGCACTGACATCGACGTGCTCGAACGCTATATCGGCGTCGGCGGGCTGCACTGAAGCTGCCGCACCTGGAAACGCGGGTCATCCCGGCCGGAGCGAAGCGTAGAGCCGGGATCCATGCCTGAACTGCGGCCGGAAGCGCTCCGGCATGGATCCCGGGTCAAGCCCGTGATGACGATGTGTTTCCTTGCAAAATGACGACGCGTAGGCCTCACACCACCAGATCGAGCGGCGGCACCGGCTCGCCGCGCGAGACATGCTGCATGTTGGCGAACATGCGCTTCACCACCGGCGCGAAATTATCGGAGGCCATGGCGGCGAGATGCGGCGTCGTCACGAGATTATCGAGGGTCAGCAGCTGGCTGTCCGCCGGCAGCGGCTCGATCTCGTAGACATCCATCGCCGCGCCCGCGATTTCCTTCGCCCGGAGCGCCGTGACGAGATCGGTCTCGTTGACGACGCCGCCGCGCGCGCAATTGATCAGCACCGCCGTCTTCTTCATCTTCTTGAGCGCCGCGAGGTCGATCAGATCCTTGGTTTCCGGCGTCAGCGGGCAATGCAGCGAGACGACGTCCGCCTGGGTCAAAATCTCCTCGATCGAGGCATGCTTCACGCCGAGCGCCGCTTCCTCGGCGGCATCGAGCGGCGTGCGCTTGCTGTAGAGGATCGTGCAGCCGAAGCCCTTTAGCAGCTTGGCGAAGTTCTTGCCGATCGCGCCGAGGCCGACGATGCCGACCGTCTTGCCGGAGAGCGTATAGGTGTCGGACGGCAACTGGCCTGTGCGCCAATTACCCTTCTTCAGTTCGGCATTGCCATAGGCGATCAGACGCAGGGTCGAGATCGTCAGGCCGAGCGCGAACTCCGAGACGGCAACCGCATTGGAGCCGGTCGTGCGCGCGACCTTGATGCCGAGCGCCTTGGCGGTCTCGATATCGATATTGTCGTAGCCGACACCCCATTTATGCAGCAGCTTCAGCTTCTTGGCCGCGCGCAGAACGTCGCCGGAGACGCCGACCTGGCCGGAGATCGCGTAATCGGCCTCGGCGATGATCTCCTTCATGTGCTCGTCGCCACGGGCAGTGCCATGGGTCAGCACGAAGCCCTCCGGCAGGAATGCGCGCAGGCGGTCGGCCCGCTCGGGCGTGGTCATATCGAGGAGGCAGATGGTCTCGGGCATGGGATGGTCCAGTCGCAGGATCGGAGAGATATCGGGTCAGATGGTGAAGCGGGCACCGGCGCGGGCGAGCCCGCCGGAGATGGCGACAGGCGTGCCGTCGGCGCGCCAGCAGGCGGCGCCGGTCAGGGTGCCGTCCGAGTTGAAGGCGATGGCGTTCATGCCGCCAGCTACGCGCGGCGAGCGCACCACCTTGTGGCCACGAGCGATCAGCGCCTGCACCACGGCTTCCGGAATGGCCTCCTCGAGCTCGAGCACGCCGCCTTCGGTCCAGACGCGCGGCGCCTCGACGGCCTCCTGCAGACTCATGCGGTGGTCGATCAGGTTGACGATCGCCTGCAGGGCCGAGGGGAAGATGCGCAAGGCGCCGGGCAGGCCGAGCGCGAAGGCAAGCCGCCCGTCCTTCACCGCCATCATCGGCGCCATCGAGGTGAAGACCCGCTTGCCCGGCGCGATCGAGAGCGCGCGGCCGGGATGTGGGTCGAAGTTGTACATGTAGTTGTTGGCGATCATGCCGGTGCCGGGGATCTGCACGCAGGCGCCGAACAGCCCGTTGATCGTCTGCGTCGCGCTGACGACATTGCCCATGGTATCCGCGACGGTGACATGGGTGGTGTCGGCGGATTCCCCGCCCGACAGCCCGGCCGCCCAGCTCTTCGCCTGCCCCATCTCGATGAGCGCGCGGCGCTCGTCGGCATAGGCCTTGTCGATCAGCTTCGCGACCGGGACCTTGACGAAGGCGGGATCAGCGGTCGCCACGGCACGGTCGGCGAAGGCGATCTTCAAGGCTTCGGCGAGCAGATGCACGGCGTCCGTCGAGCCGAAGCCGAGCGCGCCGATATCGTAGCCTTCGAGAATGTTGAGCATCTGCGCGATATGCACGCCCGAGGACGAGGGCGGCGGCGGGCCGATGATCTCATAGCCGCGATAGGAACCCCGGATCGGCTCGCGCAATTCGATGCGGTAATTGGCGAGATCGGCCTGATCGATCAGCCCGCCATTGGCGGCCATGTAGTCGGTCAGCGCCCGGCCGAGCTTGCCGCCATAGAGCGCGTCCGGCCCCTCAGCCGCGATCAGTTTGAGGCTCGCGGCATAATCGGACTGGACGAGCCGCATGCCCGGCTGGAGCGGCTGCCCACCCGGCAGCAGCATCGCCGCAAGGCCGGGATCGCGGGCAAGGTCGGCGGCATTGTCGGTGATGCAGTTCGAAAGATAGGGCGTCACCACGAAGCCGCGCTCCGCCAGCCCGATCGCCGGCTGGAGAACATCGGCCAGCGTCAGCGTACCGAAGCGAGAGAGCGCCTCGCACCAACCCTTGAGCGCGCCGGGAACCGCAACCGCCTTGGCGCCGACCACGTTCTCGCGATCGCGCGTGTCGCGTTGCTTGCCAATCTCGTCGGACAGGCAGTCATACATGTCGGCCGTCGCCTTGCCCGGCGCGGTCGAGAGGTTGTCGATCACGACATGGCGCCCGTCGGCGAGCCGAATATGGCTCAGGCCGCCGCCGAGGATGCCGACCATCATCGGCTCGGCCACCGTCAGCGCGAAGAGCGAGGCTACCGCCGCATCGATGGCGTTGCCACCTGCGAGCAGGATCTGCGCGCCGGCTGCCGAAGCGAGCGGATGGTTGGTGACGACCATGCCGCGCGAGCCGGTCGCCGGCTTCTTCTCGCAGGTGAAATCGGCGACGCGCGGGACGGAGACGGGAGCGTTCATGACCGGCCTCGTCAGCCCTTCGCCGCGGCGATGGCGTCGAGCACCATCTTGGTCGCGCCGGAGATGTCGCCGAGCTTCTCGCCCGCCTTCACCCGGCCTTGGGTCTTCTCGCCGCGCTCCTGCCGGGCGATGGCGGCGTCCGCGATTGCCTCGGCCTCGGCCCGCGGCAGCACCAGCACACCAGATTCGTCGGCGAGGATGACGTCGCCGGCCTTGACCGGGACATTGCCGCAGGAGATCGGCAGGTTGAGCGTGCCGCCGAGATTGTAGAGCCGAGTCGTGATCGGCGACATGCCGCGGCACCACATAGGGAAATCGGAATCCTCGATCTCGGTCAGGTCGGTGCAGGGGCCGTCGACGATGCCGCCGACCGCGCCGGCCGCCTTCGCCGCAACCGTGACGCCGCCACCCCAGCAGGCGTGCTTGTCGTCGCCGAGCCGGTCAACGACGAGAATGTCGCCGGGGCGCAGCAGACCGAGCGTGTGATGTAGCAGGGTCGAATCCTGGCCGGGGATCGCCAGCGTCACCGCCGCCGCGGCGATGCGCTTGCCGCGCAGCAGCGGCTGGATGCCGCGATCCATGAAGCCCCAGTGCTGGGAATGGCCGATGGTCGCGGTCTCAACCTTCTGCAGTTTCTCGACCAGCGCGGCCGGTAGCTGCTCGGGCATGGCTTCGATGCGGTAATCGGGCATGGGCGTCTCCTATTTCCCTACGGCACGGGCGACGCCGACGAGGCGTTCGACCACGAGAACGACGGCAAGCGTCGCGACGATGAGCACCACGGACAGGGCCGCGATGAGCGGATCGGTGCGCCCTTCGACATAGCGCACCATCTCGACCGGCAGGGTTGAGGCGCGCGGACCGGCGATGAAGAGCGAGATCACCGTCTCGTCAAAGGAGAGCAGGAAGGACAGGCAGGCGCAGGCGATCAGGCCGGGCGTCGCCAAGGGCAGCGTCACCCGCCGCACCACCCGCCAGGGCGTGGCGCCGAGCGTCGCGGCCGCAGCCTCGATATCGTCAGGCAGATTGGCGAGCGCCGTCGTCATCATCCGGATCACGAAGGGCACGGTCACCGTCATATGGCCGAGCACGAGGCCGGGCAGCGTCGCGGTCAACTTCAACGGCGAGAAGAACAGCAGCAGGGCCAGGCCGGTGATCAGCGTCGGCAGCAGCAGCGGCGCCAGGAAGAAGCCCGTCAGCGCATCCTTGCCGGCAAAGCGCCCCTTCGCCAGAGCAAGCGCAGCCGGCACGCCGACCGCGAGCGACAGCAGCGTCACCACCGCCGCGATCCGCACGCTGAGCCAGAGCGCCGTCAGCAGCGGCCCGTTGCTCGCGAGCTGGTTGAACCAGCGCAGCGAATAGCCGGATGGCGGGAACAGGATGAAATTGTCAGCCGAGAAGGCCAGCATGACGACGACGACGATCGGCGCCAGGATCAGCACATAAACCAGCGCCGCGAAGCTGGGGAGAACGCGCCCCGCCCCGGTCATCGCTGCAGCCTCCGCGCCACCACATTGGAGATCACGAGCAGGGCGAGCAGCAGGACGAGCGTGTAGATCGCCAGCACGGCTGCAACCGGCCAGTTGGTGTTGGTCGTCGCCTGCTCGAAGATCTCGGTCGCCAGCACGAAGACGCGCCCGCCGCCCAGGAGCTTGGGCGTGATATAGGCCGACATCGAGAGCACGAAACCGAGCCCCGCCGCGAGCGCGATCGCCGGCAGGCTGAGCGGCAGCGTGACCCGCCGGAAGGTCCGGAACGGCGACGCGCCAAGCGAGCGCGCGGCCTCCTCCAGCGTGCGGTCGAGCCGGCCGAAGCCGGCGAGCAGCGCCAGGATCATGTAGGGCATGATGCTCTCGGCGAGGCCGATGGTGACGCCGGTCCAGTTGAAGACGAGCTTCAGGGGCGTCGAGATCAGGCCGAGCGATTGCAGCGTCGTGTTGACCAGCCCGCGATCGCCGAGAATGGCGAGCCAGCCGAACACGCGCACCACGCCGGAGACCAGCATCGGCATGATCGCGACCACCGCGAGCAGGCCGCGAAAGCGGGAATCGGTGCGGAACAGGAAAAGCGAGACCGGATAGGCCATGCAGAGCGCGATCAGCGTCGAAACCGACGAGAGCCAGAGCGAGTTCAGCGTCAGTTCGAAGGTGAAGCTGTCATGGAAGGTCGCGCGCGCGGTCTCCAGCGACCAGGCCTCGACCATCGCGCCCGTCGGCCCGACCTCGTTGAAGGCGTTGCGGAACAGCCCGAGTGACGGCAAGACATAAATGGCGAACAGGAAAAGCGTCGCCGGGATCAAAAGCAACGGCAGGCGGCGCGAGACGGTCATGACGCCTCGCGCGCGAAGACGCGGCTCTCGTGGCGCGGCCAGACGACCGCGACCTCGGTACCCTCGGTCGGCGCGGCCGAGCCCGAAGGCATCTCGACCGTGAGCTGCCCGTCGGTGCCTTCCACCAGCACCTCGACATGGTCGCCCACGAAGACGCTGCGCAGGACGCGGCCGGTCAGGCGCGCCGTATCGCCATCAGCCGGCTCGGAGAGCGGCACGATCCGCATCCGCTGCGGCCTGACGAAGAGATCGGCATTGTCAGCCGCTTCCACCGGCACGGCCTGCCCCCAGACGGTGGCCCGGCCCTGCCCGTCGCGCGCCAGCGGCAGCACGTTGGCGCGGCCGACGAACTCGGCCACGAAGCGCGTCGCCGGCCGGTCGTAGATATCCTCGGCATTGCCGATCTGGGCGATGCGGCCGCGATGCATCACCGCGATCCGGTCGCACATCGTCAGCGCCTCGACCTGATCGTGGGTGACGAAGAGCGTGGTGATCCCCAGCGAGCGCTGGATCGAGCGGATCTCGTGGCGCATCGCATCGCGCAGCTTGGCATCGAGATTGGACAGGGATTCGTCGAGCAGCAGCACCGAGGGCCGGATCACCAGCGCACGGGCCAGCGCGACGCGCTGCTGCTGACCGCCCGAGAGTTCCTTCGGGCGGCGCTCGCCGAGCCCGCCGAGCCGGACCAGCGCCAGCCCCTCCTCGACGCGTTTGGCGATCTCGGCGCGGGAAACGCCGCGCTCCTCCAGGCCGAAGGCGATGTTGCGCCCGACCGAGAGATGCGGGAACAGCGCATAGGACTGGAAGACATAGCCCATGTTGCGCTTATGGGCCGGCAGCTTGGTGATCTCGTTACCGTCGAGCGTCATGGTGCCGCGGTTCGGCTCGATCAACCCGGCGAGCATGCGCAGGGTCGTGGTCTTGCCGCAACCGGAGGGGCCGAGCAGCGCGACGGATTCGCCCTGCTCCACCGCCAGCGAGACCTCGTCGACCGCAACCGAGTTGCCGTAGCGCTTCTGCAGCCCGGCGAGTTCGAGATAGCTCATCGTCTTCCGCTCAGCGCGCCGCCGTAATCACCTCGCGCCGCCAGCGGTTGTTCCACTGATCGCGCACCTTGAGGATCTCGTTCCAATCCACGCCAATCATGCGCGCGCGGTTCTCCGGCGAGGCCGCGGTACGCGCCAGCGCCTTGGCTTCGATCTGCGCCTTGGCATTGGTCGGGGCGTAGAACATCCGCTCGGTGAAGGCCTTCTGCGCGCCCGCCGACAGCGCATGCGCGACGAAGGCAGCGGCAGCGGCGCGGTTCTTCGAGCCAGCGGTGAGATTGATCGTGTTGATCTGGAAGACCGAGCCCTCGGGCGGCAGCAGCGCGTTGATCTTGCCGCCGGTCTGGTCGGAATAGAGCTGGGCGCGGGCGTTCCAGCCGGTCGCGACCTTGGCCACGCCGTTCAGGATCAGCGAGTAGCCGTCCGGATTGGGATCGAAGGTGGTGACGCTCGGCGCCAGCTCCTTCAGCTTCTTCATCGCGGCGTCGATCGACTTGCGGTAGTCGCCGCCTTCCATCTTCTCGGTCATCGCCGTCAGCGCCAGGCCCTGGATGTTCGGCGGCGCCGAGAGCGCGATCTGGCCCTTGAGGTCAGGCCGCCAGAGATCGGCGAGCTTGGCGATCTGCGGTTTCAGCGCCGCATCCTGCACGATGACAAGATGATCGAAGGTCACGGCCGGGCCGAAATCGCCGCCGGCCCCGCGCGCTTCCGGCAGGAGCTCGCTCAGCACCGGGAACTCGGAAGGGCTGAGCTTCTCGAACAGCCCTTCGAGATTGCCGATGCTGGAGGTGGTGACGTCCATGATCGCGACATCGGTCTGCGGATCGGCCTTCTGCGCCCGGACGCTGCCGACCATCTGGGCCGAGGTGCCGCCGGGAACATAGTTCACCTTCACACCGGGATGCGCCTGCAGGAACGGTTCGATGACCGCCTTGGTGTAGTTGTCCTGGAAGATGCCCGCGTAGGACATCAGCGTGATCTGCCCCGAGAGCGTCTGCGCCCGGAGGACGGCCGGCATCGCGATGGTCGCGAGGCCGGATTGGATAACGAGGCGGCGGGTGAGCATGAAAACCTCCTGCTGTGGCGCCGCCCCGGGCGGCTGGTTAGCGAGCTGTCAGCTCAGGCGGGAACCTTGGACGCGAAATGGGCGATGAAGCGGGCGCAGACATCGGTCAGCTTCTCGGCCAGTTGCACACCGGTCTCGGCCGAGCAGAGCGTCGGATCGCCCTTGCCGACGCCGTCATGATAGACCTCGTCATATTCATGCGGCATGCCGACTTCGGCGCCGTCGAAGCTCGCGGTGCCGAGCCCCGTGAAGGGCAGGTCGAGGATCGGATCGCGCTTCATTGGCTTGCCGGCCGGGATGAAATCCTTGCGGATCAGCTCGGGAAACAGATGCAGGCCGAGGCTGGTCAACGGGTCGGCGCCATGGCCGGAGACCTTGGCCGACTTCTCGGCACCGACGATGCCCGGCAGCATGCCGTAGGCGATGCGCCAGAGATACAGGCTCGGCAGAACGATGCGCTCGCGCTGGTAGAGTTCGCGCGCCACCTCGGAGATCGGCCCGACATTGCCGCCATGTCCGTTGATGACGATGATCCGGGTCAGGCCATTGCGATGCAGCGAGTCGATCATCTCGGCGATGACCGCCGTCAGCGTGCCCTGCGAGATGGCGATGCCGCCGATCATCGGCCCGAACCAGTCGGCGCCACCATAGGGCAGCACCGGCGCGACCAGCGTGCGCGTGCCGGCCTTGCTCGCCTGCAAGGCGGCGAGCTCGGCGATCTTCTCGGCCAGCAGGTAGTCGCCCATCGGCGCATGCGGGCCCTGGTCCTCATGGCTGCCCATCGGCAGCAGGATGACGGGGTTGGACTTCAGCAGCTCGCGCGCCTCCCCACCCGTGATGGTCCCCATATGGACGAGAGGATCGGTCTTGGTAGCCATGGCGTGGTCCTTCCTTGGTATAGGCTTAGGTCCTCAGCGTTCGCTGGTGCGCGGATCGAGAATGTCGCGCAAAGCGTCGCAGAGCAGATTCATGGCGAGGATGGTCAGGGTCAGCACGGCGCAGGGCCAGAGCAGCAGCAAGGGCGCCTGCTCCATGGTCGAGCGCGCGCCACGGATCATCAGCCCCCAGGACGGCGCCGGCGGCACGACACCGAGACCGAGGAAAGACAGGCCGCTCTCGATCACCACGGCAGCGGCGACGGCGAGAGAGAACTGCACCAGCAGCGGCCCGGCGATATTGGGCAGCACGGTGCGGAAGAGCAGATGCGACTGGCTGGCGCCGAGCGCCCGCGTCGCCTCGACATAGTCGCGCCCCTTGACCGCCAGCACCTCGGCATAGGTCACGCGTGCGAAGCCGGGCAGGTAGAGCACCGAGAGAACGAGGATCAGCGTCCCGGCGCCCGGCCCGAGCAGCGTCACCACCAAGAGCGCCAGCAGCACCGGCGGGAAGCACATGATGATCTCGACGCTGCGCACCGTGAGAAAGGCGCCCCAGCTGCGGGCCCAGCCGCCGATCAGTCCGAGCGTGATGCCGACGAGCCCGGCGAACAGCGCCGAGACGAAGGCGACCGAAAGACTGGTGCGCGCGCCCCAGACCAGACGCGAGAGCACGTCGCGGCCGAATTCGTCGCGCCCGAGCCAGGAGCCGGCCATCGGCCCGGCGAGACGCTGCGCCACGTCCTGCCGGATCGGATCGGGCAGCGGCAGCAGGGGCGCCGCGATCGCCACGAGCAGGATGACCGCGACGATGCCGCCGGGCAGGAGAAGCCGTTTGACGCCGCGCCGCTTCATCCGTGCTGCACCCTTGGATCGATCGCCGCATGCAGCAGTTCGACGAGAAGGTTGATGAGCAGGAACAGCACCGAGATCGTCAGGATGATGCCGACCACCATCGGGTAGTCACGGCCCTCGACCGCGCGCAGCAGCGGCGTCGACAGGCCCGGCCAGTTGAAGACGTATTCGACCAGCACGGTACCGCCGAGCAAGGTTCCCATCTGGAGACCCAGCACGGTGACGACCGGGTTCAGCGCGTTGCGCAGTACGTGAACGACGAGAACCCGCCGCGGCGACAGCCCCTTGGCCCGCGCCGTGCGGACATAATCATGCGCGAGCGCATCGAGCGTCGCGGCGCGCGTCATCCGGAACAGCACCGCCGCCAGCCCCTTGGCGATGGCGACCGCAGGCAACGCCAGGAGCTTGAGATGCTGGCCGGGGTCCTGCGTGAAGGGCACGAAGCCGCCGGCCGGCATCAACCGGAGCGTCTGCGCCAGCAGCAGGATCAGCAGCGTTCCGACGACGAAGACCGGCACGGCGAGCAGGAGCGCGGTGATCCAGGAGGCGACGCGGTCGAAGGTGCCGCCGCGATGGACCGCGGCATAGACGCCGGAGGGCACGCCGACCACGAGCGCGATCAGCGTCCCCGCCAGGATCAGCTCCAGCGTGCGCGGCAGCCGGAGCCCGATCTCCTTGATGACGGGATAGTCGTCGACCAGCGAGGCGCCGAGATCGCCACGCGCCAGTCCCGCCAGGAACTGGCCGTACTGGACCAGGATCGGCCGGTCGAGCCCGAGCTTCTCGCGCAGCTCCTGCACCGTGGCCGGGTCGGGCATCGCGCCGGAGGTCGAGAGCAGCAGCTCGGCCGGGTCCCCGGGCACCATGTGCAGCGCCAGGAACACGATCGTCGCAACGACCCAGGCCATCGCCAGGGTCAGGAAAAGCCGCCGTCCGAGCCAGGCCGCGCTCATCCGAAATAGGTCTCCTCGAGCATGTTGCCGGAGGAGTTCGAGAGCGCACCGGGCAGGTTGACGAAACCCTGGATGCTCTTGTCCATGCCATAGCCCTGCTGGCGCCAGGCCAGGCCGACCAGCGGCACCTCCTCGAGGGCGGCGCGCTGCATCTCCTTGTAAATCTCGACGCGCTTGGCCTGGTCGAATTCCGTCCGCCCCCTGGCGAGCGCGGCGATGGTGCGCGGCGCATCGACCTTGAAGGAGCGCCCATGCGTCGGCGAGAGCGAGGTGTCGAGTACCACGGTCAGCCCGTCCGGATCGTTGTTGTCCGAGGACACGCCGTGGATCGCCATGTCGTACTGGCCGCGCGTGCCGCGGCTGACCCGCGTCGACCAGTCCGGCAATTGCAGCTCGGCCTGGATGCCGATCGCCGCGAGATATTGCTGGACGATCTCGGCCGTGTCCTTGTGCATTCCGAACTGGGCGGTGGCGAGCAGCGTGGTCTGGAAGCCGTTGCCGTAGCCCGCTTCCGTCAGGAGCGCCTTGGACCGGGCCGGGTCGTAGTTCCAGCCATGCGCCAGCTCCTTGTCGTACCAGGGCGTGCCCTCGACGATCGGCACGCCTTCGAGCGGCTTGCCGCGCCCGAAGAAGGCGACCTTGACGATATCCTCGCGCTTCACGGCATGCGCCACGGCCCGGCGCACGCGCGGATCGTTGAACGGCGGCTTGGTGCCGTTGAAGAGCACGTCCATGAACGGCCCTTCCTGCGTGTCGAGCTTGAGGCGCGGATCGGCCTGCACCGTCGCCATCGACTGCCACGGCACGTATTCGATCATGTCGACATCGCCCGAGATCAGCGCCGCGTTGCGCAGGTTCTCGTCGGCATAGACGATGAACTTGATGCCCTTCGCCTTGGGGATGCCCGGCTTATAGAATTTGTCGAAGGCGACAAGCTCCAGCGAGGTACCGCGCTCCTGCCCGACGAGGCGGAAGGGGCCTGCGCCGATCGGCTCGTTCGCGCTGGATTTCCGCCAGATGATGAAGGTGTTGTAGTTGGCGAACCAGCTCGGCAGCGTGACCTGCGGCTCCTTGGTGACGAGACGCACCGTCTGCGGATCGGGAATGTCGACCCGCTCGATCAGCTGGAACTGCGTGCGCATATAGGCGGTCGATTTTTCGCCGGCGATCTGCTCGATCGACCATTTCACGTCGTCGGCCGTGACCGGCTCGCCGTTATGGAAGACGCAGCCCTTGCGCAGCTTGAAAACCCAGGCGCCATCGGCATCGCGCGACCAGGATTCGGCAAGCTCGCCGCGCAGCTCCCCCTTGGAATCGTAGGAGACGAGGCTACGGTTGATCAGCATCTTGACGGTGCCGGCCGAGGCACCGGTCGAGACCCAGGGCTGCAGGTTCGGCGGGAAGGCCGAGAGGCCGTAGCGGATGATGCCGGCGGCGCGCTGCGCACGCGCGGGACTGATCAGGAAAGGCGAGGCCAGCAGCGGACCGGCAAGACCGGCACCAAGGACGGAACGGCGAGAGATGGTCATCGGCTGATCCTCTGCTGCTGGGTCCGGCTGTCCGCGGGGCGCTATGCCCTGTCGCGTCCCGATGGCGGGAAGGGCGGAGCCGGGCGGATGCGAGCAATAACCGCGCCAGCGATCCGACAAGGCCGGGCGTACCCGGCCGAATGGCCCGGATTCCGGCTCTCTATCGTGATGGCGGCGTGCACGGTCATGCGGTTCCCCGGCGGGCTTCACTGTAGACGAACAGATGAGCCACGCTCTTGATGCATCATGTATACGTGGCGGATTTTTTGTTGTCTACTCTCGAAAGCCCTAAGGAAGATCGAAAGGGGCGCGATGTCGATGGCCATGACCGAACAGGACGAGATGGCTGCCTTGCGCGGGAAGCCGACCCGGGAACGGGTCTATCTCTATGTGCGCGAGCAGATCCTGCGCGGCCGCTTCCTCGGCGGCTGCTTCATAGAGGAGGAGGAGATCTCTTCGGCGCTCGGGGTGTCGCGAACGCCGGTCCGCGAGGCCTTCCATCGCCTGGAGGCCGAACGCTTCATCGATCTCCTGCCGCGCCGCGGCGCGCTCGTCCGGCAGGTGACGGCGCAGGAACTGCTCGATCTCTATGAAGCCCGGCGCATGATCGAGAGCCATGCGATCCGCCGCATCTGCCGCGAGGAACTGCCGCTCCCCGCCGACATGCACGCGATCCTCGCAGAGCTGGAACACCTGCCCCAGGGCGATTATTTCAATCGCGTCGAACTCAACCGCGAGTTCCATTTCGTGATGATCGCCGCGCTCGGCAATGTCGTGCTGTCGGACCTCTACCAGTCGCTGGGCGCCCGCCAGCAACGCGTCGCGATGACGGCGATCAGCACCGACCCGACCCGCGTCGCGCGCATCAGCAAGGAGCATCACGCCCTGATCGCCGCCCTCTCCGAATGGGACGAAGAGAAGGCGCTCGCGATTCTCGAACAGCATCTGCGGCCGATCGTCGGGGTGATCTCGCGCCTGCCGGAACAGGCCGGCGAAATCTGACGCGTCACGCGCGTCCCAATCTGGCCCGGACCGCGTCAGCGTTCCCCAGGATGCCCGACATCTGTCATCTTCTGGAAAGCCTTGGTGGAGCTGAGGGGACGAGAACCGAATCTAAATTATTAAAACAATATCAATAACTTAACTTCAAGCAACAATGTACATTGCACCACATTCGTGTACCAAAAAAATGGTTCAACCGCTAGGGGCTATTCAGGATCAGGTCAGGATGCCGCCGGTGCTGCGCAAGCTGATCGAGCAGGCGCGCCGATGCGACGCCCATTTACGAACTCGGCGTGGCTCTGCCGGCCCATATGCTCGCGCTCGGCTGCCTCACCCTGCTGCGCTCGCTCCACGATCGACGATCAATCTGCATCGAGGTCGACCAGCAGTTTGTAGAGACAGTCGCCGGGCACGGTTAGAGCCAGAGCGCGGCGGCAAGCGATCATGCCGCTTTGCGAAAAGACGACCGGTTCCGGCACGTCCCACGGCCGATCGACAGCATGAATGACGCCGGCAACTTGGCCGGGTTTAACGACATCGCCCAAATCTGCAGCCGGTTCGAACATCCCTTTGCGCATCGCGTAAACGAAGGCGCCCCTGCCACGCACGCGCATGAGGCGGGTCGGTGGGCTAGGATCTGTGTTCGCTTCTTTAAACAATCCGTACAACTGCAGCACGCGCCGAAGGCCCTGTTCGGCAAGAGTCGTTCCCGTTCGCGACACGGTAGCGCAGCCCCCCAACTCGGCGGTCAGCGCCGGAACGCCAAGTTTCTGCGCAAGGGCCGAAAGGGTGGTCGCGCCGCCTCCACCGGAGCCGTCGCTGATTGAGGTGATCGGCGCCCCAAACGCCGTCGCAAGCTCAATAAGCTTGTTCTTTTCTTCTGCAGTCCCGCCGCTCCTGATCAGTGCACATGGCACGTAGTTCGTCGAGCGCCCTCCTGCATGGAGATCGATGACGAAATCCGCCATGGGGAGGAGCAATGTGCCGACATAGTGCGCGATCATCGCGGTCGGCGCCCCCATCGGATTCCCTGGAAAGGCTCTGTTGAGGTTTCCGTCGTCGAGAGGAGAGACGCGTCGACCAGCCTCTACCGCGGGCAAGTTCAGCGACGGTAGGATGATGATGCGCCCTCTTACATCTGCCGCCCCGATTTCACGCGACAGCCTGGCAAGCGCTACCTGGCCTTCATATTCATCCCCATGGCTGCCGGCGATCAGCAGCGCTGTAGGGCCGTCACCGTTCCTGATGCAGATCACGGGGATGGGCACCACTCCGTAGCCGGAGAGGTCGGTCGAAAAAGGCAGACGCAACCAGTCACATTGCTTGCCATCCGCCTCGAAATCGAGCGGCGTCCAAACCTGTGTGTATCCCGCCATGGCCGTTCTTTCAGTGCTTCACAATTGTCTGCAGGAAGAGGCACGAGCCAGGGTGACCTGGCCCGTCGAAGAATCTTGCGCCGCGACACATTCGAGGATGCGACCGCTATCCCGATTGACAGCTGATTGCGCCTCTCCCGGAGGAGCATTGTAAGCTGGCATGAAGGTCCGCTTCCGGGCCGCGTCGAACGGCAACTTGTGGCGTTGTCTGACCGCAACCCTGCGTTAGCAGTTCATATCCTCCACGAACGTGCACAGTTCGTCTCCGCGTGAGACGAGCGCGGGGATGTGGAGCGCCAGGACGTAGCCCGACCTCGGGAAGAGAAGTTCTTCCGGTTTGCGCATCGGGAAATCGGGGAAGTGGATCAGACCAACGGGCTGGCCGGCTGCGACCATGTCTTCCAGCTCGATGCGGGGCTCGAAGATGCCGGCCTCCGGCGCGTGAATGCGGTTGTCCAGACCCTTCTTCACCCACCGCGTGGACGCCTGGGGAAGGGCGTCGCCAGCTGACAGGATGCCGAGCCGATCGAGGATGCGGCGGACGCCGTCGATGGCGACTTTCAGTCCACGTTGCGACAGCGTCTCTCCGCCGCCGAGCTCGGCTGTGAGGCAGGGAATGCCCTGCCTCATGCACTCGGCCGAGAGGGTTCGACCGCCACCACCGCCTTTGCCGTCGCTGAGAAAGGAGAGCGGCGCCCCGAACCATTCGGCGAGACGCGCGAGCTCCGCATCCGCCTGGCTGTCGCCTCCTCTCCTCACCAGCACACAGGGTACGAAATCCGAAGAACGCCCGCCGGCATGCAGGTCGACCACCACATCCGCGAGGGGCATCAGGGCAGTGCTGACATAATGCGCGATCATCTGGGTCGGGCTGCCTGCGGCATCGCCCGGAAAGCTGCGGTTGAGATTGGAGTCGTCGAGGGGCGACGATCGCGTGCCGGCCTTGACCGCCGGAAAATTCAAGGCGGGGACGATGATGATCCGGCCCTGCACTTGTGCGGGGTCGATCTCGCGGGCGAGGTTCATCAGCCCGACGATGCCCTCATACTCGTTTCCATGATTACCGCCGATCAGCAGCGCGGTCGGGCCTTCTCCGTTCTTGATCGAGACGATCGGAATCGGGACGTAGCCGTAACCGTTGGTCTCGTTGGAGTGGTAGAGCTGCAGGGCGCCCCCTTGTTTGCCGGGCTTGTCGAAGCTGAAGGGCGTCACGATCGGCGTGTCGCTCGGTCGGGCGTCCATCTTGCTCCTCCGCGACGCAAGGGACGCAGCCGGCGCGGCGTCGAAGGCGATTTCATCGCGTGCCAAGGCGAGCTCCTCCCTTTCGGCGCATCAGCTCCGAAATCAGTACGATGATGGTCATGAAGGCGAGCAGAAGAGTGGCGACGGCCGCCAGGCGAGGGCTGACCGAAAGCAGCGCGTCCTCGTACATGAGCTTGGGCAAGGTGGTGACGCGGCCGCCCGTTACGAACAGGGCAATCGTCAGCTCGTCAAACGAGACGATAAAGGCGAACATGAAGGATGCCACGACCCCGGAGCGGATCAGTGGGAACGTCACGCGCCGGAAGGTCTGCGTCCTCGACGCCCCCATGGTCGCGGCGGCATGGTCGAGATTGCGATCATAGCCTTTGATCACGGCGAGCACGGTGACGACGACATAGGGGATGACGATCACCGTATGCCCGAGGATGACCGCGAGCGTGGTGCCGGCGATGCCGATCCGGGAGAACAGGAAGAACAGCCCGACCGCGATGAAGATGTTGGGCACGATCATCGGCGCGACCACCAGCCCGAACAGAGCCGGCTTCCCGGCGAACTCGCCGCGCGCCAGCGCAAAGGCACAGGGGACGGCGATCACCATCGCGACGCTGGCCGTGACCAGCGCGACGATGAACGATCTTAGCGCTGCGTCGAGCCATACCGGCGAACCCAGCACCATCTCGTACCAGCGCAGCGAGAACAGCTTCGGAGGCCAGGTCAGGAAGGATTCGGAGGTGAACGAAACCGGGATCACGAACAACGTCGGGAGCGCGATGAAGCCCAGGATCAGCGCGCAGACCACTTTGAGCCACAGGCGAGACGGCGCCCCAGCCGCACCCCAGCCGCTCTTTCGGCGCGGCAGGACGGAGATCACGGCATCGGTGATGGTGGCCAGCGCCACGGTGAGCCCGGTTCCGATGCGGGCGGCGGCGCGCCGGATCGACGGGCCTTCTCCCTCGGTCCGCGGCCGGGCTCCACCGCCAGCCATCGACAAGCCGAAGACCCGGTCGTAGACGATGAAGATCAGCCCGAAGGTGGCTACCAGCAGGACGCCGATGGCGCCTGCGAACGGCCAGTTCAGCACCTCCCTGATCTGGAAAATGATGAGCTGGACGATCATCGTGTCCTGCGGCCCGCCCAGCAGTGCCGGCGTGATGAAGAAGCCAAGCGAAGCGATGAAGACCAGGAGCGTGGCCGACGCGACGCCCGGCATCGCCAGCGGAAAATAAATCCGCCAGAAACGGGTGCCGCCTTTAGCGCCCATGGTCGCCGCCGCCTTTGTCAGGTTGGCATCGATCCCCTCCATCACCGACAGCAGCGTCAACACGGCCAAGGGCATCAGGGCGTGCGTCATGCCGACCATGACGCCCGTGAAGTTGTAGATCAGCCGCAGCGGCAACTCGGTCAGACCGAAGCCCAGAAGAAGCTCGTTGACGATGCCCTTGCGTCCGAGAAGCACGATCCAGGCGAAGGTCCTGACCAGCACGCTCGTCCAGAACGGCATCAGCACCAGGATGATGAGCCAATTACGGGTGGAGCCGCGTGACATCGCCAGCAGATATGCGACCGGATAGGCCCCGGCAACGCAAAGCAGCGTCGTGAAGAAGGCCACTTTGATGGTGGCGAGCAGGACCTTTCCGTAGAGCGGAACTTCGACGAGCCGGCGATAATGCTCCAGCGAGAGCGCGCCGCCGGCATCGAGAAAGCTGATGCCCAGCAGCATCACAACCGGCAGCACGAAAAGTGCGAACAGGAACAGCACGACGGGCCAAATCTGCCAATGAAGCCCGTTCCAGCTCCGTCGAGCAGGCGGGTCGGTCGGCATCCGCGCGGCGAGGTCGACGTGCGCCATCACGCCGCCTCGCGGCGCGTGTCGGGCAGAACCTGGCCGACATCTTCGTCCCAACCGATCGTCACCGCCTCGCCCGGTTGCAGGCGTCGCGCATGGTGCGTGAGCAGGGAGACCTGCACGGTCGCGCTGTCGCTGACGGCCACGAAGAGCTTGGTGATGGCTCCCGAGACCACGACCTCCAAAACTACACCCTGCGCCCGGTTCGGCCTGTGGTCGTCATTCGTCAGAATCGCCAGGGATTCCGGTCGCGTGAAATGCACGATGGCGGAGCCTTTCGGATACGCCGCAGCGGAGCGCGCCCGCACGGTCCCCACTCCAGGCAGCTCAAGCATCAGGCAACCCGCTTCCTCGCCGGCGATCTTGCCGGCGATCATATTGGACTCGCCCAGAAAATCCGCAGCGAAGAGGCTGACAGGCCGGAAATAGAGTTCGTCGGGCGTGCCGATCTGCTCGATCCGGCCCTGGTTCATCAGGCAGATGCGATCGGACATCACCATCGCTTCTTCCTGGTCGTGCGTGACGTAGAGAACCGTCATGCCGAGCTGCGCATGCAGACGCTTGATTTCGAGCTGTAGATGGTCGCGCAGCTTCTTGTCGAGTGCGCCGAGGGGTTCGTCCATCAGCACGATCGACGGGTTGGCGACGAAGGCGCGCGCCAGCGCGATGCGCTGCTGCTGCCCACCGGAAAGCTGGCTGCAAAAGCGATCCCCGACATGGTCGAGCTTGATCATCTCCAGCGCGCGACGGATGGCAGCCGTCCGTTCGATTGCAGGAATCTTCCGCATTTCCAGCGGGAACGAGATGTTCTGCGCGACCGTCATATGCGGGAAAAGCGCGTAGTTCTGGAACACCATGCCGATGTCGCGGCCCGATGCCGGCGCGTGGGTCGCGTCGTGGCCGTCGATCCAGATGCTGCCGGCATCGGGGTCATTCAGCCCGGCCACCGACCAGAGCAGCGTGGTCTTTCCGGATCCGGAGGGCCCGAGCATCGTCAGAAACTCGCCATCCAGGAGGTCGAGATCGACATGATCGAGTGCGACGGCCGAGCCGTAGCGCTTCTGCAGGCCACGGATGATCAATTTGTTCTTGCGTTCGTTCAAGGCGGAATCCTATCGAGCGCCAATTGCCCACATTGGCCGCGTCGCAGCCGGCCTTTCCATATTCTCCGCTCCTATCCGAGCAGCCAGGTCTCGAAGCGCTCCTGCGCCCTGGCACTGTTGGCGCCCCACCAGCCTGCGTCCATGACGAACATTTCGGCGAAATGCTTCGGGTTTGTCGGCAGGGTGTCGGCAATCTTCGGCTCGATGAACTCGAACGCCTTCGGATTGCACGGCCCGCTGGTTGAATGCTTGACGAACTCGGCCTGGCGCTCGCCGGCGGAGGCGAACTCGACGAACTCGCGCATCAGCTCGACATTCGGCCCGCCCTTCAGGATGCAGAAGCCAGCGAAGGAGAACATGCCGTCCTTCCAGACGATCTGCACCGGCGCGCCGTCGTCGATCGCGACCTGGGCGCGGCCGTTCCAGGTCATCAGGCAGTCGACCTCGCCGGTCTTCAGCATCTGGGAAGTCTGCGCTCCGCCGGTCCACCACACCGCGATGTCCTTCTTGATCTTGTCGAGACTCCGGAAGGCGCGGTCGAGATCGAGTGGATAGAGGCTCATCATCTCGACGCCATCGGCGAGCAGGGCGGGCTCGAGCGTGCCGCTCGCATGTTTGCGCAACGAGCGAGCCCCGGGCACGCCATTGACGTTCCAGAAATCCGCGAGATCGCGCGGCGGGCGCTTACCCATCGTGTCGGTGCGGTAGGCCAGGACGGTGGCATAGCCCATCGCGCCGACCAGAAACTCGTTGCGCAGATTGGCCGGGATCTGCGAAGCGTTTGGTCCGAGGCCACCTGCTCCCGCGACGGTTTCAAGATAATTGTTGCCCGTAAGGACGATGACGTCGCTCATGTCGAGCAGGGCGCCGTCCCAGGCGTAGTTGCGGGCCTCGACCATCGCCTTGATCTCGCCGGTTGGACCATGGGAGGACTGAATGCCGACGACCTCGACCCCCGCCGCCTTGGCGAAGGGCTCGAAGAAAGCCTTCTTGTAGGCGTCTCCGATCGGCCCACCCGGATCCCGAATGGTCAGGGTCCGGCCCTTCGCGGAGCTCGGCCTGACGAAAGGCGCCGAGATCAGCGTGGCGCTCGACAGGGCGAGGAAGCTGCGACGCCCAAGGGACGGGATACGGTTCGATGGCATGAGGCCCTCCGCTGTCTGGTGATCATGCGCAGCCGTGCCTCCCTTGGGTCTTTCGCTGCGGCTGTGATTAAAGGCCCGCGGACGAGTGTCGTCCAATACAAACGGATCGATACTTCATGCCGCAAGCTTATGAACTCCCTTCAGAGGCGCGACAGCAGCACCTTTGCGCCGTAGAGCTCGGTCATCTCGGCGCGCATCACGTCGAGGAAGGCGCGCGCCGTCAGCGACAGCGGCACGTCCTTGCGTGTCATTAGCGAGAAGCCGAGACCGATCTCGGGCTCGAACGGTCTGCTGACGAAGAGATCCTTCGACAGAGTGAGGAGCGACAGCGGGTTGATAAGGGATACGCCGGCGCCCTGGCAGACGAGGTTGGCAACGACGAGGGCATAAGGCGCCTCGACATTCAGGCGCCGGCGGACATCGGCCCGCTGGAACACACGGTCGATGAGCACGCGGTTGGCGTCGGCCGGATCAAGCGAAATGAATTCCTCGCCTTCCAGATCTTTGGGCTCGATCACGGCCTTGGCGGCGAGGCGATGTCCGGCCGGCATGATGCACACGGCGGGCATTGCGGCGTAGGGCGTATTCTGGACATTGGACTGTTCGACGCCGGAGACGGCGAAGCCGAGATCGAAATTCGCGGACGACATCCACTCGGAGACAGTGGTGGAACTGCGGGTCTGAAGCGAGACGGTCACGTCCGGATGCAGGGCCCGGAAGCGCGCCACGACGCGCGGCAGAAAGGAGAGGCCGACCACCGCGATGCTAGCAATCTTGAGCGAACCTGCCTGCGCGTTGCCAATCTGCTGTGCCGCCCGTTCGAGCTTGTCGAGCCCTACGAAGGAGCGCTCTATCTCGCGCATAAACAGCCAGGCTTCGGCTGTGGGCTGGAGGCGCTGGCGCGCGCGAACGAAGAGCTGCAACCCGGCCTTAGCTTCCAGCAGCGAGAGCAGGCGGCTGACCGCGGGCTGCGAAATCCGAAGCCTTTCGGCCGCGGCCGTCACCGTCCCCGTCTGCATCACCATGCGAAAGGCTTCAATCTGACGGATGTTCAAGGCCATATCATAACTCTGCAACATGAGGTGCCGTTTGCATTGTATTAGACGGCCTGCGCCCGATTCCGCTAGCTGGGGATTGAATGACGAGAGGCGCCCCACCGTGACCATGCCTGTCCCAAATCCCCGGCTTGTGGGCTTCGCCTGCATCTGCTGTGAGCGCAGGCTACCGATCGGCGATCATGTCGAAGGGTGCCTTTCCTGCCTCGCGCTCGGCTATCCCGCGAGCGTCGCGCCATTGTTCGATCCGCCCGCCACACCGTTTGCTTCACCGACGGCGAACGGCATGGCGCGGTTCGCGGATATGTTGGCGTATCAAGAGTTCATCAGTCTCGGTGAAGGCGCTACGCCACTTCTGGCGCTGCCGAAGATCGCCGAGCGGCTGGGCCTCGTCTCACTGCTCGTGAAGGACGAGGGCGCAAACCCGACCGGCTCGCACAAGGACCGCATGGGCGCTCAGATCGCAGCGCGGGCCGTCGATATCGGGGCTCCGGGTATCATCGCCGCTTCGAGCGGCAATGGTGGCCTTTCCGTCGCCACCTACGCGCAGGCCTATGGCCTGCCGTGCGAGATCGTCGTAACCCCATCGCTGTCCAGTCGTTACCACCAGGCCATGGAGCAGGTTGGCGCAGTCCTACGCTTCGAGGCCAATTCCCTCGCGAGATGGTGCTACATGCGAGAGCGGGTTCATCGTGACGGGTGGCTGCCCGCGACCAACTATCTCAATCCACCGGTCGGCAGCCACCCTTGCGGAGTGGATGCCTACAAGACCGTCGCTTATGAGCTGCTGGAGGCTCCAGAGGCTCGCGAGGCGGATATGATCGTGGTTCCGACCGCGAGAGGCGATCTGCTCTGGGGTATCTGGCGCGGATTGTTGGACGGTCGAAATGCCGGCATGATCGCGCGCCTCCCTCGTCTGGTCGCGGTTGATCCGTTTCCGCGTCTTTCACGCGTCCTGCACGGCGAGGACTACCGCGGAAGCTTCGCAGGCTTCTCAGCCATGACCGCTATCAACGGGGCTACCGTAACGTATCAAGCTGTGAAAGCTCTGAGGGATTCCGGAGGCTCCGCGGTCGTGGTGTCGGACGCTGATGCGATGCAGGGCCGCGAACTACTCACAGAGCATGCGGTTTTGCTGGAGTTATCAAGCGCGGCAGCGCTTGCCGCGATCTCGAAGATCATGGGCCGAGAAGGAAGGCCGCGGCAGGTGGTGCTCATCGGTACGTCTCGCGGTCACGATTGCGCCGAAGGCGACCGCACACGGCCAGCTTCGGTAGAGGCATCCTCTCTGTGAAATTGCGTAGTCCTCAGCCAGGGCCCATCAAGAGCCACAACGTCCGGTTTCGGACAGGCATCCAATGTGAGCAGATGGCGCTAGTCGACCTTGGCGCGGGCTTTGGACATTACTTCTAGCGGGTCAAAGCCGATAGCTTCGGCTAAAGCCAAAAACTCGATGACATCGATTCTACGCTTGAATAGCACCGAGTTTTATGGACGCCGTCGGGCTACGAATTGTGCTGCCGTTCGAACTCGACGGGTGACAGCATCCCGTTCCTGAAGTGCTTGCGCCTCGGGTTGTAGAACATCTCGATGTAGTCGAACACGTCCTGCCTTGCCTCTTCGCGCGTCCGGTAGATCTTGCGGCGGATTCGCTCGCGCTTGAGCAGATTGAAGAAGCTCTCTGCCACGGCGTTGTCGTGGCAGTTCCCGCGCCGGCTCATCGAATGCTCAAGATTGTGGTGCTTCAGAAAGGCTGCCCAATCCATGCTGGTGAACTGGGAGCCTTGATCCGAGTGGACCAGGACCGTGGTCTTCGGCTTCCGTCGCCATACTGCCATGAGTAACGCCTGCAGCACGACATCGGTGACCTGCCGGCTCTGCAGGGACCAGCCAATGACGCGGCGGGAGAACAGGTCGATCACCCCGGCCAGGTAGGCGAAGCCTTCCTGGGTCCTGATGTAGGTGATGTCCGTCACCCACGCCTTGTCCTGCGCATCGACATCGAACCGTCGGGCCAGGGTGTTGTCGACCACAACCGCCGGCTTGCCGCCATGAGAACCGGGACGGCGCCGATAGCCAATCTGGGCCTTGATCCCGGCTAGCCTTGCGAGGCGAGCGATGCGGTTGGCGCAACTGGTCTCGCCCTGATCCAGCAAATCGTCATGCAGCTTGCGATAGCCGTAGAAGCTCGCCTGCCGATCGCGCGGGATCTCCAACTCGATCCGGCCGGTCTCGGTCGTCACCGTCTTGCGGCCGTAGCCGTTGCGGCTGTTGCCGACCTCGTCGCCCGCCAGATGATGATCCATCTCGGCGTTCAGGGCCCGCTCGGCCAGCGCCTTCTTCAGATCGTCGAGCAGGCCATTGGCATCGAAGGCCGTCTTGGGATCGGCGCCCGCCAGCAACTGGTCCAGCAGCGCGTCAGGAATGCGGGGAGCTTTGCGTCGTGCCATCGAGAACCTCCTTCGGGTTCATTATGGCCGCCCGCACACGGAAATCCTGACAGTCCCTAAAGCCGCGGTGCCGCAGCGCGGCCTGCATCCGGCGGTAGCCATAGGCTTCGAAACAGTCGGAGATCACCGCCATCATTTCGACGAGCGCCGTGTTGTCGATGCTGGTGGCCGGCTTGTCGTAATAGGTCGAGCGCGCGATCCCCATCAGCCGACATCCTTCTGCGACGGAGATGCCGCGGGGCCGGTGACGATGGATGTACTCGCGCTTCTCGGCCGCGGTCCATGCTTCAGAGCCCCCTTTAGGAACTCGATTTCCAGGGCCTGCCTGCCGACCAACCGCTCCAACGCCGCGAAGCGCGCCTCGTAGGCCTCGATCGTATCGGCGGCGGCCGCATCGTCGTCGAAGGCGCCGCCCTCGAACTTCTGGATCCAGATGCGGATCAGGTTGCGCGACAGATCATGTCGGCGCGCGAGACTATGGAGTGTCTCGCCCGCCAAGTAATCCTGCGCCACCTGGCGCTTGAACTCGATGCTGTGGGATCGATGTCGAACCATGGGCTTTCATCCTTCGAAAGCCCGGCTTCCCGGTCAATTGCTCACCGTCGCGCTGTCCGCCTCAAGGGGCGCACTCCAATCGGGGGGCAACTTTGCGGGCCGTTTGACATGCAGATCGCAACGGCTCGTCGCCATTCCGCGCGGGCCGCCTCATCGCGCCATTCCAACAGGAATTCGGCCGCGCGCTCGATATTGGTCACAGCATAACGACCGCCCGCTTCAGGAGCGTCTACGTAGACCGGCGTAGCGAACCAATGGAGTGGCATGCGGCGCCAACGTCTCTATTGGCGGGCGGTTACCAAGTCGGCGAAACGGAGACGGACGCTCGCGAACAGTCCAGATCCAATCGAACAGCGAAACCCACCTAACGCGGCGCGGGGCGAACTGCGTAGGCGGCGTCTCGAATAGAAAGTCTTATTCCGCATGCCGCCTCATCAACCACATCTCGCGTCAATATCATTCTTCAGAGAATTAATCCGTCCGATCTGAAGATCAACCGAGCGATCAATTAGACGATCAAGTGCTTTCTTTAGGTTGTCAATATCCTGATCATATTGTACTTCAGTCAAGTAATAATCGTAACCCGCAATTCCTAAACTTACAACTCCAGTTCCTATGCCATAGGCAAGTACTGCCTGGCCGATTATGGGGGTTCCAAGAGCAGCGACAATCCCGAGTGGTAACCCAATCAAATCTGACGGCGGAATGTCCTGTTTAAAGCCAGCCTTTATAATCAAGCCCTTGGTTTCCAGGGAGCGGCTAGTGACGAATTCGGCCGCATTTTTCTCTAGGCCAGTCAGACCCGATATTTTCGACATTGTTTTTCCAAGGTGATCCCCACCTATAGAAAATATTAGACTAATAGAGTTAACTATGATCGTTTTTTGCATTTCCGGTTTGGCGTCAGCCCAATCCTTTTCGAGCTGAGCAATGTGCTTTTGGAACTCAGCGCGTATTTCTTTCTGACGAGTCGCCTTGTCTTTGTCGTACGCCTTTAAGAGAACCAGAAGCTCTTCGTGCAGCCGGCCGTCCCGAAATTTAAACGCCTCGGCGCAGGTTACAATTTTTCCGTTTAAGACAGCGAATTGCTTGCTCTGTGCGTTCGCTGGCATCGAAGCGATTGCTAGCGACCCAAGAAGGCACAGACTCGCAACAGTCTGGTTTAAGCGTCCTATCATGGCTTCGCTCCCGCTGCGACAGTTTCTGTCGGCTTTTTTCCCTCCCAATTGCGACCCGATACATCCAGGATCGCATCGGCCAGCCGAGCCATCTCAGCGGATTTAACTTCGATCGCAAACGGCTTATCGCTAATTGGGCCATAGCAAAGTGCGGCGTCGGAATACGTTACGGTTCTAGAATTTACTTCAGCTGTCCATGCGGCTTGCTGCATGGAATTTATTTTTAAGAGGTCTATGCCGTCAGTTAATTTAAGATCGCCGTGATAGAGTATTTCGCCTCCGCAGTAGCCGCCGCGAGCAGCGGCGCTTGTTAGGAACCAAGGTACACTATTTTCTTTCGGTGCTATCGTACCTATTACCGATCTAATACTTTTTAAAATGTGTACAGTCGGATGAGTATTGTTGCCATTTGACTCTTTAAATGATTTATCGGAATAATTGTATGTTAGCTGACATGAGGTTGCAGATAGCATTGGGCGGCCACCCATTGTCGTCGGCATCGAAAATGTTATTGTAGAATAGAAAGTACAGTTACTGTCAATCAAATACGTGGACGATACATCTATTGAAACAACCCGTTGAAAAAAATATGATGGGACATGCTTCCCCTTGAGATCTGTATATTTATTGTCCGGTATGGTAGTTAGGTCCTCTGCCACAGCCACGCATTGAGGGCCGATGATCATCGTCGCCAAAACAAGAACGGGCCGTACTAAATATTTCATCTCCGCTTCCCCTTTTTGCCCGTGTTAGGTTTTCTATATTTTCCATTCGGTTTTCCTGCGTCAGTTGCAGCTGCTAAAGCCGGCGCATCGGAAATCGCGGCCAGCGTCGCGTAAATGAAAAGGCGACGCGCACCGGCCTGTTCTTTCGTCGCGCCGCGCGCAGTCAGGTCCCGCATGGTCTGCTGAAGGCCTACGATCTTATGATCGAGCTTCAAGAGGGATGCCAGAACAGGCGGGTGTTTCAGGACACCACTCGACAGCTCCAGGATGCCGGGCACCGGAGCAATGAAGACCTCATCACCATCAATGACGTCGACTGACCAACTATTCGATTTAGGGTCGGCGACCACTGCGCCGATGGGGTTCTCACATGCCTTTGAGACGACCTCTCTGAACTTGACGTCCCAATTGGCAACTTTCGTGACAGTCTCGGGATCCTCAGGCTTTTCCGGAGGACGGGTATCCCCATCGCGGCGGACGGCCTCCCCACGCGCGGCGTGCCGATAACTTGCCTGAACTTTCTCTGCCTTCATTTCCCGCGGCCAAACGAAATACCAAGATTGGCCCGGCTCCATCCGGCAGGTCGGTCGCGTTCCGATCATCTCACGGATAGCAAAAGGCCGTACCACGTAGCGTAACAGGGGCTCGGCAGACGCGGGCTTGAGACCGAGCTCATCCTGGCCGCGATCAGCGAGCAGATACGGCTCTCCACGCAACTTCGGCAAAAGCCGCGTCATGGCGCAACGTTCATTCGCAGGATCGAGCCGGCCAAAGAGGCCGTCGCCGCATTTATGCGACGGGTCAGATTTGTAGAATGTAGGCGCTCGCTTCGCGACTTCGATCGCGTTTGCCTGGCGAGGCGTCTCAGTCAGGCAGCGCATACCCGGGCGAATAAGGTGCTTATCAAGATCGCGGCAGGTTTCAGCCTGTTTATCGCTGAAGCGGTCGAACTCCCTCAGCATCGCATAGGCGACGAAATTCCGTGCCAGCAGCCTGTTGCTCTGGAAGACCTTAAAGATGACGGCCCGACGGTTCGCGAGGAATTCGTTGTCCTTCTCGTATGGCGCGCTGAGCAGGCTGGAACCGCGTGGCCTAATGATGGCTCGATGAAGCTCCGGCAGGATGAGATCACCGGAGATCATGGCCTGCTGCGCGATCGCGATCTGTGTGCCAATCCGTGCATGGCACAATAGAGACCAAACGCCCGCCTTGCGTGGCTCCTGCTCGCTCAGATCCAGATCGTAGTCGTCATTTCTTAGGTAGGGCCGCAGATTCAGAAGCGAATGGTACTGGACGATCAGTCGGACATGGTCCGCGATCCAATCGGCAGCGATAGGATTTGCCATGATGCTGAGCGGATCGAGATTGTCTCCACTCTGGGGCCATCGCGCGGCAAGCCGGACATTGGCGGCGAGATCAGCCGGCAGGTTCCCGCATAGATCGGTAAATGGCTCAAGCGGCCAAATGTCCGCCTTCGTTGCCTCGGTGTAACGGGAGACGCGCGCGGTCAATGCGCGAACGTCGGTTGAAGGATCACTCAGCCCCCACAAGAACTGTCTGAAACGGCGTGCCACATCATTTGCGCTGATTGCAGCCTGGTATTCCTTTTCTTCGGGGAGCCTGAGCTTCATGTCCGCCTTGACGACTTCGGCGGGAACAGCAGGGGCCGTCTCCGCCTGCTCATCCTTGCTCGCCACATCCCTGTCCGGCGTCATTAGCAGGCCGAGCTCTCGCGCCAGGCTCAGTGTGTTCTCGTAGGCGAAGACAGACCAGTCCTTATACCGATCGCATGGGTTGTCGGCGCCATTCACCTGCGCCCGGCATGCGTCGATCGCACTCGGCAAAATCGAGGCGAGCAACCGGGCGGCGTACGTCTTGCCGTCCCGGACATTCTGGATGAACGCCTGCATCCCCCCGACGCAAGCGACAACGTTGTCTACATTGGCTCGCAGCACGCCCCACGCCGCTGGATGCGCAATGTCGTAGGCACTCACGCCGTCGAGCGCTGCGCTGATTGCCGTGCAGTTGCGGGTCCATGCGGCACCGTAGAAATTGATGCGCTCGAGCGTCTGCTCCTGCAGGTTCCGCACTTCGAAGAGCGTCTGCATCACGTCGCTTTGGTTGCGACTGATCTGTGTCGCGAGCCGGTCGAGGCGCCGCAGCGTTTCGACCTGCAGTTCAAGTACGCGGTCTAGCTTCTTATCGATAACGGCAAGTTTGGCCTGGATCGCCCGGAGCTCGGCCATGATCGCCGGATCAGGTCCGCTGCTCCCTCCCCCTCCGAAGAGGCCGCCGCCTCCGCCGCCAAACAGACCGCCACTTCCTCCCGAGAGAAGTCCCAACCCCGCAACGGCCATGCCGGCGGGGTTGCTCATGGCAAAAATCGTGGTGGCGGCCGAGTAGAGTTGAAAGGCCGATGAGACCATTTCAACGTTCTGCTTCAAATTGTTGTCGCCTGTAAGCGCAGCAACCGCGGACACGGCGCCAAGCACGCTGCCAGCATCTCGGGTATTATAGGCGGCGGTCAGGGCCTTCCAAGTGTCGTTAGCCTTAGTGGCAACATCAACAGCACCGGAAAGCTGCTTTTCTACTTCCGGCGGCAAATTCCTTATAACGTCGGTGTTCTTCAGCTGCCGCAACGCATCAAGGCGATCATCGAATGTAGCGTCGACAGCGAAGATGCGCGCCTGAATCGATTGGACCTCAGTCACACCGAGTACGAGTTGGCCGCGCAGCGCACCAACTTGCCGGTTCAAATCCATCAAGCCCCTCTCGACAAACTGGGCTTTCGCCAACTCTGGCAGTTTCGACAATGTTTCCTGAAGCTCTCGCAATTGCCCGCGGCTTTTTTCAATGTTTTCGTCGATTTTTTCCAAAGCATCTTTCTGAGCTTCGACGATCCTTGCAGCGCCATCCGCGCTCGCGCCGACGATCGACAGCTGCGTAACTGCCGAAAGCCCGGCCATAATCTTTTCGCTAGCAACGGGGCTCTTAGGAAAGGCCTTGGCGAACGCGTCCGCCGGCTGGGCGAACGACTTGCTGACCTCGGCCAGGACCGCCTCCTGAGGCAATCTGAGGTCATCGCCGTTGGGTGTCTTTCCGCGGAGAACGGACTCGACAAGGCCCCGCTCAATGCTGCCTTCTGGCAATAGCGGCGGTATGAGCTTAGAGAGACGCTCCAGCGTCAGATCCTCTTTCTTGCAGCCCACTTTCGGCGCTATCAAGGCTTCGCTACAGGCGATTGCCTCCAGTAGAGCGCTTGCGTTCTTGTCCAGACCGTTTTCTTTGATTGCTGAGCTTACTGCTGCACGGAATAATTCCGTCGCCGCTACGGAGTTAGGTTTTTCGAAGAAGGCGAGTGACGCTCTGCGCAGATCGCCTGGCGGCATGCCGTCGGTGAGCTTGGCCTTGATCGCCTTATCGACTTCAATGCGTTTTGCTTCAAGGCCCTTTGCAATCGCATTGAGCGCGGCATCACTGCGATTGGACAGCCAACCATTCAAGCGCGCGAGGATGGCATTACCCTCGCCCTTACCGTCTTCTTGCAGAACAAGGCATTCTGGTCCCTTGCAGTCGCCGATCAAGACATGCATTGCTTCGATAGCAGAGGCGAGTTTCTTCTCATCGAACTTGTTATTTAATGCGCTCGTAATAACCTTTTGCGTCTGCGGAAAATTCGCTTTTCCTGATCTAATGTCATCGATTATAATGCTTATTTCGACTTCAGTGCCTAGTATATCAATTTTTGCGCCTACAAAATTATCAAAAGAATTAGCTGCCTTATACGAAGTTCGCGCCAAGATGGCGATGGCATCCTTGTTATTTTTTAACGCGGCGGCCTCGATCTTGTTTTTGATGGTCTCCGGAGAGGCAGAAGCAAAATTCCAGGAAACAGATTGATCGCTCTGGGCTATTTTCATGACCGTTTCGGCCAAGTCCTTGGATGCGCCTGCTATGTTGAGTGACGCTTTAAGTCCCTCCGACAGACGCTCCGTCCTGATTTGACTGATGCTTTGGGCTCCGCTCGTAATCGTCGCGGCGATTGGCGGTAGATTCAGCCCGCCGCTGCCGGCCAATGACTGGGCAACAGTTGCAAGGCGACCGCTGTCAGTTCGATCCTTGATCTGGACGCTGTAAGGGCTTCGGGCTGCTCCAAAGGTCCGATCCTGAAGTTGCTCAAGCACAACTGAAGATGGCGATCGGCCAAATTTGGGGTTCTCGATTGCCTTCTCAATTGCCGATCTAGCCAGATTGACCTGATCTCCGCACTCTCTGACGAATTGACCGAGAAGCAGGCGAATGAACGTCGGATCCGACGCCTGAATTAATGACGGAAGATCCTTTATTTCGCATCGCTTCGGCTGAGGTTGCTTGAGCGGGGATGGCTTTTGCTGAGAGACCGCCACAGTCGGAAGCCCGACAAAAGAAACCAATAGCCCAGCGAGCAGGAAAGACCGCATCCCAAGCCCCCCAAAGTCCACCGATCTATGCTCCACTGGCCGTCAGTTCTACTTAAACCGGCAAGAGCAAGTCACGAGCATACGTGAGCGCCGTAGCTCAAGAGCCCTAGGCACCATAACCCCGCGTCATTATGCATTGGAAGCTCGCCCAATCAAGCGCGCCGGCTCGTCGAACGTCTCCCGCTCGTCCCGATAGGTCGCGTGATGCGCGGCAATCAGCTTGGCCAGAAGCTCGGCAAACTGCCTGAGTTTGACGATGGCGGTAGACGGATCGTCGCGAAAATACTGCTCGGCGAAGCCTCCCAGCACCGCAAGACATGCATCGTGTTCGCCCAAGAAGCCAAAGTTCGGCGACGCGGCCATGCCCATCCTCCCGGCATTAGGTAGCAAAGACCACCGGTTCGCTCAAAATCGAGAGCGATGAGAATGGTTTGTATCATTCAAATCGACGGACTCCGATCGCGGAACCCGAGGCGGGCTTCGGGGGGAATAGGGCTTTGGATTGCGCCGCTGCCCCTGAATATTGCCCCTCCGTAGAGGCGCAGCTCTACGAATCAACCTGAAAATAGCGCAGTTTTGCGGTTCTCCTGATAAGCGGAGCCTTTCTCAAGCGTGGGATTGCTCCGTGGCAATATTTGAATTTTACGCCGCTCCCACAGTGGCATAGATCGTTACGTCGAATTTCGCCAGGTTCATATTGATATGAAACCATCTTGTGCGACATGACAAAGATAAAATCAGGATCTTCAACCCCCGCCATACCTGGGTTTAGCGAATAGTCAGGTTCGCATCTCATTGAAGTCTGAACGATCTTCGACAGTTCAGGGTGATACTTGACGATAGCTCGATTATCCGGGTGGTACCTAACCAAGAAATAAGCATGCCCAAATTGGAAGAATACCTGATATGATTTGGCCCATTGTTCAGCAATGAGATTATGATCGACGCCATCGATCATGGCCGGGACTGTAAGAGAAAACTGAATTTTCCATTCCGCAGCTCTACTACTGAAGATGACGACGCCTTTTGGGAGATGAAGTGTGTCCCCGCAAATTTCTCGCCCATGACGGACATGGACTCCGCCATTTTTGTTGTTTAGATACGCTGTTAAAGAATATGCCGTTTTCAGTGCCCATTTGGCCACTATTCGGTCATTCGATATTGCATCGCTACGCCCAGCAATAAATTCCCTTAGGGCTGGCTTCGACTCGCTTTCTAAGTTGCTCATCCATCCGTTATTACAGTTAGAGCAAACATTGCCCAGAAGAAAGCTATCAAGATCAAATTTGCGAATTGGCGGCAATTTCGAAAGATGCAACGACCCATTCATCGTATTTATTTCAGTGAACTCGATCTCAGCCTTGCTTAGATTGAATTCCTCCAGCGCCCAACGAGGGAATACGTGTTCACGCGCACGGGTTCTGGCCGTCGACTGGTGTCGAACTTCAATTCCGCAGAAGGCGCATTTTTTTGCCAATTGAATTTCCTCTTTGGCCTTAATTGTGAGCGGTCAGCTCACCGGCTCAAAGAGATGTCGTCGCTTGGAATTCAGAGTTGTGGCCCGTCAACGATGTCGGTGTTCAGGGGCTGTCACCGGCTTTAACCACCACGACAGATGGCGATCGACTCCGGTGCAGTGCCCTGGCATGAGCTCGGGCCATGCATCGGCTCATACGACAGCACTGACCTGAACCGCGACGCCCGACCGGGCAGTCGAGCGTTCCCGCTGTCCCCGATCACCGCAATCCCACTTCCTCGACCGGATCCCGAGCATGACCATGCAGATCATCACCATTGGCTTCAGCTTCCCTGCCTCCACCGGGGGCTGGGAAATACCGTTCTTCCTCGCCTCGAGGGGAGCGCTGAGCCATGGAGAGGCCCGGCCAGCACTTCCTGCTTTCACCCAAGGTCCGCGACCTGACGATCACCGAGCTCTCCCGCATCCAGGAGAGGACGGCCTACAGGTGGTTCCGTCAGGCCCGCTGGCCTGAGACGGACGGCGAGGCCTGCTGCCCGCATTGCGGCAACCTGCGCTGCTACGAGATGACCAGGAGCCGCTTCAAGTGCTCCGCCAAGGAATGCGGCTCGGTCTTCACGGTGACCTCCGGGACGGCGTTCGCCTGGCGCAAGCTGCCGTTCAAGAAGATGCTCTTCGCGATCTGGTTCGTCGCCAACTCCGTCAAGGGCAAGGCCGCCCTCCAGCTCTCCCGCGAGCTCGGCGTGCAGTACAAGACCGCCTGGGTGCTCCTGATGAAGCTGCGGGAGACCGTGGCCTCACGCCGCGACGAGATGGTGCTCGACGGGGAGGTCGAGGTCGACGGCAAGTATGCCGGCGGCCACGTTCGCCCCAAGAACAAGGCCGAGGATCGCGTCGATCGTCGCCTGAAGGAGAACCGCAGCCCCGATCGACTCTGTATCCTGGCGCTCCGGCAGCGCGGCAGGTCCGGCCGGACCTTCACCCGGGTCATCCGCGAGGAGGATGGCGATGCCGCCTGGGCCGCGGTTCGGGACCACGTCTCCCGGAACGCGAAGGTCTTCGCCGACGAGCACGGCAGCTACAACGACGTCGTTGGGTTGAACCGCATGGGTCGCGTGAACCACTCCGAGGCCTATTCCTCGGCGGACGGCACCAACACCAACGTCGTCGAGAGCTTCTTCAGCCGGATCCAGCGGGCCTACGTGGGCATCCACCACCGCTTCTCGACGCGGTATCTCGATTGGTACGCGGCCGACATCGCCTGGCGCGAGGATACGAGGCGTGTGAGCAATGGCGGACTGACGCGTTCCCTGCTGGGTCAGGCGCTGAGACGGCCGACGTCGCGATACCTGTGCGGCTATTGGCAGGGCAACAAGCCGCCCGAGCTGGTCTGGGAAGGAAGCGCTGAGGCCTAGGTTGCTGAGTTCGACGAAATCCCCCTCAACGGGTCGCATTGTGCTAAGCTGGCAACCATCTAATGATTGAGGCGGTATCGATGCCCAGGAGTCGCAGGTGAGCAGGTACAGCAGTCCGCGAGCAGAATTCCATTTCGATCAGCCACCGGCTCCACGCCCAGAGATTGGTCGACGTGATCTTGATGCACGCCACGAGGACATGCGCCAGATTGCGGCCATTTCCGCGTTCGAAGGGCTTCGTCCGACACCCGACTACGAGAAGCTGCGAAGCAGCTATGTGTCAGGCGAGCTCAGCGCCAGCGAATTCAAGACGAAGGTGCTTGCGCGCTGGAAGAGGAATGTCTGACCCATATCTGATCCCGGGTACGCTCGTTCTCAAGAATAAGCTCGGCATCGTAGAAATCGATGAGCTGATCAAAGCCGAGTACGAGATTACAGAGGCATCGGCAGCGGAATTCTTCGATGCCCTTCGGGCTTCTGGCCGACACCTGCAATTGTCCATGCGCGGTTGGCAGACGGTTCACAAGGTGATCTTCCGCGACATTTATGACTGGGCAGGCGCTTACCGAACTATCTACATCTCGAAAGAGAACTCCAGAGGGATATCGCGATTCTGCGCCCCTGATCGTATCGTGGTCGAAGGCGAGCGAGCAATCTCTGCACTGAAAGCCGCGCTTCGACACCTCGGGCGAGCTCCATTCACAAATATTCTTGTCAGCATGGCCGACGCTTACGTCGCATTGAATGAGATACATCCATTTCGAGAAGGGAATGGCAGGTCTCAGAAGATGTTCTTTTCGATCTTAGCCCGGCAACATGGAATTCAATTGAATTGGGATTCCATAGATTCAGACGAGCACAACTTGGCAGCGATAGAAGGGTCATTCGGCGAGATGTCTAGAATGCGAGAGCATTTTTGCGCGATGGGCGAATTACGACCCGCAGCCTCGGTCACTCTATCTTATCTAGGCAGGCCCCCGAAATGAAGCAGGCAAAGCTTCTGCATAGTTAGGCCGCGATCTCCCAGAGGTGCTTCCGCCCATCAACGGTTCCAACCCGGCGGACTCGGTTGCGCTTCGAGAGGACGTTCAGCGCGGCCGAAACGTGTGTCACGAACAACGACATGGCGGGGCCGTTCCCAGGAAGGCCGTAACGCTCGGCAACCGCGCTGGCGCAATCCGCCGTCGAAATCGGACGGCCGGCATCTCGTAACGCCTCAAGGGATGCCTCGCTCTTATTGATCCGGGCGAACTCCGGCGGGAGTTGCTGGGAGACCTTGGGTCGCTGCGGCTTCGTAGGGGCTGATCCCTGCGATGCGTAGGCGGGATCATAGATCGTGATCACTTGGTCGATCGCCGCGACCTGCCCGTTGATCACCTGAAGCCTGGCCGTCAGGTCTTCGACCTCGCCGATCAGTTCGGCGCGCTTCCGCTTCAGTTCCTCGTCGACCTTCACTTGCTCCCGCTCCGTCAAAGGGAGCCGGAAGTTACCAAACTGCCCGGATCAGGTCTGGTGGTTTTTGCTACCTAATGCCGCAGATTTCCCGCGACCTTGAATCCGCACGGCGCGATGTCCCCTCACGGTCGAATTTCCGAAGCGGATCAAACATGCGGTACTGAGCGTTAGTAGACCTTAGCACGTGGCTCTCGCATCCATGATCCGGCTTCGCCTTGCTGGATTGAAGGTCTCTTTGTTGGGGCATACATCTGAACTGGCAGAGGCATTACAGCACCTGACCCAACGATGATTGCCTCCCCCTCGCCCAAATTTGGCAAGAACGAAGCCATTGCCCCGTCAATTGCACCGCTAGCATTGATGACCACACTCTGATCGCGTTCGTTGATAAGCCGATGGACAATTAGCGTCCCAACCTGGCTCAGCACGTCCTCTGGCACATCGCGTGGGCGCTGCGTAGCGAGGACCGATGTCAATCCGTACTTGCGGCCCTCTTTAGCGATAAGCCCGAATGCGTCGAGCTGAACCTTATTCACCTCGTCCCCGACTGTTTTGTTCAAAAATTGATGAGCTTCATCCAAAACAACTACAAGAGGATTCTCGTGGAAAGTGCCTTCTCTGGCTTGAGACAAAAGATACCGGCCAAGAGCGTTTATAACTAGTTCTCGGGCTGAATGCTCAAATGGCATGTACTGCATCGATATGCGAAGTATCGATTTGTCTCCATTTAGAAAATGTGCAATGATTTCTGTTATGTCAGCCATGTAATCTTCTGGTGAGAAGATTGGGCTCAGGTGCTCAGAATTTATTGAATTGTCGACTCTCATACAGAGCGATACACAGCTGTTTATCGAACTATCGTGCGGTCCGCCCCAAAATCTATAATTTTTCCCTGATGGGCTCACGCACTCGTGCCAGATTTGAGCGCTTAGCTTCTTAACGTCATACTTGGCCCCTGCGCTTCTGATTTTGGCATCGTTACGCATAAGGGCTTGGTTGATTGGCTTCTTCTCTTTCTGAGTTTTGATCAGATAGCCGTCTTCGGCCAAGGCTGGCTCCAGTTCTAAAAGCTTTAGACTTTGGAGGGCGTCTCTGAGCTTAGGCGCTTGCACCCCCGAACTTGGCTGCCATAGCGCGAACAAATCCAATTCACTCAAATGTCGATGGGGGAAGGATACAAACTGTCGCGCATCCCTCTCGCTCGTGCGTCTTCCTCCGAGGTGAACATGAACTGCACCATCTAGAGCATGGTACTCACCCGTCGGGTCAACCAGCAGTGCCTTTCCGTTGAGACGAGAAATTTCCTCGACCAATCTTGCCGTTGTCCAGCTCTTTCCGCCGCCCGTCGAGCCGAGCACCGCACAGTGCCGCCCAAATACGGTTACAGCTGACATGGAGATGTCGCTGTCTGGAGAACCGCTGAGATAACCCAATTTTATCGTTCGCTTGCTGGTGCTTGCGGACGCGTCGAGAGCATGGCGTATGAAGTCAGGGTGCGCCACATAGACATATTCGCCTACTCGTGGCGGCTCGGGGATACCTCTCGACGCTTTACCGACGGCGAGGTCTATAGAGCCAAGTAGCCTGATTACCCCAATCGGATTTGCGACCTCACCTTTGTCGTCTCGCTCTGGCTCGACGGACAACCTGTCGCGATCCGGAAGGCGAATTTCGGTTATGCGGCCTAAGACTGCGAATCCCTGCCCCTCTGAACCGTGCCGGGTTTGCCGGAGGCCTATTGGTTTGAGTTACGCCGCCATCGCGGTGTCGTCGAGGCTGGCGTAGTAGCGCTCCTCGGCTTCCGCGGGCGGGATGTTGCCGATGGGCTCCAGCAGCCGGCGATGGTTGAACCAGTCGACCCAGGTCAGTGTCGCGAATTCCACCGCTTCGAAGCTTCGCCAGGGCCCGCGCCGATGGATCAGTTCGGCCTTGTAGAGACCGTTGATCGTCTCAGCGAGAGCGTTGTCGTAAGAATCGCCCACGCTGCCGACAGAGGGCTCGATACCAGCTTCAGCGAGGCGCTCCGTGTAGCGAATGCTGACGTATTGAGCCCCCCTGTCGGAATGGTGCACGAGGCCGCCGCGATGCACAGGCCGTCGTTCGTGCAGCGCCTGCTCCAGCGCGTCGAGCACGAAGCTGGCATGTGCAGTGCGCGATACGCGCCAGCCGACGATCCGGCGGGCATAGGCGTCGATGACGAAGGCGACATAGACGAAGCCCGACCAGGTGCTGACATAGGTGAAGTCCGAGAGCCAAAGCATGTTCGGCGCCGGCGCACGGAAGACCCGGTTCACATGATCGAGCGGGTACGGTGCCGCCTTATCGGCCACCGTGGTGCGCATGGGTTTGCCGCGGATCACCCCGTGCAGACCCGCACCTCGCATCAGGCGCGCCACGGTGCAGCGGGCAACGTCAAACCCCTCACGCAACATCTGCCGCCAGACCTTGCGCACGCCATAGACCTCGAAGTTCTCCCCGAACACGCGCTCGATCTGAGGCTTCAGTTCCAGGTCCCGCTTCGCCCGAGCCGAAAGCTTCCCCGGATCGGTCCGCTTGGCGACATGCTCATGGTAGGTTGACGGGGCGATCGGCAGCACCCTGCAGATCGGCTCGACCCCATAAGCCCCACGGTGATCGTCGATGAAGGCGATCATCGCTTGAACGGGCGGTCGAGCTCCGCCTGGGCAAAATACGCCGATGCCTTGCGCAAGATCTCGTTCGCCTGTCGAAGCTCGCGGTTCTCGCGTTCGAGAGCCTTGAGCTTGGCCGCCATGTCCGTCGTCAGGCCAAGCTTGCGACCGCTGTCGACCTCGGCCTTCTTCACCCATTCGTTCAGTGTCTGCGCCGTGCAGCCGATCTTAGCCGAAATCGACATGATCGCCGCCCAGCGGGACGGATGCTCAGCCTCGTGATCCAGCACCATCCGCACCGCACGGGACCGTATCTCAGGGGAGAACTTGTTCGTCGTCTCGCTCGTCATGGCTCCACCTTCTCAGGAGTTGGAGCCTCCGACAAACCTGGTGCGGTTCACTCGACACTTACTAGCTCTCCAACTTGGCCGCGCGCGATCGAGTGGCCAGCATACTGAGCGGCCCCGATTTCAGTTGCGAAGGGAAGATTGACCCGAACCTCGGATGGAGAAACTGATGTAACACTGCCAATATATCTTGAACGTTCAAAAGGGATTATCGGAAGTTTAGGCATTTTTGGTGCTCTTCCGCATTCTCTCTTGATGACGTTCGAGTTCCGTTTCAGCAACGAGATCTGGGATAAGTGGAATTATATCCTCGAACTTCGCTTCTATTAATGCAAAACGCCCGTCACCACTGTCGACGTATCTTGAAATCGAAGCCAGGTACTCATTCTCGAATTGGTGACCTTTTTCACACTTACTTCCAAGTTGAGGATCAACTACAATCATATTGAAAGATAAATTCGAACGGACAGCAGAAATTATTGGCTCAGCAATGTGTTTATCGTTGAACCCGAATCCTAAAACGATCAATGAAGCGTCGCTCGCTCTCAGCGAACTCTGAAAATGCCCCATCATGTCAACGTAGGGCTGGCTGAACGACATTTCGTACTTTGTAGAACGTGGATAGATTAATACCGGCTTGTCTGTGCCCGGTGATTTTCGAATGTGGCCAGTCTCTTCATTCCACTCCCAATCGATTGACCCGTGTATCTTGAAGAGATGGAATAAATTTTCGACGTAATCGGCGCGGTCGTCAGGCGATCGCCTTACAACATCGTAAGTGAATTGATCAGGATTGAATATCCCATCCGAACCAAATGAGAAGCCGTCGACCACCATGAATCCCGATCTGGCAGCAGCTTCTTCGAAGCAATTGTCATAATTGGTTGTAAATAATTTAACGCGTGATTTGCGACTAGATCGACGGGCCATTCTGCGTAAAAATGTTTCATGATGATCTAGTTTAGTTTTTTCTGTAATAAAATCGACTGATTTGCATATTACAGTCTCGGCTACCTCCAATAATTCGGCTTCATCTTTACCATCTTGGCCGTCCAAAAAATCAGAGGCGACTTTAGCTTTTGATAACAGGGCTTCGAGGTTCAAAAAGTCGTCGTCGACTCTGGCCAACCGTTTGAATTTCTCCCAACGCGTAGATCGATCTATCAGCGGGCTTTCTTCATCGAGCTCCTTGAATCTCTCGATAACCAAAGTTCGGAGTTGATCCATGGTTGGCGCTACTCGCACCGTGCCGTTCATCACACAAAGGGACGTCCCAAGCCCCGATAATATCGCCAGGTTTGGAGATCGGACGGCTTGAGAGAAATGACGAACGGCTTCTGAAAAGCCGACTTCAGGCGGGTCATCGTCTCCAATTGGAAAGGAGAGGTCCATCCAGCTGGCTGCAGTCTTGCTTGAGCGAACGCGCACTTCTTCCCCCGTGAATCTGTCCCACCATCTTCGCGATAGGAGGATGTGGGTGCAACCGGGTGTTTGAAACGGATGCGTGTTTCTGATTGCGACTGCTGGTGTGGCCACCACTTATCCCCCGCACGCATGAAAGGCTTGGTGCCTCGACGCGTGAGGATTGAAGCGGATTGATCCACATCAAGCCTTGGTGCTTGGGTGGAGGGGCGGTCGGCTCATTATTCGGTCGATTTGTTGGAGCGATTTTTTCCGATGGGCAATTCTACGATGTCGGCGCCGGTCAATGGAACGATAGCTTTAGCTGCCAACTCGTCCATCGCATCGACGATATAGGCCGAATAATGCCGCTCGATCATAGCCGACGATGTATCATGAAGCGCTGCAACGTGGCGCACACTCAAACCGGCGCCAAGTCCGCGCACATGCCCGTGCGGAATGATGCGCATGCAGCGTTGGCGAACGCCGTAAGGCACTCTGGGAGGCTCTCCTCGTTGCCTGAGCGGGCCGATTCAACTGCCGTCAACTGCGTTTGCATTCACTCACAAAATGTTGCTCGTATCGCGATTTATGTTGCCCAATCCTGATTTATCTGCAATCGTTCGGCCATCAAATTTGCCCGGCGACCTCAAAAGGTTGCCGGGCTTTGGATTCAGGGAGCTCACCCATGCGATCAATGGCATTAAAGCCCAGCCTCGCAGGAGCGTCGATGGACCTCGAGTTCGCGGGCAGCGCTACCCAGTTCGCCGATTTAGTGGATGCCGCTCTTTCCGGAGATCATGATCAGGTGCGCCGTGTGGCAGCATTGTTCGCCCGCGAATACAAAGGCGAGGATCAGAAGGAGATCGTCAGCCGCATTCGCTCGCTTATGCGGCGACGTACGGCATCGCTGGACAGCATGCGAGACATAGAACGCCTGCCTGTCGACAATAAGACTAGGATTCCGTTGGCCGAGGAAATGCCCTGGCCCACTACACCCCTTATCCTAGAAGATGCTCAATCAGAGATATTAGAACGTTTTGTCACGGAAGCCCAAAACGCAGACCGATTGGTGCAAGCTGGTCTGGGCTCGCGATTCAATTTGCTTCTGTCTGGGCCGCCTGGGACAGGGAAGACATTCATAGCCGGGCATATTGCCTCACGACTGGGACGGCCGTTTCACGTTGTGCGGCTGGACTCAATCATTTCTTCGCTGCTGGGCGACACAGCGAAAAATATTCGCGCCTTGTTCGAATATGCCAATTTTGGAACCGGATTTATCTTCATCGACGAGGTCGATGCAGTAGCCAAGAAGCGCGACGACAATCGAGAGCTCGGTGAAATCAAACGGGTGGTTAATACTCTAATTCAAGCTCTGGACATGTTGGACGAGCGGACAGTGGTGGTAGCGGCAACCAATCACGCGCATCTACTTGATCCAGCTATATTCCGCCGATTTCCATACCATTTGGAGGTGCCGCTGCCGGACGATGAAATGCGCCAGGCGCTGTGGAGTCTTTACCTATTCCAGGACCATGTCAGACCTGAATCGCAGCCTCTAGCCAAGATCTCGCACGGCTTATCATGTTCGGATATTCGAGAGCTATCGCTCGCAGCACGGCGTACCGCTCTAATCAATAAGCGGGATATTGATGTCGGCGCCCTAGCGGCGGCCATCATCGACAGCGAAGCGGGCAAACTGCACCTACCATCGCCAAAAGAATTAGACAGCAAATCCAAACGCGAGCTTTTTGATCGGCTAAGCTCGCTTGAGTTGTTGAACTACAAGCAACTCGGCTTGCTGACAGGTGTGACGCGACAGGCGGCAACCACGATGGCGAAGCGACAGCGTGAACGAAAGACGACTTAGGGGGGATTAGGTGGTTGAGCGTCGAGAAGTTGTCCAGAACCCGATCTTGCGCCTACTCACCGAACCGGTGAGAGAGCGGCCCGATGCGCGCGGTAAGGACGAACGACGCATCAAGGATTTGGGTCGTTTTCAAAATCATCGCACATACCTGCTGAACAGGCTCGCAGCGTTGCCGCGCGAGGTGGAATATCGGCGCGCAGCTCACCATGGTCGCCATCTCCTGTGGGCAGGCATGCATGAGGACTCGTTAGCCAGTACGCATACGCCCCACGACCTGTTTTCAGCGGAAGTCGGTGTCAAGATGAGGATGGCGTGGCGGGACGGCTACGTTGTCGAAGTGCCTGACTCAGCCATTTCGAACTTGGTAGGTAGGATCGCCGAAGCACGGACCATCGCGCACCGATGCGACATTTACAGCGTCGAGCGACTAGAGGTTTTTGCTCAGGTTCTGGCCTCGGATGATCGGATCGACTCCGACTGGGCTGCAGCTCCTATCGATGAAGCGGGGCTGCGCCGTTTCAACGTTCGTATCGCCCCGCTGGGGGATACCGCGGCCAGGCAATCGATTATGCGGGTTTTCGAGCGACTTGCTAACGCGGATCGCCTTCATCTCGATGGCCGGGCTGCACTGGTCATCGTCGGCGAGGAAGAGGGCGCAGAAGTAGGTCGCTTGCCGACGCTACATAGCAACGAGGAGCCTCTGCCGAGAAGCTCGCTAGCATTGGGGCTCCGCGACAAGGAGGGTTTGCGCGATTTGGTCTTGACCGGCTCGATCACTCGTTGGGAGCCTGTCGCCGGTTTACAGCCGACTCTTCCAGGCGAAGGTCCTGAGCCAGACGTCGATTTGCCTGAGCTTGCAAACAGCCCGGTCGTGGGGGTTATTGACGGCGGTTATCATGCTCGTCGCTATCAGAATGCCGTAGCTTGGCGCCAAACCCCTCCTCTTATTGCCGACGCTCTAGCGGCTAAAGATCACGGCAATAAGGTGACGTCGGTAGTGGTAGATGCTCATTTGTGGAGCAACCGTTTGCGGCTTCCCCAACTCCATTGCCGAGTTGGTGTGGTTCAGGCAGTCCCGCGCGACCGACGAGCCACCATGCAGGACGATCGAACGCTCGCTCACATCGAAAAGGCATTTGTCGACCATCCCGACACTCACGTCTGGAATTTGTCGGCGAATGCTGATCGTGATTGCCACTACGATCAAGTCAGCGAGCTCGGACATGGCCTAGCGAAGCTTGCACGACGCCACAACAAATTGCTGGTTATTTCCGCTGGAAATAGGTCTGAAAGTAGCACACGGCTGGCGCCGCCCGCGGATTGCGAATCCGCGCTAGTAGTAGCTGGCCGCCAGCACCTAAACGACGGCACGGTGGGAGGCCCATGTGTAGTGTCCCGGACCGGGCTGGGACCTGAGGGCATGCTGAAGCCAGAAACTAGCTGGTTTTCCACCTTGAGGGTGCTTGGAGGAACACCCGAGACTGGTACGAGCTTTGCCGCGCCTTTGATTTCAAGACTAGCTGCTCATACGTGGGAAAACCTCGCCACTCCGTCGCCGGACATGGTGAAAGCACTGCTGCTCAATGCATCGGATCTGCCCAGCTTCAGCCACGAGATGGGTTTTGGATCACCGACCCAACCAGAGCTTCCATGGAACTGTCCGCCACACGCTGCGATCGTCGCATGGTCGGCCGATTTGACCTACATGCAGCGATATTACTGGCTTGGTCTTCGTATCCCTCCCGGTTTGATGGCTGGTGACCGCTTCAAGGGGAGAGCAAAGCTCGTTGCGATTCTCAATCCACTCGTGAACAACGAAGGCAGCCATTATTTCCAAACACGAATAGAAGCCGGTATATATTACCGCGTTAATCAAAACGGGGCATGGCAGAACAAAGCTTTGGCCGGATGTTCTAATCCTCATCAATTTGAGACCGACGCACGGCGCGAGGACAACAAGTGGGATCCTGTGCGCGTTTACGAAAAAGACTGCCGTCGGACTGCCGGTGTGACGATCCCAGGAGCGCAGCCCTCCCTTCGAGTGGGCGCAAGGCTGTTCTGGCGCGATACATTTAAGTACAGCGCAGACACGATCCGCGACACTTCCTGCAAGGCCACCTTCGTCGTCATGTTGGAGAGCCGCGATCCAGGCGCCGACACTTACAACGAATTCCGCCGCATTATGGCCGAAACGGTGGAGAGCGCGGTAATTGAACAGAATGTTGAGGTCGATCTTGAGAGCTAGACTCCCCTAGCAGCCTGTCAGTTTGCGCCAGCACTCTCCATAACAAATGGGTCGGCGGCAATCGCTGCAGCCAGCGCTGGCTTCCAGAAGGCACGCGCCTCCTCCATCCAGAGGTGCTCTCTTTCTTTGAAGTCGAGGTTGCGGCCCTCGAATACGATGCAGGCGTGTGAAACGAGATTCGCTGCGATATCGAGCAGGAGAAACAGCTCGTTGTAGCGATTGGCATTCCACGGACGCGGCTGCGTGTAGAGATGCGCGACGTGATTATCCCTGAAAGCGGACAAGGTTGCCGCTGCACGCCGGCCGTCCGAAGACCTCAAGCGGCGTGCCGTCTCGTCACAGCGCTGCAGGGCCGCCAAGCAATCGCTCTCCAACCTATTGGACGTGGCGAGAGAGCTTCCATTCCACCCGAACGAGGCTTTCTCAGCGAATCTGGCTCGGCAACGCTTCTGCTTGAGCAGATGAAGAAACACCGGGATCGAGGCCAGGTCGCTGCGGTTAAAGGCTGCTGCCTCGGACTGACCCTGGCGCCCGCGCGGCCGTTCAAACAGCTTGCAGAGCGATAGGATTAGGGCCGTTTGCGTGCTGTTGCGAAGCACATTGTAGCAATCGGCGCCTGCGAAGACCTGCCCGTGATAATGGGCCATGACGATGTCGTTCCCGACCTCAAGCGTCGCTTTTGCCCAGATCGCGTCGCGTGTCTCTTTCTCGATCGCCTTGAGCATAAGATTGAGCCGAGACATGGCTTCTGCAATGGACACTGGCGCGGTCCGCTTGGCTCTTCTCTTCCGGCTGCCGGTCACCCTAACCTCCAAAATTGGGGTGACGCATGCTGCCGCAACGCGGTCTGCGTCATGATCTCCTGGCTATCGCTCAGCAAGGTCTAGTAACCGGACCCCGACTTTGAGCCTTTCGTACTAAAGGCTAATCCCGGTGTGCTCTTCAATTTTCTTCTTCAAGAGCCCCTTCGCTAGATCTTTGAGAAGATCGAGCGTCCACCCTCCCGCAACCGCCGCGCCGCCTTTGGTTTTCTTCCAGACCTCTGGATCGCGAACACTATCCAAGAAATCGTGTCCGCTCCACGTGATCTGCTTCACCACAACGGTCCCACCGAGTGCCTTGAACGCAACCTCGATCAGCCCTTGTTGTTCGAGAAGCTCGAGATGCAGCTGCAGCTTCTCGGCATCTTCCCGCGAAAGCCCGGCTTCATCAGGAATGCCGAGCATCTCAGCCTCTGTGTTTGAGACTGTTTGAAACATTTTCCTCCCGCCCTCGATCTCCAAAAGGAGGTCGCGGATCATATCCATGTCCCGTTTCATTAGGTTTCCTCGTAATCAGCGGAGAACGGTCGAACGCGCGATCTCGGCTTCATCGAACGGCTCGAGCTCAAGCCCCCGAGCGGAGGCGTACGCTTCGATGCTGTCCGCCGTCAGCACTCTTGAGACCATTTAGGGATTTTCGGGAAGGGAGGATTTCTGGATCATCGCAGCCATTCAGGAGCGCAGATGAGACAGAAATCCGGGCCGGAGAAAGCTCCGGCAGAGCAGGTCGTGAAGGACATCCGGCGGGCGACGCGCCGGCAGTTTTCCGCCGAAGAGA